>Ga0316197_10000020_pt1 | contig 204227 bp, 183 predicted proteins | sample OudBiesiAoxic_MG_FD_204939 | JGI IMG/M metagenome (GOLD analysis project Ga0316197, IMG submission 204939) | Coastal sediment microbial communities from Oude Bieten Haven, Netherlands - site A oxic | ecosystem: Environmental > Aquatic > Marine > Coastal > Sediment | place: Netherlands...
AGAAAGTGGCTATTATCGCATGCGTCCGAAAGATGGTAGTCATCCTCAATTCGATGCTAAGAGATGGCGTCATGTGGGATGAGAATACAGGTAAAAATAAGTTATTGACGCCATAGTCGTTTGTTATGTGTTCAACCACCATACCCATTAATGTTCGTCAATTCGAAGTTCTTCATTTTCTACAACAGCTCGTATAGATAAAGTACACAAATCACTTTGGTAAACACAAAGCCGTGTGAACCAAACAGGTTCATCTTCAGGTGAGTCTATTCGTTTTTTTAAATCTATAATACCGTATTCATACATTATAGGTTTTTGAAAAAAATTGACTTTAGAGCCACTCGAATAACTTAATTGGCGACAGATTAATGACATATACCGCTCTAGTTTTTCCTTTTTAAAAGAGCTAATGCCATACTTTTTATTACGATTAACTTTATCGTGAAATAAATCAAAATTAACTTTATGGGAAAAAAGGTTAAAGAATACTTTTTCATCTCTAGTTTCGCACGCTGAATTTACCTTATCGACAAAAGAAACCACAATAGAAGTATCTATGTACTCTACATTTTCGGTGGAATAAGCAATCCCATCAGTCTGACCGCTAGAGTCTTTACTGAAGGAACTAAATGAGGTGACTAGCAACATACATAATACGACAAACTTCATATATACATCCTTATATTAATGAACACATAACGCTTGGTTCAGGTGCGCCGTTGGCGTCATCTGGAACCACTTGTTATAACCGTGCTCGGGTATACTTTTGACTAATCAGTTCATCTTCTGGATAAAGCAGGGACAATAGATGAAAAATTGCTCTTTCCACGTCTTTGACATAATTAATTGCTTCTTGGTGCTTTATAGTCGGACTATCATGCCTGTGTACGAGTTTATTTCTATACTCAACACCTTTAATTATACTTTTTCTGTAAGGTGAATCTTCACCCAAGTACTCTTTGAGGATTGAGCCATATAGCTTTGCTAATGGTGGAGAAGGCATCTCTAGCAACAACACCTCGAGATCTGGCTTAGCCCTAGATATAACTTCTTTAATTGCCAATTCTGCTGCAACTGTTGCTTCAATCCACATGTGATGTGGAGAAGAACCACTTTTAGCTCTATGAAGGTGTCTCATAGCTAAAAGTGGTTCAACCTTATTCTGAATAGAGCTTTTAATATATTCAGCGGTATCTTGTCGCAATGGACATACGGAATGAGTAGATATCGAAGCAGAAATTGATATGGGAAGTTCGTTTAATTCACTTTTATTTACTCCCCATTTTTCAGATTTTATGGAGAACAATACTTCATCAATATCAAAGTGATCTAGATGGTACTTAATCAGGGATAAGATTCGATGTGTGAATTTTTTTGCTTCTCCAAAAATGTTGTTTAATAGTTCTCGACAATCTTCTGATACTTTATCACCATCAAATCTTGATAGTTTGGCAAGTTCATCAATGAATTTTTCAGGTAGTACAGCACCTTCGACTCTGACAATGATGTTATGGTTTATGTAAGAAATTATGGCTTCAAGAGACTTGCCATCACAATTATCATGAAACGTAAAATCTTTTTCAGCAGAAGACAGGTTTCCTTTCTTTAACAGAGTATACTCACATTCAATAAATACAGGCTTCAATGGTTTACTCCTAGGTTATAACGTCTTAGTATTTATGAGCTACGCTGTTTGCAGGGCATAAATCGCTTGTTGGACTTGGCCGATGCCTCGCCAATTCCATTTATTCGGTATGCTTTATGCTATAGGGTTTTGCTTTTCTGTGGTAGTCGTTTTTTTAAGCTTAGGTGAGATAATTATTTGATATGGTTTGATGTTTGTTCGCTTCATCGGCACCTTTTGACATCTGTGATGGCAGCCAACTACCAAGCCACCCAGCCAACTACCAAGCCACCCATCTAAAGATATTTCCTCAAACTCACCCTTAACGAACACTCTAAGACTGCCACTCTAAACGGTTATATGACTAAATAACCCAACAAACCTAACACAACGGCAAATTTTGTCATCAAACGCTCGCAATATACAAACTGAAGGCGTGACTGGTTAGTCGGGTAAATGACGTTGAAGAAAAGAAGTTAAACCACAGCGAGATATGTCAGCTATGCCAGTATCGGCAACTACTGGCATTGGCTATACGCTTTTTATCGAGGTGCTCGCAATAACGTGTTAACTCTTCCAACGTCCCTACCGGGCCTTTAAAGAGGTATTTGAATTCATTAGTTACTTTAAGCCAGTTTTCAAGCGGAATATTGAGTCGACTCAGTATCTTCACCGTACCGGGTTTAATCGCACCACGCTTGTCATCACGTATTACTCGTCCGGTATCATCAACCAGTTCTAAGTAATCTTTAATATCAAACATTAACCCCTTAGGCATATCTTTACGTTCATTGCCCACAAATGGCAGCAGTACATCTGGTTGCTTACCTTTGAAGGCGGCCTTGATTCGACGCTGAATACTGGTGAAATCAGATTGTTCCGGTGTAGCAGCCATTTGGGCTCTGATTGGATTGAGGTCAACATAAGCTATACAAGCGAGAACGGCAGCCTCGTCGAGTAGTGCCTGGGACTTGAATCGGCCCTCCCAGAAGCGCCCGGTGCAGTTGTCCTCCTTATTGGCTTGTCTCGCTATTGGCTCATTAAGCGACCGCATAAACCAGCTTATATCCATCAACCTACGTCGGTACTCAGCTATCGTTTCGTTGAGCGTTTCAAGTTCATAAGACTCAACGGCATCGCCTTTAGCAAACTTTTGTGTCAGCAATGTACCTTTGAACAACTTATGCCATTGATTAACCACATCGATGCTTGTCCAAGCTTGTGCTGATTCTGAATCGATTCTCAACACGACATGCAAATGATTCGACATTACCGCATAGGCTGCAATGTCGATGGCAAAGATAGACGTCAGCAGTAAAAGCCTATCTTCAACCCATTCTCTTCGGTGCTCGAAAGATTGGCCAGAGTAATTATCAATTCCACATAAAAACGCCCTTCTCACCGTGCGGCTCACGCAGTGATAAAAGGGCGTATCTTCCAAACTTACTTGTGTACAACGTGGTCTAGGCATCCTTGCCTCCTGAAACATCCAAAATCGAATCTTTCAAGTGTAGATGTCAATGCAAAAGCTTGCCAGCTAACATGGGTGGCCTGTTAGTTTTGTCTTGCCCCACTCACCTATGTGCTGCAACCGCTCAATCTCGGCAAAATCGACACTCACCAGTGCAATTTTTGCACTGTGTAGCCCACCGAGGTTTTGCTTTACCCCCTCATTGAGGGCCTTATAGTAACTTACCGTAGACTCCCAACTCATTCCGCCTATCATGCCGATTGTTTTCACTCTTACTCCTTCTATACACAAACCTGAACACTGGTTAACTGGTAACACAAAAAGTACAGTTGGGTCAATGAGTTGGCATTTGAAATGACAATAGATTATTAATCGAGTAACACAGAGCAGAGGACTTGCCCGTCGAAGCTCATCACCGACAAGGTGTTGTCATCGAGTAATCCATAACTTGCAACGTGACCGCCACGGGGCATGGTGACAGAACCTGGATTGAACTCGATAAGGTCATCATGTTGTGCAGCAACGGGAACATGGGTATGACCGGAGGCGATGATATCGCCACGGCACAGGCGTGGGTGATTAGCCATGTTATATAGATGACCGTGGGTCAAAAACAGACGCCTGCCATTAGGCAGCAGCACCAGGTTATAGTCAGACATGATGGGGAAATCGAGTAGAACCTGATCGACTTCACTGTCACAGTTTCCTCTTACGGCGATGATTTTATCACCATATGGATTCAGTAACTCTGCCACTTTGATCGGCGCATAGCCTGCTGGCACCACATTTCTGGGGCCAGGATTTAACATATCCCCCAGCAATATCAAGTAATTAGCACCACTTTGTTCGAACGCGGCGATCATTTTCGAAGTGCTATCGAAGCAGCCATGCAGATCGGAGGCAAAAAAAAGTTTCATAAGGGATGCACCATAAAAAATTGGGAACGGCATATTACGCCTATTTATTCCCTTTTTCTATGAGCTAACCCGCTAATCCCCTACACCTGGAGAATATTCTCTAGCTGGAGAACACCCTCAACCTCAGGTATATAAAGCCTACCTGAGACCTCAGAACGACAGGGCTATTCCTGCCCCTGATATTCATATCTCTTAATTTTTTGGTAGAGCGATGAAAGGCTAATCCCGAGTCTTTTAGCCGCTTCAGCCTTATTACCGTTAAGCAGGCTAAGCGCTGAGAGTATTTGTTCACGTTCAATATCTTCAATCCTTCTGATAGACATGTCCCTAGTTGAAGAGTACTCGACGATATCCAGACTGCGAGGAAGATCCTCAAGCTTGATCCTTTTTCTTTGACACATGACGACGGCATGCTCGATCGTATTTTCCAGCTGCCTGACATTACCCGGCCATTTAAACTGTAATAAACGATCGGTAACTTCCGGATAAAAACCGATAACGTCTTTACCTATTTTATCTGCGGCCTGCTCAAGAAAGTGACGCGATAAGACTAAAATATCCTCCGCCCGCTGCCGCAGCGCCGGGACCTCGAGCTCAAATACACAGAGTCGGTAATAGAGGTCTTCACGAAAGTTACCCGCCGCCACTTCTTTAGCAAGGTTCCGGTTGGTCGCGGCAATTATTCGCACATCAACCGCGCGAGGGCTATTTTCGCCCACTCTGCGGATCTCTTTTTCTTGCAGAACACGCAGTAACTTGGCTTGCATGCTGGCAGAAAGCTCACCAATCTCATCCAGAAACAGGGTGCCGCCATTGGCGGCTTCAAATAAACCAATCCTGTCTTTATTGGCACCGGTAAATGACCCCTTAGCATGCCCGAAAAACTCACTCTCAAGCAGCGTCTCTGTGACTGCGCTACAGTTGATTGCCACAAATGATCTTAGCGCTCGTGCAGATTCCCCGTGGATCAATTTGGCTATTTTTTCTTTGCCGGCACCACTTTCGCCGGTGATAATCACCGAAGACTCAACTTTGGCTATTCGTTTGGCAAAATCCAGGGTTTTGCGCATTGTCTTACTTCTGGCAACAATCCCCCCGGCACTCTCACTCTCGGCGAACTGTGTGCGCAAATTTATCTTTTTTTCGGCGTTAGTAAGCTTGGTGGTGACTTCATGTAACACTTTATCTATTGTGTCAGCCTGGAAAAAGGGTAAGTAGGGCTCGATCTTCTCTCCCCACTCTTTTTTTGTTTTAAGCTCGGCATAGCACAATGCATCCCCTTTGGCCTGACATTGATGCTCGATACAGTACACCTCTTCCCCGAGCATGCGTGAACTGTAACCGCTGACATAGCCTGTCAATGTCCAACAAACCGGATCGCTGGCCATGCCCAGATGCAACATTTGTTGCTCCGCCTCATAGGAATCTTCCCACGTGATCTCAGCATGAAACACGGGATCAAAAGTCCAATCACATTTAGCGATATTCACCATTCCCTGCAATTTGTGCAGTGTGGGGCCAAAGTCCGGATCCTGAAGTGAATCGTTATATTCCCTGTCCAGGTTGTCTGCCGTACTCCATCCATGGGCATAACCCATTCTGGTTAATATATTGCGGGCGGCGAAAGTTCCGATATTTTCAATGAGTTCTTTGCGCAACAAGCCCATCGCCATAGCATCGACGATGAGGGCTCGATGCCCCATGAACTGCATGCTTCCTCCTTTAGGATTAAAAGAAAAAACACGCCCTAAATCTAAATCTGAAGCTTTCATTGTTAACGCCTTATTTAGCGACCACTGAGCACTGGGGAAGATGTGTAAATCTTACTTAATAATGACAATTTAAACTTGGATCGAATTCTAAAAAATGGAATTGAATTTGCAAAAAATAGAATTTAGAAAATACCTCCCAATATTAGAACTTGATAAAAAAACACGTTATCAGTTAGTTAACACCTAGATACTCAGTTGTAGGTAGTTGGCATGCAACCTGCTATATGGCAAGTGATGAATAGGTTCATCAACCAATACACTTAAAGGTACTAGCCAAAGCGAGATATCAATGAAAAAAGAGCGCAAGTTTTTAAAACAGAAGCCGTTGACAGCAGGTTTAGTCGTTTTCATATCCATGTTAACGCTGAGTAATCCGCTATATGCATACAATTTTAAACAGACCCATAAACAGCAAGGGGTAGAGTGCAAATCCTGTCACGGGAATGATAAGAAAGCGATCATTCCTAACGAGACGTGTCTGGCGTGCCACGGCTCCTTTGCCGAGCTCAGCGAGAAAACCGCAGATATGCACCGCAATCCACATATGGGTCCGCATTTTCTTGATGTTGAATGCACGTCATGTCACCAGGGCCATGATGTCATTTACAACCTTTGTCAGGACTGTCACGGCCCTATTTCAAGACACGAAAAAAAATAAAATACCAATATAAAAAGGAAACGAATCAGTGAAAAAATGCACTAGATTGATGACGTACAGCGTTTTCATGCTCTTCTCCACCTTATCGGCCGGCGCTTATGCCGCTGAAAAAACAATCACCACCGATATTGTCGTGGTTGGTGGCGGATCAACCGGATTGTCGGCGGCATTAACCGCAGCCGAAGGCGGAGCTAAGGTTGTCTTGCTCGAAAAAAATCCATACCTGGGGGGATCTTCAAATTTTGCCGAAGGGCTTTTTGCCGTTGAGTCAGAATATCAGCGTGCGACATCCCATGGGTTAACTAAGGACGAGGCATTTGAGCATATTATTGAGTTCAATCATTATAAAGTTAATGCCCCATTAATTCGGGATTTTGTTAATAACTCTGCCGACAATATCGCCTGGCTAAATGAACGAGGAGTGGACTTTGAGCTTATTCAAATCTCACCGACAGAACCCAGAGTCTGGCATATCATCAAAGAGAAAAAGCCATTTGTTCATGGTGGCGCACTCATCTCTGCGCTGCAACAGAAAGCCAAAAAGTTAGGCGTTCAAATATTACTAAGAACTCCAGCTAAAAAGCTGATTTACAGCGACAACAAAGTGACCGGTGTCGAGGCCGTTGACCATAAGGGCAACAAGATCACCTTGAATGCCAAGGCCGTTGTTATTGCAACAGGTGGTTTTGGTAACAGCAAGGAGAAAATTGCTAAGTGGACTGAATATGATCCTGAAACATTCTTACCCGCACTGCCGCTAAATAAGACTGGCGACGGCATACAGATGGCAAAAGATGTAGGCGCCGATACCGAAGGTGAGACTCTGATGCCATTTTTGGGCGCTAGAGGTAAAGGCATTATCCCGCTGCAGGGGATCAATACCATGACATGGCAGCCAACGAACCTTTGGGTAAACAGCTCTGGTAAGCGTTTTGCCAATGAGGCCGTTGCCTTCAGCTTTGCTCAAGCTGCCAATGCCGTTGGCCGTGAACATGGTGATATGGCTTGGGCCATCTTTGATGATGCCGCCGTCGATTATGCCGCGCAGGCTGGGGTTGATAATGGCGTCGGTGTCATTGTGCCTGTGACCACAAAATTGACCGGGCTTCGCACCGAAATCAAAAATGCACTTGCTGTAAACAGCGATGGATTTAAAACGGGTAAATCAATCGAAGCGCTAGCTAAACAGATCGGTGTGCCTGTTGATGTGCTAAAGAAAACCTATAGCAACTACAACTCCTACGCCGAAAATGGCTATGACCCTGAGTTTGTCAAGGAACATAGATGGCTTAAACCCCTTAATCAAGGGTCACTTTACGCGGTAAAGATGATGCCATATCACTTTACGTCAATCGGCGGACTAAGCGTGAATACCAAGATGGAAGTGTTGGGGAGTGACAACAAGCCCATCTCCGGCCTCTATGCCGGTGGGTGTGATATCGGCGGCCTGTATGGCGATACCTATACCCTTTGGGCTTCGGGACATGCTTATGGCTTCGCCGTTTATTCCGGTCGTGTGGCAGGTGCCAGTGCCCTGGAAGCAGCAAAATAACCCCCTAAATTAGCATCTCAGGGAGGGGGCTGCCCTTCCCTGAATCATCTATCATATTCAGGAAGAACAATAAGATGCATAGTAAATTATCTAAAAGTATCCGTAATATATTACTGGTTAGCTTTAGTATTGGGGGACTATTTACTGGAGTCGCCAGTGCTACCGAAGGTGGTGGCGGTGCTTACCCTAACGGTGCGGAAGGCATCATGGCGGGGGCTATGCCACCTCCGGGGTTTTATTACGTCAACTACACGACCCACTATAACGCCGATGGTGCGCAGTTACCTGTTGATCTGAAAATCAATGCTTCGGCGAATGTCTCCCGTTTTGTTTATATGACTGAGCATAAATTGTTTGGCGCTAATTATGGAACATATGTTGCTGCCCCACTGCTTCACGTCAGCGCCATGTTGGATACCCATTCGCCTGCCGGTACTATCAGCAGCAGTGAGAGTGGCTTGGGAGATATTGCATTTTCGCCATTGGTTCTCGCCTGGCATTCAAAAAACTGGCATGTTGCCACAGGTCTGGAGTTTGTCGTTCCAAGCGGAGATTATGACAAGCACAACTTGGCTAATCTGGGTCGAAACTATTGGACCATTGAGCCTATCTTAGCCGCGACCTATATCACTGACTATGGGATGGAGTTTTCGGGTAAATTTATGTACGACTTTAATACCGAGAACAGTGATACCGATTACAAGTCCGGTCAGGAGTTTCATGTTGATTACTCAGTGGCATACCATACCGGTCCTTGGACATTGGGTGTCAGCGGTTACGTTTACAAGCAAACAACCTCAGACAGTGGTGTTGGGGTTACTGATCCCGATGGCAATAAGGGACAGGTTCTGGCGATAGGCCCAAGCATAAAATATGACTATGGCAATGTGAGTGTAGAAGCCAAGTATCAAGAGGAGATGTGGGTCGAAAACAGGACCGAAGGTAACAAGCTATGGCTTAAGATGATCTTACCTTTATAAAAGTAAGGTTTGAAATAATCGGAGCACAAGTTCTCTGATACACCAAAGAAGGTAGCTCACGCTGCCTTCTATCTATGGATAAATCCACCTAGATATCTGATAGGCCACTTCGAATACCCCTCCTATGTCCCATCCAGCAACCATTGGGGGCAATCAAGATGATTGGCAGATAACAACGAGCAGAGATGCTTAATATATCTGCTGAATTAGCACCAAAAATGATCATTAATCTCTATCGCGAAGAACTTACCTAACGCTACAATCATTATGCGATTTCACTTCTCATCTTCTCTTAACCTGTTAGTGTTAATACTCGATACTGTGATGAACATTCACCGATGTTCATTGAAAGTTAACCCGTTTTTAATATTAATACCAATCAGTATAAGAAAGTGATCTACTCAGAGTTATTTTTGGCAAACTAATTCAAGGCGAATAGATGATGCAATGGTGATCCCTTGTGAAGTTATTCAACGAGGAAGTAGGCAGCCAAAAACACTCCTGAAAGGCGAGTTTTAGCGCTTCTGATGCTGTGTTAACGAGCTTAAACGTAGAACAACTATGCTCTTCACTCGCTGCGAGCAACATGGATGTTGCAAATGTCATTTATGCAGGAGCAATTAATGACCTTGCCTCAGAAGCGCTAAATTCTCGCTGAGCGATCACATCTTTATACTGATTGGTATCAGACATTGCCCTCCCAGAAACCTGAAAAAGTATTAAGGCAGAGACACTCACTATGAATCAAAACACCAAAGATATGATATTTCCTCTTCAGGTTATCGCCTACAAGGGCTATATGAATGTGTTAAAAATGGCAGCCAAGATCATTCCGATGCCTAAGCCAACGCTGTTTACCGGCTCAGGTTCGTCACTGGAACTGTGTGAAGCAATCGCTCAAATGGGGAGTCGTAAGGTGTTAATTGTTACCGACACGCTGCTGCTAAAACTGGGGCTTTTAGACAGTATTCAACAAAAGTTAACTGATAATAACGTTCAATTTGTCATATATGACGGTGTGCTTCCCGATCCAACTTACACACAGGTAGAATCTGGTTTAGCCCTATATAAAAATGGTGGTTGCGATGCAATTCTAGCTGTAGGGGGTGGCTCACCGATCGATGCGGCTAAGGTCATTGCCGCCCGGGTTAATAATCATCGCGAGATAAAAAAGTTAACAGGCCTTTTTAAAATTTGGAAAGCCCCAGCCCCCTTATTTGTCATTCCGACGACAGCGGGGACGGGCTCAGAGGTGACCATTGCTGCTGTGGTTTCAGATCCTGTCACTCATAAAAAGACCCCATTAATCGATCCCAAACTCGTCCCTATGATGGCATCTCTCGATGCATCTTTGATGACAGGGCTACCAGCCCATGTCACCAGCTCTACAGGCATGGATGCGTTAACTCATGCTGTTGAAGCTTTTATCTCGATGAATGCCTCTGCCGATACCGATGCTTATGCGATTGCTGCGACGAAATTAATTATTCAAAATTTATCAATCGTTGTCCGCGATGGAGCCAATCTCGATGCCCGGCAGAAAATGGCAATGGCATCTTACTATGCAGGCTTAGCGTTTACGAAAGCCAGCTTAGGTTACGTTCATGCTATATCTCATAATCTGGGGGCAAAATATGGCACTGCGCACGGCTTAGCTAACGCCATTGTACTGCCATATGTACTCGAATATTCCATGCCCGAAATCGAGCCACGTTTGGCCAAATTATCCCGAGCGTGCGGATTAGGTGTTACGGGAAACTCAGATAAAGAATTGGCTCAAGTATTTATCGATCACATTCAGGGGATGTTGAATGAATATGGTATTTCATCACAGCTCGATGCGTTGAAGATTGAGGATGTGACTGAGATAGCTCTGGCGGCACTCAAAGAGGCGCATTTTAATTACCCGGTGCCTAAATATATGGATCAAACACAATGTGAGAAACTTATCGGACAGATGCTGGTGTCATAACCTGAGTGCGTGAACAAGTTTAAGCTTAACAATAAGCTTGAGTGTATATGTTGCTATTGAAAGTAAAATGCTCAGGGGATGAGATAAAAAGCCGCATCCTTGCGGTTAACGTTTTCCCTAACGCTGTTTAGTCGGCCGTACCCGTCGCCACCAGGTTAGAGGCTGACCATAAGCTTTGACGCGCCGGGCTGGCTAAACCATTAACCATGCGATCGACCTGATCCTGAGTGTAATTGGCATACTGATCCGAATAGGCCATGAAGTTCTGCCAGTTAATCGTCTCACCCAGACAGTTTAAGATCCCACCATCTCCCGGATTCATCTGCCAGCTATTTTGCTGCGGCGTATCGCAGTTCTTATCACCGGTTTTACCACAGCGCTTAACCGCGCCCCGCTTACATCCGCCTTCGAAGGTGTGGATAAGGTCGAGGAAGTGCCCAAATTCATGGGTTAATACAGAGCGAAAGTTCTCGTCTGTGTTGGTTCCCAGGTAAGCCCCGTTGTAGGTGACCCGGGCAAGGCCATCGTCAGACATGCCGGAGTCCGGATACCAGGCGACACCTGAGTTATTGGTGACACCATCGGCATAGAGATCATTTTGAATATACACATTCATGTATTTGTAGTTATCCCAATGATCATTTTTCACATCGCTGCTGGAATAGTTACCGGCGCCGGAAGATTGCGGGTGGTATATGATCCCCGAGGTCGGGTTACCTTCAGGGTCCAATTCGGCCAGACGAAATTCGACATTTAAACTGTCTTTTACACCGGTGAACTCAGGATCGATGTCGGCGAAATCGGCCGTCTGCCCCTGAAAGTCTTCATTGGTCTTATACAGCGCATCGATGATTACCGCATCGTTAACCGTATCGCCATTATGAACCGTGCCATAGACATGGAACACGACAGGAATGATGTATTTAGGGCTTGCTGATATCCCCATCACAGAGATATCGGCAGCTTTATTCTCTCTGGCTTGTTTAACTGCGGCTAGGCCTTGCAGTCTATTTTGTGCCTCCTCAAGAGCGGCGGGGAAATTTCTATAGTGCTGGGCATTAATTTCACCAGCCTTACAGTGATGAGCGGCAAACTCCGGCTGTTTAGCCTGTGCGTATGAGGATGTGCCGATAACCAAAGCACAAACTGAAAGGGTTAGTTTATTTATCATATCAATAGTTTCTCTTATTGTTTTAAACCCGCCTTGTTATACAGTTAGTTAAACTCATTTAAAGCAAGGAGGTATAGATGAGCACTGCAACTGAGTCCGAAGGAACAGATACAGCAGTATTGAATGACAGCATTATCTGTTTTGCGACCAAATCAGATAAAATATCCAATATTCAATATACAGGCCATCTGGATTTTGTAAAGCGTGATGACTAAATTAGCGTTCGATTAATCTGAGAAGGCATTAAAAATGAAGCGGATATGGAAAGGTGACAAAGTTGAAAGAGGACGACTCAACCAACCACCTCAAGGCTTACAGGCGGCTGGTAAAGTCGTATCATGAATCAATAACTAAGCAATAGACTCACTCACACCATGCCACTGAAAGTGGTTATTGGGTTTCTTAGTGACAATGCCTTCATTAAATAAGCGGCTAAAAATCAGATCCACCTCATCGGTCGAGATATTGAGATATTTGCTGACCGCGCGCTTACTGCAATTAACCCGGTTTGCGCTCAATGCATCGATAGCTTGTTCATAGACGCTCTTTGGCGTTACGGGCGCTGCAGTAACATCTTCTATTTCGCTGGCATATTGCATCGAACTGGCTTCATGGGGTTTGAAGTGACTGAGCAGATCAGGGGCCCTCATCTCCTGCAAAGGTAACCCCTCTATGGTGACCGGGTTAGTATGGCGGAACTGATATCTGAATCGGTTCTCTTCACCTATGAGTCCGACGAAGAATGCGGCAAAAAAGTCGAGCAGTACCGAGAGAAACACCACTAAGCCAAGTTGCGCCGTCTGCGTCGATACATTCAGTGAATTGGCCAGGCTATCGATTAACCCAATGACCGAGCCTTGGCTTATAAGGGGCAAGCTGTCACGCTCCATCGCCAAGCGCTGTTGTTCACCCCTAAGTTTATCGTTCTCTTTTTGAATACGTTTCACACCTGTTGCGATACGCTCCATCTGAATATACTTTTCAGCTGCAACATTATTAAGCGCGATCTGTTTCTCTATCGATTCGATCTGCATGTTGAAAGCGTTCACTTTACTCTGATGGACATTCGCATGTTCCTGAGCCTTGTTGGTGGCGCTGTTTATCCCGCCAACCGATCCACCTATCGAGATAGCAGCCAGTACTGCATAGAAGACTAAGGCAAATATCATCCCGCTATAATTGCGCCGTGCCTGGCGCTCGCCGACCTCATACCAGGCAAAGAATTTACCCAACTCAAAAATAACAGCAAGAGAGCCAAACATCACCTGCATAAAGGGATCGTCATCGATGGATAAAAATAACAACATGGAGAACACGATTGAAGCGAGGATGGATGCCCCTGTAAAGCTATAAACGCTCCACATGGCAAAATTCCCTTTCGGGTATCTAACGGCTGAGTTTTCGGTGTAAAACATAACGGACTTCTTTATCGGTGAGCGGTGGGCTCAGAACCTGTCAACGGGATCGTCAGGCAAAAAATGGTGCGTAAGGATATATCAAAACCTGGGTTATGCCCTTATAAAACATAGGCAACTGGTTTTTTTTACGGGAATTTCACTCGTCAATTGTGTAAGTGTCTAAAAGGTGTTCAGGCTCTGCTTAATAAGCATTCACTCATAAGTAAAGCTGAGATTTTACATTGATGATCTGCGGGTAAAACGGGGCGATGGATTAAGCTGCCCATGGTGTTCAATGGGCAGCTTAGCGCTGATATTATACCAATCGATATTAATCTCGTTGCAGGGCGACAATTGGATCTAATTTCGCGGCTTTCTTGGCTGGATAAAGCCCGAAACCCACTCCGATTGTCATACAGACACCAAGCGCAAGAATGATGGCAAAGGGTGACCAGGCTACAGGCCAACCGGCGGCAGCCGATATCACCACGGCAAGCAGCAGACCGACACCTATGCCAATGATGCCTCCCGTCGCCGAGATCGCGATGCTCTCGATTAAGAACTGACGTGCAATATCTTTACGCCTGGCTCCCAGAGCCCGCAACAAACCAATTTCGCCCGTGCGCTCCATGATGGTGGCTAACATGATATTCATGATCCCTATGCCGCCAACCAGCAAGGAGATCCCGGCGACACAGGCCATAACAATATTGAAGATCTGCTGAGTCTTCTGATGCTGCGCCAACAGATCCGCCGGCACCACAATGTCATAGTCTTTTTCACCGCCGTGGCGGCGATTAATCAGGTGGCGCAGACTCTTAGCTGCAAGTGACGGATCCACTTTTTCAGTAATTGAAACCTTAAATGAGTCCAACTCATCTTCCAGTGACTTAAAGTTCATCTTCTTCAGCGCCGTCGCCAACGGAATAAAGACCTGATTGCGTTCACCGCCCAGCTTCACCCCCTGTATCTTTGACTTGCCACTCTCGGCGTCGGTTAACACCCCAACCACGGTAAACCACTGATGATTTATCTTGATCACGCTGCCGATAGCTTGCCCCTGAGGAAACAGGCTTCTCGCCGCTTCAGGCCCGAGCACAGCAACTTGCCGATAATGGCTCTCATCTGTCTCGTCGAAGGCTTTCCCACCGCTGAGTTTGAGTGCGCTGAGCGAGAAGTAACTCGGGGTCACCCCTTTGACTTGCGCGTCACTGCGCCCTTCCAGACTAAACAGGCTGAAGGTTTTTACCTGTTTCTCCGCACTCCAGCTTTCAACAAATGGCAGGGTATCCTTAGCGCTTTCTACATCTCTTAAGCTAAGGCCGATACTGTGCTCACGAATCGATTTCAGCGCCTCGCCATCGGCGGGTCTGGCGTTAACGACCAGATTTCTGACCCCCATAGATTCAATCATCTTAAGGGCCTCACGCTCGGCGCCCTCCCCCACACTCAACATGGCAATGACCGCGCCGACCCCGAAGATCATACCCAGCAAGGTTAGTGCGGTGCGAAGCTTATGGTGACGCATCTCATCGAAGGCCTGCTTGATGCCCTCGATATAGACTCTGCTCTCATTGACGATGCTCATACCCGACTCCTTTTCGGCGGCGTTGTCAGGGCGATAACATCGCCTGAGGCTAATCCATCAGCGATGACTGTACGATTCAGGCTGCGGCTACCCGGAGTGACCGCCTGTTTAATAAAACCCTTAGCGGTTTTCAGGTAGACCCAATATTGTCCCTCTTTTTGAAACAGCGCCTGATTGGGCACGGTCACCACATCTTCCAGGTTGAGAGAGTGTACCTGCGCCCTTACCTGGCGACCCGGCTGCATGATATCGGCAGCGGTGTGGTCAAGGCTGATGGTAAATTGGAAGTAATTCACCGGACTGTCTTTCTCTTTGGGCTTAGCCAATGCATCGAGCTGAGTCACCTTACCCATGAACGCTCTGTCCGGGTAGGCGTCGAGATAAACGGTCGCTTTTTTCCCGATAGAGAGCCCCGCCGCTTCAGACTCCTGTACGTAGAGCTTGGCTTGCATCACCGAGGTATCGGGTAGCAGACCGATGGGGAAGCCAGACCACATCATGTCGCCAACCACAGGAAATGCGCCATCCCAGCCCGCTTGATAGACGAAGAGTCCATCATGGGGAGCGGTGATCTCCATCTGGTTTAGATTGTTTTCAAAACGATTTATCTTTGCCGAGTGCCCTTTCTGTTTGAGCTTAATCAGCTCCTGCTCCGCCTGGGCTTGAGAACCATGTTTATCCAGCCCCCAATCGAAATAGTGCATCTTGGCGACCAGGTAGTCTTGGTTTCGCATCTGGTCGATGATCTCGATCTTAGTGTAAACCCGTTCATCTTCACTAAAATAGCGTTCGGCCAACTCTTTTTCCCGGCTCGTCATTTCTGTTCCACTCGACAGTGCCTGGCTAATTGTCCTGTCTTTCTCTGTCTGGATCTGGCTGTCGTAACCAAGTTTATCGAAATCAAACTGCTCCATCTTAAGACGGTAGGTCTCCCGGGTAGGATCCATACGTGCAACCACATCACCCGCCTTAACCGGGGTGAAGTTATCCAATATCCAGGCTAGTGACTGCGGACCACGCAGACCCGAGGGCACAGTTACCGCTGTCGACTGACTGGCCTCTAGCTCACCAACGGCAGGGATCTCGACATTAAAGTCGGAGCGCTGTACATCCATAGTCAACACCCCATCGGCGGCCTGTTGACTACATGCTGACAAGCACAAGAGTCCGATTAAGGCTAATGCCTTGAATAACAGACTGACTCTGACTCGGGTCGTGATGCATTCAGCCGTTTGTCTCTCTCTTAACATGGCTATCATGGCAGCAGTACCTCCTGACCCGCATCGAGGCCGGAAGTGATCGACACCAGCTCCTTGCCTATCGCGCCTAATGTGACTCTTTGTTTTGATTCACCAAACAGACCCGGCGTTAATACGTATGCTTGACCGGCATCATAATGCACCGCATCGAGTGACAGCAGCAGTTGCTCTTCATCGTTGGCAATATCTATCGATATCTTGGCTGTCATGCCCGGTCGCATCAGTTCAGTGTCCGCCTCGTCTATGCTGGCGACAGCATCGAAAATCACCAAAGGAATATCCTGGTTCTTGTTACGAAAAACGGCGCCGAGCTCGATAATTTTTCCGGTGAAGAGACGATCCGGGTTGGCATCGAGACGAATTTTCAATGTCTGCCCCAACTTAACCCTTCTTGCCTCTACCTCAGGAATGGTCATGTTCACCTGCATATTATTGAGATCGGGAATACTCAGCACGGCATCACCCATAAACACAGACTGACCTTCCTTGATCTTATTACCTTGAGAATCATTGCCATACACCACCATTCCGGCTCTCGGCGCGATAAGAGTCAAAGAGGCTATTCCACGCTTTAGCGCATCGACCTCAGAGGCAAACTTTTGCTGGTCTCCAATTAACATGGCTTCTCTCTGTCTGGCACTTTGGGCCTCGAGATCCAGCTTCTGTTTTGTCAGAACGACCCTATCCTCCGCGATCTCCGCATCCTTTTCATATTTTACTTTGTCGATTGCGGCGACCGTGTCATCTGAGAGTTTGAATTTTCTCTGGGCCTTCTCGAAATTCATCTGCGCTTCCGCCAATTCGAGTCTCAGCTCCTCGAGCCGTTTCGCATTTCGTAACTTGGAGGTTTCAATATCTTGAGTCGTTGCCTCAAGTTTGGCCGTCTTGACCGAGAGACGTTGGGCCTGCTCAGAAGTATCAAGTTGTGCGACCACATCCCCCTGGTTAACCTCTGAGCCTTCGGGAGCCAGCTGTTTAACCTGGTATTGCCACACCCGGCGCAATGACGGCGGCATCATTGAGATGGTATCGGCCGAGACAAGCTCCCCCGTGACATCGATACTTTGGCTCAATACGCCTCGCTCCACACTAGTCACGGCAGCGCCGCCACAACCACTGAGCATGAGTAGCGTTACAGCCGGGAGGAGTCGTCTGAGTCGACGGTGACGCTTGTTACACATATTAGATAACATCATATCTGCCCCGCTGCGGTGACTAATACACTCATTCCGGGGATGATTTTAACTCTCTCATCTGGCTCAAAACGGATCTCGACCTTAAACCAGTTACTGCTTCCCCAGGCGTTCTGCTTCTGGGCCTGTCGGCCGATGAGCTTAATGTCACCACTGAAACTGATATCAGATTGCGAGTCCAACCGTAAGGTCACGGGGTTTCCGATAGCGATCTTATCGACATCGACCTCATTCACCCAAGCCACGACTTCTAGCTCTTCCATGGCAGGCAGACTCGCTATCTGCCTGCCTATCTGCACCGTATCGCCTACCGCATACTTCTTCTGCGACCAGGGGTCGCTGCTATAAAGCAGCGGACCTTTTATCTCGGCTTTTAGCGCTAACTGCTCTAACCCATTTAAAGCTTGATTCAACTCCAGATTTGCACGATTTTTATCTATGGCCAACTGGGCTTTACTCGCCGCTTGCCTGTCTAATACCTCTTTAAGGGCTTGCCTGGCCTTAGATAACTCACTTTTGGCCTTCATTAAATTAAACTGGTTTTCGGCATAATCTTTAGCGGCAATATAATCGGCGGGGACATCGGCATCGAGCTGACTCTTCTCCAGCTCAGATGCTTTCTGTTTAAGATCAAATTTGGCCTGTAATACACTCGAAGTCAGATCGATAGACTGACTCTGCTCTTGAGCCGTCACCCGCAGCAGACTGGCCTCTAACTGTTCAATTTGGTTGGCGAGCTGACTCTTATCGAAGATGACTACGGTTTCACCCGGCGTAGCTATCGAGCCTTCGGGCAACATCCATTGAATTTGATAGCGCCAGGCGTCACCGGCTTTGGGCACCATAAAGGATTGTGATTTCACCGATGAGATCTTACCTGTCAATAACAAGCGCTCTGACACCGCCTGTTTGTTTGAGACTGTATCTTCACTCGCGACGCCCACTTGGGTAAAAGAGAGAAAAAGCGCAGCAAATAGCATGCTATGACAACGGCTGACGCGCCCGGGATTGCGATTAAGCGGCATACTCACCTCGATTCTCAATCTCGACTATATTTCCATCACGCATGCGTATCACCCGCTGCGCATAGGCTGCAACTTCCTCTTCATGAGTCACCAAGATAATGGTTTGTCCGGCTTTATGCAGTTCGGTAAACAGTGCCATGATCTCAACCGATGTCTTACTGTCTAATGCCCCGGTCGGCTCATCCGCGAGTAGGATTGTGGGGCGATTGACTAACGCACGCGCGATAGCGACTCGCTGTCTTTGCCCACCGGAAAGTTGGTTTGGACGATGACCTTCTCTGATACCGAGTCCCACCCGAGTTAACAGTTCAGTGGCATAGGTAATATCATCATTTGGAGGGGTAGAATAACGCAGGGGCAACAAGACATTTTGCAGTGCTGTCATACGGGGTAAAAGATGAAAACTTTGAAAAACGAAGCCTATCTCCTTATTACGCACAGCCGACAGGGCATCATCATCGAGGCTTGCGACCTCTTGATGATTAAGCTGATAGCTCCCTTCACTGGGTTTATCCAAACAACCTATGATATTCATCAGTGTCGATTTACCCGAGCCAGAAGGCCCCATAATCGCCACAAACTCATTTTCATTGATAGTAAAATCTACCCCTCTGAGGGCGAACACAGAGGTCTCTCCCATCCGGTATTCTTTTTTTAATCCACTCACTGTAATCATAAGAATCTCTTGCTAACACTCATGTCTATCTCTACAAAAAACGAGTACCTATAACTCATCCATTTACTCTTTAAACATGGAAAATTTTTATACTCAGGCTCAAGTGATAATGACTGAATATTAGTGCCTTAAAGGTACGAATTGTTTCCCGACTAGATTCAGACCTATGCCAGAAGCTAGAGTTCAGGAAAAATTGAAAATGTATCAGAGTAATTGAACAACAGACTGACAGATATGTGAATGAAATAGCAATTGAATTTAATTAATTTGCAATTAGTTAAGAATGACTCTCAACTAACTGCAATAAATAAAGATAGGATGTTGCGAGGGTTAATAAAAATAGCCAACAAGGTGAACAGTTAGAGGTAAACCCCCATCAAACTCATCAAGGCGATCCCTAAAAAAAGAGCCCACTGAAAAAGGTGTTTAAATGGGGCTTTTATATCGCTGACAAAGGCAATATAGATCTGCCAAATGGCAAATATTCCAAAGTTTAACGCCACAAACAAGACAAGGCTCAGCCCTTGCATTTTTGACACTATCTCGAAGCCACATGATGCCAGGACTAACGTAGATAAAACAAGAAAAACAGATAGATAGTGAAAAAAACAATGTAAAACAGTTTTAGCCACAAGTTCAAACTGAGCATTCAACATTGGGGTTAAAAAATGTTTAACACCATAAGTAAAATGCCCAATACAGGCAAGAAGCCCCATCCCCGCAGCCGCTATAAAATATAGATTCATGGAAATTATCTAACCTTCCCTTCGCTCATTAATTGGTTGACCTTGCCTAATAGACAGGAGACTGAATCTAAATCTTTCAAATAAATTCATTTGCCTATCAGATAAGGTCTTGCTTAATAAAGCGAGCCTGTGCGAAAACAGGAAATAGAAGCATGTTACATGGTAGCCATGGTCCAATAATCGAGTCGTTTTTGAGGTTCGGCGAGCAAGGACTTACATCTACCTTTATATTTCCCCATCAAGCCCCCTAAACTTTTACTATTGGGCAGTGATGCCAGCTGCTTCTCTTTGACACTCGACAGGGTATCTTCGACTTGCTCTTTACTCTGATACTTCTCAGCCAAGGCTATCGCATCCAGTGAAGACTGCAACAGACGCTCACCGACGACTTTCATCTGTGGGGCATTCATCTGTGAGATCGCATTCGAGCTAATTTGGTAATAAGACGCACACTCGAGCACTTCATGATTAAACGCAATTTCTGCCTCTGAAGCGATTGGCGCTGCAGCCATGGCCCCTGGCAGGGGTATCGAGAGAGAGAGTACAAGCATAACCGTTTTAACTCTATGCTTATTGGACATTGGTAGATGATTAACAGAAGTCAGCATTTAAGATCCCTTGCTTTTTATTGTTTTATAAGTAGATAACTAATATTGGTAACTAATATTGATAGTGCTTATTGTTCACATTTGATATTTCTGCAGCCTAAACTTTAAATTCTGTTTAACCGTGGACCATTCGCTATCAATGATCGAGTAGACCACTGTGTCTCTGACGGTCCCGTCGCTTAGCAACTTATGATTTCTCAGTACCCCATCTTGTTTAGCACCGAGACGGGTGATGGCCTCTCTTGAGGCTTGATTATGCCAGTGAGTTCTAAACTCCACCGCCATAACATCCAGCGTTTCAAAAGCATACTCAAGCATTAACAGTTTGGTCTCGGTGTTAGCACAGGTTCTTTGTGCACGCTTGGCATACCAGGTATAGCCGATTTCTAAGCGCCTGTTTGCCTGATCCCAATTGCAGATCCGCGTCGAACCGATGATTTCACCGGAAATTTTATCCCGTACGGCAAAGGCTAATGCTTCACCTCTTTGCTCTGCGGCTAATGCCGTTTCTATATACTCTTTCATCTCATCAGGATGAGGGGCATTCGTGTACCATAACTGCCAAAGCTCTCCGTCTGAGACGGCCAGAGAAAGCGCGGGAACATGCTCTAAACTCAATGGTTCGAGCAGAATGTGTTCTCCGGATAAACACTCAGCATGAGCTTCACTCTTCACAACTCACTCCCTGTATAAATTGCCATTTGAATATAAAAGCACACTGCTTCATCAAAACAGGCATTGTCGGTGCCGGTTCAAAAAAACAACAACTTTGATTTATATCAATAAACTTACCACAATTGCCGACTGACTTCACGAGTCAATAGCGATCTCGTAGATGAGCACTTCCGAAGTATCCTCTTCCCAGGTTCTTGTCTCTTTATAGGACATGCCCACTTTTTCTAACACAGAAATCGATGCCTCATTGTCAGCGCTGACTATCCCTAACACTTGCTTAAATCCCAATGTCTGACAGTGAATAAGAACTGCTTTTGCAGACTCTAAGGCATAACCTTTACCCCAAAATGCGGGCAGGAATGCATAACCTAAGTCAGGACTGTCAAACTGGGGTCTTTTTACTAATCCGGAGAGGCCGATGGGCTTTCCACTCTCTTTCAGCTCGACGAGATAGAGGCCGTAACCATTCTGATAATAACTGGCCAGCGGGCCATCGAGCAGATAGGTTTCAGCCTGTAAAAGGTCCCTGACCCCTCTATCACCAATATTTTCCAGAAATCCCTGAGTATTGAGTAAACTCAAGATAAAATCTGCATCTGCTATCTCTAAATGACGCAGAATTAACCTGGATGTTTCCAATACAATCAAATGAATTTCCACCATATTGGTATGAAATAATTAGACTATACTTTGTTCAGTCCAGCAGAGGAAGCAGCGAACTATGTCAAGGAAACGCACTCAAGTCAGCCAATATTACGTCATTGCAGCCGTTGTCGCTGCCGAACTCAACCATACATTGACCTACTGCAAACAGATTAATCTTACCGCGAGCAATGCTCAGGCAGCATCATCCAGAGTAGGAAACGCCGCCTTGGGATTTAAAGCCTTGACAGGTTTCATCGATGACCTCGCCTGTTACACGATGAAGGCTGCAACCGACATCAACATTCTCGCGCACAAGGCCAGTAAGCTTGCCACCGACACCGCAAGAGCGGCAACAGCCCTTAAACACTTTGAAAAAGCTGAGAGAAATGCACACGAGGCAAAATTTGCATCGACCATTGCACCCGCCGTCGAGAAAACATCAAAAAATTACCAACAACTGCAACATTCATTTCAGCATCTCATCAACCAAATGGAGGTGCAGCTCCACGAATTGAAGCGAAACCTGAGAACCGCCAACATCCTCGCATCCATATGCAGAATTGAAGCGTGTCGGGTCGACGTCGCTAATCAGGCAACCTTTAACGATGTAGCTAATCGCGTCGATAATGTCGCCAATCTGATCCGGCAGCGAGTCGATAATGCCATTGCGCTTTTCGATGGTTCAATCGGACAGGAAGCCGCTTAAACTAAATTAATACACTAAGTTCATACATTGAGTAATCAGCACAATTTCAGTCACACAGACAGGGAAGCACACTAGATGAAGAGTCAACTTATCGTTGAAACCCCCACTCATAAATGGATCTACTTTGGCCGCGACCCGGAGAAGCCGGAGAAAATCATAGACACAAATCAGTACATGCTCGTCACCGACAAGAAAGCCCTGCTGATGGATCCGGGGGGAGTCGAGCTATTTGCGCCCATGTTAGCCAATATCGTTAAACATATTCCACTCGAACAACTCACCCACCTCTTTGCTTCCCATCAGGATCCCGACATCATCTCATCCCTCGGGCTCTGGGATCAGACTCTGCCCGGTGCAAAGCTCTATTCTCCCTGGCTTTGGGAGGGGTTTATCAGACACTTTGGCATGAGTAATATCACTTATGAACCTATACCCGATGAGGGAAGCCGTTTAGTGTTGGATCAAGTTGAAATACACCTAATCCCGGCACACTATCTGCATTCCTCTGGAAATATGCATGTTTATGATCCTGCTGCCAGAGTCTTGATGTGTGGTGATGTTGGTGCCGCACTGGAAGATCATGATGTGGATATTTTCGTCGATGACTTCGAGGCTCACACGAAGAAAATGAAGTTCTTCCACCAGCGCTGGATGCCCTCAAACAGGGCAAAAAATGAATGGATAGGGAGAGTCAAAAAGCTCGATATCGACTTTATGTGTCCTCAGCATGGACGCATATTCAGGGGGGAACAAGTCACTCAGTTTCTGGACTGGTTTGAGCAATTAGATGTTGGGAAAGCGGGCTCTTAACGCGATACGACCCCCATTCAAGCACAAGAAAGCCCGATTTAGTGAATAAATCGGGCTTTTTATGACTAGTATCTATCGGTTTTAAACAGAGCCAAGTGATAAGTTAAAATAACAGTTCAGAGATAACGAACGAATTTTGCGCCCTCGCGCTTCGCTTTTATCGGCGCTTTTACTGCAGGTGTCCCAAGGTAGAGGAAGCCGACAATTTGGTCATCACCCTCGAGGCCCAGCGCGTGGTGAACATGTTTATCAAATGCCATATTGCCGGTACGCCATATGCCCCCAAGCCCTTGAGCAAAGGCCGCCTGTTGCATGGCCATCGACGCACAACCCGCCGCAAGTAGCTGCTCAAGCTCTGGTACCTTAGGGTGTGGTTTAGGTTTGGCCACCACCACGATAACCATAGGTGCACGCAGCGGCATTGCTTTCACTTTATCTTGCAGGGTCTCATCGCCCCCATCTTTTATCACTGCATTGAGAAAGGCCTCCCCCAATCGGAATAAACCTTCTCCCTGAGCGATAATAAACTCCCATGGCGAGAGCCCCCCATGATCGGGAACCCTCACACCAGCATCCAAAATATTTTTTAATTGCGTCTCATCGGGACCGGGGGCTACAAGACGAGGAGATGACTGTCGGGTAAGCAGTAATTCGATGGCGTCCAAGATATTGTCCTTGTTGTTACCTATTTAAAACAGAATAACAAAGGTTTAAACGTAAATCCCACCAAATTGGTGGGATTTACAAAAATCTTATCAAGACTGAGGAAAGGCCGATTTAATTTCTCTTATTAAAATGCTTATCCACAAAATAATCCAGGCTGGTGTAACGTCCTCCCCCCATGAAGAGCAGCGCCATCAACATAATGAGATAAGTTATAGCAAACTCAATCCCGTTATTCAGTACAACGAAATTACCCGAGCTTGTTAACCACTCATAATTACCATTTTCCTGTAACAGCTCTCTGGCTTTAGCCAATTTATCGCCAGCAGCCAGAACCTGCTCGTTGGCAAGCCAGGAGTTAACATCTGCGATGGCCAGCCAGCCATTCTCCCAATGAACGGTAAAGGCGGCGACTAACATAGTAACCATCAAGGGAATTGAGATCAGACGTGTGGCTAATCCCAAGATAAGTAGCATCCCCCCGAAGAATTCGGTGCCGGCAGCGAGTCCCACCATCACCTCAGGCATAGGCAAGCCAAGTCCCCAGTCTGGATTACCAAACCAGGCGGCTGTATCACTGAAGTGCGATAACTTGTTGTATCCAGCCTGCATCAACACCGGGGCTAAATAAAGCCTAAGTGCCAGAGGAGCCAAGCCTTCAACGTATTGAAGTAACCCTAAAAACTTTTGATATATTTTAACGAGTGGCATAGTTAATCCTTTTTATCACTATTGTCACAATAGACCATCATGGAGAGGAATAACTTTCATCAGAATTTAACTTTATATCAACATCACAGGAATGACGAATTTAATGAGTATGTAATGCTAAGTAAGCTGGAATGTAGACCGTGCTCGTGTTCAGCTTTAGGTTCAACCTATGAGCGCAACAAAATTATCGAAACAATCCAGATATTCCTGGGAACTATGAGGGTTAATTCCAGTTTCATCATTTTGTGTGGCACCGGCAATATCACGACCATCTGATGCCATCAACAGAGACCAACAGGCGGCAAAGACCCAGTAGATGTTTATTGCACCGGGCAGTGCCGCCTTGGCATCGGAGGTTAAATAGGGGTGGTCTTCCAGGTAGCCTTCTATTAAATAGTGACGCTGAGAGGTGGACAGTGCATGGGTCGACAAGACACCTGCAAGATCGAACAGAGGGTGAGAGCTGCAGGCATACTCAAAATCGATACAATACACCTTGCCCTTTTTATACAAGAGATTATGGGGATTGAGATCCCTGTGACTGTATTGGTCTGAGGGCGAACAGGCATGGAGTTGTTCGAGCCAGATATTAATATCCTTCTCTAATGCCAACAATCCTTTGTGACTCACTTGCCATTGCGCCGTCATATCAGAGTCTTGAAGAGAGGAGACCTGAGTTGCGATAAGCGCCAGTTTATCCCGGTAGATAACCCACTGCTTACTTACCCCTATATTATTTTCGGGAACAGGTAAGCGGGAGATTTCTTTTAACAATGGTAGCAACAGGAGCTCAGCCCCTGGCCATAGTGTCGCTTCATCAATCAAAGGGTGTGCTGGTTTTGCCGTTAATAAGCTGCCCCACAGTGCTTCGCCGGCTTGCTGAATATACTCGCTAAGGTAATAAGCATAATCTGAACTGACATAAATCAGTGTTGGTGCTAAGCCTTGCTTTGCGGCAAGCTTCCAGTTTTTCACTTCAGATTGGCGATCACACAGTTGGCTGCTCGCCGATGAATTGACCCTGAGCACCCAACTCTTCTCACCGTCATTAATGAGATAGTTTTGATTACTCAAGCCATGAGCGAGAGGCGTCACAAGGCTGTCAGAGGCAAGATAAAGACCCACAGATTTAAGGTCATCGATAACCGATGCTGGCAGCACGGCAAGGAGCGTCTTTGTTGGATTGTTACTCATTTTCTCACGCTCCGGGCAATCACACCCCCACTACATAACGCCAATATAATTATTCAACTTTAAAGCCAGTCAATAACGATCTTTAATTAAGACCACTCAAAAAGATGCTTTAAGCCTGGTAAACGGTCTAATAAGAGAGTGCCTGGTTCTGCTCACGCATGGTCGACTTCCATAAAAAGTATCCACCGATAGCCATACCGACATAAAGAATAAATAACAAAGAGGTTAGCATCAGCCCTTTTTGCAAATACAGATAGATAGACACAAGATCTATGATGACCCAGTATAGCCAATTCTCTAATACTTTTTTAGCCACCAAGTAGGTCGTCATCACCGCAAAGCAGGTCGTTGCCGCGTCGAGGTAAGGGTAAGAAGCCTGAGTATGATTAGACATCAGATAGCCAACCACTGCAGAGATTACCGCCGTCACAAGGATGATCTGGGTATGGCGAGTCAGGCTCCAGGAGACAACGGTACTGCCATGTTCATCCTGTTTCCCCTTCGACCATTGCTGAAAACCATACACGGCCATCGCCATATAATAGACATTCAGCACGGACTCCATCAGCAGCGACACCTTCCAAAAAAGAGCCGTATAGATGGCAGTACTGAAAAATGCAGCAAACCAACACCATATACTGCCTTTCATCGCCAGTACTAAGTATGCCGCCGCCAGAATGACCGCAACCGCCTCCCATGCCGTTAAGGCATTTGCCTCAATCAAGGCACCACTGAATGTATTCAACAATGCAGCCCAAAAATCTGTCATTACCCTATCCGCTTTCTATTTCTGATCAATCATCGACTAAATGAATAAACTCACATTTTCCGATTAATAATCATCGACATAACGTGAGTTTATGTGGCTATCTTGTCTGCCAATTTATCGTTATTCGCTGTGAGAGAGATCCAACTCACCACCAATAAACTTACAGACAAACACGGCCTTGCCCCACTTTTCGTGAGCCGCTTGCATCTCAATGGCAAGCATCGACATCACATCGCTGTATTCGCCGCAGACCTGTGTCGCCATCGCATTCGTTTTACGCTCGATATTTGAATAACTATCGACCCGACCAATAAACCATCTGATAGGGTCCAGGTAGTTATCTTGTAAAGGGTAACAACTTATCTCGGCAGTTAATTTCATTTCATTGACCTCAGGCAGCCTCTGTATTTGCAGAGCGCTGCCACAATTAAGTTAATTTCTTGTTTGCTTGAACATGTTTTAGCATTTCAGCCGCTAGCGGCAGCAACTTAATCCCGCAGGGAGTAAATTACATAAACTTGACGTTAACGGTTAACCCTAGCTGACGTGGGTCTCCATAACGTATATATTGCTTGTCTGCCCAGTCCTGATCCGGCTCGTTGCCGAAATAGAAGCCGCGGGTACCATATTGTTCATCAAACAGGTTACGCCCCCACAGATAGGCAGACCAGAGTTCGGTTTCATAGCCCATACGTGCATTAAAGATAGTATAGGCATCGGACTTAGACTCATTGCTGTCTGAATAGTAGAAATCACTCTTTCCACTGGTTGTCAGGTTAGCGAACCAGCCGGAATCGGTGCGATAGGTCGCACCGGCGCTGTAGGTAAAGTTAGGAGAGTGAGCCAGTTCACGCCCAGACAGATCAACCGTTCCGCCATATTTATCCTGATACTCATAATCACCATAGGCAGTTTCAAGCCACCCTAGTGTAGCGTAAAGCTTCAGGTTATCTGTCGCGTACCAATTCCCCTCTAACTCGGCGCCATAATTGTGAGAACTCCCCGCATTTTCTGTATATAAGATAAACTTCTGTGGCTCATCAGGGTTCTGCTGTGAGGCCGATACCTGTTGATCTCGCCTGTCCATATAGAAAAATGATAGATTCGTTGACGCTTGGCCCTCTAACCAGTTGGATTTTAGTCCAATTTCATAGTTATATAGGGTCTCGGTATCGTACTCTTTCTTGTCCGACAGCTCGGCTGGCAGCGACATATTAAAGCCGCCCGCTTTATAGCCTCGTGCGACTCTGACATAGGCTTGCTGAGTGTGACTCAAGGTCTTACTCAGAGCGATATGCCCGCCCCACATAGTTTCACTTGGGTTAAACGCATCGCCGGCACTGTCACTGTACTCACTGTCACGGCTCTCGACTCTGGCACCAACAGAAAGTGAGTAACCATCACCTAAATCTGAGTCTAATTGCGCAAAGACAGCCAGGTTTTCAGCGTCATACTCGGCCGTTAATGGATCTTCCCAGCCGTTATAGATCTCTAATGTGTCGTTATCTTCATCGAGTTTCATACCATAGAGCCCCACTAACCAGTCGGTACTCCCGGCAAAAATTCGTCCGGCTTCGGTTGAGCTCAGTCTGAACTCCTGGCTAACGGTGTTGCGCTCACCCTCTTTGTTCCAGGTGTAGTCATATTGGCAAGCCTCACCATAACAGGTCAGATCTCCCCAATATTCCGGGTTGGCCCAATCACCATCGTATCCATGGTGATGCTGAGTTTGCGCGTAAGATGTCAAAGAGACGAGTTCGAATGACTTAGCCCCGGAATAAGTCATCTTCAATGCGCTGCCTGTGGTGCGCTGTTTATCGACACCAGGCTCATCGGTTAACGTATCGAAGCCATTATTATCCAATGTCCAGGCATCATAACCATTATCATAATCGGCATGAAGCAGAGTAAGGTCGAGCTCAAGTTGATCGGTCGCATACCAGCGTAATTTCGCACGTCCGGTAAACTCATCTCGCCCATTGGTATCGTCCCGGCCCAGGTAGAGGTTATCTCTATAGCCATTTTGTTTATGTTGCTGCAAAGATACCCGATAGAGTAACTTGCCAGAGTCGGTCAATGGACCCGAGCTAAAGCCACTGAATGTGGTGAGATCATCACCCCCTACAGATACCTCGGCACCATGTTCGAAAACATCGGTAGGATCATTACTCTTAAGATAGATTAAGCCCGCTAGCGCGTTAGCACCATAACGCGTTCCTTGAGGACCACGTAGCACTTCAACCTGCTGAAGATCATACATACTGGAGATCATACCAAGACCGGACATATCGATATCATCGATGATGTAACCGACCGACGAGTTCGGTGCGCCTTGATACTCCTCCTGCTCTCCAACTCCGCGAATTTGGAAATACTTAGGTCTCGAGCTTCCACCCGACCAGTTAAAGTTAGCAATAGAGTTGAGTACCTCTTCGAAATGCTGAGCTCCCTCATCTTCGATCTGTTGTTGATCGATAACGGTAATGCTCGACGGCATTTTATCTAACGAAGCGCCTCTGAAGTCGGAGGTAACCACAATCACTTCCATATCATCGGAGGTGGTCAGTTCATTGGCTGGTTCTGCAGAAAAGGCATAGCCGCTGGCCAATGCTGTAGAGAGTGCCGTTGAGATGGCAAGTGCGACGGGTGATACGCGTTTTAACGTATCAGATTTAAAACTTAGTGGTTTAAAAGTAAACGGTTTAAAAATAGACATAGGACCCCAAATTAATATTTTGAGATCCGGCAACTGGAAAAGCGAGAAAGGTGGTACAAATACAATTGTACTTATTGGCCCATTCCTACGCCGGTATTAGCCGGATCAGGTTCAAAGGGTTTGTCTTATGACATCTCAGACACGGTACTAATAATATCAGCACAGCATCACCCCTTGGCGCCGGCAAGTATACATGAGTTAAACAAGTGATTGACATACTTATGTCATCATTAAGTGATTTTTCATAAAAAAACGTCAGCATAGCTGACGTTTTTTGTGAAAATTGTAACCCGTCACAAGTAAAACGAATCAAAAACAGAGACTAGTTAGAGAACGCTTTTCTCACATAGAGCTCATACCTGACGGCATTGGCATTCGGGGCAAGTGCCGTCACCTGCATACGCTGCTTGCCATGAAGTTTTAATGATTTCCAGGCATTCCCTTCATCTTCTAAGGTAAACCCGCTGGTATCATACCAGGTAAACTTATATTGAAGACGCAGATCCGTGGCAACTTTGCTCTGTATGATCCCGGCGCCCTGCAGCAGATCCCCCTGCTGGCGAGCCTGTATCTGCTCGACACTGACCTCACGAGCAAAGCTGCGGTTATCGACTCTCACCTCACCGGTCGAGCTTCCCATGATACCTGAGGTATGTGGGGCACAGGCGGTGAGTACAAGCGCTGTGGCAAATGCCAATACTATTTTTTTCATCGTAAATTTTCTCTCTGTCACAGAAGCAATACGGCTCCAATCAAAGTTATCTGTTTTGATATTAATCAATCAAGAAGTGCGCCCGCGCCGTAGCGATAAGTTTCTTCCTGCTTGTCTGCCAACAATCGATGCTAACGTTAGCCACCCTTCGACCCTGTCGCGTGATCTTACATTCGGCAAACGTGTCTTTATGGTATCCAGCCCTTAAGTAATCGATAGAAAAATCAACAACCTTAGGCACTTTTGAGGTATTCATAAAGACCATCAACTGAACGATGGCAGACATCTCCATAAATCCGGCAATCACGCCACCATGAATAGCAGGCAGGGTCGGATTGCCAATATTGTCATCCTTTGCGGGTAGTCTGAACACTAACTCATCACCGAAACGCTCGACTGCCATACCGATAAAGTTGGTATAAGGAACATGCGCTAACAGGTGACTGAAATCATTGAGCTCGGTGGCCTGTTTAACTATCTCCTTGACGTCCAATAGTGCCGAAGAGCCAGGGGTATGTGTTTCAGCCTGACTTTGACACTCTGTTGAGACCGTCACATTCCTGGGCTGCTCACTTGTCTTGCCCAGCAAGGCCTGACGAAAATTATCACCTATCATCTCTGGGCTTATCCGCATAAATGAACCGACAGCATGAGCAATCGGGTCATCGATAGAATCTTGATACGCGATAGCACGCGTAAAGGCCACGCTCGACGATATTTTATAACACTCGGCAAAACCATAAACCGGCTTATTGGGCGCCGCCGGTTTCATGTAGTCGACACGCAGATCCAGCGTCGGTGACAGCTCTAAGCTATGATAGTGATCATAGATAGAACAGACTACGGCACTGCCACTCGCCGTATCCATTAAGGTCGTGATCACACCACCATGGATAACGCCGGTATCGGGGTAACCAATCAACTCACTGCTATAGGGCAGCTCTATCAATACATGGTGCTCACTCGCCTCATGTACGGTCAAATTCAGCCGACGACACTGAGCAAGCTGATCGACGAAACGAGTCGCGATTTGTGTTAATGGGAAAAACTCAGGATTAACCTTCATGACTCCGTACTCACCATTATCTGTCAGGGTTCAACATACGTCCCAAAGGCTCACCACCAAGCAGATGCATATGTATATGAAACACCTCCTGTCCGGCATGTTTATTACAGTTCATAATTAAGCGATAGCCATCTTCTGCGATCCCCTCTTCTGCTGCTAACTTAGCAGCAACGGTCACCATACGGCCAAGCGCTTTCTCATCTGATGCTTTAACGTCATTCACGGTCGGGATCAGATGATTGGGTATAATTAGAATGTGGCTCGGTGCTTGCGCACTGATATCACGAAAAGCGGTGACTAAATCGTCCTGAAACAAGATATCTGCAGGGATTTCACGACGAATAATTTTACTGAAAATGGTTTCTTCGGCCACTATAATGTCCTCGACTCGATGGGAATAATAGAAGTATACCTAATATTTAGCGCTTTATGATCAATAGCACACCAGATTTATCTTTCTTAAAAGCATCCATCTTATACTGATAGGTATAACTACAATCAAAGTTACAAGTACAACAATAAATCAACAGTTATACATTTGTGTACACACATACATTGACAAGGGTTATAGATAGGCATTTAATAGACAAAATTTTTCCGGGATAACATCATGCTTACCGATAAAGAAACCGCGTTACTTAATGCCGCCACCGATCTGATTAGAGAACATGGAATGATAGCATTGAACATGTCAGATGTTCATAAGAAAGCTGGCTATTCAAGAGCGGCTCAATATCAATCTTTCAGTGATAAAAACTCCCTACTTGCCGCACTATGCATGCGTGAACTGGTGCAGAATACCAGTGCGATTGAAGAGCAAAGGTATAAAGAGTTAAGCAGTGATTTTACCGTTGTACTCAGGCCCGTCGTCTACAATTACCTGAAACTGGCCGATAGACTCATGATAGATTCCGCCTTCGAGCAGATGTTCAAAGCCGTACAAAACCTACCTGATGTAGAAGAGTTCTCTTTCCTCAAGCAAGGGTTTAACTTCTTACAAACCGAAAGAACCCAGAAAACCTAGCACCAAGGTCTCTGGGCGCAGACTCAAACTCGCCCAGCTATCCAAGCCAAACTCTAGTTCATAGAGTCTAGGTCATAGAGTCTAAGCCCTTCAATTTGACCAAAATGTGCTGGCATGCAGAGCAAACATATTTTCCATCCAGCGTATTTTTCGTCTCGTATTCATCGCAACATGAGCACAGGCCAAAACTTTTGACCTTGATGATCTTCAATCTGGTTTCACCTATCGACGTATCATCTCTTCCACGACTCTCCGGGGCCGAATGATTTGCGATAGTGATTAACGTCGCTGCCATACCAAACAATGTGACCTTTATGATGTACAAACTAAAGGATAAGAGCAGCAGGACTAATACCAATCGGTATAAGAAAGTGGTCAACTCAGAGTTATTTTTGGCTGCATAATTCAAGGCGAAAGAGTGAAAGAATGGTGATCCCTTGTGAACTCATTCAACACAGAAGTAGGCTGCCAAAAACACTCCTGAAAGGCGAGTTTTAGCACTTCCGATACGGCGTTAACGAGCTTAAACGTAGAATAACTATGTTCCTCACTCGTTGCCTTGCCTCACAAGCGCTAAACTCTCGCTGAGTGACCACACCTTTATACCGATTGGTATAACTCCACAGCGAGTCTTGATAGCTATAGATAGTCAGCAGTGTACACCCGCCACCAATAGTCAACACAGCCAGTGAAATCGTGAGCAGCGTATCCAGAGTCCCGAGAACTCCCTCAAATTCATTGCTACTTTTCATATGATTCCTAGGCCTTAATCAGGTATACGACACCATCTTTTTCGTACACATTACTGACTTCATTACCCTCACCCAGAACAACAACCTGCTGGCCCTTTTCAGTTACCGCATTACCCGCAGCATCCAAAATGATGGCAATTCCCATAGCCGTTAACATAGGAGAATGATAAGAGTGATAATGGCGATGAGTCTTAGGGACAAGAATCACAGCCCCTCTTTTTGCACGTTTAGGGCTGACATGTTGACACTTGACCCCACCGACGCGCTCACAACCGACTGTTGCGGCATTGGACTCAAAAGAAACTGTGGTGCCAATATACAATACAAGTAGGCCGAAAATAGCCGTTAGTGACTTAACCATCTTAAAAACCTCAACTTAAACGGTACTTATTTACTCTATGAGTAAATGAAAGCATGCAAGTATACATAATAACTATACAGGTGTATACACATCGCGACAGCCAGTAGTTTGCTTCCGGTTTTACATTGCCTCACCATCCAGCTTAAAACCAGCTGCTATATGTTACGGCTTACGGCTTACGGCTTACGGCTTACGGCTTACGGCTTACGGCTTACGGCTTACGGCTTACGGCTTACGGCTTACGGCTTACGGCTTACGGCTTACGGCTTACCAACATTTTAAAGACAAAAAAAAGCAGGAAAGTCTTCACTTTCCTGCTTTTCTACTGAATATTTACTTTATCAAGCATGAACCTCATGGAGGTGGGTCTGAGCCCAAGCGATGGCTTGCCCTCTGCTGGACACCCCAATCTTTCTGAATGCTCGATAGAGATGGGTTTTAATTGTACTTTCGCTGACAAAGAGTTGATTGGCGATATCCATATTCGTACTACCCGAAAGCAGTGCCTGTAACACCTCTCGCTCGCGGATCGTCAAGCTTTCACTCTCTTCATGATTTAACTCTTCATCACTGCTGCCAGCGCTCAGCTCAGCAGGAATATAACTCCTGCCCCTGAGAATATTGCTTAACTCTTTTCCAATCGTTTCCAGAGACAGATCATTATAAAAAACCCCGGCAGTCACCGATGAGTTAATCAAAAACTTAATATCTAATTGTTTTGGGAAGTGGATAAAAACAACTTTTAATCCTGAGTATTCACGTTCGATATGCCGTTGCAGTTGATAGGCGACTTGCACATCTATCGAGGCGAGATCGAAGATAACCAGAGATGACTCCCTCTCTTTCAGCTGACTTTCGAGCGACTCGGGCCTGACACTGTGCAATTTGACTAAAAACTCCTGAGGCCAGCGGGTTTCGAGTAGATCACATAAAAGTTGAGAACGGGAAACGACAACCCAGTGAGTAACTTTGAACATTAATCGCACTCCATGCTACGAAATAGGCAGTTAACACAAACCAAACTGGCAACAACATAAGCTACATTAAGACAACAAAGCTAGCCACAACTTTCACATAGAAAGTGGATACATTGGTCGACTTAACGAACTCGTTCATATTCGGCAATCCAACCACTCTTCAACTAGCCCACTCCGTCCAATATCATTGATTGTCGTTAAGTATCCCCTGATCTAATGGAGGGAGCATCAGTCAGGAGTATGAAAACCAAGTAACCAAAAGGATCGATCTCGACCAATCAACTAGACTAGAGCACTACACCGAAATAGGTAAATCATGATTAAAACTCAGGTAAACTCATTTATTACAATCGGCAATGTAAAATTAGCGTATGCTGAACCACACGCAGGACATCAACCCTTTGCATGACAAAAGGAAGTGATTCAGATGCTGTCAGCTTCAGGACCTTCATACATTATGCTTTTCTTGCAACTCGTATTTAACTTTGAGGTGTAAGCGAATCAAACGCTATTGGTTTAACCAAGTGAGCTTGGCTTGATATAGCCTTTGACTTTCAGGTTTTTCGGCATAAGAGAGTGCATGAGATAATGAGCTTCTTGCGGCGGCCGACTCGCCAAGGGCATGTTGTGCCTTAGCCAGATCGAAATATGCCCTGTGGTAATAGGGCGTGTTACGTAGAAACTTTTTCAGGTAAATTTTAGCACTCAGGTTATCTCCCTCATCTAACGCTTCCTTTCCCATCAAGTACCAAGCATAGGGGCTCGAGTCTTCGAGAGCCAACAGCTGCAACTTAACTCGATAAGCAACCTCAAGTTCACCATTCATAGTCAATAAGTAGTGATAGTTACTCAAAAGAGTGATCTTAGACTCTGAGACATTTAACGCGTATTGATAGAACTTTTTAGCCGTTTCATCATCCCCTGAACGGCGATGAACGATTGCCAACATATTCAGCAGTGGAGCATACTCTTGGGTATATTGAGTACCTGCTTTTAACAGAGAGAAAGCACGATTAAGCTTCCCAGCTAATAGCGCATCGCCTGCATGATTCCGATAGAGCATACCGAAAAACTGCTCCTCAGCAATCTTCCTTCCCCCTCTATCGTATCTGTCGGGAAAATAATCTAAAACGACATAGCTACGTCCCGAAAAGTAAAACCCCTGATTGTCGGTATCATCTTCATAGAGAAAGGTACGGACATGATCTGAAGTAACAGCGATATCGGAGGTGACGTCCAGCAGCATAGGCGGGGTATGCATCACCTGAAACACGGCCTTGACACCAAGTTCTCTGGCCACCACATAGGTCAAGAGCGCCAAGGTCATGCAGTTGCCACTCCCTTTTTCAAGTGCGACACTTGCCGGATAATTCTTTCCCTCATAATTGAAATTGACCAACTTAGTAAACAGATACTCACGCACTTGCTTATTCTTGGGTAATAGAGCGATATCTTCGCGGCGAACAAACTGGTGAAGCTCTTCTATCTGCTCCGGCGTCAGCGCCATTAATTGATCTAGCGTAGGTATGGGCGTTACTGTGACATCACTGCCCGATTCAAACAGGTTATCATTCATCTGCGGCATGGCGGGCTTTTGCGAGCTAACAGGCGAAATATGACTCGAACATGCTGTCAATATCATCAAGCCGGCAATGGCCGGTACAGCACGATGTAAAATCCCTTTCATGATACAACTCCTTATTATATTGTCTTTTTCATGCAAGCACTTTTTCACAAACAGATAAGTCTTCACTTTAAAATAGCAGCCATCGAGTGGTATACAGGCTTATCACCTATCAATAATAAAGCATTGACTCATATTTGAATTATCACAATATAGCAAAGGCAAGGTTGATTCAAATCTGGCCAGTCATGGCTCCTTATCAATCCACAAAGCCGTTAGCTTCAACAAAATCTCATCTATATTTAAACGTACCCTTTTCAGTTTCGAGACACGCTGAGGACTATGTGATGGGATGGACCAGGCCCTGTATCCAGCTCTGTGGTGGACAGCTATATAGGTGTCGTAAGACTCACGGAGTCCGAAAACGGAACTGTGGTCGAATGGAGCTCAACCTTCGAGTCAGAAAATGAAAATGAGGTTGCCGATTTCTGTAATCCTATTTATGGAGCACTGTTGGCGGGGCTTAATGATACTTTTACGGCCAAATGAAGATGGCAGGCTTCACGGCTCAAGCCGCTCCTACAACCACCTCGTAGCTCGTAGCTCGTAGCTCGTAGCTCGTAGCTCGTTAAATCTTACGTCAATAACTGAAATAAGCAGGTTAAACCAAAAAAGACCGTTAACCCTTGCCAGAAACGAAGCGGATTTCTTTCAAGCAGAGAAAGCTTAGATTTATCCGCCTTCTTGCTCATCGAATTGATGGGCTGACTTAGCTCGTATAAAAACTCACTGGTATCATCTTGTCGCTGGTCGGGATTGATACTCAAGGCTTGTTTAATTACAGGATCCATCCACTGCGGGACCATTGGGTTGAGCTCATGACAGGAAGTATAATTTAATTGCTGGTAATCACGCTTGCTGCGACACTGTGCCAACTTCCCTCTGAATGGCAGTTGTCCCGTTAACATCTCAAAGGTGATGACCGCCAGAGAGAAGAGATCGGCACTGTTGGTGACCCTGAAACCCAGAACACTTTCCGGGGCCGAGTAATCAGCCGTTCCTAAGATGCTATCTCTTTGCAGTGGAGTGGCTATCTCGCCGATCCCCTTGATATGGCAGGAACCAAAGTCGATAACTTTAATCTGGCCTTCATAGGTCAATAAGATATTATCGGGCTTAAGATCTTGATGAATCGTCTCCTTGCGATGAAATGCCCTGACGCCAGCCTCTATCTGCTTTAACAATACCAACACCTCTTGTACCGATGGGTTAGGGTTGCGGTCAACCCAGAGGCTCAATGGCATTCCCTTAAGATATTCACTCACGTAATAGAGTGAAGACTTAGGCCTGTCTCTATCGAGTAATTTGACCACGTTGGGGCTATTGATTCGATGACCAATCCAGCTTTCAAGCATAAATCGCTCTATGTATGCAGCGTCATCGACATAATTCACCGAGGGGGTTTTGATACAGCGACGCTCTCCTAGCTCATTACTCACCAGATAGACCTGACTGCGCTGACTCTGATGCAGTACTTTTTCGATAAGGTAACCGTCCAGCTTCATTCCCTCTTTCAATGGTGGTGGAAAAGGCAGTGTAGAGAGTTGCTGATATAGATCATCTATGTTTTGGCTAGGCAAACGTTCAATTGAGAGCAACTGACAGCTGACATTGTCCGTACTGCCCTGCGTGACCGCATCTTGGCAAAGCTTCCGACAAAACGCATCGAAGTGACTCGAGTCTGCCAAGTCAACGGACTCACTCACACCTTGCCATTGCCGACTAAACGTCGTTATCCGGGATGCTATTTCGATATCACTGACCACATCATGAATACCATCTGTGGTCAGCAAATAGAGATCGCCTACCTTCATATCCAACTTTCTATAGTCGACATCCAACTTAACATCTAAACCCAAGGCCCTTGCCAAGTAACGCTTACCTGAGCCCAGTACGGTGACATGATCGCGGCTCAACCTCTCAAGCTTTCCCTCTCGAAAGCGATAGGCTCTCGAATCCCCCACATGTAGTAAGTGCGCGGTGCAAGACTTAAAAATGAGCGAAGTAAAGGTGCAGACATAGCCCCTATGCGCCTCTCGATAATCTTGTCCCAAACCAAATAGCCAGCGGTTCAACGCGGTGATCACCTGCGAGCTGGATTTTTTGACACTCCAGCTGTCAGGTGTGGAATAGTAATCGGTGATAAAGTTACTCACACTGATCGCGCTTGCTTGCTCTGCGGCCTCTGCGGCGCTTACCCCGTCACAGATAACCGTAACGGCCCCTTTGGTGGTCAGCATCAAACCATCGGGAATACGGATCCCGATGGCATCTTCATTTCTCGGCTTCACACCTCGACATGAATACTGACCCACCGCGATAGATAACGCCCCATTAAGTGGCAGTGGGACATCATAAAATGAAGCTTGGATAGCTTGGCTATCGTAGGCTTTTACTGGTACCCATGCTGTCATATCACTCCCGATGAGCCATTACATTCACGCCGTTCACTACTTCATCCTGACCGCTACTGACACAGAACTTAGCTCACACTGATCAGGGTCACCTCTCCTTTATCGTTTACCTCGGATATATGCCCCTTAGGCTCAGTTAAAAACAGTAAACTGAACAGTCCAAGAACCGCGCTCGCAGCGATGACATAGAAAAATGCCTGAGTCGATACCAGAGAGTAAACCGTTAAGAAAAATACCGCGCCGACGTTGCCATAGGCACCAGTCATCCCTGCTATCTGACCCGTAAGGCGGCGCTTTATCAAAGGAACCGCTGCAAATACGGCCCCCTCTCCACTTTGCACAAAGAAGGAACACCCCATGACCATCAACACGGCTAAGGGTAATGACCATTCACTGGTGATCTGAGCCATGCCCAAATAGCCCACGGCCAAGCCTGCCGTTAAGATCATCAAGGTAGGTTTACGGCCGAAACGGTCACTGATCCAGCCGCCCCCAGGGCGAGAGGCCAAATTCATGAAGGCATAGGTAGAGGCCAGCATCCCCGCTTGCGCCAAACCAAGCTCGAAGGTCTCGGCTAAATAGAGGGGTAACATAGAGACCACGGCAAGTTCAGAGCCGAAGGTGGAAAAATAGAGCACGTTCAGCACCGCCACTTGTTTAAAGGCGTAGCGCTCGAATTCAGGTACTGGCCCATCGAAAATGTGCTTGTTTACCTGATAAGTTTGATAAAGATCGACCAGCAGCACCACCCCCAGTCCGGCATAGATAAGGTTCACCGCCTCAAGAGTAAGCATGGCTACACCTGAGGGCGATAACTTCCATCCCAGTAAACCCAATGTGGCATACATGGGAAGCTTCATGAGCACCAACAAGAGTAAGTCACCTTTACTGGTCACCTCCAGGGCGCCGATTTTCTTGGGCTTAAAGTAGGTCGAGCCCTTAGGGGTATCGGTGACATTAAAATAATAAATAAAGGCAAACACTAAGCTTAATAATCCCGTGAGCCCTATGGCATAGCGCCACCCATTGTCACCACCGAAGGCGATAGCAATCACAGGCAAAGAGAAAGCCGCCGCTGCGGAGCCAAAATTGCCCCATCCCCCATATATCCCTTCCGCGGTGCCCAGCTCATTTGCCGGAAACCACTCGCTGACCATGCGAATGCCGACCACGAAGCCCGCTCCAATAAATCCAAGCAGGAACCGGGCTAATGCCAACTGCTCGAAGCTGTCCCCCAGAGCAAACATAAAGCAGGGCAGACTACAGACGGCCAATAAGATGGAATAGGTGAGTCTGGGGCCAAATTTATCCGTCACCATACCGATAATCACCCGCGCCGGGATTGTTAAGGCTACATTGAGGATCAACAAGGTTTTTATCTGTCCATTGCTCAAACCCAGACTTTCGGCAATCACACTCATCAAAGGCGCGGCATTAAACCAAACAACGAACGAGATAAAAAACGCCATCCAGCTCAGATGCATGATTTTCATCTTTCCGGAGAAGGAAAACAGGTTAAATTTTTCATTACTCATCATTTATTCTCCTACTTTAGAGGCGTTAATCATTACCTTGCCCTGCTCACATTTGATCTGATACAACTCGACACTCAAACTTTCATCTTCGATGCACAGCCCGTTCGTTAAGCTGTAATGTTGTTTATGCAGAGGTGAGGCGACAAAAATATCCCCCTGTAGATCGCAGATTAAGCCCCGTGACAGCACGCCGACACCGGTTGCAGGATCTGCGTTATCCATGGCAAATATGCCCTGCTCACCCAGATTAAAAATGGCAATGGCTTTACCCCCTACCCATGCCGCGATGCCCCCAAACACAGGCAACGCACTCTCGTCGCAAATGGTTAACCAGTTCATACTTCACACTCCTTTTGGGACGATGGTTCAAACATATCTACCCAGCTCGCCTTAACGGCTAAGCCATCCAATTCTTGCTCGGCCGGACCAACACCGATATTTTTTACCGATATCATCCCCGCTCCACCTTTGGTATCGACGGGAAAGCGCTGCCCTCTGAAATATTGGTATTGTTCGACCTTTGCATCGGGTTTCAGCACTGGATTAACGAACTCGCTAAACCTTGCCAGAAACGCCGGACTCTTCAGACTGGTTTTCCATTCACATTGATAGGTCGAGATGACCTTTTGCATCTGAATCTCAAGTTCTGCGGCTAAACCTAAGCTGTCGTCGATGATCACCGACTTAAGGTAATCTAATCCCCCCTCAAAAGACTCAAGCCATACAGAGGTTCGTTGCAATCTCGACGCCGTCATGGTGTAGAAAATTAATATCCTGTCTATGTATTGCACCAACACTGAGGTGGAGAGATCCGTTGCAAACAGATCGCCATGGCGGGGACGCATCCCTCCATTGCCACCAACATACAGATTCCAGCCCTTGTCCGTTGCTATCACCCCAATATCCTTACTCTGCGCCTCGGCGCATTCGCGGGTGCAGCCGGAAACGGCAAATTTAATCTTATGGGGTGCGCGCAGCCCCTTGTAGCGATTCTCAAGTTCGATCGCCATACCGACGGAGTCCTGAACCCCGTAACGGCACCAAGTGCTCCCAACACAAGATTTAACCGTTCTGAGTGACTTACCGTAAGCGTGGCCCGTCTCAAATCCTTTCTCTATCAATGATTGCCAAATTATGGGAAGTTCCGACAGTGCGGCGCCAAACAGATCGATACGTTGCCCGCCGGTGATCTTGGTATACAGATCGTGCCGCTTCGCTATCTCCCCCAAAGCAATCAACTTATCCGGTGTGATCTCTCCACCGGCAATTCTGGGGACGACAGAGTAAGAGCCATCTTTTTGAAGGTTACCCAGATAGGCATCATTACTATCCTGAAGGTTGGCGTGCTCTACAGTGAGAACATACTCGTTCTCTAATGAGGCGAAAATCGATGCCGCCAGGGGTTTACAGATATCACACCCTAAGCTCAGCTTGGCCGCGTCTGCAGTGCCGTGCTTTTCGATCAAACTGGTGAAGTTTGAGATATTGTCGACCTGACACAGGTGAAACAGGGCCTGCCTGTCATATTCGAAATGACTACATATGCCCTTTTGCGTCTCTAATCCCTGTGCCTCCATGGTCTGGCTGATGATCTCCTGCACTAAGGCGCCACAGCCTCCGCAGCCCGAGGCGGCCTTAGTACAGCCCTTAATCGCCGCTAAGCTATGTTCACCAGCAACGACTCTTTCAACAATGTCGGCTTTGGTCACCTGATGACAGGAGCAGATGATGGCATCATCGTTAAACGCCACCGGCGCATCGCTATCTTGTTGCAGGAGTGATATCGCCGGCACCTCTATTTTTTCACCGGACAGGTATTGGTTTAACAAAAAAGTGTAATCGCTGGCATCACCGACGAGCACAGCACCTTTAAGGTATTGTCCGGTTTCATCCAACCAGAGCTTCTTATAGGTACCGCTTTGATTGTCACTGAGCTCAACATATTTTGCATTTTCAAAGCCTCGGCTCTCACCGATTGAGGCCACATCGACGCCCAAAAGCTTAAGCTTAGTGCTCATGTCGGCGCCTTTAAACTCAGTGGCTACTGAGCCTGAAACACTTGCTGCGATATGGGACAGTGCGACTCTCGCCATCTGGTAACCCGGCGCCACTAAGCCGAAAATGCGTTGCTCCCAGAGTGCACACTCACCGATGGCATACACATCCGGTGCGGAGGTTAAACAGTGGGAGTCCACGGCTATGCCACCACGCTCACCCACTTCGATACCACTTTGGCGCGCTAAGGTATCTTGCGGACGAATGCCCGCAGAGAAAACGATAAGGTCAGTTTCAAGGTAACTCTCATCGTTAAACGTCATTCGATGACGGGCATGTTCACCAGCAACTATGGCGGTCGTCGCCTTGCTGGTGTGCACAGACACACCCAAGGACTCAACTTTGTCACACAGCAGCTCACCCGCTTTATCATTGAGCTGAACGGGCATCAGTTGTGGTGCAAACTCCACAACATGGGTCTCTAACCCCAAGGTTAACAACGCATTTGCGGCCTCGAGCCCCAACAGGCCTCCGCCGATAACGACACCTGACTGGGCACTCTGCGCCGCCTGACTTATCTGCTCGAGATCGTCGATAGTGCGATAGACCAGACATTGGGGGCGATCTTTACCTTGAATTGGCGGCACGAAGGGATAGGAACCGGTGGCAAGAAGCAATTTGTCATAACGCCAGATTTCATCATCCGAAGTGAAGACAGAGCGACTCTCGGTGTCCAGACGAACGATCTCCTTGCCTAAGTGCAGGGTGATCCCCCGCTTCGCATATGACTCAACACTGGCCAACATTAATGCATCCGGGCTGCCCGTCTCAAAATACTTTGATAGCTGAACCCTGTCGTAAGCCGGAAGCTTCTCACAGCCAAACACCTCCACCCGAAACAGCTCATTCATCCCTAGATCGCACAGTTGCTCGATAAAGTGATGACCGACCATGCCATTACCGATAACGAGTAATTTTGGTTTAAGATCCAGCTCGGTTTTTATACACCCCATGAAGCACTCTCCATTATTCAGTGAGATCTTTAAAAGCAAAAAGGCGCCATGCTCCTCTATGAGAACATGGCACCTTTGCCGGTAAGATCTGAATTGTTACTAACGACTGTCATAGCCTGCATAGAGTCTTGCAGTGACTATGCCAAGAAATAACTCGCCATAACACACTGATTTAAAGCACATATAAATCAATCTCAATACAAGGCTAGAACTTATACCGCACTTTAAAAGCACCCAAGCACCATTTTGGTGCTGGCATTCCAGTTACATAAATGAAGGGATACTGTCGATGAAGCGAGTCGGGGTTAAGATAACTGATAAATAAGTTTTTCTATGGATATGCCCTTATCCATAGCTTGTCTCTGCAGGGTCTTGTGGGCCTCTGATTCGCTTAATCCGAGACGCAGTAGCTCAGCTTTCGTCTTCGCTAACAACTTTTGTGTTTCCAGTGATGACTCGAGCGCCAACACTTTGTTTACCTGTATAGTTGCAAGCGAGAACCTCAGTCGGGAAAGCTGAATAATGCTTAATACTCTCTGATGGTCCAGCTCTCCGGGAACAAAAGTCACACGTCCACACTCGAGTAATCTCGCCAGCCCCTCATCCTCCCAATGAGCAGCGTTCACTATCAAAGGGATCGCGGAAAAACGCAGCAACCTGAGTAAGAAACAGACATCATTCTCCGTCAGACTCGCGGTGAAAAATAGCAATTGATCACATTCTGCTGAAAGAGAAATACTTTCTAAGGCTCGCAATGAAGGCAGTGAAATAACCTCATAAGGTTCACCGTTTTCACTCACCTCGAGTGCCGATTGCAGTGAATGCCGAGAATGCTGAGAGTGCTTTGATAGTCTAGAGCTAGCCTGTGTCAGGGCACACGACTCAAGCCCTTGGCTAAAGCTTGTATCGAACAAAGTGAAGATTCGCATCTCGCTCTCCTTATCACGCGTGTATCTGGTTTAAGCTAAGCATTCGAGCGGCCCTTTATTCAATAAAGCCGATTAAGAAAGCTCAGCACACCTATGCTCTGCAGGTGTGATCAAAGCGTCATGACGGCTTGACCAGCTCGTTCTCGCGAACTCTTCGGCGTCACTGACATTCTCAAATCGTCCCTGTAGAAGATACACCATAGCCAAGGTCCCGATCACACTCGCATTGGCTATCTGCATCAACTTATCAGTGCTCTGTGATTGCAGAAATTTAGATAGGTCAACTTCATCATTTCCCGGGTTAGATAGCCACATGCCAGCAAGCAGGACGGAGGCTTGCCCCGGCTCCGACTGAATATGTGAAGTTAAGGTGCTGAGCCCAACCACCCCTTCTAACAGGGCTGGAATTGAGACTTTCTCCCTTCCCTCTTTAGAGACAACCGTCAATTCGGTCGTGATCCTTGGATTGATTTCGCTTTCACCCTGCAGCCCTTTAAAAATGCCGACTCGCTCATGAGGCAGGTTTTCACACAGAGAACCAGAAGCGAAGTCACTCACTTGATCTGCTGAGTGTCTTGCCATCAGCTTGGCTATCTCAGCATGTAGTTGGTCTACGCCAGGATGAAAGTAGCTTCTTATGCTAACGGGAGCATTACCCGGATTGGTGCAGCGAATCGCTGTCTGGAAAAGGCTTCGCAAGCCGAGCTCTTGATGCAAATCCCGAAACTTGGCCACCAGAGGCGAGAAACTATCGGCATCGACATAGCAGATCCCCCCATGGTCCAGCGCAGATTTGGCTTCATCGGGTGCAGATACCGTTGGGATAGCTAAAGACGAGACAAAAGAGGCGATATGTTTACGATGACTCAGGGATTTAGGGTCGCCATGAAGCAGTATCCGTTCACCTTGGCTTGCTAACACTTTAGCCGCCAACAATAGCCAGGGCAGCAACTCACGCTTACCGGCATAGCAGGGCCAATCTATCGTCGGGTTCACTTCTTGCCACTGTTCACAGATTGTCGACTTGATACCGATTGCGGCGCCAGCGATCTCAGTCGCATTTTCACCACGAACCCGCATTAACATTAACGCCGCAGCCAGCTGAATCTGGCTCCCAATGCCGGTATGAAAACCGATGATCAGAAATATAGACTCTTTAAGGGTTAACGCTCTGGCGCCTTTAGCTCCACGGCCCAAAGCTTTTATCAACCCCTGATAGGCTTGCTTCATACTGGTTCTCCGGCATTTGCCAAGCGTTCAAGAACGGGTTCAGCCCTTGTATTACCAATGCTATCCATTAAGTCTGATAACTCTTTTCCCACAGAGACCACTTCGCCCACAATTATCATGGTGGGCCCGCCAACTTCGATTTTTCGTGCCGTATCAGCCATATTGCCTAAGCTGGCATAGGTCAACCTTTGATTGGCTCGAGCGCCATTACTGATAAATACCGCCGGAAGCTGTACATTCGCGCCAGCATTTAATAAGCCATGAGCAATCTTTGCCGCCTGCGCCTTGCCCATATAAAACACTAAACTGGTTTGAGCCGCCAGCAAAGATTTCCAGGCCACTGCACTATCATCAAAAAAACTACTATCATCAAAAACACTGCCGGTCACCAGAGTGACAGATCTGGCTACCCCTCTATGCGTCAGCGGAATTCCGGCACTGGCAGCGCAGCCGAGCGCTGCTGTAATACCTGGAATAAATTCACTGGCGAAGCCATTTCTGGCTAAAAATAGCGCTTCTTCACAACCTCGGCCAAAGACATTAGGATCCCCTCCCTTTAAGCGGACCGTATTCAAACCTCGAACCGAGCACTCCAGCAGGAGTGCATTAATATCATCCTGCTGTGCACTTGGCTGACCACAACGCTTGCCGACAAAATGCAACTCACACTCTTTGGCTGCCAAGCTCAGAATGTCATCACTGACCAGTGCGTCATAGACGATGACCTCGGCCGATGAAATTAACCGCGCAGCTTTTAGTGTCAGCAACTCAATATCACCACAACCCGCTCCGACGATAGCCAGCTTATAGGGGGGATTCAGCCGAGTTTCAGCCTTCTTAACACAGGTAAGTTCAATAATTTCAGCAGTTTTCAAAACAGGCCTCCGCTTATACATTTATCCCATTCGCTGAACATTTATCAATAAATTTTTTGAATGCTCATTCAGTCGACGAAAGTGTGAACGACAGGTTTAATAAAGGGAGTATTGCAACCTATATACCAAAAGTTAAACAATTGTTTTATTTGAATTAAAATATAAGAAAGGAGAGACAACTAGATAGGTTGAACAACAAAAGTGCACCCCTTTGCACCAAAAAAGGACAGGCAAGATTTAATCAAAAGGATCAAAAAAACCGGACCCCGGATACAAAAACGCCAGCGCTAGGCTGGCGTTTTAAATGATTTACCGTAGAAAACTACCTAAGTGTGTTACTTAAGTGTAGATTCCGCAGTACGGCCATCATCATGACAACTATCACAAGCTGGCTTATCACCTACGTTCATGTCATGTGGAGCATGACAATCGGCACACATAAGGTTGCCTTCGTGTGGCTGATGAACGGCGTCCATTTCAGCTAGAGTACCGTGACAGCTTTGACACTGTTCAAACTCATATGCACCATCTGCAGAAGGCTCACCATCGGCATGACATGCTTCACAACCATCCATCTCAGCGTGCATTTCTGCAAGCTCTTGTGACTCAGCCATAGCCGCTGGAGATAAAGCCAAAGCGGCTAAACCTGCACCAAATAACGCACTTAAAATTTTCTTGCTCACTATAAATATCCTCTATAAGAGACAACATAGTGGAGTTTTATTCTTGATCTAACCCCATCTTGCTATCAAAAGTCTTAGCACAACTCTGCATAAAATAGCTAAGGAACTGCAAAATCGCAACTTTTCTGCTTATATTACTTTAGCAAGTGCCCTCAGAAGAAAACGTGCGCTTAATCAAATAACTCTTTGCTTTATCAACCAATAAAGCCATTTAAGTGACATTGATCACACTAGCACTATGCAATTTTGAATGATGTCTGTAAACATAACATTTTCATATAAGTCAAAGACAAGTCAATAAATATGCAGTTAACGCCAAATAAAGTTGGCCAAGTATGTTTAGCTTTGATTGGTAGAATAACCACTCTCATTTTCTATAAAACAAAAACGGGAGCCAAGGCTCCCGTTTATTATTCGACAGGTTTATCCCATCTCTATTGACTCAGATTAGCTCGCTCTTAAGGCTGCAATACGCTTTTCAAGAGGTGGGTGGCTCATCATCATTTCAGCCATCGACTTTTTGCCATTGATACCAAATGCGGCCATTTGAGCAGGCATAGCACCGGTTTCCGGACCCTGACGTAAACGATCCAGTGCAGCAATCATCTTCTCTTTACTCGCCAGGCGAGCACCGCCCTCATCGGCTTTAAACTCTCGAATACGGGAGAAGTAGGCCACGATCATAGACGCAAGAATACCAAATAACATATCCAAAACGAACACGACCCCCATATAAGCAAACATCCCCAGACCTTCACCCTCTTCATCATTACTGGACACGAAGTTGTTGATGATCCCGGCAACAACACGTGCAGCGAAGATAACGAAGGTGTTAACGACACCCTGGATTAAGGTCAGGGTCACCATATCACCGTTAGCGACATGGCTGACTTCGTGGGCAAGGACACCTTCTATTTCATCCTGGCTCATGCCATAAAGCAGACCACTACTGACAGCAACCAGCGAGTTATCTTTACTCGGACCGGTAGCAAAAGCATTGAGCTCGGGAGATTGATAGATAGCCACTTCAGGCATCTTGATACCGGCTTGCTCCGCTTGGCGGGCAACGGTTTCAACTAACCAACGCTCGGTGTTATCACGAGGTGTGGTAATAACCTCACAGCCCATGGTTTTTTTAGCCATCCATTTCGAGATGGCCAAACTGATAAATGCACCACCGAAACCAAAAATTGCAGCAAACACGAGTAAACCACCCATGGTCGATGTATTAACCCCTAGAATCGACATCACGATAGAGGCCACAAGTAAGATTGCCATGTTCGTTGCAATCAATAAAAAAATACGCTTCATTTAAGCTCCTATAGAGTACCTGAGTACCAGATTTTGCGTTCTTAAAGACATAATATGTCCAAAAAGCGAGAATTCAAGGGAAGAAGAGTAAGAATATGTATAACTGAACAAATTCAACTCAATTCGGACTCACAGCAAAACCATAAATTTAAAGAATGTGCAGTCTAGGAGGCTTACATTAAGCTAATCTTAAAAATTAAAGCTCGACACTGGCAACAGATACAGATAGGCATTAATCTTTGTTAATATGACTTGAATGTTGATAACAGGGACTGAATATGAGTATAAACGCCTTACTTCTCTCCAGCTCACGTGTTGGAGACACGCCTTACCTTGCCCACGCTATTCCCTTTGTTAAACCTTTGGTCGATGAGTTGGCAAACCGGATCGAACCGCAAAATCAGAAATGGCTGTTTATCCCCTATGCCGGCGTCAGTATCAGCCACGACGCTTATCTCACAAGAGTCATATCCAGCTTAGGTGAGCTCAATATTGAAATAAGCGGGATCCATCAATATGAAGATCCCAGACTGGCGGTTCAGCAAGCCGATGGAATATTGGTTGGCGGGGGTAATACCTTCAATCTGCTGCATCAACTTTACAGGCACGATCTGGTGAAACTCATAGCCAATCAAGTGAGTGATGGCAAGCCGTATATTGGCTGGAGTGCGGGCTCGAATATTGCCGGCCTCAGCATTCGAACCACCAATGATATGCCTATCGTTGAACCCAGCTCCTTCAATGGCCTGGGCCTACTACCCTTTCAGCTCAATCCGCATTACACCAACTTCCAGGCCCCGGGTCACAACGGTGAAACTCGCGCGCAGCGGTTACTCGAGTTTACCTGTGTCGATCCTGTCACTCCCATCGTCGCCATTCAGGAGGGAACGGCATTATGGAGACAGGGAGACAAGCTATCTCTTATCGGCGACAAGCAAGCCTTCCTGTTTTGCGGCCTGCAGCAGGAGATACCGATACCTGTCGGCAGCGAACTATCGCATCTGTTGGCGCCTCATAAATACTAAGGGTCAATGAATTAGTCGGAAATAAAAAAGCGCATTCGGATGAATACGCTTTAAGTGCATTGGGTAAACTAGACCCAATTTAGTCTTTGTAGATCACTGTCGTCGACTCGAAAGGAAGTGTCTCTAACACCTTCTTATGATCGGCATAATCGATGAAAGAGCGGGCATCGGTATTACAGATATCAACGCCGCCGTCATCACAACTCGGCGCAGCACCTTCATAAACAACACCGAACTTTCCACTGGCCTCATCGAAGGTCAGATGATCGACCGCATAGGCCTTGTAGTTATCGCCACTTATCACAATGTCTACCCGGTCGGTCGAGGTAAGCTGCGCTTCACCCAAGGCATTCCAGCCATCGTTTCCGCTGGCATTATAGTTATTGACGATGACGACATATTCACCCGAGTCCTGAATCGCTTCCCAGCTAGGTTCAGTTTCGGTACCGGTATTTAACTCCAACTGGCTAATATGGCCACTTTGCTGTTTCAGATCTTCGGTAAAGGTGTAACGCATGCCGCCCACATAAGGGAATTTACCGGCATGACTACCTTCAGGAAGGGTTGCATCTATGGTGGTGGTTAACAGATCTTTGAGCACCACACCATTAATGGTCAACACAGAAAGGTAGTTAGAAAACGGTAACATCTCAAGGCTTGCATTACCTTCTCTGAACTCACCTGCATCGATATTAGTTCTGACACCACCGGCGCCAACCAGGCCAATTTGAACCGTCTTACCGATCACCGAATTAACGGCTTCCTGATTGGCCCAGTAAACCATGCCTTCACCGATAAGCGGTGCGACATCAGAGCCATGCATATCGGTGCCCTTGTCACCCGGACGGCGTTCATGAATGATATCTTCATTCACAGTCGCAACCACTTCGCCATAAGCCTCTTCAACCGCTGGCTTGTAGGTCGCATCAATATGCGCTCTGAGAGCCTCGTCTTCATCGACATCATCGATCTGTTTGCTGGAGTCTATGAAGCTCTCAACCTTTTGATGGGCATCACCAGTCAGCAGGCTACCAGGCTCACGCATGGCATCACTGTAATAGGTTTCATTAGACAGCAGAGTATTTTGACCATTACATGTCAGGAGCTCACCCTTATCATCGAATCTCACCGTTGCCTGACCAATAGCTTGTGCATACTGACCAGCCTGAACGATACAGGTCTTACCCACGGTATCTTTTTGAGTGACAAGTTGGGCATACTGACCATTATCACCATGCCCAAGCTCGGTAAAGTCGCCCAGCAAGGTATGTGAGTGACCGCCAACGATCACATCGATACCCGTTGTGCCTGCCGCCAGCTCAATATCACGCGCATTGCCGATATGAGATAAGACGATAACCTTGTTAACCCCTTTCTCTTTTAGCTGGTCAACCGTCTTTTGAGTAGTCTCAATCTCACTTGAGAATGTTGCCTCACCGGTACCCGTTGCAATAGTAGGCATATCTTCTAGCACGACACCTACGACGGCAACCACTTGCTCACTCGCCGTTGCATCGCTAATTGCGGCGATCTTACGCTTTACGGCGCCATCAAATGCGAACAACTGATAAGGTAAAAGGTTGGATAAGCCGCTGAGTGCAGGATCGTTGTCTGCATTCATGTTGTTTGCGAGTAGTGGGAAGTTTACGGCATCGATAAATGAAGCCAACTTAGTGGTATCGAGATCGAACTCATGGTTACCCAGAGCCATCGCATCTATGCCCATCTGTGATAGCAGATCGGCATTGGCCATACCGTCGTTGAGTTTGAAATAGGCTGTTCCCTGCCAAGCGTCACCACCGTGCAGGAATAATAAGGGTTCCTTAGCTTCTGCCGCATCTTCCTTTATGTCGTTAGCCGCCTCGAGCACTCTTGGATAGCCACCAAACTCGTTAAATACGACTTCGCCCTCTTCTCCCATGGAAAAGCTGGACTTGACCGGATCGAAGTTAGAGTGAGTGTCATTGACATGCGCAATAGTGAGGCTAAACGCCGCATTATTATCATCGTCGTCACTCGAACATGCAGACAGTGCAGTAAGTAAAGCAACAGCTAATATCGTTTTCTGTAGTTTCATTGTTATTTCTTCTTTATTAAGACCCGAAATGAAAATATCAGAATAAAATAAAGTGAGCTACAACAAAAAATCTTAACAACCAGAAACTTAAGGAGGACACCAGTAACATTTGGGCGCGAAACTGACCACACTCAATTAACCTTGTGCAACAAATATTTTATTTAGTATCAAAAAATTGATTTTTTAAAATCAAACAGAAATAAAAACAATTTCAATTATACTCAAAAGACATATAAATGTTTTTCTTGTTTTCCTAATACAGGGTTTCAACAGCTGATTTGATAACAATATATTTGTTCATTATTCACTAGCGGTATCTCAAAAACGATAAATAGTTAACGAAATCTATCCGCAAAACGCCATCACACTATAACTATTCAACTTTTTATCTCAGCAGTGTTAATGTTATTAACAATCTATTGAGATGGGGGTATGCCGTATAAACTTTTGATAAACAAAGCCTGTACCTAGACTGTCACAGAGAGAGTGAGATTAGATATGACATCGGGGCTACTCGATAAGCTTATATCAGAGAGTCTACATTCAGATAACTTGCAGCCGTCTCAATGCTCAACTCCTGCAGATGCGGTACCACGCCTAAACAGGGGCCATTCATCAATGATTGTAGGCTGGCGAGGTTCTCCTCAAGGCAGCTGGTGTCGCCATCGACGATATTGGCAATCCAGCCCCCTATCTTTAATCCATCGGCTTTTATTGCTTCTTGTGTGAGTACGGCATGATTCAGACAGCCAAGCTTAACTCCAACCACTAAGATAACGGGCACCGAAAGTTGCTGCACCACTTCAGAGAGAAAGTGCCCCTCACCTAAGGGTAAACGCCAACCTCCCGCGCCTTCGATGATACAAAGCTCACTGCCATTGAGGCCTTCCAGTGCACCGCTCAATCGATTGAGTATCGACTCGGGGCTTATATCAATGCTGGTGTGTGCGGCTGCAATGTGCGGGGCTATCGCCGGCTCGAATGAAACCGGGTTTACCAAGGTGTAATCGAGCTCGATAGTCGACTCTGCCATTAAACTCAGCGCATCACTGTTTCTAAGCCCACTTTCTGTTCTTTCGCAGCCAGAAGCGATGGGCTTAAGCCCTAAAGTATCACTCCCCTTCTCTTTGGCCCGATTAAGCAGCGCAGTACTGATAAATGTTTTACCGCAATCGGTATCTGTACCCGTAACAAAGTAGATCATGATTAACCTTTTATCTCTTTACTGCGTGAATGAGTGCTATCTGATAGGTCAAGGGAATGCCTTTTGACGTTCTTAACGTCTCCGCTTTCTCGAGAAGCTTCATCCAATCGCCTCGTCCACGTATACCATGATTAACGATAGATTTAGACTGACGGTTCACCTTTGCATCGGCGTGGATTGAAGCACCGACCCCCTTGATGGAATAGAGTAGCTCCTTAAGATCATCGAAGTAGACCGTCATCGACTCGAGCCTAGACGATTGTACTTGCCACTCTCGTGTATCGAACTGCGAGCTTATCTCAGACAAGGCGCGAAACTGATTAGCTCTGAATCCTAACTGAGCCAACTCGGGTAAACTTCCCTGCGCCACAACGGCTAAATGATACTCTCCGGCAGGTTTTAGCACATTCGCAGTACTGTGAAAGGACTGGGCTAAATCATCACACCACTGCAAGGCTAAATTCGAATAGACGCTGTCGATACTGTTTTGTGGCAGTGGAATGGCTTTAGCGTCGGCGCATACCGTCTCATAGTTCGGAAAGTTTATCTTGAGCTGCTCGAGCATACCTGCGGCAATATCTAACGCTACCACGGATGAGAGCTGCGTAAACTGACTGAAATCTGTGCCCGGTCCCGCACCGATATCGAGCAAGGCTCCACTAGGACGCATCCCGTTGAATAAAGCTTCACGGGAAAGTCTCTGCAAACAATTATGTCGATGATAGGTTTTGGCCGCAGCAGAAAACCGCTCTGCTACCACGCTCTTATCGATTGCCGGTTTTACCCCATGGTTCACTACTTCGGGTTTCATCAATCTTTATGCTCACTCTCATTCAACAAGAATTCGTTTAACTCTTGTACTTTCTCTGTCTTAACCAAGCGCCAGGGATAAGGCGTTGACGAGCCTGTCTAACTCATCATGTGTGTGTAGCGCTGTGATAGTTATCCTTAATCGGGCGCTGCCCTTAGGTACAGTTGGGGGGCGGATAGCACCGACCCAGATCCCGGACTCATTTAACTGCTGAGCAACCCGCACCGTTTTATCGACATCACCAATGATCAGCGGTTGAATGGGTGTCATCGACTCTGTCAGGGCGATGTTAGCTAACGAGCACGCCCGTTTAAAGTAATGAATGTTATCGGCCAAGGTTACTTGGCGCTCATCGGCTTCTTGGGTCAACTCTACCGCCGCCAACGCGACGCAGGCATTCACCGGAGAAAGCGCCGTCGAGTAGATATAATCTCTGGCATTAGATACCAGAAAGTCGATTAATGCCTGACTGCCCAGAATCGCCGCCCCCTGACAACCTAAGGCCTTACCAAAAGTTACCACCTGCACATCGGCAAGCGCGGCGCTGGCGGGAACATAACTGCCGAGCGCGGCCTGAATACCGAAACCATGGGCATCATCGACAATCAACCAAGTATTATCTTGTTTACATGACCTCGATAGCGACTCTAGGGGCGCCATATCACCATCCATACTGAATATGCTCTCGGTGATAACAGCCTGGGGAGAATATTTTGCGATCAATCGATCGGCACTTTGAATATCGTTATGAAGAAACCGTTTAAATGTCGCCTTGCTATCGGTTAATCCATCGATAATCGAGGCATGAACCAACTTATCGGCGATCACGGTATCGCCGCTAGCAAACAAAGTTTTCATCAATGCAGAATTTGCACTGAAACCTGAGCAAAATAGCAGCCCAGCTTCGTGACCGGTAATTTGGCAAAGCCTTTGTTCGAGGCGTACATGCGACTCACTGTAGCCTGTAACTAAAGGAGAAGATCCACTGCCGACGCCATATCTTCTGGCACCGGCATTGAGTGAGTCGAAAAGCTGTGGCGCTTGGGACAATCCAAGGTAATCATTACTACTGAAATTCAGGTAGTGCCTGCCATTCAAGGAAAAGTCTACCGACGCTCCCTCAATTGGCGTTAGGGCTTGTCTGCGCCTTAGCAGGCCGGCATCGTTAAGCTGTGCCTGTTTGCGCTCAATCTTATCGAACAAAGAGTGTTTTTCAGCCTTAGATCCAAGGTTAACATCAGACACAATCACTTCAGCCCTTCTGGGTTCAATAATTAAAGTGCACCAGCATCATAAAATGCACCGCTTTGCTTATCTCTAATGGCATTCGCCTTAGCACTCGCCTTGGCCATCACCTCTTTATCATCTTCAACAGTGGCATACTTGCCCTGCTCAGGATGCAGACCCAGACGCTTAAACAGGGTCATATCTTCATTCTCTTCCGGATTATTGGTCGTAAGTAGCTTACAGCCATAGAAAATTGAGTTGGCACCGGCAAAGAAACACATGGCTTGCATCTCATCGGTCATCTTCTCACGGCCCGCCGATAGGCGTACCCGGGAGTGAGGCATAATAATTCGAGCCACGGCGATAGTACGAACAAACTCGAGGGGATCGAGATCGTCTAAATTCTCAAATGGCGTCCCCGCCACTTTAACTAACATATTGATCGGAACAGAATCCGGATGCTGCTCCATGTTAGCCAGTTGCTGAAGCAACCCCACGCGGTCGCTTGCTTGCTCACCCATGCCGACTATCCCGCCCGAGCAAACTTTCATGCCAGCGGCGCGAACATTGGAAAGAGTGTCCAGCCTGTCCTGATAGGTACGAGTCGTGATGATGTCACCGTAATACTCGGGAGAGGTATCTAAATTATGGTTATAGTAATCGAGTCCGGCCTCGGCCAACTCTTCAGCCTGACTACCGGATAACATACCCAGTGTCATACAGGTTTCCATGCCCATCGCCTTCACTTCAGTCACCATATCTTTCAGGTAGGGCATATCACGAGCGTGAGGATTACGCCATGCAGCGCCCATACAGAAGCGCGAGGCACCAGCCGCTTTGGCACTGCGGGCCTCGGTGAGCACCTTTTCAATTTCGATCAGACGTTCTTTCTCGAGGCCGGTATCGTAACGGGCACTTTGCGGGCAATATTTACAGTCTTCCGGGCAAGCACCGGTTTTAATCGATAGTAGTCTGCTGATCTGTACTTCGTTAGGATCGTATACCTGGCGATGCAATGAATGCGCCTTAAATAGGAGGTCATTCATAGGTAAAGCAAAGAGTGCTTCGATTTCATCATGTTTCCAATCATGGCGCAGCTGTATATCAGACATTTAACTTACCCTTCTTACTCAAGATATCTCTTTTTTATGTTGCCTAGGATACCTGTAGGTCGTAATCTGTCAACGCCAACCAGATAAACAGGTTTACTAACGGTTAAAATATGAACAAGACTAATTTAGCAAAAAATCAGGCTCAAACCTCATCTATCGACTTTGAATTTGATAAACAACATATCTGGCATCCCTACACTTCGATGACCCAGTCACTACCAACGTTCGGCGTTGTCTCGGCTCAGGGCTGCGAGCTCACACTCGACGACGGCAAAGTCTTAGTCGATGGCACCAGCTCCTGGTGGGCCTGCGTACATGGTTACAGCCACCCGGCCATTCTCGATACCATGCAGCAGCAGCTCGGCACCTTAAGCCATGTGATGTTCGGTGGGATCACCCACCAGCCAGCCATCGAGTTATCGAAGAAACTGATCGGGATCACCAGCCCCAAGCTGACAAAAGTCTTCCTGGCCGACTCGGGCTCCATCGCGGTCGAGGTGGCACTTAAGATGGCACTGCAATATTGGCAGGGCCGAAACCAACTAGGAAAACAGCGCATCCTCACCGTTAAGTGTGGCTACCATGGTGATACCTTCGCCGCCATGAGTGTGTGCGATCCAGAGGGCGGTATGCACACCATGTTTGGCGACAGCGTCACCCAACATGAATTCGTAGCGGCGCCTCAGAGTGGATTTGACCAGTCACTGTTAAGCCACGATCTCGATGAGATGCGCGCTAAGCTCATTAATCAGCACAGTGAAATCGCCGCCGTGATCATAGAGCCAATCCTTCAAGGCGCCGGTGGTATGCGCTTCTATAACCCCGAATATCTTGTCGGGCTGCGTAAACTCTGTGATGAATTCAATGTGTTACTTATTCTTGATGAGATAGCGACTGGCTTTGGCCGCACCGGAAAACTGTTTGCCTATGAGCATGCCACACTCGGTGGACAGACCGTCGAAGCCGATATTCTCTGTCTGGGTAAGGCTCTGACTGGCGGCTATATCTCACTCGCCGTAACCATGTGCACTGATGAAGTAGCCCAAGGGATCAGCGACTCCCCGGCTGGCGTATTCATGCATGGGCCTACGTTTATGGGTAACCCTCTGGCCTGCGCCGCCGCCTGTGCAAGCCTGGATCTTCTCGCTAAAGATGATTGGCAAGATCAGGTAAGACACATCGAACATCAGCTGAAGATAGAGCTCAAAGACGCCATCGATTATCAAGAGGTCAAAGATGTACGGGTATTGGGCGCCATCGGTGTTATCGAGATGAACTCGACGGTGAACACCGCCGAACTTCAGCAAGAGTTTGTCAACTTGGGGGTTTGGATCAGGCCTTTCTCCAACCTTATCTATATCATGCCACCTTTCGTTATCACCTCCGCTCAACTCACTCAGTTGACCTCGGCGATGAAACAGGTTGCCAAAGGGATAACGGCGAGCAGCAAAGAGGCCGGTTTTATCAGCCATGGCTAATCGATAACGGCAGAGCCGGGTGACTGTCGTTACCCGGCTTTTTAAAAGAACAGTCCTCCTTCAAAACAGAACCTCATACCCAGTTGCTAAATTTTGACCTACTGTAAAAAAGCCCTACCAAGATCACAATAAACGTAGTTTAAGCATATCTATTGTGCATGCGCACAAAAAATACTGAGATAAAGCCGGTAATTCCGTGACCCGACACGAAGCCAGATTGTGCATATATCAGGATAATAGCCCAAGCCTGAAATACCTTAGGGAAAAGTGTCTGCGTTGAATCAGATTCGATGCTCAACGCTTACCCCTACCTCATGGCCAATTAACTAATAATACCCAATACAGGGACACCCTATGAGCCAAGTCATCATCTTGTTGGCAGTGATTCTTTTCATTGTCATTGCTACTTCAAAATTCAAACTACATCCATTTCTCACCTTAATTCTGGCGTCATTTATGACCGCCTTTGCCTACGGCCTGCCCAGCGCGAGTATCGCCAAAACCATTACCTCAGGTTTTGGCGGCATTCTGGGCTATATCGGTTTGGTCATCGTACTCGGTACCATTATCGGTACGATTCTAGAAAAAAGCGGCGCCGCCATCACCATGGCCGATGTGGTGATTAAGCTCCTTGGAAAACGCTTCCCTACACTCACCATGTCTATCATCGGCTATCTGGTCTCTATCCCGGTATTTTGTGATTCAGGCTTTGTGATCCTCAACTCACTTAAACAGTCGATGGCAAACCGCATGCAAGTATCGAGCGTGTCTATGAGTGTTGCACTGGCAACCGGTTTATACGCAACCCATACATTTGTTCCGCCGACCCCCGGCCCTATTGCCGCTGCGGGTAACTTAGGCCTGGAATCAAACTTAGGTTTGGTTATCTTCGTCGGTGTCTTTGTTGCGGCTATTGCCGCTCTGGCCGGCACGCTTTGGGCTAACCGCTTTGCCAATACCGAGCCCGATGGTGAGGGCGCCGAGGAGCTTAAGAATAACGTCGAAGATTTTGAGAAGTTGAAGGACACTTATGGTGTTCTACCGAGTGCTAAGCGCGCCTTCGCCCCCATCTTCGTGCCTATTCTTCTTATCTGCCTGGGTTCAATCGCCAACTTCCCAACCTCCCCCTTAGGCAGTGGCATACTGTTCGATATTCTGGCTTTCTTAGGCCAACCGGTTAATGCCTTGATGATTGGTCTGTTCCTGTCGCTTTCATTACTTAAGCGCACTGATAAAGTAAAAGAATTCAGCGAGCGTATCAGCCAGGGACTCGTTGTTGCCGCGCCAATCTTGTTGATCACAGGCGCAGGCGGAGCCTTCGGTGCAGTCCTTAAGGCAACGGATATTGGTACCTTCCTGGGGACTTCACTGTCGGCGCTGGGTATCGGCATCTTTATGCCGTTTATCGTGGCGGCGGCGCTTAAATCGGCGCAGGGTTCATCGACCGTTGCACTGGTCGCAACCTCGGCGCTCGTGGCACCTATGTTAGGCGATATCGGCCTTGCCAGTGATATGGGGCGCGTCTTAACGGTTATGGCTATCGGCGCCGGTGCGATGACGGTATCACACGCCAATGACAGCTTCTTCTGGGTCGTGACTCAGTTCAGTCGCATGAGCGTTAAACAGGCGTACAAGGCACAAACCATGGCGACACTTATTCAGGGTCTGACGGCTATGACATTAGTGTATATTCTTAGCTTGGTACTTCTCTAACCCGTTTATTTACTTAACGCTGAGTTTCTGAATACCCGTTACCGGTATTTAGAAACTTAAGCGACCAGCCCTACTTGTCGAATACAAGAGCTCGTGATAGGAACACCAATGAAAATAGTTATCGCCCCCGATTCATTTAAAGAAAGCCTGAGTGCGATGGAAGTGGCCAATGAAATTGAACGCGGCTTCAAGTCGGTCATGCCCGACGCCGAATTCATCAAGGTCCCCGTTGCCGATGGTGGCGAAGGCACAGTGCTGTCGATGGTGGACGCGACGAAGGGCGAAATAGTTGAGCTTGAAGTAACCGGCCCCTTGGGCAACCGGGTTAAAGCACACTATGGTATTTTAGGAAATGGCATTTCAGATGACACCTCTCACTCCCGTAAGAGGACGGCCATTATCGAAATGGCCTCCGCTTCGGGTCTGCACCACGTCGGCGCACAGCACAGAGATCCTGAGATAACCACCAGCTATGGCACGGGAGAGCTTATCTGTGATGCCCTCAACCGTGGCATTCAACGTATTTTAATCGGTCTAGGTGGCAGCGCCACTAACGATGGTGGGGCCGGCATGGCTCAGGCCCTCGGCATACACCTTCTGGACAGTAATAATAAGGTGCTTAGTGTGGGCGGTGCGGAGCTGAGCAGGCTTCACAGCATAGATCTCACCGATCGCCACCCCTTGATTGAACAGTGTGAGTTTGAGGTCGCTTGCGATGTCAATAATCCCCTGTGTGGAGACACGGGAGCCTCAAGTGTTTTCGGGCCACAAAAAGGCGCCACGCCAGAGATGGTGGTCACCTTAGATAACGCGCTGTCACAATATGCCGATGTCATTGCTCAGTCGGGCATTACCGACAGACGACATAGCCCGGGAGCTGGCGCAGCAGGCGGTATGGGACTCGGCGTCATGGCCTTTCTTAATGCCTCACTCAGACCCGGCATCGATATTGTTATGCAAACCGTCAACTTGGCCGAGAAACTCAAAGGCGCCGACTTAGTGATCACCGGTGAGGGGCGACTCGACAGCCAAACCTTGCACGGTAAAACGCCGATGGGAGTCACCCGTCTCGCCAATGCACAAGAGATCCCTGTCATCGCCATCGCAGGCTGTGTCAGTGATGATGCCAATGTACTGCTGCAACATGGAATGACAGCTATATTCTCTATCACCCCAAGGGCGATGCCCTTAGAAGATGTGCTGGCCAATGCCAAACATAATCTGTACACAAGTTCTCAAAATATTGCGGGCTTGTATGCCATGAACTTGTCAAATTAAATTAAGTCATGCCGTTTCCTCTACATAGAAGAAAGCACTGAATAATTTGCACCCGCCAGCAGAAGATGAAATGGATTTCACTTTTCTCCTTGATGCGCTATAAATCATAAAGTAAAGTGACTTCCCATTTTGGCATTCGGCATTCGATAGATACGTCTATAGAAAAGGCACGCTAGGTAAGAGACGACACCCCCGATGACAGCAAGACAAGCAAAAGCTTCCGAAGAGGCGTTACTACGTATTTTCACTATCCCCGAAGCCCCTGGGTCAACCCTGAGCGTCATTGAACACAACATCTCTCAAAACTTAATGGGATTCTTGCAAGAGAGCGTTGTTGCGGTCGAAAAGCCGTTAACTGAGATAGAACGTGACTTTCAGGAACATCAGATCCCCGCAGCCCCTAAGTTTGTCTCTGATTATGCCGATGAGATGATGAAAACCTTAGTGGCTCACTCGGTGCACACCTCGGCCCCCAGCTTCATCGGCCATATGACCTCAGCGCTGCCCTATTTTGTATTGCCACTATCTAAGATGATGGTGGGACTCAATCAAAACCTGGTAAAAATTGAAACCTCGAAGGCCTTTACACCACTCGAACGTCAGGTGTTGGGCATGATGCACCACCTCATCTATGATGAGAGTGATGCATTTTACAAAAGCTGGATGCACAGCGCGAACGTCTCCCTCGGCGCATTTTGCTCTGGTGGAACCGTAGCTAACATCACGGCCTTATGGACAGCCCGTAACCAACTACTAAAAGCCGATGGCGACTTTAAAGGCATCGCGGCTCAAGGACTGATGAAAGGGCTACGTCATTATGGTTACAACGATCTAGCCATTCTGGTCTCCGAGCGTGGCCATTACTCTTTGAGTAAAACCGCCGACCTGCTCGGCATTGGCCGGGAAAACATTATTCAGATCCCCACATCCGATGATAACCGGGTAGATGTGGATAAGATGCGACTCACGGCTAAGGCGCTCGAGCGTGACAATATTAAGGTGATGGCAATTGTAGGCGTGGCCGGCACCACAGAGACGGGGAATATCGACCCCTTAGATAAACTGGCCACCTTGGCTGAAGAACTTAAGTGTCACTTCCATGTCGATGCAGCCTGGGGCGGCGCATCCTTACTATCCAAGAAATACCGTCACCTACTTAAAGGTATTGAACGCGCCGATTCAGTGACCATAGATGCCCACAAACAGATGTATGTGCCCATGGGTGCAGGCATGGTGATCTTCAAAGATCCCACCTTCGCCAATGCCATCAAACATCATGCCGAATACATTCTGCGTAAAGGCTCTAAAGATCTAGGCAGTCAGACTCTGGAGGGATCTCGTCCGGGTATGGCGATGTTAGTCCACGCCTGTTTGCAGATCATCGGGCGGGATGGCTACGAGATACTGATCAATAACAGCCTGGAAAAAGCCCGTTACTTCGCCGAGCTGATCAAGACAACTGACAATTTTGAACTGGTGTCAGAGCCGGAGCTGTGTCTGCTGACCTACCGATATGTACCTCAAGCGGTACAGGTGGCCATGCAACAAGCAAGAAATGATGGTGATATCGAACGATTATTGCAGTTTAATCGCTTGCTCGATGGGTTAACTAAGTTTGTACAGAAACGTCAACGTGAGCAAGGCACCTCCTTCGTCTCGCGTACCCGCATTAACCCTGAGCATAGCCATAACATAGATGTTGATCTGAAATCTGTGGTATTTAGGGTTGTGCTGGCAAATCCATTAACGACCAATGAGATTTTACAACAGGTACTCGTCGAACAGACGCAGATTGCCGCAAAAGATAAAAAGTTCCTGCCTCAGTTGCTGGAACTTGCCGCTCATTGATACGCGTGGTAAATAAGTCTGGCACGCACAGAGTCACGTAAGAGAAGTACGGGCACTAAATTGAGTTAATCATCAGGTTAACGGCTAAATTTAGTGCCTATATGAAGGACGTCTTTCAGCCCTATACACATTAAAATTACTGTTTTGACATCATATTCTGATGCCGCTCAGACTGATGGCTTGCAAACTCATCCTGACTTATCTCACCATCGTGGTTGAGGTCGATATCGGTGAAAGAGGGAGCATGGCTCATATTTTTCATCTGCCTCCCCTGTTGCTCCATCTTATTGATGCGTTGTTGACGCGCTTGAGTAAATTCCGATTCGATTATCTTGCCATCGCCGTCGGCATCAAAGTCAGCGAAAGCAGGCATGTTTTTCCCCATCCCCTGGCCCATGCCTCTTCCCATCCCCTGCCCCATACCTTTGCCCTGCCTCATCATCTCGCGGCGCGCCTGCATATGTGCACTTTGGCCAGCGATGAGCTCTTCCTGCGTTAGTTTGCCATCGCCATCTTTATCTATCTCCGTAAATGAACACATGCTCCCCTTTCCGTGCATGGGGCGATTCTCTCTGGCTTTCATCCCCATTCGCGCATTGCGGGTGGCGTCGAACTCTTCGGCGCTAATGAAGCCATTAGCGTCATGGTCAAAAGCGGTGAAAGGGATTGGCCCCCGCGCAGGTAACTCGGTCTGTAAACCTGTAGCCAGAACGTAGACAGGTATGACTGCACCGGCAAAAGCAGCAATCAAACCAAGAGGCATTGAACCCTTGATTATTTCCATGATTTATCTCCAAATGAATTTTCAGAACTGTTGTGGTTGGCAAACTTGCCCAATAGACAGCTTGTTATTTTGAATAACCACACCAATCAAGCTTACTTTTTAACCAGAAGAATATATCACCACAAAATAACGGCTATCGTGACATGGTCCTCAAACCAGCGAAAAACGTGAGATACAGCAAGTGCTAAAATACGATGACTAAACAGTAGAGTCATCGGTTCCAATAATATCGATATTTAAATCAGGACCCATAAAATGCTTGTATCAGCTCCCCACATGCGTCGCTCACATCACGCACCAAACAAGTTAAAAAATGGCATGTTTGACTGTTAAACAGTCAAACTAACAGTCAGATAACCTTAGGCTTTAACTATTAAATGCCACATTACAACTAGCCTGCATACAAATAACAAGTTCACACATCACAGATACAGAAAGCACTAATTGTGCAACCCGAAACAGATCGATAGAATCCACTGCTTTTTATATTTTCTCCAGTCATAACTGTGGGGGCAGAAGACACAATGAAAATGACCATCAAGGTAAAACTCATTGCAACGGTTTGCGTTGCGTTATTAGCTATCAGCGCTTTTTTTATCACCAACATGATAAATACCGAGGTTGCAGTACTCGAAGAGCAGGAAAAAAATGTCACTGATAAGGTCGAAGAACTCGTCAATGATAAATTAAAGGGTCAAGTAGACAGCATCACCCTTTCAATATCAGGTTTGTACGAGCAATCTAAAGTATCGAACATCAAGTCGGCTTTGAAAGCGGAGCTGACAACGTACACCAACACCATAAAAAATATCTACAGCAGCAGCGCCTCACATGAAGAAGCTGAAGTGGCAATCTATGCCTTCATCAACGAATACCGGTGGGATAACGGACGTTATATTTTTGCCTACAACGCCGACACTATAGACAACATGGCCAATGGCGCAGATAAAAGTAAAGTGGGCTCCAGCGCCTATGATGCGACGGATAAGAAGGGTAACTATTTCGCCCGTGATATCGTCAGCGCTGCGAAACGCCAGGAATTTGGTTTTACCAGCTATTATTTCCTCAACCCTGTATCCGACAAGGTGGAAGAGAAGATCTCTGTCTCCTTCTATTTCGAACCGATGAATCTGGTCATCGCTACAGGCGAATATGTCAGCACCTTAAAGCAGGACAAAATTGATCAGGTACTTAGAAATATTACCGCCTCTAAGTACGGCAAAAACGGATACTTCTGGATCCAGGACAACCAAGGAAAGATCCTTGCACATCCTAAGCAGGAGTTCGTTGGTAAAACGGTACAAAGCACCAAACAAACTGTAGCAAGCCTTAACGGCAAAGATGACGCCTTCGTTCGCATGGAGTTCAATAACCCACAAACCGGGCAGACGGAACAGAAGATCGGTTATGTACGCCGCATCCTGCCCGAATGGGGCTGGATTATTGGTACAGGTGCCTACCTCACCGATGTCACCGAGATCCAAGAGGGCTTGACCAATGCTACCGAAGAGATTTTTACAGAGAAGGTCTCTGAAGGCATAATTTTTGCCGCTATACTCTTTATCATTGCACTGATAGCTTCTGTATGGGTTGTCAGCCAGATCATCAAAGAGCTGATAATCCTCAAAGACAGAATCGATACCCTTTCGACCGGTGAAGCCGACTTGACCTCTCGTCTGGATATTCATTCCAACGATGAGGTGGGCGACATCAGTCAGTCAGTCAATAATTTCATCGGCTATCTGCAGTCCATGATGTTGGATATTTCTCAGGCCACAGTTCAGATCACCGAAGATATCATGCAGCTCAACGCACAATCTGAGCGTAATAATGTAGCCCTGAACACTCACTCTTCAGAGACTGAATTGGCGGTTACCGCCATCACAGAAATGAGTTCAACTGCCGATACCGTCGCCCAAAGCGCGGTTCAAACGGCGACAAACACCCAAAATGCTAACGAAGAGGCGATGGCAGCGAAAGAGATCGTCTCCGATGCTTCCAGCAGTGTCATGGCCTTGGTCAATGAGGTCGATGAGGCATCTGCACGCATCCACACCATGAATACCAATACTCAGCAGATTGTGTCGGTGCTTGGCGTGATTGGTGGTATTGCCGATCAAACTAACTTACTGGCGCTCAATGCCGCAATCGAAGCGGCACGTGCCGGTGAACAAGGCCGAGGCTTCGCCGTGGTTGCAGATGAAGTACGTACTCTGGCTGCACGAACTCAAGACAGCACCGCAGAAATTGACACCATATTATCCCGTTTAACTCAAGATGCGGCTAGCGCCGTCGATGTCATGGATGCAACGAAGAAGAGTTGCCAACAAGCGGCAGAGAAGACCTCCAGAGTCACCGAGAGCTTAGATATCATGTCTGACTCTGTGGTTGTGATTAACGATCTTAGTTCACAGATTGCCACGGCATCCGAAGAGCAGAGCTCGGTCACCGAAGAGATCAACCGCAACATGTGCACGATTCAGGCTACGGTACAGGAGCTCACGCAAAATGGCATCGAGTCCGCCGAGAATACCCGAAACCTGGCAGCGGCTAACGAACAACTCACCTCGCTAGTGAGTAAGTTTAAACTGGCATAACATTGCCAAGGCCCCTGGTATAAAGCCATCAGGGGCTAGCTAGTTAATGAACAATTCAAAAATAAAAACAAAAGAAGAGGCTTGAGCCTCTTCTTTTTTACTTACCCCCTTCCTCTTTGAACACCTGCTATTTTAATACTCCAGCCTGTAGCTTAAGCACAGACAGTGAATCTTGCTTTGCCTACCTCACCAGCAGATGTTGAGCATCTTTTGAGAGAAACATCTTAGCTAGGTAAAAAAGCTATCTGCGAAGCGCCTTCCAGCCCCTCGACGCCATGGCTATTATTGTTAATCACCCGATTAAAGCTCAGGGTGAAATCATCATCGATATCGAATGTTGCCAGTGCATTTTTGTCTCCACTGGCAACGACCACCTGAGTGCCATCGGGAGAAATTTTTACACTTCTTGGGTTATCTAACCCATTTACGCCTGCTTCGTTGTCTTTCATCACCTGCACCATTGTCATGCATATCGTCGCAGTGACCTTGATATCAAAACTTGTTTGGTGGGAAGCCAGGCTACACCCGAGGAGCGAGACGCACATGAGCAGTAATATCAGACGTGGCATAAACGTTAACAGTGGCATAAAACCCATCTTCTATCTGGTGATGTCACAATCTAGTTAATTGAATAATCGTCGGTAAACATTAATCACGAGTAAAACCAATACAACCTAAGAACTTTGTTACTCAATAAATCGATGAGAAATAGCCGTTAAAGGGAGCAGACAGGAGTCACGACGGCCAAATATTTGATACCTATTCTTTGCCAGTAACTGATAACAAAAGTCCCGTATCGGCTTAGGGATAATCGTGAACAGGTGAAGCCACTTCCACTGACCCGACAACTCTTTAGCTATTTCGATGGCGGCATCGCTGCGTATATAACGGGTATCATCTTTTATCAAAAAAAGGGTGTTAAACATCAAGGCCTCTAATCCATGAAGCTTGATATACCCTTGAGCGAATTGGCCCTGAAGCGGCGCAAACGCAAATTGGCAGTTCGGGTCCCTATTGATAATAAAGTTGACCGTCCCATTACAGAGATTACATTCGCCATCAAAGATAATGATATAGGGATGATTCATAACTCACCTTAACATCTTGGTATTCTTCCATCATGTCATGAGTCTTAATCGGTATCCAGCTCGAAAAGCTGGATGACATTATGCGTCCATGAACCGCTGAAATCAGGCGCATAATAGGTAGCGTTTGTGGATAGTTTTTGTAATTCGCATTTATGGTTCAATAATTGCTTTCCATCATCAAGATGGCTGGAATGACATAATCAAGGAAGGATCGGTAAGATGATAACACTCAATAACGACAATGCTTATTCAAGAGTGGCAGCAAGCCAAGGAAGTACCGTTAATGTGTCACCTGCGCGCCAATCTCGTTCACCCCTTACGGCGATTAACGAGCTTGATAACCGTTATCAGGACACAGTGACACTTTCCTCAGCTGCAAAGCGGGGCCAAGAAACTAAAGCGTCTCAAACAGCCAATACCTATGAGCAGTTGGCCCCAGGTAAGAATTCGCAATACTCCAACAATGACGCTGTCAGTAAGGGCACGGCCCCTTCCGATGAGAAGAGTCAACTCGAGTCAGGCAACGGCAATTTCCTGCAAGATGCTATGCAAGCCATCTTGGATAAACGCGCTGGTATCGACAGAGAAAAATTAAAAGAGCTTGAGGCGCAAATGGAAGAGATCGCAAACGATAAAAATTTGAGTCCGGAGCAAAAAGCTGAGCAGATGAAATTATTGCAGCAGCAGAAAGAGGAATTGTTAAAAGAGTTTGCAGAAAAGAATGAACAACGTCAGCAACAGTTTGACCCACAGGTTTCAAGATGACCTTCACAGAAATTCCTCAACCGGAATCCAGCTAAGCGGTAATAGATTGCCGCTTTAGCAAATACTCATACAAGGCTAGCGGACTAAGAACGCACTCCTCAACCAGGACGCCCGCGTTCAGCTTCCATAAGTGCGATATAGTCATGCATCTCTTGACCGGGCGTTAAGCTAAAATTTCGTCTCTGAGGCGTCAAGCCGGTTATCCTGTCTTCCCTGAAGTTTCTAAAGTCATTTCGCAACTCACACCAGGCAAGCAGGGTCCATAAGCCTTTCCAAAAGTAGATAGCCAGAGGGCGTAACTCCCGCTGAGTCACTTCCTCTTTAGCATCTTTATAATCCATTAGTAAGTATTCCCGCTCTCTGGAGGTTTTGCGGAGCTGATCCAAAAATTTAAACTCATCACTGTCGATATAAAAATCGGTTGCAGGAATATCAAAGATTCATATTCCTGCAACCGAGTCGGCAGCACGGCCTCCACTTTTATCATTGCCTGTTTGGCAGCGCTTGACAGCTCCTTGCCTCCCCATGCCTGTACCATCCGCATTCCTACCTGTATAGCTTCAAGCTCGACTTCATTGAACATCAAAGGGGGAACATTTACCTCTTGGCGCAGCAAATACCCCACACCAGCCTCGCCTTCGATAGGAATCCCACTCATACACAAGTCCTGTACGTCACGGTAGATAGTCCTTGTCGAAACTTCCAATCGCTCTGCTAACTCCTTCGCGGTAGTCAGCCGTCTAAGTCTTAAGATTTGTACAATTTGAAATAATCTATCGGCGCGGCGTATTATCATCCTTTTGGGCATTTATACCAATGTAAATATCCACTCGGGTGGTATCCGAATAAACTTCATAATCAGTATGATAGCTGCGCTGGTACTGACATTCGGAGGAAGTAAAATATCGCCAGATTTCTCTCCACAGCTCGACCACGCAGTCCGGCATTTTTCCACTGCCACTGAACTTCAAATAATCCCCTGTCGCTAAGCGAATATCACTCGAGTCATCAGATGTCGTGGGAGTTCCAACCAGCACAGAATAGTCTCCATCCATATCTGACTGATACTCATGGTAAACGCCATACATGGATCCCCCTTCAGCTAACGCGTCGGGGTGTACGGAAAAATACGCTTGCCATAACGGACCAATCTTGGCAGTTTCAGCCTGACTTTCCGCGGCATTATTAGTCCGTGTTACCAGACCAGAAAGCCCCAAGGTACTTTTGTGAATACGTTCCATCGACAATATTCCCTGTTTATTATCAACTTCGAAATTAACTAGTTATATCGGTCGGTTAACCAAGCTTAGACCACAACCCTACGCTATTACCTTCGCTGTCAATAAAGACACTCATAAATCCACACTCACCAGCTTTAATTGGGGTGACGGGCAGTAAAACCTTGACGCCCGCGTTATTTAACTTCTCAACCAGTGGTGTCAACTTATCGCTCAGATGCAGATATAATAGGCTGCCCTCGGTTCCGGGCTTCGTCATCTCATGCTTTACCAGGCCAATACTGGCCGCTTCTTTGTCTTCGGTTTCCAGTATGGCCATCTCCATGCCATTCATGGTCTCGCGTGTAAAACTCACATCAAAATGCGTCTCATAAAAATTGACTGCACGCTCCATATTATCGACAGCTATCTCGCCCCAGATCAAAGGTGCTTGTTGTAACATAATGCTCTCCTTGTTGAATGAATCACTCACCAACAAGAATACGCCCATCCTACTGACAGCATAGTGTCAGTAGGGTTTGACAAAAATAAAAGTGGTTAGCAAAAAGTGAAGTGCAAAACTAACACCCAATTTAATCAAACTTTTACCGGACCGACTCGACCACACTGGTCCCAGCAAGGTCCGGCGACTTGGCTAACATGACCATTCCCAACCAGGCGAACCACAGGATCTGACCTAAACCAAAAATCTCTGTCAGTATGTCGGCAGGATAAATTGTGAGAATGCCGGCCAGACCGATAAACACCCCAAGGCAGTTAAGTAATTTGGGAAACTCATTGGCCCTTAAGGCCGCAAGACTCACCAAGAGTACCCAGAGTCCGCCAACAATTTCATTTCCGCCGCCCAGGGCTTCGACTAGCGTGTTAATGACCAACATAAGAGTCATAGCTTGCTCTGGCTCATTAGCAGAGAGTTCAATCGCCGCTCCTAAGCCGATATTTGCGATCATTCCACTGGCAATGACTAAACCAACCCAAACGATGCCAAATATCGAAGCTAGCGCTGAAAGAGCCGGAGCCTTGTCCTTAACTGGCTGATAAAGCGCCAAGACTAGCACGGCCAGAAAAATCCCAAATAAGACATACATAGCCAAATTAACCAGAGATAGGATTAGTTGGTTGTCAGCCAGAAAAATAAACTGTTGTACAGCATTTTCATCTGCGGGAAACTCCCATACAGCCCCAAAAAAAACAAAAGCCGATATATAGATCACTGCCTCGAAAAGTGCTGCAACTCCCCCCATCCTCTGTAGGCCCTTCATCACTAAATTCCTTATAATTTGAGAACCTACTTAAGCTAACACGGAAATATGCTCTTTACGTTTATGATATGTAACAAAAGCTTACGTATCCGCCCTACAGTGACTCAGGCCTAAGTTGGCTGATAGAGCTCCTGTTTAGCGCCAGCTATAAGTGACCAAAAATTTATAATACAGACGAAGACTAACGAAGAACCGCAACAGTAGTGAATGAAACTGAGCAGAGAACCTGAAGCTCTGATGTTGCTATTGAAACTGCATTGGTTGTTAAAGGTGTATTCAACTTATCACTGCGAGCACTAGAAGGTTTCACTACCTCCGTTTTCCAGCTTATGGATGTTCCACTAACCTCACCAAGCTATAGCTGCATTAGCACAAGCTATAGCTGCATTAGCAAACGTGCCAAGACCGTAAATATCAAATATCGCTCACAGAGTCGTGGCTCTGTGGCACATGTAGTGATTGATTCAACGGGCCTCAAAGTTTCGGCGAGGGAGAATGGAAGACTCGAAAGCATGGTAAAGAAAAGCGTCGAACCTGGCGTAAGTTACACCTCGCAGTAGATGCGAATACGCATGAAGTCGTGGCTGCAGAAGTCTCTCTGGTTAACGTTGCCGATAATGAAGTGTTACCCACATTACTTAATCCATTGAGAAGAGAGATTAAACAGGTTTCTGCTGATGGAGCATACGACACCAAGGCATGTCATAAACTACTTCAGCGTAAAGGTTGCAAACCAACTATCCCACCAAGAAGCAGTGCTGGATTTTGGGAGGATGGACATCCTCGAAACGAGGCAGTGAGAGCCCTCAAAAATAATGAGTTAGCGCAATGGAAGAAGGAAAATGACTATCACTTACGGTCACGATCTGAAACAGCGATGTACCAATATAAGCAACTGATTAGTCCGCAACTTAGCCTACGAGATTATAATGCTTAAGTAGGTGAAGCGCTGGCAGGTGTAAAGGCAATGAACAAAGTCATAAGACTAGGAATGCCAGTTAGGAAACAGGCTGCCAAGTTAGCTCAAACCCTTGGAGTCGCTGCGTCTATAGCGAGGATTTGATCAACAACGCCCATTCATACTGCAAAAAACAGTTAATATAGAGTTAGAGACTAATGAGTACTGTACACTTGGAGTATGGTGCCCACTAGCTACATTTATTGCTTTAAATAACTGATACTAATTATCTTATACAACAGCCATCCCACCTAAAATGTTCTTCTCACCATAAAACTCATACCAGCGTAAAAGGGGGAACCATTCGAACTGTCTCCCCCTCGACTTCGATAAAACACCTCTATCAACGAGATGTCAGAAACAACATTTTTATTAGTTTAATTAGCACTCAGCCAATTAGAGAGCTTTTGATTAACCAGATCAGGTGAAGACTGCATAAACCAATGACCTCCAGGTACAACTTCAACTTGTCCTTTATTCAGTTCTTGTACCTGCTTCTCCCAGCTTTTAGCATGGAACCATACCTTTTTATCTTTGCCGTAAATGAAAAGGAAAGGCGTGCCATAATCTTTTACCTCTGTTGCCTTGGTGGTGTTTTTCGATAGAACCGATTTCCATAAATGCCAGTATGGGTAAGTCATACGGGCATCAGGTCGTAAATCATCAATTGTTTTATCAGGGTCAACATTTTCAATCTGTAAAATATTATCTGCTGTATATAATGCTAACTTTTCTCCAATAAATTCAGGTAAAGTCCAAGCTACAGCCAGTGCAAAGGTGTATTTAACATTGATAGTGGGCCTCTTCTCTTCGCCAAAACTTCCAATATCGAAGAGTACGAGCCTATCTACTAAGTCATTTTTTTTAAGGTACTGAGAAGCATAGACAGCCCCCCAGTCGTGAGCCATAACGGTGACAGCCCCTCTATCTAAGCCTCTGATAAAGGAGTCAATAATCATTCTAACCTGTTTGATATTATAATGAGGTCTCTCTCCATTATCTTCTAACTCAAATCCTGGTAGCGTAAATCGAGCAATCGTATAATCTTGTTTTAAATATTCCACCTGCTTGTCCCAAAGCTCCAGGCTGTCTGGGTAACCGTGGATAAACACTAAGGTTTCTTCACCTTCACCATCAATTTTCACCTCAAGGTTTTTTACTATATTAGGCAGATTTTTTTGAAACTCTTCATCTGGTATAGGACCTGTAAAAGTAAATGTATAAATAAGGTAGAAAACAGGAGAAAGCACAACGAGTACAATCAACAATATTCTGATCATAATTTTCTTCATGTATATCCTTTTTATATTTTATTTTTTTACAAAAGACTAAGTCACGGTTTGATATTTTCTGCTTACTTGATAATCACCCTATCGATATTTAGTTAAGTGAGTGAGTAAGTGTCCTGTTAATTCATGGTATTTTTCCTGGATAATCCAGTGTCCAGTATCCATTTCAATGAAATTGTAGTCAGCCTCAACGTAATTTTTGGTATCAACAACACCAGAACGCTTAAGTGCATGATCTTGATTTCCCCAAATAAAGGTAACAGGCACTTTAACCTGGCCAATATCTAAACCGTTTGTGAATACAGGAAAGTTTGCACGATACCAGTTGATGGCACAGGTCAGGGCTTGTTTCTGACCAAGAATATCTACATAGTGCTCAACTTCCTCGGCATCATGCTGCGTCCAAATAGATCTTAAACGTTCATAATTACTTTTCGCCATCATGAATTCAGGTAAAAGTGGTTTTTGGAAGAAGCGTATATAGGCACTCGATTCGTATTGTGTCGCATCTTCACGGTACGCTTTACCGAAAGCATCAATATGTGGAACAGAAATAGCGCCATAGCTAATCACACGTTCAGGATTCTCTGCGGCAACCTGCCAACCAACAGCAGCGCCCCAATCGTGGCCTATTAAATGAAATTTTTCGAGTTCGAGCTGGTCTGCAATTGCCACGACATCTGAAGTCAGGTGTTTCAATTGATATTGATCAACTTCACCTGGTCGAGCACCGGCGCTGTAGCCACGTTGATTTGGTGCAATAGCGTAATATCCATCAGCAATGAGTTCATCCATGAACTTATCCCACATCACTGCCGACTCAGGGAATCCGTGAAGTAATATAACTGGCGTCCCCGTTTTATCTCCACGTATATCAACCGAAAAACGCAAACCATTCGCTTCAATGCTTGTGTAGTTTTGAGGATCTGTTGCAGGAAGGTTACCTTTTGCGATTTCAGTGACATATAACATGACACCAGCCAATACACATACAGAGACAACCGTTAAACTTAAAAGCGTTTTTTTAATTTTAGTCATCAGTAGTTCCTTTGAGAAGCTTAACATTAGAGCATTTACTCTAATGTTAAGCTAGAGTAATCACTCTAACATTGGAACAACTTTTAATCGATTATGTGACGTTGCGCCAGCTTAAACAGACTTTCAAGGTGCACGTGTTACCATTTTCTACAGCTATAGGCAGCACTTGGTAAAGGGGTCGATAATAAGCCGACACCTATCTAATCCGTTGGTGGCTGTACTTGAGTCTATCAACCTTATCTTGCAGCATGCACTGCTCAATGGTTCACTCAGTGTGCAAGCTTCTTTTGGCAGAAACTGAACCTTTAATACCAATCAGTATAAGAAAGTGATCTACTCAGCGTGTTTTTTGGCAACTAATTCAAGGCAAATGGATGATGGAATGGTTGTTCCCTTGTGAGGCCATTCAACGCAGAAGTAGGCAGCCAAAAACACGCCTAACAGGCGAGTTTTAGCGCATCCGATGCTGTGTTAACGAGCTTGAACGTAGAACAACTATGTTCTTCACTCGTTGCCTTGCCTCTGAAGCGCTAAATTCTCGTTGAGCGATCACATCTTTATACTGATTGGTATAACTCTGCTCAAATAGGGACTGGGGTTAAACAATCAGGTGGGGGTGTGATAACAGATTAATGAAGCATGATTCATGAAGCAGAGTAAATATTGGTCAACGAGACTATCGCTCCAACTTGGACAGAAAATACAGTAATAAGAGGTGAAACTTAAATAACACTCTCACTAACGCCTGCTATTCACTTATAAAAATGTACAGCTTCGAGCTGCTCTCAATGCTAAGAAGTACACTAGAACAAGGCCGCACGAGGCCTAGCCTTATTCATTATGCTTCATTATCAATGGTTAAAATAATGAAGGTTAAACTCGTTTATCTACGGGGTGCGGGGGTAAATAGCCACGACCGTCTTTAGGTAAATTACTTGCTCCCAGAGTTCCATCATTCAGCGCACTGCCATAATTATCCCGGCAGTGCATACAAGGGCTCATTTTGTTCACTGAGCGGCCTTTTTTAGAATACTTTCTCACGTATGCATGTGAAATATCTACATTACCTCGATGTAATTCAATAGCATTGCCCAGTCTATGTCTCAAATCACTTAACGCTGCATCTTCAGCACACATATTGTCATTTGCACGGCCCCAACCTATGACTTCTTTCCCTGAGTTGCTGTTTAAATATCTAGCCGCTGCCCAGGGGCCACTATGATCGCCCGTTGGCTTGCCATCAGGGAAATTGGAAGGCTTATTTGCCAACTTGTACGCGATAAGTTCAAGGGGATCTATTGGGGCTCTATCGCAGTTTGTGTCCTGAGCCAACGTGCTCTCAGTCGTTAAAAAATAATTATGATTGTAGCTGATTTTTAAGTCGCGACAATTGTGGGTCCCTTCGACTTTACTTAAGTGTAATATCTCCGCTGTAGTACCACTGCGGCTGAGAATTTTGTCACCCACATTAAGATCCCCCGCCTTTATCCACGTCTCTTCAATAAGATAAAAAGAGTGCTCTTCTGCCACAAACATCGACGTATTTATTTCACCAATCGTATATTCAATCTCGATCATATCTTGTGTAACACTTCCAAATCTTCGTTCAATAGGGTTAAGTAAAAACTCTTGGGAACCATAAAACAAACGGTGCTATAGGTATCAATCATTTCCTGTGAATAACGCCCGACTTAGGGACAAAAACCTAGGCTCAAATATGGAGCTCTGCGACTGGAAGCCTACGCATTTATATCCCAGCCAGCAGGCGAAGACAGTAGTTAGTTATGTTCATACCGCTTCCCCAAGAAACGAGAGTGCGTCATTGAAGCAGAACAGTTCTTCAATGTCTTCGTAGCTATCTTCGACCCAGCACTCTTTTCTGAAATGTTCGTAAATAGCACGAAACTCTGTAGCAATAAGCTGTGATTCATCCGTCATGATTCTGGAAAAGTCATCTGACTTTAGAACCATAAATAGGTTGTTCTCTTTGTCTATAAAGAATGAGTCCCAAAAATAACCTTTTTGTGCCATTTCAGATTTCGGCTGATCAGAATATTTTTTCATATACTCCAACAATTCGAAAAATTTAGCTCTCGAATTTGGCTTAAGTTTAACTTTTAACAGCTTCGATTCCTTTCAGACCTTCCAAAGAGCATAACCCATGTTAAATTGCTGACCAACGCATCCTGAACACCCAGCAGCTCACCTTAATCGCTAAACCAAATGGAGCGTAAATGCAACGCGTTGGCTGTCAGCTTAAACAGTTCGTTATAGGGCGACCTTAACTTGGCAGAAAATGTGTCGTACATATTTTATTTCCATCAGGATCACGTAAATAAGCAAGATACAATTTACGTTGTCCCGTCCCCATGACTCGCCTCTTGACCATTTATTGGTTTAGTAAGTCCAAGTACACCTGATGGACTGAAATACATACAACGCCCTTTCTCGTCAATTACACCTTCGCTGTAACCAAGAACTTTCATAATGGCATCATAGAATGCTTTTGAACGAACGACATCATTCGTGCCGATCATCATATGACTAAACATACACTTCCCTCTTGGCTATTTTAACATTACCGATTCAATTTAGAAGGTTCATATATTGATGTCTAGAACCAATCCATTTTTGTTTAATAACGTATTGTTATAATTTGTTTTTATAAATCCCACCGAACTGCCATCTTGTAGTATGAGACACCTGACTTTTTAAACTCAGTGCCTTCTGTTTGAAGACCAAACTTCTGATAAAAGCCTAAAGCGCTTGTGCGTGCGTCGCACCAAAAATAGCCAATGTTTAGATCTTTCAACTCAGAAACAAGGTACTCGATAACTTTAGTACCAATACCTTTGCTTTGGAATTCAGATAAAGTCGCAAATTTCCTCAACCTAGCCTTGTTACCATCAATATAGATTGACGCCACACATACCAATTGACCATCTACAAAAGCACCATAGTGATTTGCAGCTTCGTCACCTTCTACTTTACAAAATAGCAGTGACTTTGTAGGCCAAAGTACGCAATGTCTCACAGGTAACGCCTCGTCCCACGTAATTTGCTGGATATTCATAATTTCTCAATAAAAGATAATGCCAAAATTACAGAAAAAAATTGTTTGCTAAAATTTGATGCTAAGCGGAACTCTTCATCGCCGGATAAAGCATTGTTTTTACTCGAAGAGCCTTAGCGAGCATTTTCAACCTATCATAAAACGAACGAAGCTCAGTATCACTTTTGTTTTGTCCAACGGCTCAAAACCTGATTGAGCCCCCTGCTTTAACAAAGCTCACTCGCGCATCATATTTTGTTCAAACAAATCGTTTATAATGACTTATTACGCAAAGTAGTTTTCTAGCTGTCATCTAAATGGTGCTGTTTATCCACTAAACTGCTCTTTTTATTTAAATATAAGCCACCAATCGAGACTAGTGTGCAAGTGGTGCAACCCCGGTAGCGGGGTTATCGGCTAAGCCAATATCTCTGGCATGTTGCTCAAAACCTTTATTTTTCCAGAAAAAAGCACCGGGCATTGTAGTCGGGATCACTAAGTTATAAAACAGCGCCCTGCCAATCACTGCCGTCACCAGATTTATCAAAATCAAGCTTGCCCACGCAACAAGATAGAGTGGCTGTTCTGCTATAGATTGATTAGCGAGAGACTCGCTCATCTCAAAGGGTCCCGCCAATAGCAGACCGCTCGCGGCGAGAATATTAAACGCCAGTAATCCATTACGTAACAGATAAGTTTTACCGAAGCTGGTGCACTGGATGTAATGCGCAGCGCCGCCTTCATTTTCACTGCGACTGAGTGTCCGGTTATGGCCAATGAGACCTACGGCCTCGATAACCAACCCTGCAGTAAAGATGAAACCAAACGCTTGTACTGCACGCATCGAAGGCAAAGACTCGCCTGCGGTTGAAAACAGCATAACCATGCAGCTTACTACGGCTCCCAGAGATAAACTGTTACCTATAAAGCTGGTCCCTGTCTGCCAATGGTTCCAGAACGGTCTCGCCTTAATTTGGTAACACTGATTCATGTAATAGAGGCCCGCTAATCCCGCAGCACTCGCCAATAGTCCGGTGATAACCACGACACGCTCAAGCGCAAGACTTGATGTCAGCACGGTTAAATCGAGTCCTAAATCGTTCAACTGTGTATTTAGCCAAATATTGAACGGCGCGAGAAGCAGTGCAGTCAGTCCCAAAAAGGCCGAAAACAACGCCAAACCCAACCCTTCACGGCTCATGGGAGAGTAACGCAGGTTATTGAAGCCGCGATAGAAACGAAAGGGCCTCCCGAGATGTGTCACGCTCATAAACAGGCCCAATGATGTCATCCCTAACGATAAGAGCACCAAAGGCAGAAAGAGGTTCGATGCCATAAACAGCTTAAAACTTTCTACGCCCAATAAAGCACCTGAAAAAGGAATGATAAAGGTGCCCAGCGCTGCCTGAACCAGCAGAGTAAACAGAACCAGCGGGTTTTCACGGCTGTTAAGCTTATGCAGATTCCAATACATTTTCTTACCGACTTTTTGATCTACCACTGGGCGATATTGACCATCGCTCCCTTTGTGGTATTTAACTGGCATAGTATCGGTACGTGTCATCTCCTCAGGCAGCGATTTGGTTTGCTGAAAGCGAATATTGGGTTGAGTGATCTCTGACGATGGAAAGCCCGGAATGCTGGTTTTGCACTGCTGTCGATTGTCGGGGGTATTCTCTATCACACCAAAGTCCAGCGCGTTCCCCACACAAGCCGACACACAGGCTGGTTTTAACCCCACCTCGAGGCGGTCGACACACATGTTGCACTTAGAGACGCGTCCCTGAACCGGATCCAGCTGCGGTGCGTTGTAGGGACACACCCAAGTGCAATAACCGCAACCGAAACAGGTTTCCGGATCTTGCAAGACGGCGCCATACTCGGCGTGTTTAGTGTAGGCTCGCGTCGGACAGCCTTTAAGACACACAGGATCGTCACAGTGGTTACAGGCCATCGAGATATTCATCCGCTTGTGATCCGGGTAGCTGCCCCCTTCGACGTAACCCACGGAGCGAAATGCCAGATGGGCAGGATTATCATTTTTCTCCGAGCAGGCAGATTCACAGGCGTGGCAGCCAATACAGTTATCGGCGGTGAAGAAGAAACCGTGCTGCTTGTTACGATTCGGATTGCTCCCGACCTCAGGGTTACCGTTGATAAACAAGGATCGCCCCACCGGATTGTCGGTCAACTCAACCAGATCGATGCGTTTGCCATATCGATTTTCAATGTCGCTCTTATTCTCGGGATCGGGCTCTGGCAGATAGGCATAGGCTTGCTCCTGAGTGCGCACCTCCCAATGATTAGAGCGTCCTTTCTGCTCCTGCCCGACTTTGGGTCGATTAGATACAACTTTTACCGTTTTCTTGGGCGTATATACACCCACATCCCCACTCTTTGGAGATAATTGCTTTGTTGCGCCTTCAATGGCAGATATGCTCATAAGTCGTTCCTTAAATTGGCCCAGTTTTCAAGTTAAAACGCCCGTCGCTCGACATTGATACGTGCGGCCTCGGCCTGACAGATAGGTTCAATACGGGTTGCACACTGCTTAAACGCAGGCTGCCGTGAATGAGGGTCTAACAATCCGAGGGTTAAGCGATTCACGCAGTCATGAAAATGAAACGGAATAAACACCATATTGCGCGGCACTCTTTGGGTCAGTTGTACCAGTACTACGGCGTCACCTCGGCGGCTGGTGAGGCGAACATAACTTTGGTGCTCGATGCCCAAAGCCCTTGCCGCATCTGGATTCATCTCCATGTAGGCGGTGGGGCTGAACTTATTGCAGTTACCGATCTTGCCGGTACGGGTGCGGGTATGAAAATGCTCCACCACCCGGCCACTATTGAGCCAGAACGGGTATTCCAGACAGGGCTGCTCGTTGTTGTTATAAAAGGCAATGGGCAGCAGATTGGCTTTACCATTGGCTGTCGGAAAAACACCATCGCTGTAGAGCCTCGCGCTCCCCTTCAGACCGACCTCATACTCCCGATAGGGCCACTGGATCCCTTTGGCCGCCTCCAATTTGGCGTAGCTCATGCCAGAAATATCCAGATGTCTCGGTTGACCATTGACAAGCTTCCCCTTTGAGAGGTACTTCATCTCTTCGAACGCCCCTTCAGGTGTCTCAGGGAAATGGACCATATGGCCGTTATCGAACCGTTTGGCCATCTGATTGAAGACCCAAAAATCCGGCTTCGCATTTTTATAGGCTGGCATCACATTGTTAATAAGGTTTACCCGGCGTTCGGTATTGGTGTGCACCCCCTCCTTTTCGGCCCAAACCGAGGCGGGAAAATAGACATGAGAATATTGGTTGGTTTCCACATCTTGATAGACATCCTGAACCACCAGAAAGTCCAACTTCTCCAACGCCTTTCTAATGCGCGCGGTATTTGGCATTGAGGTCATGGGGTTGGTCGCGACAATCCATAAACCCTTTATCTCGCCGGTTTCGATGGCGGGAAAGATATCGGTCTGCGACAGGCCCCGCTTCTTTGGAAAGAACTCAGGATCGACGCCCCAGAACTGAGCGATCTCATTCCTGTCAGCCTCATTTTCAAGGTAACGATAGCCGGGCAGTCCGGAGCATGATGACCATTCACGTGTTCCCATGGCATTGCACTGACCCGTTATCGACAGGCTGGTACCGCCTGGCTTACCAATATTACCGGTCACCATATTCAGATTATTGATATTAGCAACGCCATCTGAACCATGGGTCGATTGATTTATGCCCATGGTCCAGATGCTCATGGCCGCTGGCGCCTTAGCATAGATGCGGGCGACATTGCGTATGGTATCTTCATCGATACCACACACCTCTTGTGCCTGCTTTGGGTTGTAGTCCAGAACCAGCGCCTTTACCGCATCGAAACCTTGAGTATGGGCATCAATATAGTCTTGATCTTGCAGGCCTTCGTTAATGATCACATGCATCATGGCGTTGATCAGTACGCAATCCGTACCCGGTATGATAGGCAGGTGAATATCGGCAAATTGCGCCAACATGGTTACACGGGGGTCGACCACGATTAAGGGAAAGTGGCGCTTCTCCAACGCCTCTTTGAGCCGCCAATAGATGATAGGGTGTTGCTCGGGAAGGTTAGACCCAAAAGCCATTAAACAGTGGGTATGGTCAAAATCGTCATAGCAACCCGGCGGCCCATCGGCGCCGAACGAACGCTTATAACCGCTCACCGCCGATGCCATACATAAGGTGGTGTTTCCGTCATAGTTATTGGTACCGATCACGCCACGGGCTAACTTACCTAAGGTATAGAACTCTTCGGTCAGCAGCTGACCGGACGATACGATGGCGAAGGCATCGCGGCCATATTTTTGCTGGATATATTTTATCTGCTGCGCTGTGGTATCGAGCGCATCATCCCAAGAGGTGGGCTTAAAAGGGTCAAAATGTTTATCACGAACAAGCGGCTCCGTGCCCCGCCCCGGACTGTCAAACAGCTCATGCTCCAATATGCCTTTAATACACAATTTGCCACGATTCACATCGGCGCCGGCATGACCTCGTGTCGTCACTATCTTTTGTTGCTCATCTAGACCTATCTCTATCGAGCAACCCGTAGAGCAATAATTACAGGTGGTGTATTTCCACTCCTTCACCTTCTTGGCAGGTATAGCAATCGGCTTTCTCTTCTTGCGGCCAAACAACATAATTTCTGCCCCTGATCCAATAAGTTAACTCTACCGAACCAAATGCAGCACTCATGCCATTGAACTTACTCATTAAAAAACAACAAGATAAAAAATGCCACACTAGCAAATTTGCTCAGAACCAGTGCCTTCGCCTTAAACTGGTGCAAACCAATAATGAATTCACTGATTTTAAAATCTTGCTAAAAAATATTTTTCAAAATATTTAACCCCTTTTCATTTTTATGTCGTTTATAAGCTTATCTAAACAAGCACAACTATCTATTTTTTGGAGCATTCATGCACTCATTGACATTAAAAGCCGCTAAGCACGCATTCTCAACAACTGCCTTAGCTTTCTCTCTTCTTTCATTTAATGCATTGGCTACAAGCCCCGCACACCCAAACGGACACAATCAGAATATGATCACCACCCAAGCCTTCTCATCGACAGATTATCAAAGCCAGGAAGCGACAAAGATGTTCCCTACGCCGGATGAAGGTATGGAGCAGCACATCTTGACTCTACCGAAGCTGAGCCATGAGTCAGACTATATGGTTGAGATACAGATCGGACAAACCAAGATGGTAGATTGTAACCGCCAGATGCTAACGGGTGAGCTTAAGCAACACTCGGTTAAAGGTTGGGGCTACACCTATTACCAGGTAGATAGCATCACTGAGGGACCCAGTACGCGGATGGCCTGCATACGTAAAGAGGATCATAAAGAGGCGTTTGTCCAGATAAGAGACGAGCTAAAGCTTAACTACGATAGCCGTCTGGCTAAGGTCTTCTATCTACCAAAAGGAAGTGAACTGAGATACCGTGTATGGAAAGTTGAGAGCCTATTCAACTATTCAAAATCAGCTGTAGCTGACAATAGTTAACACTCAACAGTCATGATTTAACCCGCCGGTTTAATACCGGCGGACATTAATTATCAATTAACGACATTTAATAATCAAAGCTAAGATAACATCTTGGCTTTGAACATCATGACATTTATTCAAACCTAACAAAACAAAATACACACGACACCAACAAATGCAACGAATAGAATTAATCCAGCGTTACAAATAACCGCCACAAAATATTTTCCTGGCCACCAACCTGATGACAATGTATTTTCCACAGACTTTCCAGCATATTATTTTATTATCATGAAACGTCTTCTTTTAATTATCCTGTTCGCATCACAACTTTCAGGCTGCGCAGGTTTAGGCGCTTTAGCCCTCGGCTCTATCGTCTATTATACGAGCTCACAACATAAGGTCGCCACGGTCAATATAAAGGCGAAAGCCGATAATGTGTATCACGTTGCAGTAGATACGATAGAGAACAACCCGGAACTTGAAATCACATCGAAAGATGAGCGAGAAAGAGTGATTAAGCTAGTTAGAGGGACAACTAAAGACTCATATTCTGTCAGCATTAAAATATCAAGACTGGACGCCGAGCATTCTCAGCTGATCCTTGCATCCGATGCCCGCATTGATACAGACAGCCACATAGCATCAATGAAACAAGGCATATTCAAGATCTGCGGTGATTCGAAGGTAGAGTGCCACTTAAGCAGGTCATGATAGACAATCATGCCTGTATAGCACTAGATTCGGGCGTAATACTCGCCGGCCAGTGATTGTCTAACGATTAATGAAGGCTGGCTGCTGCTCACTGACTAACGGTGAGTATCGCCCGATAACTCGTCGTTAGCACTCCAGTTAATCCTCTTGCTGGTCCCTCCTGTAGACTCTCGCCGCTTATTCATTAATGGTTAGTCTTTCAACCTTAATATCGGAAGTTTATTACAACCGAAGCGATTAACAGTTAGATTCAACATTCTCAACATTCAACCGGAAAAACGCAACATCATATCCCAAAAAAAGTAATCAAACAGAACTTACCTAACAATTAATACAATCAATACAACTGACACCTAAGTTTAGTGATATACATAAATAATAGAAAACACTATTCCAAATTCACGCCGCAAATATCATTGACAATTATTTTTTTATATCTAAAATACGCGCCGTTTGTCTGAAACCCAGTTAATCACTGCACGTTCACATTATTTATTAATTGAAACACTTCAGGTAAGCCGCAATATTTATCCAACATACTACTGAGGGTAACAAATGGCAGGCGACAACAACTATAGTTTAGGGCCGGTTCCGCAATCGGCACGAAAAAGTATTCTCTCTCTCACCATGGTGATGCTGGGATTGACCTTCTTTTCGGCAAGCATGTGGACGGGAGGGACACTGGGAACCGGACTCTCCTTTAATGATTTTATTCTCGCGGTTCTCATCGGTAATTTAATTCTCGGCATTTATACTTCATCTCTTGGTTACATCGGCGCTCAATCTGGTCTCTCGACCCACCTCCTCGCTCGTTACTCCTTCGGTTTAAAAGGCTCCTGGCTTCCCTCTCTTCTTCTCGGCGGTACTCAAGTTGGTTGGTTCGGTGTTGGAGTCGCCATGTTTGCCATCCCGGTACATAAAGCAACGGGCATAGACACTAATCTGCTCATCCTAATCTCAGGTCTGCTTATGACCGCCACCGTTTACTTCGGCATTGCTGCCATCATGGTCCTCTCAGCCATTGCCGTCCCCGCGATCGCCCTATTCGGCGGCTTCTCGGTACTGCAAGCCGTAGATACGATGGGAGGAGTCGATGGGCTCATGACGTTCACACCGGATAAGCCCATGGAGTTTTCGACGGCACTGGTGTTAGTCGTTGGCTCGTTTATCTCCGCAGGCACACTCACCGCCGATTTTGTGCGTTTCGGCAAACAGCCCATGAATGCTGTATTTGTTACCATGTTCGCCTTTTTCATTGGTAACTCTTTGATGTTTATCTTCGGCGCGGCAGGTGCGGCGGCAACAGGACAGTCTGATATCTCCGAGGTGATGATAGCCCAAGGGTTATTGATCCCCGCCATTATCATACTGGGGTTAAATATCTGGACCACCAATGACAATGCCTTGTATGCATCGGGATTAGGGTTTTCCAACATCACCGGATTACCAAGCAGATATCTCTCTGTCGCCAACGGCATCATTGGCACACTTTGCGCGCTTTGGCTCTATAATAACTTCGTCGGGTGGCTCACCTTCCTGTCTGCCGCCATACCTCCCATAGGTGGCATCATCATTGCTGATTTCCTGAAAAATCGAGATAAGTACAAGGACTTTGCCAACGCTCAATTCGAAACCGTTAATTGGGCCGCCATTTCTGGTGTCGCAATCGGGGTTATGGCAGGCCACCTGTTACCGGGTATTGTCCCTATCAATGCCGTGCTCGCAGGCGCGATAAGCTACCTGCTTTTAGACTCAGCGTTAAAACTTAAAACAAGCAACAGCTCAATAAAATCAACTGATAACACTGCGCCAAATGCATAAGGAAAATACGATGCCAGCTTCAAATATGTTGATCAAAAACGTTAGGCTCCAAAGCAAGGATGGTCTGCATCAGATCTTGATTGAAGAGGGGAAATTCCAACGCATAGCTGTGATGACTGAAACCTTAACTCTCAGCGAGCCTGCCAACACACAGATGTTAGATGGTGAAGGCGGCTTAGCTATCGCCCCTTTCTGTGAGCCTCATGTTCACTTAGATACCACCCAAACCGCTGGTGAGCCAAGCTGGAACATTTCCGGTACCTTATTTGAAGGCATTGAGCGTTGGAGCGAGCGTAAATCACTGCTCTCTATCGAAGATGTGAAATCCCGTGCGAAGCAGACCCTTAAGTGGCAGATAGCCAACGGTATTCAGCATGTTCGAACCCATGTCGATGTATCGGACCCGACTCTTATCGCCCTGAAGGCCATGCTAGAGGTGAAGGAGGAGATGAAGCAGTGGGTCGATATTCAAATCGTCGCCTTCCCTCAGGAGGGGATCTTATCTTATCCCAACGGTAAGGAGCTACTCGAAGAGGCAGTCAAGCTCGGGGCCGATGTCATTGGCGCTATCCCCCATTTCGAGTTCACCCGCGAATATGGTATCGAGTCCCTGCATTATGTATTCGAACTGGCCCGTAAATATGACAGGCTCATCGATGTCCACTGTGACGAGATAGATGATGAGCAGTCACGTTTTGTCGAGACTGTCGCCGCCCTGGCCCATAAATTTGATATGGGTGAACGTGTTACCGCGAGTCACACCACGGCCATGCACTCCTATAATGGTGCCTATGCGTCTCGCCTGTTCCGTCTGCTCAAGATGTCAGAGATAAACTTTGTGGCCAACCCTCTGGTAAATATTCATCTTCAGGGACGTTTCGATGACTATCCTAAACGCCGTGGCATCACCCGGGTGAAAGAGATGTTAGCCGCAGACATTAATGTCTGCTTCGGTCATGACGATATCTTCGATCCTTGGTATCCACTTGGCACGGCTAACATGCTACAGGTGCTACATATGGGGCTGCATGTGTGTCAGATAATGGGATACGATCAGATAAACGACTCCCTGGCCCTTATCAGCAGCAAGTCGGCGCGCACACTCAATATTCAAAACCAGTATGGCATCGAGCCGGGTAAACCCGGTAGCCTGCTCATTCTACCGGCAGACAATGGTTTCGATGCCGTTCGTCGTCAGGTACCGGTGCAATTCTCGATACGTCACGGCAGAGTGTTAGCTCAGACACAAATCGCTACTACACAGATACATCTGACTGAAACCGAAGGGGTTAACTTTCGTCGTTAATCGGCAATAAGTGTCGATGGCAAAGCCACCTCCTTGTAGATAAAAAAGGACAAAGCGCTTCCCGGCCTTTGTCCTTCATTTTTGAGTAAACATAACCAGTGAAATTAGCTTACTTTCTGTAACTTAGACTCTTCACTATGACACTTAGTCTCCTCACGATGATAGTGCCTTAATACGTGCTCCTGCTGTCTTGGCTCACTGAAACTGGTGACCTTCTTCAGATAACCGATCACCCGCGTAGCCCAATCGATATCCTGACTGTGGCAGACACTACAGGCATGCAAGGTTCGTTTATCTATGTGATTGCAGGCGTTACAGATGGTCACCTTCACATTCGTCGTCCAGTAGTTACATCCCGTCCTTGCCGCTATCTGATAAATCTTAAAATACTGCTCCGGGTCGGGGTTTTCATCCAGGTTCAGATGCAGCGCCGAACCACCATCCAGAAATTGTGTCAGCTCTTTACCATGAAGCACAAACTTATCCACCAGATTTATCGACTCATCCTCTACCGGGTAGAAGTAGGAGTTGTAGCAATCCCGGTTGACCTTAAGCCCAGCTTTTCTGTCCCACTTAGCGTTCTTGACGCCTAAGTTTTCGGCCGGCACAAACTCGGTATTGAACTTATAGCCCCAACGACGACTCGCATCCTTATTGGCTTGATAGATGATCTTCAGCTGGCTCTCTACAAATGCCTTATAGTCGTTGTTATTGCCCGCCACTATGCCTTGGGATTCTGCGGCCTCGACCATGCCGTTGATACCTATGGTTAAGAACTGCTTGTCGAGATGAATAAAGCCGGCATCATACACAGGGAGCATGCCGCAGCTCTGGTAGTGCTCCATCAGTTTGCGGTAGGCCACCTGATACTTCTGAATCTTTTCAATTTCACCCCGAAGTTCTTTTCCTTGCTGGATAACCCGGCTTAAATTGAGCGTGATAACATTGATAGAGCCCGTCGCAACTCCGCCTGCGCCTAAGGTATAGGAGAAGCTGTTATCGGCGATTTCATTACGCAGACGGCAACAGGAGGCTAATGAATCTGCGTTTTCAGACATATAGACGAAGAAGCTATTCCCTTTCGACATCTGATCGCTGCAAAACTGAGCAAATTCCACATCCGCCACCTCACCTTGATTGGTCAGCATCGCGGCAGTGACCACAGGGTAAGTCAGCAAGGCTTTCTCTCGCTCTGTGCCAAACCAGTCCATGAAGAAGTGTTGCAGTTTATTGATTGATTGCCAGTTGGGCGCATCACCATCGGGGAACACGAAGTTCTCAAACATGGCGTTGTGGAAATTCTCCGAGAACAGAGAGATGTTCCAGAATACGGATTGATAACCCCGCGCCGCTGCGGGCTGGTTCAGGCTGTAGACTACGTGTTGCAGATGCGCCTCAATCTTTTCTTTAGCGATGACGGTATAATCATCGCCATAATCTTTGCGGGCAAAATGGTCGAAGTAGGTTAAAAACTCAACTGTCGCGACCGCACCGGCAAATTGTGCGCTGACGGCAAAGACTAAGTTAACAAAGCAACCGCAAAAAGATTCTAAATGAAGAGGAGCTAAAGACTCACCTCCTAACTTAGTCAGCCCATCGAGCAACATGGGATAAAGGGAGAGACTCACACAGTAAGGTTTCAGTGAGCTTTCATCGTGGGCATAGATCAGATGTTCATTGATACTGCCCTCATACTCCTCGGCCAGAGAAGAATCGAATAAACTTGCGATCTGGCTCTTCATCAGACGCCGGTTTACCGCAATGTTGATATCCTTATTCAGTTCGGTCTCGAGTGTCGCCAGATTTTTACTGCTTACATTGGCGTTGGCATCATACTTAGACCCATCAGCGGCATTCGCCGCATCTATATAGTCTTGTATGAATTGCACTTTCTCTTCGATTAGCGCCGAGGGTATGTGTTCCATTATTTGATATCCTTAATCTCTAATGAATTTATAATTAGTTATTTTATTTTGAGCTAAATCGTAAAACTTCTGGTTTGTATCAGGACTGTCGAGCCCGCCAACTTGCTCGTTGAACTCACCGGTTTTGAGAAAATCCAGTTGAGCGCGGATCGCCTGCTCGATCTGTTCTCGTCCTGTGTAAAGACAGGTTTTAAATCCCATCTTTTTAGCGAGTGCCAGATACTCGCATAACTGTTTGGGCTGCCACTCTCCACCGAAGAATAAAATACAGCTGACAAAGCCACGATATTGGTTGAGATAGGCTCTGTAACGCTCCTCAGTCAGTGGCTCGCCATACGCTTCATTCCAAAGCTCTGTCGAGTGGCACCCTTTACAACCGACATCACAACCGGTAATACTGAGCAGCAATGAAATCTCACCGGGAACCTCTTGCATTACGACTTGAGCGGGTAAAGCGTTAAACATACTCACACCTATATATAGTGCCCAAACCAAAAACATACACAATATATAGTGGTCTGTGAACATGCGAAATGAGGAACCCTTGATTCTGGTCAAACTTCAGGCAAGTATTTTAAGTTTGATGAAATTGATGAGTTGATCGGCTTGCGGTCATCCTAAAAAGCAACTAGGGAAGACAAAACAGCCTCCAGTAGATGGTCTTAAAGTGCCCTAACCTTGCTTTAAAACCCCTTGATTCAAGCTACATAGTGGAGCACTAAATAAACGGGATCTCTTCATTAATGTCATCGAGTATGAGATTCTGATTAATTCAATATTTAATATTGTTCACATGCCAAATGGCATCGAAGATGCGGACATAGAGATCTAGCAAGAGTCAGAAGCAAGGAGACAAAATGGAAGTGACAATCAGACATACAGAGCCTAATGATTTTATCGGTGTACAGGCCCTGTATGCTCAACCGGGTGCCTATTCGGGCACGCTTCAACTCCCCTATCCAGCTCAGCAGATGTGGGAGCAGAGGCTGGCGTCTGCAGATAAAGACAGTTACAGTCTGGTCGCCGAAGCCAACGGCATCATCGTTGGCCAGATTGGCATGGATCTTATGGGCTCTCCACGCCGCAGGCATGTCGGCAATATCGGGATGGCTGTATGCAGCAATCAACAAAACCGGGGGATCGGCGCTAAAATGCTGGCAGCCATGATAGACCTTGCCAACAACTGGCTGGCCGTGACACGGATCGAGCTGGAAGTTTACACAGATAATGAGGCAGCCATCGCTCTGTATGAGAAGTCCGGCTTTGTTAAGGAGGGAACAGCAAAAAACTATGCTTTTCGCGATGGACGGTATGTAGATGCCTATCTTATGGCCAGAGTGTCTCCCTAAGGGCGAAGGAATTATACTCAGGAAGTTGGCATTGTTTAAGCTTCGGCCAAGAAAGGATTGAGAGTAATGGCAACATTTACCATTAGCAGACTGGATACGGCTCAGGGCACCTTCCGTTTGATGGGCAAATGGACTCGGCCCGGCGAATATCACGCCCGGACGAGTGGTGAGCTTACTATTCATAGCCTGGATATTATGGGAACAGATGGTTGGGTTGCCCTGAAGCAACAGAGCAATACAGAACTTATCGATAAGCTCAGAGATGAGATACTGCTTCACCTGCAATCAAAACAGTCAGAGGCCTCGCAGAAATAAAATCTGCTGGATGACTGTTCCTTCCCATGGCAACTGATGGCGGCAGATTATTGAGCAAGCGGTAAATTAAAACGCTTCGAATTGCCTCGCCATCCGCTTTATCTGCGCTAACGGCACACCATGACCGTTACGCTCGGCGCATATGACTTGATGAGCCTCATCTTGAGGATCGCCAATTAACACATAACGAACCCGATAGCCCAGTGCCTTAGCTGCCGCGTCATACGCCATCGACTCCCAGCGGGCTAAGTTGGTATTGTCGCAGATCACAATCGGCACGCAGACCGATAATGCTTGTATAAATCCGGTCAGGTTACGCTGGTGATACTCAGAGAGACGTTTACTATCAAAGCGGTACTTGCCATCCCGGTAAAACTGGCTATCGGTTGAAAAAAGTCCCGAACGACGAACGGAGTCGGCTATCTCAAGTGTCTGCGTGGCGATAAACTTATCGACCCAGTGGGACTTTCCACTTCCGGGAAGCCCACGCATAATGATGGCAAGTTTTAAAGGCTCACCCTGCTTTATTGGTTGTACATGACTGAAAGAAGGTTCCATCAGTTGGCATTATTTAAGAAAGCTGGTGTAGGCTCATCTTCCTGGTGACTAATTTCCTTGTTACTAATAATGTTGCCCGATAATATTCTTTCGACTAATTCCGGCACAATAGCACTGGCCTTGCCTTGTAGGTGGTATTGAAACTGACTATGACGGTCCGCTGCCACTAAGTTTACCTCAACAGTTTGTGCGCCATGATGGTTTGCCGTGTCCACAAAGCCTGCGGCAGGATAAACTGAACCAGAGGTACCGATAGCGATAAAGAGATCGCAGGTATCTAGAGCATGTTGAATTCTGTCTAACCCTATCGGCATCTCTCCAAACCAGACAACATGCGGACGCAGTCTCTGGGCCGGAATACAACAGGTACAGGTATGATCAGGACCAAAAGGGTCACGCAGCAGAAACGTTTGTCTGGAGCGCGGGCACCGTCCCTTAGAGAGTTCACCATGCATATGCAATAGGCGTCGTGAGCCAGCCCTTTCATGCAGATCATCGATATTCTGGGTTACAATTAACAATTCACCATCAAACTCTTGCTCGAGTCGGGCAAGGGCTGTGTGAGCGTGATTAGGTTCGACATCACCGCTGTGGAGTTGCTGCCAGCGATTATTATAAAAACCTTCAACCAACTCTGGATCTGCTGCATAGCCTTCCGGCGTAGCAACATCTTCAATTTTGTGCTCTTCCCATAACCCGTCCTGATCCCTGAATGTTCTCAAGCCCGATTCAGCTGAAATTCCTGCACCTGTTAATACCACTATCTGCCGATACATCTTCAGTCCTTATAATTATTGTCACGTCAAACGGCCCGCTCTCATTAATCCTACCAACACTCGGGTCAAAAACAGATTAGACCCGTTAAGCTCGATTGTTGCTCTATCCCTGAGACCCCTTAAACCGATATGACGAAACCACTGAGGTAGATAAAAACAATTTTGCCTAAAATTCTCTCTCTGGGATATTGGTCATTAGTATATACCCAAGCTACCTCAAAATGCTCGTTTCAGAGCTCCCGTAGGATAGCTGAACAAGTCAGTGATTGAGAGAATGGTTATTCCCTTGTTGATAGCACTAACACAGTGCAGATATTCTACAGGGGCTCCCGCAGGGCAAGGCGAGAAGCAACATTTTTCTACGTTATGAAATATTGAATTAGAATAACTCGTCCTACTATTTCATATCTTAAACTCTGTCACTTCTCGACATGCTGAATTCTGCATTTTGAAGTGGTTTGGGTATAAAGCTAAGAATAACAATACAAAATGTAAGCTTAAAAAACAGGTTTTTTCGCCATTATGAGGGAGTTTTATACAATTTAATTATTTAAGCAGGCAGAAAGCAAGATCAAAGGTTTATGTTTTCAATTTGTACACATATAATAGATTCCAGTATTCACAAATGAACCGATATTGGCTTGGCTAATGGTTCTGCAATCAAGAGATTAGTAATGACAGATGGAAATCTAGCGCTAAAGAAGGCGGGTTTGAAAGTTACCTTACCACGAGTCAAGATCCTAGAACTGATGCAAGGACCAGAAAATCAACACATCAGCGCAGAAGATCTGTATAAGACGTTACTCGATATAGGTGAAGAGATAGGTCTTGCAACCGTGTACCGTGTGCTGAACCAGTTTGACGATGCCGGTATTGTAACGCGTCACCATTTCGAAAGTGGTAAGGCAGTATTTGAACTGTCATCACAGCATCACCATGATCATTTAGTTTGCCTGTCATGTGGTAAAGTTATCGAGTTTTCAGACGATGTCATCGAATCTCGCCAGGATGAGATAGCGATGAAGCACAACATTAAGCTGACCAACCATAGCTTATATCTCTATGGCGTTTGCACTAATGATGAGTGCGATCACGGCGACGCCTGATACCAGACTTGAAAGCTTAGTCTGAGTCATTAAATTAAAAACCAGCGTTTAGCTGGTTTTTTTGTATCTGACGTTTGAATAAATTATGGCTGAGACGGTACAAGCTTCATCACCTATACTCTGGACCTCATAAAAGCACCCATAACCAAAAACTAAAACTAAACACGCTAAGCACGGTAGACAAGACAACTGCGCTGCCCAGCGTCGATTGCTGCTGTTTTAGTTGAGTCGCAATCAAGTAGGCATTCACGCCAAGTGGCGATGCACTCAGTAACACCACAACAGAAATAAGTTGCTCGTCCAAGTGTAGGAAATAGTTAGCACACAGATAAACCAAAGCTGGTAATATCAACAACTTAAATACACTCACGACCATTGAGGCTAGCCAGTCATCGGCAATCTTATAAACGCTGAGATTGGCCCCCAATACAAAGAGAGCGCAGGCTAATGCAGGTTGTGAGATTAAGGCCAGAGCCGCCATTAAATCCTCTGCTATCGGCAGCGCGATGGCGTTACAAAACAAACCTGAAGAGATACTTAATACTACAGGGTTCAATACCATCGACTTGGTAAAGTGTCGCCATGAGAATGCGCCGTCAGCATGTTTTGCCGAAAGCATAAAGGTTAACGCAAACAAGACGGCACTATGAAATGTGATGATGGCAAAGACATTCCCCATCATCTGCTCACCTACCGCCGCAATAATCACGGGCAAGCCAACCAGAACCGTATTTGAATAGCTGCAACCTAAGGCAAACACACCGCTGTTTGCATTGGAGCCCTCTCCCCTGTCTAACAAATAGCGGCTAAACAGAAAGCCGATAAGATAAACGCCAAGTACGGGCAGGTAAAATGCGGCCAAAACCATGATGTCGAAACTTTTCCCCAATGGTGCCTGGTACATGTTTAAAAAAAGAAAAACGGGAATACTCAGGTTAAAGGCAAACTTACTAACCCCACTGATTTGCGCCTTGGTGAAAAATTTAAAATGCGTCACCCAATAACCCAAAGTCACCGTAGACAACAGGGGAAAGATAATAGAAAAAATGGTCATCGAAAAGCCAAATAAATGATTAAAAACTACATTTTATATTTCCTGATGAGGTGCCGTGAGGCCCTATCAAGATTAAACGCCATATGGTTTTGAAGTAACAAAAAAGGCGCCAAAGGCGCCTTTTTTAACGAGTAATAAAGATTACCAACCCGTCTTAGTACGTAACGCAGTACCGATTTCAGCAAGTGAGCGAACTGTCGTCACGCCTGCGGCTTCGAGAGCTGCAAACTTGTCTTCAGCCGTACCTTTACCGCCGGCGATAATCGCGCCAGCATGGCCCATACGCTTACCTTCAGGTGCTGTAACACCGGCAATGTATGAAACAACAGGCTTAGTCACGTTCGCTTGGATATATTCGGCCGCTTCTTCTTCAGCAGTACCACCAATTTCACCAATCATTACGATTGCTTCAGTTAGCGGATCATTTTGGAACATCTCCAAAACGTCGATGAAGTTAGTACCAGGAATTGGGTCGCCACCGATACCAACACAAGTAGACTGACCAAAACCTTCATCGGTAGTCTGCTTAACCGCTTCATAAGTAAGGGTACCAGAGCGAGAAACAATACCCACTTTACCAGGCTTATGGATGTGACCAGGCATGATACCAATCTTACACTCACCCGGTGTGATAACGCCCGGGCAATTAGGACCGATCATACGAACGCCAGTCTCTTCAAGTTTAACTTTGACCTGAAGCATATCTAACGTTGGGATCCCTTCGGTGATACAAACGATGAGCTCAATGCCACCGTCAATCGCTTCAAGAATTGCATCTTTACAGAAAGGTGCTGGCACGTAGATAACTGTCGCAGTTGCACCGGTTTCGGTTACGGCATCTTTAACAGTATTAAATACCGGCAGACCCAAGTGAACCTGACCGCCTTTTCCTGGTGATACACCACCGACCATCTGCGTACCGTAATCGATAGCTTGCTCAGAGTGGAAAGTACCTTGACCGCCAGTGAAACCCTGACAGATAACTTTAGTCTCTTTATTGATTAAGATAGACATTATTTGCCCTCCGCAGCTTTAACAACTTGCTCAGCTGCGTCAGTTAGACTTGTAGCTGCGATGATATCAAGATCAGAACTTGCCAGTACATCACGACCAAGATCGGCATTAGTACCTTCAAGACGAACGACAACAGGTACTTCAACACCCACTTCTTTCACTGCGCCTATGATGCCTTCAGCAATCATGTCGCAACGAACGATACCGCCGAAGATGTTAACCAGTACGGCTTTAACATTGTCATCTGACAAAATGATCTTAAATGCTTCAGCTACACGCTCTTTAGTCGCTCCGCCGCCAACATCCAGGAAGTTAGCCGGCTTGCCACCATGCAAGTTTACGATGTCCATCGTACCCATTGCCAGGCCTGCACCGTTAACCATACAACCCACGTTTCCGTCTAGTGCAACATAGTTAAGTTCAAACTTAGCGGCATGAGCTTCACGTGCATCATCTTGGGATGGATCGTGCATGTCACGAATTTTTTCTTGACGGAACAATGCATTGCCATCGATACCAATCTTGCCATCGAGACAGTGAATATTACCTTCGTCGGTAATCACTAATGGGTTGATTTCAAGCAATGCAAAATCGTGATCTTCAAACATTTTCGCTAAACCCATAAAGACTTTAGTGAATTGCTTCATTTGAGTCGGGTTTAGACCTAGCTTAAATCCAAGATCGCGTGCCTGGTATGGCTGAGGACCCGTTAGAGGATCGATGATAGCTTTGTGAATAAGCTCTGGCGTTTCTTCTGCCACAGTCTCAATTTCAACACCACCTTCGGTAGACGCCATAAACACGACGCGGCGTGTTGAACGGTCTACAACGGCACCTAGGTACAATTCATTCGCAATGTCAGTACAGCTTTCGACTAAAATCTTAGCGACTGGCTGGCCTTTCTCATCAGTCTGGTAAGTCACTAAGTTCTTACCTAACCAATGTTCAGCAAATTCTCTTATTTCGTCTTTAGAGCCTGTAACTTTAACGCCACCTGCTTTACCACGGCCGCCTGCGTGTACTTGACACTTAACAACCCACATATCTCCGCCAATACGGCCTGCCGCTTCAACAGCTTCTTGAGGTGTGTCACAAGCAAAACCTTCTGACACTGGTAAACCATATTCGGCAAATAGGGCTTTTGCCTGATACTCATGCAAATTCATGATGATCTATCCGTATACTTCTTATCAAATCCAACTGGCTCTTTTGGGGCCAGTAACGAGGGTGTTACTCATTATCTCATTGAGATAATGAGTAGGGTGTCACTGCGCTATTATTATAAATCAAGCAGTAAACGAGTTGGGTCTTCGAGGAAGTCCTTAATGGCAACCAAGAATCCAACTGACTCACGACCATCAACTATACGGTGGTCATAAGATAGTGCCAGGTACATCATAGGCAAGATTTCAACCTGCCCATTCACTGCCATTGGACGATCTTTAATGGCATGCATGCCTAAGATTGCGCTTTGTGGCAGGTTCAAAATAGGTGTCGACATGAGTGAGCCAAATACACCGCCGTTAGTCACGGTGAAGTTACCGCCGGTCATATCCGCTACCGTTAGCTTACCGTCACGGCCTTTAATGGCTAATTCACGAACATTACGCTCGATATCGGCCAGGCTCATTGTATCTGTATCACGAAGCACTGGGGTGACCAAGCCACGAGGTGTAGATACTGCGATACTGATGTCAAAGTAGTTGTGGTACACCAAGTCATCACCGTCGATCGAGGCATTAACTTCAGGGTAGCGCTTCAGTGCTTCAGTCACCGCTTTTACGTAGAAAGACATAAAGCCTAAACGAATACCATGACGCTTCTCAAAGATCTCCTGGTACTGCTTACGGATATCCATGATTGGCTTCATGTTGACTTCGTTAAACGTCGTCAGCATGGCCGTTGAGTTTTTAGCTTCAAGCAGACGGTTAGCGATGGTCTTACGCAGACGCGTCATTGGAACACGCTTCTCGCTACGCTCTGCTAGCGGTGCAACAACGGCTGGTGCACTTGCTGGCGCTGGCGCGGCTTTAGCATTTTTAACGAAAGATTCCACATCTTCTTTGGTGATACGATTACCAACACCCGTACCTTTTAGCTTACCGGCATCAAGATTATGCTCAGCTATCAGGCGACGTACAGATGGGCTCAGTGCGTCATTTGACTCTTCAGAAACTTCTGGAGCCCCTGCTTCGGCTTCAGCTTTAGTCACTTCCTGGCCCGCTACAGCGCCGGCAACAAATTTAGCAATAACGGCTTCAGCAAGGACGGTATCCCCCTCCTGCGCTAAGAACTCAGCGATTTGACCATCTTCAGGGGCCACAACTTCAAGTACAACTTTATCAGTTTCGATATCAACCAAGTTTTGATCACGAGAAACTTGTTCACCAGCTTGAACGTGCCAAGTAGCAATAGTTGCATCGGCAACTGATTCTGGCAATACGGGTACCTTAATTTCGATACTCATGGGGAGCTATCCTTTTAAATTATCTATTACTACAGTTTTAATGCGCTATTAATCAAAGATTCTTGTTGCTGAGCATGCAATGCCGGGTAACCACAAGCCGGTGCAGCAGAAGCTTCACGTCCGGCATAAGTTAACTGGGCACCTGCTGGAATTGAGCTCCAGAAGTGATGCTGACTACAGTACCAGGCGCCTTGGTTTTGAGGCTCTTCCTGGCACCAGACAAAATCTTTGACGTGCTGATAATCGGCCAAAATCGTCTGCATATCGTCATGAGGGAACGGATATAACTGCTCCACACGAACGAGGGCGACATTAGTCACATTCTCTTTGCGACGTTTCTCTAATAGTTCGAAGTAAACTTTACCACTACAGAAAACCACACGGTCAACGTTTGCATTATCTAAGCTTTCCATCTCTGGAATGAGATTCTGGAAGCTGCCTTCGGCAAGCTCTTCCATACTAGATACCGCTAATGGATGACGCAGCAGTGACTTAGGAGACATCACAACAAGCGGACGACGCATAGGTCTGACAACCTGACGACGCAACATATGGTAAACCTGCGCCGGTGTAGAAGGTACACAGACCTGCATGTTGTGGTTAGCACAAAGTTGTAGGAATCGTTCCAGTCGAGCACTCGAGTGCTCAGGTCCCTGACCTTCGTAGCCATGAGGCAGTAACATAGTCAGACCACAAAGACGGCCCCACTTCTGTTCACCCGATGACAAGAATTGGTCGATAACCACTTGAGCACAGTTGGCAAAATCACCAAATTGCGCTTCCCAAAGCGTTAAACCACCCGGCTCTGCGGTAGCGTAACCATATTCGAACGCTAATACTGAAGCTTCAGACAAGACTGAGTCTGTAATATCGATGGGGCCTTGCTCATCGGTAATGTTACGAAGCGGCATATACGCCGTCGCATCATTTTGATTATGCAGGACCGCATGACGGTGGAAGAAGGTACCACGACCCGAATCTTGGCCGGTGATGCGAATACGTTTCTTATCTTCAAGAATCGACGCATAAGCCAGAGTCTCGGCAAAACCCCAGTCAAGCAGTTTTTCACCGCTAGCCATTAGTACGCGATCTTTGTAGATCTTAGCCACACGGGACTGAAGCTTGTGATTTTCAGGAACATAGCTGATCTTCTCAGCTAAATACTTGATACGCTCCATCGACATCTGAGCAGGGTAATCTTCATCCCACTCTTTGTTGATATAAGGAGACCAGTCAACCGAATGCAATGTCATTGGACGCCATTCAGACACCACACAATCACCGCCATCGAGTGCATCTCGATAATCGTTGATCATAGAGGTGACATCATCGGCAGCCAAAGTTTGCTCTTCAATCAATCTATCGGCATAGATCTTTCGAGGCGTTGGATGCTTCTTAATTTTAGCGTACATCAATGGCTGAGTTGCACTGGGCTCATCCGCTTCGTTATGTCCGTGGCGGCGATAACAAACCAGATCGATAACTACATCACGCTTAAATTCATTGCGGTAATCGACGGCTAGCTGAGAAACGAAAGCTACAGCTTCAGGATCGTCAGCGTTAACATGGAAGATCGGTGCCTGTACCATCTTAGCGATATCGGTACAGTATTCAGTTGAGCGCACATCTTCAGTCAAGTTAGTCGTAAAACCAACCTGATTGTTAACCACAATTCGAATACTACCACCCACTTTAAAGCCGCGTGTTTGAGACATGTTAAATGTCTCTTGTACTATGCCTTGACCGGTAATCGCGGAGTCACCATGGATTGTAATAGGTAGTACTTTCAGACCCTCTTCACAGCCGTGGCGATCGAGTCGAGCGCGAACAGACCCCATAACAACAGGGTTGACGATCTCCAGGTGAGATGGGTTAAACGCCAATGCAAGGTGAACATTTCCACCCGGCGTTTCAAAATCTGATGAGAAACCTTGGTGGTATTTAACATCGCCTGAACCATTAAGTTCGTCGCTGTGTTTACCGGCGAACTCATCAAACAATTCAGAAGGCTTTTTACCTAACACGTTCACAAGTAAGTTAAGGCGGCCACGGTGAGCCATACCAACAACAACCTCTTTGGTGCCGGCTTCACCTGCGCGATAGATAATCTCACGCATCATAGGCACTAACGCATCGCCACCTTCCAGTGAGAAACGTTTTGCTCCTGGGAATTTAGCACCCAGATACTTTTCCATACCTTCGGCGGCATTTAAGCCTGATAAGATACGTGTTTTAACGGATTTGTCGTATTGAGCTCTACCTAAAGAAGGTTCTAACCTTTGCTGTATCCAGCGTTTCTCATCGGTATCGGTAATGTGCATGTATTCAGCACCGATAGAGCCACAATATGTCGCTTTAAGGGCTTTAACAAGTTCGCCTAGCTGCATGGTGTCGCCACCGTGAGCAAATGAACCTGTATTGAATTCACGCAGCATATCTTCGCCAGTTAACCCATGGAAGGCAGGATCCAGTTCAGAGACCTGGTCACGTTTCCAAAGCTCCAGAGGGTCTAAATTAGCATTCTGGTGACCACGGAATCGATGAGCGTTGATCATCTGCAGGACTTTAACTTGCTTAGCATCAACTTCCGGATCTGTCACTCGGGCAGAGCCCTTCTGACGACCTTCGAGTGCTAAACTACGAAAATAATCACGTACTTTAGAGTGAGCTGCTTCCGGCACATCTTTCGATGCCCCGTTCGAGTAAGGGAGGTTATCAAACACCACTTGCCAGTCTTGAGAAACAGACTGAGGGTCTTCTTGATAGGCTTCATACATCTCTTCTACATAGGTCGAATTAGCACCACTTAGGTGTGATGATTCGAGCCAGGCTTTCATGATGCCTTGGTGCATTTCTATTCCTTTCAAACTTTATACACTGTTTAGCCAAAGTCTTAAATGCGCACTCTTTGAGTTGTCCAAGAAGTACACAATCATACGGTAGTTCCTTTACATAAAAGAGCCACTTCCCAATTGGAGAAGTGACTCAGTCCGAGCTATATTATTATTGCTATTAGCTCTATATCTTGCATTTACACTGCTCTCTTCAGCAACATAGACTTGATATGTCCGATTGCTTTCGTTGGATTAAGCCCTTTAGGACAGACATCCACACAGTTCATGATACCGTGGCAACGGAATACGCTGTACGCATCATCGAGTTCAGATAAACGCTCTTCAGTTGCGGTATCACGGCTATCAATCAGGAAGCGATAGGCGTGCAATAAGCCGCTTGGCCCGATAAATTTATCAGGATTCCACCAGAAAGACGGGCAAGCGGTCGAACAACAAGCACACATGATACATTCATATAAACCATCTAAATGTTCACGCTCTTCAGGTGATTGCAGATGTTCACGCGCAGGCGTTTTTTCATCGTTAATCAAGTAAGGCTTGATCTTCTCATACTGCTTGTAGAACTGTGATAAGTCTACAATAACATCACGAACAACAGGCATTCCCGGTAGTGGTCTGATCTCTAGCTTTTTACCTTTAAAAGTAGAGATTGGCGTGATACACGCCAGACCGTTTTTACCATTCATGTTCAAGCCATCTGACCCACACACACCTTCACGGCATGAACGGCGGAACGCTAAGGTTGGATCTTGCTCTTTTAGAAGAATCAAGGCATCAAGGACCATCATATCGGAACCTTCTGCCACTTCTAACGTGTAATCCTTCATGTAAGGCTTAGCGTCTACATCAGGATTATAGCGATAAACTGCGATATTCAAATTCATCTCAATTTCCTTAGTAAGTACGCTTAATCGGCGGGAATGCATCACGAAGCTTAGGCTCCATGTTTACAGCTCGACGATCCATCGCTTCGGTCGCTGGGTCAAACAGGCTGTGACACAACCAGTTCTCATCATCACGCTCGAGGTAATCTTCACGTGAATGCGCACCACGACTCTCTGTACGGAAGTTTGCCGCATAGGCTGTCGCTATCGCCGTTGCCATCAAGTTGTCTAACTCTAGACACTCAATACGTTGAGTATTGAATTCAGTTGAATTATCAGACAACTTTGCATTCTCCAGACGTTTACGTATTGCTTTAAGCTCTTTCAAGCCTTCAGCCATCGCGTCACCGCTACGGAATACTGAGAAGTTTAGCTGCATGCAAAGCTGCAGATCTTTACGGATTTGAACCGGGTCTTCGCCGTCTTTATTGCCTTCCCAGCGATTGAGACGCTCAAGAGATTTAGCAATATCGGCCTCTGTAGCATCAATCGGTGTTGCTGTCTCATCCAGGGCTTTACCTAAATGTTGACCAGCTGCGCGACCAAAGACAACCAAATCGAGTAATGAGTTACCACCTAAGCGGTTAGCGCCGTGTACAGATACACAAGCAATCTCACCGACAGCAAATAGACCAACAACGTCACTTTCAGTGCCATCGGTATTCTTACGTAGCACCTGACCACTGACTTTAGCCGGTAAGCCGCCCATCATATAGTGACAAGTAGGAAGCACAGGAATTGGCCCATCGGCAGGATCGATATGGGCGAAGGTACGAGACAGTTCACACACACCAGGAAGACGCGCTTCGAGCGTCTCTTTACCTAAGTGATCCAGCTTTAGCAGACAATGTGGACCTAATGGACCATCGAGACCACGACCTTCACGAATTTCGGTCATCATCGAACGTGCAACCACGTCACGAGAGGCTAAATCTTTGGCATTCGGTGCATAACGCTCCATGAAGCGCTCGCCGTCTTTGTTCAGCAGATATCCGCCTTCACCACGACAACCTTCAGTCACAAGCACACCCGCACCGGCGATACCGGTTGGATGGAACTGCCACATCTCCATATCTTGCATCTGCACGCCAGCGCGCATCGCCATACCAACACCATCACCGGTGTTGATGTGAGCATTAGTGGTAGAAGCGAAGATACGCCCTGCCCCACCGGTTGCCAATACCGTTGCCTTAGCTTTAAAGTAAACAATTTCGCCGCTTTCGATATCAATTGCAGTACAACCAACGATAGCGTCATCATCATTTTTCACTAAGTCCAGTGCATACCACTCAGAGAAGACTTCAGTCTTGTGCTTAACATTTTGCTGGTAAAGACAGTGTAGAAGCGCATGACCCGTACGGTCTGCCGCTGCTGCGGTACGTGCAGCCTGTTCACCACCAAAGTTCTTAGATTGACCGCCAAAAGGACGTTGGTAAATTTTACCATTTTCGAAGCGAGAGAAAGGTAGGCCCATCTGCTCAAGTTCGATAACCGCTTCAGGACCGGTTTTACACATAAACTCAATGGCTTCCTGATCACCGATAAAATCGGACCCCTTAACCGTATCGTACATGTGCTGTTCCCAATGATCTTCATGGGCATTACCTAGCGCAACGGTGATACCGCCTTGCGCAGATACCGTATGAGAACGTGTCGGGAATACTTTAGATAACAGCGCACAGCTCTTACCTTCTTTAGAGATCTGTAATGCGGCTCGCATACCCGCGCCACCAGCGCCGATAACAATTGCATCAAATTCGCGTACTGGAATACTCACTTAAACACCCCACACAATCAAAATGCCTGCCGCCAAATATGAGAAGGCCGCTACGACAAAAACAAACTGAAGTACACCACGAAGAGCCAGTGGCTTGACATAGTCCGTAAGTACTTGCCAGACGCCAATCCACGAGTGAATTAACACTGAAACCAAGGCTAGCAAGGTAAAGACTTTCATCGGCAATGCACTGAATAAACCATGCCATGCCTCATAAGTCAGTGGAGAGCTACACGCAACGAAACCAACCAGGAAGATGGTGTAACAGGTCAGGATAATTGCACTTGCACGTATAAGAATAAAGTCATGGACACCGCTGCGACCAAGACTTGCTGCGTTAGTTACCATACCCAAATCCCCACTATGATTGAAAACACGATTGACAATGCAAACGCGGCTTTTGCTGAAGCTATGCCTGAGGCCAACTCTTCCCAGCGTCCTGTATCCATTATCAGATGGCGAATGCCAACGATAAGGTGGTAACCAAGAGCGGTAAGAATTCCCCAAATGACAAACTTAACCAACAAATTATCAAAAAGAGATTGTGTCGCTGCGAAACTCTCAGGAGATGCTAAAGATTCATTTAACAACCAGATAAGAATACCAACAGCAAACAGCATGATAACACCGGATACACGGTGAAGGATGGACGCAATCGCTGTTGCAGGGAAGCGAATGGTCTGCAGATCTAAATGGACAGGTCTTTGCTTTTTCACGTTCTGCTCACTCTGCTCTATTGAGCTATTTTTTGTTATACGAAACGCTTTCGTTCAATTTTCAATCGTGACACAGGTCACAACCAAGGTCTGCGCAAAAGAAAAGTTTAAACAAACAATTAACAATTTAGATCCCACTAATTAAGTACGTAAAAAAGTATTAACTAAATAGCAATGAATGCCGCTCTGAAGAGCCGGGTCAAGTATACAAGGGGGAAATGTCAAATACAAACATCACATTATGCAAATTTTGTTTTTTTGGTAAAAAAATCTGCCAAGCTGCTGTTCTATCATGGAGTTTGAGCAAAATAAGACCATGGTCTAACAAATTTAAACACTTATTTAAATTGAAATGTGATCTAGATTCACTGTAAAGTATTGTGGTTTGATAAGCCGCACTCACATAAGAATGAAGTAAGGAGAACGGGTATGGCTGATAATATAGCCAAATTAGCGCTACCGGGGAATGAATCAATCGAGCTGCCAGTCAAAAAAGGCACGGCGGGATTTGATGTTATTGACATCAGCAAGCTAGGTAGTAAAGGTCACTTTACCTTCGATCCAGGATTTCTCGCAACAGCTTCCTGTGAATCAGCAATTACCTACATTGATGGCGACCAGGGGATACTGCTTCATCGCGGATATCCAATTGGTGAACTAGCCGTTGATTCAGATTATTTAGATCTATGTTACTTGCTCCTGTACGGAGAGTTACCATCTAAAACTCAGTATGAAAAATTTTGTCATACTGTAAAAAACCATACTATGGTGAACGAACAACTTGCAGCCTTTTTCCGAGGCTTCAGACGTGATGCTCACCCGATGGCAATGCTTTGTGGTGTCACTGGAGCGTTATCTGCATTCTATCAGGACTCTTTGGATGTCAACGATGAGCGCCACCGCGAAATCGCAGCATTCCGTCTTGTCTCTAAAATGCCGACAATCGCAGCCATGTGCTACAAGTACTCAATCGGTCAACCATTCGTTTATCCACGTAATGATTTGAGCTATGCAGGTAACTTCCTCAGCATGATGTTTGCTGTCCCTTGCGAAGAGTATAAAGTTAATCCTATCGTTGAACGCGCAATGGATCGTATCTTTATTTTGCATGCTGATCACGAGCAAAATGCATCGACCTCTACTGTTCGTCTTGCAGGCTCATCGGGTGCTAACCCATTTGCATGTATTGCTGCGGGTATTGCATCACTTTGGGGACCCGCTCACGGCGGCGCTAACGAAGCATGCCTGAAGATGTTGGAAGAGATCGGCAGTGTCGACCGTATTCCAGAGTTTATTGCACGCGCTAAGGATAAAGAAGATCCTTTCCGCCTGATGGGCTTCGGACATCGCGTCTATAAGAACTTCGATCCACGCGCTAAAGTCATGCGTGAAACCTGTCATGAAGTCTTAGGAGAGTTGAAAGTTGACGATCCACTACTTGATGTTGCGATGGAGCTCGAACGTATTGCCCTTGAAGATGAATATTTCGTCTCTAAGAAGCTATATCCAAACGTCGATTTCTATTCAGGCATCATCATGAAGGCTATCGGGATTCCAACTAGCATGTTCACCGTACTATTCGCACTCGCGCGTACCGTCGGTTGGATTGCTCACTGGAAAGAGATGCTGGATCAGCCAGGTCATAAGATCAGCCGACCTCGTCAGCTATACACAGGTGCAGCAGAGCGAGACTTTATTTCGAAAGAGAATCGTTAGATAAAGGTTTCAGAGACTAGAATTTAGTATCTAGGACCTAAAAGCAAAAAGGCACTCGATGAGTGCCTTTTTTGTATCTGGTGTTTGCTCTACGGCGTGCAAGCTTCTGTCTGTCAACCTCTAAACCGCTATCTAAATCACTTAGATCACAGCCCTTGTTGTACCATTTAGACTTTTCCTCTTCATTTTTAGCAAGCTTTCCGTCCGTGCGGCAACCGGAGATATCTCCCAGATCACAGGCCTTACCGTAATAAAGCACGGCACCTGCCTAATCACCTAAACGCTCAACCCCTTTCCAGGTACATTTTGTTGCAATTAGAATTATTTCAGTCATCCATTTACCCGTAGATATCTCTATAGTCAAAAACATCATTTTTTAAACATTTTCGCTACAAAGTTTGCATCCGGATTAGTTAGCCCTCAACAGGATGATGTAACACTCTGAATTATATACCTTATCAACTTTGGCACGGCTTGTGCTTTATTGATGTTAATTGGATCAAAAAATATAGGTAAACTTACATGGACTCTCTAAACAAACGCGCTAATAACTGTTTCAAAATTGCCCTTCCACTGCTATTAGCCGCCGTATTAAGTGCCTGTGGCGCAGAAGAGGAAGTTAAGGAAGAGGAAAAATATGCGGTTCCGGTTGAAACCACAACCGTCATCCAAGGGGATGTGTCCTCATTTTACAGCACGACCGCGACCTTAGAAGCACCACAAGAAGCTAACGTGGTCACGCGTATTTCCGGTTTAATCGAAAGTATTAACGTTGAAGAGGGCGACCGGGTCACCAAGGGGCAACTCCTTGCTGTTATCGATGCTAAGAGACAGAGATTTGAACTTGCCCGCTCACAAGCCGAAGTCGAAATTATCGAGCAAGAGCTAAACCGCCTTAAGAAGATGAGCAACAAAGAATTTTTCAGTGCGGACTCTATGGCCAAGCTCGAGTACAACCTGCAAGCCGCTATCGCCAAGCGCGATTTAGCCGCACTTCAGGTTCAGGAAAGTATGGTTCGCTCCCCAATCGATGGTGTGATTGCGACGCGATTTGTCAAAGCCGGCAATATGGCCAAAGAGTTTGATGAGCTGTTTTATGTTGTTAATCAAGATGAACTCTATGGCATCGTTCACCTACCAGAGCAACAACTACAGAGTCTTCGCTTAGGACAAGACGCTCAACTCTTTGCAAATAGCTTTGCCAGCGAACACACAGCTAAGACGGTACATGCCAAAGTGCTTCGGATCAGTCCGGTCGTCGATGCTCAAAGTGGTACGTTCAAAGTGACCCTGTCGGTGCCAAACCCAAATGCCACCTTAAAGGCTGGCATGTTCACACGTGTTGAGCTCAGATATGACACGCACAATAACGTCATTACCGTACCATATAACGCTGTGGTTAATCAGGATAATGAGTTTGCCCTATATGTGATAGATGGTGATAATGCGAACCGCCGCGCTGTGACCTTAGGTTACCGTGAGGCCGATACCGTTGAGATAGTCGCAGGTATTAAACCCGGTGAGCAAATCGTCATCAGAGGCCACCAGAACCTTAAAGATCAATCCCTTGTCGAAGTGATTGGTTCACTAGACTTAGCATCTGCAGCTAAATAACGGAGCAAGGTCTATGTCTATTATAAAAACATCAGTAAACCGACCTGTCACTGTATGGATGTTCATGTTTGCCGTTATCTTGTTCGGTATGGTGGGTTTCTCCCGTCTCGCGGTTAAACTACTGCCGGATCTGAGTTACCCCACCATCACAATACGAACCCAGTATATCGGCGCGGCTCCCGTTGAAGTCGAGCAGCTAGTTTCAAAGCCTATCGAAGAGTCGGCAGGTATCGTCAAAGGGCTACGGAAGATCAGTTCCATCTCCCGCTCCGGCATGTCAGATGTCGTACTCGAGTTTGAGTGGGGCACTGATATGGATATGGCCAGTCTGGATGTCCGAGAGAAGATAGATACCATTGAACTTCCGTTAGATGTAAAAAAGCCGCTACTGCTGCGCTTTAACCCAAATCTGGATCCTATCGTTCGTCTGGCCCTGTCGGTACCCGAAGCCAGCGATACCGAACTTAAGCAGATGCGTACCTACGCAGAAGAGGAGCTTAAGCGACAGTTAGAGTCCTTAACTGGTGTGGCTGCGGTCCGGTTATCCGGTGGTTTACAGCAAGAGGTTCACATTCAGCTGAATCAAGAAAAACTGACTCAACTTAACTTAAATGCGGAACTTATCCGCAACCGTATCGCAGAAGAAAATATTAACCTCTCGGCAGGTAAAGTAATTCAGGGGGATAAAGAGTATCTGGTCAGAACGCTAAACCAGTTCAACTCCCTCGAAGAGTTAGGCCAAATCGTTGTGTATCGTGACGCGCAGACATTAGTTCGACTGTTCGAAGTCGCCGAAATTGTCGACGCCCATAAAGAACGTAACGACATTACCCGCATCGGTGATCAGGAATCGATTGAACTCGCTATCTACAAAGAAGGTGACGCAAACACCGTGGCCGTGGCCCGTAAAGTCACCGCGGCGCTTGAGACGTTAAATGAAGAAGGCAGTAAATCAGAACTTAAGGTTATTTACGATCAATCTGAGTTTATCGAGAGTGCCGTCAGTGAAGTCACCTCAGCGGCCTTGATCGGTAGCTTGCTATCTATGTTAATTATCTACCTGTTTTTAAGAGATATTATCCCAACATTGATCATATCAATCTCGATACCCTTTTCGGTTATTGCGACCTTCAACATGATGTATTTCGCCGACATCAGCTTAAATATCATGTCTCTGGGTGGCATAGCATTGGCGGTCGGTTTATTGGTGGATAATGCCATTGTGGTTCTCGAGAATATCGACCGGTGTCGCTCTCTTGGTATGAATAAACTCGATGCGGCAGTCACAGGAACCAAAGAGGTTGCCGGGGCCATCTTCGCTTCGACGCTGACAACATTGGCCGTATTTGTGCCCTTGGTCTTCGTCGACGGCGTGGCCGGTGCACTGTTTTCAGATCAGGCGTTAACCGTCACCTTTGCACTGTTAGCCTCATTGCTCGTGGCATTAACCACCATACCTATGTTGGCATCCCGTGAAGGATTTAAGGCACTTCCGCCATTGGTAGAAAAAACAGCCAAGCCTAAGCCGGAGACCCGAGTCGCCAAGCTTAAGCACTACAGTGCAACCGTGTTCTCTTTCCCGTTTGTACTGCTATTTAGCTATCTGCCGAGTCTGTTACTGACATTGGGCCTACTCATCACGCGCTTCGTCTCTTGGTTAGCGGGACTGGTTATGCGTCCGCTTAGCTTTAGTTTTAACTGGCTCTACCATAAATTAGAGTCTGTCTATCATGTTCTACTCGCCCAGGCACTTAAATTTAAAGTGCTGACAATGGGCATCGCGATTCTGGTCACCCTTGGTGCTGCTTCTTTGCTGCCGAAATTGGGAATGGAGCTTATCCCACCGATGAACCAAGGTGAGTTTTATGTCGAGGTGTTGTTACCGCCAGGCACTGAGGTCACTGAAACCGACAGGGTATTACGTAAGCTCGCCCTATCGATTAAAGACAGGGAAGATGTTAAGCACGCTTATAGCCAAGCGGGTAGCGGCGGCTTAATGACGTCGGACACCTCTCGAGGTGGTGAAAATTGGGGACGCCTACAGGTCGTACTGGCCGATCACAGCGCCTTTGATGCCGTTGCTTCGGTATTGCGTACAACCGCAATGCGTATCCCTGAGCTGGAGGCTCAAATTCAACATCCAGAGCTATTTAGCTTTAAAACACCGTTAGAGATAGAGTTGATCGGCTATGATCTGGCTCAACTTAAAAATACCGCCGACAACTTGGTCGATGCCCTCTCCGACTCAGACCGGTTTGCCGATATCAATACCAGCCTGCGTGACGGACAACCTGAGCTTAGCATTCGTTTTGACCATGAACGTTTAGCCGCGCTGGGAATGGATGCGCCCACGGTTGCAAACCGAATCGCACAACGCATCGGTGGCACCATCGCCAGCCAATACACGGTCAGAGATCGTAAAGTCGATATTTTGGTCAGAAGTGCAATCGAAGAGCGCGATCAAATTAGCGATATAGACTCAATGATTGTTAACCCCGATAGCAACCACCCTATCGCCCTAAGTGCGGTAGCTGATGTCTCACTAAAATTAGGTCCATCGGCGATTAACCGTATCAGCCAGCAACGAGTCGCAATCGTCTCCGCGAACCTGGCCTATGGCGATCTAAACGAAGCCGTTTTAGAAGCCAGAGATATCTTGTCTAAGCAGACATTACCGACCTCTGTTCAGGCACGCTTCGGCGGTCAGAACGAGGAGATGGAGCACTCTTTTCAATCACTGCAAATCGCACTCGTGTTGGCCGTGTTCTTAGTGTATCTCGTCATGGCGAGTCAGTTCGAATCCTTATTGCACCCTCTGCTTATCCTTATTGCGGTACCTATGGCAGTTGGAGGGAGCGTATTCGGGCTCTATATCACTCAGACTCACTTAAGTGTCGTGGTGTTTATAGGTCTTATCATGCTCGCGGGAATTGTGGTAAATAACGCCATCGTTCTGGTCGACAGGATTAACCAACTCCGCCAGGAGGGGCGCGATAAGATGGATGCCATCTCTGAAGCGGCAAAATCACGCCTTCGCCCGATTATCATGACGACATTAACCACGGCGCTGGGTTTATCCCCGATGGCTCTGGGTCTGGGAGATGGATCTGAGGTTCGCGCCCCGATGGCCATTACCGTTATCTTTGGTCTGACGCTATCAACCTTACTCACCTTAGTCGTTATCCCTGTACTGTATGCGCTTTTCGATCGCAAAGAGTTCAAGGTCAAGATGAGTGACATCAGCCCAGAGGTTGTAAGTGTGGGAGATCAGGCATGAACTTAACCCGCTTAGCCATTAAGAGGCCAGTTACCACCAGCATGTTCTTCGTGGCAATATTACTGTTTGGCCTCGCCTCCAGTCGGTTGCTACCACTGGAGATGTTTCCCGGTATCGACATGCCTCAGGTAAACATTGAAGTGCCGTACAAGGGTTCTACCCCAGCCGAAGTTGAGCGCGACATCACCAGCGTACTCGAGGAGTCTCTGGCGACCATGGGCGGAATCGAAGAGCTGAGATCCAGCTCTTCGCAAAATGGTGCCGAAATTGAACTGAGAATGAAGTGGGGGCAAAACGTAGCGACTAAAAGCCTGGAAGCGAGAGAGAAAATTGATGCCGTAAGACATCTGCTGCCTAAAGACGTTGAACGCGTCTTTATCAGGCAATTCTCTACCGCCGATATGCCGGTGCTTAACTTAAGAATATCCAGTGACCGCGAACTTTCCGGTGCATTCGATCTACTCGATAAGCAGCTTAAACGTCCACTGGAACGCGTCGAAGGTGTGTCGCAGGTAACGCTCTATGGCGTCGAGCAGAAACAGATAGAGATACGGGTTAATGCGGATAAGTTATCTGCCAGTAACATCTCGATTCAAGCCCTGACCCGCAGACTGCAGCAAGAGAACTTTGTGATCAGCGCCGGTATATTGAGAACCGACTCCCGCGTCTATCAGGTCTCACCAAAAGGAGAATTCAGAAACCTGGATGAGATTAACAACTTAGTCCTCACTCCGGGCGTGACCTTAGGTGATATTGCCACAGTCAGCTTCTCACTACCTGAACGTCTCGATGGTCGTCACTTAGATAAAAACTATGCCGTCGGTCTCGATGTGTTTAAAGAGTCTGGTGCCAACCTGGTCGAAGTATCAAAACGCGTGATGAAAGTCATCGAAAATGCGAAGAAAGATCAACAGTTTCAAGGCATCAAACTGTATGTCATGGAAGATCAGGCCTATGGTGTCACCTCTTCACTGGAAGACCTGCTCACAGCAGGTCTAATTGGCGCCCTATTGTCATTTGCCGTGCTCTATCTGTTTTTACGCAACCTGAAGATGACCTTAGTCGTTGTAACCTCAGTGCCCATCTCAATATGCATGACTCTGGCGGCTATGTATCTGCTTGGTTATAGCCTGAATATTCTCTCTATGATGGGTTTGCTGCTGGCCGTGGGTATGCTTATCGATAACGCCGTTGTGGTGACAGAGAGCGTTTTGCAGGAGAAACAGGCACAAGCTCAGGGACAATCTCTGGTACAAAGTACAGACGCCGTTGATGAACAAAACGATGACGCGGTGCTCACGGGAGTCGATAAAGTCGCCCTTGCAGTACTCGCCGGTACGCTCACGACGGCTATCGTGTTCCTGCCCAATATATTCGGGGTCAAGGTCGAGCTGACCATCTTCCTCGAGCATGTGGCGATTGCCATCTGTATCTCTCTCGCGGCCTCTTTGTTAGTGGCTAAAACCCTACTGCCACTCATGCTCAGTCGTATGCATTTCGACATTGAGACCCAAAAGAGAGAGAGTAAGCTGCGAAGTTATTACCATCGCAGCCTTAATTGGATTTTATCTCATCCGCGTATTTCAGGCGTCATCGCGCTGTTGATGCTGGCTTCTACGGCATTGCCTCTCAATATGGTCAAGCAAGATCAATCTGACGGTGAGGGCAACAATAAACTCTACATCAATTATCAGGTCGAAGGACGTCATAGCCTGGATGTCACCGAAGCCATGATAACTAAGATGGAAGACTACCTTTATGCCAATCAAGAGAAGTTTGAGATAGATTCTGTTTACAGCTACTTCTCGGCTGACCGTGGCCAATCGACCCTGATCCTCAATGAGGATGCTGAGATTGACATGAAGGCGCTGAAAAAAACAATAAGGGAAGGCTTTCCGAAGTTTTCAATTGCTAAACCTCAATTTGGTTGGGGCAGTGATAATAATGGTCTCAGGGTATCGTTAACCGGACGTTCCACCAGCGATCTAATTACGTTAAGTGAACAAGTGATCCCACTACTGTCTTCGATAGAGGGGCTAACCGATGTGAGATCTGAGCTCAGCGGTGCACAACAAGAGGTGGTCATTAGGGTTGACCGTGAGATGGCTGCCAGGCTGGATCTTAAGCTCAACGAAGTCGCCTCAAGTATCTCGATGGCGCTTCGCGGCACGCCGCTACGCTCTTTCCGTCACGATCCTAATGGTGAATTGCGCATCGAGATGTCGTTCGAGCAGCAATGGCGCTTATCGCTTGAGAAGCTCAAACAACTGCCGGTGATCAGAATCGATAACCGTGTTTATACGCTGGACAGTTTGGCTAAAATTGAGATATTGCCTCGATTTGACACCATCAGACACTATGACAGACAAACGGCGCTATCGATCGGCGCCAATCTCGATGACCTAACCACAGAGGAGGCGCAGGAGAAGATCACTCAGGCATTAGAGACGATTAACTTCCCACCTGGATACGGCTACTCTCTTAGAGGCGGATTTCAGAAACAAGATGAAGATGAGGCGGTAATGGCGACCAATATGATACTCGCAATTGCCATGATCTACATTGTTATGGCGGCCCTGTTTGAGTCATTGCTGTTACCGACTGCGATTATCACCTCTATCCTGTTTTCAATCACAGGTGTCTTTTGGGCCCTGCTGTTTACCGGCACCCCAATGTCTATTATGGCTATGATAGGAATCTTAATCTTGATGGGCATTGTCGTGAACAACGGCATCGTTTTGGTTGACCAAATCAATCAGCTCTCACCCGATTTAGACAAGCTGTCAGATACCATCAGTGAGGTGTGTCATTCACGTCTGCGCCCGGTGTTAATGACTGTTGGCACGACAGTGCTCGGGCTCGTGCCTTTGGCTATGGGAGACACGCAACTCGGTGGCGGCGGCCCCTCATACTCACCCATGGCCATCGCTATTATAGGTGGGTTGACCTTCTCAACCGTGACCAGCTTATATCTGGTCCCTCTTTGCTACCAGGCACTATATCGAATGCGATTCCGTGCGGCGATTAAACTGGGCCAAGCCGATCGCGTATCCAGACGCCTGCTGCCATGGGCACAATAAAGGTAAGAAAATTAGATAGGTATTGAGAATACAAAGGCTGCGATTGCAGCCTTTGTGTTGCCGTACATTTGTTAACTTAATGTATGCAAAGCTTAATTTAATGGTAAGCTGACTGTAAACGCATAACTCAAGGCAGAGACAATGAAAACGAAAATACTCACATTGCTATCGATAAGCTGTTTACTTTCGCCACTCGCTCTTGCCGATGACGACAGGTTCAAAGATGTGGTCATCACCCCACAAAAGCTCACACAAACGAGTTATATGTTTACCGGTTCAGGTGGCAATATTGGTGTCTCGGCGGGTAAAGATGGCATTCTCATTATTGATAATCAATTTGCTCCATTAGCGGATAAGATCACCGCTGCATTATCAAGCATCCAACCCGGCTCCCCTAAGTACGTGGTTAATACTCACTATCATGGCGACCACACCGGCGGTAACAACCTCTTCGGCATCAGTGGGATTATCCTCGCCCATCACAATGTACTTAAACGCCTCTCCTCAAACTCCAGCTACCAGCCGAGCGCCCTCCCCAGCATCACGTATCATGAGGGCACCACAATCCATTTCAATGGGGACAGCCTACAACTGCTTCATATGGGCCCGGGTCATACCGATGGCGATAGTATTGTGCTCTGGGCTGATAAGAGTGTGGTGCATATGGGCGATCTGTTCTTTAAAGATAAGTATCCCTATATCGATCTTAAAGCTGGCGGCTCGGTGAAGGGTTACCGGGACAATGTGGCTATCGTTATCGACAAAATTGGCTCAGAGACTAAGGTGATCCCGGGACATGGAGATCTTGCGAGCAAAGACGACCTTATTCGCTTCAAGCGGATGCTCGATGGATCGATTAATTGGATGGAGAGTCAATTATCTGCTGGGGCAACGCTAGAGCAGATGCAAGAGAAGGGGCTGCCTGAGCAATGGAAGAACTGGGACTGGTCGTTTATTTCAGAGGAGAAATGGATAGCCACCTTATATGAAGGTCTAAAGCGCTAACAGCGAACAGGCTCGACGCTCACAGGGCGAGCAAGTACCGACGTCATAAAGAAAAAAACGCCATCGAATATGGCGTTTTTCTTATCAATTAAGCGTCCGCTTCTTGCCAGCTTTCGGCCTTATTTTCAAGTAAGACGGGGATCCCATCATTAATAGGATAAGCCAGATGATCTGCCTTACAGATGAGTCGCTGTGATGATTTCTCATAATCAAGCTTACCTTTACACACAGGACAAGCCACGATCTCTAACAATTTTTTATCAAACGACATTGTTATTCCTTTTGGTATAAGTATGACGACGGCTAACGTTTTAGTTTATCTAATATCAGCCGATCGAAATTTGATGATAGCTTCGCATCAACGGGAAGATACCACCAGTTCTGTTTTGCAAAATCGCGACATTTAACCGCATCTTTCTCTGTCATTATTATGGGGTGTTCACCGCAGAGTTCTGTGAGTTCATCTTCGCAATAGGCTTGATGATCTTCAAATGCCTTAACACCATTTAAATTAAAACCCGCATCGACCAGAGAGGTAAAAAACCGTTCTGGATTACCGATACCGGCAATGGCAACGACAGCATCATTAAGAGTCGGAGGCTGTTGACCTGAGTGGGCTACAGGCTTTAATGCACTCTGTACCAGACTCATAGGGAATTCTCCCTCAATACTCTGACCGCCATTGACCACCACTGCATCGACTTGCTTAGCGCGCCACAGCCCCTCTCTAAGGGGGCCAGCCGGCAATAGTGAGCCGTTTCCGAAGCGTCTCTGCCCATCCAAAATCAATAACTCAATATCTCGCCCTAAAGCGTAATGTTGAAGGCCATCATCACTGATAATAACGTCGACATTAAAATGGGTAAGTAAGTGCTCTCCCGCATCGATACGATTGCGACCGATCACCATTGGCACGTCGGTTCTGCCGACGATCATGGCGGGTTCATCGCCCACCTCCCCGGCTGCCATCGAAGGTAATACGCTTTTTACCCCTTCAAAGGTCACCCCATAACCGCGGCTAATAACCCCAGGTTTGTACCCATGCGCTCTTAATAGTTCAACCAAATAGATCACCGTAGGCGTCTTACCACTTCCCCCCACCGTGATATTACCGACCACAATGACAGGCACAGGCAATCTGGATTGTTTTTTTATTCCAAGCTTAAATAAGCCACGACGCAGGGCTGTTCCCCCCGCAAACAGGAGAGAGAGTGGCCAAAGCAGCAGTTGAATGAGTTTTAACAGCAAAAAAAGGCCTTTAGACTGAGTGTCTAAAAAGCCTTTCGGATACCATAAACGATTAACAAATGCCTGCATTTAGCTGCCGAACTGCATCTGATAAAGTTTAGCGTACATGCCATCTTGCTCGAGCAGCGATTGGTGGGTTCCACGTTCAATAATCTGCCCCTGATCGACGACCAAAATTTGATCGGCACTTTCAATGGTAGACAGACGGTGGGCAATCACAATCGAGGTGCGATTATGTCTTAAATTATCCAGTCCTAATTGAATCGCTTTCTCAGATTCGGTATCCAGAGCCGATGTTGCCTCATCTAAAATGAGTACGGGTGAGTTACGTAAGATGGCTCTTGCGATAGCGATACGTTGCCTCTGGCCTCCGGACAACATCACGCCATCTTCACCAATTTGGGTATCTAAGCCTTCAGGCAGTTGTTCGATGAATTCCATCGCATGGGCTAATGTCGCCGCCTCGATGATCTGCTCTTTTGTCGCTTCGCCGGAATAGGCGTAGGCGATGTTATTCGCAATGGAGTCATTAAACAGCGTCACTTGCTGGGATACCAATGCCACCTGGTCTCGTAAACAGGTAAGGCTGTAATCATCGATATTAACGCCATCTAAGGTGATCTTACCTTCACTGAGCCCAGTGTAAAAACGGGTGACTAAGTTTGCTATGGTCGATTTACCTGAACCTGAGCGCCCAACCAAGGCAATCGTTTTCCCCTGTTCGACGGTAAAGTTAATATCTTCTAACGCAGGCTTGTCTTGTCCAGGGTAGCTAAAGTTAACCTGATTAAAACTGAGTTCGCCATTGACCCTCTCAACTTGATAGGTCCCGTTATCGATCTCGGGGGCAGTATCGAGTAACTCAAAAACGGTGGTACATGCCGCAATACCACGTTGGAATTCGGCATTGACACGCGTTAAGTTTTTAATCGGTTGAAGCATGGCTAACATGGCGCCGAGAATGGTGGCGAATGTTCCGGCGGTTAGCTCAGCTTTGAGGCTATCTATGCTGGCAGCGTACAGGACAAAGGCTAAGGCGAATGATCCTATGATCATCACCAAAGGCTGGCTTACCGATTGCGCCATCGCTAACTTCATTGTCTGATAACGATTTTGATCGTTAACCTTCCAAAAACGCGCGGCTTCGGTTTCTTGTCCACCAAATGAAAGCACATTTTTATGCCCTTTGAGCATCTGCTCTGTGGCGGCGGTGACATTTCCCATTGCCGCCTGAATATTTTTAGAGACTTTTCTGAAGCGTTTGCTGACAGTAGCAATCACATAACCGATTATCGGTCCGATGACTAAGATACACAGTGAAAGCTTCCAGGAGTAATAAAACATGATCCCCAACATACCGACCACAGTGATACTGTCACGAATGATGGTGATCATCGCACTGCCTGTCGCACGGGCTATCTGCTCTGTATCGTAGGTCACTCTGGAGATGAGGTTACCCGTATTCTCGCTATCCATATAGCTAACCGGTAACGTAAGATAATGTTCGAATACCTGCTGACGCATGTCCATAATGAGCCTGGCACTCATATACGAAATACTGTAGGTCGAGACGAAGTTAGCTAACCCTCGCAGGGTAAATAGCCCGATTACAACAAATGGCGCATAAAAGAGAACTTCGTTATCGGCGTTAAACCCGCCACTCGTACCTAAATCTAAACTATTGATGCTTGAGGTCGCCTGACCCGCCTGGCCACCGAAGCCTTCATCGATAAAAGGTTTAATAACCGCAATGAATGTCGCATCAACAAGTGCGTATGTTGCCAGTCCAAGCACGGCAAAAGCAAAAACTGCCTTTAGTGGCTTCAGGTAACCGAGTAACCGTCTAAAAACGGTCCAAACTTCACTTTTATTTGATTTTGTCATTGATGCATCTATAGAAGTGGAAAACGAGCATTCTACTCTGGATCGGCCAACTCGCCAAACCTAAACAATCCGTTATACCAAAATGGCGCAAGATCTGACCGATATGATTTAATTTCCCGCTCGCCCTGTTTAAAAATCACGCTCACCTGTCCCTCTTTTCCCGAGATAAGCATCTCACTTCCACTCAGTTTATATCGATTAACGACATCCTGCTTGGGAAAACCATAGCGATTATTAAACCCGGAGGGGAACAATACTAATTCAGGCGAAACGCTTTCGATAAATGCTCCCGTAGAGGAAGTCCGGCTGCCATGGTGAGGTGCGATAAGCACTTCACTTTGTAATACCAAACCTTCATTTAGCATCGCCCACTCGCCTCGCATCTCAATATCTCCTGGCAGAAGCAAGCTGTGATAGCGATCGCTCACACTCACGACACATGAACCATCATTTCCGCCTTTGGCCAACTTTGGAGCCAGTATCTCAATGTCGAGTCCATACCAACTCAGTTTGTTGGGTCGACAGTTTATATCTGAGAACTCAACAAGATCGGTAATCACTTGGACACCAGGGAAGGCGTCGATGAGTTTACTGGCACCACCGGCATGGTCATTATCGCCATGACTAAGCACAAGATAATCTAGATCGCTAATCCCTCTGGAGTAGAGAAAAGGAATGATGACCCGTTCAGCATAGCTAAAATTATCACCATAGGCCGCACCGGTATCATATACCCAAGCCCGGCCTGCTTTTTCAACCACAACACACAAACCCTGGCCGACATCGAGTAGGTGTACTTGCCATTCATCATGAGTCATAGGTACGAGCCTCGCCCATATGGTTAACAGCACAGGCAAGAGAAGCATTGAGGAGACGAGCTTCCACTTTATGTTCATCGAGTGTGTGATGAGCCACAGGCCCATAAGAGCCAATGCCAGCACCAAAATTATCTTGTCTGAGATAGGAAACCAGGCAGCCGGTAACTGCTTGAAAATGGTGAAAGCATAAAGCATGGGGGTCAGGCTAAAGTCGACAATAGCGAAGATAGCACTGAGCTCACCCCCTATAGCCAATGCGCCACTCCATACGACAAGGCTCAGTATAGAAAGTGGGATCACAAGGATACTGAACCAGGGAACAAACAGAAAATTAAACACTAACCCATAAGGTGACATGCCTCCAAAAAACAGGGCTTGTAACAGCCCTAGGCCTAAACTGAGTCGCCATTGAATTGACCAGAACAGAGTGAGTTTTTTCTTAAAGCCCTGCCACCTTGAGTACTCGGCACTGGTATTCATAATCGATGCTGGTGTACGGCTTATCGTGAATAAAATAATCGATAAGGCTGAAAATGAGAGCCAGAAACCGGGACTCAAACAGCTAAAAGGATCGATGAGTAACATCAGAAACATCGCAGCTAGCAAGCGCTCCCAGGGGGAGGAGAATCGCTTTATCATGCTTAAGATCAGTAACAATAGCAGCATCACCAGTGCTCGCTGGGTTGGCAGGGCAAAGCCGGCAAGATAGGCATACATAGAACAAATAATTGCAGCTAGCATAGCCGATAGCAGTAAATTACGCCGACCTGGCTGAGGCGATCCATAGCTGAGCAAGGTGAATGTCCCCATAAAAACCCAAGCGGCAACAACGGAAAGGTGCAGTCCCGAAATAGCAACCAGGTGACCCGAGCCCGTCACCCTAAGTAAATGCCAACGTTCAGTATCGATAAGGCTCTTATCACCGAGTAATAAGGCTAATATCAGATCGCCACTGTCTAATAACTTAAGATGCGGCATAAGTTCTGTGATGATTTTTGCCCTGACTGAATGGCTGGCACTCAATCGTCTCCCGTCTTTCACGCTCCCCTTCCCTACGATATGACGGCTAAGCAATGCTTTTTGCTGGTTATAACCCCCTTGGTTCAATACACTGGTAATGGGCTTGGCTTTAATTTCAAACTCCCAGATCTCTCCGAGTTCTATTTTTGGTGCTTTCTTCCAACTTAGCCGTAAGTTTTTAAACAATAATTCATGCGAATTTGATCTCAACAGCCGAATATCCATACTAAGCCAGTCGCTGTTTTGACTAACTAGTGATATGATTTCGCCCTTCACGACGAGATCTTGCTCTGTATTGAGCGGTTCCCATGTCAATAATTGCTGGGCGTAGATTGATACCCAAGCGACAGCCAGCAATGCTCCTGCGATAATAGGCAGACGCCTAAGCAAGATAATTCCGCTCAACGCAAATGCGGGAAGCAAGAGTAGAGGTGGCAGTGACGGCCAGAGCATCGCTGAAAGAATTATGGCACTGAAGCCAAACATAAATCGGTTCATACTGAATAAGTTAAGACAGCAATAACAATTTATGCCAAAAAAAATCATTAAAAGGTTTATGCCAAAACCCGAAACACTGCAGAATCACAAGCATCTGCAGATGTTCGGTAAATGGCTCCACAAACCTAATTTATGGGCTTTAAACAGGCGTTCAGCCCCCGCTGCATTTGCGATCGGTCTATTTGTGGCTTGGATACCTATGCCATTTCAGATGGTGCTCGCAGCTGCATTAGCGATCATTTTCAACTGCAATATTCCCATTGCCGTGGCCTTGGTATGGATCACAAACCCATTCACAATGCCATTTATGTTCTACGCAGCTTACCTGCTTGGCGCTAAGATCCTGAGCCACCCCACACAGGATTTTGCTTTCGAAGCCACCTGGCAATGGGTTGAGGCCTCAATATCGACCATCGGTCCTCCATTTCTCTTAGGGTGTCTGGTTCTGGGGACGATTTTCGCTGTCGTAGGCTTCTTCTTAATAAGAACACTATGGAAATATTCCATATTATTTAAATGGATCAAGCGTAAAAATTAAGCTCAACAGTTAATACCAATTACATTAAGTACCTGACCATTCAGCGAGAATTCAAAGCCCTGTAGGCAAGGGCTATATTTGCTCCTGCAAGATAGACATACGCCACATCCATCTGGCTATAGGATGATTGAAGCTAATAGTTATTCTCGGCAACAAGCTCCTGCGTTGCTCTCGATAATTGCTCCTGCATTATTCTACCTTCGCCCATCCATGGACTCGTACCTTCTGCATCTGACCTCCATGGTCTTAAGTGTTCCAGACACTTTAAAGACATTTCCCATATCCCTATGGGTCAGGGGAGGAAATGTCTTATGTTGTATGGAACAAAATAGACCATGCAGTCGTATATCGAAAGCATCCTGTGCAGAATAATGGACTTTGCCCCTTGCTTAAACACCTGTCGCACTAAGTGAGCCCCTCAGGCTATTTGATTAATACCAATCGGTATAAGGCCCTTTTCAGGTTTTATCTCGGCCAATATTCAAGTAACAAAAAGAGATATTCAGGAAGGGGATTTGAGTAGCATCACATCAAGGTGATGCTACCGAAGAACTTATCATCTGGTGTAAGTGGCCTATCTGCCCGCTAATGCGCGAGCCGGTAAGGTTTGACTGGCTTTCCAGGCTGGATAAAGAGTCGCGATGAGACTCATAATAAAAGCCAGCAATACCACTAAAACCACATCGAACAGATGCAGCTGTGAAGGCAGAAAGTCGATAAAATACACATCTGCAGAAAGCAGTTGAATACCCAAAACATCTTCAATTGTCTTGGCGATAGCACTGAGGTTTTCAGCAATAATAGCACCTAGACCGCCACCGATAATACAGCCTAAAAGACCATTCAGCGCTCCCTGCACAATAAAGATATTCATGATTGAAATACGCTTCATTCCCATAGTGAGCAAGATAGCAATTTCAGACTGCTTATCACGTACGGCCATCACTAATGTCGATACGATATTAAAACAGGCAACCGCAATCACGAGTGCAAGTACCAGATACATAACAACACGCACCAGCTGAATATCCTGATACAAATTCCCTTGAGTACGAGTCCAGTCATTTAGGTAGAGGTATTGTTCCTGACTATAACCCAGCTCTCTAATCAACCTTGGCGCATCGAATACCTGCTGTGTTTTAATTCTGACACCTGAAACATCATCGCCCATATTGAGTATTGACGCCGCATATTGCATAGGAATGTATGCGGTGGTGAGATCCAGTGACCCACCGAGTTCAAACACACCTGCAACGATGAAGCGATAACTTTTTGCTGCACCGATTCGTGAGCTGCTTCTATTTTTACCACTGATGTCGGGCATGTACAGACTGAGAGAGTCGCCGACGTTTAATCCCAAAGAATCGGCCAGGCTCTTGCCTAGTACAATATTATTGGCGTCATGATGAGCCAATTTAGCCCATGTCGATGGCGACATAAACTCAGATATTTTTGATACCTTTGCCTCTTCAATGGTATCGATACCCAGAATACTCAGCCCCTGAAACCCTCCCGGCTTCTGCACTAACCCTTGAAGTCGTATAAAAGGGGCCGCCGCCACAATGCCGGGGATCTTACTGGCATCCTCAGCGATGGCTTGCCACCTGTGTATCGGCTCATTGACTCCGCTCAACTCGGCGTGTGCAACGACGCCGAGTAATCTTGTTTCGAGTTCACTCTCAAAACCATTCATCGCAGAGAGCACGATAATCAACACCGCAACCCCTAAGGCGATACCTGCAGTCGAAGCAAAAGAGATAAAACTGATGAATCTATTAGACTGACGGGCCAGATAAAAGCGCCAGCCAACCCAAAAAGAGAGCAACTGACTCATGAAGATATTCCTTCACCATTAAGCAAAGCGCCATCCTTCATCTGCAGCTGTCTGTCCATCCGAGCAGCCAGCTTGGCGTCGTGAGTCACGACCACAAATGCCGTGCCGAATTGGGTGGCGAGCTCTTGAATCAGTTCATAAACGGCTTCGCCGCTGCTGGCATCCAGGTTGCCTGTCGGCTCGTCAGCGAGTACCAACTTAGGCTTGTTGATCAAAGCTCTGGCAATAGCCGTACGCTGTCGCTCACCTCCGGACATCTCTGACGGGGTATGTCCTAATCGATGGCCCAGCCCCACCCTCTCAAGCAAGGCCTTAGCCTCAGGTTCGACCTCTTTTTTACCTCTTCCCTGGATCAGGGCCGGCATAGAGACATTTTCCAGGGCGGTAAACTCGGGAAGCAGGTGATGAAACTGATAGATAAAGCCTAAATCCTGATTACGGATATCTGATTGGCGGCGAGCCGAAAGTGCATATAAGTCCTCACCTAACATGTTCACGCTGCCACTCGTAGGCTTATCTAATGTCCCCATGATATGCAGTAATGTACTCTTACCCGAGCCGGACGTGCCTACGATAGCTAACTGCTCACCCTTGAATACTTGCAGGTCTACAGAGTTGAGCACTTGAGTATCGACACTCCCTTCGTGATACCTTTTACTCACCCCTTTGACTTCTAACAGTAGCTCTTGCATATTTTTACTCATCTAATCGTATCTAACACACTGACAATATGGTTGATTGCCAGTACTGAGTGTAATGTATTGTGGTATCGCTTATTCGTATCTTAATGCGCTGGCAGGTTGTACTCCTGCGGCTCTAAGTGCCGGATAGACGGTGGCTAAAAAGGTAATGATCAAGGTTCCGACAACGATCCAGCCCAATTGAGTCCACTCGATCTGCACCGGTAATGACTGGCCTGCACCTAATACTGAGATCCCAAGCGTGTTCAGTATGCTATTGAGATTAAGCGATAGGCCTATACCAACCAACAAACCGGATATCAGCCCCAGAATGGCATTCAATGACCCTTGGATCATAAATATCCCCATCACGGTCAATGTCGATAACCCCTGTGTTTTTAATACGGCCACATCGGTCGTTTTATCGACGACCATCATGACTAACGCCGAGACGATATTGAAAGCTGCAACGGCAATAATAAGACTCAGCATCAGTGACATCATATTCTTTTCCATCTTAACGGCACTGAATAAATGGCCGTAGGACTCTCGCCAATCAGATGTAGTGACCTCAATATCTTGTTTTTCGAACTGCTCGACAACGTTAGAGGTTAAACTCGCGGCATTGAATGGATCGACAAGATAGAGCCTGAGATGCTTTATCTCACCGGGTGTTTGTCGCATCAGTCGCTGCGCATCTTCATAATGAACATAGGCAAGATTGGCATCGACTTGTGAGCCCATCTCAAATACCCCCCCTACAATAAACTTTCTCTGACTCGGCACAGGGCCTAACGGCGAATACACCACACCTTCACCGCTAAGGAGTCTCACTGTATCGCCGGCTACGACATCTAATCGTCTGGCTAACTCAGCACCTAGAATGACGCGATATCGTCTGGCTTCTAACGTATCGAAGCTTCCATTGAAACTTCGTTTCATCGTTCTTAATAACTCTTGCTCATAAGCAGGATAAATACCGTATACCTGAACGGCGCTGATATTCGTTTGTGACTGAACCATGGCCTGAGTCGAAATGCTGGGGGTCGCCCCCAACACTCCGGGTAAGTTTTTTAACCCTTGAACCTGCTTTTGCCAATCGGCAAGTGGCTGGGTCGCATGCACAGTTAACTGAGGAACGGCACCCAATATTCGCTGTTTTAACTGCCCCTCGAGTCCATTCATCACAGAGCTGACAATAATGAGCGCGGCCACGCCGAGTAAAATCCCCGAAACGGCAAAAAAAGTGATGAAGGAGGCAAACGTATTGGCCTTTCTGGCTCGCCAATAACGGAACCCTATATGTGCAGATAACGCAAAATTCATACTTGTCCACAGACTCATTAACTATAGAGCCTTGCTAAATCATTAAGATGCGCACGATAATAGGGGTAATAGCTATAAAAAAACAAGAGGAAATCCCTTGTTCACTGATTCAACGTCCTATTTTAGTGTAATGCATGACTTTACCGTCTATCTGACCCTATGGCCAGATGACGCTCCGCTGCCATCTGAGAGTGAGCTGAAGTTTATGTTGCCGACTGGCCTGCTGCTGATTAGTGATGTAAAAGCGCTTGAAGCCGACTGTTTAATGCAACTCAGACACTTCGATGATGAAGCGAAATCGATTGTCGATTATCTTAAGCTTCAATCGAGAAAAATTGACCTTGTTCTGCAACATGTCATAGAGCAGGATCAACAAGAGGGTGAACAATATCGTGGGTTATCATTTGGGGGAAGCGGTATCAGAATTATTGGTAATTCAGAGCTCAAAGTCGGAAGCCAGTACAAGATCACCTTGCATATCAAAGAGGAGTTGATCGCACTACTGTGTTTTGTAAAGGTCAGCTCAAATCAAGTGGTCGATGCCAGTGATGATGCGGGTAATGCCGCTGAAAATGCCCAATATATAACAGATTTAGCGTTTACTCAGATACTCGAATCAGATGTCGAACAGTTGGTCAAAGCTAGCCTCAGCGTACAGCAGAAACATCTGAAATATCGAAAATTAGCACAAAAAGCCCCTTAAGTTTTACATAGTGACTGCTTATTTCAGGATAAGAGAGCGGCAAAACAGGCATGAAAGGTTAACAGCCCCTAGCACTGGTGAGTGTAAGCCTCTACAATAACACGCATCTTTGTCGTTAATTTTTGCCAGTTCTTAATGAAACCTTTTTCAGTATTGACTCCGCCAGCAGTAAAAAGCGCAACCAGAGCACAAACACTTATGACTTTAGGTGGTGCGTCTCAAGCCATTACATTAGCCAACATGGTCCAAAAGCATGACGGCTTAACCTTGGCCGTCACTAACGACACCCCCACGGCTCTTTTACTGGAAACTGAATTAACCTATTTGTTGAAAGAAAAAGATATTCCGGTATGGATATTTCCAGACCGGGAAACCTTGCCCTACGACAACTTCTCACCGCATCAAGATCTGGTATCACAACGCCTGGAGACCCTGTCGCGGATCCCCAATGCAAAACAGTCCCTGGTCATCGTCCCCATTACGACCTTGATGATGCGTTTACCCCCTAAGTCATTTTTGGCCGGTAATGTGCTGCTGTTAACGAAAGGCGATAACTACTGCCTGCAGGATGTTAAACAGCAATTGGTCGATACCGGCTACCATATGGTGGAGCAAGTTTATGAACATGGCGAATTTGCAGTCAGAGGTTCTATCATCGATCTGTTCCCTATGGGATCTACTCAGCCCTACCGCATAGAGTTGTTTGACGATGAAGTCGAGTCAATTCGCTATTTTGACCCTGAAACTCAGCGCTCCAGCGGCACTATAGATTCTGTACGCTTGCTACCCGCAAAGGAGTTTCCAACCGACGATACGGCGATAGAGGGGTTCAGACAAAGATACCGCCGTCGATTTGAAGTTCTGGTTAAAGAACCGGAATCTGTCTACCAGATGGTCAGTAGAAAACTGCTCCCCGCAGGAATTGAAAATTATCTGCCGCTTTTCTTCGACGATACCGCCAGTTTATTTGATTACCTTCCCGCAAATGCGCAACTGGTGAACATTGGTGAACTGGAGCAGGCAGCAAAGGCTCACTTGGCGGAGATTGAGCTGCGTTATGAAGATAGACGCGTCGACCCACTTCGCCCCTTATTATCTCCCAAGGAGCTCTATCTACTCACAGAGCAAATTTTCTCGGAGTTTAAGCAACATCCCAGAACACAGCTCAAGGTCGGTGGTGCAGAGCTGTCTGGTCATCAGGCAAAACTCGAGGTTTTACCTGAGCTAACAGCTAACCACAAGCTCAAGCAGCCACTAAGCTTACTGCAAGAGTACAGCGAAGGTGCCGGTAATATTCTCTTCAGCGCCGAATCTGAGGGCAGACGTGAAGCCTTGTTTGAGCTGCTGAGTAAAATCGACATAAAGCCCAAATTATTCGCCCACTTCGATGACTTTGTCCTTTCAAACGCCAAGCTAGGCTTGATCGTCTCTCCCCTCTCGAAGGGGTGTGTTGTCGAAAAATCACGAGGCGCAAAATTCAGTCTCATCTGTGAAACTGAGCTCTTCGGCCACAAAATCTCGCAAAAGCGACGCCGAGACAAGCAAAGGCAGATCAGCAATGACGCGCTGATCAAAAATCTGGCCGAACTCAAAGTGGGTCAACCTATCGTTCATCTGGATCACGGTGTGGCCAGATATCTGGGGCTCGAAACCTTAGATACCGGAGGCTTGACCGCCGAATACCTGATGTTAGAGTATTCCGGTGGCGATAAACTCTATGTCCCGGTCTCATCCCTTCATCTTATCAGCCGCTATAGCGTCGGGCCCGATGAAGAGGCAAACCTCAATAAACTCGGCAATGAGACTTGGGCAAAGGCGAAGAGAAAAGCGGTCGAGAAGATCCGTGATGTCGCCGCAGAGTTACTCGATGTCTATGCCAGACGGCAGGCTAGACCCGGAGATGCATGTAAGGTGATCGAAGAGGAGTATGCGCAATTTGCTAATAGTTTCCCCTTCGAGGAAACCGTCGATCAGGAAACATCAATCAACGCCGTCATGACAGATATGTGCTCCCCCATAGCCATGGACAGACTCGTATGTGGTGATGTGGGTTTCGGAAAGACTGAAGTGGCAATGCGCGCCGCTTTCGTTGCGGTCAATGACGGCAAGCAGGTCGCCATATTGGTGCCGACGACTCTGCTGGCTCAGCAACACTACGAAAATTTCGAAGACAGGTTTGCCGATTGGCCAGTGAAGATAGAGGTGATGTCGCGTTTCAAAACGGCTAAAGAGCAAAAACATGTCATGGAGGAGTTAGCCAACGGGAAAGTCGACATTGTTATTGGTACCCATAAATTACTTCAATCCGAGGCTAAGTTCGAAAACCTGGGATTATTGGTGATCGATGAGGAACATAGATTTGGCGTAAGACAGAAGGAAAAGATCAAGGCCCTAAGAGCCAATGTCGATATCTTAACCCTGACTGCGACTCCAATCCCGAGAACGCTCAATATGGCGATGTCCGGGATGCGTGATCTGTCAATTATCGCCACCCCTCCGGCGAAGCGGTTATCGGTAAAAACCTTCATAAGGGAGTACGACGATACGACCGTAAGAGAGGCACTGCAGAGGGAGATCTTACGTGGTGGACAAGTTTACTTCTTGCATAACAATGTCGAGTCAATCGAAAAACGTGCCAGTGAGTTAAGTGATTTGCTTCCTGAAGCACGTGTTGTCACGGCTCATGGTCAGATGCGTGAACGTGAACTTGAAAAAGTGATGTCTGATTTCTACCATCAAAAATTTAATGTTTTAGTCTGTACTACCATTATCGAAACCGGCATCGATGTCCCCTCGGCTAACACCATTATCATCGATCGCGCCGATAAATTTGGTCTGGCGCAACTGCATCAACTCAGAGGGCGTGTGGGCCGTTCACATCACCAAGCCTATGCTTATCTGATGACACCACACCCTAAGCGCATGACTAAAGATTCTGTCAAACGCCTCGAGGCGATTGGCGCCTTAGAAGATCTGGGAGCCGGATTTTTATTGGCAACCCAAGATCTCGAGATCCGAGGTGCCGGCGAACTGCTGGGTGATGAGCAAAGTGGTCATATTTCAAAAATTGGCTTCACACTCTATATGGAGATGCTCGAAGACGCGGTGAAGTCACTCAAGGAGGGAAGAGAGCCCTCACTCGATCAGATGCTAAGACATCAATGTGAAATCGATCTTCGTATTCCCGCCCTGCTTCCCGATGATTTCGTTCACGATGTCAACATCAGGCTATCGCTCTATAAGAGAATAGCAAACTGTGAAACAGAGCGAGCACTGGATGAACTCAGGGTGGAATTGATCGACCGCTTTGGCTTATTACCCGATGCCACCAAAAATTTGATGGAATTAACCCTTTATAAACATCAAGCTACTGCATTAGGCATTAAAAAACTTGAGATGCATGCTAAGGGGGGAAGCCTGGAGTTCAACGATGATCATAAGGTCGATCCTGGTTTTATCATCGGATTACTCCAGAGCCAACCACAAAACTATCGAATGGATGGCCCGAGTAAGTTAAAATTCATCATCCCTGCAGAGTCATACGCTGACAGGCTAGCCCTGGTCAAGCTGTTACTAGGGCAATTATCACAACACCGTCTTGGAGAATAATGTGTTAAGACAAACTCTTTTAATACTATTGGGCTTTCTTTCTTTCATTGAGCTAGCCAATGCCCAAGATGAACGTTGGTTTGAGGTAGAGGTTTACCTGTTTGAGAGGAGCAATACAGCTCCACAAGAGCAAGCACCACAGCAGGTTCAGTTGACCAAAACCAACAAGGCTATCGATCTGATATCTCCCCTGTTCAGCACCAATATTACAGGGGCAAGTATTGGTCTGGAGGGGTGCTCGTCACACGATTGGGCGACAAATTCAGACGAATGTAATCAACAACTTAAATCGACACAGGTGAATCACCTGTCGCAAATTCCCAGTAATATCTTTGCGCCTGAGCCCCAATATGGTGTTCCCGGTGGACCTGCGGTATTACTCTCTGACAGCCAGAGTCAATTTGAGCAAGTGATCAAAAAACTATCCAGAGAGCCCGGCAACAAAAGTTTACTTCATATGACATGGCAACAATCTATGCTGCCAAGACATAAAGCTAAGGCCGTCCGGTTATTTTCGGGGCAGGATTACGCATCACAATATGAACTTAATGGTCAAACGGTGCAGAAAGAACAATCAGAATCCGTCATTCCTCAATTTGATTTTTTTGGTGAGACACTGTCCGATGACCTGCCAAAACCCGTGTGGAAACTCGATGGCACCTTGAATATCTATCTGAACCATTATCTGTACGTAGAAACGGCACTTAATCTCAGAAAAGAGGGGATTAAGACTGTAGGAATAATGAAGGATAATACTCACCTCAATGAAACGCTTGAGTCTGTTACCACTCCATTTCTTTTTGCTATACCCATGACACAAAACCGCAGAGTGAGAAGTGATGAAATACATTATTTTGACCACCCTGACATGGGGATGATCTTGCAAATAAGAAAAATGGAGCAACCTATAGATAGAGTCACGCAAGCCGTTTCAACAAACGTTAATTAATTGAGTCCGCCTTTAACACTAGCACACGCTAAAGGCGGCTAGACTCGGTAAAAAATAATAAACACGTCGGAATGAAGCATTAAGATTGTACAATCGAAAAGTCGAGGTAGATCTCATCGGCCTCGTCCTCTTCGACAAGCACTCTGGTGACCTGAGCTTGTGGAGAGCCGATATGACACCAATCGATTAGAGAGTCTACTGCCGGGAATGCCCCTTGAGCCAGAATATTTACCGACCCGTCCTCTATATTAGATACATAGCCAGTCAAACCCAACTCTTGAGCTTTAGATAACGCAAATCGTCTGAAACATACCCCTTGTACCTTGCCATTTACATTGATCAGTACTCTTTTCATCTTGGTATCCTCATATCCACTCTTTTGAAGATAACGCAAAGCTGAGCAATGGGCAAAAAATACGCAAAAAAAACAGCTAACTAAGAATTTGTTAGCTGCATCGGGCGACATACGCAAACTGGTTAGGTCTGAAAGAAGATAAACTACAAATGTATCAAGCTGTATCATCCAGAGCATTGAATGTCACTTTACACTGCCAATATCAAGATGCAAGCAGCAAATAGCCATTTAAGCTGAAAACAAACACCTTTTATCTTTTTTGCGGTAATTTTACGGATAAAAACAGTATCTTATACTGCAGTACCAGTTAAGTGGGGCCGGATATGATGCAATTAGCGAGACTCAAGATGGGACTTAGAAGAAAGTGCAGGCTTAAATATCTTTAAGCAAAAGTAGCGATACTTATCATAAGAAGCTGTGTTGTAAGTTCATGTGAAACACACCAGCGTATGCCGATTAGATGATCGACTACACCACCGTTATAGCAGTGTAGTACCAGGGCATTAAGCTTGCTTGAAAGAGATAATCAGGCCTGTTTAAATGAGTTTATCTGAGGAAGATGGCTCGCTAACACCGGGAATTTATGCGGCTGTTCTTCATCCCAACAAATTTGGTAGAAGCTACTGAGTTGTTCGCTCACGCTTTGGTTATCATTAACTTGATCTTGACGAGAAAGGATCACCAGTGCTTTTCCTTGGTTTTTCACCCTAAATTCAGACACACACTTTCCGGCAATATCGGCGTACTCTTCTGGTCTGTCGATTTTGCCAACCATATTATCTTGAGGGTTCAAATTGGGATTAATGAGCACCGAACGGATACCATTTAAAAAGCCGATACGTTCAGCCCAATAAGCCCCGAGACCAACACCTATAATGATTGGATTTGTATCATCAGACTGCAGTAACTGCCTGCTCACTTCATTAAGCAAGTGTTGCATGTCGTGTTTAGGATGTAAGGTGCTGTAACTGACTAAACGCACATCTTTGTCAATAAACTGCAATTGACGCATTTTCTCATGGTTACCGGGACTCGTTGCATCAAAACCATGTAAATAGAGGATCATTTGGCCACCTATAAAAATATCAGAACATTAAGTTATCTAATTTATTGAAGTCGAATATTGAGCAACATCAATTTTTTATTTCTTACTAATTCTAGTTACTTGTAAATTTTCCGGCAATCTCTTTTGCTCTCGCCCATCGTACATCATCCTCTAAGGCCTTGGTAACGACGTCTATTCTGGGTTTTAATAAACTGGCAGGCCGATCAGGGAGCGTGTCAGGCCACGCTAATTCGTTCAACACCTCACTCGCACCAGCAGCATCATTACAGAGTAAAATCATATTACAACCAGCATCAAGTGCCGCTTGAGCACGCGCTTTATAGCCGCCAACAACATCCGCGCCTTTCATGCCAAGATCATCAGAAAAAATGACACCTTTAAATCCAAGCTCATCTCTCAACACCTGTTTTAACCAATAACTGGAAAAACCTGCGGGGTTAGGATCTATATTAGGATAGATAACATGAGCCGGCATCACTCCATGCAGCTTTTCCTGACTGATGAGCTGTTTAAAAGGCTGCATATCTGATCCGACAATCTGCTCTCTGGTGCGGGTATCCACCGCTTGGTTGAAATGAGTGTCGGCCTCGACGCTACCGTGGCCAGGAAAATGTTTACCGACCGCCGCCATACCCGCTTGCTCCATGCCCTTAATAAAACTACCGGCCAACTCGATAACCACATCGGGCTTACTGCCAAATGCTCTTTTCCCGATGACTTTGCTGATGCCATTGAGATCTAAAACCGGCGCAAAACTCAAATCGATATCACAGGCAAGTAGCTCAATAGCCATAAGATACCCGAGCTCTACCGCCCAGGAGTTGGCCAACACCATGTCTCCGGCGGTGGGCAATATATCGCCCATAGCTGGAATACAGGTAAAACCGTCTTTAAACCTCTGTACCCTGCCACCTTCATGGTCGACGGCAATAAGAATATCGGGCCGTACGGAACGCACTTGCTTTATCAAGGCGATAAGCTGAGTTCGGTCGGAATAATTTCGACTAAATAAAATCACGCCACCGACCATGGGGTGCTTAAGCTGTGACAGTTCCTCCTCTGACGCTTGGGTCGATAATAGATCAAGCATTAAATAACTCACAAAGACTCCCTAACATTACGTAAAACTGAACCAACCAAAAAAATTGTGGCTTCATTACAAAAACTGAAGGGGCTAAACCTTTTTTATTGTCCCGAACCTTAGCCCTAGCTTAACTAATCTGAAAGCGTTAATTAAAAAATCTCATGATAAGTCACGAAGAAAAGTATGGGATACTTTCAGGTATAACAGCCACAAAGCAGATTAGATTACCATACCATGGCCATTTCCCCCTGAACTTTAAACCAATTTTTAATAGCACTGGGAAATTTAATCTAATATGAATGATGTGGGTAGAACAATAACAAACAGGGTTTCATCATGATAAGCGTTTTCGACATGTTCAAGATTGGCATAGGTCCTTCGAGTTCTCATACTGTAGGTCCGATGAAAGCTGGCAATATCTTTATTAATGATCTTGATACAAAAGGACTTCTTGAATCTACCGATGAGTTAAGATCTGAACTGTTTGGTTCCTTAGGCCAAACCGGAAAAGGCCATGGCACCGGCAAAGCGGTGATCCTTGGACTCATGGGCGAAGCCCCGGATACCGTCGATACAGATAGCATTGATGAGGTACTCAAAGAGGTCAGTGAATCAGAACAGTTACAGATGGCAAATGGCACAAAAGTCATTTTTAGCCGTGAGTCTGGCGTCATTTACCATAGGCGTAAAAGCTTACCCGCCCACGCCAATGCCATGACGCTATTTGCTTTTTCAAAAGGCAAGTGTATCTATGAACGAACCTATTATTCTGTTGGTGGTGGCTTTATCTTGGACGAAGATGAAATCAAAGCTCAAGATGCATCTCCTGCCGCACCGATTCAATCAGCTCCCTTTGATTTTAACAGTGCAAGTGAGCTTCTGGCTGCGTGCACAGAAAATGGTTTGAGTATCTCCTCACTCATGATGGCTAATGAGCTCAGTGTGGCCCCCGAGAGTCAGGTAAAAGCGCAGCTTTGGCATATTTGGCAGACGATGAAAAATTGTGTTGAGCGTGGTTACCAGAAAGAGGGAATATTGCCTGGTGGCTTGAAATTAAGACGCCGAGCCCCAGCAATGTACCGCAGATTAAAGGCTGAAGGTAAGAGTAATATCGATCCTTTAACGACTCTGGATTGGGTTGATCTATTCGCGCTATCGGTAAATGAGCAAAATGCGGCGGGCGATAGAGTAGTAACGGCTCCAACAAACGGCGCGGCCGGCATTATTCCGGCTGTACTGTGCTATTACGATACCTTCGTCGAAGAGGTCGATATTGAGGTCTGCAGTCGCTACCTGTTAACTGCAGCTGCCATAGGTATTCTCTACAAGAAAAATGCCTCAATATCCGGGGCTGAGGTCGGCTGTCAGGGCGAAGTTGGCGTCGCCTGCTCTATGGCCGCGGGTGCACTGACCGAGATCATGGGCGGCACGATTGAGCATGTTGAAAATGCTGCCGAGATAGGTATGGAGCATAATCTCGGCTTAACTTGTGACCCCGTAGGTGGCTTGGTACAAGTCCCTTGCATAGAGCGAAATGCCATGGGTGCGGTGAAAGCCATCAATGCCTCCAGAATGGCGCTCCGTGGTGACGGAAATCATAAAGTGTCGCTGGATAAAGTCATCAAGACCATGATGGATACCGGCAAGGACATGAGGAGCAAGTATAAGGAAACGGCTAAGGGTGGCTTAGCCGTTAATATCGTTGAATGTTAATTCGGCGATATTAACTAAGTCAGTTAATCGCTACCGTTAGACTGAATATACACAGCTAAAAACAGAAAACTCGCCCATTGGCGAGTTTTTTTCAAATAAAGATACAAATATAGATTAAAATCTGGCTATTTAATCGGCAGTTCGATATCGGCAAACATATTTTCTATCAATTGTGGATCTCTGAGACCCACCGCTTTCTCAACCACCTCTTTTGTCAAATGAGGGGCAAAGTGCTCGATAAATTCATACATATAGGTCCTTAAGAAGTTACCTTTTCTGAAACCTATCTTAGTCGTGCTATGACCAAACAGATGACTTGCATCGATAGCCACTAGATCTCTGTCCATATTAGGATCGATTGCCATAGACGCAATGACACCGACACCGAGTCCCAGCCTGACATAGGTTTTCAATACATCAGCACTCGTTGCGCTGAATACGACTCTGGGCTCCAGCCCGGCCCGATTAAATGATTTCTCAATTTCCGATTCACGATCGAAACCGAATACATAAGTCACCAGCGGGAAACGGCCCAGATCTTCGATACTGATATTACTGCGAGACGCTAATGGGTGATCCCGGGTCACGACGATAGAGCGATTCCAGTGATAACAAGGAAGCATAATCAGATCTGAATATAAGTGCATTCCCTCGGTTGCAATCGCAAAATCGGCATCGCCTCTGGCCGCTAACTCACTAATTTGAGATGGCGTACCCTGATGCATATGAAGGTTTACTTTCGGGTACCTGTCGATAAAGCCACGAATGATATGGGGCAAGGCATATCTGGCTTGTGTATCGGTAGTCGCAATATTTAATTCACCTTGATCCGGCTTAGTATATTCTTCAGCAACTTTTTTAATACTTTCAACTTTACCTAAAATATTATTTGCTATACTTATTACCTGCTCACCGGCAGGAGTGACATGAGTTAAGTGTTTACCACTACGACCGAAGATTTGAATACCTAACTCATCTTCCAGCATACGTACCTGTTTACTGATCCCAGGTTGAGAGGTGTAAAGGTTTTCCGCGGTTGCTGACACGTTAAGGTTATGATTAACCACCTCTGCAATATATCTGAGTTGCTGCAGCTTCATCTTTGTTCCTTCGATTCGACCTCTGACGACACTTTCTCGGGTCTGGAATGGGGATTAAGTATAATAAATAGTTATAGTACAACGTAAAAATTAAATCAATATGGAATATAACATAGTGTTAAAGTCAATCACACGACATTAGTCAATTCATAGAATAAGATAGCTATGCTAGTGTGTTGATTTATAGTAGCATTAACATAATTGCATAATTAACGGTAGACCTATGATATTTACTTTAGTTCTGATCCTTATCGGTGCGCTATTATTACTCGTTATCGGAATTAATATCATACAGCAGCAGAAAGAGCGTGTTGAAGCCGAGCGTAGAACCGAGCTGGCTCGCCAGCGAGCGATCATTGACGAAACGGAAGAGGTATTGTCTCACACTGGCATGTTCCCCTGCTCTTCTCAAATTGTTCTGGTGTTATACAAACGAGTCCAGGATGCGTTAGCTCTAGCGGTTCAAAATGCCGCCAATCAGGCCGGAGATTATCAACGTCGGAGCCTTGATATCAAAGCCCAGATTGATACTCTTCAATCCAGCCCCAAGTCATCTCCGGCTATCGAAGGTTTTCGCCTACCCGATAACGATAAGCAGATACTGACTCTGGTGCAGGTACTCAAAAAGCTAAAAGCGATACTAAGAGCCGAGCATAATAAGGGAAAAGTTGAACCCGCGATCTTCTCTGAAGAGGAGGGGCGCATTGATAGCCTTCAATTAAGGATCAATGTCGACTCTATGCTATCCAGAGGCAGAGCAGCCTGCTTTATGAAACAGTACGGCTCGGCTAAACAGATGGTCACCAAAGCGCTCTCGACGCTACATGCAATCAAGGCTCAGACGCCAAATGATCCTTTCATTGCCCGTAAGGTCGATGAAGCGAAAACCATGTTAGATGAAATTATGGGTGCCCAGAAGCAGGCGAGTCCGGTAATCAAACAAGAGAAGGATGAAGAGGATATCGATGTCCTGTTTCAACCTAAGAAGAAATGGTAACACTCGCCCCTTTATTTAAAACCAGCATTTATGCTGGTTTTTTTATGCCAGAAACAACAGCTTCGTGGCTAAAGCCGCTCCTACATAAAAAAGCCCCGATACAGATCGAGGCTTTAATGCAGTCAAAAATAAACGCTATCGATTAGCTGGTTACTTTTTCTCTTTTGGTTTAGCTTTTGCCTTTGGCTTAGCTTTTTTCTTAGACTCAGAAACCCATTTACCGTCAATGAATTTAGATGTCCAACCAGACGCTTTGCCATCGACATCTGTAGCAACGTATTGCTCTTTGGTCTTACGACTAAACCGAACCGTTGCCATGTTACCATCATCATCGGTAACGGGGGCATCGGCCAGATAAGCATACTTAGGCCACAGAAGCTCACGATATTTAACCAATTCTTCCACTAACGGAGCACGAGTCTCACGTGACTTAGGAAAAGTGCTCGCTGCCATAAAGATCCCCGCAGCACCATCTCTAAGCACAAAGTAGCCGTCCGACTTAGTACATTTCAGCTCTGGAAGGTGGATAGGGTCTTCTTTTGGTGGCGCAGCTTCTCCGCTCTTAAGTAACTTACGAGTATTCTTACAGTCATCGTTAGTACAACCAAAATATTTACCGAAACGACCGTTTTTGAGCTCCATATCGTTACCACAACGATCGCATTCGATAATCGGGCCTTCATAGCCCTTTATCTTAAACTGTCCCTGCTCGACTTCATAGCCACCACAAATAGGGTTGTTACCACAGACATGAAGCTTACGCTTCTCATCGATGAGGTAGCTATCCATCGCAGTCCCACACACGTCACAACGATGTTTAGCTCTCAATGCGTCTGTCTCTGCATCTTCACTGTTTTCGCTCACGGCTTCTTCGCCGGGAGTGAGGTTCATCGTTGTCTTACAACGCTCTTTGGGTGGTAAGGCATAACCGGAACAGCCCAGGAATACACCTGTCGTCCCCGTACGGATCCCCATAGGCCTTTCACAGGTTGGGCACTTAATGTCCGTTAACACCATCTCGTTAGGGCGCATACCGCCCTCTTCAGGTGGCAACTCGGCTTGCTCAATCTGCTTAGTGAGATCTTTATAAAAACCATCTAAGACTTTTTTCCACTCGAGTTCACCTTGTGCCACATCATCGAGGGTTTGCTCCATGCTGGCGGTGAAGTCATAACTCATTAACTCTTTAAAACTACCAACAAGGCTCTCACTGACGATCTCACCCATCTTCTCGGCATAGAAGCGGCGGTTTTCGACCTTCACATAGCCACGATCTTGAATCGTCGAGATAATGGTCGCATAGGTCGAAGGACGGCCAATGCCACGTTTTTCAAGTTCTTTAACCAGTGACGCTTCACCGTATCTCGCAGGCGGCTTGGTAAAGTGTTGCTTAGGCATTAACTCTTTCAAGTTAAGTTTATCGCCCTGTGCAACAACAGGCAGCGTATTATCCTCTTCGTTTTTCTTCTTCACCACAGTCTGAACACGAGTCCAACCGTCAAAGCGTAATGTACGCCCCGTCGCCTTGAGCTCATACTCACCCGCTTTAACAGTCAATCGTGTCGCATCATATTTTGCCGGTGTCATCTGACAAGAGACAAACTGACGCCAGATCAACTCGTACAAGCGCTGAGCATCTCTCTCCATGTCTTTCATGGATGCTGCCTGCACGCTTACATCAGAGGGACGAATCGCCTCGTGAGCTTCTTGAGCACCATCTTTACTACCATAGCGGATTGGCGCTTCAGGCAGGTATTTATCTCCGAACTCTTTACCAATCATCTCACGCACACCGTCGAGTGCCTCTTGGCTCAAGTTGGTCGAATCGGTACGCATATAAGTAATATGGCCCGCCTCATAGAGACGTTGTGCCATCATCATGGTCTTCTTAACACCAAAACCTAAACGTGTACTCGCAGCTTGCTGCAAAGTAGAAGTGATGTAGGGTGCTGAAGGCTTACTCGATGTCGCTCTGTCTTCACGAGCCGCAACAACAAAACTTGACTGAGACAATGCCTCGGTTGCCGTTTGGGCCTGCGACTCCGTAACCGGATTAAATGCCTTGTTCTGAAACTTAACAACCTGCATCTTTAATGCGGCATTGTTGAGGGTTTCCAGCTGAGCATGGATATCCCAGAACTCTTCAGGAACGAAAGCATTAATTTCGCCCTCTTTTTCAACAACGAGTCTGGTCGCTACCGATTGCACGCGTCCGGCAGAGAGTCCCCGCGCCACCTTTTTCCAAAGTAGCGGAGAGACCATAAAACCAACAACGCGGTCTAGGAAGCGACGCGCTTGTTGCGCGTTGACCATATTAGTGTCTAGGGTCGAAGGCTTGCTAAAGGCGTCCTGAATTGCAGATTTAGTGATCTCATTAAATACGACACGTTGATAACGTGACGCATCACCACCAATTACCTCTTGAAGGTGCCATGCAATGGCCTCTCCCTCTCTATCCAAATCGGTTGCGAGAAAGATTTGGTCGGCAGACTCTGCTAATTTTTGCAGCTCTTTAACCACTTTTTCTTTGCCGGGAAGCGTCTGATACTTAGCTTTCCAGCCTTTATCTGGGTCAACGCCCATACGAGCAACAAGTGCTTGCTTAGCTTTTATACTCTTGTAGATGGCTTTCTCTTCAGGAGCCATTTTTCGCACTTCAGCCGGCGTTTTAGTCGCCACTTTAGCTTCCGTACTGGATGATGTTGGCAGGTCACGAATATGACCCACACTCGATTTCACGATGTAATCTTTGCCGAGATATTTATTAATAGTCTTGGCTTTGGCCGGTGATTCGACAATAACTAGCGATTTACCCATAGAATGATCTGCGCCAAAAAGTCTCAAAATTTGTCAATTGGCTCCATATATAGAGGGTTGTCTCGATACTTTCAAGCTAATCCCTCTTTTATTTGTATCGTTGAGCCAATAATTAACCATTTTGGAACTATTTCTAAAAAAGTGTGAAAAAATAAATGCGTAATTAAAAACTAATATTTCATTATTAGTCATCTAGCAAGTAATTGTTGTGCATTTCGATGCAAAAATCACAAAATTACTCTTTTCGCCTACCTTGTTAACCCAAGAACCTCAAGTATACTGAACGCGAAATAGCGTAAAAACATGTAATAATTCAATCGAATTTACGCAATGATAGCCACTTATGCCTTGTTCTGCACCTGTGGTTAACCTGCTTTTCTACATTTTAAGCAAAGAAAAATACTATATTGGGTAAATATGGCACTCAATCGGCAATGTAAACTCCCCTTGTCGGCAAAAAATAGAAAAATGTGCCCAATCCCTATTTCAACGGATAAAAAAGGTATTGCTACCCTAAAAGGAAAAATAATGAAGCATTTTGAAGCGAATTTTGATGGACTGGTTGGACCGACTCACAACTATGCAGGGCTCTCTTTTGGCAATGTCGCCTCACTCAATAATGCAGCGGCCACCTCAAACCCAAAGGCGGCAGCGAAGCAGGGCTTAAAAAAAGCCAAAGCTCTTGCAGATATAGGAATGATCCAAGGTATGTTAGCCCCTCAGGAGCGTCCAGATCTTCATACACTGCGTAGAATTGGTTTTTCAGGCACTGACGCCGAAGTTTTAAATAAAGCCGCTAAAGAGGCTCCTGCGCTGCTAAGAGCATGTTGCAGTGCATCAAGCATGTGGACAGCCAACGCCGCCACCGTATCGCCAAGCGCCGATACCCATGATGGTAAATTGCACTTCACACCTGCAAACCTGGTCGATAAGTTACACCGAAGCATAGAGCCGGAGACAACGGGTAATATTCTTGCCGCAACATTCAATAATTCGCGTCATTTCACTCATCACCAACATCTGCCTGAGCACAACAGCTTCGGTGACGAAGGTGCAGCTAACCACACCCGCCTTTGCAAAAATTATGGCAATGCCGGTGTCGAGCTATTTGTCTATGGTCAGGAAGCGACCAACCCCGCTGCCCCTAAGCCATCAAAGTTTCCGGCAAGACAGACTCTGGAAGCGTCGCAGGCCATCGCCCGTCTTCATCAACTCGATGACGAAAACACGGTGTTTATCTCTCAAAACCCGGATGTCATCGATCAGGGCGTTTTTCATAATGACGTCATCGCCGTCGGTAACCAAAATGTCCTCTTCTACCACGAGCAGGCCTTTCTCGATACCAAAAGCAAACTCGATGAGATAAGACGTAAATTCGGCGACAGCGAACTGCACTTTATCGAAGTCCCGACCAGTAAGGTTGCCATACAAGATGCGGTTAAGAGTTACCTGTTTAACACTCAAATCATCACACTACCATCAGGCGAGATGGCCATCATAGCGCCAACTAACTGCCAGGAAAACGAAGCCGTTCACGCTTACCTTAACGAGGTGGTCACCTTAGGTTCACCGATCAAGCAGGTTAACTATTTTGATGTGAAGCAGAGCATGCAAAATGGCGGCGGGCCAGCGTGTCTGAGGTTGCGTGTGGCGATGAACGATATGGAATTGGCGGCGGTTAATCAACACACCTTGATGAATGATGCCCTATTCGCTCGCCTGAATGCCTGGGTCGATAAGCACTACCGTGACCGTCTCAGCGTCGATGACCTGGCCGATCCCCAGATGCTCATCGAGTCACGTACCGCATTGGATGAACTGACGCAGATAATGAAACTGGGCAGTGTGTACCAGTTCCAGAAATAGGATTTTCAATCTAAATCAGATTTTTAACTCGAAAACAAAAGCCACCTCAAATAAGGTGGCTTTTGTTTTGAGCAGCGTAATCACTAATCACTCCTGTAACTAACGTTCAAATGAAAAAAGCCCTTAAAAGGGCTTTTTTATACCTAACAGAACTTACTCTATATCATTCTAACATCAATACTAGCAACAGTCGTTATCACGCCGCTGGGGGTCTTGACGCTGATTTCCAAGATCCCATTTTCCAGATCTTCCGGTCCCTTTATTGAGAAAGCATCGCACCTAGCACCGTTGGTATTCTCGCTAGGCCAGATGATAGGATTAGTAGACACTACTGCACCGACCGAGGTCACGGCAGTAATCTCACTTCCCGCCGGCATAGGCTGGTTATGTAGATCTGAAATACATAGTCTGACACTACCTATTCCCTTCGGTGCCAAATCGATAACATACAGATTCGTATTTGTCATACCAGGTGAATCGAAGATCTCAGGTTGAGACGCAAACGCCGTGCTGCCCGACATCACCAGCACAATATTTTGCCTCACATAAGTACTTGTGCTCTGAGCGGTAAATGATGCACACCCAGCATGGGCAGGTTCAGAGCAGAGTACGCCATTGTACAAGCCATCTTTAGTATCGAAACTGCCATCGAAATCAAAATCGATCAGCTCCTCAAGCGAGCCACCGCCGGCTCCCGGACCTTCTACGGGGTTAAACAGACCATCTTCATTATAGTCTTCAAACGGCTCATCGAGATCGAACGGTCTCCCCGAGGTATTCATGCCAAGAAAAGCGGTCACCTCGGCGGCATCGAAGCGGCCATTACCATTGGTATCGGCAAACGACTCCTCTCCGTTAGCAGTTGCCGTAACAGTCGTACGACCACCATAGGGCTGCCCTAGATTGTAATCTGGTTTAACTTCCCAATATTGAAACTGCTTTGGGTCACCTGCTGGAAGTGGAGGAATCGTCGACGGCTGAATTGTGGCGCCAAATGGACGAGGATTCTTACTCTGCCAGGTCACGGTGCAATCACCATCGGTGGTAATGCAGGAGTCCTGAATATCACCACCTTCGGTTCTAAAGGTCACCGAGGTTCCGTCCGGTACCCGGTTATTAAAGGCATCAGAGAGCTTTGCCGTTACCGTCACTGTGGTACCGTCAATATCCCAGCCTTCAGGGTTTAAGATAGAGGCCGACAGAGAGAAACTGTCTTGATCCGGAATACCGGTCGTTACCACCAGCTCATTGGATTGACTAGAGATAACAGGATCAGATTCATGAATGGTACCGGTAACTCTGACTACGGTCGCCACGGTGCCAGATCGCACTACAGTTTGCACTAAGCCCTTATCGTTGGTGGTCGCTTGCATAGGATCAATCGAGACACCACCCACATCGGTATTTAAACTGAAATCCACCAGTTGATTGCTTACGGGAAGTGCGTTGGTATCGAGCACCTTAAATATCACAGTCGAGGACTCATCAAGACCGGTTCCTAAGATGCCAATTTTTTTCGGCGTAGCCGATACAAACACGATACTGCCGATATTAGCCGACAAGATATTGATACTGGTCGACGCCGACAGATTCAAACCACCGGCATTGGCAGTAACGTTAATTTGATCGTCACCACTACAGCCCTGCGCCAGATAGGTACTTGAAGCGGAGCCGTTTACGGCAGTCACCGGCGAGCTGAGTGTCGCAAGAGGTGAAGCAAACGAAGCACAAGTTGAGGTGAAGTTAACTTCTACCGGTTGAGTGAAAGGTATTCCCTGGTCGTCCTGAATCTGGACTGTTACCGTGGCGGTTCCTCCTGCAGATAAGGATTCATCATCAGCTATCGAGATTGCTGCAACCCCTTCGACAAACGGATCGCCACTGCCCATCAATACATTGGTCGCGCCGACGACAACGACGGTATCTCCCATCTCGCCACTTTCCAGCTTAGCCACGGCTTTACCCGCACCTAAATCAGTTCCGGCATAGATATCGACAATTGCGACACCATTGATAGTTACCGCAGCATCGATCGGGATCTCGCCTTTAGCGGAGGTGAAAGTCACGATAACCGGTTTGCTTATTCCACTCACCGTCGCCTTAAGTTTACCCGGAGTCGTGGTTGAGATGGAGTCAGCCGGATTACCTTCGGGATCGGTAAGAGTTAATACGACTTGTAACTCTCCGACTTCACCACCATCACCGGCCATATTAAAGCCAATCTTAGCATTTTGGCTGTTAGCAATATCAACACTTGCTTCAACAGTTCCTGCTCCAGTGACATTTGACGATGCCAGCTCTATAGTGGCAACACCTTCTGAGTTAGTCAGCGCCGTGCCAGTACCTGGGTTAAAAGACCCTAATGACTTATCATTTAATGAAAAAGTCACCAGAGTGCCCGACATAATGCCGGTCACAGAATTTGTGACCTTTGCCGTTACCGTTGCCGGCGTAGCCGCATCGATATCAACATTGGAAATACTCAATACAATCGACACTGTGCCAGATGGATCCGGATCCGGATCCGTAGGATCTGAAATATCTCCTCCTCCACTACAAGCAACGATAAAAAACGACCAGATAAATGCGACCAAAACTTGATAAGCTGACTTCATGCCAGACTCCCTGTTACTCAGAATGTAATTTTAAGCAAAGCGCTTATTACTTATAGCTCAACATTACATAATTTTCCCGCTACTTTTCCATAACTATCTTATTTTATTTCGTTAAAACAGCGAAAAACTTTAACTATTTGACCATTTCATCGCCAGACCTTTCTTGTTAGGCTTACTATGCAAATTGAAAAGCATAATAATTATACAGGAAGCACTATGGCTTTAACTCAAGCAAGAAAGCTCGGATTGACGAGTAAAATCCTTATCGGTATGGGAGCCGGTATCCTTTTCGGACTACTTCTTAGAAATCTATTTCCAGAAAGCACATTTATCGAAAACTATGTCACCGAGGGCTTCTTAAACGTTATCGGAACTATTTTCGTCTCGGGCCTGAAGATGATTGTGGTGCCTTTGGTATTTATCTCCCTTGTCTGTGGAACCTGCTCATTGAGCGATCCATCCAAGTTGGGACGTCTGGGTGGTAAAACTATCGCCTTCTATCTTTTCACCACAGCCATCGCCCTCTCTATGGCTATCTCAGTTGCCATTCTTGTCCATCCTGGTAACGCATCTCTGGTTAGCGATGGCTTAGTATTTAACGCAAAAGAAGCCCCAAGTCTGTCTCAGGTTCTGATTAACATAGTTCCGACAAATCCGCTTCAGGCCATGAGTGAAGGTAATATGCTGCAGATCATCCTCTTTGCAGTGATCTTCGGTTTTGCTATCTCTCATATCGGCGAACGAGGAAAACGTGTTGCAGCGCTGTTCAATGACCTTAATGAGGTGATCATGCGCGTGGTGACGCTTATCATGCAGCTTGCCCCGTATGGTGTCTTCGCCTTGATGGCAAAACTTGCTCTGACCTTAGGGCTAGAGACCTTTGGTAGTGTAGTTAAATATTTCTTCGTGGTATTAGGCGTGTTACTGCTACATGCTTTTGTGGTTTATCCATCCTTATTGAAGATCATCGCCGGACTTAACCCTTTCACCTTTATCCGAAAGATGAGAGATGTACAGCTGTTTGCCTTCAGTACCGCGAGCTCTAACGCGACACTACCGGTGACGATTGAAACTGCCGAGCACAGATTGGGCGTCGATAACAAGGTAGCTTCATTTACACTGCCACTGGGTGCCACCATCAACATGGATGGCACGGCGATTATGCAGGGCGTTGCTACCGTGTTTATCGCACAAGTCTATGGCATAGACCTGACAATCACAGATTACGCCATGGTGGTTGTTACAGCGACTCTTGCATCGATCGGCACGGCCGGTGTTCCAGGTGTCGGACTTATCATGCTAGCCATGGTACTGAATCAGGTGGGACTCCCCGTCGAAGGTATTGCATTAATTATCGGTGTCGATAGATTACTGGATATGGTGCGTACGGCCGTCAATGTTACCGGCGATACGGTGGCGACAGTGGTGATTGCAAAATCTGAAAAAGAGTTCAATGAAGAGACGTTTAATGACAGTCAAGCGGGTAAGACCGCCGGTAACTTCAACGATCAACTTCACGCTAAATAATGAAATTTAGTTGGGTGAATAATACCAATCAGTATAACACTGCAAAGTGAGCATACGTTATCTGGCAATTTCACTTTGCTTCAATTGATAAGCATAAAAAATGGCATCCGTTTGGATGCCATTTTTTGTTGTTTTACATGCTAAATATATTCAAGCTAAGTCAGTGACTCAACCCTTATCTTTCCCAGTACGCTTCTTCTAAGCTATCTTCACGCTCGGGCAGGCCACGAGACAGACGAGGGCTATGCTGTGCCAGCACTTCGTACGCCACACGGTTAGCATATTTACACACTTGAGAAAATGAGGAGTAACACAAGCCATCACGCATATGCTTGCTTGAACCTGGAACATTAGCTTTATGGAAGGTGTTCGAGGCCAAGTCATGCAGTAAAGCCGCGAGAGCGCCATCACCGGCACCATTGGTATTACGGATCTTCTCAGGCCCTCCCATGTAAGGAGAGATATGAGCATAGACTTTGATCGGAGTATCGCAGGCGGACTTTAATTTGGGACGAGAAAACTCGTAACGGTTAAACTCAGGGATCATACCAGGCAGAAGAGTATGACTGGTTTCTCTCTTCTCCGAATCCTCCGTATAGCCCGCCATATAAAGACCCAAAGGTCCTGCCGTAGTTAGCACCAGATCACACAGTTCAAGCGCCGCTTCACTGGCCAGTAATGGATCCTTGAAGCCGGTCAGGGCTTCCCCTTCATCTTCATTCATCGCTAAGATGGTGACATTGTCTTTGATAAACGCCTTCCACCAGCTAGGGTCTTCCTCGATAAGGAATCTTGTCCCTAAGGTTAATACAACCGGTACACCCGCCTCTTTTGCATATTCGATAGCCTTTAGCGCCGCATCGGTGATTTGATCGCCATCACTTGCTCTCATCAAATAGGCCGTTAATATCAAGGCCGATGCGCCCTGAACGATATCTTTATCGATATACTCGGGAGTCAGCTTATCCATAGACCCTTTACTGATAGCGAAGGTGCGCTCGCCACACTCTGAGATAAGGGTGAAACAACGCCCTATCGGCCCATTAACCGGCTGCAGATAGTTAAGATCGACTTTTGAAGAGGTATTACACAGGTAGCGGTAGGCATAACTGCCGACCTCAATATTATTGCTCATCACACCAAATAACACAGATCTGTCATCGGCAAGGATAGAGTAATTATGAACCGTATTACCTATGGTTCCGCCGGCAAATTCATCGCTGACCAATTTGTTGATTTTCAGCTCCGAATAGAGCGCATGGGCTTTTTCATCATCGATAAGTGTTGAGTTACCTTTAGGCAGTGCATATCGCTCAAGCAGTTCATCACCGACCTTTGCTTCGATATCCACCAAAGTCTGGTCGATACCTGTGATGTATGTTGGAAAGCGTTGAGGCTGCTGCGTCATTTGCGCCAATAATGGGTCACGATTTTTTACGGGGAAATAGTGCTTGGACTTTCGCTGACCTGGAAACTTCATTTTATGATCTCGCTATTTGGCAACAAGGGATATTGGCTTATGTGAGCCTGGCCGAAAAGGCAACACAACCACTATATTGTCCCTCGGTGTGCTGAGGGCCAATATAAATGGCGGAAGATCCTAACATACACAGTTAATTTCACCAGTAAGCAGGTCAAGTTTTTACAATTAACCTCAAACCCATTGAGATGCTTGCTCAGTGACCAGCTTAGCTAACAATTCAATATGAGTCTCATTGTCATTAAGACAGGGAATAAAGCGATAGCTTTCACCACCCGATTCGATAAAGCTCTCTTTACCACCGATAGATATCTCTTCCAGTGTCTCCAGGCAGTCGGCCGCGAATGCCGGACACATAATATCGACCGACTTAACCCCGTCTTTTGGCAATGACTCCAGTAGGTTGTCTGTATAAGGCGTTAACCACTCTTCTTTCCCGAACTGCGACTGGAAACATAACCTCCACTGTTCATCCTTCAGCCCTAGGGCTTGCGCAAGTAAGAAGGCCGTAGCCTGGCACTGCGTCTGATAAGGGTCCCCTTCATTAACGTATCTTTCCGGTACGCCATGAAAAGACATCAGAAGAACATCGGCCTGACCATGCTCCTTCCAGTGAGATTTAACAGAGGAAGCCAGCGCCTGAATATAAGTGGGATCTTGATAGTACTCTTTATTAAAACGAGTCTCGGGAATATCCCTCCAACCTTTGAATTCGGCTGCAATGGCATCAAAAACAGGCGCGACGGTCGAACATGAGTATTGCGGATAAAGTGGCAGTACGACGATCCGTTTGACACCTTGTTGCTTAAGTTTATCTAAACCAGAGGCCAAAGAGGGGTTACCATAACTCATCCCCAGCTCCACAGGGATCACTTGCCCAAGCTGGGCTTGCAGTAAGCTGGCGACCTTCTCACGTTGACCTTGACTCACAACCATCAACGGAGAGCCTTCATCAGACCAGATAGCTTGATATAATTTTGCCACCTTAGCGGGGCGAGTATTTAAAATGATGCCGTTTAAAATCGGTTTCCAAATCAGCGGATTCAGATCAACTACTCGGGGATCACTTAAAAACTGCTTAAGAAAACGTTTAACGTCACTCACACTCGGTGAATCTGGGGTCCCCAGATTCACCAAAAGTACACCAAATGCCGGGGTTATCTCGTTCATCGTTGAACTCATTTAAAATACCAATTGACTAACTCGTTAATTCTTCTACCGGCTGGAACGACCAATAGCAGCGAAAAATCTAGGCTAGCATCCAAAACCCCATAAAAAAAGCCCACTTACGTGGGCTTTTTAAAATATGAGAACTAGCTCATTTAGTCATGGCTTTAACTAAAACCATGTGGTTCGAATTAGCTTAACGCTGTAACAATCTGCTCACTCACGGCAGCAACACTCTGAGTGCCGTCAAACTTGCTGTATTTAGAGTGGCCGGCTGCTGCAACCTTGCCATAATATTCGACAAGTGGCTTTGTCTGTTCGTGATAAATCCCCAGACGCTTACGTACTGTGCTCTCTTCATCATCGGGACGAATAGCAAGATCTTCGCCGGTCACATCATCCTTTCCTTCAACTTTTGGTTGATTGAAAACGATATGATAAACACGACCAGAACCTGGGTGAACGCGACGGCCGCCCATACGTTTAACGATCTCTTCATCGGGTACGTCGATCTCAACGACATGGTCAATACTGATCCCACTCGCAGTCATCGCATCGGCCTGTGGAATCGTGCGCGGGAAACCGTCAAGCAGGAAACCTTTCGCACAATCATCTTGAGCAACACGCTCTTTTACTAAACCAATGATCAGCTCATCTGAGACTAACTGGCCAGCATCCATCACTTTCTTAGCTTCTAAACCAAGAGGCGTGCCAGCTTTAACCGCTGCACGTAACATATCACCGGTTGAAATTTGCGGGATACCGTACTTTTCCATGATGAACTGGGCCTGGGTACCTTTACCGGCACCTGGGGCACCTAATAACATGATGCGCATCTCGAGAGTCCTCTTATTTCACATAGTTTTTATCATTGGGCGGCGATCTTCGCACAATTGGCCGACCTTTTGAAGGGTTTTGAATCAGTTTTAGTCTGGATTTAGTTAGACTTTAGCCGGATAGACAAGAATTTTTTACCCATAAAATGACTAACCGGCAATTATGTCGTTTTTTTGTACTAAACAAAAATCTTGACCTAATAAAGTAGACTGTACAATTTTCGTCTATATTGATTGGCTAACGCATTTCCCTGCCCCAGCGCCGTCAATATCTCCAAAAACAGCTTTTTGGCATCGCCATTTTCGACCGCTATATCTTTCGATAAGGGGGTAAATAGCAGCGCCAGCGCTTCTTCGTTTCTTTTAGCCTGATGCAATGCTTTTACCAGCTCCATCAACACGGCAATATTTGATGGTTCGCTGTCGAAAGCTTGCTGCAACTGTCTAATCTCAGGTGTATCGGCCGCATCTAATGCCAGCGCAAGTTTAGCTTTTAAACTTTGATAATAACTGTCCTGATCAGCAAGCCCTACACTATCCAGTAGCTGGGTTGCCAAGGCAAGCTCTCCTGCCATCAGTTGCGCATCGGCATAAACAAGCGCGACTTCAGCATTGGGTGACTCGGCAAACGCCTGCTTTAACAATACCAGCGCAGGTTCAAACTCATGTAAAGCTAGGTGGTTCTTCGCCTGATTAAGTTGCAACTCCCACTGGGCAGGCAGGTGCTTGTCGAGCATAGCCGATATTTGCCCTTCATCCTGGCTTCCCGCAAATCCATCGATGGGCTTGCCTTCGCTCAGAACAAGCGTTGTGGGTACATTTTGAATTTGAAAATAGTTGGCGATCTCAATCTCACTATCACAATCAACCTTCGCCAAAACAAAACGCCCGCTTTGTTTCTGTGCCATCGATGTCAATGTCTGACACAGGGCGACACTTTCAGGGCTCTGTTGAGACCAAAAAGATAAAACAACCAGCTGCTTCATTGAAACATCTACTATCTGCTGAATATTCTCTTTTGTCAGTTCCAAAACGGTTTCCATAACGATCCTTGAGATAAGCCTTAATAAACCACGATACTCACTGTAATAAACACTGAGGTATAAAAAAGAGGCAGAACCTTGTCCATATACACTTAGGTATCAGACGTCCTGCCTCACATTGCTGCAAATACTCCCAATCTACCGAGTATATTACTTAAGTTTAGCTAACAGCATCTCATTCATCAGCTTAATGAAGGCCGACGGGTCGGATAAGCTGCCTTTTTCAGATAGCTGTGCTTGCTGAAGTAATAGATCACTCCACTGAGCGAATAACGCGTCATCTTGCTCATCGTTAAGACGCGCAACCAATGGATGCTCTGGATTAATTTCAAATGTTGGTTTGCTTTCAGGCACAGCTTGACCCGCAGCCTCCATCAACTTAATCATCTGAGTAGACATCTCACCTTCACCGGCAACGACACAGGCAGGCGTATCGGTCAGACGAGTCGTCACTTTAACCGCAGACACTTTCTCGCCCAGAGAATCCTTAATACGTTTAACTAAACCTTCAGATTCAGTTTCAAGCTTCTCTTGCGCTTCTTTCTCACCAGCATCTTCCAGATCGCCAAGCTCAAGATCGCCGCGAGTCACTGAATGAAGCTGTTTTCCATCAAACTCTGTCAGGTGATTGATCAACCACTCATCGATACGCTCTGACATCAATACCACTTCGATGCCTTTCTTACGAAGAAGTTCTAAGTGCGGGCTGTTTGCAGCAGCTTCATGGCTGTCGGCAACGATATAATAGATCTTGCTCTGACCTTCCTGCATACGACTCACGTAATCGGCAAGCGATACAGTAGGTGATGCGTCTTGAGTGTGGGTCGATGCGAAGCGTAACAAGCCAGCAATACGGTCCTTGTTGACCATATCTTCGGCAGGTCCCTCTTTTAGAACCTGACCAAACTCAGCCCAGAACGTCTGATATTTCTCAGCATCATTCTTTGCCAGTTTCTCTAACATGCCAAGCACACGTTTAGTCACTGCCGTGCGAAGTGCTGTCGTGACCTTGTTGTCCTGTAAAATCTCACGCGATACGTTTAACGGCAGATCGTTAGAGTCGATAAGGCCCTGAACGAATCGAAGATAGCTAGGCATAAATTGCTCGGCATCATCCATTACAAACACGCGCTGAACAAATAACTTCAAACCATGCTTACGATCACGGTTCCACATATCCCACGGTGCCTTCGAAGGGATATAAAGCAAGCTGGTGTACTCCTGCTTACCTTCCACACGGTTGTGGCTCCACAGTAGCGGGTCGGTGAAGTCGTGGGAGATATGCTTGTAGAACTCTTCATACTCCTCTTTAGACACATCACTCTTGTTTCGTGTCCAAAGTGCAGTCGCCTTGTTCATCGACTGCCATTGGCCTTCAGTCGCCGCAACCGCTTCTTGCTCTTCAGTCGCCTCAATAGCTGGCGTACCCTCTTCCCACATTTCAACGGGAACGGAGATATGATCTGAATACTTAGTAATGATTGAACGAAGACGATAGTCGTCGGCAAACTCTTTCTCTTCTTCACGAAGGTGCAGTACGATCTCTGTGCCGCGAGTCTCTTTAACTATGGTGTCGACGGTAAAATCACCTTCACCGGCCGATTCCCACTGTACCCCTTCATCGCTGCCATGCCCGGCGGCGCGGGTACGAACCGTAACCTTATCGGCCACAATAAATGAAGAGTAGAAACCGACACCAAATTGACCGATAAGTTGAGAATCTTTTGACTCATCGCCTGATAAGTTTTTAAAGAAATCTGCCGTGCCTGACTTTGCAATGGTACCCAAGTGCTCAATAACACCATCTCGGGTCATACCGATACCATTATCTTCAATCGTGACCGTGCCTTTCTCTTTATCAGTACTGATGCGAACGCGCAGCTCGCCATCACCTTCATAGAGGGCATCATTTGTCAGTGCTTCGTAGCGAAGCTTGTCTGCCGCATCGGCTGCGTTAGAGACCAATTCACGCAAGAAAATCTCTTTATTAGAATATAAAGAGTGGATCATCAAGTTCAGGAGTTGCTTGACTTCAGTTTGAAAGCCGTGAGTTTCTTGTTGTGACATGGATTATTCCTTCTGTATTTCACAAAGCGTATTTCTTTATGCAGATAGAGATGGGGCTGGAATTTTGCTTTTCAAGGGAGATGTGTCGGGAAATTCAATAATCTCCATCGACAAAACAAAAAAACCAGCGTCTGCATAACAAACACTGGCATTTGATTCGCTTTCAGCGCCATCAGGCACTGGTACCCATTGAACGCTAGATTGGCAGGCGTCCATTAAAAGAGAGCGCCAGAGTCGTACTATCTACGTACTCAAGTTCGCCCCCAACGGGTACACCATGTGCTATTCGGCTCACAGAAACATGATGAACTTTCGCCATATCAGCGATAAAGTGAGCCGTTGCATCCCCCTCTACCGTAGGATTCGTCGCTAAGATAAGCTCAGAAACGCCACCGGAACAAAGATGCTCCTCAAGCAGAGATAAACCTAACTCTTCAGGCCCGACGCCATCGAGTGGCGACAGATGGCCTAACAGCACAAAATATCGACCACTAAAATGACCACCCGCTTCGATTGCTAACACATCTGCTGGTGTCTCCACGACACAGATCTGCTCAGACTGTCCCCGTTTACTGCTGGCACAAATAGGGCAATGGCTTTCTTCGGTGAATGTCCGACAAGAGCCGCAATGCCCTACATCGCTCATCGCTGAAAACAGAGCCTGCGCCAGAGTCTGTCCGGCTTTACGATCGCGTTCCAATAACTGAAACGCCATACGTTGTGCTGACTTGGGACCCACTCCGGGAAGACATTTCAATGACTGGATCAGTTCATCGACAAGGGGACTAAATTTCATTTTTTATCCGGATTAAAACGGCATCTTCATGCCTGGTGGCAACTGCATGCCTCCAGTCACTTCAGCCATTCGCTCTTTCTGATTCTCCTCGACACGACGAGCAGCGTCATTACAAGCTGCTGCGATCAAATCTTCTAACATCTCTTTGTCGTCTTCTAACAGGCTTGGATCGATATCCACTTTACGTACACTGTGAGAACCTGTCATTGTCACTTTAACAAGGCCAGCACCGGCTTCACCGGTCACTTCCATACGGGCGATCTCTTCCTGCACTTTCGCCATTTTATCTTGCATCTGCTGGGCCTGCTTCATCAGGTTACCCATACCGCCTTTTCCAAACATATCTATTTCTCTTCAATTAAGGGTCGATTAAAGTTGGCTCATCTTACTAAAATAATACTGAGAATCAATTAAAGTCGTACAAAGTTATGACTCAGTTAGCGTCTTAAAGTTCGACTTATCGATAAGCTCAATGGTATTTCCTTTTAAACTCAACAATTCGGGGCTGTAACTTAAACTATCATTTTCAAATTCTGCATCCATTTGACTCATCAGCCATTGAATATTACTATCACTCATCAAGCCTTGTTGGGCCTGAGCAAGCAGCTCCCGATGAAACCGCTGACGAATCTCTAATGGCGTCTCACGCACCTCATCGACGCCCACTTCAATCGCGACCTTGGTATCATTGCCCAGTGCTCGACTCAAAGCTTCCTCTAGCTGAACAATGGCGATATCGGCAGCTAAATGCTTTTGATTTGGCTTCAATAACAGTGGCATGGGAGTAACAAACTCATGGCACACTGAATTAACCGCGAGTTGTCTGACTCTTCCGCCCACATCCAATGCCGACATCAAACGGTACCATTTAAGATCGATGTCATGACCAGTGATTTCACCATCACCCGATATAACGACCTGACCGGGGACTGGTTCTAAAGCAACTTTTGACTCACTGCCGTTTGAGACAGCCCTTGATGTATGGCTCTGTATATTACTTGGGCTCTGAGTTTGGTTTTGAGTCCCTTCCACTTGCTCGAGATGACTCACCTCCTCTGCGGCAGCAACTTGAACAGCCGTAACTGGCGTCTCATTTTCAACTTTTGACGGGTCATCATTCAATGAAACTGATGACTCTTGCTCTTCCCATGGAGGCCGGTCTTCAATCTGGTTCGTGGTAACTCCACCATTCAGAGTCTCAGGCTGGTCACTCAGACCATTGTGGCCGTTATCAACCGAATTTGGCTGTTCTGGCTCATCTGACTCACTAAGAGCCGGCTTTCGAGTCGGCGGCACAAAGCTTTGGCGTTCCGCTTCAGGCTTTTTTCCACCACTCTCCTTAGGCTCACTCTCAACCAATTCTGTTAGCAATGAGTCTCGGGCAGCCAATACGGCATCTAAAATATCATCTTCAGCAGCGGTCGGTGCGGGTGATGTACCTGCGCCGTTATTGCGCAGGTTTAACCCACCATCGCTTAACCCTGGATTCGCTTGCGCCAAGGAGTCAAAAGGAAGGTAGTCATCCATCAGCAGCGGCTGATCATCGTAGGCGTCAGTTTGTGCATCCAGTTGGGCATCTTGAGCGGCGTAATATTCTTCGGGCATGGCGTCAGGCGACGTCATACTCTTCTCTGGCATACTTAACTCAGATATATTTGACTCAGGGACACTGTGCTCAGACTCACTTTCTGGTGCAATCTGAGGCTCTATGCGACTGGCTTCATCTGATTGTCTGGCTGCAACAGAGGGCTTAGCCGGCTGGGATTGCGTCTCGGCATCGTTACGCTCAGTATTCACGCCAGAGTCAACCTCTGGAGTCTCGGCAACAAGTTTATCGTTTGCTGCAGGTTCGACCTCAACAGGCTCAGCCTTAACAAATGGTGTCTCAACAATGTTAGCCGCTTTTGAAGCTACATCTTGGGCCCTAACGGCTTCGAGTGGCGACACGACCGCTACACCCTGCTCCATTCCCTGGCTCGCGGCTTGGCCCAATATCAGGGCTTGCTCACTGTTTAAGCTGTTAAGTAAGTCTGAATCATCAGTGGTAGTAGCCTTGGTTACCGCCAAGCTATCGACTGAAGAGCTATCAATGGGAGAGCTATCTGCTGAAAAATTCGTCTCAACATTATCCGGTTTCGGCTGAGAGACTGGCTTCACTTCAGGTACCGTGATGGTAGCAGGACTTGTTACGGACCATCGTTTGACCGGCACTTCCGGCACAAAAGTCACGGCTCTTAGCAGGGCCATCTCGAGCCCGGATTTTGGGTCTGGCGCATGGGGAAGATCTTTACGTCCCGTCAATAACAATTGATAGTAAAGTTGGATCTGCTCAGGACTTATCTGCGCTGCGAAGGCGGTGATCTGTTCACTGTAAATTGACAGTTGAGCAGCGGCCGGCGCAAACTGGCTTAGGGTAATTTGATGTAACAGCTCAAGTAAGCTACGAAGCACTTCCTGTGGGTCAGCCCCAAAGGAGAGAACCTTAGCCGTCACCTGCATCAGATTTTCAATATCACCTTGGATCAACGCATTAAGCAAGGTGATGACATGATGCTCATCGATGCTGCCTAACATAGTTTGTACTTGAGTCAGCTTGACCTGCCCCGCACCGAAGGCAATCGCCTGATCGGTCAGGCTAAGTGCATCTCGCATGCTGCCATTGGCTGACTTTGCTAATAATTTCAGTGCTTGTGGTTCAAAGCTCAATTGCTCTTGAGAAAGCACGTGAGTTAACTGCTGTTCAATCTCTTCCAGCGTTAAACTCTTTAAGTTAAATTGCAGACAGCGAGACAACACGGTGACAGGAAGTCGTTGTGGATCGGTAGTCGCCAGCAGGAACTTAACATGCTCAGGTGGTTCTTCAAGCGTCTTTAGCAGGGCATTAAAACTACTCCTGGAGAGCATATGAACTTCATCGATAAGGTAAACCTTGTAACGTCCTCGACTGGGTCGGTATTGAACATTGTCTAACAGTTCACGTGTATCATCGACTTTGGTTCTCGAGGCCGCATCGACTTCAATGAGGTCGACAAAACGTCCCTCGGAGATCTCGATACAACTGGAGCATTGACCACATGGAGAAGCGGTAACTCCCTTCTCACAATTCAGTCCTTTAGCAAACAGACGGGCTAAGCTTGTTTTGCCTACACCACGGGTGCCAGAGAAGAGATAGGCATGATGTAATCTTTGCTGAGAAAGAGCATTAGTTAGAGCATGCAAAACATGCGACTGGCCAACCATTTGCTCGAATGTAGCAGGGCGCCATTTTCTGGCCAACACCTGATATGACATGGAACTCCCCAAAGTGTCACTTTATCAATTTCGGGAGCATGCTCCTCGGATAACGGCACAATAACATGCCATGCAAAAACTCGCTACCGAGGAACATTTTTACGGATGATTATTCGCCGTCGAACTCACACAGTTTAACAAGTTCAAGATCCATCGCGTGAAGGCGCTTCTCACCGCCGAGATCCGGCAAAGAGATCACAAACGCTGCGTGGTTAACTTTACCACCTAAGTTTCTGATCAATTTAACAGTGGCTTCAATAGTGCCACCTGTCGCAAGCAGATCGTCAATAACAAGCACTTTATCATTTTCATTGATCGCATCAACATGGATCTCTAATACATCATGACCATATTCAAGCTCATAGCTTTCTGAAATCGTTTCACGAGGCAACTTGCCTGGTTTACGGACAGGAACAAAACCCAGACCCAGCTCCAGGGCTAAAGGCGCACCAAATAGAAAACCACGAGCCTCAGTGCCGACAACCTTAGTGAAACCTTGGTCCTTATACTTCTCAACCAAGAGCTCCATTGTTGCTTTATAAGCGACCGGATCTTCAAGCAAGCTTGTCACATCTCGGAAAAGGATCCCAGGTTTTGGATAATCTGGAATGGTTTTTATGCTCTGTTTTATCACTGCTAAGGTGTCGTTATTCATCGATATCATCTTTTGGTTTCGCCCGCTCTGTGAGCTGACTTGTAAAAAAATCGGGGTAAAGCTTAAGCCGCTTTAACATGAGTTGCAACAAACTCCGTTGCTAATACCAACAAGAATTGAGGGATAAAGTCACACTTTGACAATTTTTATAGGTAAAAATTTAGAGACTGGATCCCACAATTTACTCAGAATAAGAAGGCTCATCATAACGATTTAAATGCCACATTAATCCTCTAACTCCGGGATATTTCTAAGATATAGTCCCAGGGCAAGCGCAAAGAAAAGCAGCATAAATTTGACCCAAACAAGAGGAACAATTGCGATACTCAACGCAAAACTGAGCCCGCTGACAATATACGCTTTTCGTTTCAAACCTTTTCTAATCGCACGTTCACTTTCCCAATGGTTCAGTGCATCAGAAAACCAAGGATGCTCCATTAACCATCGATGTAGCCTATCACTCGAACGTGCGAAGCAGAAAGCGGCTAAGAGAATAAAGGGGACAGTCGGTAAGATCGGCAGCGGGATCCCAAGTAGTCCCAAGGCTAAACTGCACAATCCACAAATTAAATATACCCCACGTTTCAACGCCATTTTATTCCTCAGAAACGATAATGAAGCTCCATAATACCCGAATGTCTCATGGGTGAACACTCGGAAATAGTAGGTCACGACTGAACAAGAGCGCCTCTTCTTGATAGCATCAAGACATAACATACCGACATAATATTCCAATACACATAACGATTAGACGATTTCTAGACTTGATATGATAGGCAGCGAAATGAAATTCATTGTCCTATTCAGTGAATAGGTAATAGAAACCCTATTTTATGAAGTAAGAAACGAGAACGCTTTGTCATCCTTGACACTGCGATCCGGATAAGCAGGATTGGTCAAAGCATAAATGATTAAACTTAGAGTAACTCAGTCAACTTTAACCAAGATAGGGTAGCTGGCAAGGTGGGTAATAATAAAACTAGAATAAAACCAATAAAATAAACAATATTAAAAGGATCTTTAAAAGGCTGACTCATACTTCCTCACTCAAATTCACGACAACTTTATTGATCTAGATCAACTTTTAGCGCCATTATAGAGTGATGTCTACCGGATAGGAAGGTTATTTGCCACTATTTCCGCTACTGATGTTTCTTATGCAAATCTACTATGCAAAGGGCTATCGTTTATCTTCTCTAATGACGCCTTTATTCGCCAAGCCCTCAATCATCTCACGGCATCCCTTAATGAGGATACTTTCTTCCATATCCGGGTATGCAGAAAACAGCCAAGCCACTAAATTATCGAAGCTAACTCTTTCAGACTGAGATAAATAACCTAAGACTTGTGCTGCTAGCGGATTAAGCCTTAAAAACACCACCTCATCTTCACTGTCACGGTACAAACAGAAATACTGTGGTGTTGGTGTCGGCAACTCTGGTTGGTAGTGCTCGGATATATGTTCAACATCATAGGAGTACTGCAGCACTTTAGCGGTATCGGACAGACAAAGACACTCAGTATCGACACTTTCCGTGATTTGAACTTGAGATGGATTATCTTTCGCGACAGATACAACCAGCTCCATGTATTCATAGTGGGCGAGTTCGAGTAAAAACCTCGGATCTTGCTCCTTTAATTCATATTCAGACTGGAGAAAAATGACAAATTCTTGAGCGATATCGATGAAGATAGGTGATTGACAGTCATGAATAACAAAGAATTCCTGTACCAGCTCCAGCCAGGTATCCTCAGAATATAAGGTCTTAAGGACCGGAAAGCCACTGGAAATAAAACCATCGATATTATTGAAAAACAGATCTCTATAAATCCTCATCCTTCTTGCTTCTGTGCCTATCGGAAGCGGCCTGGAAGGTTCTTTAATATAGTTGATAAAAGATTGCTGTACGGTAGAAAAATCCATTATGCACTCCTCGAGAGTCGATCTGGCTGTGCATATTGATAATCATGGATCTTATCTATTTCATTAAGTAATACTGAGGTCGGGGGGATATTGAAGTCTCTCTCCAAAAGAGTGGGATGCACTCCATGGAACTCATAACACTCCTGAAGTAATTTCCACACGGGCGAGACAATATCTGCTCCATGGGTATCAACGATAAGATCTTTAGCTTCTTCGTAATGACCGGCAATATGCAAATACGCGATACGCTCGGTCGGCATAGCGCTTAAAAACTGGCTGGCATCATAATGATGGTTAACAGAATTAACATAGATATTATTCACATCGAGTAAAAGCTGACAATCCGCTTCACTCAGCACAGCGTTAACAAATTCAAGCTCCGTCATCTCAGCTCCCGGAGCCGCATAAAAAGAGACATTTTCTAGGATCAATGGCCTTTCAAGAATATCTTCAACCTGCTTGACCCTCTTTACCACATGCATAACCGCCTCCTGCGTGAAGGGAATAGGCATGAGATCATACATATGACCAGTGCCTGAACAATAACTTAAATGTTCAGAGTAGATAGAGATATTATGCAGATCCATAAACGCTTTTATGTCTTTAACAAACTGAATATCGAGTGGCGATGGTCCTCCGATAGACAAGGACAAACCATGACAATAAAAAGGCTTTTTTTCGGTCAGTTGCTTAAATTGGCGTCCAAACTTTCCACCCAGCGTCATCCAATTTTCAGGAGCCACTTCAAAAAAATCGATAGCCTCAGGAGTTGAGTCGCAAAATTCATCTAGCATTTCACGCCTAAGACCAAGGCCTACTTTAGCTTGCTCACTCATAGCTTCTCCTAATTTATGAACATTTAACTCATGACTCACATTAAAAAAGATAAACACATATATCCGTTTAAAGATAATTAAGGCCGGTAAAAACCAGCCTTAATTAAATCAACAGAGCTCATCATCAATCGAATAAGACACGAGAGTGCTTAATAAATAGTGTTCAGCTAAGACTACATGTCTCCGCCACACTTACCTTCCTTGCCTTTCTTCATTCCTTCGCCACATTTACCTTCACCGCACTTGCCTTCCTTACCTTTCTTCATCCCTTCGCCGCATTTACCTTCACCACACTTGCCCTCTTTTCCCTTGGCCATGCCTTCGCCGCACTTACCTTCCTTGCCTTTCTTCATGCCTTCGCCGCATTTGCCTTCACCACACTTGCCCTCTTTTCCCTTGGCCATACCTTCGCCACACTTACCTTCCTTACCTTTCTTCATGCCTTCGCCGCATTTGCCTTCACCGCACTTACCCTCTTTCCCTTTCTTCATATCGCCACCACACTTGCCTTCACCATCAACAAGCTGGTAACCCGCTTCCATTTGACTATAACTGAATGGGTTAGCCTGAACCTCAGCGGCAAATGCTGAACCAATAACAACAGTACCTAAGGCTGCAGCAACAGCGGTCTTTTTAACTAAATTCATAATGTCTTCCTTTCAGATTAAAAATATTAGATTTGGGTTACCAACTACAATGTTGTTAGCTGGCTCGCATTAATAGACCCGACACGCATCAAATTTATTTCAAAAATTTTACCGGGATCACATTTATGACGCATTATCAGCATAAGCGCAACTTTTGGACTTTACCTAACAAAGCATCGTTTTACGAAAACACCCCCTGAGATTTATCTTTTATACAAATCGATATAAGAAAGTGAGTTGCCCATTATTTTTTGGCAAAGTAATTCAAGGCGAATTGATGAGGAGTGCGGAGTCTTCGAAAGTCAGTCAACGCTGAAGTAGGAAGGCAAAATACTCCTGAAGGTGAGTTTTGTATCGCCAGCACGCTTAGGGTAGAATGCTCGCCCGTTTGTAGGGGCGTTATGTTTCTGAGCTTAAATACCCGGCTTTCGAATAGCCGGAAGGCACTCAGACTCCAGGTGTCAGTAGGAAAAGGTCTACAGAAGCTGTCGACTGCAACCTGCTGTGTACTATCTGTAAGAGAATCGGCCCCCCTTTATTAAAGTCGTTAATCATAGAAAGAGTCATACAATGCGCGTAATACTTGCTCCGATGGAAGGGGTTGCCGATGCAGCTATGCGTTCGCTACTCACTAGTGTCGGTGGATACGATATGGTGATCAGCGAATTTATTCGCGTCGTCGATCAGCTACTTCCTGAAAAGGTTTTTTATCGATTATGCGCCGAGTTGGCCAATGACAGTCAGACCAAGGCTGGAACCCCTGTACGACTGCAACTATTAGGGCAGCACCCCAGCTGGATGGCTGAAAATGCCCTTAGGGCTGTAGAGCTGGGCTCTCGTGGTGTCGATCTAAATTTTGGCTGCCCGGCCCCAATGGTCAATCGCAGTAATGGTGGTGCAGCGCTGCTAAAAGAGCCCGAGACTATCTACCGTGTAACTCATTCAGTGAGAGAGGCTGTCCCCAGTAGTCACCCCGTATCAGCCAAAATAAGATTAGGCTGGGATGATAAGAGCCGATGTGTCGAAATTGCACAGGCAATTGAAGCCGCCGGAGCCACTGAACTGACGGTACATGCCCGCACTAAAGAGGAAGGCTATAGACCCCCCGCTCACTGGGAATATATTAATCAGATCAAAGAGGCTATCTCTATCCCTGTTATTGCCAACGGCGAAGTCTGGAACCGGGAGGATTACCAAAGGTGTCAGGTTGTCAGTGGCTGCAATGATGTCATGGTGGGTCGCGGAGCATTAGCCGTTCCCAACCTTGCTCATGTCTTAAAAGGAACACAAGATGCCATGCCATGGAATGAAGTTAAGCAACTGCTGCTTCAATATTCTGAATATGAAATAGTCAGCACAAAAGAGAAATACTACCCGGCACGAATTAAACAGTGGCTCAGGTTTATTGTCCTCCAGTATGAAGAAGCCGACCTCCTGTTCAGACAGGTTAGAGTCATGAAACAAACGGCCGACATTTTAGCTGCATTAAAAGCCTGAGTATAAAAACCATTCGATCTCATATTGTCTGCTGATATGGTAATTTTGTTCGCTTATTCTTTGACATAGGACAATTTATCCCAATTTGAGAGGTCAGATCTGTGCCGATAACGGATTTTCATGGAGAAAATATGACTGAGTCTTGATCTTAGTCATAGTCAAACAGCCTCACCTGTTTAGACTTAATGTCCGTAAGTCAATAACTAGGCATATTTTCGTGAGCATATCCCATATCAGACATGAACTGTCGCAGCTTGAAACACATCTCAGGAAAGAGATTGGTGCGCTTGCAGAAATCAATCGGGTCTCTCTGGACGCTGAAGCATCTTCTCTTTGCGAAATTATTGAGGTACTGACTAAAGCCACCTTATGTGATCATCCGCTATTTTCAAAATTGACGAAACTGGATGCCGCCATCTGCCAACTCGATATTGGTGTATATGGTTTATGCTCTGATTGCGAAAGTGAGATCGAGTCTGAACGTTTAACTCTGGATCCAATAGAGCAAAGGTGTGCAAGTTGTGCCGAACAATATGAGCACGAGCATAGACAAGAGCTTAGGCTGACCCATTAATCTCATCAAGTGAGAGCTTTCCTTCTCTTCTGGCTTTGAATTTTCAATGCCCTTCTGTGTGCCTGTGATTAATCGCTATAGCCAGTAACCAGTAACCAGTAACCAGTAACCAGTCATTTTAATTGCAGCAAAAAAGTCGGCTATAAAGCCGACTTATTATCTAGTAACGAGCTAGATTATAGTTTTACACTCGCTTGCAAGTAGAAGTAACGTCCTAACGTATCATAAGTGTAGGGATCGGTGTTGGCATCGTTATTACCTGTGTAATATGGTGCCTCTTCATCGAGTAAGTTATTTACGCCAGCCGACAGCGTCCATCCCTGAGGAAGGAAGTAAGTAGCTGAAACATCGTGATAGATGATGCTATCTGTCGATGGTGCATAACAAGAAGATGGCTCACTTTGACACGCATAACTGTCCATACCGGAGATATAACGTGCCTGATAGTGTGCTCCCCAACTATCCCCTTCCACACCTAAGTCAAAATTAGTCTTATACTTGGCAAATCCGCCACTACCTGAAGTGATAAGACCTGCATAATCGATCGACTCACCTAAGATAATAGATTCGTTCTCGAGCAAAATAGTCGAATCTAAACTCGTTGTCCATGCAAGTCCGACAGCATCGAAGGCATAGGCTAAGTTAATATCAATACCTGAAGTGTTTTCAGCACCAATGTTCTGTAGCTGGTTGTTAAAGATGATGCGATTACCACCGCCCATCTTGATATCAGCAGACTGACACAGACTTGTTTCTGTATTGATTGGGTTGCCCTGTGCATCCATACACTGATCAACGATGTACTGCGAGTCAACTAAGGCAATTGAGTTAGTTATCGAGATATCATAGTAATCCGCTGTTACCGAGAAACCATCAAACCATGAAGGTGAATAGACAAAACCTGCGGTAAAGGTTTCAGCCTCTTCCGGTGTCAGATTAGGGTTGCCACCGCGCGTCACTTCCGCTTGATCTTGACCTACTGGATGTTCTACTTGGTCGAACGAAGGTGAATTACCTGAATATAACTCATCAACTGACGGTGCTCTGAATGCCGTTGAAGCTACACTACGAAGCATGAAATCATCGGTCATTCGCCAGGTCAAACCTAGTTTCCAGGTGCTATCACTACCAAATGTGCTGTAATCAAAATATCTAACCGCGGCACTCAAGTCGACTTGTTCGGCTAAAAAAACGCCTGACAATAATGGAATTGCTAACTCTAAATACGCTTCGCTAACATCATATTCCCCACCCGTTGGCTCGACTTTAGGGTCATTTGCCATACCTTGTGATGTTAAAGAATCAGGGATAAACCAGGCTTTTTCCGTTCTATGCTCTAATCCCGTTGCAAAGCCTAGGTAGCCTGCAGGCAACTCTAAAACCTCACCAGAAAGATTAGCGGATAAGATAAACATCTCACTACCACCGGAATTTAGCTCGGTGTATAAATAGTCAGTCATATTTTCTTGCGACCAAGAAGTTTGGTCTAGAGGATTAAACGTCCCCTCTTCAATACCTGTATTAACAGAGCCCATGTTGATAAGATTTGCCAGACGGTCAACCGAGTCATTGCGCCCGTAGTTAACAGAAGTATCCCAGGCCCAACCATTGTCTAACATACCTTCCAGACCTACGACCACACGAACCGTATCAACTACCTGAGAAAACTCACGGTTTCCGACATCGGCCATACGACGGCCATAGTCTAACTCATCACCATATTCGTAGCCGTGCTCTAATAGGCTATCACCCATGGCCTCGGTATAGGCAAATGTGTCCGTCCATATCGGCTGTGGTGCCATCTGTTGTTCAGACCAACGCTTAGAGTACATAGCCTCACTGAACAGGTTAATTGAATCCGTAAGTTCAAAGTTACCTAATGCCGTCAGGTTAAGACGCTGCATTGGTGTATATAAGTAACTCGACGCATTGTAGTTATACTTATCATCGTCAGTAAATTCATGCCAAGTTCCATCAAGACTACCCTGCAAAGAATCACGCCCTTCAGGTCCCCAAATATGACCACCTGGGGTATATGAGCTACCTCCACAATATAACTCTAGGTTGCCATCGGCACCGACACGCTCTGCATAGTCACATTGTGTTGCATCGCGGTCTGCCATGCTCGCTTCCCCACGGTCCATATACTGTAGACCCATAACAACATTACCGCGGTCGAAACTTCCACCCATGGTGAGATCGAAGCTGGTTTCGCTTGCATCTCCCTGCCCGGAAACACCAGTTTGCACATTCGCCTCTAAACCTTCGAAGTCATCTTTAAGGATAATGTTCACAACACCAGCTACAGCATCGGAGCCATATACCGAAGAAGCACCATCTTTCAGTACCTCGATGCGTTTAATCATAGACACAGGAATGGTATTCAAATCCACAGTTGAAGCTGCACCTGTGCCCGAGTTAACCATACGGCGGTTATTTACCAATACTAAGGTTCGCTGTGAGCCTAAGCCTCTTAAATTGATAGAGGCGTTACCTTGAGAACCATTATTGATACCAGGATTTGTCATTGCGCCACCAGTGGCGGTCATCTTTTGTAGTACTTCATCAATAGAAGTTGCACCAGCAGCCTTGATTGCACTGGCATCAATTACAGTAACCGGACTTGCCGTTTCCATGTCTGTTCTTTGAATTCGAGAACCTGTCACTTCAATTCGTTCAACTTTAGCACCTTCGCTCTGCTCTTCAGCAAACGCTAATCCTGAGAAAGCAACACTGGTTGCAGCGGCAGCGATTAAACTAGTGCGCACGGCTTTTGCTGTTAAGGTCAAAGAGTTCATATTTTCTCCCTCATCATTAACCACTCAATAAATAAGCAGGTAACAATTTAATAATAATTATTGTTTTGTTGTTCTGGTTTTAAACTAAAGGTTAACTACCTCCCTTTAAATATTGTTTAAATATGCTAAGCAAGTCAACAGCGATCACAATTAAATAACCTTGGCGAAAAGATTTGATACAAACAGATAAATAGAATCACCAGGAACGAAGTGGGATGAGAGGTAAAATTGAGCAATTTCAAGAACTTGGAGGTAGCCACCTTAAGTTGTTAATTTTTTAAAAATACAAGTACACAGGGTAGACATTGATTACATCAAGATACACATGTTTAAGGTTGGTTAAATTGAGTCCTCTATAGTAATGCTGCACAAGTAATAAATTCAGGCCTAATAAACAACAAGGCAAATATATACCAAGCCCTCACCACCCTGCAGATAACAACAAATAACATTCATCTTAAGGCACACCAAATACAATCAAAATATGCAGTTAAATGCCGATAATATCATTTACATGCAATTAACAAGCGTTTCCGAGATGAACGACTAACTAAAAGAATAAAATCTTATTCTGGCAAGCTTTAATACAAAATTCAGCACTGACTGTTAGTTTCCCGTAACAACTTATCGATGGGAAGCTAGCTATCAGAAGGTAAAATCATGACAGTTTATGGGATATTTCAAGATGAGAGCAGAGCCTGATATCAAAAATTGATATATTTAGTCTTAAACATATCAGTTAATCGCTGAGAAAATTACAGAGAAAACAAGTGCATCTAATGCCAATCGATATAAGCATTTTCTTTACGTGACATGGGATCATATTAGATTTAGTGAAAGGATTTAACTAAGCATTTGCGAGGATGGTAATAGAGGTAGGCCGTTACCAAGGTGATAACAAGGCACTAGCTACCGAATTATGACCAAAAAAAAGAAGCCCTGAGGCTTCTTTCTTCATCCAGCATTCGAATTAACGAGTGCGTGGGCATAACTCTTCAGCGCTGAAGAAGTATGCAACTTCACGCTCAGCAGAAGCCACTGAATCTGAACCATGAGCGGCATTTTCATCGATGCTTTCAGCGAAGTCAGCACGGATAGTACCAGGAGCCGCTTCAGCAGGATTTGTTGCACCTAAGATCTCACGGTGAGCAAGAACAGCATTTTCGCCTTCAAGAGTCTGAACCATGATAGGGCCAGAAGTCATGAACGCAACTAGTGCACCAAAGAAAGGACGTTCGCTGTGCTCAGCGTAGAAGCCTTCAGCTTGCTCTTTGCTTAGGTGGATCATTTTAGAAGCGATGATTTTCAGGCCAGCAGTTTCAAAACGGTTGTAGATAGCACCAATGTTGTTCTTTGCAACTGCATCGGGCTTAATAATAGAAAAAGTACGTTCGATAGCCATGAGAAGCTTCCTTTTTTATAAAACAGGTTTTTAATTTGCGCGGATTATACGAGATTTATCGGGGAAATCCTACCTTTAAAGTAGAAGGTGTGAGACATCCGTCAAAGAGTGACATAGAGGAAGCAGATCGAAACCACGTTTCACTCAAAAAACAACCTATAGTACACAAAGATAACAAAGCTCCTCACCAAATATACCAATCCTAGCGGCAAACACCTCAAGCCATATTACAATGACTAGCGAATAGATAGACGCGCTATTCCTACAAACAGGTGGCAGTTATATGGATCAACTTTCGGCTATCCAGCAAGCTTGTACAGCCTCTAAGATGCGCTCATTGCAGTGAGCCGGATCATCCTCAAAAGTGTCCAAGTCTAATATCCACTCACGAAGATCGGTAAAGCGGATTTTTTCAGGATCAATATCAGGGTATTTTTCTAACAAGTCTAAGGCGAGATCCAGTGAGTCTATCCATTTAAGTGACATATTAATCTCCAGTTCCACAAGGTACTTAATAGATTATAGAACAAGACTAAAATGAAAAAGGGCAATAACATATCCATGCTATTGCCCCTCTTTAAAACTAAATGCTATTAACTAGTTGCCTTCACTCACCATGTTGATGGTGTATTTAGGAATATCGACAACCAAATCACAGTCAGGAACTTTAGTCTGGCACGAAAGACGACTCTCAGGCTCCAGACCCCATGCCTTATCCAACATGTCATCTTCAAGCTCATCGCTCTCTTCAAGCTCATCAAAGCCTTCACGGACCACAACATGACAGGTAGTACACGCACAAACTTTCTCACAAGCATGTTCAATATGAATACCATTTTTAAGCGCAACATCTAAAACCGTTTCACCTACATTGGCTTCAACAACAGCCCCGTCAGGACATAGTTCTTCATGGGGTAAAAATACAATTTGCGGCATTGGGTTACCTATTTAATCTAAATACTGTCAACTGACTGACCTTTAAGGGCCAGCTTAATTGAATTATCCATACGCATAGCCGCAAAATCTTGCGTGCTAGCATCTAATGCTTCGATGGCTTTTTCAATCGCATCGGCATCATCTTGACCACCAACTTGAACCAATACAGCCATGCTCTGTTCAATCGCATTACGTTCGTCAGCCGTTAACAGCTCACCATCCTTCGCCAATGCGGCACTTAACGTCTCGAGTACCCTTGCTGCTTCCACTTGCTGCTCCGCAAGCATACGACGAGCAATATCCTCTTTGGCATTCGCCATCGAGTCTTTCAACATAGATCCGATCTCTTCATCAGATAAGCCAAAAGAGGGCTTAACCTGGATGCTGGATTGCACGCCGGTGGATTTCTCCATCGCCGTCACACTCAATAGACCATCGGCATCAACTTGGAAAGTGACTCGAATATGTGCGGCGCCCGCAGCCAACGGCGGGATCCCCTTCAAAGTAAAACGGGCCAGAGAGCGGCAGTCATCGACCAATTCCCGCTCACCCTGTACAACATGAAATGCCATAGCCGTTTGACCATCTTTAAAGGTCGTAAATTCTTGCGCTTTAGCCACTGGGATTGTCGTATTACGTGAAACCACCTTTTCAACAAGCCCTCCCATAGTCTCGATACCCAATGACAAAGGGAGAACATCGAGTAATAAGAGGTCTGATTCAGGCTTGTTACCCACTAGAATATCGGCCTGAATTGCGGCACCGATAGCCACCACCCTATCCGGGTCAATAGACGTTAATGGCGCTTTGCCAAAGAAGCCTTCGACATGTTCTCTGACCAATGGCACTCTTGTCGAACCACCAACCAAGACCGTTTCGAGCACCTCGTCCGCTTTTATTCCTGCATCACGAAGTGCACGACGACAACTGGCGACCGTCTTCTTAACCAGGCTTGTAATAAGAGAGTCAAACAGTGACTTTGTCACAAGATGAGTAAGTGTCGTTCCATCATCCAATAAAAGCGTCGCAGTCACTTCACGCTCTTCGGTCAACACCTCTTTAACCCGTCTGGCTTCAATCAATAGCTGCCGACTTACCGGTGCAGACGGAGAAACGAGTTGCCACTCCTGCAGGAGGTGATGGTGTAGCAAGTGGTCAAAGTCATCACCACCCAGTGCCGAATCACCTCCGGTTGCTAACACCTCAAACACCCCTTTATTGAGCCTCAATATTGAAATGTCAAAGGTACCGCCACCAAGATCATAGATGGCAATAACACCCTCTTGCCCTGAATCTAATCCGTATGCGATTGCGGCCGCTGTAGGCTCATTTAATAAACGTAATACTTTAACCCCTAGCAGGGCAGCCGCATCTTTAGTGCCTTGGCGTTGAGCATCATCGAAATAAGCCGGAACCGTGATGACAATACCTTCGAGATCGCCACCTAGCGTGCTTTCAGCTCTTGAAATCAAGGGTTTTAGAATTTCTGAAGAAATTTGGACTGGGTTAACACTGCCCTGCTCGGTGACGAACAGAGGTAGCCCATTTTCACTGGATTGGAAACGATAAGGCAGGTCTTGTATGCCAGCTTGAACATCGGCAAGACTTCGGCCCATAAAACGTTTCACCGATACGATAGTATTTTGTGGGTCTTTAGCAGAATGCGCCTCGGCTTCAAAACCGGCTTGGACGCCAGTATCGGTGTAACGTACTATCGAAGGCAGTGAATGTTGAGCATTCTCATCCGGTAGGGTATTAGCGACACCACTTCGTACAGCAGCAACCAGTGAGTTTGTAGTACCTAAATCAATACCTACAGCCAACCTATGTTGATGGGGCGCTGCAGTCTGTCCGGGTTCTGCAATTTGCAAAAGAGCCATAAAAATTCCAACCTAAGTATTAGCCTATATGATGCTAAAGCTAATCAAATAAAAATTAATTAACAAACTGAAATGCATGCCTAAGCCTGATCAAACAAAGCATCTTCCGCACGCTCAAGTTCAATGTGTAACTTAGCCATAAATTTCAATTTTCGAATAAGATCTGCAGCTTTTGACAGCTCTTCCTCAGAGTCACTTAGAAGCAATGGAGCTAAATCTTGCTCAATCGTTTTAGCAAAAACTGAAAATGACTCGTGTAGCTCGGTAATCATCTCATCGGGATCACTACTATGTGCGATATCCTCGAGCGCCTCTCTCCACTCCATCTGCTGCATTAAAAAATGAGTATCTTTGACAGTCGTCGACTCGTGTAAAAGATCAAACCCTTTCAATGCAAGAATATGTTCGGCTCTTGAAATTGGATTTTTCAACGTCGAAAAGCCGTCGTTTACCTGGGCGGTACGCTGAACGGCAATACGTTTATCTTGCTCACTGGAGTTAGCAAACTTATCGGGATGAACCGCCCTTTGCAGTTCGCGATAGCGCTCTGCAAGTAAGGCGGTGTCTATTTCGTAGGAAGGTGTAAAACTAAACAGCTCAAAATAGTTCATGACTCAATTCTTTTGACGGTTAGACTGTGAAACTCTCACCACAGCCACACTCCCCTTTTGCATTAGGGTTGTTAAACTGAAATCCTTCATTGAGCCCCTCTTTTACGAAGTCGAGCTCTATGCCCTGAAGGTAGATGAAACTCTTTGCATCGATAATAATTTTCACATCACCGATTTCATAAACTTCATCATCATCATTCAAATCATCGACAAACTCGAGGATGTATGCCATGCCAGAACAACCCGATGTTTTGAGTCCTAAGCGTAAGCCTATCCCCTTGCCGCGACTCACTAGAAAGCTTTTTACACGTTCTGTTGCCGCGGGAGTCATTGTTATAGCCATCTTAACTCCGGAAATTACTTAGTATGCTTTGACTTATAATCATCGATGGCTGCTTTAATTGCATCTTCAGCCAAAATTGAGCAATGAATTTTTACCGGTGGCAATGCAAGTTCTTCAGCAATATCAGTATTCTTAATTGCTGCCGCTTCTTCAATCGTTTTTCCCTTAACCCATTCGGTAACCAGAGAACTCGATGCAATTGCACTTCCGCAGCCATAAGTCTTGAACTTGGCATCTTCAATCATGCCATTTTCGTCAATTTTCAGCTGCAACTTCATCACGTCGCCACAAGCTGGTGCGCCGACCATACCAGTAACTACTGATGGATCATTTTTATCGAAAGAACCTACGTTTCTAGGATTCTCATAATGTTCTAGTACTTTTTCGCTATAAGCCATGGTACTGCTCCACTCTCTATATTCGTTTTAACCGGATTAATGATGAGCCCACTGAACCTTGTCCAGGTCTACACCATCTTGAAACATCTCCCACAGTGGAGACATCTCCCGTAAGTCGCCAATTGACTTGTTGATGGTCTCAATTGCATGATCGATCTCCTCTTCAGTCGTAAAACGACCGATAGAGAAACGAATTGAGCTATGCGCCATTTCGTCATTCAAACCAAGCGCTCTTAGCACGTAGCTTGGTTCTAAGCTTGCAGATGTACATGCCGAGCCGGATGATACTGCGAGGTCTTTAAGCGCCATCATCAGCGACTCACCTTCAACGAAGTTAAAGCTGACATTTAAGCTACCGCAATAGCTCTGCTCGAAGTCACCATTAATGTAGGTCTCTTCAATCCCTTTCACGCCATCCCAAAGTCTGTCACGCAAGGTTCTGATACGCGCATTATCTGTTGTCATATCGGCTTTAGCTATCGCAGCCGCTTCACCCATACCAACAATTTGGTGAGTCGCAAGCGTACCACTGCGCATACCCCGCTCGTGGCCTCCACCGTGCATAGTAGCCTCAAGACGAATGCGTGGCTTACGACGCACATAGAGTGCTCCTATACCTTTAGGACCATACATCTTGTGAGCAGAGATAGAGATCAAGTCAACTTTCATCGATTGAACATCGATAGGTAACTTGCCAGCACTCTGGGCCGCATCGACATGGAAGATAATCTTCTTGCTACGACATAGCTCGCCGATAGCAGAAATATCATGGATAACACCGATTTCGTTGTTCACATGCATGATACTGACAAGAATCGTATCTTCACGCATCGCAGCTTCGATCGTTTCAAGCGGAATAAGACCATTAGACCCAGGTGCAAGATAGGTCACTTCGAAACCTTCACGCTCAAGCTGGCGACAAGTATCTAATACGGCTTTATGTTCTGTCTTGCTGGTGATGATGTGCTTGCCTTTCTTATGGTAGAAATGAGCAACACCCTTAATAGCCAAGTTGTCAGATTCCGTTGCGCCGGATGTAAAAACAATCTCTCGCGGATCAGCATTAATCAGGTCAGCAACTTGATTACGAGCGATATCAACCGCCTCTTCAGCCTGCCAACCATAACGGTGAGAACGAGACGCAGGGTTACCAAATATGCCGTCCATAGTCATGCACTGCATCATTTTTTCTGCAACACGAGGATCAACCGGCGTTGTCGCAGCATAATCTAAATAGATAGGAAGCTTCATCACACACTCCGTACTTACAGCCTCTAAAGGGGCTCAACAAAGTACAAAAAATTATTTAATAATAACAAAGTTAACTTATACCGTTACTCTTTGTTCCTGTTGCAATTCATCTTGCTTAACCGAAATAAACTGAACGTCACGTTTATTCATTAAGCCAGCAAGACTGATCCCATTTAAGAAATCAGAAATTTGTTTACTCAAATCACCCCATAACGAGTGAGTCAGACAGCGTGTACCACTTTGACAGTTTCCTTGCCCCTGACAACGTGTTGCATCGACAGATTCATCGACAGCACGTACAACCATCCCCACAGAAATTTCACCAGCATCAGCACCTAGACGATAACCTCCGCCTGGGCCCCTAACACTCGAAACCAGTCCATGCTTTCTTAGTTTTGCGAAAAGTTGTTCAAGATAAGAAAGAGAGATCCCTTGGCGCTCAGAAATATCGGCCAATGGCACAGGACCTGATGTAGAATGCATAGCAACATCTAACATGGCTGTCACAGCATAACGACCTTTCGATGTAAGTTTCATAGCAACCAGCTCCCAAAAATGCATAAGGGAATTCAAACATACCTGACTATTTTAGTCAAGTATTAGACCTTATAATTTACTCAAGTATTAAGTCTATTTCCTGACAGGTTGTAAGCGAGCAATCATTAGCAAAAAATACCCTGCCACTTTGGTGGGGTATTTAACCTGTTTCTCTTAAAAGATTCAATGGATGTTTACAACTTCGCGCACTAAAAGATCAGATTATGGGATCAAACTCATCAATTGACTGTTTGCGCTTCTGAGCAGCGGCTAATTCAACATCACTGAAGTCATCCACTTCAAGTTCAGGAAGCTTATCGGTGCACACACTTCCGCCCATAGACTGAACGGCCTGACAGACTTCCTGGACCTTTGAGTCCATGAGGTGCATGTGATCTAACATCTGGCCAATGGCATTAGCAACAGGGTCGGGATTATCCGGTGAAACAGCATAGGCATCGAAGCCATACTTCTTAGCCATCTCAGTTCGTCGCTTGGACTTTTCTTTACTGGCTTCATTTGGCGTTGACACAACCCGGCCCGGAATGCCGACGACCGTCGTGTCTTTAGGCACATCTTTGACAACCACAGAATTCGAACCAACTCTGGCACCATCATTCATGGTAATAGGGCCTAATATTTTAGCGCCCGCTCCGATGACTACATTATTACCTAAGGTAGGATGCCGTTTACCTGCCTGCCAAGTGGTCCCCCCTAATGTAACCCCATGATAAAGTGTACAATCATGACCAATCTCTGCGGTTTCACCTATGACGACACCCATACCGTGATCGATAAAAAATCGGTCACCGATAGTCGCACCGGGGTGGATCTCAATTCCCGTCATCCAGCGAGCAAATGTAGAGAGGCAACGGGAGGTTAAACGCCATTTTCGCTGCCATAGCTTATGGCTCACTCTATGGATCCAGATAGCATGCATTCCAGGGTAGTTTAATAACACCTCGAATGTACCATGTGCAGCTGGATCTCGATGATAGATGGACGCTATATCATCCTTTAGTCGAGCGACAACTCCCATAATAATTCTCTTCCCTACGCTTCGTTATTGTCTTTGGGTGCGACTTTTTTATCGATAGAGGTCAACATTCCTCTCAGGATATTCATCTCTTGTCTTTCCAGCCTTGCTCGACTAAATAGGCGACGTAGCTTTGTCATTACCTGACCGGGATGTTGCTTAACGATGAAACCTGTGTTGAGTAATGTCTCTTCGAGGTGACTAAAAAAGTTTTCCCGTTCTTTGGCAAAAGGATATTCATATACAGGCTCAACAAAACCTTCAGGTTTAGCATTCTCAAAATCAAGCTTAACCTGAGCAAGATGAGCCACACGAGCTTCATAACAGATGATCTGCACCGCTTGTGCTAAGTTGAGCGAGGTATATTCCGGGTTTGCCGGTATCGCGACATGATAGTTACATTTCTGCAGTTCTTCATTGCTTAGACCATTATTTTCACGACCAAATACAATGGCGACAGGACCCGTTAAAGCAGAGGCAACTAACTTTTCGCCCGCCTCTCTGGGTTCCAGCATTGGCCAGTCTAATGTACGACTGCGTGCGCTGGTCGCGATAACCAGACTACAATCCGCGATGGCTTCTGCGACGCTATCGACGGTAACGGCATGTTTAAGAATATCTGACGCCCCGGCAGCCAAAGCCACCGAATGCCCATCGGGCTCAACACGAGGTTCGGCAAGATATAATGTAGAGAGTCCCATGGTTTTCATTGCACGGGCTGTGGAACCTATGTTACCAGGATGAGATGTACCAACGAGTACGACACGAATATTGCTGAGCATGAAACTACTTACTTTGATAGATGAACATAACGAACAATATTATCACACCCCCCCTTTTGTTAAAACATCTAAGGTTTTTTCAGAATTGAACTCATCGATATGCAAATAGTCATATTTTTAGCTATATTTTGATAGCTCTCAGCCACTAGCTCAACATTGACAGTGGTATCGGCAACATAAACGGCTGCGCCTCCCCAGATATTGTAGTGTCAGCGCTTCAGAAGCCGAGAAGCTCACCTTCGGTTATGGTGTTAGCCGAGAGACAGACCTTGCACTTTACCTCGGTGGGGGTATAATACGCACCGATTATTTATATCTGTTCTTTAAAATCCAGGGGATTGTAATGCATCCGATGCAGACTATTGCTGTGCGCGCTGCCCGCGCTGCCGGCCAAACGATTATACGTGCCTTCGCAGAACTCGACAAAGTTGAGGTTACAGCGAAAGGGATTAATGACTACGTGACTAACGTAGATAAAGAAGCTGAAGCTGCCATTACCTATCAAATCCGTAAGTCTTACCCGGATCACACCATCATTGGTGAAGAAACTGGCGAGAATAAAGGCGAAAACAGCGAATACGTATGGATTGTAGACCCTCTGGATGGCACTAACAATTTTGTTAAAGGCATCCCACACTTTGCGGTTTCTATCGCAGTTCAATACAAAGGCAAGACAGAAGTTGCCGTAGTATATGATCCAATTCGCGACGAACTATTCTCTGCCGTTCGCGGTAAAGGCGCAAAATTCAATGATTTCCGTATGCGTGTTACTAAGCAAAATGACCTTAGTAATGCGATTATCGCTACAGGCTTCCCTTTCAAAGCCAAACAGCATACTGAAACTTACATGAAAATCTTCACCGAAATTTTCACTCAATGTGCCGATGTTCGTCGTGCTGGGTCTGCCGCCCTCGATCTTGCTTATGTTGGTGCGGGTCGCGTAGATGGTTTCTTCGAAATTGGTCTTAAACCTTGGGATATCGCAGCAGGCGAGCTTATTGTTCGTGAAGCCGGCGGTACTGTAACCGATTTCACCGGTAACCATGACTATATGACATCAGGTAATATTATTGCGGGTTCACCGAAAGCCACGTCAATAATCGTTAAAACTGCTCGCCCATTATTAAGCGAAGCACTTAAGCGTTAATCCCCCCGGAACAGATTGTAAAGTAAGCAGCCATCATCACTATGATGGCTTTTTTTGTTTCTAATACCGTTACTTTCTTAAAGACTAGAATCTCCTTAAACCTAAAGTTACTTAGAGAGCATCATTTCCTAAAGACTATAATTTCCTAAAGACAAAAAAATCGATAAGGATTCAAAGTTATTTACTTGTATATAAAATACACCTTATAATACCTGACATATTTACTAGGTTATTAGAGAGTGTCATGTTGAATATCGATGAACCGACTCACACACAAGCCAAATTTTCACTTTTTCAACTAGGCTTTCGGCCTTTCTTCCTTTTAGGCGCCATGTATAGCCTTATGAGCATCACCATTTGGGGAGGCTTCTTCTTTGGTTATATTCAGTTCTCACCTCATGGCGATCCAATATGGTGGCATGGCCATGAGATGATATTTGGCTTCGTTATCGCCATCATTGCTGGCTTTTTGCTAACTGCTGTACAAAACTGGACCGGGCAACCGGGAGTAAAAGGTAAGCCTCTGATTTTCCTGGTCTTGGTTTGGATATTACCCAGAATATTACTGCTTAATAAAGAGTGGGCATCACTGGAAACTGTCATGGTGATAGATCTGGCCTTTGCTCCATTAACCGCACTCTTGATGGCAAGATCGGTATTAAAGGTCAAACAATGGCGAAACTTTGCCTTCGTACCTATTTTATTGATGCTGATGTTAGTCAATGCGGTGAGTTATTACGGCCTGCTAACTAATGACCCAGCGTTAACTAAAACAGCTCTACACAGCGCTATATTGCTCATGGTTACAGTCGTGGCGCTGATAGGCGGCAGAGTGATTCCATTTTTTACTGAAAGAGCAACGCAATGGCAGAGAAGTCCGAGTATTGTCTGGCTCGAAACCGCCACCTTTATCAGCCTTATTGTTCTTATCTTGGCAGTATTATTTCAACAGCCACTCGTTATCCAGATAAGTGCTGGTATTACCGGAATCATCTTACTGATAAGATGGTCACGCTGGGGGGGAATACATACAGCAGGTGTGCCGCTACTATGGTCGCTCCATATAAGCTATTTTTTTATTCCACTGGGTTTATTGCTCATCGCTGCCGGCAGCAACTTTTCGGCAGGCCTTCATGCGATCACCTTAGGCGGATTAGGAGGGATGATTTTAGCTATGATGGCCAGGGTATCTTTAGGTCATACGGGCAGAAAATTAACCCCGCCTAAAATAGTAACACTTGCTTTTGCGCTCATCATTCTGGCAACCTTATTTCGGATTTTGGCAGGGTTGTTATCGAGTTACTATCTTCCGTTACTCGAGGCTGCAATAGCATGCTGGGTGCTCTCTTTCACCATATTCATTTATCACTATACCCCTATTTTACTTAGCGCCCGAGTAGACGGTAAATCCGGTTAAATAAAATTCCGAGCCCATTGAAGCTGTAAGAATTGAGCTAATCAATGGGCTATTGAGCCCACCAAACAGACTCATTTCCTTGCCATTGTTGATTAAAAAGGTAACCCCTTCCATATTTATAACCGTATTGTCGCAAAAATTTCCGCCTCCGGAGTCCTACCTACCTAGATTAGAATAGTATTAATGTGAATAACATCACATAGATAAGTTAGCACAGTTCTGAATACTTGATACCATTGCAAAAAAAACGCGAAGAGGTCTTTATGGGGAAACGATACATTCAATATGGTTCAAAAAGCATTAAAGCGGTTGAACATTTCGTTCTGTTCATCATTGCAATCGCAACGATCGTTGCCATTGGCCAAGAGATATACCATATATTTGAAGTAGGAAAAGTCGCACTGGCCGATCTATTACTACTATTTATCTATTTAGAAGTCTTGGCCATGGTGGCCAACTATGCCGAATCAGGAAAGCTTCCTGTCCGCATGCCTCTGTACATTGCCATCGTTGCTTTGGCTCGTTATCTCATTTTAGATATGAAAGGTATGGACGACTGGCGTATTCTGGCCATTTCCGTCTCTACGCTGATATTAGCTTCTACGGTCATTGTGATCCGTTGGGGGCAGCTAAAACTACCTTACCCAAAGAGTGATGATCACCTTTAGCCAATGTAACATTAAAAAACTCAGCCAAACAGGCTGAGTTTTTTTTGCCTGTAATAAACAGGCACTCTCTATTTGATTTTTTTGCCTTATTGAGCATATATTATGCTACTTTTAAAGAGGTTAGTTTTACTTCAATGAGAAGGGATCTTGGATGAGTGATAATGTTGAAGACTTAGATGAGCGACGTACTTCCTTAAGATTAGACATGGAAGCAGAAAGGATCGTTCTCTCTTGGAATGATAAAGAAGGTGTTTTAAACACTGACGAAGGGATCTGTATCGATCTAGCCAGACATGGTGTGCTAATTGACTATAAGCACGGGTTTGACCTTGGAGACTTATTAAATATCACGTTCAATCCTGATAATGACAAAGCACATACAGTCAAAGGGCAAGTGTGCAGGACAACACAATGTAACCCCAACAGTTTCCATATCGCACTTCAACTGATCGCAACAGATAAATAATACACTTTCCTGGTTTTCAGCAGTATCTGGGAGTCTGTTCTATACTTAACGTACTTAATAACCAAGGGTAATTGGTACGAAAGCATATGGAGATATTTTTATGATATTGCTTGTGGGTGGCGAAAAGGGTGGTGCAGGTAAAAGCTGCATGGCCCAAAATCTGGCTGTTCATATTACTCAAAAATTTCAAGCCAACGTACTGATGGTCGATTGCGACCCCCAGCGGACAACATCCGATTGGATCCAGGCACGTAATGAAGATCCTAACCTTCCAACCATTAATTGCATCCAACTCTACGGAAAGATTCGTAATGACTTATTGAGCCAAGATCAAAGGTTTGACTATGTCATTGTCGATTGTGGTGGACAAGATAACCTCGCGATGCGAGCCGCCATGTCAGTAGCGACTTATGTGGTTCTTCCGTTAAGGCCTAAACGTCGCGATCTAAAGACCCTTCCCCATATGGAGGATATGCTAAGCACCTGTAAGATGGTCAACCCCAAGATGGTCGCAACTATCGTGATGACCCAATGTCCTTCGCTTCCCAGTCAGTTTAAACGAATACTGGAGGCCAAAGAGGTAGTACAATCCTTCGGTTTAAGGGTATTGGATGCCGTTACTTTTAGTAGGAACATCTATGATGATAGTGAAGAGCAAGGCTCCTCTGTCATTGAGATCGATCCCGAAGGAAAGGCTGCAATGGAGATTCACGCGATTGCGGATGAACTTTTTGCTATAGAACCAGAAAATTGCTATGAGCTTAACTGACCTAAAGCGAAGAAAGAAGATAGCCCCTCGTAAAAATGTCTCTATCGAGGATTTTATCGAAGACGCAAATAATTATGCCTTCGGACAGCCCAGTGTGGTTAGTCGTAACAGAAAAAAGCTCACTACGACCAAACATAAAGGGTTAGATAAACACTCCACAAAAATTTATAAGCATGCGACGTTTTCATTAACAGAGGAATCTATTGGCATACTTGATAAGCTTGCAAGCCAGTCTAAAATAGCCAAATCACGGCTGATCCGAATTTTAATTCATGAATTTTCGAATAAAAATAAGGTTGAGCAAGATACGATTATTGCAACTTGCGACGATCATTGAAACCGACTTAATGTTTAGCAAATCGCAGTGTTTTCTATCACTGCGATTATAAAGCTGCTTTCTAATGATTGCAGATACGATCAGCCGCAGTCTCTATACCTTGCTCCGACTCAGTAAACTTGCCTTTCTTTTCCAAGAACGCTATCAGCTCTTCAGCACTCATCTCACTGGCTGAGCAGGTATGATAACAAGCGTTCTCACCGAATTTCTCATGCATCAGGAGTTTTAGCTCCTCTTTGCTAATCGCTTTCCCTAGGGTTAACATTAATTCCATGACTTGATGGCCATGTACTGAGTTCGACATAGGTGCCTCATATAAAGGTATAAATTATTTATCCCTTTATAAGGGATTTTCAAAAAATAAACTTTGATCTTACACTCACTGATAGATTTCAATCTAAAAATTGGATTGAAATTCTGCTTAACTTGTTATTGAATGCCAACATGACTCATTGGGATACTTAATTCATGTCTTTGATTTTACTTTTAACCCAACAGATGAGCCTCTACTTGGTAATGGTCTACCTTGTCAGTAAAACCCCCTTATTCAAATTTTTTGCAGAAGCTGCGACTCGGCTGCCTCACAAAATATTCATCTACCTGATTTTTTCAGGCTTTTGCATCATGGCAACCTACTTCGGTGAACAGACAAACGATGCCATCGCCAACACACGTGCCATGGGTGCAGTATTAGGCGGGCTGTTAGGTGGTCCGGTTACTGGATTTTTAGTCGGCCTGACAGGAGGGTTACACAGATATAGCATGGGGGGCTTTACCGATGTTGCCTGTGCAATATCTACGACTCTGGAAGGTTTTTCGGCGGGAATGATCAGTCTCTATTTACGAAGACAAGATAGGAGTGAACTGATCTACGCCCCTCTGCTGGTCTGCCTGGTAACATTTTGTGCCGAGATGCTTCAGATGGGGGTTATTTTACTCGTCGCTCAGCCTTTTGCCGATGCATGGGAGCTGGTTAAACAGATAGCCCTTCCTATGCTCTTAGTGAACTCTATCGGTGCAGCCCTGTTTATGAGTATGGTGAGAGATCAAAAAACCATGTTCGACAAACTCTCATCTGCATTCTCAACTCAAGCACTAAAAATTGCCGAACGCAGCGTAGGTGTGTTATCGAAAGGATTCAATCAAAAAAGTAGTACTCAGGTTGCCCAAATAATCATCGAAGAAACCCATGTTGGTGCCGTTGCTATAACCGATAGAGAGCACCTATTAGCCTTTATCGGAACCGGCGCCGACCATCATATTCCAGGCACTCGGATATCGTCGAAAATAACCCAAGATGCCATAGATAATAACTGTGTCATGTTTGCCGATGGGGTCAATATGGCTTACTCCTGTTCTATCTCCCCACAATGTCGACTAGGTTCGAGCTTAGTGATCCCGCTTCGTTGTGAAAATGAGGTCATTGGAACCATTAAGCTTTACGAACCGAAGAACAAGCTATTTCTCAATATTAACCGCACGCTGGGCGAGGGAATTGGTAGATTATTATCCAACCAGATTTTATTCGGTCGCTTCGAACGTCAACAAAATCTACTCACACAGGCTGAGTTAAAGTTATTGCAGGCGCAAGTTAACCCTCACTTTCTCTTCAATGCACTCAATACCATCGCAGCAATCATAAAAAGAGATCCCTTAAAGGCGAGGCAACTGATCCAACAGTTATCTCAATTTTTAAGAATTAACCTAAAGCGTACCACAGGGCTCGTGACACTTTCGGACGAGCTTGAACATATAGACTCATATCTGACCATCGAAAAAGCCCGCTTCATCGATAAACTAAACGTTGAGATAGATATCCCAGAGCAACTGCTTCCCTTTCGCCTGCCCGCATTTACCTTGCAACCCATCATTGAAAACGCAGTGAAACATGGCACCAGCCATATGTTAGAGCAAGGTCTTATAAGAGTTACTGGCAAGGTGCACAATGATTTATTAATATTAGAGGTAATTGATAATGCAGGGCTATACCAGTTAGAAAACAATTCAGAAGGTCTGGGGATGAATTTGGTTCATAAACGAATTCAAAATCAATTTGGACCTGAATTTGGTATAGATGTCGATTGTCACAAAGATGAATACACCAAAATCAGCATTAAATTACCATATACGGAAATCCAGACGTGATCACATCACTAATTATCGATGATGAGCTTTTTGCTCGAGAAGAGTTAGCCGACCTACTGAGTGAAAACCCGGACATAGAGATCATCGGCCAATGCAGTAATGCTATCGAAGCATTGCAGATGATCACAAAGCTTAAACCTCAGTTGATCTTCCTGGACATACAGATGCCAAGGATCACAGGTATTGAGCTCATTGGCATGCTGGATCCCGACATCATGCCCCGTATCGTTTTCGTTACCGCCTACGATGAATTTGCCATTAAGGCCTTCGATAACCACGCCTTTGATTATCTGTTAAAGCCCATCGATGAAAAAAGGCTACAACAGACATTAAACCGGGTCAGAAAAGATCTTCAACCAAAATCTGTCAGCGTTATCGCCCCAGAGCAGTTAACCCACCTTCCCTGCTATACCGGAAATAAGCTTAAGGTGATATCGATTAAAGAGGTAGAGTTTGTATTCAGCGATCTCAGTGGCGTCCACGTTGTAACCAGTAAGGAACAAGCACATACCCATTTAACCCTCAAAGTGCTGGAAGAAAAAACGGCATTGATTAAATGCCATCGACAATATCTGATTAGCCCTGAGGCAATATCTGAAATCGAGGTCCAGGAAACCGGCGCCGAAGTCACCACAGCCTCCGGCGCTAAAGTTCCGGTTTCGAGGCGTTACTTAAAACCACTGAAGCAGATGTTCGGTTTCTTGTGATCTGTTCGGCTTTCTTAGTCGAATCCTATGACATGAAGCGTTTGTCTAAAGCGACAAGAGCCGTAGCCGTTCCTTCCCAAACCGGCTTAACATTTCGGCAAACAAGACACTAAAAATGTAACAAGCCAAAACCACTCGGAGTCGATATAAAACCGTTTACCCTCTCAATCCGACCACTCACCTTATTCTCCGTTTCCTAAATTACAAATATCTTTACACTGAGCACAACTCAAATTGGGAGATAGTAATTATGATGTGGTTTCTAATGTGTGTCGGCCTGCTTATCGGTGGATACTTTGTCTATGGTGCTTTCGTAGAGAAGGTCTTCGGTATCAATGCTCAACGCCAAACTCCGGCATTTACTAAAACCGACGGCGTCGATTTCGTGCCTATGTCAAAGGGCAAAGTTTACCTTATTCAACTGCTCAATATCGCAGGTGTAGGACCAATATTTGGCCCTATTCTCGGTGCACTCTATGGTCCGGCGGCCATGTTATGGATTGTCTTCGGTTGTATTTTTGCTGGTGCAGTTCATGATTACTTCTCCGGTATGTTATCTGTTCGTAATGGCGGTCAATCAGTACCGAACTTGGCGGGGAAATATTTAGGCAAAGGTGCTAAGCACTTTATGAATGTATTTGCCATCATCTTATTATTGCTTGTCGGTGTGGTATTTATCTCGGCGCCTGCAGGTTTACTTGGAAAGCTTACCGGTTGGGACGTATCAATCTTCCTGGGTGTGATCTTTGCTTACTACCTTATCGCCACCATCGTCCCTGTCGATAAGATCATCGGTAGACTCTACCCATTCTTCGGTGCACTTCTGCTCTTCATGTCAATCGGCCTGACCATTGCCATCATTGTCTCGAGTGAACACACATTATTACCAGGCTTCGAAGCCGGTGACTTCCTGACTAACCTTAACCCTAACGATATGCCTCTTTGGCCTGCACTGTTTATCACTATTGCCTGTGGTGCGGTATCCGGCTTCCACGCGACTCAGTCTCCTTTGATGGCTCGCTGTGTAGAAAATGAATCTAACGGACGCTTCGTTTTCTTCGGTGCCATGATAGGTGAAGGTGTGATCGCACTTATCTGGTGTGCTATTGCCCTATCATTCTTCGGTGGTGTTGAAGGCCTCAACGAAGGGATGGGGGGGAATCCGGCAAACGTTGTGTATGAAGCATCAACAGGGCTTCTGGGCACAGTAGGTGGCTTTATGGCTATTCTGGGTGTTATTGTTCTGCCAATTACCTCAGGAGATACGGCCTTCCGTTCGGCTCGTTTAATCCTGTCTGAATTTTTCAAGATGCCACAGACTGAACTCCCTAAGCGTTTAATGCTAGCCATTCCCCTATTCATAATGGGTGCGATTCTAACTCAGGTTGACTTCGGGGTTATCTGGCGTTACTTCGGCGTCGCAAACCAAACGACTGCAGTAATGATGTTATGGACAGCCTCTGCATACCTGCTGAGACACAACAAGTTCCACTGGATCTGTACCGCACCAGCGATGTTCATGACTACGGTAGTGATTAGCTTCTTGCTAAGCTCACAGACCTTAGGTGCTGGACTGCCAATCACGGTTTCAACCATAGCGGGTCTTGTATCTACAGCCATCATTGCCTCATTGATTATCATCAAGACTAAGGGCAAAGGTGATGAAGGGGTGATTGAAGAGGCTTAACCTTTAACGACTTAACCAGGCCCAATAAAAAGCCAGTCATACGACTGGCTTTACTTTATCAAGAAGCTGATCGTTATTCTTTTAAGAGTTCAGGCTCAACTAATACACTTCCACTGTCGTTAGAGACCCAAATTTGTCCTTCGCTGATATTATATTGAAGCGTCATGCTTCGACTGACCAGCTCGCCCATCTCCTTGACTGAATCCTCAGGAATATTCCACACTTTCAAGTTTTTATAACGCTCAAAAGTCTGTTCGTTCTGTTTCCACCAAATAGGTACACTACGACCGCCGTAGGCGAAGAGCTGTACCTGCTTTGAGCGACCACTCGCCTTTCTAAGCCACTTCTCATCGCTTTGACCGAATTCAATCCAGAGCTCAATATCACCGATAAGTGATTTCTCCCAAAGCTCGGGCTCATCTTCGACACAAAGGCCCTTACTGAACTCGAGGGTGTCACTGGCATTCATAGCAAAAGCCAGCAGACGGACCATCATCCTGGAATCGGTTTCTGAAGGATGCTGTGCTAGGGTTAAATGGTGGTCGTGATAGTAACCACGATCCATATCTGCGACTTGAAGGTGAACTTTATAAACTGTTGCTTTAGGTGCCATTGTATTAACATCATTAATCTAGATTGGCACTAGTGTACCCTATTTGATCACACGTAAAGCCAAGGGGTAGATAATTAAAGGGATGAAAACCGGACTTTAATGATTAAAGCGACCCCGCTTTAAGATGCTTTGCCATCGGGAAATGTGCCTTCAACTGCGCTAACTTCACAGTATCAGTAAAGATAAGACACCGTTTTCCCTGTTCGAACAAGCTGCTTAGTTCACTCAAAGGAGCCAGTGGAGCACGACTCGCATCTCTTCTCACCAACTCGTTTAACTCGAAAGGTAGCGCTTCAATACTAAAGATATGATCTAGCCTCTGCAGTAAAGGCATCGCGGCAATGGGAAGCATCGAAACCTGAGTCTCATCATCTAACAGTAGTATTTCGCCACCAGTGGCAATATTTTGGTATGCGTTGTCATAATTAATCTGGGTTTGAGCATTAAACTGGTCACCATTGGTTCTGAAAAAGTGCTCCCAGAACAACTTCCTCTGTTTAAAGGCCGGTAACTTTTGCTGTACCTCTTCACGACGATCGGCCACAAAATCAAACAATTCTGTTAATGAGCCGGGTAGCCAGGACTCTAATCGGGATCTTAATTCACGAGCAAAAACCGGGGCAGCACCAGCTGTGCTAATCGCAACTTGCAAACGCCCGCGATCAACAATAGAGGGGGTTATAAAACGACATAACTTGGGACTATCAACCACATTGACCCATATCCCACGATTTTTTGCCACATTAGCCAATTGGGTATTCAAGACTTGGTCTGCAGTCGCAAGATAGACCAGATCGACTCCCTGAATGTCATCATCTTTCGCCGCTCGATGAAAGAGTGAAACCCGCCCCTTATCGGCATAGGCTTGCACTTCGGCTGAGATATCTGAGGCGATAACATAGATGTCAGCCTCAGTTCTGACCAAGAGGTCTAACTTACGACTCGCGACCTCACCGGCACCTATCAGTAACACTTTTAATTGAGAGGTATCGACAAACAATGGAAAATACTGCATCAAACGTTAGTTCCTAATCTTGTATTAAGGGCAGCTGTCTCTGTACCCAAGCTTTATAACCGCCGGCTAAAGACGCGACATGGGTATATCCCATCAATTGAAGGTTCATTGCCGCAAGCGCGGAGCGATAACCACCACCACAATAGAGTAGTAATGATGTCGATTTATCAGGATAACGAACTTCGATGTCTCGCTCAATGATCCCACGGCCAAGATGAGCCGCCGCAGGCAGATGATCTTTCAACCATTCATGGTCCTCACGAACATCAATAAGGTGCCAAGAATTATCACTTTGATACTCCTCGACTGTCACTTCAGTGATCTCAGGTAATACACTCTCAACCAAAGCTAAAAATGCAGAATTATGTTGCATGTTACAGTCTCCCTGAAAGGTGATGGATAAGGTAAATTTAGATTAATTATGCCTAACTATAAAAACGGGGTTAATTGTGCTGAACACATCGCTCCGCACTGCAATGCCAACAAAGCTCAAAGCTATCTTCATTCATTTCATGACATTTTACACATTGCCATTGAGGACCATCGGCATTAAGAGACTCAAGTTGATTCTTAGCCAGCTCATATTGCGACTCACACACCCACAACTCTACATTTTGTAGATCGACAGGCAACTCTCCAATACCGCCTAACAGGGCTTCTCCTCTGAGCTCAACCTCTATTCCACTACTCTCTAAAAGCCCTTTCCAGGTATGAGCCTGAAGTAAATTTCCACCGGCGACCAAACGACGACGCTCTTCCATATTCGTTCTCCAAACAACTATTGCTCTTCTGGCAAATTCTGGCGTGATCTCGACTAATAGATAACTGCCAACATCGTACTGCCAAACGGGCAAGCCTGTCGAGTGCTAATGCTTATTCAGATTAAAGCTGACTGACTAATTCAAGACATAAAAAAACCACCCGAAGGTGGCTTTTCAAAATACTAATTAACAGCTTAAGGCATCAGCGCATCTTGATCTGCGCCCTCTTTTTCAATCTCAACAGGCATCATATGCTCGCGGTTAATTCCAAGCTTAACGGCAAGGAAACTCGCTACATAGATAGATGAGAAAGTACCAACAAATATTCCCATCAACAATGCTGTCGCAAAGCCATGGATCATAGTGCCGCCCTTAAGGAATAACGCAACAACAACAACTAATGTTGTGCCCGTAGTGATAATAGTACGACTCATAGTTTGAGTAATTGAAGTATTAACAATCTCTTCTGGCTCGCCCTTACGCATCTTAAGGAAGTTTTCACGAATTCGGTCGAACACCACGATAGTATCGTTAAGTGAGTAACCTACAACCGTCAAGACACCCGCAAGTACCGTAAGGTCAAAGTCGAGCTGAAACAGCGAAAATACACCCAGAGTAATGATAACGTCGTGCGCAAGTGCGGCGACAGAACCTAAGGCTAAACGCCACTCAAATCGGAATGACACATAGATCAAGATACAGATAAGAGCGACTAAAACTGCTAAGCCACCTTGCTCTGCCAACTCTTTACCTATCTGCGGACCAACGACTTCTACACGCTTTTGAACCACTTGTGGATCCAATTTAAGTGCAGCATCCATAACATGGTTAACTTGAGTATCGGTCGATACACCTTCCTTAACGGGAAGACGAACAAGTACATCACGGCTTGAACCGAAGTTCTGTACCACAGCACCGTCGGTCTCAACACTACTGAGTTCAGCACGCAGTACTTCTAGATCTGAAGGTGAAGAAAACTCAAGCTCTACGACGGTACCACCGGTAAAATCCAATCCCCAGTTAATTCCATTGGTCGCTAACGATGTTAGTGAACCAATTACCAGTACCAGAGATAGGATACTGATAGGAACCGCATGGCGAAGGAAGTTGATCGTGCCTTTTATTGATAAAATCTGAAACATAATCAACGACCCTTATATAGACAGTTTCTTCACGCGTTTACCACCCCATATAGCGTTAACTATTGAGCGAGTACCCACGATTGCAGTAAACATAGAGGTTGCGATACCGATCATAAGCGTTACAGCAAACCCTTTAACAGCACCCGTACCTACAGCAAACAGAATAAGTGCTGTCATGAATGTAGTGATGTTCGCATCGGCAATAGTTGAAAATGCGTTACCGTAACCTTCATGAATCGCTTGCTGTACACTTCGGCCGTTGCGTAACTCTTCACGAATACGCTCGTAAATAAGTACGTTACCATCAACCGCCATACCAACAGTCAACACCATGCCCGCAATACCTGGAAGCGTAAGTACAGCACCCGGGATCATAGACATAACACCAACAACCATCACAAGGTTAGCCGTCAACGCTAAGTTGGCAATTAAGCCGAAGCCACGGTAATAAACCAACATAAAGATAAGCACAACAGCCATGCCCCAGATCATCGCTTGAACACCATTTTGGATGTTTTCAGCACCTAGGCTTGGACCGATGGTACGCTCTTCTACAATAGTTACAGGTGCAATCAAGGCACCGGCACGAAGTAGAAGGGCTAAGTTTTGGGCTTCTGCATGCTCAAGACCTGTGATAACGAAGTTACGACCAAGACGGGCTTGAATCGTTGCAACCGAGATAACTTCCTCGATTTTTTGCATCTTCACACTGCCATCAGGATTCTTATCACCGTTATCTTTATACTCAATGAACAAGGTTGCCATCGGCTTACCGATGTTATCCTTAGTCACATTAGAGAAGATAGAACCACCTTTTGAATCAAGGTTGATACTCACCTGAGGACGACTATATTCATCGAAGCTCGGTTGAGCACCTTGAATATGATCACCGGTCAACATGACAGCCTTATGCAGTACAACTTGTCCGCCCTGACGGCGATTGTATACTTGAGAACTTGGCGAGACTCTACCACTTGCAGCAGCTGCTGCGTCGGCTTTTTCATCCACCATATGGAACTCAATAGAAGCCGTTGCACCTAAGATATCTTTCGCACGTGCCGTATCCTGAACACCAGGAAGCTCGACGATAATACGCTCCGCACCTTGACGCTGTACCACAGGCTCAGCAACACCCAGCTCGTTCACACGATTTCGGATCGTAGTGATGTTTTGCTGTAGCGCTTCTTCTTTAATCTGCTTAAGGTAAGCTTCGCTCAAGTTAGCCATTAAGAAATAGTTATCGCCCGAAGAGATATCGGTAAACACCATATCGTTGCTGCGAGTCTTGAGGAAACGTTCAGCCTTCGCTAGATTCTCAGTATCACGGAACTTAATCTCAATGCCTTTAGCACTGTTACGAATGCCGGCATAGCGAATTTTCTCACCACGAAGGTCAGTTCTAAAGTCAGAAATTTTCGCTTCTGTCATTTTACGAACGGCTTCACCCATGTCCACTTCCATCAAGAAGTGCACACCACCACGAAGATCGAGGCCCAGTTTCATTGGACTTCCACCGACGGATTCAAGCCAGTCAGGTGTCGCAGGAGCTAAGTTTAAGGCGACGATGTATTTATCACCTAGTGACTCTGCAATCGCTTCTTTAGCTAACAGTTGCTGATCGCCATTAGTCACACGAACCAATAGTTGACCATTTTCAAGCTCAGAACGCTTTACTGTAATGTCCTTACTTGCAAGAACATCATTTACGGTCGACTGTGTCGTTGCCGTAACCTCTGCACCACGAGTTGCAACTACCTGAACCGCGTAGTCTTCCCCGAAGAGGTTTGGAATCGCATAGAAAGAACCCACGGCGATAATGATCATCACCATCAGGTTTTTCCACATTGGGTATTTATTTAACACACCATCGCCCTCTTGGCTTAAAGTGACTTAATAGAGCCTTTAGGCAATACAGCTGAAATGTAATCCTTTTTAATAGTGATTTCAGTTGTTTCACTGATCGTCAGTAACACATAGTCATTTTCGTCACTGATTTTTGCAATTTTTCCTAAAATGCCACCACTGGTGAGCACTTCATCACCTTTACCTAATGATCCCATTAGGTTTTTATGCTCTTTAACTCGCTTTGATTGTGGACGGAAAATCATGAAATAGAATATCAAGCCAAATATAACTAGCATGAAAATCAGTTCCATGGTGCCACCGGCGCCAGTTACAGGAGCATCAGCAGCATAAGCATTTGAAATCAACATAGTGTTCTCTTCTTATTTTCAGTTAAAAATTAATCGGTTAATTCAGGAACTTCAGGAACTTCGCGTCCTTGACTGGTATAGAACTCCTCGACGAAGGCGTCTAATGTACCTGTCTCGATCGCGCCGCGCAAACCTTCCATCAACTTTTGGTAATACCTAAGGTTATGAATGGTGTTTAAACGAGCACCCAAAATTTCATTACAACGATCTAAATGGTAAAGGTATGCCCGAGAGTAGTTCTTACAGGTATAACAATCACATTTATCATCGAGTGGTGAAGTGTCATCACGATGACGTGCATTACGTATCTTAATAACGCCTTCAGTGGTAAACAGATGACCATTTCGAGCATTACGCGTAGGCATGACACAATCAAACATATCGACGCCGCGACGTACACCCTCCACTAAATCTTCCGGCTTACCGACCCCCATCAAGTAACGCGGCTTATCCGTTGGGATCTGAGGACATGTATGTTCAAGAATTCGGTGCATGTCTTCTTTAGGCTCACCCACAGCCAAACCGCCAACGGCATAACCGTCAAATCCAATATCGACAAGCCCTTTAAGGCTTTCATCACGCAAATCTTCATAAACCCCACCCTGAATGATTCCAAACAGAGAATTAGGATTTTCGAGCTTATCAAACTCATCGCGAGAACGTTGTGCCCAACGAAGAGACATCTGCATCGACTTACGCGCTTCATCTTCAGTCGCCGGATACGGTGTACATTCATCAAAAATCATCACAACATCAGAGCCAAGAGAGTTCTGGATCTGCATAGACTTTTCGGGATCTAAAAAGATTTTTTCACCATTAATCGGCGAACGGAAATGAACGCCCTCTTCGGTGATTTTTCGAATATCTCCCAGACTGAATACCTGAAATCCGCCAGAATCAGTCAAAATAGGTCTTTGCCAGTTCATAAAGTCATGAAGATCGCCATGTTTGCGCATGATCTCTTCACCCGGACGTAACCATAGATGGAATGTATTCCCCAAAAGTATATCAGCACCAGTTGCACGAACTTCTTCCGGCGTCATCCCCTTTACAGTACCGTAGGTACCAACAGGCATAAATGCAGGCGTTTCTACCGTGCCGCGTTCAAAGACTAATCGGCCACGACGAGCGCGACCTTGAGTTGTATCTAATTCAAATTTCATTTTATACCTCGCCAGAGAAACAGTCTGACCCATAAATGTTTGTACGTAGTACAAAGCTATCGTTAAAACTAGAGATAAGGGCAAACAATCGAGTATCAACCCTTAGCAAAAAATAGAAGTTAAAAAAAACCCACCTCTTTGATGGGTGGGTATTTTAAACCAAATTTAGCCGTTAGTTCGCTTTTTTAGTCACAAACATCGCATCACCATAGCTAAAGAAGCGGTATTTTTGAGCAATCGCGTGTTGATAGGCGTTTTTTACCTCATCGAAACCGGCAAAGGCGCTGAGTAGCATAATTAATGTCGATTCAGGAAGGTGAAAATTGGTCACCATAGCGTCGACAACTTTGAACTCATATCCAGGATAAATAAAAATATCAGTATCACTGCAAAACTCTTTGAGCTCACCTTCACTCGCTTTAGCTGCACTTTCAAGCGAACGTACCGAGGTTGTGCCGACGGCGATAACACGTTTGCCATTGGCTTTAGTTTGCGCAACTTTATCGACAACCTCTTGTGACACTTCTGCCCACTCAGAGTGCATTTTGTGTTCAAGAATGTTATCGACTTTTACTGGTTGAAATGTCCCCGCGCCAACATGCAAAGTCACAAATGCGGTATCTACACCTTTATCGGCTAGAGCCTTCAACAGAGCGTCATCGAAATGCAAACCTGCGGTTGGTGCGGCAACGGCACCCGGGTTTTGATTGTAAACGGTCTGATAACGTTCTTTATCGGCATCTTCATCGGGTCTGTCGATATAGGGAGGCAATGGCATATGCCCCACCTCTTCGAGTACTTCAAGAATCGTCTTGTCCGATTGAAGTTCAAGCTCGAATAAAGCATCGTGACGACCGAGCATTTTCATCTCATAGTCGCCATCTAAACAGATGATAGAGTCAGCTTTAGGGGACTTAGAACACCTTACATGAGCTAGAATTCGTTTGTCATCAAGCATACGCTCAACAAGAATTTCCAGCTTCCCACCCGTTATTTTTTGGCCGAAGAGACGCGCAGGGATCACCCGAGTATTATTAAACACCATAAGGTCACCTGGGTTAACCATGTTCAAAATATCGGTAAACTGATTATCGGCAATCAGGCCGGTATTACCCTCTAATGAAAGCAATCTCGAAGATGTCCGGTTTGCCATTGGATAGCGAGCGATTAACTCGTCTGGAAGATCAAATGAAAAATCAGTAACGCGCATGGTTAGTCTCTACATAGCATGAATCGGGCGCTAGTCTATTTGCAGAGACCGAGAAGATCAAGGTGTATATACCCAAGCGACCTCTAGATGCTCGTTTCAGAGCTCCCGTAGGCTAGCTGAACAAGGCAGTGTTTGAGAGAAGGGTATTCCCTTGTTGATCTCACTAACGCAGTGCAGATATTCTACGGGAACTCCCGAAGGGCAAGGCGAGAAGCAACATTTGTCTGCATTCTTTATTTTTAAGAATAAATATTTAATTACGACTGCATGGTCTATTTTTTTCCATACAAAATAAGACATTTCCTCCCTCCATGGAGGTCAGATGCAGAAGGTTGGGCGAAGCACGACTTTATGGATTCAGGAGGTAGAGTTACGCATGGAGCAGTTACCGAGGATGCCGGAGCCGAGAAAGTCCTACTATCTCATGAAGACCACCACGGATGGTGGGAATGTCGTTAATGCAGGAGCAATTAACGACCTTGAATTCTGTCACTTCTCGTCATGCTGATTCCTGCATCTTGAAGTGGTTTGGGTATAAACTAGTTCCTGCTATTATCTTCTTCCATGACCGCGCTATTTTTATCTATGTCGAAATCTTCCTTACGGTAGCTATGCTGTTCATAGGGAATATCGATCCGAACACGTTTGCGTTGAGATTGCTCTTGTTTGCCGAAAAGTTTAGATAACCAGTTCCACATCATCCTTGATCCTTAAACCGATAATTGATGAGAATATATTGTAGTGATGCACATCCTTAAGAAAAAATCCTAATCTCAATTAAAGTGGGAGAAAGGCTTTCTTAGCATCGATGCACATGATAACGTGAAAATAGAGTTATAACCAAGAAAATTAGCAAATCATCATGAACTTTCTTGCACACCTGCATCTTGCAGATAATAGTAAAACCAGTCTGGCCGCCAATTTAGCAGGGGACTTTGCTAAGGGAAGCATAGAGAGATTCCCTAAGCACCTGCAGCAAGGTATCTGGCTACACAGACAGATAGACCAACTAACAGATACCCATGAACTTACGAAAGAATTAGAGTCAAAATTCCCTAAACAACTCAAACGAGCCGCGCCCATACTGATCGATTTAGCGTTTGACCATATGTTGGCTAAGTACTGGGACGAGTACCATAATGCCAGTTTGAAAGAGTTTGCCCTCAAAGCATATGATGCCATCGACAGTTGTGAAGACTTGCCCGAACAGCTTCGAAGCATTGCCCCCAGAATAAGATGTGAGAACTGGTTGGTAGCCTATAAGAGCCGAGAAGGGTTAAACCAAGCAATCGAGTCTGTGGCCAAGCGTGTATCGAAACCTGAGATATTTAACGGCGCAACCACTGCGGTAAAATCTTTGGATATAGAGGTCGAGATAGCCTTTAGAACCTTCTACCCTCAATTAATGGCATACAGCAAAATCTGGACACGAAACACACCAGCCGAATACTTATAGGGCTTGGCATCATGCTTAGTCCTTAGCAATAAGCGACAAAACTCCTCGCTTACTCGTTCTCAATATGATCTCTTTTTGCTAGAATTCGCCGCAACAGGAGATTTCATGCAGATATTTACTTATACCCCCCCTTCTATCCCTTGGTTAGATATTCGATATCAAGACAGAGACATTATTGTTATCAATAAGCCCTCTGGTTTACTCTCAAATCCCGGCCGGGCTGCAAATACCTTTGATTGTGCAATCAACCGCCTTCTTCAGCGCTACCCTGAAGCCATATTGGTTCACAGGTTGGACTGTGCAACCTCGGGCATTATGGTGTTCGCACTAAACAAGAAAGCCGAGTCTAACATCAAGACACAATTTCAAAACAGGATGAGCAAGAAAACTTATATTGCCGATGTGCAGGGGCATATCGTAGATGAGGAAGGGGTAATCGAACTTGCCATGAAATCCGACGCTGAACGGCCTCCACTACAAAAACTAGCAAAGGAAGGTAAACCTTCTAAGACCTATTTCAAGGTACTTGAACGTAGAAAAAGCAGTACATTGGTAGAATTAAAGCCAGTGACGGGACGGACGCACCAGTTACGTTTGCATATGTTGGCAATAGGTCACCCTATTTTAGGGGATGAATTTTACGGCGATCAAAAGGTTATCGAGGCATCGAAGCGACTTTGCCTTCATGCCATGTCACTCAGCATTACTCACCCCTATTCAGGTAAAGCAATGACCTTTCATAGCGCTCACCCTTTCAGTTAATGGTCACAAATCTGCCATCACCTCACCATAGATGAGAGTACATATAAGGCCAGACAACTCCGCTTCTGGTCTTATGTATATAACCGTTTCTAATGGCGGAATCTGAAGCAATATGAGCTTAAGCCGCTTTGGCGGTATAGAAACACTCGTTAGAGTTACAAAACCGTAGATGATTCTCTTCCGATAACAGGAAGAACTCTCCGAAAATATTCCCGCCTTTATCTTCTAATTTCAGTCCATCCTCAGTTTTTGTACTCATCATCTCATCTAGACTGTGACAACCATCGCTATACCAGGTCTCCAGAAAAATTTTCTGCCCTTGCCGGTAGAGTGTGAGCTTATCTCCCACACAATGGCGGTCATCTATCCACCGACCCACAACTTCTCGACTGACCACATCCTTTTCCTGCCAACTTAAGCGTTGTCGCTTTTCAAATACTGACATTTTAATCACCTCGAGTAATTCTCGACTTTCAGTTTGACTACATTCATCTTGTATGACTTCAGCCATTGAATCCATTTTCAATTCAACTCCATGGAAATACGTTTTGTTAAACATTTGTGACAGTTACGGACCGTAATGCTATCTATTAAGCACCATATGACTAAATCGAATTTATGCCGATTTAGCTAAACAATTCATTAAAAAGTGTATCGCATGCATAAAATAAAAACGCGATCTAAATCACTTTATATGCATTACTTTAGACAATATGAATTAATTTACCAAATTCATCCGATGAGTATAGGTCAATGAATATTTTAAGCCTGTTTTTTGATACAAAATATGCTCCTCTCAGCGCCATTTAATGTATGAGTCGCTGAATGAAGGTATAGGCTAAGAAAAACAAAACTGTGAAGGAGAAGGTGAAGATATGCTGAGGTGAGTTTACATCATTAAAGTACCAGCAGGTTCCCGGAGCCAATACTCCGGAAACCTGTTATCGATTTAGATTAAATCGTTTCTTTCCTTTCTGCTGCTTCACAAGCAGCGGCGGTAAAGAGTACGTCTGTTGAGCTATTTAACCCCGTTTCGGCGGAGTCCTGGATAACGCCGATGATGAAACCGACGGCAACCACTTGCATAGCAACATCATTTGAGATCCCAAATAGACTGCAGGCAAGAGGAATAAGCAGCAGTGAGCCCCCGGCAACTCCTGACGCACCACAGGCCGATACGGCCGCTACGACACTGAGTAAAATCGCGGTGAGAATATCGACTTGGATTCCCATTGTATGGACAGCCGCGAGAGTCAGAACGGTAATCGTGATGGCCGCCCCTCCCATATTGATCGTTGCACCCAATGGGATAGACACTGAATAGGTATCTTCATGTAACTCAAGTTTTTCACAAAGTGCCATGTTCACCGGAATATTAGCCGCACTGGAACGAGTGAAGAACGCGGTAACACCACTTTCACGTAGGCAGGTCAATACTAGCGGATATGGGTTTCGTCTTATTTTCAGAAAAACAATCAATGGATTCACGATAAGCGCAATAATTGCCATAGCGCCGAGTAAAACCGCTAACAACTGTCCATACCCTGCGATGGCCGAGAAGCCGGTCTTCGCAAACGTCGCTGAAACCAGCCCGAAAATACCGATAGGCGCTAAACGAATAATAAAGCGAACCATCTGTGAAATACCGTGGCTCACATCGGCAAATACCTGCTTGGTTGAGTCGCTTGCATGGTGAAGAGCCAAACCAAGGCCCACGCCCCAAGCCAAAATTCCGATGTAGTTACCGGTCATAACCGCATTAACGGGGTTATCGACGAGTTTGAAGAGTAAAGTATGAATCACTTCACCAATCCCCTCGGGTGGCGTAGCCCCTTCAGCGCCTGTTGCCAGCACTAAAGTGATCGGGAAGGCAAAGCTGAGCAGTACAGCGGTCATAGCCGCCGCAAAGGTACCAAATAGATATAAGACAACGATTGGACGCATATTGGTCTTAGCGTTTTTTTTCTGATTTGCAATGGAAGCCGCGACTAAGATAAACACTAAGATAGGCGCAATCGCTTTTAAAGCACCGACAAAAAGTTCACCCAAAAATGCAACGCTGTGTGCGGAATCCTTTGAAATTGTCGCCAGTGAAATTCCGGCAATTATCCCAAATAGGATTTGCAGCACTAAGCTGCCATTAGCCACTCTGGCTAATAAAGATTGTTTTTGATTCATTGATTGGCCTGTCATTATTATAATATGTTGCTTGTTAGCCTCTGCCACCTTCCAAACGGTGCCATAAACTAATCGAAGAGATAAGTATAATTAATATTTCTTAACAAGGTGTTTTAACTAAACTCACTTAAGATGTCTAGTCATAGAGTGGAAATAGCCAACTAAATTACCCGTTTGTAGCATAATGTTAACAAGCTATATACCCAAGCCTGTTCATAGTGCTTTTTTCCACAAATCCTAAACCTGTCAGATATTCAGTTTTTATCATAGATAATCGGGACTGATGGCCCAGCAGAACCGCTATACGTCACTATCCCCAGCACCGAGAAGTCATTAGCCATAAAAGCCATGACTCCCTAGTTGCTGTCGGAGTAAGTTCAAAGTGAGCTCCTACTCCTTGGACTCTGCGCCTCGTAACATAGCGCTGATTAACTCATGGGCATCAAATTTAGTTAACGCCTCATTCGCACCGACCTGATGAGCCTGACTTACACTGATCTCACTAGAGAGCGATGTATGCAAGATAATATAGGCTGAGTCCAGCGCCGGCGAATTTTTCACTTCGAAAGCGAGTTCATAGCCGTCTAGCCCGGGCATCTCAATATCACTGACCAGCAGGTCGACAGGCGTTCCCTCACTTGCTGCTTTCTCCATAATAGATAGCGCATCACGTCCGTCAGAGGTCACCTGATAAGGAATATTGATACTATCCAGTGCATCTGAAAGCTGCTTGCGGGCAACCTTAGAGTCATCGACCAATAGAATACTCAGCGGTTTGAGCTTCTCTCGTTGAACATCGGTCAAAATCGCGCGGTTCATCTCAGGGCTAGGTGGGAAGACTTTGGACAATAGGAGTTCTACATCGAGTAGTTGCACCAATTGGTCATCAAAGCGAGTCACCCCGGTCAAATAGGCATTGGGACCTAGATTATTTGGAGGAGATTCGATATCTCGCCAGTTACACTCGATAATTTTATCGATAGCACGAACCAAAAAACCAATAACCATGCGTTGGCAGTCGGTGATGACGATATAACTTGATTTCAACTCTTCATCTGTAAGAGAGGGATAGCCAACCGCAGCAGCCATATCGATTACAGGAATGGTATTACCACGAATAGTCGCAGCCCCTAAGATAGTAGGGTGAGACTGAGGTATTACACTTAAAGGAGTATAGGGAACAAGCTCCCGGATCTTTAGCGTGCCCAGGGCGAATAGTTGTCTCTGAGACAGACGAAAAAGCAATAAGCCTTGAGATTGGTTGGCCTTACTCTTCATTTTCGTACCAAATAAAATGTTAATATTAGTTGAAGTATAACTCTAACACAGCAAAAACAAGATGACGACGGTCAAAGGCTGGGCGAATAGTCATTAAAGTTGTGATTCAAAAGGAAATAGCGATATAAAATCGGCCATAAACTTACGCCAAAATCCCGCTCCGGGTTCAGAATGAAGCTTTACCTCATTTAAATCATCAAACCAAACAAGTTCTCCCTCTTCCACATCCAATCTAAACGCTGACTCTTTGAGGCCGACCTCGATCCCGGTGACGACGCCATTAGCAAATTCAAGTTGATGAAATATCATCCCCATTTCGGTATTTATCCAGGCAGACCTGGGATCAAAGTTAAATGAACCGACGAAGATTGACTTCCTGTCTAAGATAAAGGTTTTAGCATGGAGGCTTGTACGCGAACTGCCCATCCATCCGGAGGGTCTATGCTCGGGGTCAGCTCGAACCTCATAAATTTTTACCCCACCATCGAGTAAGGCCTTGCGATACCCCTGATACCCGGCGTGAACGGCCAGCACATCGGTAGCCGCTAAACTATTGGTGACCACAGTAATTTTTAAACCACTTTGGGATGCAGCGACCAGATCTCGGGTGCCTTGCGCCGTTGGCACAAAGTAGGGGGAAACTATCATCGCTTCCTCTTCTGCACTTTCCAGAAATTTGGACAAATCTGAAAGCAACCACAACTGATTATCTTTTCTCTGAGCTTTCTGCGGTGGGTCAAACACCACTTCAGCCTTACCCCAGTACCACTTCAGTTTTTGTTCTCTGAGCTCTTCTAAGAAGAGGCTCAACTCCAAACGCCCTAAATACTCACTCGACTCAAAATCTGAGCGTTCGGCGCGATAGGACTCATCGACATCATTCAGCTCCTCTTCGGTAAAACTTTTGTCCGATAACGTTTCGATGGGCACTGTGACCTCGGCATTCCAATACAGGTCGAATTGATTAGACACCTCATCAACCGCCTCCCCTATCGCAAGCAGATCAAAATCACCAAAATCAACATCTTCATTATTAGAGAAATATTCGTTACCAATATTTCGTCCACCGACAATGGTCGCCGAGTTATCCACAGTCAAAGACTTATTATGCATGCGGTGATTCATACGCGAAAAACCGGTTATAAACTCAAGCCCTCTGTACACTCTCGAAGATGATGGGTTAAAAAGGCGAATGTGAATATTGGGGTGCATCGAGAGCAACATCAGACCATGATCTAACTCTTTGGTCGTCAAATCGTCGAGCAGGATACGAACTCTGACACCTCGTTCGGCCGCATCGAGTAGATGCCAAACGAGCAACTTACCCGTCTCATCGGGCCGGTAAATATAATACTGCAAGTCAACACTTGTCGTTGCAGCGGTAATGATAGCCAGCCTTGCTATAAACGCATCGAGCCCATTAGTTAAGGGGACGACGCCAGTTTGGGCTGGATGGTCAATGATAAGAGGCGTGGTAAATTGAGCCAAATTGGCATTTGATGAAGCAGGTAGTTTATAACTTGGCTCTTTATCACCAAAATCGGGTAAAGAGCCACAGGCGGATAAGCACCCCAGACAAAAAACAGCGATCCAACAGGCAATGACTCTACTTTTCATTCCAATACCTAGTTAGTCAAAAGTCTATTAATTATAAGCCTATTCATCAAAAGCTTACTCCTCAACAAACTATCCGTCACAACTTACCCTTGCCTTAGGTTATATCATAAAATACAGGCTAAATAATTTTATTCCTGTAAAGCATAAAGCACATCGAAAGCAAACTGGTCCCAACCTTCAGCACTAAAAGCGATGTCCCTTGCGGCACGTACTTGACTGACGGCATGCAGAGGCGCGGCGCCGTTTTCCATCAGGTAGTAAGCCATTAACAATGCCGTTCTGTCTTTACCTGAGCGGCAATGGATCATCACAGGCATATTGTTCGCTTCACATTCACGAATAAAGGCCAACGCCTTAGGCAGTTGTTCAACACATAAACCTAAGTCTTCATCTTTAGGCGGCACATTGCTGGAAAAGGGGATACACGCATACGCCAAATCGGCCTGAATAAATGCGTCGGGGTCACAAGCCTCTCCGCCATTTACAGAGAGTATAGCCCCGATACCTGAACGTTTAATTTCATTCAGATCCCACGCTTCCTTATTAGGCCCACTGCGTCCAGCAATTTTGTCTTCAACTAACCAAAATAGATGCTGCATAAATTCTACCTATAACAAATTGACTATTAATGACATTGATAAAAATATTTCAAATATAAGGTAGCGCAGCCACCCTATACAACGAATACATCAGGACTTTTTAGCCCACAGGTCGGCATTGGCCTTAGGGACTTTTTTTCGCTTTTTCTTACCCATCCCCTCGGGGGCCGCCATAGGTTTTATCTCTCGTGAAGGGCAATCAAGCGGCGCTTCTTCAGAGGCCTCAAAACCGATAACTTGTTCTCTGTCTAACCTAAACTTGTTCTTTTTCTCTATAGTTTTGAAATGGTGGTACTCATCATGGGAAATTAGAGATAGCGCCAGCCCCGCCTCCCCGGCTCGCCCACTTCGACCGATTCGATGCATATAATCGGCAGGACTTCTCGGCAACTCGTAATTAATCACAACCGGAAGTTTTTCAATATCGATACCACGTGCGGCAATGTCTGTGGCAATGAGCACACGGATCTCACCACTCTTGAATCCTTCTAAGACTCGTGTTCTCGCTCCCTGAGCCTTATCACTATGAAAAACCTGCGCCGCGATGCCCAGCTTTTCCAGCTTTTGTTCCAAACGGTTACAGGTATTTTTGGCGCTGGCAAAAACCAAAACTTGACGCCAATCATTCTCTTTAATCAAGTGGGCTAACAGTGAGGTTTTACGATTCCGGTTAACCGTGTAAACCTGTTGTGTCAGCGTACTCTTCTCTTCGCTCTGCAGCTGCACCTCTACGGGAGACGATAGCAGCTTGTCAGTCAGAGCCTTAACTTCTTCGGGGAAGGTAGCCGAAAAGAGTAAAGTTTGCTTATGCTTAGGTAATTTGGCCAGAATATCCGTTAACTCTTCTTCGAAACCCAGACTTAACATGCGGTCGGCTTCGTCTAGGACTAAAGAACTCACTTGCCCAAGCTTCACGGCATTGCTGGAAATCAGATCAAGCAGGCGCCCAGGAGTAGCCACAAGAACATCAGCCCCACCTCTCAATGCAAGCATTTGAGTATTAACTGAAACGCCACCGAACACAGCCTCTACTTTAACTCTCGGTTTAATCAGTTTCGCATAACTCTTAAAGCTTTCGGCAACTTGTTGAGCCAGCTCACGAGTAGGAACCAGAACTAGTGTTCCAATCTGGTTTCCCTTCGCAGAGGTCGAATGTTTTGATAACAGTCTTTGTATTAATGGTAATGCAAACGCAGCCGTCTTACCTGAACCTGTGATAGCGCCCGCTAACACATCTTTACCCTCCAAAACCGCTGCTATAGTTCCTGTCTGAACCAATGTAGGAGTCACATACTCAAGTTCAGTTAAACGAGCCAGTAATTCAGGGATTAATCCTAATTGTTCGAAGGTGGCGTTCTGTGATGGTTGTGAAGAGTGAGCTTGTGTCATAGGTTTGGGATGAGTGCCATAAAATAAATATGGCACATATTCTACGCTAAATTCACCTATAAAGCTTATATTTTGCTGTTATCCAGTTTGGTTGAATGAGGCACGGAACAAACGTTAAGCGTTCATTAGTAGACGAGGTTAAAACATCATAGTTTTCTGAACAGCACGGTCTTCCAGGCCAAGCAGTTGTCGCTTCATCTCTATTCCGTAGGCATATCCTGTTAACTTGCCATTTTTTCCTATCACTCGGTGACAAGGAATGATGATGGCAATTCGATTGGCTCCATTTGCAGCGCCAACGGCCCTGACCGCTTTGGGTCTATTGATCTTCTGTGCTATGTCACTGTAACTACAAGACTCACCATGTTTGAGCTCAAGTAATGCTTGCCAAACCAGTTTCTGAAACTCCGTACCTTGAGGCGCTAATGGCACAGAAAAAACCTCGCGTAAGCCAGAAAAATACTCACCGATCTCGACTTCCGTTTGAGACAGGTACCCTACAGCCTCCCGATGTAAGGAGTGACTTTCATCTACCCATAATGCAGTCTCGACCTCTGCCAGACTTAAGTGACTCAAGCCATATTGATTGGCCTTAACGAGCAATAGACCCACTGGAGTAATAAACGTTTTCGATGCAAGCATCGTGACTTTCTCTTTACCGGGCAAGTTGACAAGTACAGACCCGATATTGAATCCGGCTTCCTCTGCAACACTATGCCTCTGAGTTGGGGGCTGTTCAGTGTTGCTAGTCATTATTGCTGTCATGTCAGACTCCACAATTGAAAGGTTAAATAACTGCCCCAGGGCGTTGCCTGCTGGCGAAGATACTCTGCCAACACAGCATAATTCAATGGTTTACCCGATTCCTCTGTGTCCACTGACAGGCTATCTAACTCATACATCTTCAGCACCTTCTTTTTAACCACCAGATCGGTACATAACAAAATATTGGGATCGCTTAATCCGCGCATCTTGGCATAGGCTACCGTCCAGGGGCCTATGCCTTTAATGGATAACCATTCATCAAGATCGGCATCTGGGTTGCTGGCCACATATAAACCAAAGGCATTGATCGCCGCTTTCCTTGCTTCAGGCATCTTAAGCTCGTCCAAACTGGCTTGGGCAAGTTTAGCTGGCGTCGGAAACAGTCGAAGCGTTTTCCCCGACAGACTCAACTCCTCTCCATTTACCTTTACCATGTTATTAAGCAATTTGGTGGCTTGAATGACACTGACCTGCTGCCCTAATATCGCCCTGCAACCCGCTTCAAAGGCAGACCAAGTACCAGGTAGCCTTAATCCCTCTTTCATCTGGTTAGTTATCAATGAGATTGATGCAAGCGAGTTCTGTATCTTATCCATATCTGCATCGAGATCTAAAAGTCTACGGATCTGCATGACAACCTCTTTAAGCACTACTAAATCTTGGGCTGTTGATAAATGAATCGTAACATTGAATCGATTCTTTTCAGGATGGTGCACAGCTTCAAAAAAGCCTTTAGCAGCGCCGAATTCAAAAGTACGTCCATAAGTCAGTGAATCATTCAGCCACTCCATCCCATCAACCACTCTCAATTGGTAAAACTCGGACAGATGACTCCAATTTAGTGGCGGCCGATATGATAATTGTAAGCTTAAACAGAGCCCCCTACCTGAGCAGACCTCCTTCACCACGAGCTGTTGTTTACCCCCCCTTTTTCTCAGCTCTGTTGGCGTTAACTGCAGTGTTTCTTTGAATACTTCATTGAAACGTCTGATACTGGTGTAGCCGGCAGCCAAGCCCACTTGAATCACAGGTAGATCTGTTTGATGCAATAATTGCTTTGCAAACATCAGTTGACGAAATTGCGCGTATTGCTTAGGAGATGTTCCTAAATGCTTATTGAATAACTGACGTAAATATCGACTACCAATCCCCAGTCTTTCAGACAGCGCCTCGATACTCAATCCGTTATCACCGGACATAACACCGGCATCAATTAACCTTAAGGCGCGCTCTATTGTTGTTTTTGTCCCTTTCCATGCAAATGAATCTGGCGCGCTGTCGGGGCGGCAGCGTAAGCAGGGCCTTAAGCCGGCGTTTACGGCTCGAATTGCAGAATCAAAATACCTGACGTTTTTCTCTTGTGGCGATACGGCAGGACATATGGGTCGACAAAAAATCCCTGTAGTGATCACACCAACAAAAAAATGACCATCGAAACGGGCGTCTTTTGAGAGCCTCGCTTTACGGCATGATTCTACGGTTAAATTTTCGAGTTGATGGTCCATTGCTAAACAGGCCTAATCTATAACTGGGAAACTAATTAAGCCTTACTTTAACTTAATAATGACTATCTAAACTAGCGGAAAACGGAACTCTATAAAAATCAGTAATGTTAACCCAATGTTTTATTTTTAAGATATGCTAGCAGCAATGTTAGCTAAATATAATAATCATTGAGAACATAGATGTTTAAACGCTTTGAATCTTGGGTCAATGCCCTGCCCTCTGAAGAACCGGTACAGCCTCCGAAAGGAATATATGCATTTTGTAGGCATTACACTCGAGGCTTTGAACTTCCTCTTGTCCTCATGTCGATTTTAACCGCAACCCTAGCTATCTTGGAGGTCTCTCTATTTGGTTTTATGGGACAGCTGGTCGATATGCTCATCGCTAACGATCCTCAAACCCTATTTGAAAAAGAAGGTCAAAAGCTAATTGGAATGACGGTGTTGGTATTAGTCATCATCCCCACCCTAATTCTTTTGCATGCTCTCATTGTATATCAGGGACTACTTGGCAATTATCCTATGTCAATCCGCTGGTTAGCGCATAGGTATCTGCTCAAGCAAAGTGTCTCATTCTACCAAAATGATTTTGCAGGAAGAATTGCAACCAAGGTTATGCAGACGTCACTGGCCGTCAGAGAAACCGTGACAAAGCTATTAGACGTACTGGTATATATTTTGGTTTACTTCACCTCTATGGTCGTGATGATTGCTAATGCAGACCTAAGACTGATGGCTCCAATGCTGATCTGGCTAGGGTTATACATAAGCCTGCAATTTATTTTTTTACCTAAGCTAAAAAAGGTCTCTACTGAGCAAGCCGACGCACGATCAACTATGACCGGGCGGATTGTAGACAGCTATACCAATATCACAACGGTAAAGCTGTTTTCCCACACTCAAAAAGAAGCTGAATATGCTCGAGGCAGCATGAAAGTGTTTCTCGATACTGTTTATCGGCAAATGCGACTGGTTACAGGCATTAATGTCAGCGTACAAATTATCAATTACCTTCTCGCATTTACTATAGCAGCGGTTTCTATTTGGTTATGGACGAGCAGCGCGATTACCATAGGGGCTATCGCCATCGCAATCAGTCTCGCTTTACGTTTGAATGGCATGTCACAATGGATCATGTGGGAAATCAGCTCATTGTTTGAAAATATCGGCACCGTTACCGATGGCATGAACACCTTATCCAAACCCACAGAAATCGAAGACGGCATCGATGCAAAGCCAATCACAGTTACCCAGGGATGTATCGATTTTACCAATGTTAGTTTTCATTACGGCGAGAACAGCGGGATCATAGATAACCTCAATCTGAATATCAAAGCTGGAGAAAAAGTGGGTTTGGTCGGTCGCTCCGGAGCAGGGAAATCGACACTGGTGAACTTGTTAATGCGCTTTTATGATGTCGAACAAGGTTCGATTCAAATAGACAAACAAGATATTAAAAACGTACAACAAGACTCGTTGCGTGCGCATATAGGCATGGTGACACAAGACACCTCCCTTCTTCACCGCTCCGTTCGTGAAAATATTCTTTACGGCAACCCTGATGCAAGTGAAGAGGAGTTACTCAAAGCGATTAAATATTCTCAATCCTATGAGTTTATTCAAACTCTTAGTGATCCTGAAGGTAATCGAGGTTTGGATGCTCAAGTCGGGGAACGCGGCGTAAAACTATCCGGCGGTCAACGTCAACGTATCGCCATCGCCCGCGTCTTACTCAAAAATGCGCCGATACTCTTGCTAGATGAAGCCACATCGGCTCTGGACTCAGAAGTTGAAGCGGCCATTCAGGAGAGTTTATATCAATTAATGGAAGGTAAGACTGTGATAGCTATAGCCCACCGCCTATCTACGATTGCCGCAATGGACAGGCTTATTGTCATCGATGAGGGTGAAATTGTCGAACAGGGTTCTCATAATGAGTTAATCAAATCAGGTGGCATTTATGCTCAACTATGGGCACATCAGACCGGAGGTTTTTTGGGTGTCGATTAATCATACCAATAACCATAAGCTTACCAACATCGGCCAGAAAGCTGATGTTACCCACACGATGCACTCTCTCATCAGACTCTTTTGAACGCTCTGTTTGAACACAAATTTCAGGTACAAAAAAACCACCTTAAGGTGGTTTCATGTCTCTTGTTAATTTATACAAAATTAACAATAAGAATAATGGTGGAGCCTAGCGGGATCGAACCGCTGACCTCAACACTGCCAGTGTTGCGCTCTCCCAGCTGAGCTAAGGCCCCATTTCATGCACTGGAATATAAGCATGAAATTTGTAAAAAGTGGTATCCCCAAGGGGATTCGAACCCCTGTTACCGCCGTGAAAGGGCGGTGTCCTAGGCCTCTAGACGATGGGGACCCGGACTTTTATTGTTTAGACTCTATAAAAATAAAGAGCTTATAGGCTAAAACTCAAAGGCGTGAGTAGTAGCGTTACATGGCGACTCTTTCTTTACAAAAAATGAGTCTTTTCACATCTAACCGACTTAACATCAGTTAAATTAAGAAATTTGGTATCCCCAAGGGGATTCGAACCCCTGTTACCGCCGTGAAAGGGCGGTGTCCTAGGCCTCTAGACGATGGGGACCCGGACATCTGTTCTTTAAACTCTACAAATAAAGAGTTGTCTATTAGTTAGAATCCAAAGGCTAAGGATTCGAACCCCTGTTACCGCCGTACTCTTTATAAAAAAAGAACGCGGTGTCCTAGTCTTGTTCCCACTAGACGATGGGGACCCGGACTTTTATTGTTTAGACTCTATAAAAATAAAGAGCTTATAGGCTAAAACTCAAAGGCGTGAGTAGCAGCGTTACATGGCGACTCTTTCTTTACAAAAATGAGTCTTTCACATCTAACCGACTTAACATCAGTTAAATTAAGAAATTTGGTATCCCCAAGGGGATTCGAACCCCTGTTACCGCCGTGAAAGGGCGGTGTCCTAGGCCTCTAGACGATGGGGACCCGGACTGCATTAGACTCTGCAAAGAGTGAATACTCGTAAAAACCTGTAGGCTAAGGCTTAACGCTTATATAACCAGACCGAAGTCTAGTCATTATAAATAATGGTATCCCCAAGGGGATTCGAACCCCTGTTACCGCCGTGAAAGGGCGGTGTCCTAGGCCTCTAGACGATGGGGACCCGGACATTCATTCTTTAAACTCTATAAATAAAGAGTTGTCTATAAGTTCAATTCCTAAGGCTAAGGATTCGAACCCCTGTTACCGCCGTACTCTTTATAAAAAAAGAACGCGGTGTCCTAGTCTTGTTCCCACTAGACGATGGGGACCCGGACTGCATTAGACTCTGCAAAGAGTGAATACTCGTAAAAACCTGTAGGCTAAGGCTTAACGCTTATATAACCAGACCGAAGTCTAGTCATTATAAATAATGGTATCCCC
>Ga0316197_10000021_pt1 | contig 204103 bp, 198 predicted proteins | sample OudBiesiAoxic_MG_FD_204939 | JGI IMG/M metagenome (GOLD analysis project Ga0316197, IMG submission 204939) | Coastal sediment microbial communities from Oude Bieten Haven, Netherlands - site A oxic | ecosystem: Environmental > Aquatic > Marine > Coastal > Sediment | place: Netherlands...
GATCTACAATTTGATCTTTATTTAATTGCTAATATTGTGAAGTGAGTATAAAAACAAGAGCATAGTTTAGTTGTTGCTAATTAAAGGCTAGCCCTTATATATCAACGATGTTCATGCGGATCCCCTGCACCCACAATTCTATTTCTTTCGGCAACCACCAAAATGTAACCACTTCCCTGCCCACGCACCGACCACAATATTGAAAGCGGCTATCCTCGATGATGGTGCGGCAATAGCTGAGAAATTTAAGAACTGGCAAGTACACGGAGCATCAACCGCCACGGCCGAACCATGGGTAAAGCCAAATACAGAAGTTGGCGCGGTGACCAGCGAACATTCACGCAAGTCGTTGAGACGTTTAAAAATAAGAAGCCGCTATAAACGGCGAATGATTCTAACTGCATACGAATTTATCTGGAATTGACCAGCTCACAGCAACAGCGGAGTTAGGTACACAAAAAGAACTCAACCAAGTCGGGTAACGCCTTGGCATAAGGTGCGCCAACGCAATACTTACAAAACCAAATACACTTCAGACCAAAACCGCCGAGTGTCAGGCGTCACATTAATGCCTTTGTTACCCGGCCGTTCGACTTGGCTAAAGCAGCTTGCCTGCCATGATGAAATGCAGTTAAAAAATGCGCTGATTAAGCGCGACAAACAACTAATTCAAGGCAGACAAATTCAAAACTATAACCACGAAAATTACTGCGCGTTTACCTACAAAATAGCGGCTACGATGAAGTTAGCACTATGGTTTACCTAGAAAAGATGAACCAGAAACACTCGCCAATACTGATAAAAAGGCAGCCCAAACTCAAGCCGCGAACAACAGCAACAAAGTTACATTGTCACTACAACCACAAAAATGTAACCACTTCCCTGCCAGCGTACCGACCACAATATTGAAAGCGGCTATCCTCGAAAATGGCGCGGTAATAGCTGAGAGATTTAAGAACGAATAAGTACGCGGAGCATCAACCGCCACGGCCGAATCATGGTTAAAACCAAATACAGAAATTGGCGCGGTTACCAGCGAACATTCACGCAAGTCTTTGAGGCGTTTAAAAATAAGAAGCCGCTACAAACGATGAAGATTCTTACTGCATATGAATTTATCTGGAATTGACCAACTCACAGCGACAGCGGAGTTAAGTACACAAAAAGAACTCAACCAAGTCGGGTAACGCCTTGGCATAAGGTGCGCCAACGCATTACTTACAAAACCAAATACACTTCAAACCAAAACCGCCGAGTGTCAGGCGTCACATTAATGCCATTGTTACCCGGCCGTTCGACTTGGCTAAAGCAGCTTGCCTGCCATGATGAAATGCAGTTAAAAAATGCGCTGATTAAGCGTGACAAACACCTAATTCAAGGCAGACAAATTCAAAAATATAACCACGGTAATTACTGCGCGTTTACCTAAAAAATAGCGGCAACGATGAAGTTAGCACTATGGGTTACCTAGAAAAGATGAACCAAAATCTTGCGCGAATATTGATTTAAAGGCAGCCCAAACTAAAGCCGCGAACAACACCAACAAAATTACATTGTCACTACAACCACCAAAATGTAACCACTTCCCTGCCAGCGCACCGACCACATTATTGAAAGCGGCATTCCTCGATAATGGTGCGGCAATAGCTGAGAAATTTAAGAACGAGTAAGACGCAGAGCATCAACCGCCACGGCCGAACCATGGTTAAGACATAGTACAGAAGTTGGCGCGGTTACCAGCGAATATTCACGCAAGTCGTTGAGAAGTTTAAAAACAAGAAGCCGCTATGAACAAAGAACGATTCTTACTGCATACGGATTTCACTGGAATTGACCAACTCACAACAACAGCGGAGTTAAGTACACAAAAAGAACTGAACCAAGTCGGGTAACGCCTTGGCATAAGGTGAGCCAACGCTGAACTTACTAAACCAAATACACTTCAAACCAAAACCGCCGAGTGTCAGGCGTCACATTAATGCCATTGTTACCCGGCCGTTCGACTTGGGTGAAGCAGCTTGCCTGCCATGATGAAATGCAATTAAAAACTACTCAGATTCAGCGCGACAAACACCAAACTCAAGACAGTCAAATTCAAAACTATAACCACGAAAATTTCTGCGCCTTTACCCACAAATAGCGGCTACGATGAAGTTAGCACTATGGTTTACCTAGAAAAGATGAACCAGAAACGTACGCTGATACTGATAAAAAGGCAGCCCAACTAAAGCCGCGAACAACACTGACAAAGTTACATTGTCACTACAACCACCAAAATGTAACCACTTCCCAGCCCACGCACCGACCACAATATTGAAAGCGGCTATCCTCGATGATGGTGCGGCAATAGCTGAGAAATTTAAGAACGAGTAAGTACGAGGAGCATCAACCGCCACTGCCGAATCATAGTTAAAACCAAATAGATAAGTTGGCGCGGTTATCAGCGAATATTCACCCAAGTCGTTGAGACGTTTAAAATAAGAAGCCGCTATGAACGACGAACGATTCTTACTGCATACGGATTTATCTGGAATTGACCAACTCACAGCGACAGCGGAGTAAAGTAAGCAAAAAGAACTGAACCAAGTCGGGTAACGCCGCAATAACACGTGCTGAACGCCATAATTACCAAACCAATTATACTTTAAACCACGAATGCCGAGTGTAATAAGCATCGTGTTGATTGCTTTGTTATACCGTTTCTAACAGCATACCCAGTACCTTGCTGATGGATCCGGAAAGACCTTACCCATTATGATATTTTCAAATTTACCACCGTTACTTTCTATTATTTTTCGTGAAGCTACATTGTCTTCGTCAGCAATTAATAGTACTCGATTGAGCCCAAGTTCTTTGGCTTTAGTTAAAGCCAATTTGAGAATCGATGTTCCATAACCATTTCGGCGAAATGATGGTGCAATATCATAACCAATATGACCCGCTTCCAGTGCTAGAAACTCATTATTTATATTGTGACGAATACGAACCACGCCCAAAATAGACTGATTAACATTAATTAGCCAAAAGTGGCTGCATGGGACATAACCTTCACGTAAGTTAATTCCGTTACTTTCATCAGTTAAACTTTGAATATACGAAGAAAAATCCTCTTTTCCCAATAAGTACGATTCAATATTACCAATGTCGTTGGCTGCATAATCCTCGAAGAAATCAAAGAATGCTGACTTCAATTCCAGTGATGGTACAACTAATTCCATGTCAATTTCTCCTTTTAACGGTATAACGCCCAATTAAGGGGTGAACAACGCCTCCACCCAAACCTAATGCATTGTGCCATAAACACTAAACTGACTTGAAGTGAGGGTGCCAAGCGTTGTGAATCCCTCTTAAATTGCTTGTTATGTAATTTACTCGATGGGTTCAATAACACATTGCTGATAGGCTTCTTCAGAATCAGCTGTTTGATACCATAATTCAATACTTGCGAGGTTTTGTACTTCTTGACTGATTTTTAGAATCCATTTAGTCATGCTTTCTGGTTCAAAGTCATATCCATATATCAAGTATATTGCTCTTTCATAACCAACAATATTTTTAAAATCAGATAAAGATTGAAGATCTTTTTTAACGCCACCGCGCTTAGCGTTTTGAGTTTTCACTTCAATAATTGCGTGATTGCCTCCCATATCACCAGGCTGATGTACTAAGAAATCAGGTTTAATATGGTCGGCTTTTAATTCTTCAAGCTTAGGGTGAGCCGACTTATCTACTTCTCCATTAATGTAGTATGGGGTGTTTGTTGGCCATAACTTTCTCATCTGGTGATATAGTTCATAACAATATACACGCTCTCTATATACAGGATCCCCTCCATCTAATTCTAGATGGAAATATACGCGATCAATCTGATTTGTTGCTTGTTTTAATATTGTAGTTAACTCTATCACTTCTACTTCCTATTACATAACGCCTGCATAACACGTTTGCTACGATACAGACTTAGCTGAATTTTACTGCCTTAATCACTGAAACTAAAGGCAAACTGACAACGCCGAGTGTAGCAAATCGTGTTGATGCATTTGTTATCTGCCATTTATTTACACCTAAAAATCTTAATTTATGAATGAGTAAGCAATGGGTCTTTTTCCCCATTAGGGCCAATTAATAAAGTGTTTATCAATGGTGCTAATGGTCGTAGAGCTAATTTATCTACCAATTCATCATAAACTCTAGTTACCGACCATTCTTGAAGCTGAGATGACTCGCCATTAATAACAATATTCATTGAAGACACCGTGTACCTAGGAAAAGAATAATTAGGTATGACTGATAATGAAGACATCAAAGTAAGTATATTATCTTCTTTTTTTGGATCTGCCGCAGCATAATGAGCAGCAACTTTATTTCTCCAAAGCTTAACAGGTTTAGGCAACCACTCTTTTCTCTCGCTATATATTAATTCTTTCACTTTTTGCGGATATTTTTTGATATCTGAATATTCATTCCCTAGGTTCAAGAACTTTTGAATACCTAAGAGTGAACATAGATTCATCATATATATACTAAACACATCAAAGTTCGTAGTACCACACGCCACAAGATATGGGTCACTCATACTAAAACCACCTAAATTAAGGTTAATTGGTGGCAAAGGTGGCAACTTACCTTGATAAAACAAACTTAAAGCTCTCTCTGCTTCTTCCTGTGTTTTATAACAATTAAGTAGAAACTTTAAGTTTTCATAATGCCTTACGTTACTTGCTTCACGGTATAAAATCCCCTTTACTTGATTAATAGGGTATTCAAGTAAATCCTCGCTACCATTTTGAGAAATACCAAACTTCATAAATAATCACCCTAATTTTAACTATCAATACCAATCGAATTAGTAATTGAATACTAAACTTTTTTAATGACAGATAACGCCTTGGCATAAGGTGCGCCAACGCTGAACTTACTAAACCAAATACACTTCAAACCAAAACCGCCGAGTGTCAGGCGTCACCTTAATGCCTTTGTTACCCGGCCGTTTGACTTGGGTTAAGCAGCTTGCCTGCCATAATGAAGTGAAACTAAAAACTGCGCTTATTAAGCGCGACAAACACCCCACTCAAGGCTGACAAATTCAAAACTATAACCACGAAAATTACTGCGCGTTTACCCACAAAATGGCGGCAACGATAAAGTTAGCACTATGGTTTACCTAGAAAAGATGAACCAAAATCTTGCGCGAATATTGATAAAAAGACAGCCCAAGCTAAAGCCGCGAACATCGACCACAAGTAGACTGTTTTCGGCAACCACCAAAATGTAACCACTTCCCTACCAACGCACCGACCACAATATTGAAAGCGGCATTCCTCGATAATGACGCGGCAATAGCTGAGAAATTTAAGAACTGGTGAGCACACGGAGCATCAACCGCCACGGCCGAACCATGGTTAAAACCAATACAGAAGTTGGCGCGGTAACCAGCGAACATTCACTCAAGTCATTGAGACGTTTAAAAACAAGAAGCCGCTACAAACGACGAACGATTCTAGCTGCATACGGATTTGTCTGGAATTGACCAACTCATAGCGACAGCGGAGTAAAGTAAGCAAAAAGAACTCAACCAAGTCGGGTAACATTTTATTCAACGAACAAAGATCGCGTGTATCTTGCTCGTATATTCCTTCTTGAACTTTCTTACCTATCTACATCTAAATAAAAGCAACTTTCACATTTCATCCTATAAAGGGTAATAAATATACGATCAAGTCTCGTGTATCACGATTTTCGTCACATCATTATGTAACTGATTTATCAGATATTTTACCATAATAAGATTTAACGCAAAAATCAGTGCATTGCTAAAAGCATGTATTCGAATAAGTGAAAAGTAACTTCTACTCTAATGCCACCACTGTATAAATAGACAGGCATCATGGATATACCTAAACCACTAAATTCAACATCTAGCCAGTTCTTACAAAAGTTTACCGCTTTTATACGAGTACGAGGGCTTAGCTATGCAACAGAAAAAACGTACCTACACTGGGTGAAGCGATTCATTTTATTTAATCAATACCGTTCGATGGATGAAATAAGTACTAACGATATAGCCAGTTTTCTTGAATACCTTACGTTGAAACTTGATGTTACAGTTAACACACAAAAAACCGCGCTTAATGCGTTAGTCTTCCTTTGTCGAGAATATTTACAGCAAGATACCGCTCAGTTGAAGTTTAAACGTTCAAAAAAGCCATCTAAATTACCCACCGTATTTACTCATCAAGAAGCGACTGATGTTATTAATCATATTCCCTACCCTTTTAAGCTTGCAACGCAATTAATGTATGGCAGTGGGTTACGTTTAAATGAAGCACTTAGGTTAAGGGTTGAAGATATCGACCTCGAAAATAGTGCATTAACAATAAGAAGTGGGAAAGGTGATAAAGATCGACAAAGTTTACTGCCTCGCTCATTGCATGATGCACTGAAAACTCAAATCGAAACCGTTCAACTTCTTCATAATGAAGATTTAAATAATGGTTTTGGTGATGTATACATGCCAAATGCTATTGCGCGTAAATACCCTGCACGGAGTAAAAGTCTGGGATGGCAATATTTGTTCCCAGCTAGCAAGCTAAGCATTGATCCTCGTTCTGATAGGAAAATGCGACACCACGTGATGGATAGAACACTTCAAAGCTATGTGAGAAAAGCGTTACTGCAAACAAGCATCGTCAAAAAAGCAGGATGCCATACTTTCAGGCATTCTTTCGCAACACGATTACTTGAAGCAGGAACAGATCTTCGGAATATTCAGGAATTACTAGGGCATACCGATATCAAAACAACGCAAATTTATACCCATGTAGCGGGTGTGCATCATAGTGGTGTAATCAGCCCATTAGACCGATAATTTTCCATGCTACCGCCCATAAAGTATAGAAAACCAGACTCATTACGTTTAGTTGCACAATTTTACATACCATAACAAATATGTATGTAACGACCTATCAAACATTATGGTAAACAGCAAAAATCATTAAGTAGATCAATGTATTGGTTATAACAGCGAATATTTTTGATGAGATATAAACCAAAAAGCCCATTATCTAAATGCGTTAACATTGATAATGGGCTTTAAATACGCAGTGTTTTGATTAATGGACTACAGCTTTAGTTCCCAGCGCACAAGTGGGTTACCAGGTGTAATTCCCTTTCCTCCCCAACGATCTACGCTATCAACTACCATGATTCGCTCTGGATTAGGGACGATTATTTGCAGCTGCTTACTCACTTTTTTAGAGGTTAACAACCATAGGGTTTCATCTTCATTCATTAACGTGATAAGTGCTTGCTTATCATTTTCAGTCCATTCAAGCTCTGGCTTTGTAAGACGCTCAACAACAAACAACTGATTACCCGAAGCGAAATCTTCTAACTCTTCAGACAATAAAACAACAGAATCGATTTCTTTTTCGATAAGTACTTGCTGCTGCTTGTTGATTAACTGACGAACAGCAATCATTAACTTCTGCTGATTTTTCTCGATTATTTTCGCTTGCTTTGGCCAAACACGTTGTAAGTCTTGGCTCGCAATCGCGGTCATTCTCGTTAGGTTCGTCGGGTTTAACCACGCAAATAATGACATACGCCCATCATCAAGACGTAATGCAGCAACACCCTGCGCCCTTGGCGAAATAGCTTGCGATGCATCGATCTCAATTAGCCCGATGTTGCCTTGCCTCGCATGAACATACAATGCATCTTGTGGCCAAATAGCCCCTAGCGTAATTGCCACAGTGGCTTTTTCACCTGCTTTCACTGTTGATGCTGCACCTTTGCCACTAAACCAATTAGGTAAGCGAGAAACACCATAACGTTTTGGCGGTAAATAACGCGTGGTTATTTCTGTACCTTTGGTTAATTCAGTCGCCAACATATACGTAACGGGCGTTGCCGTTAATATATCGTCTGCTTTCACAATCGTAGAAGTTAAAAGAGTACTGAGTGCGAAAAGCGAGACGGTTGTTTTAATTAGACGATTTTTCATTGGAATGTTAAACACGTTTAGTTATCCCTTGCGAACGATGCGGTAACAGGTTGCAATTAAAAAGAAGAAAGCCGACACAATAATAATTGCGGCACCAGAAGGAACAGGCAGTTTTAATTCCATCGGCAGTACAGTGCCGATTAAGCAACTTATCGTGGCCAATAAAGCAGACATCAATACGAAACTGCCCATATTTTTAGTTAGCAAGCGAGCCGTTGCACCGGGAATTAATAGCAGAGCACCTACTAAAACAGCACCCACAATTTTTACTGACGCAATGGTTACTAATGTAATCATCATTACAAACAGATAGTCATAAAAGTTAGTGGCATATCCACGTACTCGGGCAATGTCAGGGCTAATACAAGTCAGTAAAATGCGGTTGAAGGTTGGAATTAATACCAAGACGATTAGCGCGCAACTTACGGCTAATATCAGCAAGTCATAGTCAGTCACAGTAAGTATTGAACCAAACAGTACATTCTCAAGCATGTGGATATTAATCTTGCGTGCCACATACATCAGTAATGCTGCACCAACCGCTAATGCCAATGCCAAAAATACACCAACCAGAGTATCGTATGGCACATTAGTGCGGTTTCGTACGAAATGCAGTAAAAGAGCGAAGATCATACAAAAGCAAAACAAGCCAATAATAGGGTTTTCAGGTGGTTCACCCAGTAATACACCCAATGCAATACCAGTTAATGCCGCATGCCCTACTGCTTCTGAAAAGAAGGCTAAACGCTTGGCGATAACAAGAGTGCCTAACCCACCAAGCAGCGGGCCCAACAATAAAGCGGCAACAACAGCATTCACCATGAATGAATAGGAAAAGCTGTCGCTAAGCCAGCCCGCATCAACACCCAGTTGAGCCCATAAACGGATATATTCCATTACGCGACCTCCTTCTGGTTTTCTTTAACTGATTCAGACTCAACCATTGGTGCTGGCTGAATGCTGTAATGGTTGAACAAACGCTCGATTTTCTCTGGTACTAATACTTCAGCAACCGAACCGCTATCAATTAGGTGGCGATTCACAACATGCACATGCCCATCTAAACGACGAACAGCGCTTACATCATGATGCACAGCTAGAATCGTTTTGTTCTCTTGCACTAATTCATGGATCAAGCCTTCAAGGTAACGTACACCTTGTTCATCCATACCAGTTGTTGGTTCATCTAAAACCAATAAATCAGGGTTATCTAATAATGCTTGGGCAAATAGCACACGTTGTTGCTCACCACCCGAAAGTTGCCCCATGCGACGATCGGCACGGCTTGCCATACCCACACGATCAAGTTGCACTAAGGCATAATCTTGCTCTTTCTTTCGTTTACGCCAAAACAGAGGGTTACGACTTTGGTTAAGCAGAATAAAATCCATTACCGTAAAAGGTAAGCTTGATTCAAACGTCGCTTTTTGCGGAACATACCCAATCGTGCCTTTTTGTTTTGGCCATTCAATTTGAATATCACCACTAAACGGGGTTAGACCAAGAATAGAGCGTAACAATGATGTTTTGCCACCACCATTAGGTCCCATTACAACATGGCACTGACCCGCTTGAAGTTGATGGGTAATTCCCTGCAAAATCACATTGTCGCCATATTTCAGACCAACATTGTTTAAACGAATACTTGGACCCACAATCAGTTTCCTTGCTTCGTTGCGGCAAATTTCATTGCTTCAACTAATGTTGTTAAATTCTCTTTCATTTCAATGGCAACTTTATCGTTTTCATATTCTCCATGCGTCATGTGAGAAAAACGATATAGTTGAACACCCGTTGCCTCTTCAATGGTTTCTACGTATCGATTAGGCATATTCAATTCATAGAAAAGAACATCGATACCGGATGCGCGAATTTTCTCAATAGTACCTTGCAGCTGGCTTGCACTCGGCTCGACACCATGCGCAGGTTCAATCACTGTCGCGACATCGACACCAAATTCTTGCAGAATATAACCATAGGCATTATGTGTTGTGGCTACTTTCATACCTGCAGTATCAAGATCACCCAAGGTCAACATCGCTTCACGTTTCATCATGCGAAATTGCGTTGCATAAGTGCGGGCATTTTTACGATATGTACGTGCATTATCTGGGTCAATTTTCGCCAGTTCACTGGCAATGGTGTAAACTTTTTGAATGGTTGTCGAAAGGCCAACAAACGTATGGGGATTTACAGCGCCGTCTCCCACCGATTCACCCAGTGCTGGCAATAGCGGTACATCTTTATTGGCTTCGATTACGATAAGATCATCACGATTGGCTGCTTTTATCACTTTAAGAGCAAAATCATCATGACCAATGCCGTTAACGACAATCACGTCCATCTGCTTTAAACGGCGCAAGTCATTCGGCTGTGGTAAATAGTTATGCGGGTTAAAACCAGCATCCACTAATGGCAGCACATTCGCTTTATCACCCACAACCGCTTTAACGTAGCTATAGTAAGGTTGAAGTGTAATACCAATGGTCAGCTTATCGTTGCCTTGGTTATTCGAAGAATCCGTAATAGCATTCTGAGTAGAATCTTGCGCATGTACTAGGCTTGCACCTAAAACGAAAATAACGGTCGTTGCCGCTTTAATAAATTTGGAGATCATGAGTAACTACCGTATTTCTTAAAAAGAAAAGAACATATGTGATTAACTGAAAACAAAATGCATGTTATTAATGCGTTTGTTCATCTTGATGATTTGTTGTATCTAGCTGGATAGATGTATCAGCATTTGCAAAAACGACCTGCTTCCAACCAGCATTCATTAACCACGCTTTGTCTAATTGGCTACCAGCAGACATGAAAGGCTTCGCTGTTCTTGATAGATTCAGCCAAATATCAGGATCTGCCTGAGCAGTATGTAGAATGGTCGATACCGTGCCAGAATCCAGTTCAGGAATACCTTGATAAAATGCAGGTGCTACTTTGCTCCATGCATGTTTACCTTTTCGTTCCCAGCTTTTATCTTTAATAAAGGGTGCAATCCACAAGGCTTCAAGTTCTGAAATGTCAGCCCATATTTCACGGTTTTCAAAATCAATACCGTCTTGATAAATGTTGCGAATTTCTTCATGCGCTAACCGTAGTTCAGCGATCATCGCTAATGATTCGGTATCAAGATCTTTAATCGAAATTTGATAACTTTTTACGGCTTGCTGCGCTATTGCAGCCTGATGATAAGGTAACAATAAAGTCGCAACAGCGAGGATCAATGCAATGGATAACGCTATCCATTTCCCCTCTCGACCGCCATCGTCACTGCGTACCGTTTGAATGATCATTTTACTGAAATCTCGACAACATCCACTTCAACAGGGTTTTCGTGCCCAGCATCAAAAACTAAATAGAAATCTGACTCTGGCTTGGTAAATTCAGCAATAGAACGTTTATCCGTCGTCACTTTCGCGACCAAGTTATCATCGTAATCATACATGTTGACGTCATAATCGATTGCTTTACTCCCGTCACTATAGCCCGCCTCACAAGCGACTTTGTCGCCTTCAAACCAACATGTCATTAAAGGGAAATGGGCACTTGCCGCAGACGAAAAAAGGACAGATAAAGACAGTGCAGAGAAAGATAAAAGTGACAAACCGATGTGTTTTTTCATGTAAACCTCAACAACGTTATAAACAATCTATTAATCGCTATAACGATTGTTATAAATAACTTTGATACAAAATATATAACCTAGCTTGGCGCATCTGTGCGCTAGCTAGGTTATCAATAAACAGAATTACTTCAGCATGGCTTCAAACGTAAAGTGAACATTCACGCTTGCAGTATCTGCTAATGGGTTATTCTTCAACTCACCTTTATAGTTCGCTTTCATCAAATAGCGACCTGCAACATCTGGTGTAAAGGTTACTTTGCCTTCGCTATCGCTGATCACATCGATCTGTTCTTGTTGATTACGGTATAACGTACCTTCGCGTGTGATTTCTGCTGTTACACCCTGCTGAGGTTCACCATTGAAGTAAAACTGGAAGCTAACCTCTTCACCTTCAACAATATCTGAAGGGTGTGTAATAGGCAGCAATTCAAGGTACTTACCATCCATTTCTAATGCTTTGTCAGTTGGCTTACCTACGGTTATGTAACTTTCGGCACGCGTAAAACTAAGTTGAGTAACCACATCGCGTGATTTTTCTGGCAATAATGTATCGCGCTCTGCTTTATTGGCTGGTGCCCATTTCACTGTATCGCGGCGGCCTGCTTTGTATTGGGTGTAGTAACTTGGCACATTGTTAATTTGAACTTTGTGTGTGCCTTCTTCTTCAAAATAGAAATCAAAGATTGAGCGACGTTTTCCACGAATAACAAAGTTAGGACGCTCTTTACGACCATCAGGCATTACGACTTGCGCCGATTCACTACCTGCAGGCTTATCAAACACAAACGTACCGTGTGACGCTGTAACGTCAAACGTTAGCCAATCACCACCTTCTTTAGACACTGTAAAATGTGATGGCAATACCCAGCGAGGGTGAGCATTCGCAGTTGCAGTAGCCGCTAAACCTGCAACAACAGTACAAGCCATGGTTAACGCTTTAAGCTTTTTATTAGTAAGCATCATGTTTTCTCTAATTCATTAATTTGATAATCACGTAAGGAACTTTTCGAGTCACTTACTTAAATTTCTGGTTAACGCACTTTATAACTAATCGAGACATCGCCAGTTTCTTCTGTTGGCGCAATCTTATGAACAAATGCGGTATCGCTTAATTGCAGCTTCTGACGTAAATAGTTTCGACCACCATGTTCACGAACAACTTCAGCATAAAAGGTATAGTCACCCTGCTCTACACGGTTACCTTGGTCATCTAAACCATCCCATACAAAGCGATATTCACCAGCAGGACGGGTTGCCGATGTAACTGCATCAACCAGTTCACGATCATAACGACCCACTTTACGCCACCAGCTGCGTAAATCTTTTAGCCACTCGTCTTTACCCACCCATAACTCAACGGTTCGTACTGATTTACGGTTCGCATCTTCAATCCATACAGCAACGTATGGTCGGGCGTACATGGCGGTATCTATTTTAGGAAGCTCAAACTCAACCTCTATCTTTGCATTTTCAGGAATAGGGGCTGCGTGTAAAACAAGAGGAAATACCAAAGCAAGTGCAGCCACTAACTGGCTTTTTTTAATTCTTTGAGGAAAAACAGATGACATAACAAACCTTTAAAGTCAGTACCAAATTACGTTTTGATATTAAGGAACAGCAACAAAGAAAATCAGCAACGATATAATTGAGCCAAATAACGTCCATTTAATGGCGGTATTGAACGTCTTCTTCTTTGGCACAAGTAAGCACACGCCTGTGAGCACAAAAAGCACCATCAATAACGCAGTAATATCGATGAACCACTTCCACACATCACCGCTATTTCGCCCCTTATGAAGATCGTTAAGAACGGCAACCAATCCATAATGTGATTTCTCGACAACCGCCTCTCTTGCTAACATGTCGATAAATACAGCAACGTTATAACCTGGCCCTTTATAGTCCATAGAGATCTCACCTTCGATCAGCTCTCCATCTTCTATTTCAGTGAAAACTTGCAGCGCAGAGGGCTTACCAGATAACTGAGCATGCTTAGTTAGGTAGTCAATAATCGCAGCTTCATTAGGTACAAATGGACCTTTTACGGACTGGAATAAATCAGCAGGCAATGAAAGCACCTGTTCACTACTATCAGGTTTACTTTTCACGAAAATTTCAGGACGGTTTAGCGTTATTCCTGTCACAGAAAAAAACAGCACAACTAATAGCAAAGCCATCGAAATGTAAATATGTAGGCGACGAGCCCAAACCTGAACGGCTTTATTTTTTAACATCGTTTTATTATTTGATGACATGTAAACAGCTGTATCGTGACGTTGTATATTGAGTGCACATAACTTAATTGATAATCGTTTTCATTGGCATTCAATTTACATTATTTACTTTGGCGGGTAGTAAAACTCAAAGCTAAAACAAAAACGGCAACCCTAAGGCTGCCGTTCTTATTTTCATCTTACCCAAGCGTCGCGTTAACGCTTAGCTTTGCATGTTACGGATCTGACTTAGGTACTTAACCCAACTTTTCGATGCCGAAGATGGGGTGATGTTATTCGCTTGTTTCGCATGAATAATCGCCTTATCAAAGTTCTCTAACTTGTAATAAGCCCGAACTTTTGCCAATTCAACATCTGCTTGTTTATCTTTACGTTTAACCCGTTCTAATTCTGTTAAGGCTTTATGGTAATGCCCTTCTTGTAATAACAACTGCGCGAGTTCCCAACGGTATTTAGCGTTTAGCTGTGCTGCTTTCGACCACACCGCTATCGCCTTATCCCACTCCTTTGCTACCTGCCAATACATTGCTTGATCAGACAGTAATTTGGCATCACTGTACGCATTTTCTAGTTCATTGATGATCTGTGCGGCACGTTCTGGAATACCTCGCTGGGCATAAAGCTGAGCCAATGTTTTCAAATCTTGCTGACGTAACGCCACGCCTTGATGTTTCGCTAAAGCCAATGTATCTAATGCATCGATAGAGCGCCCAATACGCAATTGAATTCCCGCTAACTGTTGCCACCAAGCTGTTTTATTGGGCTCGAGTAAAATTAACCCATTCAAGGTAGGAATCGACTCTTTCCACTGTTTGAGCTGTAACTGAGCCCCAAGCTTGATAGTCAGTGGCTGTATTGCCACCTTTTCACTCAATGCATCGTAACGTTTCAATGCAGTTAGTACTTTAGGCCATTGCTCAATTTGATAATGTGTTTGCGCAATACGAAGCCACAATTCATCCGCTTTTTGAGATTCATGTATCGCATGAGTGAGCGCGTAATAATGCGGTAAGGCGGCTTTAAACTGTTCTTCTGATAACAAAATATCGGCAAGCATGCGTTGAGTTACCCATGCTTGCTCATCGGCTAATAGGTTACTGTTGACGGCCAATGTAAGATTCTGAATGGCTTTGTTTGTATTACCTTTCTGCCAATAGAAAATACCCAGCATTCGATTAACAAACGCTTTGTCATAAGATCGGCTCGGGTTTAAATCAGCCAATACAGCGATGGCTTCATTCAGTTTTTCTTCTTGCTGTAAATTATGTGCACGTTGTACCTTGCCGGCTGTAAATTGAGACAACTCTTCAGCACTGGCATTAACTGGCATACACAGCATTAAAGTGAGGGCAATAACGACTTTCTTCATCTTGATCATTGGCTTATCTTAAACTCCAATCTGACCGTCTGACCGACTTGTGCGATTGATTTACCATCAACGACTTTTGGTTGATATTTCCATTTACGCAGAGCTCGGACAGCTTCTTTTTCAAACAACCTTCGCGGTTTAGCATCAATTACATCAATTGTTGTAGGACGCCCCTGCGGATCAATCGTAAACGACAAAACAACATAACCTTCTGCTTTTTGCTTCATAGCCCGTGCAGGATAACGCGGTTCAACACGGTATAAAGGCATCGCTTGTTGACTTGCACCAAAGTCAGAAAAGGTCGGTAAATTAATGGCTAGCCCCGTAACCGCAGTGTCTAATCCTAAATTCGGCATTGATGGCACAGGGGTTGAAGTTGCAGATTGTGAACTTTTAGGTACGGCTTCAGGTGGCGGTTCTGGGGTTTCAGGCTTTTCTGGCACTGTTCGCTGACGGCGCTGCGCATCTTGTTCTTGTTCAACCATCACCATATCAAACGCGAGGTTCTGGCTTTGTTCTGGTGAACCTTGGTGGCCGTTATCGACCATCCATGCCATAAACGTAAACAAACCTAACGCGACAAATATCGAAATAGGCAACGCTAACACTAAGCGAAATACCGCAGTTTGAAATATCGATGTTTGAGATACCGAAGCCATTAACGCTTCTCCGCAGCCAATGCGATATTCTTCACACCCGCCCCTTTTGCCGCATCCATTACTTTTACTACTGTACCGTTATACGCATGTTCATCGGCTTGAATCACTAATGAAGCGTCTGGTTGTTCAAGTAGCAAATGCTCTAATACCGCCTGTACGCGTTCAGCATCAACTACACGCTTATCAATAAAAATGTCATTCGCAGATGTAACCGCAACAAAAATACCCGCATCTTTCTGGCTTACCACATTACTGGCTTGCGGACGGTTTACTTCTACGCCCGATTCGCGCACAAATGAGCTTGTTACAATAAAGAATATAAGCATGATGAAAACAATATCGAGCATTGAAGTCATATCAATTTGTGCTTCTTCACGGGCTGAAGATGGACGGCTTAATCTCATTGCTGACTCCTTAATAATTTTTCTAACTTCAATTCACGCCAATAACAGGCTTTTGCTAAACGAGCATGAACAAACATTCCCGCTAAAGCCGCTACCATTCCCGCCATTGTTGGCAAGGTAGCTAATGAAATACCCGATGCCATTAAGCGCGGCTGGCTGCTACCCTGTGTTGCCATAACATCAAAGACTGAAATCATACCTGTTACCGTTCCTAACAAACCAAGCATCGGACAGATTGCCACCAGCACTTTTATTAAGTTCAAATTTTGATTCAGCGCGGTACGGGCTTCATTCAACCAACCACTGCGAATTGCATGGGCATACCAAGAGGTTTGATCATCACGCTGCTGCCATTTTTCTAGCCACACCCTTTTCTGTTTAGGGTAATAGCAATATAGGAAGATGACTCGCTCGACAACTAACAACCAGCACAGTACAACAATGGCAGCTAACCATAATAAAATGGGGCCACCTTGATCCATGAAGTGTGACAGCGAAAACCACCACGCTTCAAAAAGACTCGATTCCATTACGCTGCGCTTCCTACTTTTTCAGCTTGCTCTGCAACTAAACTAATACCCTGTTTTTCAAGAATATTGCGTACAGCATCTGCCTGAGTGCTCAGAATATTGTGTGCTAGTAACAATGGCATAGCAGAAATAAGACCAAGCACCGTTGTAACCAATGCCGTTGAAATACCACCCGCCATCACTTTCGGGTCACCATTACCAAACTGAGTAATAACTTGGAATGTTTCAATCATGCCGGTAACTGTACCTAACAAACCTAACATTGGTGCCAATGCCGCCAATAGCTTTAACATAGACAGCCCTTTTTCGAGCTCTTGTTGTTCATCAACAATGGCTTCAAGAAGACGTAATTCCAATGCTTCGACGCTGCGTGTTTGCTCTTTTATGTTTATGTCAGCTTTTTTATTTACGCCAAGGCTATACACGTTCAATATGCGGCCTAGTGGGTTATTACCCGGCTCATTGGGTCTTTTAAGCTGTACTTTTATTTTCTGGCGAATAATGAAGAGTTTCGATCCGCGGAATAAGGTGATAATGGCACCAATCGCAAGTAACCCTAAAATTACTTTACCCACAACCCCACCGTGTTCTAAACGATCTTTCAATTCTGGCGCATTCGCTAACTGTTCAAGCATGACGCCACGTGAAGGATCGACCACCACAGACATAATGCCCACTTGCGACATCGATGCTAAACCCGATAAAACCGGACCATTTGCAGGCTGTTTCAAATACGGCTTAGCGACAATGCGATCACCATTCCATGCTAAATAGCCTTGTTCACCAATCAGACCCATGCTACCTAGACGGTAGGCATTGATGTTAGCTTGATGACCATCAGCATTAATGAACGGAACAGAAACGGATGCCAGCTGTGCGCTTGCCTCAATTTGTTCAACCATGCCTAACCATAAACCGTTAAGCTGAACCATAGATGGCAGTGCTTTTGCATCGACTATTTGATCAATAACAGGGGCGTATTTCGCACGATCCACCACGGTTACCGATGCCTCAAGCTCTTGATCTAAATCTTTAGCGGCTTGTCGAACCACACCGAACAGTTCGCCTAAACTGCCCGTTTCTAAACGCAATTGTTCTTCTAATATCGCTAGGTTATTTTCATTATTACTGAATGTTTGGCTTAGTTGGTCGGTTTCAATTTGCAGCTGCACGCGCTGTTTAATCAAAGCATCACGCTGGGCGCGAATAGATTGTTCTGTTTGCTTAAAACCCGATTCACGTTGCACATTATGCGCACTTTGAATGCGTTGGGCTTCTTGCGTTGCATCCACTAATGCTGAGGTAGCAGATGCAGTAAAAGGCAAACTGAATAAACATAATGCAGCAACTAACGTTTTCATTTTCATTGTTACTTACTCTCTTCGTTAGTTGATGCGGCAAGCTTTACAGATACCGGTAAAGTAATAAGGCTTGGTGCTGTTTGCTTACTTGCGATAGCGAAGGCTTTATCTATTGAAGAGGAATCACTATTACTTAACCCCTGCCACTGGCGTTGCTGCTCATTCCATGCCCAGTAATGCGTTCCATCAAGGCTACGTGCAACCAATGAAATTCGACCAAGGTGAAGTAAATCAGCTTCAATATTTTGCAGATCCGACAAAGCAATTTGACCTTGATACACGCCCAACTTAGTGCCGTAATCCATCTCGACTTGATACGCTTCTAAAATACGGCGGTATTTTTCAGCATCACTAATATCAGCTTTACCCATCATCAATTCTAACTTGGCGATACGCGCTAAACGTTGCTGATATTTAATGGGTTTATCTTGGGCAACAATCGTCTTTAATCCTTCGATCATGTTATACATCAGCGGTACAACACCCTGACGTGTTTCTTTTATACCGTGAATTTGCTGGTTTAAACTTGCCGTTTCTTGGTTTTGGTTATCAACCAAACGCGCTAAATGATCACGATAAACAGCCAGATTTTTGACCTCTTCCTGTAACTGCTCTATTTCAGCTTTCATCGTGAGTGCAGCTTCAGCGCTGCGATCGACTTTTTGCTGACTATAAGAAGAGGTTAAGTTTGTTTTGCTTTCAATTGCACGAGCAGCATCAAGGCTATTAGCATGAACACCCGCTGTAATGCTGAGTGCTAAGAATGCCAAAGTAGGTTTCATTATGTTCATAGCGTTCATCAATCATTGTATAAAGAGTAAAAATAAAAAAGCACCTATACCCAAGCTACCTCAAGATGCAGGATTCAGAGTGATCTCAGCGTGTTTAATTCAAGGAAAATGTGTGTAGGAATGACTTTTCCTTTCAAACACATTTGACACAGAAGTAGGCACGCTGAATCACTCCCGAAGGGCGAGTTTTGTTGGGCTCAATGCGGTGTTACTTATTTTCAACGTAGAACAACTAGGTCTATAAATAAGCGCCTTGCCTAGAGCCCAACAAATTCTCGCTGAAACGAGTATCTTGAAGTAACTTGGGTATAAATAGAGTGAGTATTAAAAAGAAAAAACGGAAAAAGGGGAAAGCGTTAACTTTCCCCCATATCATTTAACTAGTAACGGAACTGAAGCGTTGCCATGTAGTTACGACCTTCGCCAAGCACGGTCTTTGTTTGACTGCCACCCGCTAGGTATTCTTTGTCGAATATGTTTTCAACATTGAATCGAGCAATAATGTCTAGATTCTCATCATACTTAACGGTATGTGCAACACCTGCATCGAAACGTGTGTAAGCATCTTTTTTGTATGTGTTTTTCTCATCACCAAAGCGCTCACCCACGTAGATAGCACCTAGGTTTACGTCTGTGTTATTTTCAAACGAGTAACGTGTCCACACGTTAGCAGAGAACTCTGGAACATCAGCAGGACGGTTACCATCGATAGATGCATCAAACTCATCTTGAATTTCAGCATCTAGGTAAGTCATCGAACCGCTTAACGAGAAGGCTTCTGTTACGTAACCCATAGTGCTTAATTCAGCACCTCGGTGAACTTGCTTACCCGCCTGCGTTGTTTCAGATTCGAAATCAGGGTTAGTGATATCTTGAGAAATCACTTTGTTTTCTTGAGTAATTTCAAACACAGCGCCCGATACGAACAGCTGGTTGTCCATTAATTCCCACTTAGAACCTAACTCGTATAGACGGCCTTTAACAGGGTCTAACGCTTTACCGTTATTGATATCTTGGTCGTCATCAATCGGATCTTTTGGCTCAAAGCTTTCAGAGTACGTAACGTAAATCGAACCGTTCGAGGCTGGGTGATAAATCACACCTGCTTTAGGTAAAACATTGTTGTACGTGTCTGTATCATTTTCTTCACGGTCGAAACGTAAACCAGCAAGTACTTGCCATTGGTCGTTGAACGTAATCATATCTTGTACGTAGATACCGTATGAATCACGCTCGGTCGCATCGCCTTTTTTACCATTGTGGTAATCTAACCCAGATGGTTTTTCAAGCGGTTGCCCTACTGTCGCTGTTTGCCCTCTGATTGAATCGCGCTGACTTGAATAGTAGTAACCTAGCCAGTTTGCACCTATCAGCATTTGATGGCTTACACCCAGTGCATCAAACTCACCTACTAAATCGATGTAAGCGGTATCAAACTGCCAGTTATCCCAACGATCGTAACCTTGGTACTCGTAAGTACCCGTTGCCGGGTTATACGTATCGGGTTTAGAGAAGCTTTCGGTATCATGACGTTCGAAGTCTTGATGGTTGTAACCACCTTTGATGCTCCATACGCTTGATAATGTTGCTGCCACATCGAAGCCAACGTTTTCTACGTCATTTTCAATGTTTGACCATTGTGCATCCCAAATGAAATCACGGCCAAGTACTGGCTTACCATCAACAATGTAAGCACCAGAATCAACGCTGCCGTTGTCATTCGTTTTGTCGTAATGGAAAGACACAGTTACATCGTCGTTTATATCGTAATCAACAAATAGACCACCCACAAAACGTTCAGTCGAAGGCGTACTGCCATCGCTGTATGAACGCCATGAGTCATAACTTTGCTTAGAAACAACGGCACGTGCACGTAATGTTTGTGCATCATTTAATGAACCGCTCACATCAGCAATGGTACGAGATTCATTATTTGAACCAATATCTTGGCTTACGCGTACTTGTGTTTCGTAGGTCGGTTTTTTAGACACCATGTTCACAAGGCCGCCTGGTGCAGATTTACCGTAAAGCAAACCAGCAGGGCCTTTTAATACTTCAACGCGTTCTAATAATTCAATTGGTTGGCGATAATGAGACCAATGCTGCTTACCATCTCGTAAGAAGCCGCTGCCGCTGTCTAGAGAGAAACCACGTAACGAGAAGCTCTCGCGGTTTCGGCTTACGCCGCCAGCTGAAATACTGGAATCATTCTTCAGTACGTCACCTAATGTGCTTGCACGTTGTTCATCGATAAGCTGCTCATCGATAACAGTAACTTGTCCCGGAGTTTCTAGTTGTGTTGCTTCTACTCGCATGGCTGTCGAGTTGGTATCAACTTTAAAGCCATAATCTCGGCCTGTAACAACCATGTGTTCATCTGTTTCTGAGGCTGTGTTTTGAACTTCGTTTTGTGCTTGAACAACTGGCGCAGCTAGAATTGCGCCAATCAATAAAGTCAGGTGACTTTTAAAAAACATATTCCGTTATCTCCAAATATTTCAATGAGGTATTCAATTTCTCTTAGTGAACTTAAGTTCGTTATATTTATTGAGAAACTAAACGAATGACCCATTACTGCCGTTACCGGCGACCACTGCTAAATTCGGGATGGAATATAAGTGATAATTGTTAGCATTTGCATTTAATTTACATTCTTTGCATTCGTAAAGTTATGTAAATGCCATATTTTTGGCTAGGAAGGCATAAGAGCGGAAAAGTGATTGGAAGCGCGGAAAGACGTCTAAATGGCTACAAAGACAATTCTACGCTATGTAAGTTCCTTTAAAACAACAACTTGAAAACACTGGCAATTATTATAAAAGTGGAAGGAGTGCTAATTATCATTAGCTTTGCGAAAAACTGAACAAAGAAAGGCGGAATTTTTAATTTTGATGCTAAAAGTGCAGAGCTTACATTCCCCCCCTCTTTACTTACAACTTAAGTAAAGAGGCTTATCTGAGTCTGTTAGTCGAGAGCACGCTGACACGTTGCTGGACATACCGAGCTAATAGGTTCGCTAAATCAGAATTTTGTCGGTTTTTGCAATAATGCCATGATTTCAAAAACTAAAGGGTATATACATAATAATGTGTTCTCCAGAGTGCAGAAAATTCATGACGTTTAAAGAAATCCTTCAAATCCGTAATGTTCGCTACTTCTTAATGTTTAGAAGCAGCTACTTTGCGCGTTTTTATTACCCTGTATTCACCCTGCTCTATTTAGATTACGGCTTAACCCTCTCTCAATTTGCCATGCTTAACGTGGTTTGGGCTGTAACTATTGTTCTTGCCGAAGTCCCATCAGGTGCATTTGCCGATACCTTAGGGCGCAAAAAGCTTGTGGTGTTATCTTCAATTGTCATGTTTGTTGAAATCGCAATGATCGCCGTTGTGCCTACTGGAAACCCCAACCTGGTATTCATTATTTTTTTAGTCAACCGAATATTAAGTGGCTTAGCAATGGCGTTGGCAAGTGGTGCCGATGAAGCATTAGCTTACGACACCTTAAAAGAGCAAGGCAAAGAAGAAATGTGGCCGCGAGTCTTACAAATCCAACTTCGCGTCGCCTCAAGTGTCGGTATCTTTGTCACTCTAATCGGTGCTGCCATGTACGATGTTAACTTCATGGCTAACATTTTTCAGACTCTCGGATTAGCGGAGCCAGAAAGCACCAAAGACCTGATGCGCATTCCCGTTTATGCCACCCTGTTTGTCGCGATGATCGCCATTTATTCTGCGATAAACATGAGGGAAGAGAAAAAAGTACTGCCAAGTAATCAGACCAAATTGGCCACAACCATAGCAAGCCTTAAATTAACGGCCGACACTGGTAAGTGGGTATTTTCTACGCCTTATGTACTCTTCATATTGCTCTACTACAGCCTATTCGAACACACCTCGCGGATGTTCCTAACCATGAACAGCCAATACTATCTTGCCATTGATATTCCTATTATCTATTTCGGTTTTATTGGAGCGGGGATCAGTGTATTTAAAATCATACTGGCGGGACAAAGCAGAAGATTAGCGGAAAGGATGGATCCAAAAAAGTTCATAACTGTCATAGGCTTAGCAACCATGGCGACCTATTATTGGATTAGTTTGGGGTGGTCCATCTACGGGGTAATACCTGCACTGATGTTAATATTTATCATCATGACAATGAACATTTTCATTAGTTACCATCTTAATAAAAAGACCAAATCACACAACAGAGCAACCGTTCTAAGCTTTAAAGGCCTGATGTTTAACCTCGGATACGGCTTGATCGGTATTTTGTATGCCTACTACTATAAATTGGTGTCTCAGGGTTATACCGCAAAAGAAATAGAACAAAACCTCGATTTCTTGGCCTCACTTTCTTCGTTTTTCTATTACTTTACGTTGTTGTTCATTTCAATCAGCGCGCTGTTCTATTTCAAGAACAGAAAGAAGGCGATTTTTTGAAAAGTACTAAGGTAGGATTGAAGAAGTGACATACTCTTAGACAAACGCATGCAACTTCTCGTCACAAACATCAGAGTAATAGTCTGGTACTTTATGATCGCGTTGGCTAAAGACTTGCACATATTTCTGAATCTCAAGGCGGGTAGCTATGTAGAATCGACGGGGCGTTTTGTTCACCAAATTGAGAACAAGTCTGACAAAGAAGCAACTATCTACATTCGCACAAACCGCAAGTAGCAGGTGAAATAACAGCAGCAAGCCTCTGGTATTCACTAGAGGGTCGACCTTTCAGCACTCTCCCCTTAAGGGAGATTCTGAATCTATGTCGAGTTCATGTTAGTGCCATCTACGGTGCTTGTATCCACGTACCTCCACAGCCTCAAAATCAAATCATTCTTGTATACTTTGTGATCGATACGTGGCGCTAATCCGTAGTTAATTACTATAAAAACAGGTAAAACGGGTATTGTTGCCTCGCATCATAAGCAGGAGTCGCACATGAATAACAAACTCACTACAAGAGAGTTTCTCAGAGTGTTCGATTGCATTCGTTCAAATGGCGACAAACTGGAGCACAAATATCAATTGGGCGAGATACATGCGTGGCACGATTATGACGGTTACACCTGTTGGCTACGCTACAAAGACGTCACGGTGACTTTAATGTTCCATGGCTCACTGAAAATCGAATACGGCAAGGCGTCAAACTACTCCGATTTCATCGAACAGTGTTTGTCACTGACCGACAGCAAACCCTTACCATAAGAGGGTGTCGACATGAGCAATTTGATCACTCATTTACACCCCACTTTTAAATTAATAGCTACACTCTGTTTTTTGCTCAATACCTCCATCGCATTATCCAAAACGGTTATTTCATCAGGAACAATTATGATCGACTTAACACGACCTAACGAACATCAGCAGTGGAAAGCAACCAACGACAACGTGATGGGGGGCATTTCACAAGGACGACTCACTTTTGATGGTCAGTCGAGTCAGTTTTGGGGGGAATTGTCACTAGACAACAATGGTGGCTTCAGTTCGATCAATCGACCGATTGAACCACTGCCCTTCGAGATTAATCGAGTAGAAGTGGAGTTTATCGGTGATGGCCGCCCCTATCAACTGAGGCTCGCAACATGGAAAAGCGGCTATAGAATCACCTACAAGCACGAATTTACGACCATCAAAGGACAACGGCAGGAGAAGATCTTTGACCTAAACAACTTTCAAGCGGTGTTTAGAGGACGACTTCTCAACGGCGCACCTGCACTTACTGCTCAGGATATCAAACAAGTTGGATTGCTAATTACCGATAAACAACCGGGCCCCTTTGTGCTGAATCTAATCCAGATTCAGTTTAAAACCTCGCAGGAAAACGAATGAAAAAAACCAACCCTGAAGCATTGCTATACAGCAAGTGGACCACAGTCAGTATATCCAACAAAGAGAAGCACTTGCCGTCACATCCACTCCCCCCCTAGCAGAAACTAAACCGCTATTATCAAAAGCAAAATGAAAGACCTGACCGTATTCGCTTCATTACCTCTATTTCGCGGGCATTGACGTTAGTTCTTTTTTGATACTGCGTGCCGCTCTACCATGAACGCGATCACTTCATCATTTAAGCAAGATTTACTGACATATTGGCGCTGTTTACCCATATGAAGGATAAAACCTAAATCGCTTTGTTGAAGTTGGTCGATGTCACTCCAAGCGATGTTACGGGTGTTTTTACCGCTTTTATAATTTACACCATTAGAGTCAACATGAAATACCACTTTGCTGCCAAAGCTCATGCTGAATGTTTGTCGCCATAACCACCAGGTTCTCTTAAAATAAACACTAAGCGCCTCAATAATACTCAGAACAATAAAAAACCAACCAACGTAGCCGCTGGATAGTAGCTCAAATTTAACTAAAACCACCCCAAAAAGAAGAAAAAGTATTCCTTTTAAATAGGCTTTTGGAAATTCAGCAGGACGGCTAGTTTGATCATAACACTCGGTATAAAAGGACTTGTCGAGGGTGTATTCTATGGTGAAATCAAAATCTTTAGACATATGTGGCTACTTTGAGGTTTTCTATGAATGAGTATCCCATGCTGCGACCTCGCAACTCGAGTATTGTATAGCTTCTCGGTGCTTTTCTTTAGCTATTTTGATCCTATTTTGTAAATCAATAATACCGACAGGGTCTACTCTCACCATAGCCAATTTGCTTTCCAAATTGGTACTAAATGATGCATATAAAGGTAAGACCAACCAATTAAAAACCTAGGCGCTCTGTAATGCTATATAAAGCTGATAACTCGTTGAGGACAGCTGGTGCGCAAACATCAAAGGCTATAGGCAAAAAGCAATACTGCACTTTTAAATTGTGCTTAACTCAAAATGAAAAAGGCGTTAGCAAACTCTACTCTGCTAACGCCTTAAATAAATAGAACATCATGTTCAAAGACTGCGGCATCGTTACCTTCTGCCAGTAGTTCTGCTATTTAATATGCCACTTATTGCTCAGCTTTCGCTTCAACTTGATTCGCTAGTTCTTCTTCTGAGTAACCGTAGAAATTCAGCAATAAGTAATCACGCGCTTCGTCTTTAGTACAAGTCACGTTCACCGAAAGATCTGGCTCAACGTTGCCTTGCGCGATAATCGCAGCCACTTGCGCTAGGACATCATCTTTCATCGCAGCCGTTAACCAACCAAGATTATGCGTATTTTCTAGCAAAATACTCAATCGCTCGGTAGCATCTAAAATTCTTGCTCATAGCTCTGTTGTTTGAGCCAGCGGCCTAATTTTACAATAGCAGGTTGTTTTTCCCGTGTTTTCTTATAAACAAAATAAAAATTATCGCCGGTAAGTAGTTCATGCATAGGAATACGAACAAAATTATGTTCACGCTCATGATCTGTCATTAAGTAATTGTTAATCAAGGCAATGCCATGATCATAGCGAGCCGTTTCGACAGCCAGCAACATATGACTAAAGTGATTTATTCTGACATGCTCCGGTAATTCAAATCCTCCACTCTTAGACCAGCGTAACCAGTCTTCACCTAGATCTTCACCAAAAGACGAATATTGCACCGAAAGCAAAGGATGCTGCCATAACGTATCGGGAAGTGGTTTATCTTTGATCTGTTGCCAAAGCTTATGTCCACATACTGGATAGAGGCGCTCAGCATATAGAAATTGGCTAACGAAGTTACGTTTCGGCGGATTCACGGTGATAAAGCAATCAGCGACCGAATCGGTGCAGTCCGGCTCGTCTGCTACCATATTCAACGTTAATTCAATTTCTGGATGTTGTTTACGTAAATCGTCTAATCGTGGGATCAACCATTTTACTGCCAGTGAGCTGTATAACGCCAAGCGAATTTTACCCGATTTACCTTCTCGGATTTGTTGGCTTACATTCGATAAAGACCCCAATGACTGATTGACCTCATCAAAATAACACTTACCAACCTCGGTCAATGAGAAAGATCGCCCCTGACGATTAAACATAGCTTCACCTAGATACTCTTCCAGCAACTTAACCTGATGACTAACCGCACTCTGAGTCACATTTAGATGATCGGCCGCTTTTGAAAAGCTGTTTAAACGAGCCACCGCTTCAAAGCATTGTAGCGATCGCAAAGGAGGTAATTTCATTATTAGTTTGGCTCATACTTAAAACAATTATTATCATTATACATAATAATTACTCATAGGCTATATTACTAAGCATCACCAAACAGGAATTAAAAAGGATCATAAAATGTCGACACAATTATTTAATATGGTACGTACATACTTAGCATATATCCAACCGATAGCACTAGGATCAAGGTATATCATTGGTGTTAAGCTACAAAATAATAACTTACACATCAAAAGAAACATTATATATTAATAAAATGCTACCTTTCAAAAATGACCCGTTACTTTCTACCATCACTTAGCGGTAACATATAGTCGGAATGATTCATCTCGTAACCACACTTGTTTCACGCATCACAGAAAAACAACTTAAATAAAACAGGCGGATTTTACCCTTACACAACCAGTTAAATCAAGATAGTAATAACACAGCAATACCCATTATCTTTCAATAGCTTATATAAAAACAAACAAACCGTTAGTGGCTAGAGACAAAGGAACAATTAAACAAAAAAATATAACCCAATGGATTAATAGAATTCAACATTCATTGCGACTCTCTTACAATGAAAAAATTAAGATTATTGAAACACGCATCCCTTTAAATAAATCAACCACCTTCAGTGGTTCATAACTTAAACCCTAGCGCATTGTTTTTATGATAATAATCACAATAATATTTACACATAATCATTAACAACCACCACCAACAGGACTTTACGTGAATTAAATCACAACAATTTATTACATTCACTGCGCATGGGTTTAAATTAAACAATAAACGAAATATTACATTTATCAGAATATAGCATTACTAACAGATACTAAAACCAACATATATGAAAACAGTGTAAGCATACCCCAGAAAAAAACTGCGTCGCTAAGTTATTCTGGGGCAAACCAATTTCGTGCTCGGCTTACTTGGGTAACTCTAACTATAAGAGCATCATGGTTGAATACGCGTAAATCGCACCTTTTTAATTAGACCGTCTACTGACAGTTTTTCTGCCCTATCGGCTTGAAAATAGTAGGGGTTGAGTGGCATGGCACTGTTCTCTGGCCTCGCGTAATAAAGTTCGGCAGGTTTTCCGTCACTTTGCTGGGCATAAAGGTAACCAATCAATGCGTGCTCGAATTGATGGTAGCCATTACCCCAGTGGAATGCTTTAGTCGATTTCGGGTTGAGCCCCACACCACCATAAACATGATCCACCCAAGCATCCATAAATGTAGGTAGAGTATATTTAAGCGTATCTTTCATCGACCCATCAACAAGCGAAACCGTCATCGCTGCTTGATCTAACTCAGCCCACTCCCACGAAGAGCTGCCATTAGAGTATTCTCTGGATTTCCATGCTGGAATTGAGGAACCTTGCCATTGATACTTCAGTTCATCAGAGAATAAGTGCTGTACCACCTCGAAATTTTGTTGATACTGCGCTTGTTTTAGGGTGTGCTTCATACCCTTGAACCCACGCTGAACCCAGTCTGAATTATCAAGCAGTCGCCCACTTAAATACGTCATCCAGTATGCCTTGATAGTATGGCCAAAATCATTATGTTTGGCGTCCGGCATCATTACCGCTTTATGATGTACAGCACCATAAAAGCGCTGCTCTTCATTGGAGTGATAATCTTCTAGCAGCACCTGTGTTAGCCATCGTAAATCCTCTTTCCATTTAGTTTCTACGGCTGCAGGAAGTAAAGGGGCAGCAAGTAATAAATAACCGTTAATTTGATCGAGTTGAGCGACGAGTTCTCGCTGTTTCGTACTGTATCCCTCACCATCTTTTAACACCCATGCTAACCCCCGATTATCTTTAAGGCGGTATTTGTCAAAAATGAATGCCTGCTGTTTTATGAGTACTTGTTCTACCTTGGGGTCTTGCGTCAAATAGTAATACATCGCTAAGCCAACTAATGCATAAGCTTGATCTTGAGAGGTACGCTGTTGCCAATCAAGCCCTGGCTTACCGTTTTGTGTATAGCTAACAAAACCACCATTTTTCTTATCTTGCAGATAGTTAATCAAATAGTACGAGCCCTTCTTTGCAAGCTCTAATGCCTGCTTATCTCCAGTGAGGTGGAAAAGGACTCCATAGGCGTAAGTTTGGCGCGACTTCATTCGTGTATATTCACGATTAAAGTCCGGACTTATCCACCCCATATTTAATTCAGAACAGGGATGTTGTGCATCCAGTATGGTGCCATCGTCACAACGAAAGGTCGGAAAATTTCCAACAGGAATCCCTTGTGCACTCTCCATCATCCAATAAGGTGCTAGGCCTTGAGTTGCATGATTTAACCAATCGTTACCAGAAGGAGTCAGTGGGAATGTGTAGCCAGTGAAACTGACTGTCGCGAGCATTAACACAAAAAATTTACGATACATAAAACCACTATAAATCATTGAATTTAAATCATTATAATCAACCCTACCCTCACACTTTGCCAACGTAATCACATCCCTTAATATTGGTTAAACGCATAACAGCAACATAAATTAACTCGGGCATAGAAAAATTGCTTAACGGCGTAACCTGTCTTAACGGTGTAAATCATTTGCGATATGTATCAACACGTGTACAAAGCTTAAGGTGGGGCTTGATTTGAAAGGTACTGTTTATTAGTATGAATTACATGACATATTTAGCTACATTCACTCACCCAGTTTGTTGCTGCTGTAATCATTTTGATTTACGGCGGCCTGTGTGTAGCTATTAATTAGCAAAAAATTATCACATAACTTCGAGGCCGCTGATGTTTTTCATCTGCGGCCTTTTTTGTATTTAAAGGAATAAAATATGAACCAACCAGAACTTCTACTATTCGACACGATGGCGCGTGAACTTCGCCCATTCAATTCTATTCAGGCAAATAAAGTGGGGCTGTATGCTTGTGGCCCAACCGTTTATGACTATGCTCACGCAGGCAATTTGCGAACCTATCTTTTTGTGGATGTATTACGGCGCGCACTTGAGATAAATGGCTATGAAGTGAATCACGTTATGAACATCACCGATGTTGGACACTTGGTATCTGATGCCGACACCGGTGAAGACAAGATGGAGAAAGGGGCTCGAAAACAGAATAAATCTGCCTGGGAAATCGCTCAATTTTTTGAACAAGCCTTCTTCGATGATCTCAAGCTGCTGAATATCTCAACGCCTTCTGTTATTTGCCGTGCGACGGAGCATATTCAAGAACAAATTAGATTTATCCAAGAATTAGAAACCAAAGGCTTTACCTATCAAACCTCTGATGGTGTTTACTTCAACACCGACAGATTAGCCGACTATGGCAAACTCGCCAGACTTGATAAACAGGGGTTAGAAGCTGGCATTCGAGTTGAAATGGCAGAAAAGAAACACCCTACCGATTTTGCTTTATGGAAATTCAGCGGTGATAAGCCACGACAGATGGAGTGGCAAAGCCCTTGGGGTATTGGCTTTCCTGGTTGGCACATTGAATGTTCCGCCATGGCAGAAAAATACCTCGGTGATATATTCGATATTCACGTTGGCGGCGAAGACCACATCCCAGTTCATCACACTAATGAAATAGCGCAGTGCCAAGCGAAAAATGGTCATGTTCAAGCCAATTATTGGCTGCATGCATACTTCCTACAATTGAAGAAAGAGAAGATTTCTAAATCAGGTACTTCACTACGTTTGGACGCTTTGGTCGCAAAAGGTTATGAACCAATGGCGTATCGTTATCTTACTTTGACTAGTCATTATCGCAGCCATCTGAGCTTCACGTGGGAAGGGTTAAGTGGAGCACAAAAAGCTTTGCACAGGTTACGTAATAAAGTGGCATTGTTACCAAGTAACGGCAACGTCGATGAAAGTTACCGCGAATTGTTTATGAGGCACATCAACCGAGACCTCAATATGCCTCAAGCGCTTGCTTTAGTTTGGGAAGTCTTGAATAGCGAACTACCTCCAGAAAACAAGAGAGCGACAGCTTTATTCTTCGACCGTATTTTAGGGTTGGATATTCATAAAATCGAAACGGTTGAAATACCAGAACATATTTCAAGACTAGTGGAGTTAAGAACACAGGTGAAACGGCAAGGAAATTTTAAAAAAGCCGATGCGATTCGTAATCAAATACATGACTTAGGTTATCAGGTTAATGATTCAGGCGATGGTTCAACGGTAACAATACGCTCATGACTTTCTTCATTGCACTTCGCACCGTGGTCAGCAGGCAATACAGCTGAGATTTTAGCGGCAGCGTTTAAAGGTGAGTCAGTGAAAATATTGCTGACTCAATCAAGGAAAAACGTTTTGGAGCTTGATCTGACAGATTCCAACTTATTATGTTTGAATTCGTTTAAAGCAACACACGCCAGTGTGATCTTGTTTCACTTGACACTCATTAATCAATTTATCTTTTAATTCTAAACGCGCTCGACGCAGGCGCGCCTTGGTAGCAGGAAGACTCAACCCATTACGTTTAGCGTACTCAAGCTGAGTTAATCCATTAAGATCACACTCTTCGATAATATGCCTGTCTTTTGCTGACAACTTAGGTAAAAGACGAGGAAGACAAGTTTGCAACTGTGTCATCACGGGTAGAGCATTATCCGGAGCAACAAACTCACCAATGTCCTTACAATCAACCTTACGGCGTAAATAATCGATAAAGTGATTCTTAGTGATCTTAAATAGCCAAGACCTGCTATCGTCTAAGGTGCAAAAGCGCTCACGATTACTCATTGCCTTCAAAAACACCTCTTGCATGATGTCTTCTGTTTCATGTTGGCTTTGAGTTTGCTTCATTAACCATCCATAAAGCACGGGTTCAGTCTCGTCCCATGCCTTCATCAAACACTTCACTGCCTTTATCCTTTTACAAAACAACAAAAGTCGCGACACCACAAACAAGGGTGCGCGACTTCACTTATTATAGCTGAGTATAGGCTCTAATGCGCGTAAGTTACTATATCTTAAGCAAGAAGTTCACGAACTTGGACAATACTTGGCACAGAGCCTGTGTGCTTAACAAAGCCATCAATACTAACGCCAGGGGTGCTCATGACACCAGCCTTCATGATCTCTTCTAGGCTTGTTACCTTTTGAAGCTGTATTTCTTGACCAAGCTCTTTCGCTACTTCTTCAATACGCTCTGCTGTCACTGTGCAGTTCTTACAACCAGAACCGTAAACCTGAACAATTTTCATAATATACTCCGTTAGTTTAATTTAGTAATAAGCGTTAAACAGCCACCCAGTAATGGAGATGGCAACGAATAAATATCCTGCAATCACCCCCAATAAACGGTACTGCATTACCTGCTTTAGCATCATAAATTCGGGCAGGCTAACCGCCACCGCCCCCATACAGAAAGCGAGTGTAGTGCCCAAAGGCATTCCTTTATCAATAAGAGAGGCCATGATAGGAACAACCCCAGAAGCATTGGTGTAGATAGGGATCGCACTCAATGTCGCTAATGGCACTGTCCACCACTCTCCATTCGCTAGATTTTGCTCAAACCATTGCGCCGGAACAAAGCCATGGATAAATGCACCTAAGCCCACCCCAATAATTACCCATTTCCAAATGCGTTTAACAATGGCGCTGGTCTCGTTGGCGGCAAACTCGTGGCGATCCTTATAGGTCATAGCGATAGTTTGGGTGTCATGAGTTACTTGGGTGCTCGTGTTTTCATCTTGTTGATAGGCCTTGGCAAGAAAGGGTTGCAGCCAACGGTGTGCCTTGCACATATCTAGGATCACACCTGCTAATATGCCCAATAACATACCTATGATTATGTACATGAGAGTAAACTTAAACCCAAGGATACTGCCCAACATAATCACCACTACCTCATTAATAAGAGGTGAAGTAATAAGAAAGGCGATAGTTACACCAATAGGAATACGTGCCGACACAAAACCCATAAATAGAGGAATAGAACTGCAAGAGCAAAAGGGCGTAATCGCACCAAAAAGAGAACCTAAAAAGTACCCAACTCCCCTATTCTTACCCTGTAGATAATCACGAACCTTGTCTACGCTAAGGCTCGCACGCAGATATGAAATACCATAGATTAAACACACTAATAAAACTAAGATCTTACTGGTATCTTCAATAAAAAAATGTAGGCCGATACCCATAGCGGTATTGGGGGCGAACCCAATAATTGTATAGGTTAGCCAATCCGCTAACTGAGTGAAAACTTCAAACATTACTGCACCCTTAAAACGTGTTCACTACTATCAACACGTATGAGATGCCAAAAGGATGCAAATTTTTTGATTATTATTACTTTCGCCGAACAAAGACTCGATTTAGTATGGGGACTAAGTAATAAATTATAAGCTGAAATTCAATGATATATAAAGTACAGGATACAGACCAATGGTTACGATCAGAACATTTCAAGTTCTACCAAAACTTCACTCACCCTTGGTATAACATCTGTTCAAACATCGATGTTACTGAGCTATATCATTATTGTAAGCAGCACGGTCATCGTTTTTTCCATGCTTACCTTTACCTAACTCAACAGGCTCTTAACCAATTTGAGCCGATGGCATATCGCATTGTTGAGGATGAAGTTCGCATATATTCCCCCATGAGTGTCAGTGTTGCCTTGCTCGCCAATGACGATACGGTAAGATTTTGCGATCTGCCCTATGCGTCTACTTTTAAAAAATTCACCCAGAGTGCAACTAAAACCGAAATAAGAATAAAAAATTCGTCGTTTATTGTGGAACAGTTTATTGGCAAAGAAATACGTCAAGATACTATTCATATGACAGTACTGCCTTGGGTTGATTTCACCAGCATGACGCATGCAAGAGACACCAAGCATCCAGACAGCATTCCAAAAATGGCGTTAGGGAAATTAACTCAAGATGGTGATCGCATGAGAATGCCTCTTTCGATAGAAGTACACCACGGGATGATGGATGGTCTTCATGTCGGCCAATTTATTAACATCTTACAGGTATTATTCAATCAGCCCTCATTGTTAAATTTAAACGATTAATGGGTAAAAGAAGGAGATTGCAGCATTATATTAAATGGCAAGCTTGAATTAACCGTTCATTAGTTCTACGTCCATGACAAAAGGTCTGCTAATAGCAGATTTTTTGTCGTAGATTGTTTAATTACTTAACTTCCATATTCACCGTACCACTACACACTATGATCCCAACAGCGATGATTTTGGCTTCTTTTCTATAAACCTACATATCGAACAAAAATGCGTACTGTTCATCAATATCGAAGGTGTACTAATACTCAATAACGAATATTTAAGGCAGTACCATTTTCAACAATACAATGAGAGAAAATTTGAAGCGATTAAGCTAGACAAGAGCTGTGTTCAACGCTTGATTCAGTTCTTAGATCATACAGGAGCCGTTATCGCTGTGCATTCTTGTTGGTGGCATACGTTAATGTGTTTATTAACTATCACTTAGTATGAATATATATTTACAGATATATTTATTACCAAGTGGCTCAATTCTCTTCTACTCACAATCGGTATATTCATTCGCATCAAAAAGCGTTTATGATGTTCCTCCCATTTTTAATGAATAGTATTCACTTGATACCCCTACGATATTTATTTGCGTGAAAGTATTCATATAAATTATGACTTATGTCGTGATAGTCTACTGATATTAGAGCTTTAACTTTAATATCATTATTATTAAAATACCTTAGGGGTATACAATGAATAAAATAACACCAACATGCTTATTATTAAGTTTAGTGCTTGCTGGATGTCAGTCTGATGACACAACCTCCCATCAATCACCTAGTCAAAATGCCGATACGATTACACAGCAAAAACAAAAATTAGCCAAACAGCTAAGTGAAAATTACACGGATATTGAGCAAACTCTCAAATCACAAATATCCGATCAGAAATTAACTATTTCACTATCAACGCTGTTGGCGGAAGAACCGCAATCGCCATTTACGCAGCAAATGCAAAAAACCGACACCAATATTCGAACAGTAAAAGGGGTGTCGAATTTCACCAATGAACTGCTTGAGCTGAGACTTGCTGACACATCCATGGTACAGGAATGGAAGGAAGGCCAAAGTCCTTTGTTTGCTTTTGAGCCTACAGGGGATGACGAGTCATGGCAGTACATTGAAGCCTATGATGTCTATGGTCAGCTTCACCAACTTGATGTATACCAAATACCAGAAGTACCAGTGTTTGTAGTTGACAACAATAGCGCTAAGGAGCTCAAAGCTGGGCTGCAAGCAATGCAGGCTGAAATGAACAAATTAGGGCAACCTGCTGCATTGCATAGCTATGATGAAAACACACAACAAGCTCAATTGAAGAGCAGTACTCGCAGCCTTTCAGCAGCTCCTATCTCAACCACTGTCATTAAGAAGATTCGTTTATCTGATGATGAAGAACCGTGGATTTCTGGTAAAGCCGAAGTGTACGCAATCGTAACCGGAGTTAATCCGAGCCGAGACGAACCAACTATCGACTTAGTAGAGATGCCCTACCTAGATTATGATAATAAAGATTACTACCCTAACCAGGTTGTTATTCATTGGTCTCGTTATCGCTGGGGGGCTGCCGATATGATCTTGATGGAACAAGATGACGGCACTGATTACAAAGAACTGGCCAAACTTTTAGTACAAGTCGCAGAAGAAGTATTGAAAATGATCCCAGATCCAGAAGTTCAAGCTTACGCTGTGATTCCACAAATTACAGGAAAAATCATTGAAGCAATCCCTGATGGAGTGCTAGTTAATGATGATGATTTTGTCGATGTTTACTATACACTATTGCAAGATACTTCTTATATTGACCACCCGGCGGCATCTGGTAATGCCGTCGTAACGTTAGAGCCATTAACTATCTCACCGACACGTCCGTAATTTCATTTATTTGGGCACTACAAATTACGTAGCGCCCAAATAATCCCGATCAAATATGACCTCTCACCTATATAATTCTGCCATCAAGCCACAACAATTATTAATAATTTCTATCGTTTAAATATGCACAGAGAAAGATAACCAACAACTAAATTCAGCTTAAATGTTATTACCATTTATTATCACTGTAAAATGCAAAACGGCTAAGTAGTAATGCAAAAGTTATCGTGAATTTTTCACTATAAAAATCCAGTATGCTTTTATACTGAAACTTAGATCTTCGAAAATTTTAAACGCTTCACATATATTCCCCCATCAATGTCAGTGTTGCCTTGCTCGCCAATGATGATACGGTAAGATTTTGCGATTTGTCCTATGCGTCTATTTTTAAAACATTCACCCAGAATGCGACTAAAACTGAAATAGAATAAAAATTCGTCGTTTATTATAGAACTTGAATAGGTAACGTTGAAAGGTAGTAACGATATTAATTACTTATTATTAATTTTGTGTAAACACTCGAATGCGATGCCCATCTGGATCAATTGCAACGAATGTAAGACCGAAAACCAACTCTGTCAGAGTTTGAAGGAATTTTACCCCTTTGGTTTCCCATTGATCGTAAAGATTGCGTAACGTTTTTGAATCTTTAACCCTCAAGGATAGCTCTGTGCCACCACCCGTGGTATTAGCTGAAGGTGAAACTTGTGCGAGCTGTTTTAACTCAATGGTAATACCTGTTCCTAATGGGAAAGAGACAAACGTTGGCGATAAAACCAGCCCCTCACACTCAAAGGTCTCGGTGTAGAATTTCTTACTGGTTTCAATGTCTTCAACATAAAAAACAAACGAATCAATCTTAAACATATAAGCTCCTAAAGCAGTACAGCATGATTAGATTGATAATATAACGAATACGAGTGACAGTTTTTGTCAGTAGCGTACATCTTTCTCACCAATCCCTTCTTTTTGCTGCCACTCTTTCAGTAAATCACGACGATGACGTCGATACTTTTGTTCAAGCGTCTGCCACTGTTCTATCCTATCAAGCCTGAAATTACGAAACGCTTCTCTTGCCTCACACCAAGCCACCAGCACATAGTGTTGCTGAAACAAACCGATGAGAACAGGCCATATCACACGTGAGCTGGAATTCCCTTGTGCATCTAGATAGTCAACCTCTGCTTTATATTGTTGTTTAATGGCATGTCGAATATCAGATAGCCCTGTCGTTAATTCTGGCACTTCAATAATAGAAGCTACACGCATGACATCTTCATTGCGCTTCGCACCATGATCAGCAGGTAATACGGCTGAGATTTTAGCTATAGCGTTTTTTGCTGCTTCACTAAATTCGCCATTCGCTTGTTTGGCAACCCAATCAGCCCCCAACAAAAGAACTTCTAACTCTTCCATTGAAAACATCAACGGAGGCAAAGTAAATGTTGGCTTCAATACGTAGCCAAGCCCTGCTTCGCCTTCAATCTCCGCACCTTGTACTTGTAATGTCGCAATATCACGGTAGATAGTACGAACACTAACATTTAACTCCTGAGCTAAGTGTTTGGCTGAGACTGGATATTTATGACAGCGTAGCAATTGGAGTAAGTCAAAGAGTCGTTGGCTTCTAGACATGAAAGAACTTTATTTAAGTAAACAGAAAGGTTACTGCATCAATATATCCAACGCTACCTTTAACTAGAAATGAGTGGTTACTTATTTAAAACGTAGAACCACTAGGGCAATAAATAAGTGCCTTGCCTAGAGCCCAACAAATTCTCGCTGAAACGAGTATCTTAAGGTAACTTAGGTATAACAATACGAAAGATAAAGGATCACGTAATGGGACTATTTGACGCTATTTTAGGTAATGCTGGTGAAATGAGCATCGCAGATGCAACAGAAGAGCTTTCTACCATTCTAGGGCCTAACGAACACATAGAGATCGCATACAAATTAGTTCGCGATATGATTGTGCTAACCGACCAGCGTTTACTGCTTATCGACAAACAAGGCTTAACCGGGAAGAAAGTTGAATATCGCTCAATTCCTTATAAAGCGATCACCATGTATACCGTTGAGTCTACTGGCCACTTCGATTTAGATGCAGAATTAAAAGTATGGGTTTCAGGGCAATCAGAGCCCATTAGCCTTGAGTTTAATGGCAAAACCAATATCTACGCGATGCAAGGTGTACTCACAGCTAAAATCGCAGGTAAGTAGCGATAAAAGTAGAAGCCACTAACATCTTAATACTAATGGCTTCTATATCAATTATTCGGCGTTACTTAACTTGTTCGTAGTTTGCTTTTATTTATTCTGGCGCAAGGCCTATCTACCGTTACGCTGAGCAACAACTTGAGAAATTGAACAAGTAGGATCCCCAACTTCACCTTCAAACTGATGCAAAATATGCCAATGACTAAAAGTATCAATTAATTCGTTTTCTTGTAATAAAAAGTCTGGGTTTTGTGGACGACCAAATTTTCGTTGAGCTTCATTAAATGTTTCATAAATCACGACACCAGAAGGCTTAACACTACGTTTAAGTGAATTAAATAGCGGACGGTGTAAATAACGGAACACAATAATAGCGCCGTATTGATTGTCGATTAGGTGACCGTCACCAGACTCAAGATCAACCAACCATATTGTTGACGTCAGCTTTTCTTCCTTAATGATACGTTCAATTGTCTGTAACTTTTCTTTATCTTGATCAGCAAAAATAACAGGAAGACCTAAACGAGCAAGATATAATCCATTCCGACCACTTCCACATGCTAGGTCGAGTATTGGCCCCTGTTTAGAAGCGAGTGTTAGCTCTTTTACATAGGTTTGCAGTAAATTTGAATGCGCGTTATGTACCTTATAAACGTTCATCGTTCCTCACTCAGCACTAAATATGAATACCCAAGTTACCTCAAGATGCTCGTCTCAGCGAGAGTTTGTTTAAAACCACAAAAAGGTCAATATGCGTGATGCGCCTAGCTGTATTCTAAGTGCGTAGCCAAACAGATTATTTTATAAAAATGCTATCAAGGCTACAATGGGCGATAAAATGACGTACAACAATAGGCAATAATAGTGAAAACTGGTTCGATTCAACACTCTGATAATGCAAACACCGTTATCGTTCTCGATTTCGAAACCACGGGTTTATCACCAACCCAAGGTGACCGTGCAATTGAGATCGGTGCAGTATTAATGGAAAATGGCGAAGTGGTTGATCGCTTTCAAAAGTTAATGAATCCGGGTTTTAGAGTGAGCAGCTTTATCGAAAGTTATACTGGTATCACTAATAATATGCTTCGCACTGCAGCCCCCTGCGATGAAGTAATGGATCAATTTACCGATTTTATCGGCGATTATAACCTTGTTGCTCACAATGCATCATTTGACAAACGATTTCTAGATGCTGAACTAGACATCATTAATCGAAGCTATGGCGGAGAATTCGCCTGTTCTATGCTTATTGCGCGTCGTTTATACCAGAGTGCACCAAATCATAAATTGGGCAGCCTAGTTGCCTATAAAAACATTGATCACGATGGCGTATTTCACCGTGCATTAGCCGATTCAGAAATGACGGCTAAACTGTGGCTACAAATGCTTGAAGATATGCGAAATCAATTCCATATAATTCAGCCTTCATTTACTTTAATGCAGCAAGTATCAAAAAAAACGAAAGCGGCTGTGCCTACATTTCTACATAAAATCGCATCAAAATAAGAAATAATTCAGTGATGTTTGATGAGTGACGCTCATCAAACATCACTACCAAGTCACTACTTTTCGGCTGACTTTGGCAAATTATGCCCAGCTAAAATCAATAAGCCTGCAAATATCCCCATATTCTTAATAAAGTTTTGCATTTCATGCGCCCCTTCAAGTCCATCTAAATTCCAGAAATCATGTAAATTCACGTTAATAGCCAAAACCAAGAGTGCCAACAATACAGATGCAATACCTGCATAACGGTTAACGATAAGCGCAGTGCCCGCAACAACCTGAAAAATAGCCGCCGCTGCAAGGAAAAATGGGATAAACACCATGCCATGCTTTGCCATCAGACCGACGTGCATATCCCACGCGACAAATTTCATAATACCAGGCACTAAGAAATACAAGCCTAACAAGACACGACCAGCCATTATCAATCCATTATTCATCATTTTATCAACCTTCATTATTCCAACCTATACCGTTGCTATTACATCATGCTCGTAGGCAATGTAATGATGTAACGCTAATCAATGTGCAAAAGGATACGTTAAAACAACACCTCGCACAAATAAATTGCACGCAAATTAATTGCACGCAACATTAATTAGCGTAAACATAGAACTTCATGAAAATGCCTTCAACTAATAACGGCGCAACATGATTTCCGTTATACTGCCTACGTCAAACATCATTCGAGACGCCTAATTTGTCACAAGATAATCTGCTCGCTATAGAACAAGATGCTATACCCCTAATTCTGTCTGATACGATTAAAATCGCGACATTCAATCTTTTCAATTATCTTGAACCTCCTTTCGCCTTTTATGATTTCGAGCGTATTTATACTGCTGAGCAATGGCAAAAGAAACAGAATTGGATTGCAGAATACCTTATAGAATACAAGCCTGATGTTATTGGTTTTCAAGAAGTATTTAGCCCTGAATCGCTTAAAATCTTAGTCGCTGAACAAGGTTATGGCTATTTTGAGGTGATTGATGAAGCAGAAGTCATTGATGATTTTATTTGCCGTAGCCCAGTTGTGGCAATTGCATCGCGCTACCCAATCACTCACATAGAAGCCGTTGTACCAGATAAAGAGCTGGCGGTTGCTATGGGGTTGAAAGATGATTTTACATTCAGTCGCCAGCCTCTTCGCGCCACTATTGAACTCCCTCATATTGGCGAATGCGATTGCTATGTCGTGCACTTCAAGTCAAAACGTCCGATGATAGAGCATGAAAACAATGATAATGATGAATCACGTACACAAACAATTATTCAAACATTAAAAGCAGAAGTAACGGGTAGTTGGGGATCATCGATTCAACGCGGTTCGGAAGCTGCACTGTTATTAATGAGTATCATTGAACGTCGCGAGAAAACGGGGCTGCCAATGATGCTTATGGGTGATTTCAATGATTCACTATCAGATGGCGTATTAGCTCACCTCTTAACAGGCTCACTACGCTTCATTTCAGAATCTGAAAGCGATGTGATTTTAGCAAAATACCGATTAAAGGATTCATGGGATCTTTATCAAGCCACAGATAACTGCACTGAAATGGTTCATCGTACACCAACCCATTATTACGGGATGAAAAAATCGGTATTAGATTATATTTTATTATCTTGTGAATTCGATGCTCAGTACCACTCTAGTCTCTTCGAAGTCAGTGAGCATGACACCTACGACAGACACTTGATCAATCCCTCTTTTGAGCGTGATAGTCAAAGTACCGATCATGGCATAGTGTGTATCACACTCGCCTTGCGTGCCTAATTACTGTCCTCTTATATTTTATGCAAAAAAAGCCAGTCAACATATGACTGGCAAAAATAAAGCGGTTTGTCGATATTGGTGACAAACAATCGACGACATTTAACGAAAATGTCTAAGAAGCGTTTTAGCCCATTCAGATTACACTTTCACAGCTGTATAGAAGCTTACATCCCCTACTTCGGTTTCAGGGTTGTAACTATGGTAGAGTTCAAAACATGGTCTTTCATCCACATCCAAACCTGATTCAACAACCTGCTCTAATAATTCATCCCAGTACTGACCAAAATCACCTTTCCCATTAATATTACTCCGTATAGAAGCATAACCACCAGCAGGTAATATTTTCAGTTCAATACCATTACTAACTTCTGTTCCTGCTGGTACCGAAATACAAATATCTGTTCTGCACTTATCGCTAGGTGTTAGCTCTGGGTTATCGTGATAGATAAAAATCATTTCTCCATCACTTACCCCTTTTGCCCCAGCCCATTGGAACACTTTACCAATTGCAGTTTCATAACCTTCGCCATAAGTACCCGTTACGCGGGTATAAGCAAGCAGACGTTCATTAATTACTTCAGTTTTCATGACTTCACTCCATTGTTGATGACATGTAGAACTATAACTTTGTTCGTCTTCTGCAGCGTGTCCTTCTTTGCTCAAGGTGTGTCCAATCTTGCTATCACGTAAAAGTAGAGATAATTCATTGAATGTCTGACAGTTTTTTATTTCACTTGGGGTTAAACCAAAATAACTTTTAAAAGCTTTAGCTAAACTTTGAGAACTCGAAAAACCGTACTCTAGAGCAACATACGTCACGCTGTAATCATTGTGAAATAACATCTGCGCTGCATTTGTTAACTTTAAACGACGAATATAATCAGCCACAGTTTCGCTAGTCACAGCCTTGAAGATACGATGAAAATGATAAGGTGATAAATGAGCCAGTGCTGCCACGTCACTTAAATTAAGAGGATGATTATAATTTTTTTCTAGGTAGCGAATAACGGGAAGTACTTTTGTTTTATAGTTAGTTTTCACGTCATATCCATATGTTTTATTGTTAGCATTATTCTGTAATAAGCATAACGTAAATTTATGCTTTCACTCTTAATCCTGCATCTTGAGGTAGCTTGGGTATAAAGTAAATAAAGCGGATCAAAAAAGCCCTGACCTTCAAAATAGAAGATCAGGGCTTTTGTTATGCTTTACTTTATTTCAGGCTTATCGTGTAACGCTCGCAGGACGAGGTGTACGACGCTTTGCAGGTTTTGCTTTAGGTGCGCCAGTACCAGCACCTGAACGATTTGACGGTTTACCCGTACTTTCGTTTTGGCTTTTACCTTGACCACCAACATGACGCTTATTCTTGCCTTGTGGCTTATGGCCTTTAGCATTCTCACCAGAACGTTGACCGTCACGGTGATCTTTCTTTGGCTTCTTTGGCTTAATCGGACGCGTATCTAAACGAGACTCAGGCAGCTTATTCACCGCTTCAAAACCACTAACCTGTTCGCGTGGTAATACTTGCTTAATTAAACGTTCGATAGCCGCAAGGTCTTTGTATTCATCAGCACAAACTAATGAAATGGCCTGCCCTTCACAACCAGCACGGCCTGTACGACCAATACGGTGAACATAATCTTCAGCAACGTGCGGTAATTCAAAGTTAACCACTTGTGGCAATTGCTCAATATCAAGGCCACGTGCAGCGATATCTGTCGCAACAAGTACTTGAATTTCGTTACTCTTGAAGTTCGCCAGTGCCTTAGTTCGTGCACCTTGGCTCTTGTTACCATGAATCGCAGCAGCTTTAATACCACGACCTTCAAGATGCGTAGTTAAACGGTTCGCACCGTGCTTTGTCTTCGTAAATACCAATACCTGACCCCAGTTATTTTCTTTCAATAACTTGGTTAATAGGTTCGCTTTACGGCTTTTATCTACCGGACAAATCCACTGTTTAACTGTTGGCGCCGTTGCATTACGTGGCGTAACAGAAATTTCTACCGGATTATGAACCAGACCTTTTGCAAGCTGACGAATTTCATCAGAAAACGTTGCAGAGAAAAGTAAGTTCTGGCGTTGCTTTGGCATTACAGCCAATAATTTACGGATATCACGAATAAAACCCATGTCTAACATGCGGTCGGCTTCATCTAAAACCAATACTTCTAGCTGGTCAAAACGAACTGCTCTTTGGTTATAAAGGTCAAGTAGTCGACCTGGCGTTGCAACCAAAACATCAGCACCTTGACGTAATCGCATCATTTGTGGGTTAATTTTAACGCCACCAAATACCACAGCCGAGCTCAATGGAAGATTTTTAGCGTATAACGCAACACTTTCAGCAACCTGTGCCGCCAATTCACGCGTAGGCGTAAGAACAAGCGCACGCACTTGATTAGGCTTAACACGTGGACCATTAGATAAACGCTCTAAGACAGGAAGTGTGAAACCTGCTGTCTTACCAGTGCCTGTTTGGGCCGCTGCCATTACATCCTTACCTTCGATCACAGCCGGAATTGCTTGAGCCTGAATTGGCGAAGGTGTCTCGTAGCCTTGTTTAGCTACAGCTTCAAGGATTGGGGCAGATAGGCCCAGGGAGGCAAAGCTCATAAGATCATCTCTTGTCATTATTTTTCATAGTTTAGACCGTCTTGAGGACGGGGGGGCGTGTAGCCTACAGGATATCGCGACCAAGTACCATTAATACTCAGTTTACCGTCATGAAAGCTACTGAAAACCCATAAAAAAAGGCGTTATCTAACGCCTTTTTATGGTGTTTTTGAACATGTTCTCACATTGGAATGCATGCTCTACCTAAAGGTAGGTAATGTAAAACCTGACTATTTAGTTTCAGGCTCTTTCGCAGTCTCATCTGTGTTTTCTGTATCAACAGCTTGCGCTTCTGCAGCAACACCTTCTGACGCTTGTTGTGCAGCTTCTAATTCCATTTTTGCTCGATCAGCTTTAGAAATGTAACGCGGCTTATTACTTGTTTGTAATTTCGCATTCGCCTGCTTTAATCGCTTCTTTAGTATCTGGTTTACTTTTTTCTTTCTATTCATCGTATTCTGTCGGTCACATTCTAAAGGTTCATAACGAACAAATTTCAATGCGCAGATTGTATAGGCTCTTAGCCTAATAACAAGTAAGATTTCACATTCTTCTAAGAATAGATTTTCGTATAAGCGCTCGCCTCTGCACTGTTGCTTTTATAAACGATCAACACATTGGCTTAAAACGATCATCCATTTAACGAATGAAACAACATGTACTGATTGAAAATACATCGTTTGAAATAGCTAACGTTCGATAATTACTCATTGTTAAACAATTATTTAGTTATTATTCTGTTTACACCACACGCAAGTACTGCGTAATACCTCACAAAATTATGTACAGTGATTAATTGCATCATAAATTTTGTGACAAACTTCTCGCACTCACCCTTGTTTAACGCCTACTATGCCCTCGCATCCCCATAAATAATAATGAGAGTTCACAATGAAAAAGCATTTATTAGCCTCTGCTATTCTCTTTTCCCTAATAAGCAGCCCTGCATTTTCTGCAGATGGCGACATTACCGACGTTACGATTTTAGGCACATCTGATATTCACGGGCATTTTATGCCATGGGATTATGCCAGTGATAAAGCAAACATGAAGGGTAGCCTGAGCCAAATCGCATCTAAGGTAAAAGACATTCGTAAAGACAATGCCAACATCATTCTTGTTGACGCAGGCGATACGATTCAGGGTAACTTTGTCGAAACTTTTAAAGATGAACCCGTTGACCCTATGATGCTGGGGTTCAATGAAATGAAGTACGATGTATGGGTACCAGGTAACCATGAATTCGACTTTGGCTTAAAAGTATTAAACCGCTCACTCACTCAATTTGAAGGCCAACCTTTGGGCGGTAATATTAAGCGAGCCGACGGCAATCCTTTTTTACCGGCACACACAGTTATTGAGCGAGATGGTATAAAAATCGGTGTTATTGGTATGGATACACCAATGACACAAGTATTTGCTGAAGGCACAAACCGCCTTGAAGGTATGACATTCACTAATCCATCTTTGGAAGTGAAAAAAGTTATTCAACAAATCAAGAACGATGTCGACGCAATAATTCTTGTTGCTCACATGGGCATTGATAACGAAAACAACATCAAAGACACAGGCGTGCGTGATATTGCAGAAGCAAACCCAGAGATTGATGCAATTGTTGCGGGTCACATGCATACGCTGGTTGATAAAGCGGTAATTAACGGCGTTATTGTGACAGAACCAGATAAGTATGGTCGTGCCCTATCTCGTATTGACCTTCAATTTGAAGAACGAGACGGTGAATTCACTCTAATCAATAAAGACAGCTATACCTACAAAATCAAAGGCACTCTTTCTGATGAAAAGATGGAAGAACTGTATGCGCCATACCACAAACGTTTACGTGAAAATGCAAATCGCGTGGTGGCAGAGCTAACAGGTGTTGATCTTGTTCCTGAAAATGAAATCAAAGGTATTCCGCAAGTACATATTCAAGACACCGGTATTAGCACACTTTATCAAGAAGCAAGTATGTACTACGCACCTAAAGCGAATGTTATTGCTCTTCAAATAGATAACGATAAAGCTGAGCTCGATGTAGGTCAGATTAAAGCAAAAGATATTGCCTTTAACTACCAATACGCAGGTGGCGAAATTACGGTATACGCCATGACAGGTAAAGAATTAAAAACCTACATGGAATGGTCTGCTGGCTATTTTAACAGTGTTAAAGAAGGTGATGTAACGTACAGCTTTAACTCTGAACGCCGTTCGTCTAAATACTCAACCAATGATTTCTTTGCGGGTGTAACGTATACCATCGACTTAACAAAACCAGCAGGCAAGCGCATTACTGATCTGCAGTTTGCTGATGGCCAAAAAGTCACTGACGCCACAAAAATCACTCTGGGTATGAATAGCTACCGTATGGGACACCTAACCAAAGCTGGCGGCGTTCTTGAAGGCCAAAGCTTCCCTGTTATCTTTGATACTGAAGAAGAGTATGGCGAAGATGAAGGTACAATCCGTAACCTTACAGTTCGCTACCTAACAGAAGTCAAAAAAGGGGCTTACGAAGGAAAGCTGATGAACCGCTGGCACCTAAGTGGTCTTGAAGGCTATCAAGCTGAAAGAGCGGTAATCAAAACCCTAATCAACTCAGGACAGATTTCGGTGCCTACTAGCAGCGATGGTCGCTACACAAACGTTGCCTCTATCAATGTTAAAGACAAAATCTTTAACAATAAAGAAGCGTTTAATGCCTACATTACAGCACAAGAACAAAAACTGAATGCAGCGGCTGATGACATTGAAAAAGCGCAGATTCAACGTGATATTATTATTGCCAAGGCACTAAATAAATAATATTTCGCAACATTAAATGTAAGGCCTCCAGATTTGTACCCTGCTGGAGGCTATTTTATTTACTGCCCAACCCACATATTTCCTTACAGTCACATAACACTCCAAAACAAAACTTGCCAATTAGATCGTGTATGATGACAACATCTCGATTAGGAAGTAAGTGCATGAAAGATCTTTTCTACAGCCTCGATTTAAACTTATTGCGCACCTTCTTAGTACTTTCGCAAGAACTGAATATGCGAAAAGCTTCGGAACGTCTCTATGTCTCGCAACCCGCGATAAGCCAAGCCTTACAACGACTACGAAATCATTTTGGTGACGAACTATTCCTAAAGTCGATCAATGGATTAAAAGCCACGCCATATGCAGAAGACTTAGCAGAGCGAATTACCCCCTATTTAGATGGGCTGGCTAACGCACTCAATACACAAGATGTATTTAATCCCTCAGAGCTAAACCGCACCATCAAAATTGCGTTATCCCCGCAGGTTTTGTGTACGCTGTCAGGCACTTTGGTTCAACACCTGAAAAAAGAAGCCCCCAAGATTGATCTGCATATACTCAATTGGACAAATACTACCCTTGATGATATTGCAAAAGACACCATTCATCTTGGGATCAATTATGATTACCCATCGGCACCAAAAGAAGTTAGCTCCAAAGAACTCATCAAGCTCGATGGCGCTGTTATTGTGCGTAAAGACCACCCAATTACACTTTCAGAAGCCACACCAATAGACTTTTCTGGATATGAAATAGCCTCGATGCTCATTCCGGGCTGGAATGATCGTGTAAGTTACACTGCCGCAATTTTAGCGAAAAAGGGAATTCCACATAAAGTCGGTTTTCGCTCAGAATTTCCTATGGCACTGATTGACGTCGTCCAACATACTGATATGTATTTCCCTAGTTCAACCAACTTCCCTATTCATCAACACCCAAACCTACGCATGATATCTGTCAAGGTCGATGGCGAAATTATCCAACAGACACTCTATAGCTATACACATCAACGGAACCGAAAAAGTGATCTGAACAATTGGCTACACACACTTATATTTGATCTCTTAACCGAACAAAAAACGTTACATGCAGAAATACGATTCCCTCACATCATTTAGTTTTCATCGTGCTCATCCTTACAATCTATCACTTATAATATCGATAATAACCCCTGCTTATTATCGATATAACTAGACTCTATTAGCAGTAATTAAGCGCTCTCAGTACACTCTTTGCATCAAATAAAACACTGTATTTAAACCATTGATTAAAGAGAGTATCCGCATGAATAAATTATTACCTATCGCATCAGCACTGCTTATTTCATCATTCGCTTCAAGTGCAATTGCCGATGATAATTACCAAGGTCACCGCGTAGGTATCGGCTATTCATGGACTCAACTTTCATCAATCAGCAATAGCGACTATCGCTTGTCAACCGATTATGGTGACGGAATCAAAGTCGAATATGGCTATGATTTCAACCGTATTGTTGGTCTAAATGTTTCTTATGCCCAGAATAATGAAGACTGGTATTTCGGCAAGCTTGATGGATCAAATTTCCAAATTGATTCTGATATTGGTTACGCTTTTCTGCTTAATGGTTTCGATATTAAACCTTACGGGGCAATCGGTCTTTCTCGCATAAATGAAAAATTCACATATAACTCAGGCGCTAGCGATAAATCTTCAGAGACTTCCCTCGCGTTAGGAACTGGTGTTCGTATGGGCTTTGACTTTGGTTTATACGCAGATTTACGCGCTAACATCGTACTTACTGAACATGTTGATACTGAACAATATTCCTTCACTCTCGGTTACCGCTTCTAGGTAGCAGCATAACGACACAATTAACACCTAGCCTTTCGACTGAAACGAATAATTGTTGAGAAAAAAATGAAGTCACCTGCACTGTTACTGCCCATCACATTATTAATAATGACAGGCACTGTTCAAGCGAAAACTATTCATATTTCACCAGATATACGGCTCGGTGAACTTGATGGCTATGGTTTACAGCTGGGCGTTAAAGACACCATGTGGCTAGATGCCATGTTCATCAGCGTAGGAAAGCTCGAAGGGGAAACTGCAGGTATTTACGCCAATTCATATCGTAAAGAAGAGGTTCACACCTATCGAATCGGTGGTCAATATGCTTTTGATCGTGCAGATGTGCATAAGGTTCAGATAGAACTTGGTATGTCTAAATATTCAGGGCGTTATTACAACTACAATAACTTATCGAAAGAACATTATAAATCTGACGGCATAAGTTATTCGACCAGTTATATCTATCAAGCAACTGACACCTTTGGATTACGCGCCGGCGTAGAAATCAACCACTTTGGTCCGTTTTCAACGCCACGTATTCTTGATAGTACTCTGAATGCAACCTTAGGCTTCACTATCAGTATTTAACAATACTTTATCAACGTAAACAAAGCAGAGTAAGGCATTATTGCTCTGCTTTTACTATTTTATTTCACCTTCGCTTATCGTGCTAACAGCAGAACCTCACCTCCCTCTTTAATACCAAAAATGACAATGGTTACACATCAATTATGTTGTTTATGGCTAACTCTACTGCTATCACTCACACTTTTAAAACCTCGTAATTTCTCAAGCTATGCAACAGTCCTAATTTGTCTAGACTTGCTTCTATAAAATAGAAAGATAAGGTTCATGAATTGATTTAATTAAGCCTGAATACAGTTTGTTGCGCTAACCTTACCCAAATCGCTCATATTTTAATATTTAAAAGCTTAAGGGGGACACATGGAAATAGTGTTTAATAACGGAGTACTTTACTTCAATTCTTTTTTTGCCGTCACTATCGGTATTTTGGTGCTATTTGTCGGGCGGCGATTAAACGCAGCTTTTAAACCACTGCAAGAATTTAGTATTCCAGAACCCGTTACTGGTGGTATTCTTTTCTCTCTGCTTATTGCCCTTGTGTATGTAACAACATCTATAGAGATAGAATTTAACCTTGCCGCTCGTGATGTTTTACTGGTGTACTTTTTCACCACGATTGGCATCAACGCCAGCCTTAAAGATCTACTAAAAGGTGGAAAGCCTCTTATTGTCTTGCTGGCTATTACTATTGGCTACATGATTTTACAAAACTTAACCGGTATAAGCGTTGCCAAGCTATTTGGTTTAGATTCTGCTGTCGGTTTACTTGGCGGTAGTGTTTCGTTAATTGGTGGGCATGGAACGGCAATCGCTTGGGCACCAAGAATCGGAGAAGAGTTTGGCATATCAAATGCGATGGAAATTGGCATTGCAAGTGCGACCTTTGGGCTGATCTTAGCAAGCTTAATGGGTGGCCCTATTGCTAAATTCTTAATTACCCGCTATCAACTCAAACCCAATAAAGACGAACAGCTTGATATAGGTATTTCAAATACAGAAGGCAATGAGCAAATTACAGGCTTCGATTTTCTTGATGCTATCTTTGCAATCCACATCTGTGCCATTGTTGGATTCATACTCAATGAAGCTATTTCTGAATTAGGCCTTCAATTACCATTATTTGTAACTTGCCTATTTGCTGGTATCGTTATTACTAACCTTATTCCTAAATCTTTACCTCGTATTTCAGGCACAAAATGGCCATCACGAAAGCCTGCTATTGCCCTAATTGCTGATATTTCATTGGGTACATTCTTAGCAATGTCTTTAATGAGTATGCAGTTATGGACATTGGTTGATCTCGCAGGCCCCATATTTGCCATATTAAGTGCGCAATTCATTGTTGCAGTGCTAGTGAATCTCTTTATTGTTTTCCCTGCAATGGGTAAAACCTACGATGCAGCAGTAGTCTGTTCAGGTTTCGGTGGTATCTCGCTAGGTTCAACACCAACAGCCATGGCGAATATGTCTGCTGTATCTCAACGTTATGGTAATTCACATCAAGCTTTTATTATTGTGCCTTTGGTGTGTGCGTTCTTTATCGACTTAGCTAACGCATTAATCATTCCGTACTTTCTTGCTAATTTTTAAAGCTTAAAAAGCAAATAGCTTAAGTACATAAAGTGGGCTCAGCGTATTCAATTCGGTTTTGACATTGAAATGGGTACGTTGAGTAAGCATATACCGTTACTCTACGCAGTATTGCTCTCTATTCTTAATTACATTACCTCTTTTTACTTTTAATTAACTATGCTTAGGAAGAGTAAACCGCGTTATGTCTTTATTAATTAAGAACATTCGATTATCAATAACATGAGCTATGCGAGTGAACAATCGACGTGCAGACCTGAGGATGACTATGCCATTAAAACTGACTGTAACTACCCTATTGTTTGAACAGTTTGAGTTACTGGATGTATTTGGACCTTTAGAGATGTTTGGCTTGTTACCTGACAAATATCAGCTCAAGCTAGTCTCTGAGCAAGGAGGAGCTATAAGCAGTTCACAAGGTATAAAAGTACTGACTGATTACTCTTTTCAAGATATTTTTTTAACGGATATACTTATTATTCCCGGTGGAGAAGGCATAAAAAATGAAGTCAATAACTCGAATTTATTGGCATGGCTAAATAAAACAGCACCTAACATACAGTATATCTGCTCAGTGTGTACTGGTGCCGTAATACTTGCAAACGCAGGATTATTAGAAGACTGCAAAGCAACCACAAATAAGAAACACTACCACTGGGTTACCCGCTACGGAAAAGATATTGACTGGCAGCCCGTTGCGCGTTGGGTGCAAGATGGTACTGTCTTTACATCATCAGGCACAGCAGCAGGCATCGATATGAGCTTGGCATTAATCGCCGAACAGTACAGCGAAGAAGTCGCGAGAAAAGTAGCCATTCACGCAGAATATTTATGGCAAAATGACCCGAATGATGACCCTTTTGCGCCTCTTCATATTGTACGTTAAACATTTATAACGTATTGAATAATGTTTTACTGCCACATAACATGACACTGCCCTTTCACTGCTGCTTTCAAGAAATCAATTAAAGGCATTGCGCGCATAGAAATACTTATCTCTGGCTCATAATCGGCATCATCCAGCTCATCTTCGTTTTTTTCTTCTAGAGTTCCGGCTTTTTTGGCTTCGATTTGCTGTTGCTTGATTGCTTGAATTGCCTGTTCTAAATTATCTAAAGCTGTTGGTACATCTTTGGCGTCAATTGCACCAGGAACGTTGTCACAATACCCCATCATCTTGATTAGTTGAGTCGCAATATCACCAAACATAGTGACATTCCCGCTCGCTTTACAGCTAAAAGTGATCAACATAATTATTCCCCTGCCGCATATAATACAAACACGTATTTAATACAATTACGTATTTTTAAGATAACGTTGCTATGTCTTTTTCTCTCGCTTTATCTCGCTTGGCTAACCAGTAGCCAGCAATAGCCCCAGCAAAGCCACCAAATAAATGGCTTTCGAAACTCATCCATCGATGAATCGGAAATACCCCCCATACCATGGACCCATAGAAAAACATTACAATAACAGCAATCGCGATAGATTTAAGGCTTCGGTACATGAACGCATAAACCAATAAATATGCCCATAAGCCATAGATAATGCCGCTTAAACCAATATGGTAACTGGCTCGTCCAAAAAACCAGACGCCAATACTACTGATCGCCCAACTTACAATAAACACCACAATTAAGCGTGACACACCCGATCGAGATACTAGTAAGCCTAATACAGAAAAAGAAAATAGATTACCTATTAAATGAGACCAAGAGCCATGTATAAACGGATAAGCGACTAAGCCAGTAAGGTGCGTAATGTGCCGAGGCAATAAACCGTAACTGTTCAGGCTACCATTCAAGAATACATTTATGATATGTACGCAAATACAGAACAAACCAATGAAGCCAATGACTTTCAATGCATCTTTATCTTGTTGGTTCAATAGAATTCTCCCCATTTAAAAAACAACAACATACCCAAACGGCATTGCTAAGTATAGCTAGCTTACGCTCATTACTCGCTACTGTACCTGACAAACGATTAATAGGTAAGTTCAATTATTATAAACACTTATACTAAATGTTAACCCACTCTAAGTAACAAAATATTAGTTTCATCTAATTTCTTGAACAACTTGTCCTAATCTTTAACGTGTTCAAGATCCGAGCTCTTCCTTATCATTCACTCACTCTCGATAAACAGTTTGGACTCCCTAATGGAAAAGATGATTAATACCTTACAGCCGTACATATTACTTATTTCTCGTTTTCTGCTTGCTGCCATTTTTATCAATGCTGGTTGGGGCAAAATTGGTGGGTATGCAGGCACCCAAGCATATATGGACTCAATGGGTGTACCGGGCGCAATGTTGCCACTGGTGATCTTACTTGAATTAGGCGGGGGCTTAGCAATCTTATTTGGCTTATTAACACGCTTTAGTGCCCTATCAATTGCCGTATTTTCTGTTATTTCAGCCTTTCTTTTTCATTACGACCCATCAAACAGCGGTCAAATGATTAACTTTATGAAGAACATTTCAATCGCAGGTGGCTTCTTAGCACTTGTTGCCATTGGCCCTGGAAAACTCAGCATCGATGCTAAGTTGAATAAGCACTGGTAATAGATAACATGCATTCACGCTTTCAGTAAGAATAAAAAAGGCCACTGTTGTGGTCTCTTTTAATTCATATTAACAGTACCACTTGTTATGCCAGCGCTACACTTAGCCACATATTTTATCAAGTTCGGCGCGAGCGAAGGTTTTTAGCCATTATATCTGCAATTCGTTGAAATTCAGTAATTTCTTCAGGACTGAGATCTTCCATCATTATTTGACGTGTTTCGGTATCAACCTTTGAAATTGTCTTGATAATATCCATGCCTGTATCTGTGATAGACAAGTAATGACTGCGTTTGTCGTTTGGATTTGGCGTTTTAGTAATCAAGCCGTTCTCAATCAACGTACTCACTAAACGTGTTACCTGAGCCTTATCCCGATCTAAAAAGCTTGCGATATCAATTGCAGTACAAGGCTTTTTCTTATCAATTATCTTCATCACTCGAACATGCATTGGGGCCATACCCAAATCGAGTTGTTCTATTTGATCATGCAGCTGACGCTTTAGTACATGGACTAAGTTAAACAAGCTTTCTAATGATTTGTAGTCAGACATTGATATTCTCTTTATGCGAAAGTGATTGACAATATCAACCATTATAATTTATAGTTGACATTATCAACTTAATTCGACGATGTTTCAAGTCAGGAGAGCAACAATGCCCCCTAAAACTAGAAAAGAAAATTGTTATCGTATCACCATTGAAGACGTTAACTCGGAACAAGATACTGGAAAAACACTACAGTTTGAATTTCAAGACAGAGAAGATTTGTTCAAGATTGTAGAAAATTTAAAGCAAGGCAGTGGCTTAGAAGAGTCTCTCGCAACCAAAGTAGGTGTTGCATTGCGTCTGTTGGGCCCTGTAATGATGGCAAATCGCAAACATGCACTGTTTGTCGATTTTATGCCTCATTTTAAGGCATTTATGCATAATTTAAAAAGCACAGTGAAAAATGAAGTAAAAGACAAATAGTTTCATGTCGCTAATATACATTCATATTATGAGGTTAAAAAAGTAGTTAGCCTATTAAATACACGCCCCTGACTCGAACCATCATCAGCAAACCATTGAGAGTATCCATTTGAAAAAACCACAATCAGTATTGGGTAAAACCGGTATGTTATTTTTCTTAGTCATCATCAGTGCCTTTCCACCGCTTACTATAGATCTGTATTTGCCTGCGCTTCCACAAATGGTCAACGTATTCAACACCGATCAGGCAATGGTGAACTTAACGCTCAGCAGCTATTTCGTCACTTACGCCGTAGGCCTCCTATTTTGGGGACCATTAAGTGAAAAGTTTGGTAGAAAACCTATCTTACTAGCTGGCATTGGCGGCTATATGCTAGCCAGTATCTTTTGCGCATTAGCAGGAAATATCGAACAACTCATTGGCGCCCGAATACTTCAAGCGTTTGCTGGAAGTGCCATCACGGTAGTCGCAACCGCTATTGTCAAAGATCTCTATGATGGTCGAGAGCGCCAAAAAATCATGGCAACAATTATGTCATTGGTCATCATTGCCCCTATGGTCGCCCCTGTTCTTGGCGCATTTTTGCTTCAGATCGCGTCATGGAGAATGATGTTCGTAACGCTTGCAATTTTTGGTGCCTTCGCCTCAGTATTGGCATTCTGCTATGAAGAAACGCTCGAAACAAAATACGACGGCTCAATACTGCATTCTTGGGGAAGACTCGGGGTAGTTTTAAAAAATCCAAGATTTGTCGCATTACTGATGATTTTTTCCATAACACCAATGGCGTTGATGGCATTTCTTGCGGCAGGTTCATATATCTATATTAATGGGTTTGGGCTCACCGAGCAGCAGTTTAGCTATGCCTTTGCTTTTAATGCGTTGTGTGCCTCATTTGGCCCAACGATTTACATGAAGCTATCTCGCTACATTCCGGTTCAAAAAATCATAACGCTTTGTTTCTTGCTACTCGCCATAGCAGGTCTGTTGACCATTACAATTGGCCACATGTCGCCTTGGGTTTTTGCGTGCATTGCAGCACCCGCGACCTTAATGGTTATCACGATGCGTGTACCGGGTACTAACTTAATGCTTGACCAACAAGATAATGACACGGGTTCTGCCGTGGCATTGATTCAATTTTGCAGTATGATCTGTGGTTCGTTAGGGATGGTATTGGTGTCCGTTCGCCCCGAGTCTTTGATCGAAAATCTCGGTGCAATTCAACTTTTTGTTGGTATCACTGGCGGGTTCTTATGGTTACTGGCAAAAAATCGCTCTTTTGTCACCGAAAAATTGGTTAACTAATCGCACGAAACCTTGAAACCTTGAAACCTTGAAACCTTGAAACCTTGAAACCTTGAAACCTTGAAATAATATCAAACCGACGCCTTGTATGTCGGTTTTTTTATACCTAATGCATTTACTCATCTTTGTATTTGTACAAGATATTTTTCGGAATATGACAGTAATCATTAGGATGTAAAGTTAGCCTATCTTGATGCTCATCATCACTTTTTACATAGTTAGATAACGGCAGAACCTCAATAGCAACCTTGTCAGCATCTTCTCTCGCTTGAAGATAGCAAGTCACTAGTGCCAGATGTTTTGGGTTCTTGCTGTAAATACCGGTTCGATACTTTTCTCCTACATCTTCCCCTTGCTTATTAACGCTATAAGGATCAATAATCTCAAAGAAATAATCCATTAGCTGCTCAACAGAAACGGCAGTTGGATCAAATTGAGTACAAACGCACTCGGCATAGCCATCATACTCACCAGAGGTATTGTAGGTAGAACCATTCGCGCGTCCAGCCTCTGTCGAAACAACACCTGGCAGCGTCTTCATAAATTCCTGAACGCCCCAAAGACATCCCCCCGCAAAATACAACTCTTCCATTTTTTCCCCCTTCAAACATTTTTGTTGGCAATTTCAGATTAGGAAATACTATGACTAATACACTGCACACATGCAAATGTAGAGGCATGAAGCGCCGTTGAACTGGACAATACAAAGCTGGCTTACCCGACAAGTAATCGAGCAAGTCGTTTTTAGCGCCATCAAAAGAACAATAAAGCATTGAATATGCTAAATAAAAAGTATCACTAATCTCACTTTTCTCCCTCAAGCTAGACCCTAGAAATTTACATCAACAATATATGCTAAAGCTGTCACAAACTTTCAGACACATTTTGTATTATTTACCATACATAACAAGCTAAAATAGCAGGCAGTAAGCGTTAAAGGGCTTAGCGTGGTGTTTTACCCTGCTTAGTCGGCTATTTAACGGTAATAGGTATTTTAAGAACAAGAATACTGTGATTGTTGTTACGATTAAATGCTTGATGTAACGATGAGATATACGATCTTAGATCGTTGAATACAATGTTAGGCAACTATGGGGAGTCTACTCAAATATGAAGCGTAACTGTAAAAATTGTCACTTCCTCTCGAAAGAATATGTCGAAGGCAATGCTGGTAGACGATTAAACTTTGTTGTTTCAGAAGAAGAAAGAAAGCAGATTGAGTTACAAGAAAAGAACCCAATTAAAGATTACTATTCTACAGAGTGTTACATGGGGGTTTGGCGCGAGGGAGCAACAAAAAAAGATAACTTTGTTGAACTCGTAGTTAAAAAGAAACGAGATAATTGTTTTTTCTTCCCTTATCAGGGAGATATGCTATTCAAAGCCGCAGAAGTGTTACAAAAAAGAGAGCAAGATCGTAGAGAACTCAAAAAATCAAATATGTATACGCGTATTGGGCTTTGGGTTGCTACAGGAGCGTTACTTTTAAATGCTTTAATAACTTGGCTGAAATTTGCCTAACAAATTATTTAAATGGAAAATTAACAGTTGGCCATCGCTTCGCGATTATAGCCAACCATTTTTATCCGCTTAACGAGACGTTATGTGCTCATACTATTTCAAATAATTTTATACTTTAAGGTAAACAAATTGATGATCAATAATCCGTTTGGTGAAATTAAATTCAAGGGAAATTATGCGTAAATTTATAGTATTGATTTTTGCTTTAGTTGTAGGGTTTAGCGTAGATGCCAATGAAGTTTGTTCTATAACTGAAAAAGATACATCTGATGCAAAAAGTGTTTTAAAACATTCGGATGAATACATTGAACAGCTAAACAATATAAGCTTCCTATCTTTCAAGGACGTCAATACTACAGCTGAAGTAGCAGCATCTTTGATGGAAGAAAAAGAACAGTTAAAAGTCCATTTTTCAGCAATTTCCGATTCAGCAAAAGCTATTGTTCACGGCAATACAGGCTGTTCAGCAAGAGAATGGAACACCATTTTATTTAATACTGCTACTTCCATACGGATGATGGAAGATCTTGAGAGGTTTAGTTTAATTAATGAATGTAAGGTTTGTTGGTTTAGTGTGGTTGTTTTGGGTCAGTCCCATGAAAATTTAACCGTGAAGTTAAAGAGTTTATAACAAAACGCTCAAACTGACCTTCAAATCGTAGCATTTTTGTTTCGCAAAGCGTATGCCACGATTTGCTACATTCGCATTTGGGTTTGAAGCTCGGTACGCTTGGTTGGTTCAGTGCGTCACACTTTATTGTTGGCGTTACAAACACAATTAAGTTAGGAGGAAAGTGGTAAAATGATGACAAACGAAATAGTTGCTATTGATTCAAATGAAGTCGCTGAATCATTGATCAAAAAGTATGGTGATAGCCCTTGGGTAAAGTCAGTAGTCGCCTCTCTTCCTGTAGTCGGAGCTTTCTTGGATTCTCACTTTAACTCAATGGTTAATGAAATATATCAGCGCCGTATAGACTCAATGTTTTATGAAATTCAAAATGAGCTCTCCTTCCTTAAGGATAAATCCATTGACCGTTCGTATCTAGAATCAGAAGAGTTTTTTGACTTGTCCCAAAATGCCTTTAGTCGAGCTTTGAAAATTGCAGACGTTGACAGAACATCTGCAATTGCTAGGCTTGTTGCAGAATGTTTAGTTGGTGAGCAAAACACGTCTATCCCGTCATTCGATTTGGTTAATGTTATCGGTGAAATGTCTCCTTCGGAAGCAGCAATGTTTGGAGAAATAGGTAAAATTTACTTGAACCGAAAAGACTTGCTAACTGGTGCAAATAATAACCTATTCTTGGTTCGAGAAATTGAAGGGGTAATACCTGAAGAATTGCAAAAAAATGCAAGTTTTCTTTGTGCAAGGCTAGAATCAAAAGGCCTACTCGGCTCTATATTTGAGAATTATGGTTTGAAGTCAGCAGGGAAAGAGTTGTTGAAATATTTTCAGTCACAATGCTTATAATAAGCAATAAAGGTGATGTGTTACACTCAGCGGTTTTAGTCTGGTTCTCAGTATACACTAACAGCCTTTATTTAAGGCTGCTAGCGCACCCCAGCATTAATTGTTAGTTCTTTAGTGTCTTTCTTAGCACCCTTGCTGTTTTAATGATTAAAGATACGTTACGACTATCTTGCTCTGCGCCTATCTCTAATATCGCTGTACCAGTTAATACTTTGTTTGAAGATATACTTAATCCGTTAGGTGAAATTAGGTTTTCTTTGGCAATTCTCCACCCTACCCAGCTTTCGCTTATTCCTACCTCTCTTCCTGTGTACATTCTCAAACAAAGCAGCCTGAATACCCGACAAGTTATCGGGTAAGCCGTATTTAACGCCTTTTTATTTAATTCAGACTACATCGAACAAAAATAAGAGACTCATTACCAAAAAGATTGGCGGTCTTTATATTCAATGTCAGTTGAAGTACGCTGACGCTTTACAGCAATAGAAAAGTTCTTACCTAGCAATAAACGGATTTGGCTAAACGTTTCTTTTGCTAATAAGCTACGCTCGCTGCTTACCCAGCATCGATTAGTTGTGTGCTTAATGGCGGCAATCGCATCGGGGGAAGCTTTCGTAATTTTGGCGCATAAAGCTTGCGCTGCTTGCATCGGTTGTTCACTAACCTCTGTGACTACACCAAATTCTAGTGCTTTTTCTGCAGTGATAATATCACCGGTTAAGGTTAGCTTTAATGCAACATCTTTCGATACCACCTCGCGTAGCGCCAATAAGCCGCCCATATCAGGTACTAATCCCCATCGTACCTCCATTATCGACAATTCAGTACTAGGGGCGACTATGCGAATATCAGCTCCCATAACAATTTGAAGCCCACCACCGTAACAACGGCCTTCAATAACGGCAATTACAGGTACGGGAATCATCCGCCAGTTGCGAGATACGCGTTGTGCTAAATTCGCATTGCCGGGTAAAAGCTTAGCTAATAAGTTCAACACCTTCGATTTATCAGAAACAATACTCTTGATATCAATTCCACTGCTAAATGTTCCGCCATTTCCAGTCAGAATAACGGCTCGAATATCTTTTCGTTTACGCAGCTGTTTACTTATCGTGTCTAATTCATCGAACATTTCTTTATCGATCGCATTCAACTTTTCAGGTCGATTTAAAGCGACAGTAACAACTCCTTTGTGCTCTGTTACGTCCAACTTATTCCACGTCATGACGGTAATCCTTATCTGGTCAGTCCAGTAAAACTTAACACAGATTCAACAAAACAGCTCAATTTGATAAGTATTTTTCTAAAAAAACGCTTACAGAGTTGTTTTTATATAGTGTGAAATTTAGCGTAATCGTTCAAATTCTATATAAATAGACACCAATTTTGCTATATAGCGCCATACAAGCAGAGAAACCAGTTGCATAGAGGCCGATTATTAGTACACTCATCGGTAAGTTTTAAAGTTGAAACAAAAGAAATAGTCATGAAATTCACATATAAATTTGCCTTACTATCTACCATCTATATGCTGGTTTCTTGTAACTCAGAAAGTCATCTTGATTTATCATCTTTTGATATAGACAGCCCTGTAAAAAAAACAGACGCAATTAACGGCTTTATTATTACCAATAGTCACAACCCCTTGGATGTGCCAGAAAAATTTCTTAAAATCCAATCATTGTCTGCTAAGTTGATCAATCAGCACTGGTTAGAAAATCCTAACTTCATTCTTCAAATAACTGATTTAAAAATGCTTCTCAAATCAACTAACATCGTTGAAGCAAACACTTATATAACCACTTTAGAAATAGCACAAAAACGTTATCTGAAAAATATGGTCGCCGTTCGATCGCAAGCACGTTTAATGCAGCAAGATCTCGACAACACTTTAAATGATTATGATCAGGCTATTCAGGTTCTGACTCGTGAGCTTACGCTACTTGAAACACCCGAAAAAACGTATCAAAACAACATTAAACATTTAACAAATGATATAAAGCAGGCAACAATAAAATACAGCCAATTAAGCAATAAATACAATAAATCACTCACTAAGATAATTAATAACGATATTACATCATCTTCCGATTTATATGATTTGAGATTTAGTTTTGTAGAAGGCCCTCATACTTTATGCAGCCGTTATAAAGGTATGGATGAACTACTGAACAAAGTATTAGAAAATTGTGTTTATATCAATAAAGAACAAATACTCTCTGGGTTTAATGAAAAAGATCGTATCGAGGTATCAAGTCATATTGATAACTATGCTCCTCGACTTTGGAATCAACTGATATCTTTAAATGGCTTCTTTGATACAAGTAATAACGTCCAGTATTTTGAAAATAGTTTACGCCAACAGCTTTCAACAGCACGAAAAGATCTGCGAGATAAACAAAACATTCAACATATTGATATTGCTAAGCTTGTTGGAAACTATCAAACGCAAATCTCTTTGCTAGAAAATCAGCGCCAAAATATTCTCGATAACCCATTACTGACACATGATAAAAAAATCGATATAAATCAAAACAGTTTTGTTCAAAACTTCCAAAGATTACAAACGGATGTGAAGAATCCAATTAAACCGTTTGCACAAAAGTTCCATGATCCTAACTTCTCAAACGCCTTTATTCGGGCTTATGCTAAAAAAACAATTCAATGTTATCCTTCTGAGTTAATGTTCACTGTTTCTCATACTGGCGCTTTTAACCTACCTTTTAGCTATAAAACTCAAGAGCTTATGTTTGATTTTCATCACAACCAACAGTATCTCGCTTTTCAAGGTATACTCACAACATCGTTCCCAGTGGTGATTAAAGCAGGCGATTCAAACGTAATATTGCGCCGTGGTAAATCGCTAACAGAAAAGCTAAATGGAAGGTTACGTGAACAGTGGAGTAAAGTTTAGCGGCTCCTAACGTTCATACCCCAACATTTCTGATGCCGCAATCCACTCCGATGCAATCGATGAAGATATCGGTTCGAGGGTATGAATAATAGTCGTGTTGTAACCACCGGTACAGGTTGTTTGGTTCTGCTCTATTGTTGCGCTGAATAGAGCTCGCTGGCTCTGCTTGTCACTACACCAACTCCCCCTCATATCACCACCTTTGAGTTCGCATACTTCATTAATGAGTAATTGATAATCATCAACAGAGCCTTTCTCTTCGTCTAAACACCAGAAGCGCTCATAGGCAATATAACCATCACGTGGATGATAAACTTTACCCGGTATTGCCGCGGTAAAATCTAAGATACCACCACGGGTCGCTTTTACATATTCTTCTGAAATGGTTGATATATCAACATTTCGTTTTGCTATAGGTTTTGAATACAAGTCGCTAATACACGCAGTTGTCATTATGCTCGACAGCACTATCAATAAATGCGAACCGTTCATAATACCTCTCTTCACTGTATCGATAACAACAACACTATCAAATCAATATGTTGGTTTCAAAACCAAACATAATGCATCCAATAATTAATTGTTATAAGCATAGATTCAAAGCACGATGTTAGCTAAATATAGGGGAAATAGGTTTAGATAAAACTTACCAATATGCAGCGATATTCTAAATATATTTTTGATTTTAATCATATTTAGTTGTTAATAATAAAAAACAGTCACAAAATCACTATAGTGGTAATATCTAAATATCCTTACATAAACAGGAGTGTTTGTCCTTTATTTTATTTAGACTAAGCTAATTAATGCTGACGATAACAATTATAATTTTAAAATCTTAAAAATAAGACATTCAAGTTTACGCTCAATAGCTTTAATAAGATCAAGTTCACTGCATTACTATTAATGAGCGAAGATGGTAAATAAAACACTGATTGCTGATACTAAAGATGTTTTTGAGGCATTTCTCGATAACGGTTTACACAGGGAGTATGCCATCTACTGTCAATTCCCGCACTATAGTCAAAAGCTTTACGATTTTGAGCTGAACGAAGCTAAATACATTGAATTTAACGATGGGTATCGATGTGGAAACCAATAGCCCAACGCTTTATACCCAAGTTACCTCAAGATGCTCGTTTCAGCGAGAATCCTGCATCTTGAGGTGGCTTAGGTATATAGCTATAAGATATGTGAGTTAGATAATTTATAGGTAGCTGAGTAATGCACCAAATTCATCAAGTTTTACTCTATTTAGAGTGAAACATGTTCTAGGTGGTTTAGGTTCAGCAATAACGAAACCAGCTTCCCGTAAAATGCGTAAATGCTCTGAAACCGTCGACTGAGCTAATCCAAGTTCACCAACTAGGTCACTATTAAGACAACCTTGCTGGCGAGCTAATATACGCAAAATTCTAACTCGTGCCGGGTGAGATATCGCTTTAGCAGCCGTTGCAATCGCTTGTTCTTTTGCTTCATCAATGACGATGTCATTCAAAACAGTGATACAGCCTGCATCTTCACAGTTTAATTCTTCTTGCTTTGATGCCTGCTTTTCTTTATTCATCAGAGTACTTCATCTACAAATCGTCGATTAACGATAATATGTATTAACTTAATATGAGTCAATGATTAAAAGGAATCAGACTGACCTTGAACTTCAACGTTAAAATCAAAAAGCATGGCTATACTGTAATCAGACACCTTAAGGATCATTCTATGCCGCGCTTTATTAAGATGTTCATAGGTATGCCATTTTTTAGCTTACTCCTTGTAGGATGTAGCTCTGATGTCTCAACCGATTTTAAAGAAAATGTAAATTACAGCCAATTTCATACTTACGAATTTGCAGAAAATGCGAATAAAACAGCAACAAGCCTAGATGCAGCTCGAGTTAAAGATGCTTTAAATTACCAATTAACAAATAAAGGGCTAAAACTGGGCACAGATAAAAAAACAGATCTAACGGTTAAATATTATATACAAGCAGAATCAGAGCTACAGTCTTACGGGACGAGTGTTGGTTTTGGTTACGGCGCTAGCAACGTCGGTGTAGGCTTCAGATCACCAACACGATATAAAGAAACTAGATATGGCAAATTGATTGTAGAATTAATCCAAAACACATCAAATCAGGTTATATGGCGTTCAACTTCTCAACGTAAATTGACGGATGAAATGACACCACAGTCACGAATAACCTTTATTGATGAGCAGGTTAGTGAAATGTTTAAAACCTACCCGCCACAGTAATCTTCTTTACAGTAGTTTTTTGTTTAATCTATTCCACTGCTACCTCCTGCAATACCACTTATTAACCCCCTTTTATTAATGTGTATTACAAAAACGACACATTTACCCAACAGTGTAACTACACGGCCATATCTGTGACAACACTCCCAATGGTAACTGGTCTGATGTGATTCAATATGCTCATAGCTTTATATGCAAAAGGAGTATTGCAACATGATGTTTAATCGGTTTTGTCCTTCTTGTAAAGCAAATGTTAATCTAAAACAGGTGCATAGAACATTTGTAGAAAGATACATGACAAGAAAATTTTGGGAGAAATATGAGTGCTGTAATTGTGGCGCAGAGGTATTTGCACATTGCACTAAAGCGCAAGACTTAGAACTGATTACTAAAAGTAAACAAGTTCCTACTGAATAAAATGAATGTATTTCTTACTAGAATAAGCAGCTATTTGAATTTTTAAACGTAGAGTATTAATGATGGAACAAAAACTTCCCCCCACGGCACAGCAAATGTTTATCACTGATATTTTAGAAGAATGTGATCGTCGTTTAAAGACTACTGGTTTTGAATTAAATGACCTTTCACCTGAAGGGAAAAGGTTGCTTTTCAGTTCTTCGTACAAACAATTACTCAATGAACACAGTTAAAACAAGGGATTCATTATGCCGTTAGCTCATTGAAAAATCAGGGCTTATACTATGTAATTCGTTCTTTTCTTAGCTCTTATTGCCTTATTTGGATATTACACTTTGTTACTGTGAATAAAATAACGACAACTTTTCAATCGGAACTAAACAATTTGAATACTAACCATATAAAAAAGCCCAGTAAATTAACTGGGCTATCTAGTATCTCAAAGAGTCAGTCTATGCTTGACGACGCTTAGCAACATCACGTGCTAATTGACGAAGTACTGTTTCTGTATCTGCCCAACCAATACATGCATCGGTAATACTTTGACCATACGTTGGCTCTGTGCCTTCTACGATATCTTGACGCCCCTCAACAAGGTGGCTTTCAACCATAACACCAAAAATATCTTTGTTACCGCCAGCAACTTGCTGACCAACATCTTCAGAAACAATAATCTGACGTTCAAACTTCTTCGAACTATTAGCATGACTAAAATCAATCATTACTTTCTTACGCTGACCAGCATTACCCAGCTGTGATGTCACCGCGTTAACGTGTTCTGAGCTGTAATTAGGCTCTTTACCGCCACGAAGAATGATATGACAGTCTTCATTACCCAAAGTAGAAACAATGGCTGAATGACCATACTTAGTCACTGATAAAAAGTGGTGAGGTGCACTTGCCGATCCAATCGCATCGGTCGCGATCTTAATATTGCCATCTGTACCGTTTTTAAAACCAACAGGGCAAGATAGTCCTGAAGATAGCTCACGGTGAACTTGCGATTCTGTAGTACGCGCACCAATTGCACCCCAGCTGATCAAATCACCCATGTATTGTGGGGTAATCATATCAAGGAACTCACCCGCTGTTGGTAAGCCCATATCGGTCAAATCAAGTAGCAACTTACGGCCAATACGTAAACCATCATTTAACTTAAAGCTATTGTCCATATACGGGTCATTAATTAACCCTTTCCAACCTACTGTGGTGCGTGGTTTTTCAAAGTAAACACGCATTACGATTTCAAGGTCACCTTTTAATTCTTCACGTAATACTTTCAGCTTTTTACCGTATTCGATAGCAGCTTCAGTGTCATGAATTGAACAAGGCCCTACAACAACCAATAAACGGTCATCTTCATCGTTCAGAATGTTGTGAATCGATTTACGTGATTGATATACAGTTTCAGCCGCCAGCTCGGTAGCTGGAAATCTTTCTAATACAGCAACTGGTGGTAAAAGTTCTTTGATCTCGCTAATGCGTACGTCATCTGTTTTTTGCATTGTTTCTCATCTTCCCGCGTTACAACACTATGATAAGTATCGGTCAATACCCATAGTGTTTTCATACTCCAATAAACATTAAACTAACTTATCGCCTTCACTCCGCATGTGCAAACGCTATTTGAAATAAAATTACACATTGTTTCCGCATTAATACCTAATTAGACCAAATCTTCTTACAAAACCTCATAATACTGCTAACAAGCAGATCAAATATCAACCAGGTATCTCAAGCCATAAGATATAACCCAAATGTTATTATCCTTAGCTGGAAGCCTCATTAGATCGCCTTTCTAAAGTACTGTATAAATACTATACAACATTTATTGTACAATCATGGCTGCTTAAATGTTTTCTACTTTTTTATTCAGTATTTAGGAGCTATTTCTTTGAATAATACACCTTAAAGCAATAACATGGTGACAACATTCTAGTTTACAGAGATCTCCCTTGTTAGCTGAAGAATCTGAAACCTTAAGAGATGATCACATTATTTCTTTTTTACACGTTGATAAGTGGTATGGCGATTTTCACGCCTTGAAAGACATATGCTTAACGATTAACCGTGGTGAACGTTTAGTCATTTGTGGTCCATCTGGCTCTGGTAAATCAACACTCATTCGCTGTATAAATGGTCTGGAGAAATATAATTCAGGCCAATTGAATGTTGTGGGTCAATCTCTTGATGGTAAACATTTAAAAGCTATTCGTGGCAAAGTCGGTATGGTGTTTCAACACTTTAATCTTTTCCCGCATATGACCGTGCTAGAAAACTTAATGCTCGCTCCACGTCGAACATTAAAAATGTCGAAAATTGAAGCAGAAAAGTTAGCTCGCAATTACCTAGAGCGAGTACATATCGGTCACCAAGCGGATAAATATCCTGCACAACTGTCTGGTGGGCAACAACAACGTGTCGCTATTGCCCGTTCGTTATGCATGAAGCCCGACATTCTGCTGTTTGATGAGCCCACCTCTGCGCTTGATCCCGAAATGATAAGGGAAGTGCTAGATGTTATGAAAGAGCTTGTTAATGAAGGAATTACTATGGTGTGCGTTACTCATGAAATGGGATTTGCACGTCAAGTCGCTGATCGAGTGGTATTCATGGATGAAGGTGAAATAGTTGAAATTGCGCCACCAGCAACGTTATTTGATAGCCCCAAACAGCAACGAACCAAGCAGTTCTTAGAACAGATACTAAGTTACTAACTCATTAGTCGATTCTCTATACTAGATATTATTTATTTGATGTTAAATAAGACGTTCTCTACAGCAGCACCCTCAGTAGGCTCTAGGATTCTAAAGCCTGTACTCTCTGGTTTATTGCAAATAGCGGTAGTGACACTTGGCTTAATATGGCTATTAAACGCTGGCGCTGAAGCGATGAATTATCGCTGGCAGTGGTATCGTATTCCACAATATCTCTGGTTTATAGAAGATGGCGAATGGTTTCCAGCTGAATTGCTCGAAGGCTTATTCGTTACCTTAAAAATATCAGCTGTTAGCCTTATTTTTACCTTGCTCATTGGGCTGGTAACGGCACTATTACGCTTATCTGACTCAATAGTAGGACGAGGTTTAGCACGAGGTTATATTGAACTGATCCGTAATACACCATTGCTAGTACAAATTTACCTTTTGTACTTTGTCTTTGGTCCTGTATTGGGATTAGAGCGATTTACCACAGCAGTTTTAGCCCTTTCGCTGTTTCAAGGTGCTTATACTGCCGAAATTTTTCGGGCTGGCTTAAACAACATACCTAAAGGACAATTTGAAGCTTGTAGTAGTTTAGGATTATCAGAAATAGACGGGTATCGTTTCGTTATACTACCGCAAATGATCCGTCGAATATTGCCACCACTCACAAATGAAACCGTCTCTTTAGTAAAAAATTCCTCAATTGTCAGTATCATGGCTATCTTTGATTTAACAACGGAAGGTCGTAATATTGTTGCTGATACCGCAATGCCATTTGAAGTGTGGTTTACCGTTGCTGGCATTTATTTGTGCGTTACTTTAATGCTATCAGGGTTTGCGGCTTGGTTAGAACATAAAATGAACGTACCAACACAATAAGAATATATCCGTGCACATGATGTAGCATCGTATTTAAAGGAGAAAGGAAGCATGAAAAAATTACTCGCCGCTTGTCTTGCAGTAATGACACTAATGATGGGCACAAACGCCTTTGCAGCAGAAAAAAGTACACTCATTGATATAAAGGAGCGCGGTACATTACGTGTGGGGCTTTCAACATTCGTTCCTTGGGCCATGCGTGACAAACAAGGTGAACTTGTTGGTTTTGAAGTCGATGTTGCTCGCCGCCTTGCTAAAGATGCAGGCTTAAAAATTGAGTTTATCCCTACCGCATGGGATGGCATTATTCCAGCCCTACTTGCAGGTAAGTTTGATGTCATCATCGGTGGCCTATCAATTACACCACAACGCAATATGAGCGTTCTATTTACCGCGCCTTATGCACACTCTGGCGTGCAGTTAGCAGCAAACAAAGAAAAATCTGCAGACAAATTAACGATAGCCGATTACAACAAGCGCAGTGTTACGCTTTCTGTTCGCCGTGGTGCTTTCACGGTAGAAACAGCAAAAAAATACTTTCCAAAAGCCAAGCTTCGTCAGTTTGATGATGATGCACAAGCATTCCAAGAAGTACTTAATGGCAACGCACACGCTGTTCTTGCATCATCACCTAAGCCAGAGCAAATGGCTATTCAGTATAATGAAAAGCTTTTTATTCCATTAACCGATCGTTTAAGCCGTGGCTCTGAAGCATTTGCCATTCGTCATGGTGAATTTGACCTACTTAATTTCTTCAACAACTGGATTTTACTTCGTACCGAAGATGGCTGGTTAAAAGAGCGTCACGATTACTGGTTCACAACACTTGATTGGCAAAACCAGATCTCTGAGGGACAATAACTTTGTCGCAAAGCAACATTAAAAACACATTCAAAAAAAGCACGCCGAGAAGCAATATCTCGGCGCTGCTGCCATTCTTTTCAAGAATTAAACTCAATAAACTTGATTGGATTTTACTTGCTACTATCAGCGTATTTATTGGTTGGATTTACATTCAATCTTCTGCTGGCATTCATTATCAATGGCGCTGGCATAAAGCTATAGAGCTGATATTCTCGGCAGGCAAACCAGGCGAGCTCCCCTACTTCTTTCAAGGATTTGTGACCACTATTCGCCTAAGTTTATGGGGAATGATATTTGCGGGTTTACTCGGTTTATTTCTCGGCCTTGCTCGTCGTTCATCATTGATGATTTTACGGCTACCGGCACAAGCTTATATTCAACTTGTTCGGAATATTCCACCGCTTGTTTTTGTTTTTATCTTCTACTTTTTTATTTCAAGCCAATTGGTTCCTGCGATTGGGCTCGCTGATACACTTCGCTACCATACTGGCGATATTAATGGCTTACAGCACTTCTTATTTGGTTCGTCCAAATTATGGGAAAACCTATTTTCAGGCGTACTCTGTGTTGGCTTAATATCTGCCGCTTACATTGCTGAGATTGTACGTTCAGGGCTTGATGCGATTGCAAAAGGGCAATGGGAAGCTGCCGATTCTTTAGGCCTTTCACGATGGAGCCGCTTTCGTGATGTGATATTTCCACAAGCTTTTGCGGGCATAGTGCCACCATTAGCGGGTCAATTTATCTCGTTGGTGAAAGACTCTTCGATCATCTCACTCATCTCAATTCAAGAAATGACCTTTGTCGGCAGTGAAATGGCTAATTCATCGGGGCTGATCTTCGAAATTTGGCTACTAGTGGGTGCTGGATATCTGGTGTTATGTTTGGGGCTGTCACTATTATTTAGTCGTTTAGAAAAACGCAGCCAACGACACCTAGCTCGGTAAAGAACGAGAATACTTTACCGTTGAACCCTAGAAAAAGACAACGGCTCGCAATGTGAGCCGTTTTAATGATTAAATGTCAAAAAAGTAACAAAACAAAAAAGCCAGTTGAGAATACCAACTGACTTCATAAGAGCATCAACCTATTTTAGGACTAGATAAATTGTTGTGGATTGGTGTTGTTTACACCGAGTACAGTGTTACATTCTGTTTTTTAGTCACTCAATAATTAATGTCGAACAACTCATTTGTTTACACGGTAAGGCAATAATGCGCTTTAGTATTACTATTTATCAATCAACAACTTCGACTCGCATATCACCTTCAACTTGTTGAACAGATTCGATTAATTGTTCTAAATTTGTTTGGCTTGGTACATCAATTGAAAGTTCAGCAAAAAATAACGTTTTCCCTAAATCTGGCACCCCAATTCGATGGTTTTCAATTCGATCAATGTTAATACCTATATCATGTAAAATATTGGTGATATCGTTAACAATGCCGGGGCGGTCGCTCGATTCAACTTTTAATGTAACGTGCTCTATTTTCACAAATGCCTGCGGCTGATCACTTTTTACAATATTTACGTAAAAATCACTAAGCTTATTGAATTCTGACTCTAATTGTTCTGCAAAAGTGTCTGGAATTTCGACCTTAATAATACCCACAAGCTGTTGGTCTAAACGGCTAATTTTACTCACTAGCCATTTTCCGCCAAGTTCATGGGTTTTTGCTGCAAGTTGACTAATTAATTGTGGGTGATCTTTACCTGCAAGAGTAATTGTTAAATGAGAATTCATAAGTCGTCCCCTTTTATTATCTAACCGATACAGCATGCCTATAACCTAAAGCTCTCTTAATTAGATTAGCAAGCAAAGAGTTATCCTGCAGTGATTAAGTTCATACAAATTATTGATTCTAACAATTTAGTCTTTATAACTGCTCAGCTATCACGCTTACATCAGATAGTTTGCATTAAGTATCCAGAAATAGATCACGCATCAGATCATCACAATTAGGATCATGCTTATATTGATTGAAATCTGTAAAGCCTCTTTCTTTAAGCAAGCCTTCATCAATTAATGTTTGACCACTTAATTGTAAGCCTTCTGTCTTAATAATCTCTAATGCCGCTTCAGCCATAATTCGGGGCGTTCTTGAATGCTTCAGTAGCTCTTTGCCAATCGCAAATTCAACCGCCGCTGTTGCTATTGACGTTTGCGGCCATAATGTTGCTGCTGAAATGCCGTCATCTCTTAATTCTTCGGCTAGACCCATGGTTAACAGTGTCATGCCATATTTGGTGATTGTATAGGGAATATAAGGTTTTAACCAATGCGACGCGAGATTAATAGGAGGAGATAACGTAATAATATGGGGGTTACGGCTTTTCTTTAAATACGGTATCGCCGCTTTAGAGCACACAAATGAGCCACGCACATTGATCGAATTAATAAGATCGAAACGTTTAGTATCTGTATCTTGTAACCGCGTTAGTACTATTGCACTGGCATTGTTCACTAATACATCAATACTACCAAAGGTTTCAAACGCTTGTTGCATCGCAAGATTAACAGCTTCTTCATCACGTACATCCAGCTTAATCGCCAATGCTTTGCCACCCGCCTCTTCTACTTCTTGGGCAACGCTATGAATGGTACCTGCTAGTTTAGGATGTGGTTGATCAGACTTTGCAGCGATAACAATGTTAGCGCCTTGCTGAGCACAAATTAAAGCTATTTCACGGCCAATTCCTCGGCTAGAGCCGGTAATAAAAACAGTAACGCCTTTTAAAGCTGTCATCAGTACTATTCCCTTATTAAGTGTGTTTTTGTTGAGTGTTAATCCATATTTTTCACACAAGACATAACTGACTAAAATTATAGACGGAGATTTTTACGTTAGCTTTTTTTTTAGAGTATTTACTGAAAATTCATTAACCGTTAATTATTTTATACCTAAGCTACCTCAAGGTGCATGATTCATTAAGTCACGTTACTATAGCTATAGATTCTTTTCTGTATTCAGGAAAACACCATGCCACATCCTATACTGTATTCTTTTCGTCGCTGTCCTTACGCTATGCGTGCACGAATGGGATTATTATTAGCAAAGCGTTCTGTCATGCTGCGTGAAATAATATTAAAACATAAACCTGCCGACATGCTTGCTGCATCAGAAAAAGGGACTGTACCCGTTTTGATTTTAAATGATGGGTCGGTGATAGATGAAAGCCTAGATATTATGCAATGGGCACTTCAACAAAATGACCCAGCGAATTTACTCTGCATCGACAATCCCTCCATTCAATCAGACATTGACGCATTAATTGCTACTTGCGATGGTGAATTCAAAGGCTGGTTAGATAAGTACAAATATGCTGACCGTCACCCTGACTTTCCAGAAGAGTACTACCGCCAACAAGGCATGCATTTTTTAAATGTACTAGAAGAGCGATTGAGTACTTCCAATTATTTAATGGGAACAGCACCTACCCTCGCGGACTATGCGATTTTCCCCTTTATTCGTCAATTTGCGCATGTTGACCGACAATGGTTTGAGCAATCATCTTATCCGAAAATTCAAGACTGGTTAGCAGAACACTTAGAGAGCGAGCTGTTCCTAACAATAATGAAAAAGTACCCTCTTTGGCTTGATAATCATGAGTCTTTTCTTTTTGAGTAAATTTTAAAGGATTATATAATGAGTTCTCACATCCGAACACTGTGGCCGTGGGTTTCAAACTCATGTATCGAAGTAATGGGTGAACAGAAAACACTACACAAATACCATGCTTGTACAGGTTTCTAATATGAAGCGCTCACAAGCAAAGGTTTTTAACTTGGAAGGCATACCACACCGATTAATACGAGTAAGATAATTACACTATTTCTTCATCTTCGTTCAGAGTTGATTCATAAACTGTCAGATATATTTGAGTGATAAAAAAAACAATGTTTATTACTACTGATAGTGAGCCAACAATGATGAATAAATTGAACCCTAAAGAACAAGAAGTCGTACTTGCTACCCTTGGTGAGTGCTATCGCAGACTAAAAGCGGCAAAGATGACAGCACGTGAAATTTCACAAGACGGATTTAATCTGATGTTCAAATCTGTTTATCAAACCATGGTAAAAAGCCATTAACCAACATAGACGTTGGCGCACGCTGTAATCGTTCACATGCCTCACATATTTACATTGTTTATATGGAGCCTGTTTCAGGTTGATAATCCGCATAAATTTGGCATGAAAAAAAGGAGCTAAAATCGCTCCTTTTTTAATTAATCATCTCACTAGCACTTTCTGTTCTTCATAAGCACATCATCAAGAGCCCCACCATCCTAGTCGCAAGATAGTGGGTTATGCTAATTAATTAACCGCGGTAGTAACGCTGTGGTACGAACGGCATTTTTTCAACAGTCATCGGTAGTTTCTTACCACGAACTTCTGCAAATAGCTCTGTACCAATCACTGCAAGAGCCGTCTGAACGTAAGCCATTGCAACAGGCATACCTTTAGATGGACCAAATGTGCCACTTGTAACAATACCGACTTCTTTATCATTAGCATCAAATAACTTGCTGCCTTCGCGCACAGGGGCTTTTGAATGACCAAGAAGACCTACACGCTTGCGAGCCACATCTTTAGTTTTGATCTGCTCAAGAATAAGCTCTGCACCAGGGAAACCACCCGCACGCTCACCATCTGCACGGCGACACTTGCTGATACCCCAAAGCAGACTTGCTTCTACTGGTGTTGTCGTTGGGTCAAGATCGTGTCCGTACAAGCACAAACCACACTCAAGACGTAATGAATCACGCGCACCAAGACCAATCCACTCGACTTCTGCATATGCTAGCAACTCACGCGCAAATGCATCAGCTGTATCTGCTGGTACAGAGATTTCGTATCCGTCTTCGCCAGTGTAACCAGAACGACTTACGTAACATTCAACGCCACACAATTCTAGTTTCGCCGCGTCCATGAATACCATGTTGCTCACTGCAGGGTTCAAACGTGCCAATACTTCAGCCGCTTTTGGCCCTTGAAGTGCAAGTAGAGCGCGATCGTCAATCACTTCCATTGTTACATCTTCAGGCAAATTAGCTTGAATGTGTGCAATATCTTGATCTTTACATGCTGCGTTCACAACTACGAATAGGTGATCACCAAAGTTTGTCACCATTAAATCATCGCTAATACCGCCTTCTTCATTCGTGAAGAAAGCATAACGCTGCTTACCCGAAGGCAAATCGATAATATCGACAGGTACCAATGCTTCAATCGCTTTCGCTGCATTTGCACCATGCAGACGTAGTTGCCCCATATGAGAAACATCAAATAGACCGGCTGCATCGCGGCAATGCAAGTGTTCTTTACGTACACCTAATGCGTACTGAACAGGCATATCATAGCCAGCGAATGGAACCATTTTTGCGCCCATTTCAACATGTAGCGCATGAAGAGGGGTAACCAGAAGTTCGTGAGACATACGTTTAATACTCCATAGACCGCATACCCTGCGGTCAATTAATCCATACTACTAGTTGGTAATAAAACCATTCCAACCTTATGATTCACCTGCTTGTTCATCGCCTTTTTGCTGGTTAGAAAAATATTCTTTTGTCAGCTTAAAGACCACAGGACTTAGCAACATCAGAGCAATTAGGTTAGGAATTGCCATCATTGCGTTTAATGTATCTGCGAGTAACCAAATGAATTCTAAAGAGCTGGTCGCACCAATAGGCACCGCCAAAATCCATAGCACTCGAAAAGGAACTACCGCTTTCACACCCAATAGATACTGAACACACTTTTCGCTATAGAAGCTCCAGCCTAAAATTGTGGTAAAAGCAAAAATTGATAGAGCAATCGCGACAAGATAATTACCAATACCGGGCAATGCCGAAGCAAAAGCGGCAGATGTAAGTGCCGCGCCTGTTGCGCCAGATGTCCACTCACCTGAAACGACAATGGCTAAGCCAGTAATGGTACAAACCACTAAGGTGTCAATAAAGGTACCCAACATCGCAACTAAGCCTTGTGCTACCGGGTTCTTTGTTTGAGCAGCCGCATGCGCAATAGGTGCACTACCTAAACCAGCTTCATTCGAGAACACACCACGTGCGACACCAAAACGAATTGCAGCCCACACCGCCGCACCAGCAAACCCACCTTCAGCAGCAACTGGGGTAAACGCACTTTCAAAAATCAATGCAACGGCTGCCGGTATTTCTGTCGCATTGGTCATCAATACGACTAAGCCAGCTGCAATATAAAAAACAGCCATCAGTGGTACTAACTTTCCTGCGACATCAGCAATACGCTTTATGCCCCCCATCAATACCAAGCCAACCAGTACCATCATTACCAAGCCTGAAATCATTGGTGAGACACCAAAACTTGATTCAACAGCACTTGCAACGGAATTCGATTGCACTGTATTACCAATACCAAAACCGGCAATAGAGCCAAAAATAGCAAACGCAGTGCCCAACCAAGACCACTTACTGCTTAAACCATTTTTGATGTAATACATTGGGCCACCAACATGGTTCCCATTTGCATCTGTTTCACGGTATTTCACCGCACAAACAGCTTCTGCATATTTAGTTGCCATTCCGACTAGCGCGGTACACCACATCCAAAACAATGCGCCAGGGCCACCTAAGAAGATAGCCGTTGCTACCCCTGCAATGTTACCTGTACCGATGGTGGCTGAAAGAGATGTCATTAACGCGTTGAACGGGCTTATCTCACCTTTTACATTTTCTTCTTTTTCAGGAATTCGCCCAGTCCATAACAATTTAAAGCCAGTACCTAGCTTTAGAATTGGCATTAATTTCAGGCCAAATGTTAAAAATAATCCTACACCAAGAATCATCACTAGCATGGGAACACCCCACACCACACCATTTATTGCAGATATCAAGTTCGTTAAAGCTTCCATGGGGAACACTATCCTCGCTATTATCACTATCTCTGCAAAAACATAGTCGGCTTTGTTTTAAACAACAACTACCAATGCTGATTGTTATGTTTTTGTTAATGAGTTTCCTATAATAGACAAAGTTTAGTTTAGTTCAAACCGTGTTCACTCACAGAAATTCAGATTTCTTTCTGCGTCTGTTGTTCGCGTCTAGAAAATTAGCCACTAACACACGTGTAATGTGCTGCTTTGTTTTCTAAAAAAACCTTTAATGTTAAATACTTGTCGATAATCATGAATAATTAGCTAATCTATCAATAGCATTAAAAAGCAAATGCCAAAAAGAAGATCTTCATCACATACATTAAGGCTAAGAGGCTGTAACCCAAAGGATATGAGCATCATCTTCACTTAAAGAAACAAGCATATGTCCCATATTTGCATCGTAATAGACAGAGTCTCCTTCGCTTAACACAACGGGTTCGTAGAACTCAGAATAGAAGGTTATCTGCCCTGACAGCACCAATAAAAACTCTTCACCATCATGGCGAATCCAATCTGAGTAATCTTCAAAAAAACGAGCACGAACACGAGACTTAAACGGCATCATTTTCTTATGCGTTAGCTGGGTTGCTAATAGCTCATGTTCATAGGTTGAAGTAGGATGTGGCTTCCCCTCACCCGTACGTGTTATATCACGACGACCTGTTGCTTTTATTTGCTTCGGCGGTGCAAAAAGCTGCGGTATATCAATACTTAAACCATTAGCCAATTTTTGCATTGCTTGAAATGTTGGTGATATTTGTTCGTTTTCAATCTTAGAAAGCGTTGAACGTGCAAGACCTGTTCTTTTACTCGCTTCTTCAAGTGTTAAACCATGCGCCATACGAATTTCTTTTAAGCGTTTACCGAGCTTTAACGGTTTAATTTTTTCACTTTCCAGCTCTTTCGCAACGCTCATTGATGGGTAAATATCTTGTTCATTCTTATCGGTCATACGGCCCTCCTTGCCCAATACTATGTCTTCATTCTGGCATAGCTTGCCCGAAACTTAAAAGTTATCGCAAATAAAAAACATGACCCATGCATCATATTTGAAACAAAGTTTCCTTTAGGAAACTTGGGGAATATAAAACTGAAACATCACCTTTTTTAATAAAAAATTCAACATTTATAACGCCGATATTATTTCAATTTAATGTAATTAGAAATATCTATCTCCCCTTGTTGTAAAAGGGGTTATCACAAATTAAAACAAACTATCAACACACCATTGTAAACTGAAATTGACTAACTATTTGGTCTTATAATAGGAATTTACATGACAGAGCGCAAACGTTTGCGTACAATAAATCTCATTAAAAGAGATAAAAATCCACTATTGGAAATTTTTGTTTGATCGGCTATCTATAGAAAGGTATGTTACGTACTTGTTGGCAACATTGCTCTTCACTGCCAAGGTAAAACAAGACGAAACGTTATTAAAATTAGAATAAACCATACCTACAAATATGAACGGCTCTGATAAAAGCTTAACCGCCTTGGAGCTCGACTTGAGGATAACGTGAATGAAAGCTTCGTATCAAAATCATGATTTAGAAATGTTCTTTTCAACCAACCTTGCACAGGTTGACGGTGCCGTTAACGCAGGCATCGAAGCTGAGCTTAACCGCCAGAATCAGCAAATTGAGCTAATAGCCTCTGAAAACATCGTTTCTAAAGCAGTAATGCAAGCACAAGGTACTTGTTTAACCAATAAGTATGCTGAAGGTTATGCGGGCCGTCGTTACTACGGTGGTTGTGAACATGTTGATGAAGTAGAAAAGATCGCTATCGCTCGTGCCAAGCAATTATTCCAATGTGAATACGTTAATGTTCAGCCTCACTCTGGCGCTCAAGCAAACGGTGCAGTTATGCTTGCACTGCTTCAACCGGGTGACACTATCTTAGGTATGTCTTTGGATGCTGGCGGTCACTTAACACACGGTGCACGCCCTGCTCTTTCAGGTAAGTGGTTCGATGCTGTTCAATACGGCGTGAGCAAAGACACGCTAGAAATTGATTACAACCAAGTGCGTGAACTGGCTATTGAGCACAAGCCAAAAATGATTATTGCGGGTGGTTCTGCTATTCCTCGCACAATCAATTTTGAAAAGTTCCGTGAAATCGCTGATGAAGTTGGCGCTTTCCTAATGGTTGATATGGCACACATCGCAGGTCTTATTGCTGCGGGTGAACACCCTAGCCCTATCCCACATGCACATGTTGTTACCACAACAACACACAAAACATTACGTGGTCCACGTGGTGGCATGATTCTAACAAACCTAGAAGACATCAATAAAAAGATTAACTCTGCGGTATTCCCTGGCCTTCAGGGTGGTCCACTAATGCATGTTATTGCGGGTAAAGCTGTCGCATTTGGTGAAGCATTAGAACCTGATTTCAAAATTTATATCAAAAATGTGATTAGTAACGCCAAAGTATTAGCAGAAGTACTACAAACTCGTGGCTGCGATATTGTAACTAACGGCACCGATACCCACTTGATGTTGGTTGACCTTCGCCCTAAGGGCTTAAAAGGTAATGCTGCTGAAAATGCACTAGAGCGTGCAGGCATCACTTGTAATAAAAATGGTATCCCGTTTGATACTGAAAAACCAATGGTAACCTCGGGGATTCGTTTAGGCACACCAGCAGGTACAAGCCGTGGCTTCGGTAATGACGAATTCAAACAAATTGGTGAATGGATTGGCGATGTGCTAGACGGTCTAGCGGCTAATCCAGAAGACAACAGTGAAGTGGAAAAACGTGTTAAGCAGCAAGTTCAGAAGCTGTGTAGCCGTTTCCCGCTTTACCAGTAAAAAACAAAATTACCAGTAAAAAACAAAATTTACCGACATATCATGCTCTCGTAACACCTCTTTTTTATGAAGAACATCGTTATAGAGAGCATGCAACAATAAAAATGATTAATTCAAATGGCCTGTCTGTATAAACAGCACGCTTTTATAACAAACATTATCTGCGGAACATTTACGCAAGGAGTTTAAAATGGAAAATACACTTAAGTTTGCTGAAAGCCATGAGTGGGTTCGTGATAACGGTGACGGCACTATCACCATGGGCATTTCTAACCACGCTCAAGGTCTTTTAGGCGACGTGGTTTTTGTGGATCTTCCAGAAGTTGGTGATTCAGTTGAAGCAGGCGAAACATTCTCTCTTGTTGAATCAGTAAAAGCAGCATCTGATATTTACGCTCCTGTTACTGGTGAAATTGTTGAGATCAACGAAGAGCTAGAAGATAGTCCAGAGCTTGTAAACGAAGAACCGTACGAAGGCGGCTGGATTGCTAAAATTAAGATCAGCGACGTTGAAGAGCTGACTAAGCTTACTGCTGGTGACAAATACTTAGAATCTATCGAAGACTAAGGTTTCTATCAAAATCTAAGTATCTTTTGAAAACTAGGTAAATCTCGGCTTTTGGTTGAGCGATGTCTTCTTTTAGACACTTGCTTCTACAGATACCAATCAAAAGCCGTTTTAAGTAATACTCCGATGACTTATAGCAATTACGTCAGATCATTGAATCACAATGGATGTAATTGGTAGCAACTGTTCAGGAAAGAACCATGACCGACATGACTCTTCTAAATGCTTTAAGCGACGACCAAGATTTTGCGGGTCGCCACAATGGCCCAAATGCTGCGCAGCAAGACATTATGCTGAAAACAATTTCTGCAGAAAGCGTTGAGCAGCTAATAGCGCAAACAGTTCCAGCAGATATTCGTCTGCCAGAACCTATGAAGCTGGATCCAGCACAAAGTGAAGCAGACATGCTGACTTCTCTTAAAGCGATTGCAAGTAAGAACATCATTAATCGTAGCTATATCGGTCAAGGTTACTATAACAACCTAACGCCAAATGTTGTGCTTCGTAACGTTCTTGAAAATCCAGGTTGGTACACTGCGTACACACCTTACCAGCCTGAAATCTCTCAAGGTCGCCTTGAATCTCTGCTTAACTACCAGCAGATGATTATGGACCTCACAAGCATGGAACTGGCAAACGCCTCTTTGCTTGATGAAGCTACAGCAGCAGCAGAAGCTATGACACTGTGTTTGCGTGCAGGTAAGAGTAAAAGCAAAGTCTTCTTTGTTTCAAACGACTTACACCCTCAAACGGTTGATGTTGTTCGCACACGAGCAGAATACATTGGTCTTGAAATCATCACAGGTTCAGTTGAAGAGCTGGATAACCACGATGTATTCGGTGCTTTGGTACAATACCCTGGAACAACGGGTTCAATCACAGATTTAACAGACATCATTGAAAAAGCACACGCGAAAAAAACGCTGGTTGCTGTAGCGTCTGATCTGCTAGCACTAACACTGCTTAAAGCACCGGGTGAAATGGGCGCAGACGTAGTGATTGGTAGTGCACAACGTTTCGGTGTTCCAATGGGATTCGGCGGTCCACACGCTGGTTTCATGGCAACAAAAGACAAGCACAAGCGTACTATGCCGGGTCGTGTTATCGGTGTTTCTAAAGATGCGAGAGGCAACCAATCTCTTCGTATGGCAATGCAAACGCGTGAGCAACACATTCGTCGTGAAAAAGCGACATCGAACATCTGTACCGCACAGGCGCTATTAGCCAATATGGCTGCATTCTATGCCCTGTACCACGGTCCTGAAGGCCTTCGTAAAATTGGCCGTCGTGTTCACCATCTAACAGCAATTCTTGCTGCAGGTTTACGTAATTCAGGTATCGAGCTAGCAAGTGATACATTCTTCGATACGATTACGCTTAACACTGGCAAGAAAACTGAAGATTTCTACAAAAAAGCACTAGCTGCTGGTATCAACCTGCGTAAGTTTGACGTTCAGCTAGGTATCAGCCTAGATGAAACCACCAAGGTTTCTGACGTTGAAGAGCTACTGGCTATCTTTACTGGCAACGAATTAAAAGCATCGATGTTCACAGCAGATATTGCTGCTGACGAATTTGCTGCAATTCCAGAAAGCTGCCGTCGTACAAGTAAGTACCTAACACACCCTGTTTTCAACGAGCACCACAGTGAAACGCAAATGATGCGTTACATGAAGAAGCTTGAAAACAAAGACTACTCGCTGACACACGGCATGATTCCGCTAGGCAGCTGTACAATGAAATTGAATGCAGCAGCAGAGATGATTCCTATCACTTGGCCTGAATTCGGTTCATTACACCCATTCGCACCAGTTGATCAAACTAAAGGCTATCAAGAGCTTGCCTCTAAGCTTTCTGAAATGCTGTGTTCTGTAACAGGCTACGATGCATTCTCTCTACAGCCAAACTCTGGCGCACAGGGTGAATATGCGGGTCTAATCGCGATTCAACGTTACCACCAGCACAATGGCGACAGCCACCGTAATGTTTGTTTGATCCCTAGTTCTGCGCACGGTACTAACCCTGCATCAGCAGCAATGGTATCAATGAAAGTTGTGGTTGTAGGTTGTGATGAAAAAGGCAACGTCGATGTTGAAGATCTAAAAGCTAAGATCGAAAAACACCGCGATAACCTATCATGCATCATGATCACATACCCTTCTACACACGGTGTATACGAAGAAGCAGTACGTGAAGTCTGTGACCTTGTACACGATGCTGGCGGTCAGGTTTACCTTGATGGTGCAAACATGAACGCACAGGTTGGTTTAACTAACCCAGGCTTTATCGGTTCAGATGTTTCGCACCTAAACCTACACAAAACATTCTGTATTCCACACGGTGGTGGCGGTCCAGGTATGGGTCCTATCGGTGTTAAATCGCACCTAGCACCTTTCCTTCCTGGTCACGTTCAATCGACTGCTGATGAAGGCCAGCAGTACGCTGTTTCTGCAGCAGAGCTAGGTTCAGCTTCCATTCTACCTATCTCATACGCTTACATCGCGATGATGGGTGAAGAAGGGCTTACTGAAGCAACGAAGCTTGCTATCTTGAACGCTAACTACGTAATGGAGCGTCTACGCCCACACTACCCTGTTCTTTACCGTGGTACTGAAGGCCGTATTGCTCACGAATGTATTATCGACATTCGCCCACTAAAAGAAGCCTCTGGCATTTCTGAAGAAGATGTAGCGAAGCGCTTAATGGATTACGGTTTCCATGCACCAACAATGTCTTTCCCTGTTGCCGGTACGCTGATGATTGAACCGACTGAATCTGAAGATTTAGCTGAACTTGATCGTTTCTGCGATGCGATGATTGCAATTCGTCAAGAAATTGCACGCGTTCAAGAAGGTGAATGGCCAATCGACGACAACCCGTTGGTACATGCGCCGCATACACAGGCAGATCTAATGGAAACTGAGTGGAATCGTGCTTACAGCCGCGAAATTGCTTGCTTCCCATCAGATCACACTCGAGCATCTAAGTACTGGCCAACAGTGAACCGCGTTGATAACGTATTCGGTGACCGTAACTTAATTTGTTCTTGCCCAAGCATCGATAGCTACATCGAAGATTAATGATCTGCTGATCATGGATCGCCACGTTGGAAACCGATAATTACGTTGAAGACTGACTGATAACAAAAAAGCGAACCGAAAGGTTCGCTTTTTTATTGCCATTTTTACAGGGTTAAGTAAGGAATGGCTTAGCATTAGTGATTTATTTGACAATGAAGCTATAAACTTATGGCAGATGAAAGGTTTCTCTCTTATGGCAAATTGTTTAGGTCTTCAAGGGCTGACAGTATTCCGTTTATACCGGTATAAGTGGAAGTGATTAAGCCGGGAATAAGTGGGAAAGTTGGATTTGTCAGCGTTGGAATGGTTGAAAGAATACCAGAAAGTGCCCCTAAACCAATATTTCCACAGGTCAGTAACCCACTTGATAGAGCTTTATTCATTATTAGAAGTGCCATCAGTCTACGGCTGCGTTCATCAGGAGTCAGCTTATTTCTATCCGGAGTTATATCCGGATCATCGTAGTTGATTTTTAAATATGATTCTAACTTCTTCTCATTAATACTATCTTTATTTATATCTAGTAGCATCTCCATTAAATCTTTTGATTCCGCAAACTCTACGAGATCTTTGAGCTCATCTTTTGAAATGATTTGCGCATCAATTTCCGGAATGGAGTAACCTTCGAGAACTTTCTTAATATTTACTGATTGCTCAAGTAAAATTGTAGCAATTTCAGACTCTTTTACAATAACAGCCAACTCTAGACATACCTTAAAGGCATCGAAAGTTTTTTTTATGTCAGACGGAGTAAGATCAGGGTCGTCTATTTTTTTGCTGGCGCCTAGCTTTATTTTCTGACTTAAATCAATTAGCTGGATATAGTCAATTTTCTTAAAAATGTCGGGATGATGTTCAAGTCTGTATTCTAGCTCCCATAATGCCTGTTTATTTTCACTCATGTTGTTTTTCTCCGACATTTTGTTGATCAACTATTACTATTAAAACTAGCACGCCTCTTAGACTTAGCAATAAATATGATCAATGATGGAGCCTGCGAGTCAAGGCTCCATCATGGAAACAAAAAATCTCTCAAGCTCGCCAAAGTTAGAGTGAATTTTCGACTGGATAGTGCACGTTTATGGGTAAGTGAAACGACTATACACTAGGCAACATTCGTCGACATCTTAGTTATATCTTTCTTAATCATGTCCGGCTTTACCGAAACACTGATCAATGTTGTAACCTTTGCAGTGTCACACTTTGTATTGCCCTGTGCATCCTCAATGTGAGGTTCTTCAGTTTTAATCATCGACGTTAAACGGGCAATAAAATCAAGATTAGTACTCAGGGCGCATAAACTTTTCATGACAGTCTGTTCGCTATCTTCCAACCACTGATAACGTTTTACATACAAACGACGTTTGGTTTTCTTTAATGTCGTTGGATCTTTGCGCAATGGGTGAAGTGGTATCTTATAGAAATATTTGTTCAGTACTTCAGCACCATATTCTTCCCATAGATCATTGTAATCAAATGTCACCGATTTACGTTTCGAGCCCACATAGCGCAACGCTTGGTAGATATGTGCTTTATTAGAGATTCCATGAACCTCATCAACGTCTAGGCTTTTCGCCAACATCAACGCTATCTCTAACATCAATGCCTTGGTTCGTAAGCCATGCACCGAGCGCGTCAGCAACTTGATCACATCATTACGATCTTCAATATCATCACTTGGTCCTTGCACTGAACCAATATAAAAAATGGTTTTAGGCTGTGTCGACACATGGCAGCTTAATGAATAGATCGTACGATTTTGTGCATCTATTAATTGCAAGCCTAAAGATCCTTCTCGGCTTCCACCTGCACATAACTTCACTTGGTAAGAGTCACCTTTCGAATCATCAAACGACAAAATGGTTAGACCTACGTTTTCATAGATCTTTGATAAATTAGAGCCAAAAATATGCTGACAAAAATTAAAGTGATCTTGAATATGTGTTACACGCTCGGCGCGACTCCAATTAACACATAAGTACGGCTTCAAGGGTTTTTCTAAAATACGAGGGTCAGATTTCAACACTGGTGATAACGTTTCATTATCAAATAGTGTCATCATCGATTTCACCGCATTTGCATTCGTTATGCCCCACAAACAGAAACGCGCATTCTTTTTAATTCTGCGCCATCCTGTGCTACCTGGGTATAAATCGTCTGCAATTTTAGGCAACGCACGCAAATAACCGCTCTTCTTCTCAACCATTACATTCAAAATATCTAATCTTCTTTTGTCAATTAAGGGCAAGTTGCACATTGGTGTTCACCTTTCGTGAACCGTCACTGACTTAAACAATCAAACCAGTAGTATGCGAACTAACAACTCCTGAAAATTCTGTCAAAGTATACCGAACGATAATGCACGCTGTACAGTTAATTATGAACAGTGTGCAAATAATGGCCACTTAATCGTTAATTAATACTTACAGAAAACTAATCGGGAGGGGATATAAACAAAAGCGCCATTGATGATCGTTTAACAACGATAATCAATGGCGTAATAATTTATCGGTTTATATCCTACATAATGAGATATACGATAATGTAAGGGAGTTTATGTCTGACGCCGTTTATATACGTTGAAATTGATCCATCAAGCGCTTCATTGTTTCCAGCCGGTCCACCAGCATACGGGTATTCTCAACAGAATAATTACTGGTTTTTGACGTTGCGACCGTTAGTTCGTTGATGTTTTCAACATTGCGTGAGATCTCATCGCTGACACCCGCTTGCTCTTCCACTGCCGAGGCTATTTGATGGCTACTATCTGTAACTAGGTTAAGCACCTCGTTGATCTGCTCTAATAAGGTGCCCGTTTCTGCTGCCTGATCATTACATTGTTTCGACAATGCACCGCCACGCTCAACAGCATCGACCGCTTGGCTCGCTGTTTGTTGTAGCCGTGCAATCATCTGCTGAATTTCACCCGTAGATGATTGAGTTTTTTGCGCTAACGAACGCACCTCATCAGCAACCACCGCAAAGCCGCGTCCGGCATCACCAGCACGCGCCGCTTCAATCGCAGCGTTCAGTGCCAATAGGTTAGTTTGATCGGCAATCGAGCCAATCACATCCATAATGCCTTCAATTTGTTTACTGCTATCCGATAATGCATTAATGACTTGCTTGGAGTTATCTAACTCTTGATGCAATGCATGTACAGAGTTAATAGTCGTTTCAACACTCTGTTGCCCTTCTAACGACATCTGCTGTGCTTCAGAGGTAATCGTCGATGCTTGTGCTGCGCTTTCTGCCACTTCTCGGATAGATGAAGACATTTGTCCCATCGCAACACTTACTTGCTCTGTTGCCGCCATTTGTTGTTCAAGATTGGTCTGCATTTGTTGCGTGTTGCCAAATTCATCCTCAGCAGAAATAAGAATATCACCCGACGTTTCACTAGCACGTCCAACGATAGCTCGCAGCTCTGCTTGGCGCATACGTAATGCTAACTCAACCACAGATACATCATCTTTTTTACCCGTGTAGACATATTCCATTAATGGATTATCGTAAGCCTCTTTTGCCATATCCGTTAATTTTTTATAACGTTGATACAGCTGAACACTGATCCCAGTCGCTATGGCGATAGCAAAAAGCATCGCGATAGAAATGATATTTACGCCAGACATCAATATTTGTACCATCGCCAATACAAAAGCGACAGAAAGAACACATGGAATTAAAAGGGTTTGTGCAAAACGAGGGCGTGACGTGGTAGGCTTCTTGCCCGAATTCAATTGCTTATAGAGTTGAGTCGCACGACTGACACTAGCCTGATCGGGTCGACTGCGTACAGATTGAAACTCAACAACCTCACCTTTGTCATTGGTGATCGGTGTTACAAAGGCTGAAACCCAATAATAACTACCATTTTTACAACGATTCTTTACTACCCCCATCCAGCTTTTACCCGACTTTATGTACTGCCAAAGTTGAGCAAACGCCTGTTTCGGCATATCACTATGCCTGACTAAGTTATGCGCCTTTCCATCCATTTCCTCTACGCTATACCCTGCAACATCACAAAAATGCTGATTCGCATAAGTAATATTACTATCCGGATCTGTAGTTGATATCAGATTAATCCCTTCTGAATAATCAACTTCTTTATCCAACTCTTCATGTATTGTTTCTTTTGAAGATTTTGTCATTTTTTTTCTCTTATTATTTTATATGCAACAAAATGATTATTATATCTAAAATATGTGATTACAATCGCATAACCTCAGCGTACCATTGCTAAAATGACAAAAAAATGACACTGATTAGTATTTACAGAAGAAACATGTATTTAATCTATTAATTAAGCAAAAAAAAGCCTGTGATACATGATCACAGGCTTTTTTTCCTCAATACTCAACGTGTTTTTTATTGCATCATTACTCAGCAACTTATTGAAAATTAACGAATCAAGTGCAACAGGTTGCTAAGCAACTAGGTATTCAGTGCTGTTTTTTTTTACACATTCATACCATACACACGTTTTATGCGTGTTTTTTAAATGCTAAAAATATCGTTGATAATGGCGGTAGATCCAACGAAATAGATTGTGCCAAACCGTGTTTTTCTATCAACTGCGTTTTCACTGTTTGCTGTATTGGTGTACCACTACCCCAATATTTTTCAGCATCAGTATTAAGCAATAATTCATACTCCCCCTCTGCAGGTACACCCAAGGTGTAGCCTTCACGAGGAACAGGTGTGAAATTAGAAATAACGAGTACTTTATCGCCATTCAGTGCAAATCGCTCATGCGCTAACACACTGGTTTCAGCATCATCTTGAACACGCCATTCAAACCCTTCAGGTGAACAATCGAGTTCATGTAATGCTGGCAAATCTTGGTACAAATGGTTCAAATCACTGACAAGCTTTTTCATGCCATAATGGCGAGGGTACTCTAACCAGTGCCATTCTAGTTGACCATCATGTGACCATTCGGCACTTTGAGCTATTTCAGCACCCATGAAGTTCAGTTTCTTACCTGGCTGGCCATACATGTAACCCATGTATGTACGCAAATTAGCACTTTTTTGCCATTCATCGCCTGGCATTTTATCTAATAGCGAACCTTTACCGTAAACCACTTCATCGTGAGATAAAGACAGTACATAGTTCTCGCTAAATGCATAAATCAGCGGGAAGGTAATCGTATTATGATGGAATTTACGGTGCACAGGCTCTTCTTGAATATAAGAAAGGCTGTCGTGCATCCACCCCATATTCCACTTAAAGCCGAAGCCTAAACCGCCCATATCAGTAGGACGAGAAACACCAGAGAATGCCGTTGATTCTTCAGCAATGGTCATCGCATTTGGATAATGAGAATACACTTCTTCATTCATCCAACGTAGCAAGCTGATTGCATCGTAATTCTGGTTACCACCGTCGTGATTTGGAATCCACTGATCGTGCTCACGGGAATAATCGAGATACAACATAGATGCCACAGCATCAACACGCAAACCATCAATATGATAATGCTCGAACCAAAACAATGCATTCGATACTAGGAAGCGGCGTACATGATCGCGACCATAATCATAGATGTAGCTCTTCCAATCTTGATGCCAACCACGACGAGGATCTGGGTCGTTAAATAATGCTGTACCATCAAAATTAGCAAGACCGTGATCATCTGAAGGGAAATGAGCTGGTACCCAATCAAGTACGACACCGATACCCGCTAAGTGGCATTGATCAACGAAGTATTTGAAATCATCAGGTGTACCAAATCGACTTGTTGGTGAGAACAAACCAATAGGCTGATAACCCCATGAACCATAGAACGGATGTTCTGAAACTGGCATTAATTCAAGGTGGGTATACCCCATCTCTGATAAATAAGGGATCAGTTGTTCTGCAAGCTCACGATATGTTAGAAAATCGCCCTGCTCATTTCTACGCCATGAGCCCGCGTGAAGCTCATAAAAAGACAATGCTTCTTGATGCTTCACACTAACAGGACGTGTTTGCCATACTTTATCTTGCCATTGGTAACGAGACTGATCGTAAACGATAGAGGTAAAAGATGGGTATTGTTCTGATGAATAGCCCCAAGGATCAGCTTTATGCGGTAAGCTATTTCCTGAACTATCTTTTAATTCAAATTTATATTGAGTGCCATCGTCTAAATCTGGAATAAATAAGCCCCACAGGCCATCATCCAAACGTTGCATAGGGTGACGACGGCCATCCCAAGCATTGAATTCACCAATAACACTGACTGCTGATGCATTCGGTGCATAAGTAAGAAAACGTACACCAGATATTGGCTGACCACCTTTATTAAGGGAGAGCAGCTGTGCACCCATCTCGCTATGCATTTTTGATGGCGATACGAGTGCATCACCTGAAGGCATAAACCCATGAAACTGGTACGGGTCATGAATTGTTTGCTCGCCAGTCGGCCAGCTTATATGTAGCTTATATACTGCAGCGGTAAGATCCATCTTACTTGTTAAAACGAAACCACTTTTACCTTCGCGTGTAAGAGGAAATTTCTCACCATTTTCAATTTCAACTACCATAGAAACAGCCCCTGGCATCCACACACGAAGTGCGATGCCTTTTGACTGATACTGTGGGCCTAAAAACGAAAACGGGTCCGAAAAAGCAGCCCTTTCGAGCTGCATATATTCCTTTTCACTGCGTGTCACTTTGATCGTGTCCAACGCACTACTCCTGATTATTTTTTCTGGCTTGCTTTTCCTCGTGCGTCTGTTAAACGACGAGTTAGATCAATAATATCTTGACGTGTAAATAAATCGTCTAATGTTGTAGAAAGCTTACGACGCCAGTTAGGGTATTCATCAACTGTACCAGGAATGTTGACTGGCTTATCCATTTCCAACCAGTCTTCCAATTGTAGGCTCAGCAATGCACTCGAACTAGCAGCCAAATGCATCTGCATACCTTCACTAAGGTGCAGATCCATTGGAACATAACTCGCATCGTGACCTACCCCTTCAGGAAGATAACCATGCCAGTCTAAACTATCAAGGATTTTTTGCTTACTTTCAGCACGACTTGCAAATAATCCCGCAAGTTGCTCTTTATCTGGGTAAAGCCCTAATTCTTCACCCATTTTCAAGTCATCACAATGCCAGAAACCACGAAGTGTTGGCATATCATGCGTACATAATGCCGCCATAGATTGTGATGGATAATGAGCCGGAGAATAGAAACCACCATCTTCAGCTGTTTCGAAAAAGAATACTTTGTATGAGTGAATACCAGCAGTTGACAGTTTGCCTATAATTTCATCTGGCACTGTACCCAAATCTTCACCGATGACAGTACACTGAAAACGGTGACTCTCTAATGCTAAGATTGCCATCATGTCATCTACTGGGTAGTACATGTAAGCACCTTGCGTTGCTAATTCACCTTTCGGAATCCACCAAAGGCGTAACAAGCCTAAAACGTGGTCAATTCGTAGTGCACCACAGTTACGCATATTTGCACGTAATAACTGGATGTAAGGTTCGTAAGCTGTTTCTTTTAATGCTTCTGGGTTTAGCGGTGGTAAGCCCCAATTTTGACCCAATGGACCCAAAATATCAGGCGGCGCGCCAACACTAACATCTTGACAAAGCGCACCATGGTCAGCCCATGTTTCAGCACCAGAATCACAAACGCCAACGGCAAGGTCACGGTATAGACCCATTGCCATGCCTTTCTCTTCAGCTAACTCGTTCACTTCAGCAAGCTGAGTGTCTGCTAGCCATTGTAAGTACATGTATAACTGAACTTGTTTAGCGTTATCTTTGATATAAGTTTTAACTGCAGCATTATCGAAATGGCGGTACTCTTCTGGGAATACAGGCCAGCCCCAAGCATTATCATCTTTCTTCTTAAGATCTGCATGCAATGCATCAAATGCCGCTTGATGGAGTAAGCTCTCACCGCCCTCTTCAACAAACTGTAAGAATTGTTTTGCACGTTCTGTATTATTATCTAAGTGACGCTCACTAAAAGTATCAAATAGTAACGGAAGTACTGCCATCTTTAAGCAAGACACTTCGCTATAATTCACCCAATTAGTATTACGCGCTTCTACTAAACGTTGTTGGAACTCAGTACTACCAACAAGCTGTTGGGCTGCGTCACATTGGGCAAACTCAGATACTGAGCTAACGTCAATGTACATCAAGTTTAACCAACGTCGTGAAGATGGGCTATATGGGCTTGCACCTTCTGGGTTAGCAGGAAACAGTGAGTGAATGGGGTTAAGACCCACAAAATCACCACCTCGAGCCGCAATATCAGCCACTAATTGTTTTAGATCGCCAAAGTCACCAATACCCCAGTTATGGTTGGTGCGAACAGAATAAAGCTGAACACTGGTGCCCCAAAGCTTCTTATCATCCAGCAGCGCTTGCTGCTTATAACAAGACGTTGGAGTTACGATCAATGTCATTTCAAATGGAGACTTACGGCGTTTGCGGAAAACTTCTAATTTATGGTAGCCCCACGCCAAATCATCAGGTAATGCAAAAACAAGAGGACCGCCATTTTCACGATCATCAGAAATAAGTTGAGACTGTAACCAACCTTCCATTACTACACCTTGTTCGGTAGTAAGTTTCCAGCTGAAATCACTTGCTCGTGCACTTACGCCTAGGTGTAACGTAATGTGCATGGGTTCGCCATTACGAACAACCTTAACAGGTGCTAATACATCTGGACGCTGTCTTTTTAGCGCAGATTCCATTAATGCATCATCATTTTTGGTGTCATAGCCAAGCGCAGATAATAAACGACGTAGGGTCTCGTTTTCTACTTGAGCTTCATCACCCCAAGCACTGACATAACTGTCAGCTAGGCCAGCCATTTCTGCAACTTGTTTTAATACTTGATCATCTTTCATCGTTCTCTCCGATAGCGATCTTAATGCCGCTACGATGTTTAATTTGCTGATACCAATACAGAGTGGCGCTTAACTTCCAAATATCGATGTCTTTGTTTGCTAACTAGCAACTGCCATCAACAAGCAAGAAAGTTAATGATTACGGCAAGTACCAATGATGGCACTTGCCGTTTAAAGCAGTTATTTAACTGAGACTGCTTTTAGTTTCCAGATATTATTAACGTAGTCACGGATACTACGGTCTGAACTGAATTTACCAACAAGTGCTGTATTCAAAATCGTTTTACGTGCCCATGTTGCTTGATCACGGTATTCCGCATCAATTTTCTCATGTGCTTTTACGTAGTCTGCGAAATCAGCAAGCACTAAATATGGGTCACCACCGTCCAGTAAGTTTTGGCGAATCGCCGATAACTGACCAGGGTTGCCCGGTGTAAATTCGTCTGTATCCAATAAATCTAGCGACGCACGTAGAAGGCTATCAGCGTGGTAGTAACGGTAAGGGTCGTGACCCTCTTCTTTTTGTTTCAGTACTTCATCTACCAGTAAACCGAAGATAAAGATGTTTTCGTCACCCACTTCTTCACGGATCTCAACGTTTGCACCGTCCATCGTACCGATAGTTAGTGCACCATTAAGTGCAAGCTTCATGTTACCTGTACCCGACGCTTCTAGACCTGCTGTTGATATCTGCTCAGACACGTCAGCCGCAGGAATAATGATTTCCGCAAGGCTTACACGATAATCAGGTACGAATACAACTTTCAGCTTACCGCCAAGGCGAGGATCGTTATTTACTTTGTCTGCAACTTTGTTAATTGCAAAGATAATATCTTTTGCTAATGCATAACCCGGTGCTGCTTTCGCGGCAAAGATAAATACACGTGGGTGCATATCAAACGTAGGTTCATTCAGCAAACGATGGTAAAGCGATAGAATATGAAGCAAATTCAAATGCTGACGCTTATATTCGTGTAGACGTTTAATTTGAACATCAAAGATTGCATTAGTATCAAGCTCGATACCCATGTTGTCTTGAACCCAATCAGCAAAACGTTGCTTGTTGTCTTTCTTCACTGCTAGGTAACGCTTCTGGAATTTCTTGTCTTCCGCAAATTTAGCTAAACCAGACAACTGCTCAAGTTTTGCAGGCCATTCTGTGCCGATTTTTTCATTCACTAACTCAGTAAGGCCAGGGTTACAGAACTTTAACCAACGACGTGGTGTAACACCGTTTGTAACGTTATGAAGACGACCTGGGAATAGTTCGTTGAATTCAGGGAATAAATCACGTTTAACTAACTCAGAGTGCAGAGCCGCTACGCCATTAACAGCGTAAGTACTGACTACACACAAGTTTGCCATACGAACCATACGCTGCTGGCCTTCTTCAATAATAGAAAGCTTACGTTTGATTTCGTTGTTACCAGGCCACTTCTCTTCAACCAACGTCATGAAACGGTGGTTAATTTCGAAAATAATTTCCATATGACGCGGAAGCATATCTGCGATTAGAGACTCGCTCCATCTTTCCAGTGCTTCAGGCAATAATGTATGGTTAGTGTAAGCAAATACTTTCGATGAAATTGCCCATGCCGCATCCCAACCTAATTTGTGCTCATCAATAAGGATGCGCATTAGTTCAGGAATTGCAATTGTTGGGTGAGTATCGTTTAGCTGAATAGATTCAAGTTTCGCAAGGTCTTCAATTTTGTTTCCAGCCGCAAAATGGCGACGAAGAATATCTGCTACAGAACATGCGCAATGGAAATACTGCTGCATTAAGCGCAATGTTTTACCCTGATCATGATTGTCATTTGGGTAAAGCACTTTTGTTACGTTACCAGCTTCTAATTGGCCGTATTGTGCGCCAACGTAATCGCCATCGTTAAAGCGAGCTAGATTGAATGGCGCTGGTGAGCGACATTCCCATAAACGCAGAGGGTAAACGCTCTTATTGTCGTAACCAACAATAGGAAGATCCCATGCAACACCTTCAACGGTCATTGCTGGAACCCAACGGCGGCAGCTAGTGCCCGCTTTATCTGTGTATGTTTCAACTGAACCAAACAGACCAACAGTTTGGCCGAGTTCAGGGCGAACAACTTCCCAAGGGTAACCCTCAATACCGCGCCATGCATCTGGCGCTTCTACTTGATGTCCACCTTCAAAAGATTGGCTAAATAAACCGTATTCGTAATGAAGACCGTAACCAACAGCAGGGTATTCTTGCGCTGCTAAAGAGTCCATAAAACACGCGGCTAGACGGCCAAGACCACCATTACCTAATGCAGGATCACGTTCTTCTTCAAGTAAATCTGTTAAGTTAAGCCCTAGCTCTTCTACTGCTGCGCTCACTTCTTCGTATAACCCCATGCTGATAAGGTTGTTACCAGTAAGGCGACCAATCAAGAACTCTAAAGAAAGATAATTAACACTACGTACATTTTGTTCTGCAATTTGCTTTTCCGTTTCTAGCAGGCTGCCGGTGCTGATCTCAGCTAATGCTTTGCCTACTGCTAGATACCAGCTTCGTGAATCTGCTGTCTCTGGCGTTTTCGCATAAGTAGTCACTAAGTGTTTTTCTACTGATGCTTTAAATAAAGCTTTATCAAATTGTTGTGTTTGACCACGTGTAGTCATGGTTCATTCTCTCTCTAGGATTATTTCAACTGGAATCTATGTTGCCTGTATTTATTCATAAAAACATCCTCCTGACTTTGGGGTATGAGGGATGAGTAGAAGGGGCGTAGGTAATATTAACGGGGATTTTTTGTGACACTCTCCATAAAAATAGGGTGTAGATGAATAATCACAAGCTAACCATGCAACCTAGTTCACACTTATGAATGAAACACTTATGTGCAACTACCCTCTTATTTTTTTGTGTCACACGCATATTATGTGAAGTGGTTCATATTTTTAGGGGTGAGAGACGATAGAAGGACGCTTTAAACCCATGAGAAAGGTAAAGTTATGGTTAGGATCAAATATTGTAGTCCCCATTTACTGCATGATTTTGATTAGCAAGTAGCATAAAGCACATACTTACTATTCCTTTGTAACCAAAGGAAGATTTCAAATCGGATCTTGAACCCTTATAAAAGACGTAAAGAATACTATGTGGATACCTTCGAAACTTACTCGACCAGCACGCCTTCATAATGCAATTCTTCGTTCTCGATTGCTGGAAAGCCTCGATCAAGCGCCTTATTATCGCCTTGTTCTTTTTCGTTCGCCTGCCGGTTACGGTAAAACAACAATGGCCGCGCAGTGGTTGAATAACCACTCACATACTGGATGGTTTAACGTTGATGAAAGTGATAACGATACCTTTAGGTTTGCAAACTATTTACTGCAATCCATTAATAAAGCAACAAACAATGCCTGTTTAAAAACCCAAGCAATGGCAGAACGCCGCCAGTTTGCGTGTTTAACAACGCTATTTAGTGAATTATTTGGTGAATTATCAGATTATGGTGAACAAACGTATTTAGTTCTTGATGATTACCATGTGATCAATAATGAAGAAATCCATGAAGGTATGCGCTTTTTCCTTAAGCACATGCCAGATTGCGTCACATTAGTGGTTACCAGCCGTACACAACCGCCACTCGGCACTGCAAATTTACGAGTACGCGATTTACTGATTGAGGTGGATAATAATTTACTGGCTTTTGATCAAGAAGAGACCGAACGCTTTTTTCACAAGCGAGTCTCTTCAGAAATTGAAACAACAGTACTCAATTCACTACGAGAACAAGTCGAAGGTTGGCCATCAGCTTTACAACTTATCGCACTGCATGCCCAACAAAAACCGAACAACCTGGCGGAGTCTGCCCTTTCAATGGCAAACTTTAACCGAGGGCATTTGTGGGACTACCTAGCAGAAGAAGTCTTTGACCAATTAGATCGTGAAACCCAACAGTTTTTATTACAGTGTTCAGTATTAGATATTTTCAATGCTGAATTAGTATCTGACTTAACGGGTCGTAGCGATGCTCTCTCTATGTTGGAATCACTCAACCGCTTTGGTTTATTCTTAAATACACTTGAAGGTGCTGATAACTGGTATCGCTTCCATAACCTTTTCGCTGAATTTTTACGCCACCAGCGCTACTCTCAAATTCCACAACAACGAACAAAGTTACACAACAATGCCGCAAAAGCATGGCTAAAACAGAACCGTCCACAACAAGCTTTAATGCATGCAATGAAAAGTAAAAATGAAGATCTCACCATAGAGATCCTGACTGATTACGGCTGGAATATGTACCATCACGGAGAATTAAAACTCTTAGAAGATTCCATCTCTGCACTTAGTACTGAAAAACTGTTCAGCGCACCACGCCTTACCTTATTACGCGCTTGGCTAGCACAAAGTCAGCACCGCTATGATGATGTTGGTGAGTTAATCGCTGAATCTGAAGAAGAAATGAAACAACGTAATTTGGTGTTAGACGATGGATTACAAGGTGAGTTTAATGCACTTCGTGCTCAAGTTGCCATCAACCAAAGTAAACCAGTAGATGCATTAGTGTTATCTGAACAAGCATTAGGACAGTTGCCTTCAACAACATACCGTAGTCGCATTGTTGCCACCTCTGTTGTGGGTGAAGTACACCACTGTTTAGGTAATCTCAGCCGTGCATTGCCTATGATGCAGCAAACAGAAAAAATGGCACGTCAGTACCACGTATATCATCAAGCCCTGTGGGCTCTATTACAACAAAGTGAAATTCTCGTCGCTCAAGGTTATGTTCAAGCTGCATTTGAATTACTCGACCAAGCCTATCGCCTAGTAAAAGAGCAACATCTACAACAAGTTCCTCTTCATGAATTTTTGTTACGCCTACGCGCTCAGATTTTATGGTGCTGGAACCGACTCGATGAAGCAGAAGAATGTGCCCATAAAAGCTTAGAGGTACTCGCACCTTTCGATGACACCAAGTCATTGCATGCTTACTCAATGCTGGCACGTATTGCACTTAGTCGTGGTGAGATAGATAAAGCAGCACGTTATTTAGAATTGTGTAATAGCTTAATGGAACGCGCTGATTATCATATTGATTGGCGTGCAAACACCGATTTGTCTAATCTTTTTTACTGGCAGATAAAAGGTGAAAAAGACAATATCGCGAACTGGTTGCATCAAGCTGAACGTCCTGATGGCGCTTGTAACCACTTCCAGCAATTACAATGGCGAAACATCGCCCGTGCCAGCATCATTTTAGAAGACTACCATCAAGCAGAAGAAATCTTCGCTATGCTTGAGGATAATTGTAAAGCACACAACTTAATAACGGATAGTAATCGTAACCTTGTTATACAATCCATTCTTTGTAAAAAACAAGGCCAACGCAAAATTGCTCTTGAACACCTAAAACAGGCATTAATCCTGACGAACAGTACTGGCATGATCGGTAACTTTCTGTGTGATGCAAATGAAATTTGTGATTTACTACAAGAGTTGGTTGATACTAAACAGTTGAATGAATTAGAACTTCATCGAGTACAGCAACTTCTTCGTGAAATGACCAGCAAAGAACGTAACCGTTCAGTACACTTTGATGAAAACTTTGTCGAAAAGCTTCTAAACTTGCCGGATGTACCAGAGCTAATTCGTACAAGCCCACTGACTCAACGAGAATGGCAAGTGCTTGGCTTAATTTACGCCGGTTTTAGCAACGAACAAATTGCATCTGAACTCGATGTTGCTTCTACAACGATCAAAACACATATTCGTAATTTGTATCAAAAGTTGAATATTGCAAACCGCCAACAAGCAATAAATACAGCAGAGAACTTACTTAAATTAATGGGCTTTTAAAGGTAAACCACACTCACAGCCCATTCAGCGAGTGTTTGTAAGCATGATCTTTCATACACTCGCTCATTAACCGGTTAAGGATAACCAATGATTGAATGGACGAAAGATCGCATTTGGTACATCGATATGCCGCTGAAGGTAAATGGCATACCTGTAGGCAGTCGTATGACTGTGATCAAGCTAGAAAATGATAAATTGCTGATTCACTCTCCCGTTCAACTCACCACTCAACTGCAATTAGAATTAACTAAATTAGGGCAAATTCAAGCAATCGTCACCCCCAATATGAACCATCATTTGTTTTTATCAGAATGGTGGCTCGCCTACCCTGAAGCGTATTTTTTCGCCCCTCCGGGCTTACAACAAAAAAGAACTGATTTAGTATTCGATGATGCATTAGGCGCAAAAACACCCGATCTATGGCGAAACCAATTACTCCAAACGATTTTACGTGGCAGCGATTCAATGGAAGAAATTGTATTCTGTGATCCACAATCTAAAACATTAATCGTTGGCGATACATTGGCGTGGCTACACAATACCCACAACCCACTCACACTGGCACTAGCCTTCATTAATGGATGTTATTACCGCCCAGCGATGCCTTTATATTGGCGATTATCATTCAAAGATAAGACCCGCTTACGCCAATCTATTCAAGAAATTCTTACCTGGCCTTTCGATCGTATAATCTTATCTCACGGATTAGTTATTCCAGAAAATGGTAAAAAAGTATTCTCTGGTGCATTTCGATGGGTACTTCAAGGCAAATAACTAAAAACCACACAGCCTTATAGTTCTAATTCTTGATATTTGCATTAACGAAAACATGTAACTTACCCGCATAACTGTATGTTCAACAACCCCCATAAAAAACACCGTGCAAATAGTTATTGCACAATGTTTTTTATGGGAGTAATATCCTCATCATTGAAAACATAAGAACAACATTAAGTAATTAATATGTTGTCATAAATATAATTAGGATTTAAAAATGAAAAAATTTATGCTACTTCCCCTTGTAACTCTTTTAGCGACAACTTTTACTGCACAAGCGGAAACGACTGAAACAACACAACAAAACCTAACGCAAAATTTCAACTACGTTTCAGGTGGTTTACAGATTTCGACTTATAATCATGATCTTAAATCATCACGACTGGGCAAAACGGACAATACTGCTGGTATGTATTTACGTGGTAGCTGGAACTTCACTGACAACTTCTTTGTAGAAACGCGTGGTGATGCAACCGTTAAAGATGATCTAACTATTTCTAACAGCGTACTAGGCTTAGGTTACTTTCACCCAATCAATAACGACTTAACCGTATACGGTTTGGCTGGTTTCTCTAGTACATTAAACGAATTAGAATTATCTAATACATCTAATGTTTCAACCGTACGCCGCGTTGATGATTCAGGTATTACAGGTGAAATCGGTGCACGCTATCAGCTAATGAGCAAGTGGACTGTTGAGCCAGCAGTACGTGTTGCTGATTACGATAAAACAATGTATGAAGTTCGCCTTGGCAACAACATTAAAGTGTCTGACCACATGAGCATTGAAGCAAACCTAATGCACCGCGATTATGATGTACGCAAAGAAATGAGCTACCAGCTAGGTGCTCGTTACAGCTTCTAATCCAGAACCTGTCACTTTCTTTAAAAACGGCTTAACATCTTGATGTTAAGCCGTTTTTGTTTTTTCAGTTTGAATCAATCCATTTGTATGATGTAAATCAATTTAGCGTTAATCCTCTAGGCGTATATTTAACACCACAAGGAATGGGTGAAGATAAATCATCACCTATAATTATGCACTATGGTTACAGGAGTATTATAAATGGACGCTTCCAAAGTATATTTGCGCGACTTTCTTGGGTTGATCCTCGTCATTCTCTCGGTTCTCGCACTACTAGGCGCTATTTTCGATGTTCTTGCCGTATTAAATTACGTATCTGATGAAAAAGCACGGGCTTCAGTCTACCTCCATGAATCGCTACCGTTATTAATCTGTATATTGCCAACATTCATTATTGCTAAAATCATTAATCGACCATCGTGGATTATTGGCAGTGAAGACTACCGCCTAATGATGGCAAAAAAAATGCACTAGATATCGTTCTACCTAGTACATTTAAAGTGAATAAATAGGAAGTGGGCAATGTAAGTATGAAAATGTTGAATGCATTAAATACACATCCCATCGTGTTAATTCGAGGGTTATTACGCGAACAGCGACATTGGGGCGATTTTCTAAATCAACTCAATACGCAATTCCCTAAACGTCAAATAATCTGTGTCGATTTAGCTGGCAATGGAAAACGTCATAAACTGCAATCACCCAAAAGTATTCCAGCAATGGTGCAAGATTTACGTATTCAATTACGCCTAAAGCTTACTACTGATACCCCCGTTGATTTGATTGGTCTTTCAATGGGGGGGATGATTGCAATTAGCTGGATGACGCTTTTTCCTGCTGAAATATGCTCTGCCATTTTAATGAATACCAGCGTACGACCACTGTCTCCGTTTTATCAACGCTTGAACTGGCGACAATACCTAACCATTGTTCGTATGCTATTAAGTCAATCAGAACAACAAGAAACGTTAATATTCAACATGACATCGAACCAACCAATACAAGCGAAAGTCATTAAAAATTGGACGCAATGGAAAAACGAGTGTCCCATAACAGCAAGAAATGCATTCAATCAACTGTATGCATCCGCTATGTTCCGCTTTACTGATAAACCTAAACAACCAGTCATGTTACTTGGATCATTAAACGATCGCCTAGTCAGCCATCAATGCAGCAATGCACTTTCTAAACATGCTGAGTGGCCATTAATTAGCCACTCTACGGCAGGTCACGATCTCACTCTAGATGAACCAGAATGGGTGAGTAAACAAGCTGCCGCGTTTTATGCGCGATTACCAAATAGTTTCGATTCTTGTTTTATATAATTAGCTTTAACCGCCAAACCCGACTTGCTCAATATTTAACATCTCAACTGAACCGTATTTACTCACAAACGGTTGAAGTTCTGCAGCTTGGCCTATCATCACAAACTGTAAGTTTTTATTCGGGAAATATTGGTTAACTAGGCTTTGTGTTTCATCAAGCGTCAGAGAATCAACCTGACTTTCAAAGTTGTTAATATAACTTTCGTTAATACCGTAAACGTACATATCACCTAATATATCAGCCAATTGCTCCGACGTTTCATAACGTGGTGGAAACTGACCTTTCAAATAGGCTTTTGCTGAATCAAGTGTTTCTTGATCAACACCTTTTTCCCATAAGCGTTCATACGTTTCTATTGCTAAATCAACCGCTTGCTCTGTTGTTGATGTTTGGGTAAACGAGCTAATTGAAAATAAACCCGATTGAGACCAAGCGCTAAAACCAGAGCCTGCTCCGTAAGTTAATCCTGAATTTACTCGCAATTCATCGTTAAGCCATGATGTAAAACGCCCACCTAAGATGGTATTAACTAATTGAATGCCAATATAATCGGGATTGTCTTTCGCTATACCAACCCCACCAAAAATAAACGTGGTTTCAGTTGCGTTGGCTTTATTGACCACCAGCACTCGACTCTTATCCATTACTGGAACAGCATAATTTAAATCAAGCTGCGGAACAGGTTGGGTATTATTCCAATCTGCAAACAAGGCTTCTAATTCAAGCTTCATTAAGTTGGAATTGAAATCGCCTACCACGGTAATGGCAGTATTGACTGGCTGATAATAAGAGTTATGGAACGTGGCTAATTGTTTAGGCGTAATGGTCGCTATTGACTGTTGATCACCCTCTACAGGGTTGGCATATGCATGTTTATCAAACACAAACTTTGAGTAATACCCCCGAATAACCTTATTTGGGCTTTCTTTTTGCTGCGCCAATAACTCTACATTCTGTTTTTGAAATTTAGCAAATTCTTTCGCATTAAAGGTCGGCTCAGTCAGTACCGATTTAATCACATCAAACATGACATCTGCATCTTTCGCAAGAAAGTCGGCATTGATATAGCTCGATTCTTTATTCGATCCCGCTTCAAAACCGGCTCCGATATTATCGGTAACCTGCTCTAACTGTACTTTGTTATATTTCTTAGAACCCAATAACAAGCCTTCCGCTGTCATTGAAGCTAAGCCAGAAATAGGATCGTTCACTGAACCCGCTTTAACAATCGCTTTCACAGTAATAACAGGAATATCATGTTTTTCTAGCAAATAAACGGTCATGCCATTTGCAAGTACTGCTTTCTTGTATTCGGGAAAATAAAACTGCCCTTTTTTCACCGTACCACCCTTCTTTTCAACAATTAGTAAGCTATCGCCTCTAGCTCCAGCTAAACGTTCGGTATCTGTTTTATCTTCAAAGCCCAAAATTTGTGGTGTTGGCTTTATACCACTTACACTAGCCGCACTTGAAACCTTATCATTATTCGATGTTACCGAAGAATCCATTATTACGCCTACCTTTCCCGCAGTGTTACTTGTCTCTGAATCTACATTCGGTGTTGTTGTTTCGGATGGCCTTGTTTTAAAAATCGCTGTTTTCTGTTCAGTTACCGCAATCGTCTGATCCATCGTTGCTTCATTGGCAGGCGCTTGCATAGTGGTATTATTAGCGCTTAATAGAAGGGTATTATTAGCGCTTGGTGGAATGGTACAGGCGACAAGTGCCAAGCTAAAAGCGACTAAAATCGGTAATTTTATCGTCATTAGTTCCACTCCTCTACTGTTCAGTGGCGTCTAACACACCAACAGTGCGGTTAGATTGTCGAAAGTAAATATGGGCAACACGTTTGATATCGTCTACTGTCACGTTTTCAAATTCGCTAGGGGCATCAAATAAGGCTTTATAGCTACCAAAATATAATTCGTACGTACCAATCGTGTTTGATTTTCCATCGATAGTTTCAAGTTCTCGATAAAAATCCATTAGCTTCATGTTTTTCGCTTTAGTGAGCTCTTGTTCAGTAACACCTTTTTTAATCACATCATCTAGCTGCGTAATAAAGGCTTTTTCTAGTTCATCTGAACTTGTACCTTCGCTCGCCACCAAATAGAAATAAAACAGATTTGGATCTATCGACATTGGCATATGAGTATCAGCAGAAATCGCTAACCCTTTATCAACAATATTACGCTCTAGCCGTGAACTTCCCCCCCAGCCTAAAATGGTTTCGAGTAAAGATAATGCGTAATAATCTTGGTGTGTGGTTTGCGGTACATGATATGCCAACATCATATTGGGTGTGGTCACCGAACTTTTTTGAACATAAACGCGGCGTTCACCTTTTTGCGCAGGCTCAATTGCCGTTACTTTACGAGGCTCGGGCTGAGCAGGGATCGGAGTAAAATATTCTTCTGCCAGTGATTTAATTTCATCGAATTCAACAGCACCCGTAATCACCACAAAGGCATTATTCGGTGCGTAATACGTTTTATGATATTTAACTAAATCATCCAGCTTCCAATTTAAAATATCAGATTCATGACCAATAACGGACCAGCTATAAGGATGAACCCGGAATGCAGCCGCTTTAACCTCTTCATTTAGCACCCGCCAATTTGAATTCTCTAAACCTGTTCGACGTTCAGACATCACAACATCGCGTTCGCTTTCTAGCATTTCTTCATTGATATCTAAATGAGCAATACGATCAGCTTCTAAATCAAAAATTCTCTCGACCGAACTTGAAGGGAACCAATTGGTGTATACCGTGGTATTTTCAGTGGTATAAGCATTGTTCGCACCACCAGCAGATTCCATTACACGATCAAACATTTTCGGACCGTATTTTTTTGCCCCATTAAACATCATATGTTCAAAGAAATGGGACAACCCCGTAATGCCAAGTGCTTCGTTTCGTGAACCAACTTTCCAGAATAAATACATATTAGCATTGGGGATTGTGTAATCTTCTACCACTAATATTTTCATTCCATTTTCTAGGGTAAGGGTTTTTACATCTTCTACTTTCATTGCTTGTGCGACTCCCGTCATGCCAAGGCAAAGGGCGATCGCTAAGAGCAAACGCTTCATATCGACTCCTTGATACTAGAATGAACAACTCTACATATTGCCGTATTTTTATACGATCGTTTTAATTTATTGAACAAGTGCCACTCAATAAACATAGTGAAAATAGACACATCTCGCTAACTATTAAGTAAAAATCTTCATTAAGACCGACACGAGCTGGTTTTGTCAGCACGTTTAAAGCAAGGTTACAACGCCACACTATCATTAGTAAAAGTTTCACGTAGCAACTGTATCATCGCACGGGTTTTCTCTGGCAAATATTCCCGTGAAGGATAAATTAATGTGAGCTTAATTTCAGGAAAACGTTCGCCAGATAATACATTAACTAGCTCACCCGCAGTGACGGCTTCACGAACCAATATTGTCGGCAATAACGCAATACCATGAGCTGATTTCGCCATGTGGTGTATTAAACGTAAATCATCAGAACACAATCGAATCATTAAGCCATCAGCCAATGCAGTCGAATTATACCTGCTCACTAAAATGCGGTGGTCCATTAAATTCGCAAGATCTTTCGGTACACCATGTGTAGCAATATAATCGGGTGAAGCCACTAAGCAGCAAGGAAATGGCAATAAGGTTTGCTGAACATAATCTTCATTAACAATCTTCAGAGTATTTGGCAATAACTGTAGATCGATATTATCTCGCTTTAAGTCGATACTTTCTTGGCAGTGCTGTATTTCTAGTAATACATTAGGAAAACAGACTGTATATTTATCAATCAGCTCAGCAAACATGCTAGACGTTATTAACGCCGCTGGCACCGCTATTCGCAATACACCCTGTAACTCTTTTTGTCGGTTTTCGAGCAAGTTTACCGCTTGATTAGCCATTGTTAGAGGCTGATTCACTTGCTCGTACAGTAAACGTCCATTTTCTGTTAACTCGATATGCCGAGTGGTTCGAATTAACAGTTGACTGCCAAGTGCTTTTTCTAATTCTTGTAGCCTTCGGCTTACTTTTGAACGTTGTAACGAATATGCCTTGGCAGCAGCACTTATTCCGCCATGCCTTACAGTTAAAACAAACAGATAAAGATCATCCATGCTTACTTTCATTGTCTCACTAATAGGTCGTAAATGTTGTATTTGTCATTCTATTTAATCTAATCAACAATTTCTATAATAGAACCTTATTTATCGACATTTGGACATTCCATGCAAACTGCTGAATTAAAATTTCGCCGTTGGATGCAAAGCCTCATCATTCTTTTTATTCTTTTCGCCGGCTACATAGTGGTTGCAGATAGGCATGCTCCTTTAACAACAGAGAGCCGTGTTCAAGGATATGTTATTCAGATAGCACCAGAAGTCACAGGTACTGTTACTGATGTACAAGTGAGCAATAACCAAGCTGTAAAAAAAGGGACACCTCTTTTTAGTATTGATACAAGTCGATATACCCTAGCGGTAAAAAAAGCAGAAGTCGCACTTAAACAGGCTCATGAACAAGAAAGTGCTTTGTACGCAAAAGTGAGCTCAGGTAAGGCAAAAGTGGCGACAACTCAGGCGTCTTATAATAATGCGCGTAGTGAGTATCAGCGTGTTAAGAAACTAGCACGACAAAAGCTGGTATCAGCATCAATGCTAGATAACGCATTAGCAAATAACAGTGTAGCTTTATCTAACCTTCATGCAGCGCAACAAGACTTACTTTCATTACAAGTGCAACTAGGCATAACTCCCGGAGAAAGTAGTATGGTTCACGCTGCTGAAAACGCCCTAGAGCAAGCGAATCTCGACTTATCACACACCCAAGTTAATGCGCCTAGTGATGGCGTCATTACCAACTTACAGCTTGAAGTCGGCAGCACAGCAAGTACTAATATGCCATTATTGACATTCATTCCAACCGATTCGTTATGGGTAGCGGCTGATTTTCGAGAAAAAGCCATTGCACTAATGAATGAGCATTCAACTGCCTTAGTAACTTTTGATGCATTTCCCGGCGAAACATTCGCATTCAACATTCAAAGCCGTGATTTTGGTGTAGCCGCCGCACAGCAAAGTCCTAATGGTAAATTAACGGCTGTTGAAACAAATAACAGATGGGTACGAGATGCCCAACGGGTTCGTGTGAATTTATCAACAGATGAACCTTTACCTAAACAACTATTTGTAGGCTCACGCGCCACTGTTGTTATTTACCCTAGCGGTAATCCTATCTGGGCATTATTGGCCAAAATACAAATTTCGCTAGTCAGCATGTTGCACTACATCTACTAAATCATCGCTATTAACGTGAGTAATCGATAATGAAAACAATGCGCATATGGTTCGGTTGTGTCGCGGGATTAGCTGTAACATTATTGTTTGGTTGGTCTTACGGCTTGTTTGCCGCATTATTACCCCTATTTGTTCTAACTCAAATTGACCAATGGAACTCAGGCATATTAATTCAATTAGTGTTGGGGATTGTTTGGGTAAGCATACAGGTCACTTTTATTGTGGGGTTCTTCCAGCCTTATCCCGTATTGATGACGCTAGCTGTTGGCATTCTATTAATGGCAAAATGCATTGCGATGACCCATAAAAGTAGTTACTTATTTGGCTATACAGGGCTATTAATTGGCTCGATTCTACTCAATTTCGGTAGCTTCAACAGTTTTGATATTGAAGAATTTGTAATGGGGCTATGGGCTTCTGCCCTTGTTACCGCGCCTATCGTGGCGATGGCATTGTATTTATTTCCTGAAAAATCGCCGTCACCGCTGGTTGGTATTTCATCTTCAGATGCCACAGAACTACAGAAAGCAAACACCTCGAAACAAGAAGCCAGTACCTCAACATCAACAGCTAATGAGAGATCAGTACACATTAGAAACCAACGTAAAGATGAAATAGGCAGAGTACGCCAAGCAGCATTAGGATGGATTGTGGCAATGGCTGCATTCATCTTATTCCAAGTCGCTGATTTAAGTGATTCATTATCGGCACAAGCATCCATATTCATCGTTTTAACCCCTATGACTTTAATTGGTTCTTTAGGGGCTGCAAAAATCCGTATTATTGGTACCTTTTTAGGCTGTTTAGCCGGCATGATGGTGCAGTTGGGGTTATATACACTTTCTGATAACGGAGTATTATTTTTGATGGCGTACGCAATCGCAGCAGGTATATTCTGTAAGTGGTTAGCATCGGGTACCATTAAAGCCAGCATTGGTTTTTCTGCAATGTCTGCTTTAACGGTGCCTTTAACAACATCTTTTGTACCTGAGCAGCAAGACGCTTTTTTTTCAATCATCTACCGCTTCAGCTCTATCTTTGTTGCAGTTATAGGCACGTCACTTGCTATCTGGATAGGACACCATCTGTTGGTTCGTCTTATCCAATTTAAAGAGCCTCAATGTAACTAATCTAATCGCTATTCCCTTAGCTAAAACCGTCTTATGTATCTTTAAATAACGTCAATAAGGGCTTGATGAACGAAATATGAATCAAGCCCTCACCTTTTATTCAGCCCTTCTCTTTCATAATCAACTCCATACCCACAAAGGAGAAAAATTATGAACGCCATAAGTATTGTTGTTATTACCTTAAATGAAGAAAAACGTATTGGTCGCCTTCTGGATGATCTCAGCAAACAAACTCACCAAGACTTTGAAGTGCTTGTGGTTGATTCAAACAGTACCGATAACACATGTGACGTTGCAAAAGGCTTTGCTAAGGCCTTACCTGCACTTACTGTTCATCGAATGGACAATAAAGGTACAAGCCTAGGTCGAAATACCGGTGCTAGCCTTGCAAAGCACGAGCGACTGTTATTTCTTGATGCCGATGTGCGTCTTTCGCCTACATTTCTAACCGATGCATTGCACAAACTCGATAAGAATAAATTAGAAGTCGCTGGCGTGTACATGGGTGCAGACGATCTATCACTGAGCTATCGTCTTGGCTACGGCATATTCAATGCTGGTCTATTTGCTACGTCATTCTTCTTCCCTACGTCTGTAGGTGCATGTTTGTTTTCTACCAAACGGGTGCACAACGAGATTGACGGGTTTGATGAAAGTATCACGCTATGTGAAGACTGTGATTATGTAAAACGTGCAGCAAAAACCTGGCGCTACCGCATGTTGCCCGTCACGTTTACTTTCGATCCGCGCCGCCTTGAACAAGAAGGCTTCATCAAAATGGGCTTAACCTATTTAAAAGCGAACGTACGCCGTTTATTTTTTGGAGAAATGCGTAATCAAGAAATGGAATACAAGTTCGATAACTACAACGAAAAGACGGGGGCAGAACAACAACAACAACAACAACAACAACAACAACAACAACAACAACAACAACCGACTAAAACGCCAGATCCTGAACAAGCACAACCTCAAACAACTCAACCAAATCACTAAGGCGTAGAAATGGAATTTTCATGGTGGTGGTTCTTTGGTGGAAGTTTTCTAGACGCATTAATTGGTCCTAACCTCTTCTTTCCCGGAGAACCCTTCCTATTAGCGGCTGGATATGCGCTTCATAATGGTTTCACTTCAGGAATAATCTTTGTTCTTATAGGTGGTTTCCTAGGCGATCAGGTTAGCTATTATATTGGTCGGTATCAGGGGTATAACGGAAGGCGCTGGCTAACACACAAAATGCCTAAAACACGCCGTCCCTTTGCTAAAGCCAAACTCGCGCTTAATAAACGAGGGCCACTAGTGGTTGCTGTCGCGCGGCTACTTGGTCCTGTTGCTTGGATCATGCCTTTTCTTGCAGGAAGCTACGCAATGTCATGGACTGTCTTTACGCTTTATTCATTCATTGGGTTGTTGCTGGGTGTCGGTCAGTTCGTCATTCTTGGCTATATGCTAGCGGCGGGTATCAATTTATTACCCGACATTACACCAATCACCCTGTTTATCTCTGAACACAGTTTATTGATCATATCAGTCACTATTGCCAGTGTTTGCAGTGCATTTTTTTATCGAAAAAAACATAAAAGTAGATGGCTTAGCATTGCAGCATGTTGGATTGTTGTTTTATGTGGCATGAACTACGTACACTTTTTTATCAGTGATGTGTATGCATACGAATCTCCCATCTTAAAAAACAACGAGTATTCTGGAACGTTCGACAGCTTGAAACTAAATAAAACAACGAACCAACAAACCACAACCGATTTAAGCACCTTGGAATATAAAACATATCCGGGTTTAGCACCAGTCTACCAAGCGCAACCCATTAATGTTGTCTTAATTGGCAGTAAGCCAAATACCTTGATGAAAGAGTTAGGTTGGATTGAGAATAAGACATTCTCACGAGACAATGTCTCAATGAAAAAATACTTATCTTTGATGGCGCAAGATTTACCACCTATTTCTGATTTGTATTGGAACCAGCAACCACAATGGTCAGCTTACCAACAAACGGGCAACCTGCTACAACGTAACCACATTCGGTGGTGGTATGTCGGAACATTGACAACAACAGGCGAACAAATATGGCTAGGCGCAATCAGTTACGATAACCATTTAAAGGTAGCTCACTATAAAGGCATCATTACAGTGCTACATGCCATCGATCCGGATGTTGATGTTGAGCGAGATAGCCTCGCTCAACATGCAATAGATAATGGATGGCAGGTTTCTTTTGAGCACTTTGCAAGCCCGGCTGCTTTTTCAAAAAGCAGCCACTATTTCAGTGATGGACAGGTCGCTGTGATTACCTCGATATAATTCAATTGGTATAATTGAAATCGCAAGTATCAGCCTATTTCAACAATAGATTAGCTACGAGGCTTTGCAAAAACCTGAGTCCAATAAATACCATACTGCGTCGAAGAGTTAGTCACAAACGACGCGCCCATCTGTGTGAAGTTTGCACTCATGATATTTAAACAGTGACCAGGGCTCTCAATCCATGATTTCATAACCGCATCTACATCTTTCTGACCTGCTGCAATGTTTTCACCGACAGAGCTCCATGTATAGCCTTGAGCGGTAACACGAGTACTAACGCTTGAGCCGTCTGATCCTGTATGGCTGAAGAAATTATAATTTGCCATATCATTTGAATGAGTATAGGCCGCTTGTTCTAATTGCCCATCCCACGTTAACGCAGGTACTGGTGGCATAATTGTACCACCACAATTTTGTTGTGTAGCACGAGCTGCGTTTACTGCTGTTAGCATTTCATCTTGAAAACCAGTATCAGGTGCTGGCGTTGAACCACTCCCACCACCTGGATTCGTACCGCTCCCACCACCTGGATTCGTACCACTCCCACCATCTGGATTCGTACCACTCCCACCATCTGGATTCGTACCACTCCCACCATCTGGATTCGTACCACTCCCACCATCTGGATTCGTACCGCTATCATTACTGCTATCAGGTACACTACTGTCACTACCAGTATTGGAATTTGCGCCAGATGAAACTTGACCGCTATCAGAACCGCCAGAACCGCAACCAGCTAACGTGAATGTAGATATAAGTAATAATGATATTAATCGCATGAGTACTTCCAATATATTTGTAATAGTCTTGGTGTATCAGTAGATAAATTAAACAATAGTATTATTACGTTTAATTAGAACCTAATGATTAAATAAATATAGGCTATTTTCCTACCAACCTATGAACTGCGCAAATAATATACTTCTTTTCTATCTAACAATTCAATCCCAGCCCCCACTTAAACTAAAATCCTGACAAAGCCCTGACAGGAAACACATCAACAAAAAACATAAGCCACTGTATTACATAGCAAAAATACAACAAAAGAAAAAATAAAAAATAACGACAAAGAATGTTAATTAATAAATTAAATATAATAGTGATATAGAAAATTAAAATTCTACATTTAAACAAACATCACAAACCAACAAGACAAAAAATAACAATAAAAAAACCACACAAACAAAAAACAATAAAACAAAATAAGAAATTACGTTTTAAAATGGGATAATCATTAAATCTCAAAAATAACTTACCGTCTCAAAACTGATACAAGCTGTTGATGGTACTCACTTTTAAAATCATATAGAAAATTAAATACAGCCTCTACAATCACTCAAAAAAAACAAGATACAAACCAGAAACTCACATTTTCAATAATTCGAAAATAAAAAGTAATACTGAATTTAACCTGAACACTCGCCAAAATAATGACTCATCATTCACCATATAGCGAAAAAAAATAAATAAACTTAAAAGTAAAAAAATGCCACCAAGTCATTCATGCAATTTTAAATCATAACCTTTATTCCAACATCGAAATCACTGTCACTATATATCTGATTTTATGTTGATTTTAAACATCAAATGCAATAAGAATATTAACCTTTATAACCATGCACTTAGCATCTTAAGTAAGTCACCTAATAAAAAACAACTCGCCATTTAAATGACACACCCGCGCCAGAAGTACAACATTATAATATTATTCTTAAAAATTTAAGTCTCATTCTCTTTAACGCACTACTCTTTAGAATAATGCGTGCTTATCTATACAACAGAGCCTTTAAATAATGACAGCCAGAAAGGAATCACCATGACCGACACCACAATCTATAGTGATGACAGACAACAATGCGCCAAATTTCTCTATCGAGGATCGTTCGGACCTCAACAAGGCGAGATTGACCAACTACAGCAAAATGGCTTTGATGCTTGGCTTAACCAACAGTTTTCATCATCCCCCTCTTATCATTTACCTAAAGCACAAGCTTTTGCTCTTTTGACCAATGATGATGTGAACGACAACATGCGTCTTGGGGCATGGTGGCAATGTGCACTTGAGGCGAATGATCAACTACGTCAGCGTATGGCCTATGCGCTAAGCCAAATTTTTGTAGTATCTAAACACGGCATAGGTAACCGACATGCCGGATTAGCCAATTACTACGATATCTTAGTGGGACACGCTTTTGGTAACTTTCGAGATATTCTAGAAAAAGTAACACTCAGCCCAATGATGGGCCGCTACTTAACGCTTGAAGGTAGTCAAAAAGCCAACCCAGATAAAAATACCTTTCCAGACGAAAACTATGCAAGGGAAGTCATGCAGCTTTTCTCGCTAGGGCTATGGAAGTTACGCGGTAACGGGAAACCTAAGCTTGATACTAAAGGAAATAAAATTCCGACTTACACCCAGCATGATGTAGAAGAGCTGGCTCGGGTGCTTACTGGCTGGCGCCGTACAAACGATTTAGATCCTATGTATGCCGATAACAACAGACATGATACAGACGAAAAAATTGTACTGAAAACACGCTTTGCAGCAGGTCAAAGTGCCGAACAAGATCTGCAACAAGCACTCGATGTATTATTTAACCATGCTAATACCCCCATGTTTATTGCAAACCTATTGATTAAGCGTTTTGTAACCAGTAACCCACGTAACGGTTATATTTCACGAGTGGCAAAAGCGTTCAAAGATAACGGTGAAGGTATACGAGGAGATCTTCAAGCAACACTAAAAGCCGTACTAACCGATGCTGATGTCTTTAAGGGTAGATCAAATGCTGCAGGCAATGGACGTAAAGCCAGCAAACAGCACTTTGGCTTATTAAAAGAGCCTATTATTACCGTTGCCAACCAAGCTCGAGCATTGAATATGACATCCGTCGGTGAGCGTTGGTGGAACTTTCAAGGAACAGAAAATAATTTAGGGCAAGCACCACTCGCCGCTTCCAGTGTTTTCAACTTCTACACCTCAGATTTTGCCCCTCAAGGTGAAATTGCCGATCTTGACCTGACAGCACCTGAATTCAACATACTGACAACCGATATAATGCGACGGATCCACAACCGCTTCTGGAGTAATGTTCTTGCCTACAAAAACACAAAAGATAAACATTGGGTTTGGAATCGTTCTGAGTATGAACAACTTGAAGCATCACCAACCGATTATGTTGCATTAATTAACGAGCGATTTTTTGGGGGCTTAATGTCTAATGAACTAACGGCCTATCTAACCGATATGCTAATCAACAAAATAAGCCCAACACAAATAGATAATCGAATTCAAAGCACACTGTATGTTGCTGTTACATCACCTGAATTTTTCTGCCAGGAGTAATCACATGAAATTATCTCGTCGACACTTCTTAAAAGGCAGTGCTGCATTAAGTGCAACAACCGCAGCAGCAACGCTTCCTTCAATCACTTCTGCCGCTGATATAACAACAGCGCCATCTGATCATAAAGCATTAGTCTGCGTATTTTTGTTTGGCGGAAATGATGCTTACAACATGGTTGTGCCAGTAACAGACAACGCCTATACCAACTACCTTGCTGCGCGGCCTGATCTAGGACTAAAACTAGACGAAATCAACACAACAGGTTTACTAACAGACAATGATATTGAGGTTGGTCTTCATCATGCGATGTCATCATTACTGCCCTTATTTCAAAACGGTCAAGCCACTGCGTTAGTCAACACAGGCCAGTTAATACAGCCAACAACGCGCAGTTTAATCGACCAACATATCGTAGAGCTGCCTGAGTTTTTAATGGCCCACAACATGCAGCAAGAAATGTGGCAATCAGGTGCAAAAAACTTGGCTAACCCATTAGGGTGGGCGGGTCGAATGATGGATATGTTAGGTTCAAGTGGCGACATATCACCTTTAATATCGATAGGCAGCGATAAAAAGCTATTACGCAGTAAAAATGCAAATCAAACTATCATCAGTAGTGCTGGGGTTGGCAATTACAATGGAATGAATACCGATGTACGTATTGATGGTTACTTTAACCACTTTACCCAACGCGATTACAACAACCTATACATGCGAAACTATTCTGACCGCATGGAAAAGAGTATTGCTGAAAACGAAGCATTAAAAGTCATTCTAGATAAACACCCTGCTAACGCAGAATACCCTGAAGGTGGCTTAGCCTCGCAATTAAAAATGGTCGGACGTTTAATAAAAGCGCGTGGTGATCTAACCCACCAGCGACAAGTGTTCTTTGTTGGTATGGGCGGTTTTGATACCCACAAAGATCAAAAAGTGCCACATCATAATCTATTAGCACAACTGAGTGATTCTCTTGCTGCGTTCAATACCGATATGGAAAATGAAGGATTAGCAGAGCAAGTTACCTGCGTCACTATGTCTGATTTTGGGCGACGAGTACAAGCAAATGCGTCGGGTACGGATCATGGTTGGGCTGGGCATCAAATAGTCACAGGCGGTGCGATATCAGGCGGAAAAGCCTACGGACAATGGCCAGACCTGACCTTAAACAGTGAAAATGACTATAACAAAGGACGTATCATCCCGGGTATTGCAGCCGATCAAGTTAACGCTTCACTGTGTAAATGGTTTGGGCTTAATGACGCTCAAATACTAGAGTTATTCCCTAACCTTGTACATTTCGATCCTCGTTATATCGATTTTATTTGCTAAATTAATCGCTAAGCATTAAGAACAAAACAAGCAAAGGGGCTATATTCTTCTTGGCTAAAAGAATATGCCCCTTTCTAAAATCACTTTAGCCGTATTGAATTACGCTAAATCATCTTTCGTTACACTCACACCTTTGATTTGCGCATAGACCTCATCACCAACTTTTAATGCTAATTCATCTGCAGCCCAAAGCGTTATATTCGCCCAAAGATGAGTTTCACCAACTCGCAGTTTAATCTCTACTTTTTGATCATCTTTAATGTGGTGAATTTTATCAATACGAGCCAGTAACACATTTCGAATACTGGTTTGTTCTGGTTTCACTCTTGTTAAAGAAACATCGTTTGAGTGAATACGTACTCTTATCCACTCACCCCGCTCTTGATTCAGTCGGCTCACCCACAAATAGGCATTATGGCTAAGCATAACTTGCGTTAACGCATATTTAGGGTGATTGAGATTTACACGGGCTGTTAACAACGAACTTTGCTCTTTTGCTGGTAACCAAGGTCGCATTTCAAGCGAGCCCCACACGCTATTAACATTACCAGAAACGACAACCTTCCCTTGGTTGATCATTACCATGTGATCAGCCAAACGTAATATTTCATCAAGACTGTGGGTAACGTATACAATCGGGGTATTCACTTCTTTCGCTAACATTTCAAGGTATGGCATGAGCTCTTGTTTACGCGGTAAATCTAACGATGCTAATGGTTCATCCATTAAAAGCATGTCTGGCTTTATCAGTAATGCTCGCCCAATCGCCACCCGTTGTTTTTCCCCACCCGATAAAGAAGACGGGTAACGATTTAATAAATGTTCGATACCTAACAAGGTCACAATATCATTGAAATGCTCAGGATCTTTGTGATCGCACCCGTAATGTAAATTTCCCATTACCGTGTAGTGAGGAAATAATCGAGCATCCTGAAATACGTAACCAATACGTCGCTTTTCGGGCGGCAGAAAAATATTATTCGCACTGTCGTATAACACCCGTTCTCCCAACGATATGTAGCCTTCATCAGGGCGAGTTAACCCACTTAGAATATTAATAAGGGAGGTTTTACCTGCACCAGAACGACCGAATATAGACGTAATACCTTGCATCGGTAGCTCGACATTCATATCAAGATCAAGATCACCAAGTTTCTGCTTTACGTTTATGGTCAACACATCATTAGTAATACGATCTTGTTTTTTAACTGTGGCTACGTGTAATGGCGACATTTTCTGACTTGTTAGCATGCTGCCTCCAAACGCTTTCGAGCAATACGCGATAACCATTCAGACACAACCAATGAAGCCAGTGCAATGACAATGGCGATAATACAGAGACGAGCAGCTTCATTTTCAGCACCTGGTGTTTCAATAAAGGAATACATTGCAAGCGGAATGGTTTGTGTTTCACCTGGAATATTTGACACAAAGGTAATCGTGGCACCAAACTCACCCAAAGCACGAGCAAAAGCCAAAATGGTGCCCGTCAAAATGCCCGGTAATGCTAGGGGTAGCGTAATGGTGAAAAAGACTTTTAACGGGCTAGCGCCCAGAGTGCGTGCCGCTTGTTCAAGTTTTATATCAACACTTTCTAAGCCTAATCGAATTGAACGCACCATTAACGGAAAAGAAACCACCGCCACAGCTAACGCAGCTCCGCGCCAACTAAAGCTAAACGTAAGCCCGAACCATTCATATAGCCATTTCCCGAGCACACCTTGGCGACCCATGGTGAGCAAAAGCACATAGCCAATAACTACAGGTGGTAGCACTAAAGGAAGATGTATTAATCCATCTAACATCGACTTACCAATAAACTGGCAACGAGCCAACACCCAAGCACATAAAATACCAAATGGCAGGCTAAACAACACCGCTATGCCTGCAATTTTCAAGCTCAGTAATAGTGCTTGTAACTCATATTCAGTTAACATTCAATTCTTACCTCAATATTACTTTTGAACATAAACGATTATTTATTTACACCAAAGCCGTACTCAGTAAACACATCAATTGCCTGTTTAGACTGAAGGAATTGATAAAAGTCGATGACTGCTTTTCGTGACTTATCTTTAACAATAGCAACAGGGTATTCAATAGGTACATGCGATGATTCAGGAATATCCGCAACAATTTTTACTTTTTTAGAGACTAACGCATCTGTCTTATACACCATGCCAAGTAACGCTTCTTCACGCTCTACCAATGCAAGTGCCCCTCTTACATTGTTCGCTCTTGCTAACAAAGGTTCAGCTTGTTGCCATAACCCTAAATTTTCTAGCGACTCTTTTGTATAGCGCCCTGCAGGAACATGCGCGGGATCCCCTGTTGCTAAACGAGTTCCATCTAAAGCTTGTTTAATATTCCAAGAAGCGTTGATAATTACATGATCATCAGGATAAGACTTAGGTGCAACCATTACTAATGAATTAGTTAATAACTGGTGTCGAGAATCAGCATCCATCACGCCTTGCTCAAACACATAATCCATCCATTTATTATTAGCCGATAAGTAAATATCTGCAGGTGCACCTTGCGCAATTTGGCGTGCTAACGTCGAAGATGACGCGAAGGACATTGCCGTTTTCACTCCAGTTTCATCTTGATATATATCCGCAATCTCGTTCATTGCATTAGTTAATGACGATGCCGCAAAAATCGTTACTTTTTCAGCAGCATGAACGGGCGTAATTGAAGAAAAGGCCGCTGCAAATGAAACAACTAACACGCTAAGTTTCTTACTTACCCACATATCCTATCCTCTAGTATTTACAATTCGATATATACCTTACTACATATCGATATTAAAAACGAACGCTCTCACCACGTTTAGTGGTTAGCAGCTGCTTATTAAAGGGAATTTTTATACTTTGAAGTATGACTTCGTATGATTTTGACGTTACAAACAAAAAGAGGCGGCTAATTTAGCTAATGTCAGGTAAGCCCACCGAATACTAGGGGCTTCATTAGGTAATGACTCAACTTGGCCCCCACCACTTTTTCAAGCTTTGTGATAATCCTCTATTAACCAATATTGTTCATAATGACCGTCCTTGGTTTAGTAACAAAGGAGCCGATCGTGATATTGAAATTAAGCTAAAAAAAATAAGCAGCATATATAATTTTAATATTAGCAAACCAATTCGATGATAATCAACGTGACAAAAATAACTATGTGATAATTAACTCTGGCCAAGAAGTTAATAAGCTAGTGGATAATTTACAATTTCAGATCTATTTAAATAAATACCCTCCTTATGCAATAAAAGTATCGTAACATACATTTAAGCATTTCACTTTGGATGATGAAAAGACCATTGTGTCGGTGTCTTTTCATCATCAAAGGTAACGGCTATGACCAACAACTCTAATAAGGTACGTATTGAAGAAGATCTACTAGGTGAACTGGAAATTCCGTCATCAGCTTATTACGGGATCCACTCGCTGCGCGCCTATGAGAACTTTTCTATCTCATCGATGACAATTTCAGATGTACCTGAGTTTGTTCGCGGCATGGTTTTTACCAAAAAAGCAGCCGCCAGAGCAAACATGGAACTAGGCACTATCCCTAGCGATGTTGGCAAGTACATTATTGAAGCCTGCGACTTGATCATCGATACCGGCAAATGCATGGATCAGTTTATCTCGGATGTATACCAAGGCGGTGCCGGAACTTCCGTCAACATGAATGCCAATGAAGTGATCGCCAACGTTGCACTGGAACTGAAAGGTCACGAAAAGGGCAAGTACCACATCATCAACCCGAACGATCATGTGAACAAGAGCCAGTCGACCAACTGCGCCTACCCAACAGGATTCCGTGTTGCTGTATATAACAGCATCATCAAGATGATCGGTTCAATCGAATATCTTCAAGCAGCCTTCGATGCAAAAAGCGAGGAGTTCCAGGGCATCCTGAAAATGGGCCGAACCCAACTGCAAGACGCCGTACCAATGACTGTGGGTCAGGAGTTTCATGCTTTCAGCATCTTGCTAAAAGAAGAAATCAAAAACCTGAAGTATGCAGCCTCTCTGCTTCTGGAAGTGAACCTTGGTGCTACTGCTATCGGTACTGGTCTTAACGCACCTGCGGGTTACCAGGAGCTGGCTGTAAAATACCTTGCCGAAGCAACCGGACTCGACTGTGTACCGTCTGAAGATCTGATTGAAGCCACTTCTGACTGTGGTGCCTATATTACCGTTCACGCTGCGCTAAAACGTCTGGCAGTCAAACTGTCTAAGGTCTGTAATGACCTGCGCCTGCTTTCTTCCGGCCCACGAACCGGTCTTAACGAACTAAACTTGCCTGAAATGCAGGCTGGCTCTTCGATTATGCCAGCCAAGGTTAACCCGGTTATTCCTGAAGTGGTAAATCAGGTTTGCTTTAAAGTTATCGGCAACGATACGACGGTCACATTTGCCGCTGAAGCCGGTCAGCTACAGCTCAATGTGATGGAACCGGTGATCGGTCAGGCTATTTTTGAATCCATTGAATTGCTGAACAATGCTTGTATTAACCTTGCCGACAAATGCATCAAAGGGATCACCGTAAACAAAGAAGTGTGCGAAAGCTTCGTCTTTAACTCTATCGGTATCGTTACCTACCTGAACCCGTTTATTGGCCACCACGAAGGTGATATTGTCGGTAAAATCTGTGCTGATTCAGGTAAAAGTGTTAAAGAAGTGATATTGGAACGCAAGCTACTAACAGAAGAACACCTAGACGAAATATTCTCCGTGCAAAACTTGATGCACCCTGAATACAAAGCAAAACTATATAACTAATATAAATTAGAAATAACACCAACAATAAAAGGGCTAGATACTAGCCCTTTTAATTAATTCTTTCCCTTAGCTTGCATTGAGTCTATATATTCTAAATAAACGCTTTCATGCTTGATGGAAGTTTAAACCTCACCTGTTAATTAGCCATTCAACTCTTTTATCGGGCTCACTTTACTTAACTCGTTCCACATAACTTCACATGATGAGTGCAGCTTAGAATAATAGCGATAAACATACAGATCTAATGGAACTGGCTCTCTCTCTGTTAATATTTTCAATTGGCCAGATGCTAACTCTTCTTTTATTGCATAATCAGGAAGCCAACTAATTCCTTTACCTTGCAAAACTAAAGCCTTAATAAAATCAGTCATTGAAGATGAACATACCGTATTAGGGGTAAGTTTGGCATTGGCTCGATGAAGCGCTCTTCCCATATAGCTCTCAGGAGTATAATCCAAACATGGGACATCATCATTATTTTCCAGGTCATAGAGCGTATTTCCACTTTCATCCACAGCTGAAACGCAATACAAAAAACTACGGCCAAGATATATTGATCGATACGGGGCAACTTGCAGCCTATCTTCATAAAATGAGAATAAAAAGTCGCACTTTCCGTCTATGAGTAATTCAACGGCATCATCAACTTCATTGGCATCAACAGATAAACTTGTATTCAATTTTGGGTTAAACAGACAAGAATGTAATTTAGGCAGCAAGCTGATAGCAACGGAGTGTGCAGAGCTTAACCGCACAGTATGCCTACCATGAAAAGAGCTTCCTGCTAAACGACTAACTTCTTCATCTATTTGATGAATAATAGATTGCGCTGTGGTTTTAAACTGCTTCCCGCACAACGTCAGTTCGATAGGTGATTTACTGCGATCAATCAAGATTAAACCTAATTCTGCTTCAAGCGATTTTATTCGTCGGCTAAATGCAGGTTGAGTAACATTGCGGACAGTAGCTGCATGGGAAAAATTTTGTAGTTCAGCAAGAATAAGAAAATCTTGTAGCCATTTTGTTTCTATATTTTTCATTAATCTTCCTCAATACTATAAATTCTACTGCCGTCATAATCCAAAATCACCCTTTATGAAAATAAGTGCTTATATAGAATTATAGGCCATTAGCCGGTGGCAGTAAGGATCAATTAGTTATGAGCATTTGTCTATTAAGTTGATCGCATACTTTAAATTTAGTCTGATGCTTATTAATAACCAAGTCTTTCTTTTCAGCATTTCCCAAGAATGACAGATAATAATAATATCCAGTTGTAACATTATAAGAAAAACACAACCATTGTATTAACAAATGCAATGAGTGATAAAAACAGATTCAATATTAACCTCTCGATCCAAATTAGAAACAAGTCAACATATTATTATAAGAAACTCGTATCCTAATAAATTAAAGGTCAATAAAATGAACTTAATCATTAAATTACTGTGTGGAATATTAGTAGGCATACTGATGGGTATGTTTGCACCAGATGTACTTATTCAAAGTCTTGTTACTGTAAAGTATTTAGTTAGCCAGTTAATTAAATTTACCATCCCCTTATTAATACTCTTCTATGTCACCAGCGGTATAGCAAGCCTGCCAAAAAACTCTGGAAAACTATTGAGTAAGACAGTTGGCCTTGCTTATATGTCAACGTTAGGTGCTGGTATTTTTGCGTTCATGGTAGCCAAGAACCTCTTCCCTATTTTACTTGAGGGGGCAGGCCAACTGCCCGAGGCTCAAACCGCTCTCGCTCCATTTTTAGCAATTCAAATTCCGCCACTAATGAACATAATGACGGCGTTGACTATTGCCTTCATGTTTGGTCTGGGTATATCCACGACCGGAGCTGATCAGCTGAAAAAAGTCAGTGATCAGGGCCGTGATATCATTGAACTGTTTTTAAATAAAGTATTAATTCCGGCACTACCCTTTTATATCGCTGGTGTATTTGCCGATATGACAGTAAAAGGCACCGTATTTGCCACTTTGCAAACCTTTAGCCTAGTGTTACTTGCTGTCGTCGCCATGCACTGGGTTTGGTTGACCTTCCAGTTCATCACTACAGGTATTGCTATACAGCAATCCCCATTAAAGATCCTTCGCACCATGATGCCAGCCTACTTTACCGCTGTTGGTACCATGTCTTCTGCCGCGACCGTTCCGGTCACTTTGCAACAAACTAAACGCAATGGCGTATCAAATTCAATTGCCAATTTTGTCGTGCCATTGTGTGCCAACATCCATATGTCAGGCTCGGTGATCAGTATCGCAAGTGTAGCTGTAGCAGTCATTCTTATGACAGGTGCAGGTGCTGTACCAAGTCTGCTCGAAGCCCTACCGTTTATCGCGATGTTAGGTATCACTATGGTTGCAGCACCGGGTGCGCCAGGTGGTGCCGTTATGGCTTCTGTCGGCTTGCTTGGCTCAATGCTTGGCTTTACCGAAGAAATGATTGCACTGCAAATTGTTCTTCACTTAGCACAAGACAGTTTTGGTACCGCCTGTAATGTGACCGGTGATGGCGTGATTGCCCTGTTGATTGACAAGATGTCTGGCGAAGCAGAAGAAGGATTGGAGCTGGTAGAAGAAACAATCTAATCAGGCTTTAATTTATTCATTCAATATCACAATAAGAGTTGTTTCAGGCAACTCTTATTTTAAAGATAAACAGGATCGCGGTTAAATGTACGAAAATAATAAAACGTTATACCTCCCTTATGCAGGCCCTACTCTGCTAGAAAATGCCCTACTCAACAAAGGCAGTGCATTTTCGCCGGAAGAGAGACAAAACTTCAGCCTGATGGGACTGCTACCAGCAGCAATCGAGTCCATTACCGAACAGGAAGAAAGGGCATACAGCCAATATCAAACTTTCAATGATGATATGGATAAGCATATCTACCTACGCAATATTCAAGACACCAACGAGACTCTCTACTATCGTTTGATTGATAATCATATCGAAGAAATGATGCCGATCATTTATACCCCGACGGTAGGTGCTGCTTGCGAAAAATTTTCCAATATTTATCGTCGTGGCCGTGGTCTGTTCCTTGGCTATCCCGATAAAGGCAACATCGTTGACATCTTAAACAACGCAGCTCGTCAGGATGTGAAAATTATCGTTATTACCGATGGCGAACGTATTCTTGGTCTGGGCGACCAAGGCATTGGCGGCATGGGTATTCCTATCGGCAAACTGGCACTATATACCGCTTGTGGTGGTATCAATCCTGCCAACACCTTGCCAATCGTATTGGATGTTGGCACCAATAATACTCAACTTTTATCAGACCCTATGTATATGGGATGGCGCCATCCACGCATTACTGGGCAGGAGTATGATGACTTTGTAGAAGAATTTATTCAGGCCGTAAAGAGCCGCTGGCCAAATGCATTAATTCAGTTCGAAGATTTTGCTCAGAAAAATGCCATGCCTCTGCTCAACCGTTATAAAGATAAAGTGTGCTGCTTCAATGATGATATTCAAGGAACAGCCGCTGTTACCGTAGGCAGCTTACTTGCCGCCTGCAAGGCCGCCGGTTCCGAGCTTTCCGAACAACGTATTACCTTTGTTGGTGCTGGTTCTGCAGGATGCGGGATTGCAGAGGCTATTGTGGCACAGATGATCGCCGAAGGGCTAAGTGACAGTGCTGCGCGCGCGCGTATCTTTATGGTTGACCGCTGGGGACTACTAACCGACAACATGCAAAACCTACTAGACTTCCAGCAAAAGTTAGCCCAGAAAAGTGCCAGCGTCAGTCAGTGGAATGAGACTGGTAACATTTCGCTGCTAGATGTAGTAAGCAATGGCAAGCCAACAGTCCTGATCGGTGTTTCCGGTGTTCCCGGCCTGTTCAGCCAAGAGGTGATCATGGAAATGCATGCCCACTGTAAGCGCCCAATTGTGCTTCCGCTATCAAACCCTACCAGCCGCGTTGAAGCAACACCTTCAGACATTATTCGCTGGACAGAAGGTGATGCACTGATCGCAACAGGCAGCCCATTTGATCCTGTTATTTTTAATGACAAAACCTATCCTATCACCCAGTGCAACAACAGTTATATTTTTCCTGGCATTGGTCTTGGTGTTCTGGCATCCGGTGCGAACCGTGTCACGAATGAAATGTTGATGGAGAGTAGCCGTGTTTTAGCCGAATGTTCACCACTTGCCCAAAATGGCAATGGTGCTTTGCTTCCTCCTTTAGAAGATATCCATCAGGTTTCTCACTGTATTGCTCTGGCCGTGGCCAAAAAAGCTGTTGAGCAAAATAAAGCGCCTCAACGTACAGAAGAGCAATTACTTGAAAAAATAGAAAGTTATTTCTGGAAGCCGGAATACTTAAAATACAAGCGTACTGCGCTATAAGAGCCTCTTAATGCTAGGGGCAGAGAATTTACACACAAAACCTGAATGCACTTGATAGTTGATTTCGGGCTGTAACCAATAAAAAGAGGCTGCTATTTTAATCAGCGGCCTCTTTAATACCAAGATACTAATCGGTATAAGCCTTACTCGGCTTCGATTGCTTGTTGAATTGCAGGGCCAATCTGACGCTTACGTGACGTAACACCATCAAGAGATAACCACCCTTCTTTAACATCACCGTCGAACGCTAATGTTGCTACCGACAAATCAGCGGCATCAATCCACAAAAGGTTAGCACGCTTATTCTTTGTGTCGGTTACAGAGAAAAAGAGGTGATCCAGTTGATTAGCCTCTTTATATGACTTCATGGCTGTTACAAACTCATCACGTCGATCAAGCAATTGCTGTGCAGTTAATGTTTCAGCAACACCAATACCCACTTTCTTACCACCAAATTCGAAGTTTTTATAATCCATTGTCAGAATATCTTCAGCGCTAACATGGCTTAGGTCTGATTTGGCTTCCAGCATTTTTTGACCAAACGCTTCTACATCTTTGATACCAGCTTGCAGCGCCATTTTTTCAGCGTAAGTATGATCATATTGAGTGGTCGTTGCCGATTGGAAGACAACAGTATCAGATAGAATACCCGCTAGAGTTGTACAAGCGACAGACTTTGGCAATTGAAGGTTCAAGCTTTCAGCACGATCTGCCAAAATGGTCGCAGCAGAACCCCATGCTCGAATATCAATTGCAGCAACTTGAGACATATTAACGGGTTTTCCACCAATCGCATGGTGATCGATAATGGCAACAATACTGCTTTCATTTATGCTTTTATGCAGTTGCGTTTTTTGATTAAAATCGACTAAGCCTACAGCTTTCTGGCTAAAATCATTCAGCTGTATTGGTGCTACTGCTTGGCAATATTCCAAGACAAATTGGCTTTCAGGATTAATAGCTTCTGGTACAACAGCCGTACCACCATAAATATAAGCAGCAAGTATTGCTGAGGTCATCGTATCTGTATCTGGACTTAGGTGTCCCGTCCATACCAAATTATCAGTGTTATTTTGTGAAGGGACTGACAATTCAAATGCTGTTGCACTAGAACTTGCCAGTACCATTAGCACGAGCAGTTTGTTCATCTTCATGACTCATTCCATTACATCATTAAATTTTGTAGATGGAATATATGCGCTTTTTATTACATTTAAATGAAACAAATACTGGTTATATCGTGTGAATCCAATACTTTGTTTATAAACAAGTTAATGCTTTACTTTTGAAATAACATCACGTTTCTTTACTTATAAAAAAAGCCGCTATTTGCGACCTTTGTAGATTCAAAATGAACGAGATAACGATAACGTAGCTAGATTACACTTTTAATATAATTAAGCGCACCCGTTATTGCTGCAACTTGTGCGTTGTTACACTCCTCATCATTAACCAGTGGGCTATCAGGGTAAACTTCAGTCGTTGTCGCGTACGTACAATCAGTAAAACCACTACACAGCCCTAACGCTTTGGTTGCGTAGTTAATAACACCCTCTTGCGTTATAGGCTCGCCAATGATATTGCCATCAGCATCTGCAGGAGCAATATGAGTCACTTTTCTTACTGATTCAATAATGGCTTTTTGAAATGCATCCATTGGATTTTCAGCATCACCCACTAAATAGAAACCATCAGGAATAATGTCTGCGTCGTACTCAATACCATTGCGAGCAGCCAGTGCAGGCCTAAATTCAGACTCATCAGAATCGGTCGTTTCATGTAAATCAATATGCGCCATAATACTTACATCAAGTGAGGCTACAAATTGCATTAAAGCAGCCGATTCTTCTGAAGGGCTATCTTTATAAAATGAACGGTTAGGATCGACAGTGTTTGGATTCCATCGATTAATAATTTCGTAACCCCAAGGGCTAACACACGGTGCAACAACAATATTAAATGTGTCGCTGTAGTTCTGAACTTCAGTTTCTAGGAATTTAATTGCACCGTGTACGCCGCTTGTCTCATAGCCATGCACGCCACCTGTGACTAAAATTGTCGGCTTAGTTAGATCCCACTCTAATGATTTAACAGCAAAGAGTGGGTATTTTTCGACGTCGTAAGAAAGCGCACCGTATTGAACCAGTTCTAAGCTTTTTTTAAGAGGCTCAAGTTTAGTAACCACTTCCTCAAGGTAAGAACGCTCTATCGTCTGGTTTGCTAACCAAGCCGCTTTTTCTTCTGCTTCCCATTTTTTTCCAGGAGTACCAATCGAATATACTAAGCCAGTCATTGTTTTTCCTTTTTATAATCGTTTTTAGCCGTTTTATACCCAAGCTACAGCTAAAGAGCATAAACATCCTTGTCGTTTTAGGCAATTGCTTTAATAAAATGACAAAACCACTCATATATACCTCAAGATGCTTGGTATAAAAGCCTAAACCACCCAATCTATCGCTTGAAATTTATCCTTTACGAATGCTTATTTAAGCTTAACTAAAATAAATTGACCAAATCAGAGCGATTTAATTGCGAATACCTCAAAATAGTTTACATATTAGCCGGTTAGAAATATAAGGGGTTTACAACATAATCGGTATTCACTATTATCCTTCGCATCAGGAGAGATGGCTGAGTGGTCGAAAGCACCGGTCTTGAAAACCGGCAAGGGTTTATAGCCCTTCTAGGGTTCAAATCCCTATCTCTCCGCCATATTGGTATTTAGGCGTAAGCGTGAATACAAACAGAATAAAGTGTGCCGACTTAGCTCAGTAGGTAGAGCAACTGATTTGTAATCAGTAGGTCACCAGTTCGACTCCGGTAGTCGGCACCATTTATTAGTAAAACCCCTGGAGGGGTTCCCGAGTGGCCAAAGGGATCAGATTGTAAATCTGACGGCTCTGCCTTCGAAGGTTCGAATCCTTCCCCCTCCACCATCTACAACTTTGTTACTTTGTAAGCGATACGCTTTTAAGTCACAAATTGCGTGCATCGTATAATGGCTATTACCTCAGCCTTCCAAGCTGATGATGCGGGTTCGATTCCCGCTGCACGCTCCAAAATTTCTATCCTTGAAACGCCAACACATTGAAAATACACTTATTGTGTTTTTTCGTGTAATACCCCATTGTTTTCCAAAATCATCAATACAACAATTAAACTTTGCCTAGTGATAATAAATTCCAATGGATAATGGTATATAAAAGAAACTATTTTTTGTGTGGACATTCATTCGACATATGTTCTCTTTATTAGTCACAACTTTCTCTGCGAAATAAAGATGGTGATAAACCCGTTTGTCTCTTAAATGCACGTGTAAAATTTGAAGAATCACTATAGCCTAGTCTTTGTGCTATATTAATTATTCTTACATTATCATTGAGTAATGTAATGGCATACGCAGTTTTTTGCTGCGTTATAATATCTTGAAAGGTGGTTCCATGACATTTAAGTATTCGTTGAATACTTCTTTTTGAGCATCCAAAAATATCAGATATAAAAGGTAGATCAAAATCTTCATGTTCAATAAAAGTATTGATTGCAAGCCTAAGCCTATCGAGAGACCCTGAATCTGTTGGAGATATTAAATTACTGATCGCTACATTTTCTGCGATATCATCAAAAGAAGCGTCAACGGGTATACACCCATACTTATAATTATTAAAGACTTTTCCAGATTTTGTCATGGTTATTATTTCATGAGGAGGCGCTATGTGAGATGCCAGATACAATTTTTCAGGTTTCCAATCATCACCGAGAAAACGTCTAAGTAAACTAATTATTAGCATTGTTCTATGGTATTCACCTTGCGATAAACCTTGCATTTTGAGAGGAACAGTTCTTTGATGGCAAATATAAAATATATCTTTATGAAGCTCTAACCATAAGTTGATATGAGAGCCCAGAAGATTTCGGTTAGATGATACAAAAAAGAACATATCAAAAAAACTTTCGGCTTTTAGTATTTTTCTTGTAATAATCGGATGTATGTGTGAATAATCATTTAAAACTGTCGCTTTTATACCAATATTTTCAATATTAAGCACGCCTGATATTTCATTGATTATTTTGTAAATGTAGACAGTAGGAATATAACAATTGGTTTTAACCTGATGAAGAGTAAGATTGAAGTCGTTTAATAACGCGACTTGACTAAAGCCGGAGTTTTCATAAAAATTTAAAAATGGTAATAATGCCAAAGAGTTATGTAAAGGTAGTGTTGAAAGTGAACTGGTCATTGTCATCCGATTTATATTTATTGACATTATTAATTAAAAAAATAATAACATTTGAGTTTCCCCAAACATCGACTTTTAATTATTTATACTTAAAACCCATTTCTTACATGGAAAATATACCACCAAATATGTCATACAAATAGGTAAGGTTCAAGCTTTATTTAACTTTGAAAGTATTGAATAATCATCATACCCACAATATAAAACATGCATCACATCTAATAACCAATAAAACTAAAATGATTTCTAAATAAGTTAAAAACTAATTACCTTATGACCTTGAAATTTTTATATTGTATATAACAAATATTATCTTACTCATTCAAGTAAAATTAATCCCGACAATTTCACTTCGCGCTTAAACATCACTCATTATTATTAGTTTTAAGAGGAAGGTTTGATCACGGTGATATTCTCTCCCGTATTACCAATAATTTTCTTCTTATCACTATCAAGTAGGTAGAACGATTTATTCTTGTTGTTTAGTACTTCATCAGATGTCTCAATGACGAATTTACCATTGATAATATGTACATTCTTTAAATAATGGGCGAAGTCTGGAATAGTTGTAGAACTGAATAGACTGGTTTTGTTTCAATGCTTCCATAATTATCTAAAAAGAAGAATTTATAAGAATAAATTTTTGAGACGCTTTTTTTGATGAGCCTTTTACGCCGATAGCTTATTGATATTCGGTTTAGAAGTAACGATTACAGGATGCCACCACAGTATAATTGGGAAGCGTTGCAACAAAGCTATTTGTAAGGAATTTGTTATCAAACAAGCTGCTTTCAATAGACTGACCATGATAATGGAATTCCGTCCAATGACATAATCGCCATTATTCAAGCGGTTCAACAAAGCCTAGACAGGAAGATAGCTGTCTAGGTCAATGATGAACAATAAAACTAACCGGTCGTTAGTTGCTGCCGTAGGCTGCCTATGTTCTTTGCAACAAAGTCCTATAATTTGGATTGTCGTTCAGTCTGAGTGAAATTCATGCCTGTACATTTAAAGAATAATAACCCGAAGAGAAACAATAAATATCCCATTGAAGTACTCCCACCAGAGTGTTGAGGGGGCGTCGGCAGCGGTTTCAGAGGTACGTTTATCGCCTCTACCTTTGGTGCGTCGGAGTAGTCAGCTTCAAAAGGGTCATAATTAAATGTTGATACCGGGATGCTATCCAAGGATTTATTCATCGTTTTTTCGATCCAGCCTCTGTAGATAGAAACTTTTGCGTAAACATTGGGGATTTCGTTGGCACCACAATAATAGCCATAGCTGGTAATACCAACCAACCTTAAGCCCTTGTCATTGTCTTTTTTATGGTTTGGATTCTGCCATACTAAAGGGCCACCTGAATCACCATGACAGGTATCTGTTGCTAGTTTAGGATCGGGAGAAGTGGCACAGATGGCATTTTTTAAATAATTTCCCAGGTGATTAGTCTCAAAAAATTCGTTTCGTATAGATGAACACTGATCAGAGGGTACACCGCTAAGAAGGGTATGGCGAAGATGAGGATCGTAGCCATCTTGCTCCTCAAGTGGAAGGATATCGCCCCATCCGGAAGCAAGAAGGTTGCTATTCCTGACTTGATGTATTACCCATTCATTTTCAAACTGTTTATCCATTATGGTTTGTTCATCCTCGGATAACAGCTTTAGAGATGTGTTAGCATCAAATTTATAGTGATCGTCATACTCCGCAGTAGCAAGCTTTATTAAAGCAATGTCATTAACAATGGCATCATTATTATATTCAGGGTGAAGATAGACTTTTTCCACCCAATACGAAGTGGCATTTTTATCATTTAAATCGATAAGGTTAGGAGTAATCTCAATGCGATCTGCATCAATAAGTGTGCCATCCTTTGACATGATACAATGTGCCGCAGTTAGAACCCACTTGGTATCAATGATAGTACCGCCGCAGTGGGCATAATTGACTGCAACCTGCCAGGGAAGCTGTTGCGATTCTGTTTGGATACCATTAATGATTTTGGGTTTGCTCAGGATTGGCGAAGCCAGAGCGCATCTTGATAAAAATAATATTATGATAAAATGTATGTACTTTCTACACATGAGTCGATGACCTTATATTATTTTAGGTGTTTTATTAAAATCACAGCCTGAAAAGAAGCCCGAGAGCAACGCCTCAGGCTTAAACATCACTCATTACTATTAGTTTTGAGAGGCAGATTTGATCACGGTGATATTCTCTCCCGTATTGCCAATAATTTGCTTCTTGTCACTATCAAGTAGGTAGAACGATTTATTCTCGTTGTTTAGTACTTCATCAGATGTCTCAATGACGACTTCGTCATTGATAATATGTACATTTTTTAGATAATGGGCGAAGTCAGGAGTGGTTACAGCACCAAATGGACTAGATTGTTTTCCTGAAACAAGATTGAATCCGCTGTTTGATACATCAGTAGCTGCAACAAACAGATCAGTTTGTAAGCTTAAATAAATGTTGCTGTCAATGCTCTTCGTTACTACTTGGATAGCATTTATTGATAGGTTCAGTGACTGATACCAAGCTGTATTGGCAACATCGGTTACTATTACCCACTTGCCTTCATCCCATAAGTATAAGTTAAACTCATTACCGTAATCTTCAGAAACAAGCTTGAAAGGTATGCCTTCGTGACTGATATCATCAAGACCTGGCCATATGCCATAGCTTAATGTAGCTGTTTCAACGTTAAACAGGTTGGTTTCAAGGTTTTGTAATGCTGAAATAGATGCGGCTTTGACTCGTTGTTTTAGTGCAATATCATAAACAGAGACCGAGCCGCCACGTGGTTTTGAAACAATGTATTTGTCACTGTAGAATTGCCATTCTTCTCCCGTTGTATCTGGAAGCGCAACATATTGCCCGGTAATGGTGTCAAAGGTCTTCACCTCGCCGTTTTTATTTACAATAAACTCATGTTCGGCATAGTTTAGTTCGGAGGAAACATATGGCTTAAGGAATAATTTTGCGTCTTTGACTGTGGTTTGAGTATCGATATTTAATAATCGATTAACTGTTGATAATTTGAAAAAATCTGTTGACTTAAATACACTTTCATCTTTACTTAGATCCACTAACTTTTCGTTAGAGTTTCCGATAATGTAATTGCTGGTGTAAGAAAAATCACTATATATACAGACCTGCTTACCAAAAGCGGTATTAACAAACGTTTTTGGTAACGATGTAAAGCTGACTAAACGTCGACTGTCATCTATAGGCTCTACATTGAAACTAGCGCCATTCAGGTTAACACTTCTATTATCAAGGGCTAATGGGTCAGCTTTGCAGCCACCTTTAGCGATTGTATTTGTTGGGATCTTGAAGTCAATCGTGTCGTTGTTCTTATCGTAGAATTTTTCAAGCTCGCTAGAATAGCCCTCTGTCTTATATGATGTCGTATATTCAATATTTGAATTGAGGAATGCTTCAACAATATTTTCCATATTATATGATACTGCCTGACTATCGTCAGTGATGACATTTGATCCACCACCACCACCACCACCGCAACCAATAAGAGCCGAAGAAATTAAAGCGGACAATATACAAGTTTTAAAATTTTTCACTTCTGTTAAACCTTCTATTATTTTTAGAATAATTTTTCGAGTATTTAGGGACAGTATCGTTTGAAGCTATAGTTGCAAACACATAGATCGAGTCACATGGCTACAAAGCAACACCTAACACGCCAGTGCAAATTTAAAATATCTATTTCACAATCTTTTCAAACTTATAATTTGATACATATAAATATATGCTGACACATATGGGCATAATATAGATGTAAGCGTTAATATCCTGTCATTTTGCGCCAAGCCATCACTTAATTAAAGGTTTTGACCTATAATATCAACTCGAAATATGCAGCCAAGTGAATACTGTTAACCTTAATGTTTTAACTATTAGTATTGATAGTGTCAGAAGTAGAGATAGTTCTAAATACGAGCTAATTATCTTGTTAAATGGGATAAAAAATATTTTCGATAAATAATTAAAATCATTTACACACTCGCAAGTCAAACATTAAGAATTAATGGTGGAATAAAAAAGATAACCAAATGTAGTAATATATCTCCAATTGAAATTTAATCGAAAACATCTAATGATTTATAAATTAATTTTAGATGAGCTTGAACATCACCATTACAAACCCACAGCCTATTATTAATCTATAAATCACAAATCAGATACTTCCTAATAATCAACCATCATTAATAATTCGTACCTTACTACTTGAAGCAACAATATACTTTTATTAACATATCATTAGACTAAGAGTTGGGTCGATATCTAGCTTTAAATTCCCAGGAGCTTGGTTATAGGTTAACGATGAACCAATGTTACATTTTCTCTTTTAACCCTAACATGCAACCATTGGTGAACTTGATACCTATTTAAGAAAAATAACGACATGGCAAAAGCTACTGCATATTTCATAACATTTCTTATCGGTAGTTCTCTTCTCAAAGTATTTATAGAAGTGATAATATGATCATGCTCTGTAGTAACTGCTCCGTCGAACTCAGATAATTTCACAATATTTTATTGATCGTATGAAGTACTGGTCCTGTCGCATTAAGGCGAAGGGCTAGCACAATGCTAACCCTTTTTTTCTTTATCGCTATCAACAACAAATTAATACTCAGGATTATATAAGACTCGTCAACATCTCATCTGAGTATTCAACTAAGTCTTTCCCATCACGAACACGCTCTACATAATCAGGGTTGGCAATAAATGGTCGACCAATCGCAAGCAGATCAAATTTATCATCCGAAATTGCTTTACTACCTGTTTCAGCGGTAAAACTGCCTACACCGACTAACGTCTTGCTATAAATACTGCGAACATAACTTGAAGCGCGACCACCTAAATAGTCAAATTCCATAGCATCATCGAAAATGCCAATATGTAGAAAAGCTAAATCACGCTTCTCAAGCTCAGGAACAAGATAATCGAAAACATCACGGTCACGGCTGTCACCAGCCATATTGAAATATGCACCAGGTGATACACGTAACGCCGTTCTGTCATTGCCGATACGAGCAACTATGGCATCAACCACTTCAAGAGCGAAACGCGACATGTTTTCAGGTGTCAGCCCATATTTATCACTACGGCGGTTACTATCGTGATGTAAAAATTGGTCAATTAAATAACCGTTTGCACCGTGGATTTCAACACCATCAAAACCTGCATCAATAGCATTAGCCGCTGCTTGAGAATAATCACTAACTAACAGAGCAATCTCCTCAACCGATACAGCCTTTGGTATTTGGTAAGTCAGCTCGCGCATTCTAGGTACACTTCCTTCAACACCTACTGCTGAAGGTGCCATGACATCTTGACTACCTGTGGTTTGATAAAAGTGTGGATGTGCTACACGACCAGTGTGCCAAAGTTGTGCAAAAATTTTGCCACCATTTTGATGTACTGCATTAGTTACCGTTCTCCAACCGTCAATTTGTGCCGGAGTAAATATACCAGGGGTATTAGGATAACCTTGGCCGTCAGGGCGTATGATCACCGCTTCTGAAATGATTAACCCCGCTTCGCCTCGACGACCATAGTAGTCAGCCATATCTTGAGTCGGTATTAATTCATCATCAGCCATACAACGAGTCAGTGGTGCCATGAGAATGCGATTTTTTAAAGATAAAGTCTTATTAAGAGCATAAGTTTGAAATAGGTTAGCTGTCATAGCGACCTCTGTTTCTTGAATGAGCATTCAAGATATGCTTTTTTGAATGCTCGTTCAAGACCTTTTTTGAATATTCGTTCAAAATTGGTTACAATAGACTCCACTTGTACAAAACTACTCAGACATAAAGAGTCCCAACAAGAGTTACTAACTAGCCATGCGAGTTGCAGAATTTGATAGAAAGAAGGTGCTGAGATCTGCTATGACCTCCTTTATGGATAAAGGTTACGGCAAGACCAGTATGCAAGATCTGAAAAAAGCCACAGGTTTACACCCCGGATCTATCTATTGTGCGTTCGAAAATAAGCGTGGCCTCCTTTTAGCTGCATTAGATCAATACCATCAAGATAGAAATACTGAGTTCACTGATTTTTTTTCAGGCCAAAGTCCAGTACTTATTGAGCTTAGATCCTATCTTGATAATATCGTTTTAGAATGCCAGAGCTGTGATGCCTCTCGGGCTTGTTTGCTGACTAAGGCATTAAATGAAGTCGCTGAACAAGATGAAGAAGTGCATGCCATTATCACGCTTCATCTAGCTAACTGGCAGCAAGCAATTACCCAAGTATTGCAAAAGGCAATTGATCAAAAGGAAATTATCAGTGAACGCAACGCAGATGCACGCGCTTATTATCTAATGATGGGTATATATGGTTTAAGAACATTCGCCCACACTCACCCTGAAGGTAACACCATAAAGAAGCTCGCCGAGCAGCTTTATCAAGATGTGTGTCGATAGCTAAATCATAACGTTGTTAAGATCAAAATTAATTTATTCGCGTGAGGTACATTAGATAAAAAACAGTATCTTGCAATCATAACGCAATATTAATATTATAGAAAAATACTCACAGGAGAAATATGATGAAGCCCAGCCCACAAACAAGCGATCTTGAAATTAATACTAAACCGAAGAAGAAACCTGCAAAAAAAATTGAGAAAGAGGCATCCCAAGACAAAAAGGCAAAAATAAGTGCCCGTAATCGTATTGAAGAAATTAAAGCACAGCAGGAATGGGAAAAGGAATGGGGAATATAACTATAATAAAACCAGAGTCGCACAATCGGGTTTTCGCAAAGTTATAATTAAAGTTCAGGCGTAATGACTTCTAAACGCAATGAGGCTTTCAATGCGTCGAATTCATCCCAAACCGATAAATATTCAGGATTGTCGAACAGTCCATTTTTAATCATTGACCACAGTTCCACACCTGCGAGTGTCGGCCTAGCCTCTTCATCTGATTTCCATTCTAAACAATCGATAATTATAGGGTTCGAAGTGGTGAGTAATGACGAATACCATAACCTACCATTCCAATTTTTGATAAAAGCGTTTACTTACAATCTAACATAGTTGTATGCATTGATTACGAAAAGTATGATTATTATCAGTAAGTTACTAGAACTTACTTAATCATATCAAATGTCATATAGATATTATAAATTCCTAATCTATCGTGGTGATAGGTTTCAGCGATTTTTAGGATATAACATGTCAAAACGCATGGATAAAGATGCAAGAAGGGAGCAGCTATTATCAACCGCTGTTTCCATTATAAAAGAGCGTGGTGCAGAGGCATTGACGCTAGCAACGGTTGCAGAGCAAGCCGGAGTAACAAAACCTATTGCTTATAACCATTTTGAAAACAAAGAAAATTTACTGAAACAGATCTATCAAGATATTGATCATCGCTTAATTGAGTCAATATCTCGCTGAAACGGGTAACTTGGGTATAGCTGTGAACTTAAGTCTCTTGGTTTCGTTAGTATGACTGGATAGCCTTTTTACAAAACTCATTCGGGCCTGTGCTATTTCACCGCCTTCATTCTCAGACACTTACGACATTGTCTAAAAACAGCATCAAACATAACCATTTAATTTATGTATAAAAATATGTTTCAAACATACACACCTATGCGTACAATCCGCTCACTGTATTGATTACTGGACACTGATGATGGAATTGCAGACTTACCTATCATTATCGACTAATCCTTGGTTTAACCAAGCGGTTGAAGATGTGTTGTTTAATTCTCTCAAGAAAAATCAAGCTATTTTACTGATATGGCGAGACCGCCCATCAATCAATATAGGTAAAGACCAAAATCCATGGCTCGTTTGTAATACTCAAAACGTACATAAGAGCAACTTAAGTATTGTTCGGCGACAAACTTATGGTGGTGCCGTGTACCAAGATCCAGACCACTCAAATTTTTCCATCATGGGTAATCAATTAGCGATTAACTCAACCACGGTAAATACAATACTCACATTATTTCTTGAGCAATTAAAACTAATCGGTCGGGTCAACAATAAGAACGAAATCATTATTTCAGAAAAGAAGATATCAAATAGTGTTGATACAATTGTTGATAACAAATTCCTTCAACATTGCACTATTCGCGTAAACACAGATATCTCTGTGGTTGAGTTTTTTACTAATCGACAATATGAAGAATCAGATCCGTATAGACTGCTACAAAAATATGGCAATTTATCAGACTCAAAACCGTTTATTAATCATGAAACCATAGAGCAAGCATTAATGAATGCATGCTGTAAGCACCTTAATGTCTCAACTAAAGGTCAAAGACTCAATATTAACCCATTGCCTAATTTGCCTGGTCTGGGTAAAAAACTTCATGTGATATCAAGCTGGGATTGGAATTATGGTCAATCACCTGAATTTAACCGCCAATTAATTGGGCACTTCTCATGGGGGAAAGTTGAACTAGATATCACTGTGATTAAAGGAACAATCCAGTATGTTCGCTTTAAGGCCCCCTCTCTATTTGAGCCTCTTCTAGCGCACTTCTCTAAAGTGATTATCGGATACCCTTATCAAACAAAATCAATCACATCCGTAATAGGAACACTAATGATTCATTTTAGTGACAGTCACAAAACTCTATTAGAATTTGGAAATTGGCTTGAAAAAAAATGGCTATAGGTCTAAATAAATGACGTAACTTTACTCATAGTTACCAAGAATTGAACTAAATCAAAATTACTATTATTTCATATCTATTTCACTTTTAATGTATTGACATTGTCAGAGCCAGCATCATTTCTAGCCTTGCAGGATTTCCCACAGAGTTATGCACAACTTCTGTGGATAACGTAATAACTCAGAGTTACCCACACCATTACAACTATTGTTATTCTCTTTATTTATTTTGTCATTTTCTTATTATTTTTGTATTAAAAACATAATTATTAAACAAAACGTGTAAGCCTGTTTGTTTCTTAGAACATTTAAAAACTTATGCACAGTTTTTTTTACTTATGCTATTTGAACAGTGTTTATTCAGCAATGATTAAGCAAAAAACGGGAAAATCACAACTATTCCACTAAATGCTCATATTGACATAAAATAATCAACTTACGGCCCCTAAACTCTCACAAGCAATCGTTTTCATGGGAAATAAATAATAAAAATAAAAATCATAATACATTGTTTATATTGACTTAATATTCACAACAAAGCTTAAACCCCACCTAAAGTACAAAACTTATATTGACAGCATTATTTTAGCCACTACAATACGCGCCGTTTGCCTATATTAAGGTAGCAAGAATAACAATGCATATTGTGATCGCTTAATTTCCACGATGTATGCAACACCTATAATATTGACTTTTTATTTTCGTAATTGGGTATATTTACGAAAACTACTTAGCAGAGGTATAAAATGGCTAGCGATAATAACTATAGTCTGGGTCCGGTTCCTAACTCAGCAAGAAAAGGCGTTGCGTCGCTTACCATGGTGATGCTGGGATTAACGTTCTTTTCTGCCAGTATGTGGACAGGTGGGACACTCGGTACTGGTCTCTCCTTTGATGATTTCCTCCTCGCTGTTCTTATTGGTAATTTAATTCTCGGTATATACACTTCCTGTCTCGGTTATATTGGCGCTTCATCCGGTTTATCTACTCACCTTCTCGCTCGATTCTCCTTTGGTTCTAAAGGCTCTTGGCTTCCTTCACTCATTCTCGGCGGCACACAAGTTGGTTGGTTTGGTGTTGGCGTCGCAATGTTTTCTATCCCCGTTCATAAAGCCACTGGCATTGACACCAACATCCTCATCCTCGTTTCTGGTCTTCTAATGACCGCCACTGTTTACTTCGGTATCTCTGCCCTAATGATACTTTCTGCAATTGCTGTTCCTGCTATCGCTATTCTAGGCGGTTACTCTGTCAATGAAGCGGTCAATAGTGTGGGCGGCATCGATGGATTAAGAGCCGTTACACCAGCAGAACCGATGGAGTTTTCAACAGCATTAGTTTTAGTGGTGGGCTCATTCATTTCAGCCGGTACATTAACAGCTGACTTTGTTCGATTTGGCAAGAAACCAAGAAGCGCAGTTTTCGTCACTATGGCTGCTTTCTTTGTGGGCAACTCATTAATGTTTTTATTCGGTGCTGCTGGCGCTGCTGCAACGGGCCAGTCTGATATTTCAGAAGTTATGATTGCACAAGGTCTTCTTATTCCTGCCATCATTGTTCTTGGGTTGAATATCTGGACAACCAATGACAATGCACTTTACGCATCAGGTTTAGGTTTTTCTAACATTACAGGGCTGCCAAGTAAGTACTTATCGATGATTAATGGTGTAGTCGGTACACTATGTGCACTTTGGTTATACAATAACTTTGTTGGTTGGTTAACATTCCTATCAGCGGCAATTCCACCGATTGGCGGCATTATTATTGCAGATTTCTTGAAAAACCGTCATCGTTACAAAGATTTTGCGAATGCTGAATTTAAAACAGTAAACTGGGCTGCTATTGCGGGTGTGGCAATTGGTATTGCTGCGGGTCACTACTTACCAGGAATCGTACCTATAAATGCGGTTTTAGGTGGTGCTATCAGCTACCTGATTCTGAATCCGCTTTTAAACCGTGTTGCTGAAACAGCACCAGAACAAGCTTAAATAGATTATCAGAAGTATTTATAAACGTCAGAGAAACGCATAAGGATAACAAGATGCAATCTTCGAATATGCTAATTAAAAACATCACATTACAAGGCACGGAAGGCCTGCATCAAATTCTGATTGAAAATGGACGTTTTAAGATAATCACATCAATGGCTAACGATCTAACCGTTAATGCCGACAGTGCCATTGTTGATGGTGAAGGTGGCCTTGCCGTGCCGCCTTTCTGTGAACCTCATATCCATTTAGATACAACACAAACAGCAGGCGAGCCAAGCTGGAATATCTCAGGTACTTTATTTGAAGGTATCGAGCGCTGGTCTGAGCGTAAATCACTGCTTTCTATTGAAGATGTTAAAACGCGCGCCAAGCAAACGCTAAAATGGCAAATCGCCAATGGTGTGCAACATGTTCGTACCCATATTGATGTTTCAGACCCTACTCTTATTGCACTAAAAGCCATGCTTGAAGTGAAAGAAGAGATGAAACAATGGGTTGATATTCAAATTGTAGCTTTCCCGCAAGAAGGTATTCTTTCTTACCCTAACGGTAAAGAGTTACTGGAAGAAGCAGTAAAGCTAGGTGCCGATGTTATTGGCGCAATTCCCCACTTCGAGTTTACCCGCGAATACGGTATTGAATCTCTGCATTATGTGTTTGAGCTTGCCCGTAAATATGACCGTTTGATCGACGTGCATTGTGACGAAATTGATGACGAACAATCACGCTTTGTCGAAACCGTTGCTGCATTGGCGCATAAGTTTGATATGGGCGATAAAGTAACGGCAAGTCATACAACGGCGATGCACTCATACAATGGTGCTTATGCTTCTCGCTTGTTCCGCCTATTGAAGATGTCTGGTATTAACTTTGTGGCTAACCCATTGGTGAATATTCATCTTCAAGGCCGTTTTGATGATTACCCAAAACGCCGTGGTATTACACGCGTTAAAGAAATGCTAGCCGCTGATATTAATGTTTGTTTTGGTCACGATGATGTCTTTGACCCTTGGTATCCTTTAGGCACTGCTAACATGCTGCAAGTTTTGCATATGGGTCTGCATGTGTGCCAAGTAATGGGCTACGATCAAATCAATAATTCACTCGATCTGATTAGTACTAAATCAGCGCGTACATTAAACATTCTTGATACCTACGGACTCGATGAAGGTAAAGCTGCTAGCTTACTTATTCTACCTGCAGAGAATGGTTTTGATGCTGTTCGTCGCCAAGTACCTGTTCGTTACTCAATTCGACATGGCAAAATACTGGCAGAAACACAACCAGCAGTAACAAGTATTAATCTAGAAGAAACTGAGAGTGTGACTTTTCGTCGCTAATTTTCACTTCTAATTAATCTAAAAAAGCCACCAACTGTATTGGATTATCCAAACAAACAGTAAAGGTGGCTTTTTCGTATCTATTGGCTTTTAATTATTTGTGTTTAGCTATTCTAACGTGGCGTCTAAAAGCAGTAACCAGCGATAGTAGCAACAAACTTAACCATGATGACGTTCCACCGTTATCTTCATGTTCAATCAAATTACAATTATTTGGCGAAATAGAATCGACTCCATTAAGGCATTGCTTTCGACTGTCTTTAATGAAATTAGGCTCTTGAATAGAATCGTTCGGTACAGTGCCCATATAAGATTGAATCCAATCAAAATAAGTACCCACTCGGGTGTAAAAGGTAGGACGATTGATCGAGCCACACACCGGCGAACCAACAGGTGAACCACTCACAATACCATGCTGAACCCACGTATTATTACTGTTTAGCGCCCTTAGTGGTCCACCACTGTCACCTTTACATGAGTCATTACCAACAGAGCCACCAACCTCTAATAATTCGGACGGTAAAGTACATACTTTCGTTTTATTAAAAGGGGTGTCAATAATAAAAGGCGTATCGTTACCATTTTCTAAACGTTCATAACATTCGTACATGGGTAAAAAAGATAATGTTGTTTCTTTAAGTACGTTGGACTGCTCTGTCCCTTCTGAGTTTGTGGCTCCCCAACCAGAAACTTTGATATTGTTAGGACGAGAATGCTCTTGCCATTGTGCACTTAATCTTGCGTCAATTTCGTCGGCACTCAACGCATTAGCAAGCTCTACAGGTGTTATATCACTAAATACACGGTTAACTCTTAGCAAGGCTAAGTCACTATCCAATGCGGTATGCACCAATTCAGTCACTTTAGTACCGTCTGACTCATAGCTAGTGTCATGAAACGCGAAGGGTGTGTAGTCAGGATGCACAACAACATGTGAAACCGAATAAAAATGTTCGATATCCGTCAGGGTTAAATCATTAATACCAGCAGAAATACTGATTCGACTCGGTTTTAATACGAAATAACTTCCAGCATCAATAGAAGAGCCTGAACTCATTACAACACAATGCGCAGCAGTCAAAATCCAATTTTCATTAATGACCGTTGCACCACAAATCGGCATGTCATTCAGTTCGCTTACCCGTACTGTCGCCATCCAATTTTGCTCGCCTACAGGTACATCAGTTCCCCCGACAACGTATGGTGTGATCTCGCTTGCATGAATACTGAAAGCGCCCACCAAGCAACACATACTCAATAGGCTTCCACTGATCGTCTTTCTGATAAATGCCGAGTCTCCCTTGCCCATATCACACTTTCCTTGTTTATGAATATTTTGGCAGTATACCCAAACAGAAAAATACGAAGAGGGCTGGAAGATTGGAGTGCGATTGACTTCATCTTTTTAGATTGGAGGTATTACATCGACAAATAAGAAAGATAAGTCCCTCTCATTTAACGTTATACCCAGTCAGCTCAGATGCAGGATTCAGTGTGACTAATTCAAGAAAATATGTAGAGGAATGGCACTCTCTTTCAAACAAAAAAGCCATATCATTACAATATGGCTTTCAAGTTTGCCGATATACAATCGTTAATTCAACGTCGTGCAGTTAACATCGTTATAATCAATTTGAACAAACAGACCACCCAGTTCCGCTGCTAATGTTGGGTAAAAATCTAAATTTTGCGCTGTTTTAATGTCAGCTAAATCAATTTTATAAACGTCTAAGCCCACTTTTTTTATTTCATCTGGTACACAGGATTTATTACCACTTTCAAAACACAAGCCTTCATTGCCAACTTCAATTTGACCGCATGATTGTGAATGTACAGTGACACCATCGTTAATAAGTAGATCTTCAGTACCTGCTGGGAACAAAGCTCTCGTGTCAGCGTTAAGCTCGCTTAATTCATAATAACCATCAGGTAAACCCGTTGTTGAGCCCTCGACTTGTACACCAGAAACAGCAAACACTTTTGTTTGACCCTTCAGAATGTCTTTAACATCGTCTTCATCACAACCAACAAGCGCTAATAACGCCAATAGCACAACTGCCTTTTTCATGAAAATCCCTTGTCTTTAAATTATGTATTTCAAAATAATGTTACATTCCTCACATCACCGACCACAACTCGAATATCGGCGTGCGAGATTATTGATATGGTGAATAATAGTATCTTTGTATTTACAAAAGATCACCTCTATATCAACTTGAATGCGGGTGTTATCTGTTTTTATAATTAAAAGCATAGGCTGTTGATTAATTAATATGCAAATTTGGATGCGCCTATAGATACCCTCGATTTCAGATAATAACGGCGCACTCTTTCTTACTCTTTCGTTATGTACGCATCCACCAGCGCGACTAAACGGGCTTTTTCATCATCCGAAATGAAACTAGCTTCGATACCGTTTCGTGTAAACTGTGCAATCTCATTCTTTGTCATTGCATGTGCGTTTGCCACCGCATGAAAATTCGCATTCATATAGCCACCGAAATACGCAGGGTCATCAGAGTTAATCGTTACACACACGCCTTTGCGTAATAAATCGACAATATTGTGCTGTTCCATTTTCTCGAATACTTTTAGTTTAATGTTCGATAATGGGCATACCGTTAATGGCGTACGATCTTCAATCAGCTTTGCAACTAATGCGTGATCTTCGACACAGCGAACGCCGTGATCAATACGCGTAATGCCCAACATACTAAGTGCATCGTGAATATTCTGTGCTGGCCCTTCTTCACCGGCATGAGCGACTGTCAAGAACCCTTCATTCAATGCCTTTTGGAATACCTTAGCGAATTTCTCTGGAGGGTGACCTTGCTCTGAAGAATCCAAACCCACACCGATAATCTTATCTTTGTGCGGTATAGCTTGTTTAAGCGTTGCCAACGCAGCCGTTTCGTCTAGATGGCGCAAGAAACACATAATTAACTGGCTCGAAATACCCAGCACTTTGTTAGCCTCTTCAAGGGCACGGTGTATTCCGCTCACTACTGTATCAAAAGCGATACCACGATCGGTATGAGTTTGCGGATCGAAGAAAATTTCGGTATGTACGACGTTATCTTCTTTACAGCGGAGTAAATATGCCCAAGTTAGATCAAAGAAATCTTGTTCATGAATCAGTACGTTTGCCCCCTGATAATAGATATCAAGAAACGATTGAAGATTATGAAATTGGTACGCGTTGTGAACTTCTTGTGGCGACTGGAAGGGAATCTGTACTTGATTACGTTTAGCTAACTCAAACATAAGTTCAGGCTCTAGCGAACCTTCTATATGAAGATGAAGCTCAACTTTTGGCAATCCGTTAATAAAGTCTTTCATATCATACTCTTAATCTAATGGGGTTTAGATTAACAGCCTTTCTACTCAGCAGTTTTCAGACATACAAAGAGAAAAGCGATCAATCACTCAACTCTTCGTAATCAGAATTTTACGGATTCTGGTAGAGACCCCCACACCCTATAAGTGGGGTTATACGAAATCACCATCCTCATTGATATAACCACTAAAGCGGTATAAATCATTTAACGAAGGCACTATATGATTTTTCCATACTTCATTCGATGGCGCAATCAACAAATTAATTATCAGAGGAATCAAGTCCTTTACTATATGAACAAACGACGTCGTCGATTCAGATCAAGGAAGTCATACTCCATTCTAATTAACACAGCACAATAAATTACACTTTTAACTCCTCTCACAACGCTTTGAAAGCTAACATGCTTAACATATTAAACGAAAGCCCACACAACGTGTTTAGCGCAAGTTATGTGGGCTTTTCTTTTTGATTAAGTGTTATCGCAAAAAACTACGAACGCACCACAACTACGGGATAGTCATCCAGCTGAATGATTTGGGACTTCACGTTAAACAAGTCTTTGATCAACTGTTCATCAATAATATGCGTCGGTTCACCATACGCAAAAAGTAGTCCATCGTGTAATGCTGCCACTTTATCTGAATACTGAATAGCGAGATTCAAATCATGTACCACCATTAAAGCGCACGCTGAATACTGACGCGTATACAATTTTACATACTCAAGCAGTTTAAGCTGATTACTCATATCCAGTGCTGACGTCGGTTCATCCAGTATTAACACTTTGGGTTTATTGATAACCGCTTGTGCTAAGCCTACCATTTGGCTTTCACCACCAGATAACTCAGTACAAATTTTATTCGCTAAATGAATAATGCCAATGCTATGTAATAAAGCTAATGCTTTTTCTGCACTATCGGCTTTGGTAAATAATGAATTTGATCCAACATGCATGGTCGTAATAAGTAATTCGACAACACTGATACTCGCGGTAATACGGTGGTCTTGCGGCAGATAGCCAATTTCATCAAGAACCAACGGTTTACCAGCCAAGGTGATCAAGTGAGGATTAAACCGGATCAGCTTGGTCATCTGTTTGAGTACTGTCGACTTCCCTGCCCCATTCTTACCAATTAACGAGACCATTTCACCAGCATGAATCTCCGGAATTGTCAGGTCATTCAACACACGATTACCACCAAACGACACTGAGAGGTTACTAATTTTAAGTGCCATTAGAACTTACCGCCCTTTTTCACAATTAAGAAAATAAAGAACGGTATACCCACCATCGACATCACAACGGTTAAAGGCAGAATAATACCCGGCATAATTGATTTACTGGCAATAGAAGCCAGCTCTAATAAAACCGCGCCCAACAGGAAAGAGGCTGGTAAAAAATAACGCTGATCTTCACCCAATATCATGCGGGCAATATGCGGTGCAACAAGCCCAACAAAACCAACAGCACCAACAAAAGAAACCGATAAAGAAGTAATAACAGAAACTAAGAGTAAGGTCTTAACGCGCAATCGATTAACGTTGATCCCCATTGACTCTGCACGTTCTTGACCAATTTTAAGTGTCGATAACTTCCATGAATCTTTCATCATAATGGCAAGTACGATAGGTAATAGAATAGCTAGAACCGTAATCTTTTCCCAGCTACCACGATCTAATGATCCCATTTGCCAAAACACTAAAGTTTGCAACTGTGTCTCTGTCGCAATGTATTGCATCATAGTTAGCATGCTGTCGTAGGCAAACATGATTGCCACACCAAATAGCATTACACCTTCTATCGACACGCGTTTTATAGAAGACACGCCAGCAATCATGAATGTCGTTAGCAAGCACATAATAAATGCCATGAATGCAACTTGGTATTCAACCGGAATAAATGGAATAGCAACCACATTAGTGATGACGAGAGAGGCACCAAAACCAGCAGCAGCCGACACGCCGAACGTATAAGGATCGGCGAGTGGATTATTCAGCGTGGTTTGCATTTGCGCCCCTGCTAATGCTAAAGCCCCACCCACTAAAGGTGCCATCAATGACATTGGCATACGAATATCCCAAATAATGATACGGCTAGCAATATCACTCGACGATGGATGAAAAATACCATTCAATACTTGGTCAAGGGTCAAACCTTGCGATCCAATAAGAATATCTGCAATTAAGCAAATAATGCTCATAACAAAGAAGGCTGCCAAGGCAATCTTCTTTTTCTGGTTACGAGCACGATGAGCGGTTAACTCAAGTGCAATAGAACTCACTTCTTCATTGCCTCGAAGTTATTTTGACCAAATACACCTGTCGCTTTACGGTTCGCAAACTTCAGGTTCATTTCTTCAAATGTTTTTTCTGGGTTCAGATCTTTAAACTGTTCTGGGTGAACCCATTTAGCAAAATATTCCATTGCCACTAAATTGTATGGTGAGTTATAGAAAGGCATATAAATAGAATACACGTTCTTATTCTGGTACGCATTTATGGCCTTTAACCATGAACGGTCCATCAATTTACTTGTGGCTTTGCTAATTGCAGCCTGATTTAAAGGGGCATAACCAAATGGAACACCGCTCGTTACATTCCCTTTTTTATCAATCCAACCCGTTGTTTGCATGATGTATACATCGGGTTGAGCACTGATAACACTTTCTGGTGACATCTGCCCTGTAATCGCGCCTTTCAGGGGTTTATCTGCAATATTGGTTGCTTTTAAATAAGGGATATATGCGCCCATATTACCGGTCGCAAATGTTTGGCAACAAGAACCGTCATAACCCGCCGCACGCTCGATGAATACGCGCTTATTGAGTTCTGACGCAGGTAGTGTAGCAACTACATTCGTTAAGCTTTTCACATGCTGTTGATAATACTCTGCAAATGCTTTGCCCTGCTCTTCTTTACCCAGTGCTTTCGCTAACGTTGTTACCGATTTCACAGTATTTTTTACAGGGTCTTCACGGAAATCAATGGCAATAACCTTAATGCCTAACTTGTCTAATTTAGCAATAAGCCCCTTTTCTTCTGCTAGTTTTATATTGGAAATATCGACAACAAAAAGATCCGGTCGGTTCTTCATATTAATAAAGCGTTCGGTATCAAATTCACCTGATTTAATTTTTCCAATATGTGGAACATCTTTCAGCTGTGGGAAATCTTTAATGTAATTGGCGTACATGCTCGGTGCAGAAAGGCGCATATCATCACGCCAAGCAACAAGATGGTCAGCAGCCTCTTGCTGATAAATAATTTCTAGTAATGGAAAAACACGACCTGTCGATAAAGCGATATTTTCGGGCTGTGATTCAATCGTAACCTGACGACCAGAAACATCAGTAACAGTGACGGGAAATTGCGAAGCCATTGATGAAAATGATAACAGCACAGAGGAGAGACAAAGTAATTTAAACGCGTTTTTCATGTTATTTAACAACAATAAAGATATTTGACGCCAATACTAATGATAATAATTATCAGTTTAAATATCGTTTATTGGGATGTTATCTTGCAGTTTTGTTAAATAGACCTTAATTATATTATGGATTTTAGTTAGAGGTAGAACATTTGTAACACGGCATTGAGCCCATTAGATATCCTACCTCCATCACGTCACCTAGCTCCATGCATCAACATAGACTAAGCAAACATGGTTGCATAGAAAATCACACAATAACCGATCTCACCAAACGAGGGCCATTAGGAAATCTAGGGGGAGTGGCAAGCCTTAGTTAACCGCGGATTAGTGGCACATATACACAATAGTGAAAAATGTATTAGCGGTATTTCTAGTTTAGGAAACAAAGCCTACTTAATCTTTATTTGTTCTTTTTAGCTCTAAAGTAGTACTCTATTTTGCGTTAAATTTAATGCGTATCAAAGAAAGTGTAGATGTTGATTTTACCATCAGATTTGCTGCTAAGAACTTTATATAATGCGGCTAAAACTTCAAATGGTGCCGTTTTGACTTTTATTGAATCAATGACTTTAATGCTTGCCTTAATCTATAGCGTAAGCCTGCTTTATACCAGTGGCAAAAAGCTGGGTGCAGCTGCTGTCACAATCATTGTGATCTGCTCAACTTTAGCCTCATTATATTGGCCCTTATTATTAGCATTAGTCTTAGCTGTGGTTATTATCACCGGCTTCCACAAAATTCGTCCTGAAACTGCACAAGCAAACCAAAGACCAAATATTCTTCGTGTAGTTTGTCAGCATGCTATGGCGTTATCTTTCTTTTTTGTCACCATTCAATATGTAATCCATACGGCACTATTAACCGCACAAATTTCACCGAGCTTTCTACGCCCTGATGTGACCGATGCTTTCTTACCTATCGCCGCCGCCATTGAAATAAAGGCTATTGTTAGCCTTGGCTTTTGGGATCAAACACATCCAGCTGGTGCGGTAATGTTATTTACAGTCTTAGTTACTGGGATTATTTGTAAACGAGCATTTTGTGGTTGGATATGTCCTTTAGGCTTAGTTGGTGAATACATCTATAACTGGCGGCTAAAATTTATTAAAAAAGCCTACCTAGCACCAATATGGTTAGATTGGCCTTTGCGAATGATTAAGTATCTGTTATTAGCCTTTTTCACCTTCATTTCACTTGGTATGCACCCTACTAATATTCCGTATTACCTTAATGGTAACTACCACAAAATTGCAGATGTAAAAACTGCATGGCTATTTGTTGCACCGGGCACTATCACGTTAGTGGTGCTAGGTATCATGTTATTCATGGCTGCTTGGCGTAAACGAGCGTTCTGTCGCTATTTTTGTCCTTATGGTGCACTTTTAGGTTTGGCGAGCTTTGTCAGTCTTTTTAAAATTCGTCGGGAAAAAAGTCACTGCTTAAATGAACGTGGTGATATGAATTGTGATAAATGTACTCGTGCCTGCCCCTCTAACATCATAATTCATACTGCAACACAAATTCGTACCGATGAATGCCAAGCTTGTATGCGTTGTGTTTCGGCTTGCCCTAAAAAAGAAGCATTAGGCTTTAAAACTCGTAACGGCTGGCACCTTTCAAGTAAGCAGCTAATGACGGTAATATTTATTATTATGTTTGGGATCCCATTATTGGCTTTTGCTAGTGGTTTTTGGCACAGTCAAACCAGTAATGAAATTCGAATTCAGCTCATACAAATGATGGGTTATATTAGTTATTAATAAAGCACAGTCTGTAATCATTTATCGGTATACAAGCTTACAACTCATGGTAAATCCACACGTAAGAGAGTGTTAAATCGAAATGGATTTCGATTTAGTTATTTGCGGCCACCACCATAATTTTTTGAGTCGTCTATTCTCATCTGTGCCCAAATAGCCCCACTCCGTAGACGCTGTGTGCCAATAAACTTAAGCACTAGAACAGCATTGTTGCCTAAATCAAGATTAAAGGAACTTATAAGGCTGGATGAATACTGGACACCTAGCCATTCCACACAACAACAACGCTGCATAGAACTCCGAGCATAATACTCGAATAGTCGACTGAGTCCCGATCCCGCATTATACAAGATACTAAGAAATAGCGTCATATGGAGATGCCCAACAGCTTAAATTTAACTATTGTCACTATAGTCTTTCGTTATACTCTGCGCTTCGATAATTATTTTTTATTCCAGACCTAAAAGGATGAACAAAAATGGAATACCAATAACTGCAAACACATTCCATAAAACATGTGCCATACAGACAGAAATGAAAGCATAAATATTTCCAACTCTCATCCGTACATATTCATATGTTAAAGCTAGAGCAAGTCCAAGAGCTATTATTACAATTGCATTTAGCGTCGAGTTATGCAGATGAACTAAAGAAAATATAATAGCAGAACCTATAATTGAGAACGTTGGACTTCCTTGTGCGTGACGAAGTATAGCTTGTATAAAAAATTGAAATATTAGAGTTTCTGTAAGTGGCGCGTCAATTAAAAAGAAAATCAATGCAGCAGAAATTTCATCATCACTAGGGGTCGTAACGACTTCGACGAAATCATTAAAAATGAAATAATTCAAGAAAACTAAAGCTAATGCCCATACTACTGCGAACCCATAAACACGAACTAAAAACAGTCTCTTATTCAATCCTAGCGTATCGTAAATGATACAATTCAACTTTTCACTCACATCAAACCTCCATGTTTAGTTAATCATAATTTGGGCATGACACCCATTTAAACAATAGTAATCAACCCAATTTTAGAAACACCTTCATTTTCTCGATTCGAAAAATGGTTTTATTATCAGGTGATAACAAAGCAGCGGCTACCCATAAATACGTTTGAGTAGAGCTTGTGTTTCTTGGGCGTAATTATTTTCACTCTTCCAATTGAATCGATATTGAGTTATTGAGTACGTCGAATAAACCACCGTTGCAGAGGCAGCAATAACACTAACTTAAAATACGATAGATATAAGGCCATTTGCTATCTGCCATTAAATTCTCCTAAATATATAACCCATGCATAAGTTGCCCTACGGTTAATTCACCAAGCGCACTGACGCCATACCAAAACTACGGAGAAAAACGTGTCAACTTAATGTTTTTATGGCTATTCAGATAAGGAATGATCGCTTAACCATTTTGACCATGTTGTGATTTTAAGCTTCTTTGAGTAGTACAAAACTTCTAAGCTCAACCATAAACCTGTAGTGAAGCCAAAAAGTAGCGATATATAAAGATTCCTAATATTTGGTTCTTGCAACCGCCATACCATTAGCCACATACCTCCCCCCCAAGTCACCGTTCCCAGAAATAATTGACAAACAAAGAGCTTCCATGGCGATTCAAATAAACAAGGTTTCGCGTTCGAACTAAATAGCTTGTACCATAAAAAAGGATAGGGCCTCACCACTGTTCTACTCGCTCCTTTTTGGCGCAAATAAATCTCTATAAATTCTTTCTTATTCATGATTAATCGTATTAGGTTTAATAAAAATCAAGTTAATCACATCATATTTACGCCAAATGTGATGTATAACTCATACATTCACCTTGCATATGAAAAATAAGATTTCGAGAGCCATAACGCTTGCCATAAGTTTCGCCCCCACCAAGCGCACTGAACTTCAAACTGCAAGGTAAACGCCCTGTAACCATTGACGCCTATTCCCGTGCGGTGCGACACATATCCTTATCTGTTATATTTCTTTTATTACTCGGGCTGGATTCCCACCGATAACAACATTATCTGGAAAATTTTTAGTCACCACGGAACCAGAAGCAACCACAACATTATCACCTAGCTTCACACCGGGATTTATAGTTGCATGACCGCCAATCCAACAGTTGTCACCAATAGTTATTGGCTTCGCGAACTCAATTCCACTTATTCGCTCAATTGGATCAATCGGGTGACAAGCCGTATAGATACCAACTTGAGGGCCAATCATACAATTACTACCAATTGTAACCTTTGCACAATCCAAGATTACGCAACCAAAATTCACATAAAAGTTTTCACCGACAATTATGTTTTGCCCATAATCACAATTGAAATTGGGTTCAATTTTAATGTTATTACCCGTGCGACCCAACAAACCTTTGAGTAATTCATACCTTTCAGATTTCTGACTTCTGCTTGTTACATTATATTTAGCAGTAATCTCTCTCGCGCTTGTACGCATTTGTGACAACATTTCATCACACGGGTCGTAAATTTGACCCGAAATCATCTTATTAAATTCACTCATTACATCTTCCAAAACTATCACTAAAATTCATCGAAAATATAACGCTTGCTATAAATTACGCCACGACTAACCTACAAAGCACACACAACTCCAAGCCAAAACTGCGGAGTAAAACGTGTCACCTTGATGTTTTTGTTTGCCCATTAATACACTATGCTCATTACTTCATTGAGCAATATTTTTGTATAAACTGCACCTTCCGGCGTTAACAGCCAAATAAATGCAGAGCAATTTAAAACAATTGTCATCCATAGTATTGCCTTAAACGGTTGCTTCTGAGATTTATGACGTAACTGATTTTGAGCAATTAATGCTCCGGGCCAACCGCCAATCAAGGCAAAAAAATGTAGCGTATTTTCTGATGTTCTCCACTCACCTTTTTTGGCTGCACTCTTATCCCAAGCATATATAGCGAATGTAAAAATACTCAACAGAACATATACTGTCAGTAACAAGACTGATGTACCTAGAACAAAAATAGAACCAGCGACAAAAACTAAGTAAGAACAACAGAACATGATGGATAATGGTAATCCATTTAACTTTGCGTCGGTCAGAACTACATTACTTGCATTTATTCGTTTTTGCTCATCTTGAGTTACCTCAAAACTGACCACATCATTTAGTTTAGGACGAACATTACGGTTTTTTAATGATTTTATATGGAAGAAAAAACGCTCATTGCCAAAATTCGGAGCAATAAATCCATACCCTTTTTGATCGTTCCACTCAATGATTTTACCATTCATACTCAAAACTACCTTTTAGGGCTAACGCCTGCCACTTACGAATCCCCAGCGCCAGCCAGAAGGTGTGCCACGACAACTTTACCAAGCACACCGAACTTCATACCAAAACCGCGGAGTAAAACGCATCAACTTCATGTTTTTGATGTGCGTTCTCTAATTTTCAATTCTTTTTTAAAACTTGATTCCTGTATGTACCAGAAAACTAATACAATAAACGGTGAAAATAAAATAATAAAAATGAAATTACTCATATTGTCATAGAAAAATGAACCCGGCCAAACATTGTCATCCATAATGAAAAACCCAATTAATCGTCCAATAAATATTGCTAACGATATAATTAAACTTTGAACAACAACATATCTAAGCTGACCTTTTTCCTTAATCTTAGCCCAACGATTAAATTGCTTTTGATTCATAGAACCTCCTAAAATAAGATCCGCATTTAATATTACAGACTTAGCGCATAACGTCTAACATCAGTTGCACCACGGCTAACTCACCAAGCACACTGAACTCCACACCAAAACTGCGGAGTAAAACGCGTCAACTTCATGTTTTTGTTATATTCATTTAGTACCCAAAGTCCATGATGTCGGTTTCAAGATCCTTAACTTGCCTTGAAATTCTCTTTTTAAAATTATATTCGACATCAAAATCACTCATGCCTTTTGTTGACTTGTTAAAATATTCAGATAAGACATAAGCCATATCATTGACAGCGTAACGGTCAAAATTTGGGATATATTTTGAGTCATACTTCTTGTGTGATATTTCATAGTATGAGCGAACAAATTTCTTAGGTGATATGTCAACAGAGTAACGTTTACATAAATTTCGTACAAAATGATCCAATTCATGAAGCAGAACTTCATCATTAATTTCTGAAAAGAAAAACAGCCAACCCTTTGACTTATTTGTAAATATACAACCTGTAATTCTTAGATTAAGCCTCCACTCTAAGAACTTTTTACTCTTGAGTTTAGAATGCTTATAGCCAGTGAATATTGACAAGATAGATTCCCTTAATTTATCTATAGAACCTTTTCTCGCAGACACCAATTTATCATCAAAATAATAACCAAGATAAGAAAAGTCATCTGCGCCAATATCACCAATTGATGACTTTTCAGGGGCTTTAATTGGACAATGAATTTTTAAACCTAAGCGCCTAAACTGATAAATTACTTCATCTGATATTTCTTTAACCTCGTCACTCCGACAAAGTATCAACACATCATCAACATACCTGTAATATTTCAAGTTAATCTTGCTCGAAAATCGTTTATCAATATTTGATAGGAATATTGCTGCTAATACATTAGATATAGATAAACCTTGAGGAACACCACATGTGTTTTTCAAGTCCTTGGATGATGGTCGAATTACTGTTTGTGCTGTAATTGCATTCTCAATTACATTTAGTATTTCTTTATCTTTAATTCTCTTCTTAAGCCTAGACAGTAATTTATCGTGCTTAATTGAAGGATAAAAATTGGAAACATCCAGTTTTATATATGCCGAATAACTCTCAGATGAAATTTTATTTTTCACATCATGTATAACTTGTTGAGGCAACATAAAGTTTAATGATGATGAAAATCGACTTTGTAATAAATCACATAATGCTCTAAGAGCTATTCTATCACGGATGGTCGGAATTGATATTTCACGAGGGGCTTTGCCCCGACCTTTACTGATGAGTTTTAATTTATACTTAGTAAAGTCATAATTTCCTTTGAGCGCCTTATTTCTAACAATAGAAATTTGCTCACCAGAAATATTATTGAATATTTTATGATTCATATTATCAACACCAGTAGCTGTTGATAATAATATATTTTCATCGTATATTCTTTTTAGATTATCTTCACTGAAGATATCTTCATATTCATCCCAAACTTTCATTAATTACACCGAAGAAAAATCACTACTATTGGAGGTAACAAGCCAATAAAAGCAACAAATATGAACTTTATTGACTTAGACACAACGAGTTCAAAAACATTATATTTTGTTGGCAATCGTGTTAGTTGTTTTTCAGGGTCAGAACTATTTAGATATTCACTTACCAATGCACTTTTAAAGTCAACATCTGTATGGTTTTCTGACACGCTTAAAATATTTTTATATTCAATTGATAAATCACTGATATGTGCATCTTTATTATAAGATTTACTTTCAACTTCACTGAGTTGCTCATAGCAAACTTTTAATAACATTGCCCTTTCTTTGAAATTACGATTCCCAATAAATAATGAAGCACATAATATTAATACAGATAGTGAGACCATAGTAACAGCAAAATAGCCGTTAGAAGACGGTGATTTTATCTCTAGAATAGAAACGCAAACAGTAAAAGCTGAGTACCAAAGCAAAATAACTTGAGATGAAAAGTCATTAAACAAAAGACGTTTTTCAGCTTGTATTCTTGCTTTCTTTGTCCACCAAATGGTATCTGATAGAGCCATTTTCTCTCCAAGGAAGGTTCTTGAGGTGTCGATTCTAGTATTATCAAGTAACGCCTATTTCTAGACTAGCTATAAAAGCTAGAGGACAAGCCTCTCAGTATTAGTTGCACCCATTTCAGGATGATCAGCAAGCTGATACACCTCAAGGCAAACAATTATATAAGTATCATATGATTATGCAACCGTTAGCTATGAATATAACGCCGCACTAAGCTGCCGCAGACATGTGGCTATAATTTTGCGAAGCAAAAGTGCCACGTGTTGGAGGTCAGTTTGAGTGCTTTGTTATGCGTTTTTTTTGTGCGATAGCTTCAACGCTATGAACTGATTAGCAAAGTCTTCAGCTAATTCTCGGCTATCAGCTATGGTAATGCTTTCGTTGTTGTACTGCGCGTTATTACTCCAATTGTACGACCCATGGACCACCTTTTTTAGGTCGATGACACAAAATTTATTATGCATGATCTTCTTGCCCCAAGGGCTAGATGGTGCAACTTTGTAATACTCAATACCTTTTAAGGTAAAATCCAGCCCATATTTTTCTGTTGTTTGGTCATCATTAACAACAACTTGCACATTAAGTCCACCAAGGTGTTTCTTAAGTAGCGCATTACCTATTTCCTTATCAGTGAACCAAGCCATTGCAACCCAGATAGAAAATTGAGCACAATTTATACTCTCCAAGATTCGCGCCCTGATATCCTGAAAGTGAGCATCAATATCAACTCGATCCTCCTCTATATTCGCACCAGAGATAACAAAGACACCCATTGAGTTTTGCTCTAACGCATAACCGTCATGTTTGATAATTTCACTGATTTCTTTAGCTAATTCTACGTAATTCTCAACATGACGACTATCAACTAGACCTTCAATCATAGGCTTCATTTGTGTCGTGCCATTTAACGATTTAATCGTGCTGAATGCGTAATCTTTTCTGCTTCCATTATTTGGGAGGCCACCATCTTTAAATGAATATACGTCTCGAACGCCAAACATATTAAAGAATTTAACCAGATCTGGACCTGACATATAGGCCGCATCAGAACCATCTCCTGTAACATAAGCTTTAAGTGCTTCTAAAGAAAAATCTGATAACTTCATAAACTTCCAACTTCTGAAAAACGCATAACGCCAAACATAAGTTGCGCCACAACTAACTAACCAAGCGCACTAAACTCCACACCAAAACTGCGGAGTAAAATGCGTCAACTTGATGTTTTTGTTATAAATATCTAGTTAATGATGTAAAGATTCGACTACCTCAGGATCAGAAAATGCATTTTCGAAACGCTGTTTATATATTAACTGCATTTCATTAGATATTAATCCTCCATCAGGTATGTCATTTTCACCTTTAAAGTTTTTTACTAGCTTCTTGTTACCGATACCATCAATAACTATTATATCCATGTCATACCATGAGTTGTCGGTAAATGTGTGGAAATCATATTTCCATTCATTCAAGACAATTAAAATTGATATAAGGTCATTATTTGCTAAATTGTCAACGACACTATTTACTGACATTTTAGGTTCAGTTTCTACGACTGTTACTTTAATACCGTGATTTTCAAAACCAACAGATAAGCGGTTACTTAAATATACAGACATTGCTTCTTTCGTCGGTGTTCCATATGTATAAGGAATCCCTAATCCACTACGTATAATCCCTTCAAAATCGGCTGTTTTATCCTCACTTACAACATATTTTCTTTTATCCAAGACTGCGAGTGACATACTATCTTGCGGCGAAATTGTTTTAATATTTGGCGCAGTTTGTTCCGCGGTTAAAACAGTCGCACAACCCGAAATAAGTAAGGCTGAAATACCAACGCTTATCAAAAAAAGTCTTTTAAACATATTACATTCCTATTATTTACTTTAATTAAATTTCACTTTAGTGACCAGTATTTATAACGCCGCATTAAGGTGTGAACAGCGCTTGGCTATACTTGAGCGAAGCGAAACTGCCAAGCGTTGCGAATCACTCTTAAATGCTTTGTTAAATTTTATTTAAGCTCGATATCTTCAACGTTATCCAGAACCAAAAGAGCGTTTTTATTTTCTAACTCAGATTTATCGACACAGTTTTCAGAATTTGCGAAAAGTACAATTGCTTTTTTGCCTTTACTCTTGGAACTTGGATATATGATCCCATCAAAACTAAGTTCATTTTCATATTTGAAGATGAGCTTAAAATATTCCGTAACTATTTGAGTAGGTACATAATCGATGTGAGCTCGATCTTCTCGATCAATCGGTTTTGTAAAATCATCTATAAAGTCCCGGACAAATGGAATATAAACTCGATTGTCTCTTTCACACTCATCAAATAGACTTGGCATATAAAGGGCTTTTGATAAATCAATAACTTTTAGATCTCTCTTAGGTTTAAAATAACCACAAACTGCCTTTTTAGTCTCTCCTTCTTTAGGACTATAGGTTTCACTAATTGCAGTTTCTAAATCAAAAGCTCCATAAAACATAGATATGCCAGCAGGACTCATTCGGTTAGGCATCTTGGCGAACTCTCGAGCTGGTGCACCTAATTCTTTTGCAGACGTCAGTATTTCAGCACAATCAACAATCCTGACACGAACTAATTCAGTAGAGGTTGGAATTTCAGTAACTAAATTAAGGCTTCTTACCATGACTCCTAAAGAATCTAATATATCGATAGGATTCATTTCATCATATTGTTCACTATCATAATTTGGATTTGAAGCTTTAAAGAACACATATCTCGCTTCATTCATTACAAATTTTGAGAAACCTTCCCAACCATATAATAGAACACGATCTTCAGTTAGACTATATGGATTTTTTTTGCACCATTGAAGGTCACTAATTGAATGACGAATATCATTTAAAAGTTCTTCATGTCTTGCCCCAACATTACATTCATCTAATAAATCCCATGAATCTAAGACTTCTGAATATTGCCAACCTCCTTCTCTTGATTCATATGGCAACCCTTCATCTGAAGGATCACCCCACTCAAATCTCAAGCTTTTCAAGATATACTCAATAACATCATCTACTTGGCAAGCGACAATATGATCTCCACTTGAATTGCAGTATGAGCAAGATGTATCACTTGCATTTCCTTCAATGTAAGACTGAATCCCACTTTCTTCAAAACAAGCAGAACAGACAGTCTTATTGCCACAAGAACTATAACCTAATTCCTGTTCTGCTTCCCATGCTCTTTTAACTTGACTCACAAGAATAACCTCTAAAATTTAACGTCTAACATAAGTTGCACCACGGCTAACTCACCAAGCGCACTGAACTCCGAACCAAAACTGCGGAGTAAAACGTGTCAACTTGATGTTTTTGTTATATTAATTAAAAGTATTGCGAGATAACCCTAGCTGCTTATCTTACTTTTAAGCCATTTGAAAATTAGTAATAGACTATAAAATGGGTTTGTTGAAATATTGTACTCTTCTAGGACATAAACATAATTTGACTTGAATTTTTCAACGGCTTCATTAGAATTTTTTGCATAGATTGCATCATCCTCTACTTCAAATCCCTGAGAAAGTAATTTTTCCTTTTCAACTAGAAACGTACTTGATGACATATCAAGGAAAGTAAATTTTTTTCTATCACTAGCCGGTATGGTGAAGAACTGATATTTCATAGTCATATGACTCCTTGTCGTAATTAATATAACGCTGGCATAACACGTTTATTACTATGCTATATATCTAAAATTAGCGCCTTAAAACGAGAAACACTCGGCAAACTGAGTTTGCCGAGTGTAATAAATCGTGTTGATGCATTTGTTATGTTTTTGCTCTAACAATCTCTTTAATTTCGTTGAATATATCTGTACTGTTAGAGTATTCTATATTTTTATCTTTAATTAATTCAAAGATACCTAACACACCTGCCAACTGTTGCATTAACCTCAAAATCTTCTTAGCTCGACAAACTTGATATTCATTAGCTTCTTCCCACTCTAAACAACGCACTTTTCGCCAAGTACCATTGAAGTCTTCACGTTCTACACTAGTAGCATTTGAAACTAGAACATTAATAATATCGTCAGTCGTTTGAGGCAAATCTAAGAAATTAAGTAACGCTTGAGGATTCAATTCAATGTTATTTTCAATACAGCATTGATATATAAAAGAAAATGAGCTAATAGAGACCTTATTGGTTTTGTAATTCGTTGTTACATCAGATTCTTTTCTTAACCACTTTAGTAACATTGAGTAAACTGACTGACAGTGATTAATCACTGATGGCTCCTCAATTAATGTAGGGTCAAGGATTGCTGAAGAGTGTATATGACAAAGAACTATCTCTATAAAAACTTGAACTTCTGCTAGAAGATTATCAAGAGCGCGATCAACATCACGTTCAAGGTAATTAAAAGAATGATCTGTCTTTGGATGTAAATAACTATCCTCTAAATCTGGAATCCGTGTATGGATTAAATTTAAAACACTTTCGGACTCTTTGAGCACCTCTATATTAAGCTTTTCTTTTACACTTTCTTTTTTGACAACTTTAGCCTTATTCCACAGATTATAGACAACACTATGCCTTACAGATAGTTCTTTTTTTTCTTTTAAATCTAAAATGCTAGCTATATTTTTATTTACCTCGTTGATTATAGGTGTCATATCTGGAATATAGACTATATTTCCTACACTCTCTTTACTGATTAATGCTAAAAAATCAGAAAGATCACGTTCATCGATAGCTTTAAGATACCTTCCATTTTCTGGATTAAATATTTGAGTTCTAACTCTTAGTTCTTTACCCACTTATATTTCCTTAATTTTTATAATATTGCTGAAGCACACCAAAACATAACATTTTATTCTACGAAATGATTTCGTATATCCCCACTAAATCCGTAGATATACGCACAAGATTTACGATCTGTGATCGTATATACCATTTCAAAAATCACCTAAACCGCACGCAACAACGTCAATAATAAAGAACGTATAAGTACGCTACCGCCCTTGGGTACGCCCCGCATGCGTAGTAGCAAAATGTAGGCCGTATAATACCAATTGATTTGATATGTAACTTGATGAAAGTCTAACTTATTAGGCATTTATTGATGAGTTATAAGTCAACTCGTACTAGCTGTGCAATCTTTAAGCGCCACCTTGCATAGTGGGAAAGGCTGACATTGCCAACATCGATGTAGATGCACGTCGGTAGCAACTTTCTTTATATTATGAGACACCTGCGCGTTTTTTTAATTTTGTGATAGTAGAGAATACGAGAGTAAGGGGTATGACAGTTCACCAAACCGTTAGGTTCTAAGCGAGGAAAAATGCAAGAATTATTAGGTATATTCAATGCTATAGCTACGTTCACTTGTTATGTAATTCTCGTATTACTATTTATAAAATTATATGACGGGCACGGCGTCGAGCTTATAAAATTAAAAGCGTTACGTGCTGGCGATCGTGAAAGTTATCTTGTTCCATTGATTTTTAATAGGCCAACGAATTTGGTCAACATGCCGCTGTATTTATTCCGCTTTCTTAAATCAGGCTATGTAAAGGTCACAGCAGATCAAGCCGGTGGCGTTACTTGGGAATGCAACGGTGCAACATGGACGGTTCATATTGCTAACGACACAAAAATAGTTGGATTAAGCAGCATCAATCCCTTTATTCAAATGAAAGAAGATTTGAATAAAGGATCAAAATGATAAATAAGAACCTCTCAATTAAGGCTAAATAACGACCTAAAGTGAGAGGTTTTATATTAAGGCGGTAGCAGTTCACACTTTTCTCTTTATGAATTCAGCATCAACTTTTTTAATCTTGCTAAATCAATCTCGTTTGAGCGTACGGTGAGTTTAATATGACTATACTCATACTCTTCCTTAGTCACACTCATGCTAGAACGAATTTCACCGATAATACCTTTCGCGGTATAAGGAACAATGATTTCATCTTCAATCATCCCATGCTCAGAAACGCCAACGATATATTTGTGCAGTTTAGCGATATCTAGAGGATTACGAGTTGACGTCATCATGGCATCAGGAAATTCTTCCATCAGTGCCTGCTGTTGCTCAGTACTCAATTGATCTGATTTATTTAGTACCAGTAGTTTTTTAGCCCCTTCAACGCCCACTTCTTCCAATACCTCGTGTACAACATCAAGTTGTGTACGGAAAGATGAATCTGAAGCATCAACCACATACAGCAACAATGAAGCATCATGGGCTTCTGCTAAGGTTGAATGAAATGAGGCTACTAAATCGTGAGGTAATTTTTTGATAAAACCGACGGTATCTGACACTAAGATTCGAGGTTGTGTAACTGGGTACAAAGCTCGTACGGTGGTATCAAGTGTTGCAAAAAGCTTGTCTTCTACTAATACTTCACTACCCGTAATCGCGCGCATCATTGATGACTTGCCCGCATTGGTATAACCAACCAAAGCGACACAAAAAAGCTCAGAACGTTGTGTACGTCGACCTTTCATTTCATCTTGAACACTCGCCAGCTCGCGCTTTAATTCAGCTAATTGATCACGTACTTTACGGCGGTCTAGTTCTAGGTTTGTTTCACCTGCGCCTTTACCCATTTGGCGTTCATTATCACCAACGGTAGACTCTCTAAGTCGTGGTGCGACATAATTAAGGCGAGCCATTTCAACTTGTAATCGTGCAGTTCGGGTACGAGCATGACGGCTAAAGATTTCAATGATAATCCCCGTACGATCATACACTTGTACGCCTAGTTGGTTCTCCACATTACGTAGCTGTGATGGGCTTAAATCGCAATCAAATACAACCACATCAGCACATGCAAATGGCAGGTTTTCTGAAGGAATATCCTCAAATTCTGTCTCATCAAAGAAATCTTCAGTATCTGCGTCATCAACCGAGCCTTGATTACCAGTAAGGTGTGCAATTTCAGCCAGTTTGCCAGCTCCCAAAACATTCACTCTTTGGGTCGAGCTTTGCTTTTGCGACTGCGTGCCAACGACTTTAAACCCTAGAGTAGTCACCAAGCGAGCAAGTTCTGCAAGTGAGTCTTTTGCCTCATCGCCTTTAAACTGCGGTGTGCAAATAGAAATAAGTAAAGCATTAGTAAGTGATGCTTTTTCTGTTAGTTTCATGATTTTTATATTCGTGCACCTGAGTGCAAACCTGGTCTTATCTAAAGTTGCTTGATCCTACGCTGTTATAGGTAAGCTTTATAGAGCAATAGAATACTAAATACAGATATTCGTTTAGTTGGCGATAAATCGTCGGCACATCGTGGTGTTTGGCAATATATTCAGTCAAATTTAGCGTTTCATAAAACGTGCTGTACTTTTTGCCATAAGTTGTTGCTCAACATAAATATCAGCTTCAACTTTATAAAGTGTTAAATAGGAAGAGTTTATTTTCCCTCGAATAATAATATCTGCTGTGAGTGGAATCTCTGCAAGGTAGCGGATATTGATATCACCGGTTACAGCTTCAACACCTTGATTAAAAATCGCGTGACACATACCAGCATCGAGTAACGCAGCAATAAAACCACCATGTAAAATACCTTGGTAACCTTGTTGATGAATACTTCCTTTGGCCTTTGCCCAAACAACACCCTCTTGATCATTATAAAAATCAAGTTTCAAACCAAAGGTTGATTGTGTACCACATAACATACAGTGTTGATGGCTATTTTGTTTATTCACTTTTTCCAAAAGAGACGTTGACTTGAATAAGTCGAATTTATCTATCTCATTCTGTAAGATGCTGATTTCCTTATTATTCATGTTTCACTCTTCTTCTTTTTCTTCTTCGTGGTGCATGATGAGAGCCTTACCCTGTGTAAGACAGTCCATTACTTTAAAACGGGCTGATTTCAGAATATTGGCCAGAGTCTGCCGAGAGACCCCCATCTCGATAGCTGCTTCTTGTTGCTGCATTTTCAATAGATCAACCAGTCGCAACGCCTCAAACTCATCATCGGCAAGTTGAACTTTTTCAAGCTGACTCATTGGTATCCTGTTGGGTTTAAAGCAACTGTCAGCGGGGTGGCCACAAATATTTCTCGGGATTTTCGGTCTTGGCATGAAGCCTCCATAATTAGCATATGCCACTTATACACCTTATTTATAGCGTACGCCATAAACTTTCACGCAATAAGAGCACCCCACCAGCGCATTACTGCGTAACGGCGTTAACTAGTCATACGTTTGAATTGTAGTTCTACCAAGCGCTGGTATAAATCACAGCTTTTCAGTAGTGTTCGATGATCACCAACATCAACCAAACGCCCTTGCTCCAATACTGCAATTTGGTCGGCATGTTGAATAGTTGAAAGACGGTGGGCAATAATTAACGTTGTTCTGCCACGCATCAACTCTTTCAAAGCTTGTTGAACATGGTGTTCACTTTCACTGTCTAATGCGCTGGTGGCCTCATCAAGTAATAATATATTCGGATCTTTTAAAATGGCTCTTGCGATGGCAATACGTTGACGCTGACCACCAGAAAGCCTTACCCCTCGCTCACCAAGGAAACTATTGTACCCTTCAGGTAAATTCATGATGAACACATGTGCATGCGCCTTTTTAGCCGCCTCAATAACTTGTTCATCTGTCGCTTGTGGGTTGCCATAACGAATATTGTGGAAGACATCATGACTAAATAGCGCAGGCTGTTGTGGTACAAGTGCCATTTGTTTACGTAGTTCATGTGGTTCAAACTGACGAATATCGACACCACCTAGTGTGACCTTGCCTAATTGAGGATCGTAAAAGCGTTGCAATAGTTCAAAGAGTGTCGTTTTGCCTGCACCTGAAGGGCCGACCAGCGCAAGAACTTTGCCTTCTTTGGCAGTCAAAGTTAGATGCTCAGCAGAAGCTTGGTCTGGCCTTGAAGGATAGTGGAAAGTGACATCGTCAAACGCGACTTCAGCAGATAGCGCTTGAGGAGAAGTGATGTTTTGGCTAGGAGCCACAATATGACTTTCTACTTGGAGTATTTCCATTAACCTTTCTGTCGCGCCTGCGGCTCGTTGTAATTCACCTAAAACTTCTGAAATAGTCGCCAATGATGAAGCGACTATGATCGCATAAAAAACAAAAGCACCTAAGTCACCAGACGACATAGTACCGTTAATTACATCGCTACCACCCACCCAAAGCATGCCTGCGATAGCACTGAAAACAATTACAATCACGCCTGAGATCAAAATGGCACGCTGCTTAACACGTTGGCGTCCAATTTCGAACGCCTTTTCTACTTCATTAGAGAACGACTCTCTTTCTTGCGCTTCGTGACTGTAACTTTGAACGGTCTTAATGTGCTCGATAGCTTCACCCGCATAGCTTCCAACATCGGCCATCGAATCTTGACTCTTGCGTGATAAAGCTCTCACACGGCGTCCGTATACCAATATCGGTACAAGAATAAATGGCACCGATGCTAATACAATTAATGTTAGTTTTATGTTGGTCGCAAATAACATGATGATTGCACCTACACACATTAATGCACTGCGCATCGCCATCGAAAATGAAGAACCAATAATACTCTGTAGCAAGGTGGTATCAGTGGTAATGCGCGACATGATGTCGCCACTACCATTGATTTCAAAATAGCTTGGATGCAAGGTAATGACGTGATTGAACACCGCGAGCCTTATATCAGCACTGACTCGCTCACCCACTGAAGATACTAAATAGAACCGAAAGAATGTCCCGATTGAAATAAGCACCGTTATCGTAAGAATAAATTGAATAGCACGTTCAAGATCGTGTATCGACTGTTGGATGAACCCTTCATCAATCAAGATTCGCACTCCATGCCCTACAGATAAAGTCAAAGAAGCTGTAAAAATAAGTGCTACGAGTGCAGCCAAGACTTTCCCTTTATAGGGGCGAATAAACATCACTAATTCGAATAAAATACTTAGATTTTTGCCTTTTACGTTTGGCTGAGAACTTGTGATTTGCACTGTTTCATTTGACGTAGGTTGAGTTTGCATAGATACGCCTTTCGTTTTGCCCGCTTCAATTAGGACGAATGTTGGAATTGGATCTTTGGCTTAATCATTAGCAAGCAAAGGTACAATTAATAGGCTTATCATTGGGGTATCAGTAATAAATAGCAACCTTCACTTCAGCAAAAGGATGAATTACCGATAGATTACGAGAGATAATATAGCCCCAAATTACAATGATAAAGCTGGGGCTATTTTGTATGTTCTAAACGTAAATTTTTTCGCCATATTTAACAATATGGACAGGTTTATGCAGCTGTTCTTTAATCACATCTTTAAACACAGCCTGCTTGTCAGGCTCGCCGTGTATTAAATAAATTTTCTCTAGCTGTTCAAACTCACTCATCCAAGCTACAAGGTCACTTTGATCTGCATGCGCTGAAAATCCGCTGAGCATGTGTATTTTAGCATTCACATTAATTTTTTCATGAAAAAGCTGAATGGACTCAGCCCCGTCGATCATTTGCCGCCCCAGCGTGCCTTTCACCTGATAACCAACAAAGATAACACTGTTACGGTCATCCCATAAACGGTGTTTAAAGTGATGCAAAATACGCCCACCAGTACACATTCCGCTGCCAGCAATAATAATACAACCACTATCCTCCTTATTAATAAGCATGGAATCTTTAGCTTTTAGTGAATATTGCAGATAAGGGAAATCAAAAACAGTGCCGTCACGTAACAATAGTTTACTGGCAGAAGCGTTTAATTCTGCGTGGTAATTGTTATAGATTTGTGTTGCACGTATCGCCATGGGCGAGTCTAAAAACACTTTACAGACGGGTAACTCTTTGTCGTAATACATCTGCTTAATAAGTAGCAGGATCTCCTGCGTCCGTTCAATCGCAAAGGATGGGATCAGTACATTACCTTGGTTTTCTAAGGTATTAATAATAATCTTTTTACACTCGTCGATAGTCTCTTTTAAAGGACGATGTTCACGATCGCCATAAGTCGATTCAATATAAAGTGCATCGGCTTTTTTAACAAAAGAGGGAGGTGTCATAATAATATCTCGACGGCTGCCAAGATCACCACTGAACACGAGCGATTTTGTGTACCCCTCTTCACTTACTTCTATTTGAATAGTTGCAGAGCCAAGAATATGGCCCGCATTTCTAAAGGTAACCTTAACGCCAGGCACAAGCTGAATGGCTTTATTGTAGTCGGCGTATTGAATGATTAAATCAAACACCGCTTTCGCATCGTCACTGGTATAGATAGGTGGAGGCACCTGTTTTTCATTACCTGTTCTTTTGGCTTTTTTCAATGCAGTTTTATAATCCTCTTCTGCAATTTTGGCGCTATCCATTAAGATAACTTCAGCCAAATCCATTGTCGCGCGCAAGGCGACAACTTTACCATCAAATCCTTCTTTAACGAGTTTCGGAACGCGTCCTACATGATCCAAATGAGCATGGGTAAGTAAAACAATATCGACATCTTTAGGATCGAAATCAAAAGGCGCATAGGTCTGCTCTTCATTTTCACCTTGAAAATAGCCGCAATCGACCAGTATATTAGGCCCGTTTTTAAGTTGTAAAAAATGGCAGGAACCAGTAACCGTCTCTGCAGCACCAAATGACTGAATGAAAGTCATAAACACCTCCCTAGTGATTGGATTTTAACTATAGCACTGCTTAAATACCCAAATATGGGTACATGTCTACTAAACAACATCTCTACCAATTATACGATAATCTGCTGATATAACACTGGTATGTACCTATACCCTAGTTACCTCAAGACGCAGGATTCAGAGTGAGTTAGATTTTTGGTACAAAAGTGTTTGTTTGGGAATAAGTTGAGTTTGTGCAAAACGATATATGCACCTTGAGTCGCTTTTTTGTATCTACGTTAGGAAAACATGTGTGCCTAGCTACCAATAGTGATACTGTACTGTACAGTTTTATATAGGCTAGGTGTTGTTATGCGAGCTTCCACCCAGAAGAAAAGGACCCGAATCATCGAGGTAGCGACAGAACTCTTTATTGAGCAAGGCTACAAAGATACTTCACTGGACCAAATCGTTGCTATTTGTGGCGGTTCGAAGCAGACCTTATATCGCTACTTCTCCAATAAAGAAGGGCTATTTGTAGAGGTCTTAGCACATAACACCAAAACCAGTTTGGAATCAGTTTTCCAACTAGCAGAAAGGCAAAACGAATCACTGCCAGACACTCTTGAAGATTTTGCTAAGAAATACCTGCGTGGTATTTGCTCTAACCCAATATTATCGCTCTACCGCATCATTTCGGCAGATTTTAATAAACACGACTCGGTTCCGAACCAGTTCTGGCAAACGGGGCCAATGCGTATTCATCAGTACTTGATTGAATTTCTAAAAACCGATGAAGTCAGCCAACAACTCAAGATTGACGATCCCGACCTCGCCTGTGGGCAGCTTCTTGCGCTTATCAAACTGGATTACCAAAACATGGCGTTAATGGGTTTTGAATTTCTCAGCGACGACCAATTAGACACTCATGCACACAATGCCGTCAGTGCCTTTCTCTCGCTATATCAGCGATAAGCAGAAACGAAAAAAGGAGTGTCATCACTCCCTTTTTAGATCTACTTGGTTCAGAGCCAATCACTTCTAGCATCTCAAGGAAATAAAGATTCCCGACTACGCTCCTTCGTCGCTAGCGGGAATGCCCCCAAAGAATCGTCACGTCTAATTTGCTTCCTGTTTGGCTGCCAATTTTTTACCAATCAATAGAATTGGTGCGAGGGAAAAAATAGAGAAAATAAATATTATGAGCGAGTTGTTTAGTGCTAACGTAGTCGCTTGCTCTTTCACTATCCCGCTAATTTGGCTCATGCCCAACGATGGGGTTGGCAAGCGACCATGGGTCAAAATTGCATTGCCAAGGGCATGTTCATAAGCGGCAAAAGTGTGGCTTGATCCATCTAAGGTTCGGCCAATTTCTCCTGAAGCTTGTGCACTATGGTTTTGAATCACACGTGAGAAAAACGCACCACCTATCACTCCCCCCATGGTTCGGAATAAATAAAAATTTGCGATCCCCTCAAGACGGTCATCGGCCTTAAAGTACATCAATACAGCTATGGTTACGGATACGTTCAGCATACCCACACCGAAGCCGCGCAGCAGCATTGGTAAAGGCAACGATTCAGAACCAACAAAGCTTGGCAACTGACTGAATTCATACACCGATAGCAAGATCATCAACACTCCAAACGGCACCACAGCATCAGAGAGTGGGCGTCGGAAATAGAACACCAACACACTCACCAACATGCCTACTAACATGGCGCAAAACGATGGTAATTGCGCATAACCAGCATTGAGGTTGTTGTAGTGCATCGCCATTTTTAGGAAGTTACCAAACAGCATTGTACTTGCCATCACGGCAAAACCAGCCAAAAAAGCGTTGTACATGAACACGTTGGTTTTCAACTTACCGTGTAGCTGCATGGATGCGGTATTCAACTTACGCGTTCTCGTCAAAAGATATACTGCGCACAAAACGAGCGCTGCGGCTACAACCGTAAGTTGAGAGAACCAAATCGAATCTAGCCAGTTATAGAAGCTGCCGCGCATCAAGAGATACACAACAAGACTAATAATTACTGCCAGCACTGAGTAAACCACAGTGCTTGATTTTGGTTTGACTGCAATTTGAATTGGCGTTGGTTTAAATAGGCTCACCATAACTAATGCTGAAAAGTACAACCATGCCGACACGACACAAAACACGGACCAATCAAACACTTCCAATAGCTCTGCCACCAGCCAAGGATAGGCCCCCATAGGGATCAACGTTGAAAACACTAAGGTCAGGGCAATAATTGCAGGTAGCCAACGCTCCTCAAATTTATCGAGCAAGAAGAAGTTCACAACCACCAGTAGCATGCTCATAAAAAAACCACAGCAAAGCCAAGTGATGGCAAACAACCATTGATTTGGCACTTGCCAATACAGCACCATATTTACGGTAAGCCCAACGAATAATGACGTCACCAAAGGCAAATACGCACCACACTGACGAACCAGCATCGGAGTTAATATAAAGCCCAGTAGTTGGGTGATCATAAAGCCGATTTTAACCAGATCGGTTTCGTCCAACGAAAGTCCGGTCGTTGCTGCCATTTCATGAGATAACTCAGTGAACATCACCGAATTAATGCCAAACGCGGCAATCGCAAACAACGCCAAGATTAACAAAGGAGTGCGTGTTTTCATCGGCCATTACCTTGCTTTGCCGTCTCAATCAACACTTCAGCAGATAGCCCCGGGTAGATGCGTTGTTTCAGCTCCGCCGGAATATCTAGATCAATACGCACAGGCACACGCTGAACAACTTTAACGAAATTACCCGTCGCATTTTGTGGTGGAAGCAAGCTAAATTGCGCCCCTGTTGCTGGCGTAATTGACGTTACTCGGCCATGCAACAACTGATTAGGGAACATGTCTAGCACCACTTCTACATCTTGCCCTTGAGCGACATTTTCTAACTGTGTTTCTTTGAAGTTGGCTTCCACCCAAACGTAGTCTGGCACCATCACAATCAGTCCCATTCCCGGCTGAACAAACTTACCCACTTGCACTTGTCTATCCGCAACAAAGCCAGCAAACGGCGCTTTCACCACGGTTCTTTCTAACGCAATATTAACCAAACGAAGATTCGCTTCAGCTTGCTTTCTTTGCGCCGTCAGCTGTTGCCTCTCCGTCAGCAGTACGTCGTACTGTTTTTGCTCCGCCGCTAACGCCAGCTTGGCCGTTTCTAGCTTACTGCTCGCTTCAATAGAACGTGTTTTTTGCGCTTCAAACTGATTTTTACTCACTAATTGCTTTTGTACAAGGCGCGACAAACGCTTGAGCTCCGCCGCTTGATGTTCGGCATTAGCGCTTGCACTATGAATGGTTTGCTTTGCTTGCTCGATTTTCACCAATTGCATTTCGGTCTTGGTTTGACTGGCTTTTAATGCTGCGTTTGCCACATCCAACACCGACTTTGCAATTTCTTGGTTGGCGATAAAGTCTTCATCATCAATAGAAAACAATGGAGCGCCCTTGCTTACCCACTGATTGTCTTCAACAAAAAGTTGGCTAACCTGACCGCCCACTTCTGGAGAAATCGCTGTAACATCAGAGTGAACGTAAGCATTGTCGGTTGAAACCGTATTAGGCTGGTACAGGGTACAACCGACAGCAAACAACGAACCGATAACGAGCGACAACGCGATGACTTTCTTCTTCATTTTGAAAACCCAAATTAATGATCTGCCACAAACTGTACTGTACGGTACAGTTTTGGTAAAGCGATTTTTTATTTTACCTTAAGGTTTATTCGTGCACTTTTTAATTAGGGGCCGATTAAATTACAGTTTAGAAAACATTCTCTACTGCATCGCTATCAAAACGCTAAACTTCAAGAAAACCAATACAAGAAGGTAGGCAAGTCGATGAAAATACCCCAACGAATACGTGGGTTAATACTTACCCTTTTGGCTGCGAATGCCGCTCATGCATATGAAGCAGAAAAAGTGACCAGTGGGTTAAACATACCATGGGGATTGGCCTACATTGACGACAGCACTATGATCATTACAGAGAGAAATGGAGCAATTAAACACATCAATCTCGTAACAGGTAAACAACAGACTTTGGCTGAGATTCCAAATGTTTGGGCTAAGGGACAAGGTGGGCTTCTTGACGTTGCGCTCTCCCCTTTCGATGAAAACAAAATATACGTTACTTATAGTAAAAACATCAATGGTAAAGGCGTCACAACGCTTGCATCGGCGAAGTACCGTAATGAGGCACTCTCAGATTGGGAAGATGTATTTGTTTCAATCTCCCAAACCGGTACTAGCAGGCATTTCGGCAGTCGAATTACGTTTGATAATAACAGCCTCTACTTCTCGATAGGTGACCGTGGCGAGCGAGAAAATGGTCAGAACACCATGAATCATGCAGGCTCAATCTTACGCTTGAACCCAGACGGCAGCGCACCTATAGACAACCCCTATGTAAACAACAAAGCCATTCTGGATGAGATATGGAGCTACGGGCATCGGAACCCTCAGGGCTTATTCTTTGATCCTAAAACCCAGAAGCTCTGGTCAATTGAACACGGGCCGCGTGGAGGTGATGAAATTAACTTAATAAAAAAAGGATCTAATTATGGCTGGCCTATTACTTCACACGGTAAAGAATATTGGGGACCAGTCAGTGTAGGCGAAGCCACAGAAAAAGAAGGCATCGAATCGCCAGTTAAGGTTTATATACCCTCAATCGCTCCTGGCAGTTTGGTGTTGTATCGAGGCGAAAAATTTCCAGAGTTAAAGGGTAAATTATTATCGGGTGCGCTCAAGTTAACCCACATTAATATAGTCACCCTTAATAACGAGGGTGAAGCTATTGCTGAAGATCGGATCCTTTCTGAACTCGGCGAACGTATCAGAGACATTGAAGTATCCCCAGAAGGAGAGATCTTCTTCAGCACCGATAATGGTAACCTTTACAAGCTTAAGCGATAAATGAAGATCGAAACCGTAATCACAAGCTTTCGGAACTAACAAGGTGAGTCAGCAATGATTTACTGACTCGGTTCTAAACAGAAATGTGTCACTGCTTATTTATAAGCGAGCTAATTGCGATTTTCTTTTCTTATTAACAACACAGAAATTGCCACGTTTTGTGCGGCATTTTGAACACCTTTCACACTCAACTGGCGCTCTGTTACCTTCTTTCCAACGCTTAATTAAATGCGGTTCAGACAGCAAAGGTCGAGAGAGAGCAAAGTATTGAATATTGGTATTATTCGCAATCTCTTCTATCGCATCAATATCCGTTAATCCGCCAACGGTAATAACGGGTACATTCACCTCTTCGCTAATAATATGCCCATATTCATGGAAATAGCCTTCTTGTTGAAGAGTGTATCCATCAAAAGCCTCGCCAATCATGGTATTAGCTTTACCATGGATATTACCTGAGATGATGATTGCATCAACGCCAATCGCTTCTAATTTTTGACAAACGATACGTGTTTCATCAAACGTTAAGCCACCCTCAAAAAACTCAGATGCCGTCAATTTAACTAATATTGGATACTCATCACCGACAACCCTTCTTATTTCAGCATAGATCTCTAATAACAATCTCATTCGATTGTCTAGGCTGCCACCATATTGATCTTCTCGTCGATTGTAATAAGGGCTTAAAAACTGATTAATTAAATAGGTATGTGCTGCGTGTATTTCGACCCCATCAAAACCTGATTCTTGGGCTCTTCGGCTTGCTTGAGCAAATGCCTGAATAATGTAATCTATTTCATCCTTAGTCATTGCTTTGCCTAATGTTTGTGTGCCTTTTTCGCACACTTCACTCGGCGCATAGATCACCCTTTCACCAACATTATGCGTGGTTTTTGTTCCACCATAAGCAAGCTGCATTACTATTTTAGAATCATTAATGTGAACTAACTCGGTCAGTTTTTTGTATTCATCGATAAAGGAATCATTGTACATTCCCATCATGCCTGCATTTGGCTTTTCTTCTTCTACAATATTCGCATAACCCGTTACAATTAGGCCGACTTCCCCTTTAGCAAGCTCTTCGTAGATAGCGTACAGTTTATCCGTCATATGGCCATCTTCTGTCGCTATATTTTCCCACGTAGCGCTTCGAATAAAGCGGTTTTTTAATGCCATGCTGCCAATACGGCTTTCTGTAAACAAAGTGCTCAAGTCTAATCCTCTTAAAATCGTTTTCGTCTTATTCATCTGCGTTATAAAGGAATAACGGAATAAAAAAGAACAGCCATACAATAAGCATGGCTGTTCTTTCTTTGCACTTTTTATGTGCGATGAGCAATAGTAAATATTACCGACAATATCTCATTTTTCTAGTGCGAAATCCTTAATCTGGATTAAGATTGTGCCATCAAGACAAGTCTTGGTGACACAAACACTTTGTATGTTCGAATGGATTAATTACTTGCTTGCTCATGATGTTTGGTGAGTTGCTTATATAACATGTCTTTTAATTCCACACGCTTAAGCTTTAGATCGTTCATGTTGTCATCATTAATAGGGTTACCTGATATCTCCAGCTGACGGATATCATAATCCAGTTGATGGTACTGCTGAAGATCGGCTTTGAATGTTGGATCATCGTGGTTGAGCTGAACAATGTCTGATGTAAGTTCAGGAAAATCTAAGATAAAGGCATGGCTTTCATTTAGCATCGGCATTCCCTTTTCAGTCGGATTACCCATTAGTATAGAAGTAATTTGTTGAAAGAAATGTGGCCTAAAACACAAAGCAACCAAGTAAGCAGTAAGCGAAACTTTCAGACACGTTTTTGGGGAGGTATGGCCTAACAACGTCCTTTGTCATCAGCAAAAGTATCTCACGCAGTATTACCGACAAAGGTAATTAGCAAGGAGGCTTAAAACTGGCTGTGAATGTCCTATCATCTTACACAATATCGACCACATTCGATGCACTACCCTTATAAATCGTAAATGGATCATAAAACACAGCAATCTTTACGATTTCTTCGTCCCCCTACAAAATGACTGTATACAGTTGTTCTTGAGCCAGATACTGTATTAAATCAATAAAAGTTGTCCATTCACTATATTCAAGGAAGAACAATGAAAGACGAAACACTCTCGATCCACTTTGGTTATGAAACCGACCCAACAACTAAATCTGTCGCAACGCCAATTTACCAAACTGTCGCTTATGAGTTTGATAACGCTCAACACGGTGCTGATCTTTTTAACCTAGCAGTGCCAGGGAACATTTATACTCGTATTATGAACCCAACCAACGATGTGCTGGAAAAGCGCATGGCAGCACTAGAAGGAGGCATTGCAGGGTTAGCGGTAAGTGCAGGCAGTGCAGCCATCAATTATGCCATTCTAACGTTGGCACAAATGGGCGATAATATCGTCGCAACACCACAGCTCTACGGTGGCTCTTACACCTTGTTTGCTCATATGTTACCAAATCAAGGTATTGAAGTACGCTTTGCGAAAGACGATAAACCAGAAAGCCTAGCGGAACTTATCGATGAAAAAACCAAAGCGGTCTTCTGCGAAAGTATTGGTAATCCTGCGGGTAACATTATTGATTTAGAGCGAGTAGCAGAGCTTGCTCATGCGCAAGGTGTACCTGTTATTGTAGATAATACCGTTGCAACCCCCGTATTATGTAAACCTATCGAATTTGGCGCCGATATCGTTGTGCATTCTTTAACAAAATACGTCGGTGGCCACGGTACAACACTCGGCGGCATGATTATCGACTCAGGCAAATTCCCTTGGGCTGAGCACAAAGATCGTTTCCCTGTCTTTAACCAACCTGAACCGTCTTATCACGGTGTGGTATACACTGAAGCATTTGGTGAAGCAGCCTTCATCGGGCGAGCGCGCACGGTACCATTACGTAATACCGGCTCTGCTCTATCCCCTATGAATGCATTTATGTTAATGCAAGGCTTAGAAACCTTATCGCTTCGAATGGAAAGACATACTGAAAATGCCCTTAAAGTCGCTGAATATCTCAATCAGCACGATAAAGTGGAGTGGGTTAATTATGCGGGCCTTCCTGATTCAAAGCATTATTCTTTAGCTAAAAAATACATGAAAGGTCAGCCATCTGCGATCCTCTCTTTTGGATTAAAAGAAGGGTATGAGGCTGGCGTTCGTTTTTATGATGCTCTGAATATTTTCAAACGATTGGTCAACATAGGGGATGCAAAATCTTTAGCCTGTCACCCTGCATCGACAACACACAGACAGCTCAGTGAGCAAGAACAAAAACAAGCGGGCGTATCCCCTGAAATGATCCGTCTATCTGTAGGTATAGAACACATCGATGATATTATTGCTGATTTAGAACAGGCACTTAATGCATAAATCGATTTAGCGTAACTGCTATTCGATACACCATAAATGAAGGCCTGCCGCTGGTAGGCTTTCTGTTTTATTTTACTCAGAAATAGACAGGTACAGATCCTATATCTAGTATTCAAATATCGCCGATGACACTGCGGCTTCTAAACTAGCTAAGACTCGATGGTATTCGTAAAAATTTGAGTTGCACTGATTGTGATAACAATCACAGGAACACACCACAATATCGTTACTATAAGGCACATCATTTATTGACACTTTTGTTATATCTCCATTGATAACAAAAGGTTTGTTTTAATAGTTATTCTGTAAAAAGCTAGGTAACGAGTACATGACAACAAAAATTATTTTAGATACCGATCCTGGAATTGATGATGCAATGGCGATCTTATTTGCCGAAGCACACCCAGCATTAGATTTAGTTGCAATTACAACAATTTATGGTAATGCAACTATCGATAATGCCACCCGTAATGCGCTTTATTTAAAACAAAAATTCAATTTCACCGCAGATGTCGCAAAAGGGGCTAGTAAGCCGCTTCATCGCCCACCTGTTGGCGCGACCGTTGTTGTACACGGTGAAACTGGATTTGGCGATCTCACCGCACCAGATGACATTACAGAACAAGCAGACCCTCGCCCTGCTTACCAATACATAATCGATACTGTGAAAGCTAACCCCGGAGAAATAACACTAGTTACCGTAGGTCCATTAACCAACATTGCGCTAGCACTTGAAGCTGCACCCGAGATCGCTGACTTAGTCAAAGAAGTTGTCGTAATGGGTGGTGCATTTGGAATAAATGATCACCGTGGCAATGTTACTCCGTATGCTGAAGCCAATATCCATGATGATCCCCATGCGGCAGATATCGTTTTTTGCGCCTCATGGCCAGTCGTTATAATTGGTTTAGATGTTACTGAACAAAGCTTTTTCACTGGCCAATATCTCGATGAACTACGCGATGATGCTGGTGAAGTAGGTCAATTTATTTGGGATGTAAGCCGTTATTATTTACGTTTCTACTCTCAAAAAGTTGGGCTGAATGGTTGCCATGTTCACGATCCTTCTGCCATTGCGTATGTCATCGATCCCGAATTATTTACATTACGTAAAGGCGCTGTACGAGTTGTAACAGATGGACCTGCTGAAGGCATGACAATTCAAAAATTTGATAACCGTAAATATATGAATGATGAATGGTCATCAATGCCGAATCAAAAGGTGGGCATTGCCGTTAACGATCAAGCGCTTTTAAAGCTGTATCGTGGAAGCTTAATTGCATACAGTCAGCAATAAAGCGTTATAAACAAGCTAGATGGCTAAAGCTAATAACTAAGGCTGAGCATCGAATAGGTGGTCAGCCTTTTCTATTCTTCAAGTAAACCAGTTAGTGCATCGGCTAGCCACGTTAAAGCGGGGCCTTTGGCTTTTTTCTTCGACATCACACGATCAATGGGAACGCGCCAAGGTTTATGGTCGAAGCTTAAATTCAACCGAGCCATCTTCCCCTCTGCTACTCCCTCATCAGACATATGGCTAGGAATATACCCCCACCCGATACCATTTTTAACTAACTGATTTACCCCATTAAATGTATTTCCCCACCATAAATGCGCCGAAATCATAGGAAAGTGAGACAATTCTTGCCCCTCAATACCTTTAATCAACAACTGACGGTAAGGGATTAAATCAGCCGCTTTTACAGTTTCTAATAAAGCTAAAGGGTGCGAAGGGCTAACAACACCATGAAAAGGCAAGCTACCCACGTAACAAAGATCAACATCTTGAGGAAAACCACTGTTTGCGAACATTAACCCTATATCTGCCCTGCCCGAATGCACCAATGCATATACATCAGGCGTAGAAACAGTATAAAAATCTAAGATAGTGGCAGGAAATAATACCGAAAAGTCAGACAAAATTTGCCATAACGCAGGCAATAATAATGCATCATCTACCGCTAATTTTAATTGAGTTTCATTGTTTTTATTCAACGCATTTGCCGCATTTTCTAATTCATTCGTTTGCTGCAAAATAGCCTGTGCAAATGATAATAAACGTTGCCCCTCAGGCGTCAGTGATGGCTTGCGGGTACTACGGTCAAAGAGTTGCGTATCTAAATCAATTTCTAGTGTTGCGATTCCTTGGCTAACTGCTGATTGTACTTTCCCAAGTTTACGCGCACAGGCTGAAAATGAACCCAATTGTGCCGTTACCACAAACATTCTTAGCTGTTCTAAATTGCACATATCACTTTTCCTGATAATAACTAACTATCAATCATCTTATTTATTGATGATTATATACCACATGATTTACCCATAATGTATAGAAGGTTTCAAATGTCATTTAAAGAACGTATTTTCCATAGTGTATTATTCGAAATAATTGCACTACTTTGTTTCATGGTAGCCGCTTCTTTTGTAACGACAGCAGACACCAAATCTGTTGCTGGTTTAGCCATCGGGCTTTCTATGATCGCAATGACTTGGAACTATATCTACAACCTTGTTTTTGACCGTGTGTTCGGTGAAAACCGTGCATCTCGCGGATTAAAGATGCGAATTGGTCATGGTCTTGGTTTCGAATTGGGCTTAGTCTTTGTTAGTTTTCCGCTGATGATGTGGGTACTGCAACTCGATTTTTGGACGGTATTAATAATGGATGCAGGCGTGGTCATCTTTTTCCTTGTTTATGCCATTGTGTATAACTGGTGTTATGACACTATCCGCTCACGATTCATTCCAATGGTTGCCGCATCGTAATATTTATACGCTTATTCTTTACTCGTCACGTTTGACTATCTAGGATATAGCCTTTAATTATATCCAAAATGGTTAAACGTGTAGGTATGGATAAAACTTTGTTACTCGAACAGATGATTTCCGCATTAGAGGCGACGCATAAAGGTGCTGTTGAAGCGGCATTACGTGCATATAATACGGCAACGAATGATGAAAATGTGGCAGAAAATCAATATGACACATTAGCGTTAGAAGCATCGTATTTAGCGCATGGTCAAGCCCAGCGAGTAGCAGAATGTGAAGCCGATATTCTTGCCTTCAAAAAGCTTAATATAACAGATGATACAGAAAAGAAAGTCGTCACTTTAGGGTGCTTAATTCAACTTATCGATGAAGATGATAACAACAAATACGTCTTTTTTGCTCCATCTGCTGGCGGTTTAAAAGTTCGCTTTGATGAAAAAGATATTATTGTTGTTACCCCTACATCTCCGTTAGGGGAAGCGTTAATTGGGCGAGAATTACACGACGACGTCGATGTGCATATTGGCAACCAAATCATCAATTATGAAATTGCATCGATTAGTTAATTAGTTGCTTAGTTGCTTAGTTGCTTAGTTGCTTAGTTATGATTCTGAAAATTCAGCAACTAAAAAATCAATAAAGCAGCGAACCTTCTTCGACAAATAACGACGGTGTGGGTATATCGCAAATAAACCAAATTCCAGCGTATGATGGCCCGGCAAGATTTCTTGCAACAGCCCCTGCTCAATTTCTGATTCCACAATAAAACGTGGAATCATACCTATCCCTCCACCAGCCATTGCTATTGCCTTTACCGCTCTCGGGCTATTCACCGCAATTTTCGAGCTGACTTCTATTAAATCCGTTTGCCCATCTGGCGATACAATTGGCCACTGTTTACCAATTCGAAAATTACTGTCTATGATGCAGTGATGTTGGCTAATATGCTGAGCACTTTCAGGTTCACCATGCCGTTTTATATATGCAGCAGATGCACACAATAGTAACGGTAGCGTTTTAATTCGCCTTGCAATCAAGCTTGAGTCATCAACACCGCCAATTCGAATGACGACATCAATCCCTTCTTCCAACATATCAATCTTTCGATCCGATAACTGTAAGTCGATACTCATCTCTGGATTGGCATCTAGAAACTTAGGGAGCAACGGTGACAATATCATCTCACCAAATGTTTGCGGAACACTAATCCGCAGCAGACCTCGTGGGGTCGACTGCTCTCCGGTTACGTTATCAACCAATACCTCAAACTCTTCCAACAAAGGAATCACCTGATCATAGTAACGCTGCCCTGCTTCAGTCAGTGCCAAACGTCGGGTTGAGCGATTAAATAAGCGTACACCTAGGCGACTTTCGACCTCACCTACATATTTACTCACCAGTGCTTTCGATAAACCCTGACGCTCACTTGCAGCGGTGAATGAACCAGTTTCAACCACTGCAACAACTGTCTTCATGCCATCTAAAGTATCCATAACTGTCAATGTATCATTGACAATCATTCAATGGAAACACTCTTTATCAACAAGCCATTAACACTGATACTTACCTCATCAGCAACACAATGATGATTACCTATACTGGAGAGAAATTTATGTCAGCAATTAAACTATACCGCCACGCACTTTCAGGCCACTCACATCGAGTAGAAGTATTCTTATCCCTTCTTGCATTGGAAGCCGACATTATTGATGTGGATCTCGCCAATGGTGCACATAAGGAAACGGCCTTTTTGCAAAAAAATAGTTTTGGTCAAGTACCTGTCATTGATGATGGAGACATTACACTTTCTGATTCAAACGCTATCCTTGTTTATTTGGCCACTCAATATGACGACAAGCACACATGGCTGCCGAAAAACGCTGTTCAGGCCGCTAAAGTACAACGTTTTCTTTCTGTTGCGGCAGGCAAAGTGAATTCCGGACCCGCTACAGCACGTCTCATTAATGTGTTTGGGGCTGATCTCGATAAAAGAGCAGCCATGGTTACAGCACATGAAATACTCGCCCAACTAGAGAACCATTTGGAAGGCCGTAATTGGCTGGTAACCGAAAATCCAACGATTGCCGATGTTGCCAATTACACTTACATTGCGCATGTACCTGAAGGAGATATTTCCCTTAAAGCGTATCCCAATATTCGCGCTTGGTTAACGCGTTTTGAAAATCTACTAGGCTTTCTTCCAATGCAAACAAGTGCCGTGGGCTTAAATACTACTGTTTAGTTATTATGGCTTTAAAGGCTTAACTTAGCGACATGCCTGACAATCACTCTCACACCGTTATTGTCAGGTAATCCCCCCATACCCTAATAATAAGCAGGATACGTAATATGAAAACGCCATCGTATTCATCATCGACAGAGAACGCGTCACACCAACAGAAGGACTCACCTTTTCATCAAGGAGAGCAAGCAGCACAAAGTCGCCTTGGGGTGCGTGAAAAAATGGAGCGCTTTGGTCGCCAAGTTATCCGTGATTTTATGCCAGAACAGCACCGTGAATTTTATAATCAATTACCGTTTGTTTTTGTTGGGCACGCCGATAACGATGGGTGGCCGTGGGCGTCAATATTATTCAACGATCCTGGCTTCATGTACTCTAGTGACGACAGGATCTTAACAATCAACACTGTACCTGTTGTTGGCGATCCTTTGGCTGATGCCATTAAGAAGGGAGCTCGATTAGGCTTGCTGGGTATTGAATTAACCACTCGACGACGTAATCGCTTAGCAGCCCATGTTACTGAGCACTCAAAAAACGGCTTTCAACTTCATGTTGATCAAGCCTTTGGTAATTGCCCGCAATATATTCAAACTCGCGAACTCGAAATGCTCGACCCTAACCTATTACCAACACCTAGCATCGAACACATCCACGCTTTCGACGAACAAGCCAAAACATTGATTGCTAATAGTGACACATTCTTTGTCGCGAGTTATGTCGACAACCATAACCCAGACAGCACCTTAGCCAGTGAGGGTGCTGATGTATCTCACCGCGGTGGAAAGCCGGGCTTTATTCGAGTCGATAATGACAAAACATTAACGATTCCAGACTATTCGGGGAATTTTCATTTCAACACGTTTGGCAATTTCATTGAAAATTCAAAGGCAGGCTTATTGTTTGTAGATTTTGAAAATGGTCACCTGTTAACACTAACCGGAACCGTTGAAATTCTATGGGATAGCCCAGAAACAAAATACTTTGAAGGCGCTGAACGCTTATGGACATTTCGCATCAATCATGGTCGCTGGATTCGTCACGGATTACCATTACGTTGGACATTAGATCAATTCTCACCCAGCACGCTACAAACAGATACTTGGGAAGCGGCAAAAAACCGTCAACAGGCAAATCCACATAACAGAGAAGAACATAAAAGCGAAGAACATAAAAGCGAAGAAGCTAAGAGTAAATGGCTACCGTATGTCGTCACCAAAGTGATAAAAGAAAGCAGCGTAATAACCTCTTTCTATTTAGAAGCTCATGAACACCAACAACTCACATTCAAACCGGGTCAGTTTTTAACGGTTAAAGCCGACATTAAAGGACAGAAACAGATCCGTACTTATACCCTATCAAGCGCGCCAACAGATCCACATTATCGTATTAGCGTAAAACGCGAAACCTCAACGGATAACAAGGTTCCAGATGGTATTTTTTCGAATTATCTTCATGACAATTTAAATGTTGGAGATACCCTTTATGCCAAGGCTCCCTGTGGAGATTTTACTTTTGATTCCACCGAAAAGCGCCCCGCAGTATTACTGGCAGGGGGTGTCGGTATAACTCCAATGGTATCAATGGCGCGTCATGCACTGAGTGAAGCTACGCGCACCCACTTTACTCGTGATATCACGTTTATCGGCGCAGCGAAAAATAAAGAACAACAATCTTTTTTTGAAGAGCTGAATACAATAAGCGAATCTTCGGGCGGAAAGATCAGAGCCTTCTGGTCTCTAGGAAAAATAGATAAACATCTTAAACACGGTGAAGACTTTCATCATCATGGGCGAATATCAAAAGCGTTATTACAAGCAATATTACCCTTGGATGATTACGACGTTTATTTATGTGGCCCTATCGGTTTTATGCAAGCCACGTACGAACTATTACGTGGTCTCGGAATCAGTGATGCCAGAATATATGCTGAAGAATTTGGGCCCGCGTCACTCAAAAGAAACGCAGACAATGCCACTCGCCTATTCAAACCTTTGCCAGCAGCAACAGAAGCCATCATCGAATTTACCGATTCCAACGTAGAGCAAGCTTGGTCAAAAGAAGACGGTTCATTACTCGACTTTGCAGAAGCGCATGGATTAACGCCTGAATTTGGCTGTCGAAGTGGTCAGTGTGGTGCATGCAAAACCAAACTTGTATCCGGTAAAGTGGCTTATCAAACAGAGCACACTTCATCAATCAATGACGATGAAGTGTTATTGTGCTGTGCAGTACCCGCAGCTATAGAAAGTGCCGGTATTCATGAAAGCACTCATGACGAGGTTAATAACGATACTAAGAAAGGCATTGCCAGATTGCGCATAAAGCTCTGAGTGATCAGGCTAATAATAGATCGCCACTTTTCACAACATGGCTTGTTTACTTAAAACGGTACTCACTACTTTTGCCGCTATGCGTGCCGTTTGTTCGTCATAATCAAACTCTGGATTTAATTCAACCACATCTAATATTTTTACTTTGCCACTGCTAATAATTCGATTAAGTGCATATTCAACAATAGACCACTCTACCCCTTGAAAACGTGACAAATTAACACCAGACGCGACGGTTGCAGAAAAAACAGACAGGTCAAAACTAATATGTACATAATCGACATCGTTCAAAAAAAGATCAATTTTGTTCTGCACAATCTTTTTATTCCGCATCGTCATTTCTTTATCTAATAGCCAATGACAACCTAATTGCTCAGCATATTCAAATGATGATTGTGAATTAGTTCGATTGCATATACCTAAGCCTAAATAATGAAAAGGACGATGATGTTCTGTACAGTAACTCGCAATAGAATGGAATACTGATCCGACTTTTGGTGATAATGTTGGTCGTAATTCGAAATGTGCATCAAAATTAATAACCCCTACTCGAGCCTGACGCCCTTTCTCTTCATTATTATCATGAATCTGATGTGCAATATGTTTTGGTTGATTAACGTAATCAGACAGTGCTTGATAACTAGAAATAGATATTTCATGCCCACCACCTAATACGACAGGGAAATGCCCTTTTTCGAAAAAACCGACTATTTTTTGATATTGCAAAGCTTGTAATTCATTAAATTCAAGCCCATCTAGTTCATCAATTATGCCCGCATCATACAATGGAAAAGAAGGTGAACCTTTATACTCTTTCTTTAGCGCCCGGCAGATGCTTTCAGGTCCATCACTGTCACTTAAACGGCCACGAAAACGACCAAGACTCAAGTCTGAAGCGACACCAAATAACACCGCCCCAACCTGAGACTGTTCGGTGTAAGAACGGAAAGATGTTGAGCTATGGTAGCTATTAGGAATAACTCGAACAAACCACTGATTTAACTGTTTAAAAAACATTGTGCCTCCTAATATAGCCGGACTATTGCATTACCATTCAGGAGGCAGCATTCGAGCAGCTTGTAATACAGCAAATACGATGCTGTTTTTTTTATTATTAATGCGTTCTGTAGGTGCCATTACACTAATCGCACCCACCACTTTTTTATTCAAAAATACTGGGGCACTCACACTGGATACACCCAGATCAAATTCAGACGTACTTAACGCATAACCTTCTTTTTTAATACACCGCAACTCATTAAACCACTTTGCTTTTTCATGCTCATCCGCAATGCCGAAATGCGTTAACGTACTAAGTAATCGCTTCTCATTAAATTGCGCTAATATCACTTTTGATGAAGCGCCTAAAATAAGCGGCTGGCTTTGGCCTTGCTGGTAACTACACCTTAACGCATAAGGGCTATCTACCATTTCGACACATAAAGCATTAAACCCAACGGGCACCATATAGGCCGACATCTCGCCAGTTTGATCTTGTAAGCGCTTTAGTACAGGTCTAACACCTTCCGACAAGGGCGAAAACGTGTGAAAGTTACGCATGAGTTGCAGTGCAGCAGGACCAACCGTATAGCGCTTACCACTCGGTTGTTCTTCAATAAAGTTCCATTCACGCAGCGTCGCAATATATCGATATACCGAGCTAACCGGCGTATCTGTCTGTTCACTGATCATCTGTGCTGATAGTGGCGCAGGAGATGAGGAGATCGTCAGTAAAATTTGTAATAACCGTTGATTTGGGCTCAAGAGATATCTACTCGATGTTGTCTTCTCAGACATTTTTAATCTTCTTTAAAGTAAAACACAAATACAATTCCCACCCAGTGAGAATTTAAATGTTATTAACCTCATTAAATCTCGAATTATGAGAATAATCATCAGCCAACGAAGAAATAGAGGATCGAGAGTTTGATACGGATATTTTATCTTTTGAGCAAGCTAGTGATTTGAATAAGTCAGTAATAGCGCAGTACGAGTCGGTGAAACGTACAGATAGCGATTGCTGATGAATAGTGGATTAAATTGTATTCATTCAACCCAAGTACACAGTATAATAGGCGGAGATCACGCTATAAATACCCGTTTTAGGAATCGCAATGATAGAAGAACAACAAAACAACCCGTTACATGGCCTTAAGTTAGAGGTTTTACTAACAGAACTTATCGACTTTTATGGCTGGGAGATCCTTGGAACTGCTATGCGTTTTCACTGCTTTAACACCAACCCAACCCTAGAAGGTTGCGTTAAATTCTTTCGTAAAACAGAATGGGCTAGAGAGAAGTTAGAAAACTTTTATCTATCTCGCTTTAAGCGTATGCCAAGAGCAAGCGAAGCAGAGTTTTCATTACCGCCTCGTAAGCGTACTTTTGCAGTAGGCATCTTGCCACGAGAGCCAATGGTGTTGACTGTAGAATCGATTGAGCTTTCTCAAGCAAAAGCGGCTTCTGCCCATAAAGAAAGATCACGTGGACCTCGTCGTCGATAGATTATCCTGATTGCGCTAAGCACTCAAGATATTCAAAATACGCTGACCATCTGGTTGGCGTTATTCCCCTTCCTTCTTTCCTTTATCTCTTTAGTCTTTTAGTCTTTTAGTACAGTCAGATACTACTTAAAACCTTAATGGTCAGATCAGTTGGGCAATATGCAGTCTTAGGGCTATTATAAATGTTCAACTAATCATTAACCTAAAGTGTGCCCCTTTTACGATGAAACTACATAAATTAGACGGCTATATTCAATCCATTTACTTAGTTGAGTATAAAGATAAACTGCTATTACTCGATGGCTGTAGCCGAGCGGATATACCTGTTTTAAAGCACTTTATTATAAGAACACTACAAAGGCCAATGAGCGATCTTAACCTGATCATTGTTACCCACATGCACCCTGATCATGCAGGGGCGGCGCATAAATTACGCACTTTAACAGGCTGTAAAATTGCAGCAGCGAATGTACCAGGTCAATGGTATAACGGGTTTGAAGGGGTAATCATGCATTTAACCGACATGCTACTCGCTAAGTGGGTGGCAAAACGTATGAAGAAACCACGCCGCAATATCTGGTATTCGAGCAAGCTAAAAACAGACTATAAGCTTAACGATGGTGATGCCTTACCCAACTTTCCTGACTGGATAGCACATGCGACTCAAGGCCATACAGATAGGGATATATCGTTACATCATGTTCCAAGCAATCGTATTTATGTCGCTGATTTAATGGTAAAAGTAAAAGGTAACTATATTCCGCCCTTTCCTGTTTTTTATCCTAATCGTTACCGTAATTCATTACGTAAAATTATCGCCTTAAAGCCAGATTCCATTATTCTCGCTCATGGTGGTGAAGTACAACCTTCAGAACAAGAATTCCAACACTTATTGAATTGCGCCCCCAAAGTACCCAAAACTCACTGGCGATCGGTAAAAATGAAAGTAAGCCGAGCACTAAAATTAAAATACCCTGTTGAGTAATATTATTATGGATAAGTACAAAATCACTGATCTATTCTTTCGTGAGATGGCGTATAAAGGTAAATAAAGGTTCACCGAATTGGGCAAACTGCACCTGTCTGATAATTAATGTTTCGGAGAATCAAATGAAAAAATATATTCCTATTCTTGGTCTTAGTGCGCTTTTATTAAGTTCGTTTTCATCTCAAGCAGCCCTATTCAGTGATGCTGCAAAACTAGGTGCCAATGCTGGTGCAATGGAATATTGTAAAAATATCGACTCTAGCGATTCTTCTAAATACAACCTGCTTAAAATTCGCACATTAAAAGAATATGACCGTTTAGACAGTGGCGACCGAGCTAAAGCCCTTATTTATCGCAAAAGTGCCGAAGATAAAGGTATTTACCTCAATGATCCTTTAGATAAAAAGCGTTGCCAATCAATACGGCGTACCCTGCATATTACGCTTTAATTAGCCCAACGCTTTTAATAGATAGCGTTCTTTATGAATAACGTTCTTTTGTAGATAGTGCTCTTTTAATGCTGGGAGTTCTATTTATATTTAGTGCTTTTGCAATACTAATGATTTAATTCATACAAAGCACATTGGGCAGATGGATATTGCCCCTTTTCTTTAACTCATGGTTAATTTATACCAAAGCGATGGAAACGTCATTCCCCCGTCAAAAAGATATCATCGCGAATAAGCTTCTTACATAAAGACAGAATCAACCCTCGTTCTTCCTTTGTTAGCGGTGAGTAAAAATCGTCGACAAGCGCACTCAGTTGCTGGTGCGCTTTGTCTTTCACTTCACCCCCTTTAGGGGTTAATACAAGGTAACGGGCTTTCTTATTCAGCTCACTCTTATGCACCTCAACCAAACCACGTTTAATGCAATTATCCACTAAACGCTTAGTTACCGAGCGTTCACGGCGTAATGCTTCTGCTAATGCTTGCTGAGGTACTTCACCCAAATGCGCCAGTACGCGCAATGCACCCAACATTTCCAATGTGATATCACACTCTACCGCCAATGTTTGGTTAGCAATGGTTCTAAACTGTTTATAGGCTAAACCCAGCATAAAAGATGTGTTGTTCTCTAACTCAGGAATCATTGTAATTGGCTTGGTCATGGTAATCTCATACTTCATAAATATTGCGACGTTATGCTAACGAAGCATTTTGATTCACGCGCGTTTTTGTAAGCTGATAAACAACAAATAATATACCTAAAGTTACGGTAAGTTCCCATGCTCGTAAGAAGGTACTTTCCAAACCTAGGGTATTATTTCCGATATACAGCTGAATAGGCAGCATAGTGGCCAATAATGCATCACCATGAATATCTCTTGATACGCCTTCAGAGGTTGTCATTAATCTCGCGATAATAAAAACGGTTAACCCTAACCCTAATGCGTAATACCCAATGATGTTTTGATGCCCAGCCATTAATAGCGTGAAAATAACCGCGACAGCACAACCGCCAACCTGAGTGATGAAACGACGTTCAACAACATCAATGAATTTACTGCGTGAAAACTGCGTGGCAGCGGCAATAACAGGCACCATGCAGAAGGTGGCAGAGATCAAATCCACAATCATTAAAAAGCCTAAGCCACAGCCAATTAGCCCCATTGATACCAAGCGGTTTTGATACGTAACGTATTGTGGTGTAAATACTGGTGGCTTGTTGCCTTTTTTCATGGGAAATATCCATACCATCACTTTTGTCACGATAATCGTAATGATCATGGATAAGAGTATTTCTCGGATACGATCTGGCATATCCATGGTCGTTGTTTGTGCAAATACAACAACCAAAATCCAGTTAAATGTCGGCATTAACATTCCACCTAACTTTGCAGGCGTATTTGCTCTACGTCGTAATTGGTCAATAAAAATGAGGCTTATTGTCCACACGATAAAAGGATGATCCTGAAACACTTCGACAACAAGTAACGCTGTTGATGCAGCAAGAAAAGTGGGCGTGAACATTTTCACTAGCCCTTTAAGCGAATAGTCTTTTGCTTTTGTCATTACTATTGATGGATATAGTGCTAAGTATACGGCTGAGTCTAAATCCAACAATTTACCCGCCAACATACAAATAGTAATGGTAAAGGCGATTCTAAGCGCTTCATTCGTGCTAGCACTAAAGCCACCACCAGTACTCAAATTGGTCATTATTTTCGACATAGCACCTCCTTAAACGTACGCTTTACAATTAATAGATATAGCGAAAATAAGCGACGAGTTGAATCCAGCTATGACCAACCGTATCAATCAAGCCATTACCATTTTTAACAATAACGCTTGCCTTAGAACCTGAAATTAACGCAGAGTCGACGCCATCAACCTGAATACGAGTCCGAATTTTTTGCTGCTCTCGAATCCAACGGCTGTCATTGGTAACGTCTGATAACATACTGTTCTGACTAGATGCGTCATATATAGCACTATCACGGTTGATAACCTGACCTTCAAACAATTGGCCGGGCATCGCATCAAAAGCAACTAGCACAGGGGTACCAACCATTAGGTGTGAAATACCTTTTTCATTAAAGTCGGCTTTTAACCAACTACTCGCTTCATTAACCAAAAACATCGCGACGGTGCCTTTATTCATGTAAGTACCCGCTTGAAGCTGTAAGTTACTTACAGTGCCATCAATTTTTGCGACAACAACCGCATGTGATAAATCCAGCTGCGCTTGTGCTAATTTGGCTTTTGCCAATTCAACTGCAGCATTATTATCTTCTGTTGCAAGTTCAGCCTGAATACGTAAGCTATCAGCGTGCGCAGATTGAACCACCCTTTCTGCAACACTGTCATTCATCTGCACGTCATCAAATTCTTGTTGGGTAATCAACCCTTTAGATAAAAGCGATTGGTAACGCGTCAATTTTGTTTTGGCGCTCTGCCATTCAATTTTTCGCTGTGCTAATGTTTGGTTAGCCGCTTGTAGTTCTTGCCACTTTGCCGAATTCGATTCTTGTACTTGGTGCAACTCAGCCTGTGCTTGGCGCAATGCTAATTCATAGCTGCGACTATCAATTGAAAACAATACATCCCCAGTTTTTACTGTTTCACCATTTTCAACACTTACCTGCGTGACAACGCCTGTTACTTCCGGGGCAATATTTGCGACCGTTTTCTGCATACTTGCTTGAGTCGTAAAAGGGGCAACATTGTCAGAAGTGATAAGAAAAGCAGAAAACCCAATGGTGATACTTAGAACTACATAGATGGCGTATTGATAAATTTTATCTTTTTTCATTTTTGTTACCTATGCAACAATATTCGATGTGAGAAGTGTACTCTTTTTTGTTGTAGATGCAACAATATCAAAATAATAGAATCACCAGTAGTAACCATGAATAAAGCTGTATGGGATTGATAGTAGGATTAAATAGAAGAATGGCTCATGAAGTAAAACGTTAATAATCAAAGTGATGGTTATATCCATCACTCTAAACCTATAAGAAAAATGGTAATAAAAAACGAACAGAAAAATAATTAAAAAAAACAGTCACAATCATAATCATGCCGACAATCACATAAATATTTCGCCTTTCATGTACGTTTTAAGCATTGAGCACACCGCTTGAAGTACAGGGCCAGATTGATGCCTTCTCGAGGTAATGCAATCTATTGTGTTGATCCAACCATTCGGTTCATATTCTAGGTTTAGCGATACCAACTTTCCTTCTCGTATAGCTGAAGCAGCCAAGCTTTCAGGAATTACCGCCCATCCAATACCTTGCTGAGCAAGATGAAGTAGCATCAAATGGTTACTCGCATACCAAGCTTTAATACTTATTCCATAGCTGAACCAGAGCTCTTTACCTTGCGAAGAACGTTGCACAATCTGACGATAATTCCTTAAGTCAGAATCTTTCACGCTTTCTAAGCGTGATAGTGGATGGGCTGGTGACACAACCGTAATAAAGCGGTTATAACCCAATGTGAAAAAGTCCATTTCGTTTTGCATCTTTCCATCGGCGTAAATAATACCGACTTGCGCAGAACCCTCACTCACCATTTTTTCAACATCAAAAGTAGAAGCAGAAACTATCTCAATATTGGTGATAGGAAATTGCTCAGCAAGTTCACTTAACTTTTCTAACAGTTTTGCATCGACCAAGCTTTCTTCAATGGCGAGTACTAATTCGTGCTCATGTTGCTGATCGAGCGATGCTACCTTTTGATCAAAGTGGAGTTGTTGATGCAAAATAGATTTCGCAATTGGCAATAATGCCGTACCTTGTGCAGTAAGCACTGGAACATTACGGCTACGGTCAAACAACTGTTGGTTAAGTGCGATTTCAAGATTAGATACAGACTGACTTACTCCCGATTGTGCGCGTTTTAACTGCCTGGCAGCTGCCGAAAAAGAACCACACTCACACACGGCTACAAATATTTTAAGTTGTTCAAAGCTATACATTTCTTCACCGTCTATTTGAGTTATTACTGATTTTACATTCTCTTACTGGCGGCATTTTGCAGCATATTATAAAAACATTTTGCTGCTAGCCCAGTTTTCACACCCTTGGGTAAGGTTAAGTGCAGAGGTACTTGGTAGCGCTCAGCATTTTCAATCTTAAGTACCACTATTTTATCGTTCGCACGACTTTTCACTATGTGCTCTGGTAAGCGACAAAATCCTACACCCTGCTCAATGGCACGAAAAGCATGATCGAAATTATCTACAGTAATACGTTGGCGAGATTTGAGCCAGCCGACATCTTGCTTGCTGCTTCTGTCTGTTTCGCTGCCTAAATCCCTGATCACAATTTGACTGGTTGCAGACATATCAGTAAGGCTAAGAGAGGCCTTTTGCGCTAACGGATGATGTGTCGCAACCACTGGAACCATAGTCGTAATACCAAAGGCTTCTGCAGGGTAATTTGTAATAGGCAGATTAATAATAGCGATATCCGCTTGTTCACTGGTCACCATTTCTGTGGTTTTCGATAGTGACGTTTCCACTACCTGAATCGACGTAGTGCTGTTTTGCGCTAAATATTCCGCCATAGGCTGATATAACCATTCCGGATCGCAAAGGTGATCGACCGCAATAGTGATCTCAGATTCAATCCCTTTCGATAGCTGCTCACTGATTACTTCTAGTTCGTGTGCTTGATCCAGCAACGTATTGGCTCGACGCAATAATGACTTACCGTCTTCAGTTAGAACCGCTCTGCGCCCTTGTATTTCTATCAGTGATATACCTAGTTGCCCTTCAAGCTTTTTGACGGCGTAAATCAGCGTGGTATGGCTTTTGTTCAATACTGTAGCAGCTGCCTGAATACTACCAGCTCGATCTATTTCATACAGCGTCAGCCACTGGTCGAGCGTTGTCTTTAATCTCATAGGTCTAATTTATCCACAGTTAATGGCAATATTATGAACTATTCTGTTTATTTTTTATAGGTAAGAATAGACCCAACAGCAGAAAACAACGCCGATAAGATGGCAGACTAAAATACGGAGAAACAACAATGACAAAATTACTACAGGTTGATTTCGAGTTTAACGGCCCATTTGGTGAAGATATGGCAAATGCCTTAGTTGAACTTGCCGAATCAATTAACCACGAGCCAGGCATGATCTGGAAAATCTGGACTGAAAGTGCCAAAGATAAGTTGGGTGGCGGCATCTATCTGTTTGAAGACGAAGTAAGTGCACAGGCATACCTGCTAATGCACACCGCGCGTTTACAGCAAATGGGAGTCGGTGAAGTTCGCGGGCATATTTTTGACATTAACCAACCGCTAACAGCAATCAATAACGGCCCTATCAACTAGGAATAAAACCATGAATAACAAATCCTTTTTAACCCTACATGGTGGTATATACCTGCTATTCGCACTGGCACTGTTCTTTATACCTGACCTGATATGGCCTATGTATGGCGTAGAATTAAATGACCAATACGCATATTTCCTGTCACAACATACCAGCATCTTTCTGGGCGGTATCGCTGCTATTAGTCTGATGTTAAGAGACATCGATCAAAAGGTGGTCGCAAAGAAACTGTTGATCGCTTTAGTCATCACCAATGTTCTCGGTGTGATTATTACTGTCTATGCGGGTGTTAAAGGGATATTCGTTGGTTTTGGCTGGAGTGATCCCGCTTTCTTCACTTTGCTTTCAATACTCAGTTTTCTACAACTGAAAAAGCAGTCAAGCTAAACGCTAAAACGAAGAGAAAACTAGGAAAAACAGATAAAGCCTGCCGATGAGTTCATATTTTTCACTAGAAAGAATCTAGAAAAAGAACCCATTGCAGGTTTACACACTACCCTTTCTAGAAAAGGCACTAAAATGATGTGGCTTACACTCAATTTGCGATGCCACGCTAAGATTTAAAGCGTAGTTATTGCCTAAAATATAAATTTGTGATTCTCGTTTTTTATTGCTAATGATATAATCAATTTCTATGTTTTTTGATTATTGACGTTAGAGGTTTTTTTGTTTTTATTTATTGCTTTAGTTCTGGGTGTTTTTTTTATAGGTTCATGGTTAATTAGTCATACTCAGGTGAGTCAGATGTCAGAATTGTATGTGAGTTATTTCGAATAATAAGCTTTGGCTTTGTTTAAGCGCCCAGGTAATACTCAATATTCTATTAACTCTGAGTTCAGTGATCATCGCCAACCTCTTTATATTGGTTGGCTATTTAACACATGCCTTACAAGTACAATGCCATCATTTTAGTGACATACTTACGCGTTACAACGCCAACCCATCCCAAAATAATTTACTGCCAGATAAAAAGAGAAAGAAATAACACAATTTATATATCAAATTTTGGCTAACACGATGCAATATTCCAATACCTAATTTTACGCCTACTGGGGCTAACGGCATTAAAACGAGTGCGGTTAATAAATTGGTTTGATCAAACTCGCCAAGCAATGTGTAAGGCACTAATTTAAATAAATTTATAATGCCAAATAGTACAGCCATAGTCGCAACAAGCACGACTTTATCAAGCTTTAATGGTAATAAATAAATACTCGCGGGGCCGCCACCAGCATGAATAGCAGTGCTCGAAAAACCACTGAGCACACTCCAAAACCAAGCTGTTATTACACCTAATATCCCCCTCGGTTTTTTATTTACTTTGTTTCTAGAGGCAATGTACTGCAAACAAAACAAAAGTGATAAGCCACCGATTAACAATTTCAATCCCGCTTCCGGTGTAACACTGAGAAATAAACCCGCGAGTACAACACCCACCACCGCTCCGGGTAGCATTAATTTGATCTGAGTATAATCTGCATGTCGATAATGTTCTTTTATCGCAAAGACATCCATTAAACATAAGATGGGTAAAAGAATCGCGGCAGCTTGAGTAGGGGCAATCGTTAATGCCATTAATGGCACAGCAATAATACCTAATGCACCGCCCAAACCACCTTTACCGATCCCATAGATCAATACTGCAGGTATTGCAGTGACATAAAACCAAGGATCGGAAACGATCATATAATTTATCCATCTACGATCATAAATATAAAAGAGCTGTTTCTTAACAGATCAATCCTAGCCAAAACCTCTTTTCGCTAAATACTTACGACTGCGCTTTATATCAGGTAGCGTTGTGGAGGAATTACGGGGATCACGTTCTTGCTCTATAGTTATCCACCCTGTGTAACCAATTTCAGTCAACACTTGTTGAACAGCATCATAATCGACAGCACCTTCGCCAATTGGGCACATCACTCCATCGGCACATGCTTGCCAAAAACCAACCTGAGATTCAATAACACTGCGCAATACAGCATCATTTACGTCTTTAAAGTGCACGTAATCTAAACGATTCGCATACTGCTTCAAGCTTTTAGCGGGATCCATTCCTGCATAATATAAGTGACCCGTATCAAGGCACAGTCCCACTTCATCATGCGTCAGTTCTGCCAACATACGATCGACTTCATCTTCATATTCGATATAGCCACCAGCATGGGGGTGAACAACGGCGCGAATATCAAATGCTTTAGCAATCGCACTGATCTGGCGAATGGTATTCATCATCACCGACCACTTACTATTTTCTAACTGTGGCGCTAAATCGCTTAACCCTGCAAACTGGCTACGCACATCATTAACACAATCGATAACAACCAATTTATCGGCACCGATTTTTTGTAATAAAGCACACAGCGTTTTTGTTTTGTTGAGTATGTCAGTTTGGCTATCGATATCAGATAACGGTTCGAAAATCGTTCCTGCGCAAATCTCAAGCTCTTTCAAAAATAAAGCCGTATTCACTGAATCGGCATCTAACGGCATAAAACCATATGGCCCTAGCTCTAATCCCGCAAAGCCAGCTTCATTTGTTTCATGTAATACATGCATCCAATCTGGATTATGAGGGTTATCAGCCGATTCCACGCCCCAACAGCAAGGTGCACACGCAATCATATAACTCATGTTCTACTCCTTTTATATACAGGAATTTTTAACTCTTTCTACTATACGGACTTTTTCTCACATAGCGGTTTGCATTTTCGCAAACCGGGTTTGATCTAATGGCTATAACACCCAAATCAAACATCCTTTTACACTGAATCTGTATTCGATAATCCATGAAAACAGGATGAAGTTATGGAACCCATTTACATCGTAGCGGCAAAGCGTACTCCTATTGGCAGTTTTAACGGCTCTCTAGCCCCTGTATCGGCACCTGAACTTGGTGCTATTGCCATTCGCAGCGCATTAAATCAATGCCATCTAGATCCCACGCTTGTCGACGAAGTGATTGTGGGTAACGTATTAAGTGCCGGCATCGGCATGGGGCCAGGCAGACAAGCTGCAATCGCCGCTGGTATTCCCGACACGGTGCCCGCTTATACCCTTAACATGATTTGTGGTAGCGGCATGAAAACCGTCATGGATGCGGCTAGCCATATTCGTTCTGGTGATGCTGAAATCATTGTGGCATGTGGTATGGAAAACATGTCTCAAGCCCCTTTTTTACAGTCTTATCAAATGCGAGCTGGCGTTCGAATGGGTAACCAAACCATTGAAGACAGTATTATTAAAGACGGGCTAACCGATGTATTTAATCAATATCACATGGGTATTACTGCTGAAAATATCGCGGAAAAACTCAATATATCGCGAGAAGAACAAGATGCTTTTGCCCTATCTAGCCAAAAAAACGCAGCAATAGCATTAGAAAGTCATGGCTTTAAATCTGAAATAGAGCCTGTAAATGTGACTCACCGTCGCAAGACAAATTGCATTGAAACCGATGAATACCCAAAAACGAACACCACAGCAGAATCACTCGCTAACTTACGTCCAGCCTTCAAGAAAGACGGAACAGTAACAGCGGGTAATGCATCGGGAATCAATGATGGTGCAGCGGCGATTATTCTGGCGTCTAAATCAGCGGTTGAACGTTACCAATTAGAACCCATTGCTGAAATTGTGGGTTACGGCCAAGCGGGTGTTTCACCAGATGTAATGGGGCTCGGCCCTGTACCCGCGATTGCAAATGTTCTCGATAAAACCCAATTATCGCTGAATAACATTGAATACTTTGAATTAAATGAAGCGTTTGCGGCGCAAGCACTCGGTGTGGTTAAACAATTAGCCGAACAACACGATGTCGACCAACAATGGATATTGGATCGCACCAATCATAACGGTGGTGCCATCGCACTTGGGCATCCGTTAGGTGCCTCAGGCAACCGTATTCTCGTTAGCCTTATCTATGAATTAGAACGTCAAAACAAAGAGTATGGATTGGCATCGCTATGTATAGGCGGTGGTATGGGAACAGCCGTTATCGTTCGTCGTTGCTCGAAATAAGCCTAAGAATGTAAGAAGGAACACAACATGGAAAAAATGATTTCAGCAGAAGCTATTGCCAGCAAACTTCATGACGGCATGACAATCATGATCGGGGGGTTCATGGCAAATGGCGCCCCTGAAGGCTTAATTGATATTTTACTTGCACATAACATCAAAGATATCACCTTGATCACCACCGATACTGGCACTCCTATTACTGGTTCAGGTCGACTTATTTCAGAGCGTCGTATCAAGAAACTGTTCGCATCGCATGTTGGAACCAACCCAGAAACCGGCAACCAAATGAATGCCGGTGAACTCGATGTTGAGCTAGTACCACAAGGTACATTAGCCGAAAGAATTCGTGCAGGAGGCGCAGGCCTCGGTGGCATTCTAACCCCAACAGGCTTAGGCACGCTCGTTGCAGAAAACAAACAGGTTATCACTGTTGATGGTGAAGATTTCTTATTAGAAAAGCCCCTTCGTGCTGATTTGGCCTTTATTCGAGGTTCTATTGTCGATACTAAAGGCAATGTGTTTTACAAAAAGACCACTCAGAATTTCAACCCGTTAATGGCAACCGCGGCCGACTTAGTCATAGTCGAAGCCGAAACGCTCGTTGATGTGGGTCAAATAGAACCAGAATGCGTTCATACTCCAGGTTTGTTCGTTGATTATGTTTATCAGGGAGGAAAATAATATGGCGCTAGATAAACATCAAATTCGTCGTAATATCGCGTGGCGTGTGGCACAAGAACTGAACGATGGTGATGTGGTGAATTTAGGCATCGGCATGCCGTCTCTTGTTGCTAACGAGATCAATTGTGATATTGAATTGATTCTACAATCTGAAAATGGATTACTCGGCATTGCTGGCTTAGCTGATATTACCAATACCGACCCTGATTTGGTTAACGCAGGCGGACAGCCCATTACCGCAGCAGCAGGCGCGAGCTATTTCAATAGTGCCGACTCTTTTGCGATTATTCGTGGTGGTCACGTTGATGTAACCGTATTAGGTGCATTGCAGGTCGATGAACAAGGTAATTTAGCCAACTGGATTATACCGGGCAAGATGGTTCCCGGCATGGGTGGCGCGATGGATCTTGTGGTGGGTGCAAAGAAAGTGATTGTATCGATGGAGCACACAGCAAAAGGCAAACATAAGCTATTAAACCACTGCACATTACCGCTAACAGCCACCAATCAAGTTAATATGATCATCACAGAAATGGGGGTTATCGAAATAACACCTGAGGGGATGCGATTAACAGAAATTGCCCCAGAATATACGGCAGAAGAGGTTCAACAGGCGACTGAAGCAACGTTAATCATTGCTGATAATTTAAAAGTCATCGCCTTCCCCGAAAAATAGCCTGAAACCAATTACGACTAACCCGTTGTTAATAAAGAACGATGCTGATGTAGGATAGGAATAAATAGATGTCGCACAACCGACACCTATTTTGCATTAACCAAGATACTATTTAGCCATGGTGTGCGTGGCTAAATACGCTTTAGCTTGCTCACGCCCCATATATTTACCCAAGGTTTTTTCGGGTACTTGCGCCAAGTTCACCACAATCAAACCATCTAAAGCATCATTAAATGCAGGATCGACATTGAAGCACACCAACTTACCTTTCAAACCAAGATACTGACGCAGTAATACTGGCAAACCCCGACCTTGTTCTAACCGGCTTAACACTTTTGATAACAGCTGCACATCACCTAACGCAGACAGCATATCGGTATGCCAGAAGGCCTGTCCATCGCCTTTCAATGGTGTAGTGGCATTCACTAACGCCGCTTTGTCGTTGTCATAATGATGAACGGTTAAGGTAGATGCCATAAGCTGACGCGCCACCAAACTGTAGTCATTACTGATGCTGACAGGGCCAAACAAATGGGTGTACTGCGGGTGACGAGAAACAAACGTCGCAATGCCTTCCCATAACAGCAATAACGCACTTAAACTGCGCTGATACGGCGCGGAAACCACAGAGCGCCCCAACTCTATTGATGTATCTAACTGATTGATAAACGCTTCATCGTAATTAAACAAGCTACGCGAATATAACCCGTCGATGCCTTGCTTCTCGACCAGTTCATCCACCAGCCCCATACGATACGCACCGACTAATTCGTGACGGGTGTTATGCCATACAATAAGCTGGTGATAATGCGGATCATAGTCATCCACATCACACGCTAACCCAGTACCCTCACCAACAGCACGAAAATTGATTTCGCGCACGCGTCCAATTTCTTGCATCATCATAGGAATCGCAGCAGATCGCACGCAGTACACGTCGAAATCCCCTTGCGTCAACAGGTGACAGCTCGGCTCAAGCAGATCCATTTCTGCTTGCAATAAAGCAGGTGGAATCGCCGCAATCACGGGTTCACCAGCTAGTTCAGTCGCTGACTCACAAGCGACTGAACCATGAGCCATGGATTCGTGTGCAGTAGATTCGTGGGTAATGGGGGCGTGGAGAGTGAATCCATGAGGCGTTGAGTTATTGATTAATGGTTGCGTATTTTCACTGCCTTGCAACGGATTCTTCGCACTCAATAAATAGGTATTGAGTCGCAGGTAGTTCACCACTTTCTGATCGCTATCTAAAGCTTTCAATTCAGAAAAAGGAATCGCATCACCAATGGCAATCGACATGGTTTGATTGTGCTTATTCAGCAATTCACGCCCCAACAACAAAGTACGCAGCATAGGGTGAATAGTTCCAGCCCTGTAAAAGGTTTTACTATTGTGACCGTCAATAAAAATTGGCACTGTGGTCGCTTGGCTACGTTTAACCAATTTAGCCACAGAGCGGCTCCATGCTTTGTCGATCAAGCGGTGTGGCACAGCCTGCGCGTCTTCGGCAGAATCTGACGCAGCTTGATAGGTCGACACTTCGCCAGCCGGAAAAATCAGTAGTAATCCCCCTTCGGCCAAATGCTGATGAGCTTCTCGCATTGCTTTTATATTGGCTTTAATCGCCTCTTTGCCTTCAAACACATCTACCGCAATAAACAACTCGCTGATTTCAGGTAAACGCTTTAAATAATGATTCGCCAACACTTTAATGTCGTTACGTGCATGCCCCAATAATTCTGCCAGCATCACGCCTTCTATCGCGCCCAGCGGATGATTCGCCACCACAACCGTTGCGCCATTTTTCGGAACATTCTCTAAACTGCCTTTAGTCACCTGATAATCAATACCCAGCACATCGAGGGTATAGTGCATGAAAGCATGAGCACTTAACCCTGCTGGTCGCTGCTGATATAGCGCATCAAGTTGGCTTAAACCTGTCGCCCATTCTGCAACAGATTCACCTAAACCAAAGGGGGTTACGCGCGGTAAACGAAACGGACTGCTTTGCGGGTTCATACGGCACCTCCATTTTCGGTATCAGTGCCATCAGAACGCCCCTGCAATTTATGTAGCAAACGATTTAGAAAGCGATGCAGAAAATAATGTACAAAACCTTGTGGCTGACGGCTATCACGCACAACAAGCACAACGGCTGATACCCAAATCAAACATGCCATGCCAAACAGCAAGCCGCCGTCTGTGCCTATCACCAGCCCTGCTGCGTTAAATTCTGGCATCACAATACCCAGCGGCGTAAACAGGTGGAAAAATATCGCGCCAGTCATGATTCCTATCGCCATCACAGCACCAACACCATGAAAGCGAGTAAACAGCAGTGCAGCCGCAATCAACTCTGCTGTACCAATCAAATAACCGCCATACGCACCAAACCATGAAAAACCAGACCACCTAGCCAAGGTGCCAAAAATAAATTGGGTTTCGTACGAGTTCGTGAATTTAAAAAATAGCGATTGCACAAAAATAAAAGCAATAAAAAGCGAGAGCCCACCCGCTAACGATAATAATGCGGGGCGTGAAGTCGCTGTCGGTGTTATTATATTCATAAGTAGTCCTTCTCTTTTTTTGGGCATATGCATACCCCTCGCCCATGGCGATATGGCGATCAATAACAATAAATGTGTGTTGGTTAGCGTGTTATTTCTTAGTTTTTATTAACAAACCTTTTATTAATAAGCTTTATTCATTGGTACTAATTAGCTAATAGCGTTGGCCAGTTTTTATCGCTCATCGCAATAAACCCTGTAATATCTTGCTCCCAACGTTGCTTAATCGTCTTGTCATAATTAAGGTACAATTTAGCCGTATTGTTAGCATCTTTTACGATAGTCCACTGCAGTGGATCACCCGGAGCACGGTCGTTCTTCGCCGCTACAGCCCAAGCGCAGAACCCACCGTATTGCGGGGTATATTTATCTGGGTTCTTCACAAACAGCTCACGATTTTGTTTAGATGAAAAATACCAATCTGCACCTTTATATTCAGTAATGTAGGCGCTGTTCCCTTTTACAGGTTTACCCTCGGTGAAATAAGCCACAGTGTCGTAACCATCTAATGCTTTATTACTAAAGAATCCGGTATAAATAGCATCACCAGCAAATACAGATCCACTCACGAATAATAAAAGTAATCCCATTAATGCTTTCATATATTCCCTTTCCTCACAAAGGCATAAACTTAACGTTTAATGCTTATTACGTAATATATTAAATAATGAGTTCTGCTGGTGCAGTAATCATCTTCCTGACTAATAAGAACGAGGAAGTCGGGTTTTTATTTCCATTTATTTTCCTTTTTTCACAACTTTCATCTGCACAAAGTGATCCGGCATGATAATTCATGGTTAATAATTGCGGGGTCACTTCAATGTGAGTGAAACTGACGGTATGCGCATCGTCGCGGTGCATACAGGCAGAAAGGTGGCTATGGCATGCATTGCGCTTAAATGCTAACGATTCATCTCTTTGCACATGGCTGGCATGAAACGCACGCAGCGATTCAGCCGTCAGCCCGTGTTCAATATAGCGCAGGTATTCACCTTGGCGGTGCGCTGTCACATTGTGCAAATCTACCCCCGATGACACCATCGGTGCTTGCGGTGTGATCGTCGAAAGCGAAATACCGTTCCAACACACACCCAGCACTTCGCCGTGTGACTGTGTTAACGTCGGATCAAACAGCATTAAACTGAAAGGTGCATAATGCAGTAATGGCACGGTATCCAGCGTGGCTAATGCTTCATGTGCAGTGCGGCAATTGGCGAGCTGTTTAATCAGTAAACCACGACTTATTAGTGGTTGTTGCGGCATTTTACCTTGATAAAAATTCAACAAACACAACGATAAGCCGTGCTCGTTCATCGCAATCCAGCTGCCTCCCCCCAACGGATCTACCGGCATCACAAATTCAGTTCCTGTGTTATCGAAGCGGGTTGGTGGCAAAGCTTCTGGTCGCCCTTTTTGCTCGTCACGGTTAAAGTAAATTTGATAGCCTGAGGGCGTTAGCATCCAAGTTGCTGTACACATTAGGCTTGCCCTCGTAAGTAACTCGCTGTGGCGGGTGCTATACCAAAATCAGTGCTAACCTCGGCATTGCAATATAATGCTGACACGCGAATTAGCGCATAATGATGAATCGCATGTGCTGCCACAAATATCAATTCACGTGCCATGCTCGACGTTAACTGCTCAGAATATTGTTGATGCAACGACACCTCGGTTTTCACTTCCACATGACGGTAAATATCATTACTGCGCAAAGCCAGCAACCACTGCTTAATGTGTTTTAATTCACGTAAAGCTGTTGTGCGGCATTCTTCAACAGGTGCCCCACGGCGGCGAAAGTCATAATCAATGATCCCCGTTTTTTGTTCATTCATTAGCGAGCAATACAAATCAAGGCTATGGCGAAAATGCTCACCAATACTGCTGTTTACATACGGAGTGGCCACATGTTGATAATCGTCGTCACTCAAGGTATCTAATAACGTAATGCCTTGTTCTATCACATCCACATTGCCTGTTACACAAGAATCTAATACATGTACATCCGATGCCAAAGGCGAAATACTGGGGTTACCGTGCGTTACTGAGCTAGTTGGTATTGTCATAATTACCTCTTCTTATTCATTAAATTACAACGAGATTTAATCTGTCGCGGGATAATGTTCAACCAAGGCTTTCTCGGCACGCCACGCTTTATACAATGCCCATAGCGAGGGTGTTTTATGACCCGCTTTTCGTTGCAAATCACCTATTTCATACAAGGTGCGATACTGAACCAGCAAGGTGCTAAAAATCTCTTTCAATGGCGTATTCCGATCCCAAATATGGGCGGCTTCACTGCTGGCTCCGTTTATCTCAAGAATAGTCAGTTTTTCACCCTTCATCAGACTTTTAATGTCATGAAATTTCACATCTAACCGACCAAAATGAAAACCCGGTAAATCATCAAAAATATGATCAAGACGTTCGGCTAGCTGTTCTGTGATGTATTGATTACCATTGCGGAAAATACACCCTCGGCTGTGACTGCCCGCAAACGCCAAACGAAACTGGCACCCTTCGGTTAACACCCAATCCAATTTGTCTTGATGGCGCGGAAAATACAGGTGGCTAAGCTGCCCAGCTCGGGGATCATTTTCAATCAATTGAGCCAAGGTACTCGTACCATCGCCAACTACAAATGGGCTGTATTTCAACGTAATAGAGGTTACACGGCCTTTTTTCTCGCCGGGGTAACGAATGTAAAACACCCCTGCTTCGGCATCGTAAGGTACTTTTTCTTGCAATAAATAACGGGCACCCCGCGGGAAAGTGTGAATGTATTCCAGCACCCCTTCTTCGCTATCAAGCAATTGCACACCCACACCGCGGCACCCCATATCCGGCTTCGCTACAATAGGAAAATCGATACCTTCTTCTTGCATCGCCAACAGCGCATCGTTCAACTGCATTGATTCAGGCATATCGGTACGCGTTAATGTAACAAAAGGCGATATCCATTTTTTCGCCTCTGAACCCGCCAACGCCAAAATATCATTCTTCGATTCACCGACCATGCCACTTAAGGCAATGCCAGGGTTGGCAATTAACGGCAACGCGAAATTGCGGTATTTCACCCCATGCCACAGGCTTTGCATCACCACAGGCGAGTAGAAAAACCATGCAGGCCAGAACTCGTAACGCGACACACTCACCCCCGAGTCTGGTTCCATTTCTGGCATACCAATATTCACCGGATTGACCGATTCAATGATCAACAACTGCGGAGGATGCGAAGGCGCTCGTTCTGTAATATGCTCAGAAGTAAGAGGCTCTGATGAAAGAGCCACAGGCCCCGACGAACTAGGCTCATGCGAAATCGGTGACTGCTGCAATACTGACTTAACTGTCATGGCTTTTAGCCTCTCTTCCCTAAAATTAAATATGCTTTTCGTTATAGGTGTTATTACGATAACTGTTTCTTGCGTAGCCAAGTAACGACTATGAAAATGACGGCTGTTTTAATCGTCGCTGTAGTCGGCGTTTTATCGTGCGGTTCGAGATAAGCAATATCAAACCCGCAATCGGAATCAGCCACCATTTGTATGCGCTGGCTTGCACCCATGCTTGGCTGCCCAACAGATAAACAAGCGTAAATACCACGCTTGTCCATACTGCGGTTGCAGCAAGTACCGCGGTCAAAAATCGTAACGGATGCACTCTAAAAATACCGCACAAGGCATAACCCAACGTACGCAACCCAGGAATAAAGCGAATGATGAAAATATTGGCCTTAGTGTTACGTTGTAACCGACGTCGCACGCTGCGCATACTTTGGTTGGTTAGTATCGCGTAACGAAAGCCTCGCCAATGTGACGACCACGCCCCAAGGTAATACAAGGCTAAATCGCCCGTCGCAATCCCTGCAAAAACAGCTAATACCGCAAGCGGCAACGATAAAGAATCATTAGCCGCGAGCACGGCAGCCGCAACAATCGCGATATCTTCCAGTAAGTACGACATCAGAATAATGGCGAAAAATAAGGTAAACGGTGCATCCCCTGCCCCAATTTGATAAACCCAATTCACGATCTTCTGTTCTGTCATCTTACTGCTCCTGCTTATTCACTTTTCATCCGCAATTCCAACGGCCTTATCTACAAGACCTACGCGCCAAGTAAAAAATTTCGTTTTAATTAAAAAATTTATCTAAATAAGGGATTTAAGGCAGTTACCCTGAGCACTGCGTTATTGGTATTGCGGGCATGACTCAGTATATAAAAAATGGTTTTATGCTATTAACCTTCAAACCATAACAAATTAGTATCAATAATATGATCGATATCATTTGCATTGATGTTAGCGGTAGCTTACAAGCCTATTTTGTATTAATTACAATATATTACGAGCTAGAATGCTCAACAGTAAGCATACGTACTATTCCAAGTATCACGCTATGTCGGCTTTAAGTGGCTGTGCTATTACTGTGAAATATACGATCTTAGATCGTTGAATATAATGTTAGTGTTTTTAAGAGAGTTCACCGATATGTTTAGAAAAACCGTTGTTGGTTCGTTTTTGTATGTGAAGTCTTACAAAGAAGCATTATTTCGGGCAACTATTTTGCCAATAACTCTTTCATTAGTTTTAGAGTTTGCCTTTAGTTACATTAACAGCCAGCCTCTTCATTATTTGAATAACGTTTTTCTCACCGTTTTAAATGCAATTGTTGCTATTAATGTTCATAAAATCGTTCTGCATGGTGTCGATTCTGTACCTAAATGGGGAAGGTTTAAGTTTGGTAAAGTTGAACTCTGGTTTATTGGCCACTACGTTTGCTTGACGGCTGCATTTATAGCGATAACGTTTATGACTCGTTTTTTAGATTTAGCAGTAATTTTAATTATAGTGGCTTTTAGTGTAATCGCGTGTCGCCTATCTCTTGTATTTCCAGCAATTGCTATAGGTAAAGGTGTTTCCTTTCCATATGCATGGCACCTAAGTTCAGGGAAAACGCTATATATGTTTAGTGTGGTTGCAATATTTCCTATTGGTTTGAGTTTAGTCTTAGTGCCATTACAAACAATTGGAGTACCACAAGTGGTGACTAGTATCCTGAGCTCTTTGGCTACTATTATCACAGTAACGTCACTTTCGTTAGCGTACAAGTTGCTAACTGAAGGTGAACTAAGCCCAAAAAACTAACAAGACGCTCAAACAGACGCATTACATTCGGCGAATTTGGTCTAACTATCTCGAGTTTAAAAGGAAATCATAATGCAGAAATACCAATATCGCTTGTATTGTTCAGAATGTGAAAAGGTTACTCCACACGATGAAATCGAGCCAGAACGTTTCGAGCCTAAAGATATAGGTTCATCAAATATCTATCTAAAAGCAATGAACATGGTGATTGGCCTGTTTACAGAAATGTTAAGTACTTCAGCGCAAACTAGCCATTATAAATGTTCAAAGTGTGGCAATAGCTTTGAAGGTTACGAGGATACTTCTCCATTTTAAGTCATTGGTTATTGTTTTTGAAATCAGGCTAAAATTTAAATTTAGTGGTAACTGCACGAAGATGTGGCATCGAGCAATGAAGTTCAAGTTCAATGTTATGGCGCCACTTATAGTGGCGCTCAGCTACTTTTTGTTCTCTTGTAGTTTGGATAGTTTGTGGGAGTAATATGCATTTTGTCCAAAAGAAACTAAGAACAGGAAATAGAACAATCCTGTTCTTGTTGTATTATCTGATTCTTCCCAATACCACATAACGAAAGAGAATAGGACGACATAAAAAGCGATCTTGACTAGCCAATTTATCATTATTAGTAATGCCTTGAAGTGTTAATAGTTGTACGATTATTCAGCTCTGTTTGTGCTTTTTTAAGTTCTTTTTTATTTATGTAAACACAACCCCAAATAACAAGCATTATCCAGTGCTGTTTACCCATACGTTTTTGAGACCAGATGTTCTTTATGAAATCTTTTCCACCTAATGCTGAAGCTCCAACGCCTACATATCCAGCCACCGAATCGATAGATGAATGAAATTCAATGTCGCTTTGTAACTCGTGAGTGTTAAGCGACCATACTCCCCACTGTGGATTAACGAATGTGGTATCCAGAGTTTTTGAAATTAAAGTACCCATTAAGGCTTTGTTCTGAACCGCGCGAATCATTGTCATAGCTTCAATTCTTTGTTGCCGATTTAAATGTCTATATAGAATCATTGCTGATAAGGCTTCGATTTCTGGTGTGCCAGCATTAGTCAGAAGATTGCGGGGTATTGATGTGACTTTGGCTAAGAACTGTAATTGTGATTTGGGTTTTCTTGGCAAAGTGTAAGGCACTGAATTGCTATGCATGTGTATTCCTTGTAACTATCAGGGATTTCTGTGCATATTAACCATACTGGTGTCGTTGCATAATTAGTGTTGGATAGAAATTCGAGTGAAGGATCAGACTGATGAGAAAATGAGAGCTCATTTGAAGTAATAGTGTGAAATTGTTCGGATAAATGTGACGCCAACTATAAAAACATCAAGTTGACACGTTTTACTCCGCAGTTTTGGTCTGAAGTCCAGTGTACTTGGTGAGTTAGCCGTGGTGCAACTTATGTTCGGCGCTGGCGGATCCCCACATAATTTACGCACGATAATTGTTCCTTGCCATGAGAATAAGGGCTTGTTGTGCCCAACGTATTGCTGGTTCGGTGATGTGATATTCCAGCCGTCGAAAGACCTCTTTT